>Ga0187847_10000010_pt1 | contig 237076 bp, 186 predicted proteins | sample June2016WEW_4_10_FD_132458 | JGI IMG/M metagenome (GOLD analysis project Ga0187847, IMG submission 132458) | Peatland microbial communities from SPRUCE experiment site at the Marcell Experimental Forest, Minnesota, USA - June2016WEW_4_10 | ecosystem: Environmental > Terrestrial > Soil >...
ACGGGCAGCCGAAGATTCTCACAAAATGCACTCGGCCCCTGACCGGAGTGCGGGTTGTCGACACCATCGTCACCGAGATGGCCTGCATTCGGGTCACCCCGGAAGGCCTGCTGCTGGAGGAGATTGCTCCCGGACTGACGGTTGACGATGTGCAGAGAGCGACCGAGGCAAAGCTGCGGGTGCGCGCCGATGTGAAGAGAATGTAAGGAGAACGCCTCCGCTGGTTCGGCTTCCGGCGGTCGGCGTTTGCTTGCTCAGGTCGGTGCAAAGAACCGACCTCGGAACTTTTTGTTTGGCCTTGCGTATCCTATTGAGGAGGAGGTATTGCCTTGATCGCCTTCCTGCTGTGGTGCTTTCTTTTTGTGCTGTGCTGGCCGTTGGCGCTGCTGGCACTCATTCTCTATCCGATCGTGTGGTTGCTGCTGCTCCCCTTTCGGCTCGTGGGAATTGCGGTCCACGGAGTGCTCGCGCTGGTATGGGCGGCGGTGATGCTGCCCGCTCGCTTGCTTAGCGCTCCGTTTCGTCTTTCGCGAATTTAAGAGTGGGCGTTCCTGCGCCAGCTCCGACTCGGTCGCCCGACCGGCGAACGGTTCCCGTCTCGACTGCGCCCCCGCTTGTGAGCCTGCTAGGGCTTCGGAGCCGACAGGTATTTCTGCAGGAATTGCAGGCTACGGAGGCCGGCGTCGCGCCAGATTTCAGATTCGAAACCATGGCCTTCGCCGGGGTAGATCTTGATTTCGTACGGGATCTGCTTCCGTTCGAGCAGTTTTTGCAAGCGATGCGCTTCTTCAACGGGTACGGTCCGGTCGTCCTCACCGTGCAGGATTAGCACGGGGCAGAGTCGGCGCATGAAGAGGTTCATTTCCTTGGGCATGCATCCGAAGAACTCGACCACGGCTTTGATGCGCGGGTCGATGGCGGAATTGGCGAGCGCAAGGTAGGCTCCGAGGGAAAAACCCAACAGTGCCAGGCGCGCGCGATCGACTTGCGGCTGGGCTTCGACAAAGCTGATCGCGTCCCAGAGGGTTTTCATCCACCAGGGAAAGTTGCGCAGGATCGTTGCCTTGTCGGCAAACCCGGTGCCGGTGCGGTGAAAATAATGAACCACGTAGACCGCAAAGCCCTGGGCAGCCAACGCACGGGCATAGCGCTCCATGCCGGAGACGTTGCCTCCGGCGCCATGAAGCGCGATTACGGCAGGAAGCAGGGTAACCGGGGCTTCCGGCAGGTAGCCGTCCAGGCGAATGGACCGGCCGCCGCTCTCGAAGCTGAATTGAGACTGGGAAATCGCTGACATTGAGAGTAAATGGGGGTTCCGGGCCTCGCCCAGCGGAAAGGGCGCCAAACGACCCCGTAGACTTCCGCCCCTAGGGGAGCATCACCATGCCTCCGACAGTTTCTTCAGCGATTCCGGGTAAGGATCGCGGGCTATACCCCGTTCGGTGATAATCGCAGCCACGTACTTTGCCGGGGTCACGTCAAAGGCTGGATTCTCGATTTCCACTCCGTCGGGCACCATCTGTTTTCCCGCAATGTGCGTTACCTCTTTTTTATTGCGCTGCTCGATGGGAATCTTGCTGCCCTCGGGCATAGCCATATCGACGGTAGAAAGCGGTGCGGCCACATAGAATGGGATGCCGTGTTCCTTGGCTAATACGGCAACCGTATAGGTGCCGATCTTATTGGCCACGTCGCCGTTGGCGGCGATGCGGTCGGCACCGACTACGACGGCTCCGATTTTTCCTTGTTGCATCATGACACCCGCCATGTTGTCGGAGATGACCGTGGTGGGAATGCCATCTTTCATCAGCTCCCAGGCGGTGAGGCGCGAGCCTTGCAGGAAAGGGCGCGTTTCGTCAGCGTAGACGTGGATTTTCTTGCCCGCTTCCACAGCGGCACGGATTACGCCGAGCGCGGTGCCGTAACCGGCGGTGGCCAGGGCTCCGGCATTGCAGTGCGTGAGCACGCCTCCGCTCGAAGGCATGAGCGGAGCGCCGTGTCGTCCCATGGCCTGATTAGCGGCGATATCTTCAGCGTGCATGCGCTGCGATTCTTCGATCAGCGCCTGCTGGATCCGGGCGATGGGGAGGGAGCGAAGCGTTTCGAACTTCTCCTGCATGCGGCGGATTGCCCAGAACAGATTCACGGCGGTCGGGCGAGTCTGGCGAGTGACTTCGCAGATCTGGTCGAGGTCGTTCTTGAGCTCAGCCACATTCCCGGCTTTGGAGTTCTTCATTCCAAGAGCGATGCCCATCGCGGCAGCCACTCCGATGGCCGGGGCTCCGCGGACGACCATATTGCGAATTACGTCGGCAACCTGCTGGTGGGTGGTGCAGGTTACATACACTTCCTCGGTCGGCAGCTTCGTCTGATCGATGAAGACTACACCGCCCGGGGTCCATTCCAGGGTCTGTATCATAAAGTCGTCGCCGGGCGCCCTTCTCGTTGGTCATCGCCTCTGTCTGCGCTGTTGCCGGAATCGCGACCACACGCAAAGCCGTCATCTTGCGCGAAGCGGAAGACCCGCCGCCCGGCGCCAGGGTCTTTCGCTGTGAACCGGGGACCGCCTCTGATCCGCGCCATTGAACATCGAGGACGCGACATTAGACTAACGGATAATCGGAACTTGCGGGGCGGCATCTTCCGGCAGAAGGCCCCGGATGCGCGGATCGTCCGCCACTTCGATCGCCCGCTTGTAGGGGCGGAAGCCGCACTTTATATAAAAGCCGAGCGCCGCCGGGCTGTCTAAATTACAGGTGTGCAGCCAGACTCTCACCGTCGCGGCGACCCACGCCCGATCGAGCAACTGCGCCATGAACGCGCGCCCCAGCCCCTTGCCGATGGCTTCGGAAAAAAGCGCGAAACTTGTAATCTCCACGCTCGCCGACTGGGAACGGTCGAGCTCCGCAATTCCGATCTCGCCGCCCTCGCGCTCCGCCAGGAACAGTTCAATGTCCGAATTGTGCAGCGTCCAGGCCAGTTGCGCGTCCGTCATCTCGAGCCGGCTGAACCACAACCACCGCGCCCCGGCTCGACGGAATCGTGCGCGATACCAATCGAGCGGCGGATTTTGCACCTGGCGCAATTGCAGTCCGCGCGAGGAAGCGCCGGAGGACGCAGGACGTTCCAGCATCTCGAGGTACGTCACCACCGACGCAATTTTTCCCGGAGCGAGCTCGGTATATCCGTCGGAGATCATTTCGCGGGCGTGGCTTCGCATTGCGCGATGTGCTCTCGGCGTACGTCGTTGGCAGTGAAGACGGCAACAAACGGCGCGGGCGCGGCGGATCTTTCCACGTTGACGCGGCCGTGGGCATCCTCACGCTCGACCAGGCACATCGCACCTGCGACCGTGAAGCCGAACTCACGCGCGGCTTCGATGGCTTGCACGGTGGAAGAACCGGTGGTACACACGTCGTCGACGATCACGACGCGCGATCCCTTTTCCCGGAAACCCTCGATGCGTTGGCCGGTACCGTGCTTCTTCTCGGCTTTGCGGACCAGGAAACCGTGAAGCGTGCCGCTGGTAACGGCGACGGCGACGACGATGGGATCGGCGCCCATGGTCAGCCCCCCGACGGCGTCGGCGTGCCAGCCCTGGCCGCGCATTTCATCGAGAAAGACTTGGCCGACCAGTTGTGCGCCGCGGGCGTCCAAGGTGGTGGTACGGCAATCGATGTAGTAGTCGCTGGCGAGGCCCGAGGACAACGTAAATTCGCCCAGGCGAAATGATTTACGCGCCAGCAGCGTGAGCAGTTCCTGTCGTACGGGAGACATGAATTTCTAATTTAACAGCTGTTGCCTGTTACCGGGTAGCCGGTAAAGCCACCCCGGCCGAGCCGACCCAGGGCTACTGGCTATTGAGTTTCTCCAGATGGCGGAAGCCGTCGGTGGCAGCAAACATGGCTACGGTGATGGTTGCGTTGTAAGCCATGTGGATGAGGACGCCGCGGGCTACCGAATCTTGCTTGGCTCGCACCATCGTCAAGACCATGCCGACCAGGAAGATCACCAGCACCGGTCCCCAGGAGAAACCGAGCTGCGCACCATGCAGCAGGGCAAAGGCTAACGCGGTCAGAAAGACGGCAAACGGCAAACCGAGGCGGCGGGCGAGCACAGGATAGAGAAAGCCGCGGAAAAAAAGTTCCTCCATCAGGGGAGCAAGCGTAACGCTTAGACCGCCGAGCGCCCAGGCTTCGGCGGGGGTGCGGAAAAAACTGTCAATCGGCAGTTCTTTCGGAATGGGCAAGAAATGGGCTAGCGCTTGCAATCCCACCGAGAGCACCAGGCCGACGATTAAGTAGATGGCAATGTTGGACGGCCAGTTCCAGTGAATGGCGGCAAGAAAATCGGGGCGACCGCGCTCGCGCGTCACCAACACATACATGTAGCCGAGAACGAGAAGGTAGGCCAGAGATTGACCGGCAACGGCAAGCAGCGGGATGCGCGCGAGTTCGGCCAGACCCGTCTGCGGATAAAAGCGCCAGCGGGCAACGAGCAACACTGCAAAAACGCTGATGAACAGAGCAACGAGGGTGAGAAACAATAAACGCAGGACGTCCCAGCCGCTCCAGGCCGGGTCGGATGGTACCAGGGGGAGAAGGTCGGCGGGAGGAGAGTCCGGAGGATGGATGATGACCATGGACTGACCCTTCTCCAAGGTATCGGTCGAGCTTGGCCCGCTTGGGACGGGCGGGAGTGGCGTTCCCCACTCGGGCGCAGCGTCCCTCGGCTCCCGGCCGGGCGCTGAGCTGGCCTGTGAATCGTCGGGGAACATCACGCGATCTCCTCTGTACTGACCGGTGCGGGCGCGGCTCCTGTCGTTCCATTCTTGGTCGACCCGTGCATCACCGATCCGTTGTTCTGCGACCCATTTTTGCCGACTCCATTTCTGGCGGCACCTTTAAAATACGCGGTCAGAGCTTGTCCGGTGTAGGACTTTTTCACGCGGGCGACCTGCTCCGGAGTGCCTTGGGCTAGGATGCGACCCCCTTCTTCCCCTCCCTCTGGGCCGAGATCGAGAATCCAGTCGGCGTTACGGATTACGTCGAGGTTGTGCTCGATGATGATGACCGTATTTCCCAGATCGGCGAGGCGGTGCAGAACGTCGAGCAATTTGCGCACATCGTCGAAGTGCAAGCCGGTGGTCGGCTCATCCAGCAGATAAAGAGTTTTTCCGGTCTGACGCTTGCTAAGCTCGCGGGCGAGTTTGATGCGCTGGGCTTCACCTCCCGAAAGAGTTACCGCAGATTGCCCCAGGTGAATGTATCCGAGGCCGACATCAACCAAGGTTTGCAATTTGGGCTGCACTTGCGGAATGTTCGCAAGAATCTGGAGAGCGTCGGACACGGGCATTTCGAGCAGGTCGGCGATGGAGTTGCCATTGTAATGAACCGACAAGGTTTCGTGATTATAGCGGCGTCCACCGCAGACTTCGCACTGCACATAGACGTCGGGCAGGAAGTTCATCTCGATGCGGCGCTGGCCCTCGCCTTGGCAGGCTTCGCAACGTCCGCCGGGAACGTTGAAGGAAAATCGGCCGGGCTTATATCCTCGTTCGCGCGATTCGGGCAGCATGGCGTAAAGGTCGCGGACGGCTGCGAAGATCCCGGTATAGGTTGCGGGATTGGAGCGCGGCGTGCGGCCGATTGGCGACTGATCGATGCGAATGACTTTGTCGATCAGCTCGGCTCCGGTGATCGCCCGGTGCGTGCCCGGTTCCTCGCGGGAACGATAGAGCTGACGGGCGAGGGCGCGGTAGAGAATGTCGTTGACGAGAGTTGATTTGCCGGAACCGGAAACGCCGGTCACCACCGTCATCACTCCGAGAGGAAATACGACATCAAGATTCTTGAGATTGTTTTCGCGAGCGCCCAAAACCGTGATCGCCTTGCCATTCGGGCTGCGGCGCTCGGCCAGCATAGCGATGTGCTGGCGTCCGGCGATGTAGGCTCCAGTGAGAGAGGCGGGCGAATCCATGATCTCAGCCGGCGTTCCGCTCGCCACTAACACGCCGCCATGACGTCCGGCCCCGGGGCCCAAGTCGATGACATAGTCGGCACGCCGGATGGTTTCTTCATCGTGCTCGACCACGAGAACGGTATTGCCCAGGTCGCGCAGGCTCTCAAGGGCGGCGAGAAGACGTCCGTTGTCACGATGGTGTAAGCCGATGGAGGGTTCGTCGAGCACGTAGAGGACACCGCGCAGCTTCGAGCCGATTTGTGTGGCGAGGCGGATGCGCTGGCCTTCTCCCCCCGAAAGCGTAGACGCAGAGCGGCCGAGTTGCAGGTAGCCCAAGCCGACGTTGTCAAGAAACTCCAGGCGTTCGGTGATTTCGTGCGCGATGCGTCCGGCAATGGTGAGTTCCCTGCCGGTGAGTTTGATCTGGCGAGCGGCAGAGAGCGCGCGGGCGATGGGAAGCTCGGTGAAATCGGCGATCGACATGCCATTCACTTTCACCGCCAAGCTTTCCGGACGTAGACGCTTGCCGCGGCACACCGGACATTCGGTAGCCGACATGAAGTCGAGCAGATACTCGCGGTAAGTATCGGAGGTCGAGGCTTCGAGACTCTGCCGCAGGTGGCCGAGGATCCCGAGAAACCCCGTCTTGCCCCCACGCTGCGGCTCGCCGTGGAGCAGCAGATTTTGAATCTTATCGGGAAACTTTTCAAACGGCGTGGACAGATTGAAGCCATACGCTTGCACCAGCAACTGGATGCTGCGGACCAGGTTCTGCGATGACGATCCCGGACCAAGTCCGCCGTCGAGGACGGGCTTCGACCAGTCGACAATGACCTTGCCTGGATCCAAATCGTAGCGGCTGCCGAGACCATGGCACTCCGGACAGGCTCCATAGGCACTATTGAACGAAAACGAGCGAGGTTCGAGTTGCGGAACACTGATGCCACAGTCAGGACACGCGAGGCGGGAGGAATAGAGCGCCTCGTCTCCGTTGACCACCCCTACCAGCACCAGGCCACCGCCCAATTTCATGGCGAGTGCGACCGAGTGTTCAAGCCGGTGCTCGATTCCTGGCTTCACCAACAGGCGATCGACCACGACCTCGATGGTGTGATTCTTGCGCTTGTCAAGCGCCAGGTCGTCCTCGAGATTGACCAGGTCGCCATCGACACGGGCGCGGGAGAAACCATGCTGGACCAGCTTCTCCATCTCCTTCTTGAACTCACCTTTGCGGCCGCGGACGATGGGCGCCATGATCATGACGCGATCGTCCGGGGTCAAAGACAGGACGCGTTGTACGATTTGCTCGGCCGACTGGCGCGTGATGGGCTTGCCACAATTCGGACAATGGGGCACGCCGATTGACGAGTAAAGCAGCCGCAGATAGTCGTAAATCTCGGTGATGGTGCCGACGGTAGAACGCGGACTGCGGCTGGTGGTTTTTTGTTCAATGGAAATCGATGGACTCAGGCCGTCGATGGAATCGACGTCCGGACGCTCCATCTGGTCGAGGAACTGCCGGGCGTAAGCGGAAAGAGTCTCCACATAGCGGCGCTGGCCTTCGGCGTAGATGGTATCGAAAGCGAGCGAGGATTTGCCGGATCCGCTGAGACCGGTAATGACCGTCAGAGTATTGCGCGGAATCTCGACGTCAATGTTCTTCAGGTTGTGTTGGCGCGCGCCGCGCACCGAAATTCGGGAGATGGCCATTTACCCAGTGCTTCATGGACTTCCGTAATGTGGACGAGTCCCTAAGAAATGTTGGAGAGTGGAGGTACGCAGTCCGATTCCCGTATCTTAGTTGCTAACAGCGGCGGGGGTCAAATGCGAATAGAGTAAATTATTTGCAGCCGCGTGTCGCAGAGTGGCTGCCAGCAAGGGCCGTTACCGTGAACGCAATTGTGGCAGGATTCTTCATCAGCAGCACCGCAATCTTGGCAGTGGTTTTGGGTGTTCTGGGGGCCTACGGCGCGATTAGCGGCGTTCTGGCCATTGTAAATCCATCCCGACCGTCCCGCACCATCGCAGCACTGGTACCCCATCAGGGCCCGGCTAGCGGCGACTAATTCAGCCCTCCTTTATCACGCCTTTTCGACGGGTGTCGAGCGGCGGTTGCTTTCGGCAAGGCCCACCTTCCCCACCGCGAGTTCGCCCATCATCACGGCGTTAGTTGCAGTCCAGGCATCCTACTGCGGTGGCTGCTGGGGCGGCGGCTGCGGTGATGGGTTCATCACAGGGCCTCCGGGCTGTTGTTGTCGGCGCAACATCTCGAGAATCTGCTCGGGGGTTTTGGGCCCGGCGTTGGGCTGGTTCGGATCCGTCGGTTGCTGCGGCTCTTGGGCGACAGCGCCGTTTGCGTCGGGCGCCGCAGGCTGGGCCTGATCCTCGGCAGTATCGTCGTCATCCTTGCTGTCGTCGTCATCCTTGCTATCGTCGTCCGCGACGGCCGCCGCCGGTACATTCCCCGGTTGCCCGGCGACCGCCTGCGCAACACCAATCGGGCGGTTAAACGGCGAAGGCGGCGGGAAGCGGTTCTGAACCGGTGCCGGGTTGTTCTCATTCACGTTCGCGGCCGTCTGGGTTTCCGCCGGCCCCGATGTCTTGGCGGTAAGGATCACGCTCGAAACAGCGCTCGGATCGGTGCTCGAACCGACCATCACATAATTGAACGAGGTGCCGTTAAGCAAGCCGACCAGAACATCGCGCGGGGCTCCCGGGCCGAGGTTGGCAACCACGCGCTCGTTTGCGCTTGAGGTGGGGGGAATTTCAATCGAAGCTCCCGTGAGCTTGCGCACATCGCGCAGGATTTCGCTCAAAATCGAGTTCTGGGCCGCGATGGTGAGCAGGCCGCCCTGATAGCTGACCTTCGCCGGCGAGGGTGGAATCTGATCCATGGGCAACTGACTGAGCGGGCCGGCCGGTAGCTGCGGCAGCTCAACCGGCTTGGGCGCCGCATGAGATTTGTGGTGATGAGGGGTCGAGGACTCCGACGCTGGTACAGCCGTCTGCGCGAGCAGCGTTCGTACAAGAAGAAGCGGAGCCACCCAGAAAAGGCCGAAAGCAATCCATCTGCGTTTTCCCGGCATTGCCATACCCCGTTTCCGCCAGCAGCCAGAGTAGCTCAGCCGCCGCGCCCGGCTTGATTTTATCATTGCTGATAGAACGGTTGCGGGTCTTATTTCTTGCAAGCGATTACCGATGCTCACCGTGCCGCTCGAGCCTTTCCAATGATTTAGATTCCGCCGGGTCCGAGAGCGCGTAAAATGCAAGCGGAGGCTGACCCAGGTGGCAACCGTCGCGGATTCGGTATTTCGAACTCGATTGCATGGGCGACAATGGCTGTGGCTACTGCTCCTAGGGGCATCGTGCCACGCGCAAGTCTGCCAGAGCGCAGCCGACATGGAAGCGTCGGTGCGCCTGACGCTCGAAAACGCGGCGAAACGCTATTTCGAAATGTCGGCCCGCGGCGACTCGGCGAGCTTGAAGCAGAACTCCATTGCCAGCGTGGCCGCCAGCTTTGCCGGCATCGAAGCCGCGGTCAAAGAAAACCAGGCGACATTCTCCGCAGCGCAAGCCACCATTCGCCCGCCCTTTCTGCTCGTTGCCGATGGCCCGGAAATGCTCGCCCGGGCTGAGTTTCTCTGTGGAGTATTTGGCAGGTCCGGTCAGACCAAGGACAGTGCGGTCTTTGTCTTGCCCAATCTGCCGCCCGGAAAGTACGGCGTGGCGATTGTCGACGTGAACGGCGCCCACGAGACAATGACGCTCACGTTGGTGCTGGAGCAGGCAGGCTCGGACTGGAAGCTGGCAGGGTTTTTCCCCAAGTCGTCGCAGGCTGCCGGGCACGATGCCGCATGGTTCACCGCGCGCGCCGGTGATTTCAAAGCAAAATCGCAAAATCACGACGCGTGGCTCTATTCACGCGAGGCCATCGCTCTATCCGCTCCGGTGGACTTCATGAGCACCCTTACCACCGACAAACTCTATGACGCGCTCCAGGCCGCGCAACCCTCTGACATGCCCGCCAATGGCAACACTACGGACTTAAGCACCAGCGGCAAGGTTTATCATCTGACTGAGATCTTTCCCATGGCGGCCGGCAACGATCTTGATTTGGTCGTGAAGTATCAGGCGGCCGATGTGTCCGATACGGCGCGCGCTTTTCAGGAAAACACGGCCGTAATTAAGGCGCTGGTCGCGAGATTTCCCGAACTTCGCGACGCATTTGCCGGCGTGGTAGCGCGGGCCGTCGAGCCCTCAGGACGCGACTACGGCACCTTGCTGCCGATGAAGGACATCAAGTAGTTGCTCGAGAAGTTCGCCCCGGTTCACGGCAATCGGCTCCTTTCGTGGCCCTGTTAGTGCGTTCCGCAATTCCCGGCAGAGCGAGTTGCTTTCCCCACCTGTTGGGGACTAGTATCTTCGAAGCCGATTTCGCCGCAACGAAACTCATTCAAATGTCGCTGTATTCAAGGAGGACGTATGGGAATTGCAGTTTCCCCGATCCAGATTGATTCTCGCGTGAGCGACTTCCTCGCGAAGCCGCGCAAAATGCTGATCGACGGCAAGTGGGTAAACGCCGTCTCGGGCAAAACTTTTCCAACCTACAACCCAGCCACCGGCGAGGCTCTGGCGCAAGTGGCAGAAGGCGACAAAGCCGATATCGACCTCGCCGTGAAGGCCGCCCGGAAAGCGTTCGACAGTGGACCCTGGTCTCGCCTGTCGGCCTCGGAGCGCGGCAAGCTGGTATGGAAACTGGCCGACTTGCTGGAACAGCACGTCGAAGAATTCGCGACCCTCGAAACGCTCGATAATGGCAAGCCGCTGACTGTGGCCCGAGCCGCCGATGTTCCACTCGCCGTCGACATGTTTCGCTATATGGCGGGATGGGCAACCAAGATCGAAGGTACGACCATTCCGATCTCGGTGGCCTACACGCCGGGCGTCCAGTACCACGCCTACACCCTTCGTGAGCCGGTCGGCGTCGTGGGCCAGATTATTCCGTGGAATTTTCCGCTACTCATGGCGGCCTGGAAACTGGGTCCCGCATTGGCTTCCGGTTGCACGGTGGTGCTGAAGCCGGCCGAACAGACCCCGCTGTCCGCGCTGCGTCTGGGCGAACTGATTCAAGAAGCTGGGTTCCCGGATGGCGTGGTCAACGTCGTTCCGGGATACGGCGAGACCGCAGGCGCCGCCCTGGCCGCACACGATCTCGTGGACAAGGTTGCGTTTACAGGATCGACCGAAGTGGGGAAGGTGATCGTGCACGCAGCGACGGGGAATCTGAAGAAGGTTTCGCTCGAACTCGGCGGCAAGTCTCCGAACGTTGTCTTCAAGGATGCCGACCTGGATGCAGCGATCGGCGGTGCAGCCAGTGCCATCTTCTTCAACCACGGACAGTGTTGCTGCGCTGGTTCGCGTCTCTATGTAGAACGGCCGGTGTTTGATCGCGTGGTGGATGGTGTCGCGGCGCAGGCGCGAAAGATCAATGTAGGATCGGGACTCGATCCCGACACCCACATGGGTCCGCTCGTCTCCCAGGAACAACTGCAAAGAGTGTGCAGCTACCTCGAAATCGGAATGGCCGAAGGTGCCAAAGCCGCATCGGGCGGGCGCAAGATCGATGGCAAGGGGTACTTCGTCGAGCCCACGGTTTTAGTCGACACCACAGATTACATGAAGGTCGTGCAGGAAGAAATCTTCGGGCCGGTGGTGGCCGCGATTCCATTCGACAATCCCGAGGAGTTACTCTCTCGGGCCAACGATTCGGTGTACGGCCTGGCGGCTGGAATCTGGACTCACGATGTCTCGAAAGCGCACCGGACGGCGACGTTGCTTCGCGCCGGAACCGTCTGGATCAACTGTTACAACATCTTCGACGCGGCACTGCCCTTTGGCGGCTACAAACAGTCCGGCTGGGGACGAGAGATGGGCAAAGACGTTCTCCAACTTTATACGCAGACCAAAGCAGTCTGCGTAAGGATGTAGGATCGACGAGGATTCGAGGGGCGGCTTGCCGGCCGCCCTTTGTCCAGTATCCGGCGTGGAACAACGACCGAGGCTGGAGCACCCACGCACCAAGAAAGATTCTCCCACCTGTTTCTCGGCGCCGTTTCCTTGGAACCTTGGTCGCTGGAGCGCTTCCCGGTCGACTCCCCGCTTGGATGCGACCCGGTTATCGCAGTCGCCGGGTCGCACCCCGGTGCCCGGCCCAAGCGGTGCGCGAGAGCGGGGAATCTACGCGCCGTGCGTCTTACGCGCGTTTCGCGTCTTACGCCTGGTTGCGACACCCAGGTGTTCTAAACAATGACACGGCCGGAGTTTTAAGATGATCACACGAATCTGGCATGGCGCGACCCCAGCAACCAAAAGCGACGAGTACCTAAACCTGATGCGAAACGTTGCCATCCCCGATTACCGCTCGACTCCCGGCAACAAGGGTGCCTACGCGCTACGTCGTATCGAGGGCGAAACCGCGCATTTTTTGATGATCACGTTTTGGGAATCCGAGGCTGCGGTTCGTGCCTTCGCGGGAGACGACATCAGCGTGGCGAAGTACTACGACTTCGATAAGGATTTCCTGCTCGAGCTGGAGCCATGCTCCGCTCATTACGAGATGTACGAGCAATAGGCCCGCAGTTTGCGCTTCCCCTTCACCTGTCGGGCGAACGCAATTGCCAGCAACAATCCTGCGCCGATCAATCTCTCTGTTGCCAGAGCATACGCTACAGCGGCGACGCGATGGTTGTTGAAATCCGCGATTGCACCCTTTGAGAATTTCAGGCCAATAGTTCCCGCGCCGCAAAGATTGTGCGGCAACTCCCGGCGAGCCTGTCTGTAAGCATGAGATCGTCGGTTCGGTCCCCGATCTCCAATGTTGAACGCGGAAGACGCGCACACGCGGGATTTGTCGTGACCGAAGGATCACCTGCCGCCTTGTCCGGTCGCTTTTGCCTCCCGGCGATTTATTCGGTCATAATATTTCGATGTGCGGCCGCTACCGATTGTCGAGGAGGAAGCAGGTCCTGGAGGAGCAGTTTGCAGCCGTTTCGGATGATGCGGACTGGAGCCCCCGGTACAACATCGCCCCGACACAATTCGTGCCCGTCATCAGGCAAAATCCCGGGAGCGCCAGTCGCGAATTATCTCTGATTCGCTGGGGACTGGTTCCTTCGTGGGCAAAGGATTCGTCGAAGGGCGCGACCATGATTAATGCGCGATCGGAAACGGCGGGTAGCAAGCCCGCGTTTGGCGACGCACTGAGATTCCGCAGGTGTCTGATCCCGGCGGACGGATTCTACGAGTGGCAAAAGGCTGGCAAGGCGAAGCAACCGTATTGTTTTGAAGTCAATCGCGGTGAGCTCTTTTCGTTCGCCGGGCTCTGGGAAACTTGGGACGATCCGAGTGGGAAGCCCCTGGAAACCTGCTCGATCCTAACCACGACTCCTAACGCTGTCACTGCTCCGGTTCACGACCGGATGCCGGTGATTCTCGATCCGCAATGCTACGAGCAATGGCTCGATCCGGGCACAACGGATACCACCGTCATTTCGGAATTCTTGAAGCCGTTCGATCCTCGACTGATGAATTGCTTCCCCGTGAGTTCGCGGGTCAATCGACCCGCCAACGATGACGCAGAGTGCTCAGTGCCGGTGGAGATCACCCAACCTCAGCGGAGTCTCTTTTCCTAGGAGATCTATGAAGATCAAGCCGAAAGGCACGCCCGTAATGAGTCCGACGAAGGCATCGCCTGGCAAGCCCTCCGAGCTTCGCAGCTGGCCAGAGATCGCTGAATTCCTCGGGATGCCCAGTGCCACCGTTTACCGCTGGGCGAAAGAAGGCATGCCAGTTGGTCGTGAGGGCCGAAACGTAGTTGCCAGCCCAGAAGCGCTGAATCAATGGCTACAGCGGAGCTCGGGAGAGGCCTCCGGTGTTCATGTCATTACCCCAGATTCTGACATTTAGAAGGACTTGCGGGCCTCGGTGGCCGCACAAAGGGCAACCGGGCGTTCCCTACAGGAACCCAGGGGCGGACAATTGAGGCATCCCTTGGTGAAAACACCCAAGACCAGAGCCGTGTGTAAACCTTAACCGGTGGCACGAGTCAGACTGTCGTTTTCTCGAGGTGCAAATCAGCCGCATGGCGGTCAAATGCGCGTTGCAATTACCGAAACGTCGACGCTGTTTCACCGAATAACATCGCTTACGTCAATATTGCTAGAACATCCGCAGTGGGTCTGAATCGATGAGGTAAGCTGCCTGTCGCAACGTTGCGCATGCAAAAGTCGGAAGCGCCCGGCAAGGGTGGCAAAGAACTAAGAAGCCCGCGTGGCAAACATGCAGCTAACCTTTACAGATAAACTGCATATCTGTAGTTCCGTTATGCTAGAAATGCTGCCGAATAGCGACACGGCACTTGCATCCAGGCTTGCAGCGGAGTTGCGCACCACCTTTGGGCAGCTGAAACGGAAGCTGCGACAGCACGGCGGCCTGAACGATTTCACGTCGTCTCAAATTGCCGTCCTTCTCCGATTGGAAAAGGACGGTCCGGCGACAGTGTCGAGCCTTGCCAGGGCGGAGGGGATGCGTCCTCAGTCAATGAGCGCTGTTATCGCTCCGTTGGAAGAAATGGGGTTTGTGGCGGGAGCTGCCGACCCGAACGACGGGCGAAAAACGCTCATGTCGCTGACAAAAGCCTGCAAGAAGTGGATCGAGGACGGGCGTGCCGCTCGTCAGGACTGGCTGGCGCAAGCGATCCAGCGGAGACTCTCTCGGCAAGAGCAGAAGAAGCTGTCTTCAGCCATACACCTGCTTGCGCAAATTGCTGAGGACTGACCGTCCGGCCGCGAATCGGGCCGTCCAAACTTCGTTCGCTACGTTCAAAGGAGAATTTCGTGCCACTCACCGTCCTTGACCCTCAAACTGCGCTGATCGTGGTGGATCTTCAGAAGGGCCTTCTCGACATACCGTCTCTCCATCCCATGGCCGGTGTCATCGACAATTCCTGTCAGTTTATTGAGGCCTTTCGCAAGCAGAAGCTGTCGGTGGTTCTGGTCAACGTCGCCGGGACTGCGCCGGGGAGGACAGAGGAGCCTCGACGGCACCGGGAGCGTACCGCGGGCTTCAGTGAACTGATTCCCGAACTGCGTCAGCAGCCAGAGGACATCCTCATCACCAAACGTACCTGGGGCGCCTTTGCCAACACCGACTTGGAAGCTCAACTGGAGGCGAAAGGTGTGACGCAGGTTGTTCTCACGGGCGTGGCCACCGGTACGGGCGTAGAAGCCACGGCTCGCCAGGCCTACGAAGCCGGTTTCAATGTGACGATCGCCGTCGATGCCGTGACGGATGTGCGAGCTGAAGCGCACGAATACAGTCTCAAGCATGTCTTTCCTCGCCTTGGTGAGACCGGCTCCACGCAGGACGTGCTTTATTTACTCGCAAAGAGGAGCGCTTGACAATGAACTGGTTACATCTCGTGTCCTACTTTTTCGGAGGCCTGTTTCTGGCCAATGTCGTGCCGCATTTCGTCAGCGGTGTTATGGGAAAACCCTTTCAGACACCGTTCGCAAAACCTCCAGGAAAGGGTCTCTCGTCCTCGACAGTGAATGTCCTCTGGGGCTTCGCGAATTGCGTCTTCGCCTACCTGCTTCTACTGCGCGTCGGCCACTTCGACCCGCGATCCATCTCCTGCATAGCGCCGTTTGCGGCTGGCGGACTCCTCATTAGCCTGCTGTCAGCAAAGCATTTCGGTGAGCTTCACGGAGGCAATACCCCGGAGCGCCCATGAGGAATCCGCTCTCCAGAGCTTTCCGCGCCCTGAAGAACTTCAAGTTTCGCTTGTGGACGGCAGGCGGTCTGGTATCGAACATCGGGACCTGGATGCAGCGCGTGGCACAAGACTGGATTGTGCTGACGCAACTGACTCACCATGACGCGACTGCGGTCGGCATTGTCACGGGCTTGCAGTTCGCTCCGCAACTGCTGTTGCTGCCCTGAAGCGGTTTGGCAGCGGACCGTTTCAACCAGCGCAAGCTGCTGAAGGTGACGCAAGCATCCATGGGGGTGCTTGCGACTGCGCTGGGAATCCTGACGATCTCCGGCAACGTCCGCCTTTGGCATGTTTATGTGTTTGCCTTTGTCTTTGGCGCCGCTGCGGCGCTGGATGCGCCAGTGCGGCAGACCTTTGTTGGGGAGCTGATGGGTGACGAACACCTGCCCAATGCAGTCGCGCTCAACTCGACCTCGTTCTTCGCCGGCCAGATGATTGGCCCGGCTGTGGCCGGTCTGGTCATCGCAAAGATCGGGACCGGCTGGGCATTTCTCCTGAAGGGGCTGTCCTTCTCTCCATGTATCTGCTGCGCGTTCAAGAGCTCAGGACAAACGCGAGAGCTTTCCGCGGAGCGGGTGGCTTCATCGAAGGACTCCGTTTCGTATGGGCTAGACCGGACCTCCGATCAATCCTGGTTATGCTCTTTCTGATCGGCACATTCGGTCTGAATTTCCCGATCTTCATCTCCACCATGGCGGTGAGTGTTTTCCATACCGATGCGCGCGGATTCGGTTTGCTGTCGTCGATCATGGCGATCGGCACAATGAGCGGCGCGCTTCTGGCGGCGGGACGCGACGAGCCAAGGTTTGGGACGCTGCTCCTCGGCTCCGGAGTCTTTGGAATCGGCTGTACTCTTGCCGCGTTCTCTCCTGGATACTGGTGGTTCGCTGTCGCCCTCGCGGTGATCGGAGTGGCCGCACTCACTTTCACGAACGCGACAAACAGTATGATGCAGCTTTCGACCAAGCCCACCATGCGCCGTCGGGTGATGGCGATTCGTGTGGGCGTGGGGCTCGGGGGGAACATCGATGGGGGCTCCCATCGTCGGTTGGGTTGCGAATCTTTTCGGCCCGAGATGGTCGCTCGGCATCGGCGCGGTTTCCGCATTCCTCGCCGCTCTTTTCGCAGCCCTGATGATGGCGAAACGGCCCTGCACCGAGATAAGCGTAAAATTCCGCCATAGACTTGGTACGTAACTGATTGTTTGCACCTGTCGCAACGCTGATTCGCTCTATTCTGCCTTCGTTGGCGGGCGCCTTCGCCCCGACCGGAAACGTGAAATCAATACATCATGGGAGAGCGCGACAATTGGCCGCTTTGTGTGGAGAAGGACGATATGGCCCGGTTACTGGACAAAAACTTCCGTACGATCCCGGAACCTTTTGCGCGGGCGATTGCTGGAGTTTCCATGGGCGGATTTGGTGCGATGTTTCTCGGGTTGATCGGGCCGCCGATCCTCTTTTTTTGCCCCGGACGGGCGTCGCCTAATGCTCCGTGAGCGTATATGCCAGATAACAACAGTTATCATTTTTGACGGAATTCCTCGCGGTTTCTGAAACTTGCCCCCCGAAGGAAAGTTAACTTGACATGTGTCGATGTCTTCGCTCACAATGGAAAGGTGACTTTACATGGCGCCCCATATCCTAAACCGGATTAAAGAGCTACGTAACGCCCGCGGGTGGACGCAGGAGCAACTTGGAAAAGCCGTGGGCGTTTCCCGGCAGAGCATCAATTCCATTGAGCGCAATCGCTACGTGCCCAGCTTGTTGCTGGCGCTCACGTTCGCCGATGTCTTCGACTGTTCCACCGATCAAATCTTCTCCTTGGAGAACAACAAATGAGTATTCCTGTCCTGGGCAAGACAATCGATGAACGTTTCCTGGACCACCGCCTCCGGGCCACAAGCCTCGGTGGAATTGTTGGTGGCATGGTAGCCATCGGACTTTTTATCTATCGCTATAACTTCGACCACTTGTGGAGCTGGGATCTCTTCGCTGTCATCGCGACAATTTTAGGAGTGAAGATGTCGATAATGATTTGGTATTGGCTGACCGATTAATCACAGACCTTCGAGAGGAGACAACAAATGTGCTTCCGCAATCAAGACAAAAAACGAAAAACCATTGTCCTCACCGCAAACATGTGCCTGGTAATCGGCCTTCTTCTAAAAATGTTTTTTCACCCCGTCACTCAATTTGAACGAAATTGGGGCCACGGAGTGAGTGCAGCGCTACTCATCGTCTACATCGGAACTATGCTGTGGAATATTCGGCAGCAACGCTCCCTCAAAAATTAGGAGCGAATGGGGACACTGCCTCCGTCTAACGGTTGTTAAATCGCATCATTGCACTTATTGATGAATTCTGAGGATTCACAGATCAAGAAAAGGCCACCCCTAGCGAGCGGCCTGATTTCTTGACCGTGGGGTCAACTCAACGAATCGAGCCGACGATTTTGCGATACTCGGCTTCCGAAAATGCTTTCAAAGTCTCCGTGGAAATATTTCCCAGCGCGCCCGCTGACAAAGTAAACTTGGCACACGCCTCGTCGCTAGGAAACTCGGAAATCAGAACGGCGTCGTATTGCCCCATCGTCAAGTACCATGAGTGAATTCTGCCTCCTTCCGCTTCAGCCGCTTTCTTGGCAGCATCAAGTCGCGAAGGGCTGTCCTTGATTTTTGACATTCCTTGCTGGGTGTAACGGATGAGACTGACAAAGTGTGGCATATCGTTTCCTCCTGATGCGCAGGCAACGTTATACGGCCCAAGTGGGATAGTCAAGATCGTTACTCCGAGCGTTCCACTCGGGGTGCCCTAACATCTCGGAGGGCATCACGCCGCTCTTGAATGGCCTAGCGCTCCTTTCAGTTCGGCGGACACCTTCAGCCTGGACGGATAATATCACTGCAGGTTTTCAGAGGCTGAATTTGAAGTGAGTGCAAGACCTGGGAAATACGGCGTAAGCGGTTTACGCAGCGTCTTGGCGATCGGCGACCGGGCGAAAGTGGCCAGCCGGCAACCTGAACGTCTACGTGATTCCACACAATCGCGCCGCAACGAGCGAGGACCCCTTGGCAATGGCCGAGGAGGTAGGGCTGCCCTTAATCACTGCGATCGTCAAGGAAGAATGCTTTGGGGATCAGCTTTGTCGCTAACCCCCAGACGGGAAGCGTGTTGCGAGGGCAAGCGTGTGGGTTGGCGACGTTCTGTGTTGTGGGCGACTTACCTAGCGGTCAGGCGCCATAGTTGGCCAGAACTCTCTAAACGGGTGTCGGCCAATTCTCGGCGAGCGCTATGGCCTGATCTCGATAGTTAGGCAACCGCTTCGATAAAGACTCATCATGTTCGAGAGGGAGTTGGTATAACATTACTAGGCATTTCGGAGGTACTAAGGATGTCTGCTTCTTTGTTCCGGGGACGAGTTCTTGCTCAATTTTTGGCGACTATCTCTTTATTATTGATTCAGGTCGCGTCCGGTCAGGATCAGGCCACCCCCACGTTGCTGCGTCTGCAGCGCTCGCGGACGACGGTGGAAATAGACGCAACTGGGGGTATGCATGCGCCGGGCGGGAACATATACTCTCTCGGCGCAGACGGCTCCCAGATGGCCATTTCGAGTTATCCGAATTCCGGTTCTTGCGTCGTGGTCTATGACGATGGCAAGTACGTTCTTGAAAAGCGCGACGAATCCACTGTCGGCAAGCCAAAAGTAAAAACCGCTGAGGGAACCCTTGGAAAAGATGATCTGCAGCAACTCCAGGCCATTCTCGAGAATGAGGAACTGAAGAAGGTGACAGGCCTCAAACCTCCGGAAGCTCCGTCTGAGGCGCAGATGTTGCGCGAGGCGGAAATGATGGAAGTGCAGATTAATCGCGAAGGCGAAACGCAGCACTTCGTTGCGATCAAGGAGCGCTTCAAAACGCAGGCGTCCACGGGAGTGTCCACCGGGGCTTCCAATGGAATGGATGTATACCTCGATAACGCGTCAGCTTACAGAAAGACCTTGAATCAGCTGGTAAGATGGTTCGAGGGCGTGGAGAAAAAGAGTAAGTCATCCTTCAAGGAATCAAAACAGCAATACTGCTCGGCCATGACTTTCTAGTTTCCACGCTTTTTAGGAGCTATATATGATTCGCGGGCACTTAATACTCTCTATTTTGCTGGGCGCTGCGCTTTTCGGCAACGGTCAGACGCAGAAAACAAAGTCAGACACACCTCTTCGCCTGCTGCTTTCCGAAGTGCAGCCCGGGACCATGTCCTCTGAGCAGTACTGCATGCTGGTGTTTGACGACCACCATTTTCATGCCGAAAAGGTGATCCGGAGTAACGGGAAAGATCGTGAGCGGAAGATATACGAGGGAAACCTCTCGGATACCGACTGGAATATCCTCAATGAAATCCTCGAGAACGATGGGCTGCGCAAGCTCAATGTAAAGCCCGGATTTGCACCGCTGGCAATGCAGGGTGTCCATCCCTTCGCTATTAGCGTGAGACGAGAAACGGAGTTCCAGAACCTGGAGTTCGTGGACGACAGCAGCCGAAAACCTTATGACGCGCAGCTCAAACCGCTCTTTCAGTGGTGGAAATCGACCAGAAGCCGGCGCATGGCAGTCTCGGAAGTTCCGGCGGACAACCGATGCACGCTTGACAGTTCGCATGGCGTATTCAGCTATTGACCATTGGCGGAAACCACTTCGACACAATAGCGCAGGCCCGTGCTGGTCTTGATTCTTTTGGTGAGATTGACTTCGCAGTGCATCGGTGACCCGTTCTTGAAACCGTATCAAGTGCAGGTATCAAAGACTCGCAAATGGTAGCTCACTAAAGTTCTGGCGGAGAGGGAGGGATTCGAATCCGCCATTAAACGCAGTTTCATGTAGTTAGCTTGCGGCAGATGGCGACGATCGCGGCTAATTCAGTCTAGTTCGGTGTTAACGGCACGGAAACGGCACGGGGCGTCTGCGTTTTTTCGCGGCGGTCCTCTTCAGTGTACTTACGTGCCTTCTGTGGATACTCAAGCATGTGGACAACGGGTTCACACTCTCAGCCCCCATTTCATTCCTCAATTGTCCAACCCCGTCATCGATACACTCTTGTACCCGCCCTAATAAAGTCGACCCAGAAACATTACCTTTCTGCTGCCATCTCAAGCGCCCGCTCGCTACCTTTTGAACACCGTGTTGGCTTTGAGTTCGAGGTACATGCCAACTGCGTTACAAAGATCCTTGCTCATTTTCGGCAGGTCGTTGGTCGGCTCCGACAGCGATTGCATCCAGTACACGTGCTTGTTGACGCGATAGAACTTCAACACGGTGCGGACACGGCAGATACCGCCGACAGTTGCAGCCACGATCTCTTTGCTGTTCCATCGTTCGACCGTGTACTCGAGGTTGTCAGCGTGCAACGTGAACGTGTTTCCTATGGCCACGATGTTGGCTTGCGCCTCACTGCACACTTTTGGAGTACAGTTTATTTCCGACACGGATGGACCTGTCATCACAGAGTTCTTGTCGTCTTTGTCGACAGGTACCCAATGCCCTTCGACGTACACATCGTCTGAGTGGACCAGAATGTTCACAGGCGTATCCGGCACGAGCGTGTTGAATCCGTTCTGCCCCCACGCCATCGCTGACATTACACACAGTAGAATGACGAGTTGCTTCATGGCTCCCCTTCCCCCGACATTGCGTATTAGCTTCCCGCCGCACCACGAACGCACGGCGCCGCGTAGCCTCGATCTCAGCCGGGAACTCTACTCCGGCGCTCGGACCGAAGGCCAGGATTCTACTATGTACCGGGAAGGGCGATGTTCCCCAGAGGTTTCTCTGGTTTCTGATCCTCGTAGTTGACCTTGACCTTGCCGATCTTGACTAGCTTCGACTCTCCGACCTCGGTGACCGCTGGATCGAAGAAGACAACGTTGGTACCTTCTGGGCTGAGTGCACTCGGGTACCGAATGCCGTCGTAGCGAGCATCCCGAATGTAGTCCCCGAGCCGCTGACACGGGAGGTAGTGCGCCGGGTCATCCGCCCGCTCCATGGGTCGACTCATCTCCACGCCGAAGGACACGAGCAGGCTTTGTATCTCGACATCCCACTTCAACGTGTCGGTGAGGAACGGGTTGATCTGAGGAAGCGAGCGCGCCAAATCCAGAATCCTGACTTCCCGTTTCAGCTTGAACGTCGCCACCGAGACGTAAAACCCGCGAGCCGGTCGAACCTCAGCGACGGCAGTTGCCTCCTGATCCCCACAGTACAAGACCCGTTGCCCACTTCGACCTTCCGGGTGACGCAAAAGGGGCGGGTCGCTGGTGGTCTCCAGTATTATGTAGTTCGGTTCACCGCCAACTGCGATGTTGTACCGGCCCCAGCAGGTCGGGGTCGATTCTCGGCAGCTTTTTGAAAATCGCTTATGTCGGCATCATCAGCGCTTTCGCGTCTTGAATGAGGATGGCGGCCTGTGCCGCAGTCAACGACTTGCCGGACTGCTCCGTGACCTCATCGATGAACGCATCCAGTAGCGCGTCCGCCAGCTTCGCGGCATGTACGCTCTCAGCCCATTGCGCCAATTCCAGCGTAAATACCATAATGGCCGCTACGTCGCGTTTTGTATCGAATTGCTCCACCAGCTTGATCAGACTGGCGAACGTCACCTGTGCAAACACATACGCCGCTCCTTGACTATCGTTCCAACCGGTAGAACCGACCAGTGCCGTGCTCCCGTCGCCCGACAGGGATACGGCACCGCCGAACAACGCATAACCCTGTGAAGCGGTCAGTTCCTGCTGTTGGCTCCAGCTTCGGCTCGCGCTGGTGAACACATACGCCGCTCCTGCTCCTTGATTATGATCGTATGCCCCCACCAGAGCTATTTTTCCATCGCTCACCAGCGCCACCGAAGAGCCGAAATTGTCACCGGCCGCCCCATCCGACGCGGTCAGTTCTTGATGCAAGCTCCAGCTTCCGCTTGCGCTGGTGAACACATACGCCGCTCCTTGACTATCGTTCCAACCGAGAGAACCGATCAGCGCCGTGGTCCCATCGCTCGATAGCGCCACCGAAGAGCCGAAATCCGCCCCATCCGACGCGGTCAGTTCTTGTTGCAGGCTCCAGCTTCCGCTCGCGCTGGTGAACACATACGCCGCCCCTTGATAATCGTTCCAACCGGGAGAACCGACCAGTGCCGTGTTCCTGTCGCCCGACAGCGCCACGGACCAGCCGAAATAGTCAGAGGCCGCCCCATCCGACGCGGTCAGTTCTTGCTGCAGGCTCCAGCTTCCGCTTGCGCTGGTGAACACATACGCCGCTCCTTGACTATCGTTCCAACCGAGAGAACCGATCAGCGCCGTGGTCCCATCGCTCGATAGCGCCACCGAAGAGCCGAAATAGTCAGAGGCCGCCCCATCCGACGCGGTCAGTTCTTGCTGCAGGCTCCAGCTTCCGCTCGCGCTTGCGAACACATACGCCGCCCCTTGACCGTCGTTCGAACCGACTTTCTTGAAGTTCGCCGCCACCAGAGCCGTCTTCCCATCGTCCGACAGCGCTACTGAAAAGCCAAACTGGTCTTCTTGTTCTCCGTTGGGCGCGGTCAGTTTCTGCTGCTGGCTCCAGCTTCCACGCAAGCGACTGAAAACATACGCCGCCCCTTGATAGGGATTCGAACCGACGGTCTTGTCGCACGCCCCCACCAGAGCCGTGTTCCCGTCGCTCGACAGCGCCACCGAAGCCCCGAACGCGTCGTCATACACCCCATCCGACGCGGTCAACTCTGCCTGTTGCACAAACGGGTCCACCACCAGCGGATACCGCGCTCCAGCGTCCTCCACTTCGAGCAGCAGTTCCCCGCCATGTAGCGCGAACCATCCCCGCAGCGCACGTCCCGTGGCATCGTAGGCCACGAGGCCAGCAAAGCGCAGTGCCGCTTGCCCGTCCCGTCCCTTCAGGGTCAGTGCTTTTCCGTCCGCTTCCAACTCAGCCTTCGCGTCACTCGCAAGCACCAGCGCCACGGTCAGCGGGCGGGCATTAGCTTTGCCCGGACGCTGCGCAAGCGTGAACCCCTGTTCCAGTCCAATTGGCCCGTTGATGTACCACTCCGTCAGTGCGCCCCGCCGGTACTCCACTCGATTCGCCTTGGCTTGGGGAGCAACCCCCCTGACGGCACGAAGATCGTTCCCGTAACCGTAGCCGCGCAACGCCAAGCCCCACCGCGCATCCTTGTTGCGCACCTCGACCCCTTGTCGAGTGAAGTTCAGGGATAAGTTGTGCTGGGGATTTTCCGCGTGAAAGCTGCCTCCGTTCGCCTGAAGCCGGTAGCGGGAATCGTCCCGTCCCAGGGCAGCAGAAATCGGGCCTTGTGCCGCCACAGGCAGGCTGGCCAGCCCATGCTGGCCTGCTGCGGTCGCGGAACTCTCGTGCCCTTTGTGGGAGCTGAGTCCGCTCGGCTGAGCGGCACCCGCAATCTTCGCCTCATTTATTTTCGTCCCACTCAAGGCCCGCACCGCTTCATCGCCGGTGAGGAACAGCGTGTAGCCGCTCGTGGGTGACAGAAACTTCACTCGCTTATCGGTCTGCCCGTGATTGGCCTCGAAGCTCAGTGGCAATTTGCCGTAACTCCCAAGAATCTTGGCTTGAGCTTTCGGGTCGGCTTGGGACGCACTGATCGGAGACGCAACTATCGCGCTCTGATTGATCAGGGAAACAGGATTAGATTGGGACAACAAGAATGTTGTGGTCAAACACAGAAACAAGCAGACGAAGTAAGCGCGGTTCATAAGAGCCTTCCGTCGATCTGGGATGGGTAGAAACGGTCCAGTTCGGCCACCGATGGGGGAAGGAAATTCGAGGTAGTCGAGAACGTGAAATTATCCTCCCATGTATGCCAACGGTCAATGACTTATGGAAAGAGATCCAAAGCCCAATCCAAATCGGCTGGTGCGTGTTAGGAGGTTGAGGCATCCGGCCATCCGCATTGAGTCCGACTATAAATTTAGAGTGGGAGCACAGACCATGCCAGGTTTGACAGTCTTCACGGACGACGAGCTTATGGCAGCAGGCGCGTTCAACATCGAAAGTTCGGGTACTATAAGCTCCCGGCCCAGAGATGCCTGGATCGAGAGGCAGCTTCTTCAATAAATCAAGTGGTATGCTCTGGCTCGGTTAGCTTGTGCGAATCTTTCTCAGCTACGGACACGATGACTATGTTTCGCTGGCGTCACGCATCAAGCGCGATCTTGAGGCAATTGGCCACAAAGTTTGGTTCGACCTCCAGCGTCTGAAGCCCGGTGGCGATTGGGAGCGGTACATTGAGGATGGTCTGGACGAAACTTCAGCCGTTCCCGATGCCGGACGATTTTTGCTGCTCATGACGCCTCATTCCGTGCGCCGCCCCGACGGGTACTGCTTGAATGAGTTGGCACGGGCGTCCAAACGCAACCTCTCCATCATTCCGGTGATGGTCTCCAGTGTCGAGCCTCCCCTTTCCATCTGCCGGCTACAGTGGCTAGACATGCGTAACGCCTTTCCCGTCGAACAACATGAGGAGCAATACGCAAAACGGTTCGAGCAACTTGTAAAAGCTCTTACCGAAAGGCAGGTACCGTTTGAGGGTGTGCAGCAGAGGTTGTTGAATCACCTTGATCCTGTCCGCTATGGCGACGATTTTCAGCGGCACCTTCTTCGTTTCACGGGCCGCGAATGGGTCATGAGCGAGGTAGAGGGATGGCTGGCTAGTTCACGGCGCGTTCTCTGGATCACCGGGGAAGCGGGGGTTGGCAAGTCGGCACTGGCGGCGTGGCTGTGCAACAGACGGCCGGAAATCGCGGCGTATCATTTCTGCCGCTTCGGCAACAGCGATCGCGTGGATGCTCGCAAGATACTCTTCTCACTTGCGTATCAATTGACCACGCAGATTCCGATTTACCAGGAGCGACTGAGTGCCTCGCGACTCGACAAAACAATACTGGAAACCAACTTGCCCGCAATCTTTGACAGATTGTTTATAGCGCCTCTGAGCGACGCTGTGCCGATCGTTGACAGGCCTCAGGTTCTGTTAATCGATGCCCTGGATGAGGCAACTCGCAGTGGCGGAAACGAACTGGCCTCGCTCATCGGAGCTGAGTTTTATCGCCTACCACCGTGGCTCCGCGTAATCGTGACGAGCCGTCCTTACGAGCAAGAGGTCAACTTCGCTCTTCAGGCACTCGACCCGTGGAAGCTGGATGCGGGCCGTGCAGAGAACCTCGATGACATTCGCGAGTTTCTTCAACGCGAGCTGCGACCATTCACTATTAAGGGCGCACCGTCGGAGCCCGTTGTGAACGCGATTATTGAAAAGAGTGAAGGACTTTTTCTTTATGTCAGCTGGGTGCGTCAGGGATCATTCCGTCCGTGACTGGCTGACCGATCCGGAACGTTCTGGACCTTACTGGATTGATGTCAGTGCACAAGAGCAGCGACTATCCAACCTCGCGTGGCGAGAGTATCAGGATGGCGTGAATACGATGGGGCGCTATTGCATCATTTATGCGCCTTCCCATTTTGTCGCCGGTCAGCGGAGAATGGAGCTTAAGACGCTCTTGCTCGATCCAGAGTGGATCAAGGCCAAGATCCAAATCGTTGGCGTGGTACCCGTCCTGGCTGACTATGGGCAGGCGCTTGACGTTCTCTCGCCAAAACTTCGCATCGAGGCTGACCTCACTGATGATCCTCTGACCAGCGCTCTGGAGATGGTTCAACGTGCGCTCAGCCTATCGTCGCACGTTATCGCCAAAGATCCCGAGCAGTTTGCCTCGCAGATGGTGGGACGGCTTGCTTCTCGGGATGATCGTGTTGAGATACGGAAGTTTTGCGAGCGCCTCAAGGGCCACAATGCCCGCCCTTGGCTGCTGCCAATAGGACACTCGTTGATACCGCCCGGAAGTGCTCTCATCAGAACCTTACGTGGACACTCGGACACGGTCAGGGCCGTGGTGCTCACGCCGGATGGGCGCCGGGCGATTTCCGGCTCTAACGACCACACTGCTAGGGTTTGGGATTTAGACAATGGAGTCGCGCTACATGTGCTTGGGGGATTCTTGACGGAAGTAAATGTTCTGGCGGTTACTCCGGACGGGCGGCGGACGATTTCTGCATCTTCTGAGCAATTCGTCCTAAGGATCTGGGATTTAGAAAGCGGGCGAGAACTGCACATTCTCCGAGGACACGAGCGGGGCGTGCAAGCTGTTGCCGTGACAGCAGATGGAAGCCGGGTTATTTCCGTGTCAAGGGACGACAGCTTGAGAGTCTGGGACATCGAAAGCGGGCGAGAACTCTGCACTCTTCGGGGGCATTCATACAATAATGTCGTGGCAGTGACGCCAGACGGACGCCGGGTCATCTCGGGATCTGTAGACAAGACGCTAACGGTCTGGGATTTAGAAAGCAGGAGCGAACTCCATACCCTAGAGGGGCACTCGGGAGAGCTCAGCGCTGTGGTCGTGACATCGGATGGACGCCGTGCTGTTTCCGCTTCTTGGGACCACAGCCTGCGAGTTTGGGACCTCGATGAAGGGCTTGAGCTTCACACCTTGGAGGGCCACTCAGACGCCGTGCGAGCGATAGCGCTAACCCCAGACGGACGTCGCGTGGTTTCCGCGTCCAAGGACAACACATTAAAGGTCTGGGATCTGGACAGTGGCCTCGTTCTCCACGTTCTCAAGGGTCACTCTAGAGAGGTGGCAGTGGTCGCCGTGACGCCGGATGGGCGGTGGGCCGTCTCCGGCTCAGACGACTGCACGCTGAAAGTGTGGGACTTGAATCTCGGGCGTGAACTTTACACCTTCACGGGTCACTCGTTCGGTGTGAGGGCGGTTGCGGTAACCCCTGACGGACGCCGCGTCATCTCCGCTTCTGTGGACGACACACTGAAGGTCTGGGATCTAAAAAGCGGGGCAGAGCCCCACAGCCTTCGGGGACACGCGGGATCGATAGAGGCGTTGGCGATCACAGCGGATGCGCACCGCGCAGTATCCGCCTCAGGCGATTGCACCTTGAAGGTCTGGGACCTGGAGCGCGACGGACTCGAACTCTGCACCTTCGATGCGAAGACTGCTTATCCACGAGCAGTGGTCGTGACGCCAGACGGGCGCCGGGCCGTCTCGGCGTCTTTTTGGATGACCTTACAAGTCTGGGACCTGGAAAGCGGGCGCGAGCTTCACACTCTTGATGGGCATTCAAGTTTTGTTTATGCGGTGGCGGTTGCGTCAGAAGGATGGCGGATCATCTCCGCAGGTTACGACTGTCTCAGGGTGTGGGAGTTGGAGAGCGGGAGTGAACTTCGGACCCTCGACGGCTCGGCTGGCAAGTGCGAGAGATTAGCTCTGGTGGTGACGCCCGACGGACGCCGGGTCGTGTCCAGTTCCTCTCACTACAATCTGAAAGTCTGGGACATCGATAGCGGACACAAACTCCTAACGCTACCAGGGCATTCAGATGATGTGAGAGGGGCAGCGGTGACGTGCGACGGACGTATCCTCGTTTCCGCGTCGCTTGACCATACGCTGAAGATCTGGGACATAGATAGTGGGCACGAAATCCGAACTCTACGAGGACATTCGGACGGTGTTTTGGCTGTGGCAGTGACGCCGGACGGAACTCGGGCAATTTCTGCCTCAAAAGATCACACAGTGAGAGTTTGGGACCTGAGTACAGGACGCGAGCTTCACATTTTCACTGAGCACTCAAATTTTGTTTATACGGTCGCGGTGTCTGCTGACGGAGGGAAGGCCATCTCGACCTCACGAGATCAAACATTGAGGGTATGGAATCTGGAGTCTGGGAAGCTTGATGCTACGTTCACTTGCGACTTTGATATGAAACGCTGCGCGTGGGCGGGGCGGCGCATTGTCGCTGGTGATGTCGGTGGAAGAGTCCACTTGCTCGAACTCGAAGAGCACTGAGGCAGCAACGCACGAAGAGCATCAAGAAGTGGAAAAGACCAATATGCTGCCCGTCATGCTCCCGAACGCGTGCGTCCTCCGGAAGCGCTTCACCGACGCGGTCGAGTCCACAACCACGACGACTTTACGGAGCGCGCAGATGTCGTAACCAAAGGGATGCGCATGTCTGGAGCAGGCTATTGGCACAAGCATGCCGGAGCGATTCCCTCGGTCGCCGGCGCAATCATATCCATCCAGAAGGAGACCAATCTTGCGACTCGCCTCTTCTATCCAGCACAGATGCCGAGTTCTCCGCCAGCGGATCGATGCGACCGGCCCGTTGTAGCGCCCAAGTCACCCAAGCGCCTAGAGCAGTGTCGGCGCTAAGTTCTTTCCCCTCCTGTTTCCGGTGCTCGGCGAAAGCCAGCACGTAATATCTGCCGCCCAGGCCCGGTCGGAATCCATCACGGCTGTCATCCAGCCGAATTGGGAGGAGCACTGTGCTCGCAGGCGGGCGCTGCTCCTTCTCCTATCCTATCCTTGGCTTTCTCGGCGTCAGCCCATGACCTCGTACCAGCAGTCTTGCGGAACTGCTGGCCACATTGACTCCATCGGAGGTGTTTTCGGCAGGTGCAACGCTTGCAAAATTCGTCGCCGGTGTATTTGCAATCCGGTAAGTGACGGACATAGATGGTGATGAGAGGTGTGCCCATGCCAAAATCGTAAGCACAAAATTAGCAAAACAAAGGCACCTTGGTAATTATGTTGATGATAAAGGACTTAAGGTTGGAGGCGCGGGTGAGAATCGAACTCACGATAGAGGTTTTGCAGACCTCGGCCTTACCACTTGGCTACCGCGCCAGCCAGTTCACTGCCAACTGCAGGCGAAAACCAGACGCTACAAACGAAAAGCCCTCGCCGGGGCAGGGCTTCGAAGTACAGAGCACCACCACCCGCACCGTTGGGGAACGGTCGGCCCAAAAAGACCGGGTTCTGCTCCACCTGCATTATACCGTGAGGACCCGACGAACGTCATATACCAGCGTGAACGTCAGTTGGTCGGACTACCTTGTCAGCTCGGCGATTTGCACGCCGTATGGTTCTAAAGACGTGCCGGTGGCGTAGTTCAAGGCCGCCACTGCCAGCTGATAACTTACCTCGGCCTGCAAACGACCCTGCTCCGCCGTCGCCAGCTCGGTCTGCGCTTCGAGCACGAGGAAAATCTGCCCTGTTCCGAGCTCATATTTTCGTTGCTCGGCCGCCATCGTTTTCCGTGCCAGCTCAACGGCTTGCTTGCTGGCCGCCATGTTCATTCTTGCTTGCTCGAGTTGATGAACTGCGTTGCTGACGTCATAGGTGATCTGCTCGCGAATTTGCCGGTCCGTGTATAAGTCCCGCCGACGGGAGACCAGGGCATTACCGAGAGCGGCCTGGCCACTCCGATTCTTGATGGGTAGATTTAAGGTTAGCGAGAACCCGTAGGATGGATATCCGAAGCCGAACAACTGGTTGAGGGAGTCTCCGAATCCTCCGCTCGCTACCAATTGCTCGGTAATGAGATTGTATTCGTTGCCTCCTAGTCCGTTACCGGAGTAGTTCCCGCTCAAACGCAAATCTGGTAACAGGTTGTTGTGGGCCAGCAGGATGCTGGTGTCATCGTTGGCCAACGACAGGCGCGCGACCTCCAGTTCCTGTCGTTGTCCCAAAGCCTGTTGTAGCAACGTGGCCGCATCGATTGTCGGTAACTCTACAGTCGGTTCCGCTGATTCGGTCAGATCGAGATCGAGTGCCCGAAAATAAGGATCGATATCGGCGCCCACAACTTGACGAAATGCGTCTTCGGCTTGTTTCAGTGCGTACTCGCTCTGGATCACCTGCACCCGTCGGTCGGCCACTTGCGATTCCGAGCGATAAATATCCAGTGGCGGCAGCGCCCCCAGTTCGAGAGCCCGCTTGTCATGCTTGTAGGTCGCGTCAGCGGCGTCAAGCGAGGTGCGCGCAACCTCAAGATTGCCGCGGGCCTGCACCACGTTCCAATATTGGGTAACCACCAACTGAATGGTGTTACTAACCTGAACTTCGAACATGGCGCGAGAGCCTCGCAGGTTGCGGCGCGCGATCACAAGAGGCGCGCGATTCGCAAACAACCAGCGGTTACGCAAGAGGGGCTGGGTAAACTGGAAGTTCAGAATGGAAGAGATGGAAGGATTGAAGAAATCGAAAGTGCTGTTGGATGAGAGCTTGTTTACGGTGAAACCGGCCTGAAAGTTGGTTCCGGTCTCGAACGTCTGTGTGTAATTGACCTGCGTTGTCTGGTTCAAGATGCTAAGTGGGATACTCAGCGATGGAACTCCCGAAAGTGATGTCGAGGCTTCCGAGATCGATCGCTGCGTATTGAAACTGGCTTGCAACAAGGGATCAAAGGTGGAATGCGCGCCCAGCAACCCATACTTGGCCACTTCGATATTTAATTCCTGCAACCGGACATTGCTATTGTTCACGAGCGTTAGAATCACGGCATCATGCAATGTGAGGCGCAGTTTGCCATCCACCACGTGTTCGCGCATATATTTCGGGCCGGGAAGCGCGTCGGATACCGTCTCAGGCGTGGTTAATCCGCGGTAGGTATCCCGTTCGCGGGCAGTTTGCGCCGACGAGACACTTGCGGCCAGGATCAATAAGATCGGACACAGACTAAGATGGAGCTTCATTCTTTCTCCTCCAGGATTTGGCCCCAACCCTCATTCGTAGCGAATGGCCTCTACCGGATCCAGACGCGCCGCCTTTGCCGCGGGATAGATTCCAAAGACCAGACCCACGCTGATGGAAACAACGAACGCCACCATGATGGAACTCGCGGTGACGATCGTCGACCATCCGGCAAGCCATGCAATCATGCGCGACATGGCAAAGCCGAACACGATGCCGAGGCTTCCGCCGACGAACGAGATCATGGTGGCTTCCACCACAAATTGGCGCACGATATCGAATTGCCGGGCACCCACCGCGCGGCGTAGTCCGATTTCCCGAGTGCGCTCCAAAACGCTGGCCAGCATGATATTCATGATCCCGATGCCACCCACGAGCAATGAGATGGAGGCGATCGCAACCATAACAATGCTGAACAGACGCTCGGTACGTTTCTGTTCGGCTAGCAGTTCGGCGGGGACGATCACACTGAAGTCGCCCGCCGCGTGGTGGGACGAATCGAGAATTGCCCGGACCACCTGCGCGCCTCCCGTCATGTCAGCGTTCTCTGCTAAGCGGAGATAAATTCCGTCGATTTCGTCGCGGACATCACTATAGCTGTCTTCCAGGCGAAGGATCGCCGCGTTCAACGGAACGTAAATGATGTCATTGGAATCCTGGGTTGGAACTCCGGCCACTTCTGTGTGCGAGCTAAGCTGCGGACTTGCGACTCCGATCACGCGAAACCACTGTTCGTTGACCTTGACGTACTGGTCGATCGCTTCAGAGGCTCCGAAAAGACTCGACCGGGCAGCGGCTCCCAACACGCAGACCGGCGCGCCGCGGTTCTGCTCATCCTGGTCGAAGAACCTGCCTTGCAGCAGTTGGAGGCTCGCGATCTCTGTATAGCTCGGGTTAACGCCATAAACGACTGGCACATCCTCCTGCGACTTCGGGAGAATCTGTGACGGCGTCATCCGTTTACGCGGGGTTGCCGCAACGATATCGCTCACGTCGTCGCGAATCACGCGGTAATCCTGGAAAGTCAATCCAGGGGAAATCCTGCGAATCTTCTGGTGAGCTTGCCAATCGGTGGTTTCCTTCGCTTCTACAATGAGGTTGCGAACTCCCATCTGTTCGATCATCGCCATCACCTTCTGCCGGGCGCCGGCGCCAATCGAAAGCATGGAGACCACCGCGGCAACGCCGAAAATCATGCCCAACATGGTAAGTAAAGAACGGAGCCGGTGGAGAAGAAGGTTTTGCAATCCTAGACGCAAGTCGGGAATCCACTGCTCGTAGCTGCGGAGTCGGCTTCGAGGAGCGGGCGACGCAAGGGAGAACATTAGGGCGTCCCTCCGCTGAGGCTCGGCGAGGAACCCGAGTTGCCTGCCTTTCGCGGCGCGGTCGGGTCAATTAGAGCGACTTCGTTACCTGCATCCAGTCCCTCGATGGCGGTGCGGCTCTCGCTTTCGCTTTGAATCGTGACTTCGCGTAGGTCGAATCCACCGCCTTTCCTGACGTACACAACCCGTTTGCCATCTTTCAGGAACAGCGCCTGGCGCGGGACGTAGAGCACGTTGCTTCTCTTGTCGCCGCGAATCACCACCTGAGCGGTTAAGCCGGGGCGCAGGCGCGAGTCGGGGTTGGAGAGCTGAATCGAGACGTCGAATTTGCCCCCCGAATCGGATTCCCAGAATTGCCGCATTGACATCCCACCAACGGTCTTGACAATCCCGTAGAAAACCTCGCCCGGCAATGCGTTGAACACAACTTCGGCCGATTGTCCGCTCTTGATATTGCTGCGGTCGTGCTCGTTGATTTTGGAGCTGACCTCCAACTCACGGGAATCGATGATTTCCGCAATGCCGCTGCCAGGCTGCACCTGGTCCCCCTGGTGATAGTCGGGCAGCGTCATGCCATCGAAAAAAAAGTCCCCACGGTTCTTCTTGATCGCGATCAGCCCATCCATGACCGCGGCAATTTGCATCTTGTCGATGTTCTGTTGCGCCTGGTCCATGGCGAGTTTGGCTTTGTTTCTTTTCTCCCGGGCCAGGTCAATCGTGGCTTGTCCGGATGCGGCGTGCGACTTCGTATCCTGTTCGAGCTCTGCCACGACGCGCTGCGCCTGTTCGAGGGCCAGCTGGTTTTTCTGGCGATCGATTGGGCTCACCAGTTCATTTTTCTGGATCTCAAGTTCCGCTCGCCTGACGTCGAACCGATCCTTCAGCAGTGCCACTTTGTCCTGTGCCGCCAGGACTGCGACATCGGCCTCGGCCTTCGCGATTTCCTGTTCTGCCTGCAACAATTCCGAACGGTTTTGCTCCAGCTTGTAGTGCTGTTCACTGGGATCAAATTCGATGACAATGTCGCCTTTTTTGACCGCCGCGCCGGGATGCGCGAGTCGAGTGATTTGCAGTGCGCCCCCGCCGACCGAGGGCGCAGACAAGGTCATGGCGCGGGTGGCGCGCAGTTCGCCGGTCGCAACGACTTTCAGGTCGAGATCCCCGCGCTTTACCTGACCCACCGGAATCTCGTCGCCAGTCGCAGAGAGCTTGGTACGCCGCGCCGCACCCACGACACCGATGCAGCTCAGGAGAACGATGGCGAACGCTCCCCACGCAATGATGCGGCGGTGTTTCATGGGCGCGAGATTACTCCTTCCCCGAAGGATCTGTCAGCGCCACGCGATCGCCCGCACGCAGACCCTTGGCGACCAGAATGCGGTCGCGATTTCTTCGCCCCACCTCAATTCGACGCTCCTGAAAGTCGGACCCTTCCCACACGTACGCCACAGTGTGCCCCGACTTCTGGAACGACGCTTGCACGGGAATCGCCAGGGCATCCGGAACTCGCTCGATGACTACCGTCAACTGTGCGGTCATACCGGGCCTCAGCCGCGCATCCGGCTGATCGAGTGCAATTTGCAGATCGAAATTCCTTGCAAACGGCCAGCCAGCAGAAAAGTCCATCGTGGCGATGGTGCTGATTTCCTCAATTTTGCCGGTGAATTGCCGGTCGGGGATCGCGTCGAGTTGCGCATTTACGGTCTCGTTCAACGCCAGGCGACCACGCTCGGTCTCATCCGCACGCGCCGAGACGCGCAGCGAGTTGCCATCGGGCAATTCTGCAATCGGCGCGCCCGGCCATGCCCGGTCTCCGGGCTTGAACGGAGATTCGCCTCCGGGACGCCACGTCGACACCAGACTGATGGTACCTGCCGACGGCGCCTGCAACGTCATTAGAGTGAGCGAGTGCTCCGCGCGCTGTACGTCGAAGGCGGCTTTTGCGCTGGCCTCGGTTTTGTTTTCGATCGTCGCCCGTCCAACCTCCCTATCGGATTTCAGTTTCTCCTCCACCTCGTGCAGCTTTTGCTCGGCGTCGGCCACTTTCAGCACTGCCTCTTCACCTTCGATCTTCGAGACAATTTCTTGCTTGCTGGCATCCAACTTCGCACTTTCAACGTCGAAGCGCGCTTTGGTTACCGCGGTCAGGTCCTCCTCTTCGGTCAGACGCGCCTGGGCGCGAGACTGCTCGATCTCCTCCTGCGCGGACTTCAACGTCGAGCGATACTGCGCCAGATCCTGCTCAGTCTTTGTCTTGTCAAACTCAACGACCACGTCGCCCGGTTTCACTTGCGTGCCGTTCGCAACCAGCTTGACGATCTGCAGATCGCCCGCCTCGGCAGGAGCGGAAATGGTCACCGACTTCATCGCCTTTATTTCCCCGCGAACCTGAACCGAGTCGATGAATTCACTTCGCTTCAGTTCGAAAACCGCAACGGCGGGCGACCGATTGGAGTATCGAACCGCGCCGAGCACGCCGCCGACGCCAACCAATAGAACGACGAGCATCACCATAAGCTTGCGCCGAAGCCAGAGTTGTTTGAGCCCGCCAGCCGTTATCCTTCCTGTCATTGGAAACCACCCGCGGCACCACCGGATGGGGAAAGATACACATCCACTGCAGCCGAAAGATCGGGCATCAGTTTGGCCTCGCTGCCCGCAATGGAGAACACCACAGTGAAGGTACGAAGTGTCGGCGAGAAGTCGCCATTGGCGCCAATGGGAGCGATCTCCTCGAGCTTCGCGGGAAACACCAGCTGCGGGTAGGCATCGAGGAGAACTCTTGCCGATTGGCCGACCTGCAGGCTCAGAAAATCCTCCTGATTGCACGGCACCCGCACTTGCATCCGGGAGGGATCGACCACCTGCATGAAAGAAACCCCGGGCCGTACCTGGTCGCCTTCCTGCACTTCTCCCATCCTTCCCTGCTTCCAGATGGTAGTAAGAACGACCACACCGTCGATGGGAGAGTGGATCTGCATGAGCTCGGAATTCGCCTGCGCGTGCTGCATGGTCTCGCCGGTACGATCCCGCTGAATTTCCAGAATGCGAATCGCCGCCTGTGCTGCCTTGCGCTTCAAAGCGAAGGTCTCACGCAGTTGTTGCAGGGTGGCCGTGGCCTCTTCCAGATCTTCCTGAGCCTTTTCGGCGTCAATGCGAGAAAGGATCTCGATCTTCTGCATTTCGAGTTGGGCTTTACCGAGATTGTCTTCCGCTTGCTTGATCTCGGTTTCATCCTTGGCGCGCGCAGCATCCTCTTTTGCCTGTTCCTCGAGTACCTGGTCGACGAGCTTGCCGTGCTCGGCTTGCTGATCCATGAAATCGCGCACCTGGGCCTGACGGTCGAATTCGACTAGAAGGTCTCCACGTTTCACGTGGCTACCACCCCGCACCAGCCGGATGATCGTGAGCGTGCTGACCTGCTGGCCCGCCAAAAGCGGCGCGAGGATGGCGCGAGTTTCTACCGCCTCGGTCGTGCCCTTGAGACGCAGAGTTCGACCGGCATCCGCACCACCACCCGATGACGGCAAGGCACCGCCCCGCGACTGCGGCTTCCTGGTGATGCTCGTCAGCACGAGGGTACCGACAATCAACGCCATCATCGCCCCGGCCATGGCGAGCACAACCGGCAATCGTCCACTCAACCCAGAGTTGCCACCCGGCGGATCTTCTGGTGTGCGCGGGGCTAGCTTCGGCGGAGGGACCGGCTCCGTGATTACTTCGGCGGGGGACGGACACATACTCAATTGCCTCTAAGAATACTTCTCTGGGTTAGCCGAATACGCCCGCTTTCTGGAGAACTCTAGCATCATTATCCAACAGAAGAGACCTTTCGAGGCCCGGAAAATCATCGGGAAGCCGTGTCTGTCAAGGATCGCGACAGACGCGCCTCACTTGCAGACTATTTTCGTTGCGGCTCCGGGCATCGCTTCCATTGCTCGCCGACCAACGCTTGTGAGAAAGGCATGAGAGTAATCATGACGGCCGCCTCCCTAAAAGGCAAGGAACATCCCGCTGATAAGCGCAAGAGCAATCCTGTTCCAGCGTCCCCGAATTACGCGACGGGACTTGCTTCAGGGGGCTGGCTTTTTTTGGGGGGGGCCGCCCGCGTCGCCGAGTCTTGCCTCGACCGCTCGGGCCGTTGCAGGAACCCCTTGACGAGCCGACGAGGACTTCTCCTCGCGGCTCGGAGGTTCAGCTCCAGGGGGGAAATCGATCGCTCCGCGATCGTCTGGATCGCGTTCGCGAACAACAAGGGAAGAAAGCCGGGCGATGGAGAAGGCAGGATTCACAAGGGCACCCAACAGTAGCTATCGAGCGGACAAGGAAAGCAAACAAAAAGGGCGCAGCCGGAATCCGATTGCGCCCTGGGAGGCCTAAACGAAAGTTAGAAGTTGAACCGAGCTTGCAGCGCCACGACGCGGGCAGCGAGAGCCGCCGTAGCTTGGCCGAAATTCGAGTTGGCAATATTGTTCGAAATGTTATTCGGGTTGAAGTTCAGGTTGTTGAATACGTTGTAGGCATCCAGTCGCAGTTCCAGTTTGGCGTCTTCGCCAAGCACCGGCATCTTTGGCAAGCCAAAGCCTTTGGATAGCGTGAGATCCACGTCTTTGTAATCGGGCCCATTGAGATAGTTGCGAGCCACTCCAGGCGCCTGGGGAAGCGCGGATCCGTAAGTGGTGCCGCCGAAGGCCGTGTAGGTTGGCGTCGAGAAATATGCCGCGCCACCCAGAGGATAGTTGGAACCGGTTTTGAATTGATCGTTGCTGGTGCTGGTTCCCGCTCCGCCGAGATAGGCAGCAGGCTGCAGAGAGGTATAACCGCAAGTTCCGCAATAGAGGCTTCCGCCGTTGACGCTGACCACCGGACTCCAGGGAAACCCAGAGTGCCAATTGAAGATGCCGCTGAGCGACCAGCCCCCGGCGATCTTTTCAATCCAACTATTGCCGCCGCGGAATAAAACCGGTTGCCACATGCCATAAACCTTGAACGCCTGCCCGACGTTGTAATCGGACCGTCCATAATTCAGGCTGAGGTTGTATGGGTAGTCCTGCTCGGAGTACGGCGCGGAGCTGGTGTCCATGCTCTTGGACCAAGTGTATTGGACGTCGGCCATAAACTGGCGGGAGAACTGATGCTTGAGCTCGGCGAGCATGGCGTTGTAGTTGGCGCGGCCGTTGACACCCCAGTAGTCTCCCCCGCCGATCTGCGGGTTCAATGCGTAGCCAAGGGCCGCCGGGACGGCGTTGGGGTTCTCGTGGAAATAGATATCACGCGACAAGCTCCCCTGATATCCGAGCGAGGCCACGAGATTGTGACCCAGATCGTATTGCATATCAAAGGAGTAGTGATGGACGCGCGTGGTGGGAAGGGTGCCGGGGAAGATTTCGACGCCAAGCCCCACTCCGCTTACAGGTAGTCCATTCGAGCCAAAGGTTAAAATTGCGTTGGGGTTCGCCGGATAGCCGTAAAGATCGTGCACACTCGACGAAACGGCATAGACAATGCCCGGATTCGGTGAGGTCGGCGTGGACATGCTAAAGGTCGGATTCACTGTCAACCCGGGATTCTGGCTGACATTGGCTGAAATGGCGATTTGTTCCTGGTTATAGTTCAGCCCGTAACCACCGCGGAACACGAGTTTACTGGATTCGCGACCCGGACTCCAGGCAAAACCGATCTCAGGTCCCAAGTTGTCCTCTTGCGCGTTCCAGGAATTTCCCCTGTGAACGGTCAGGCCCGTAAGGTAGTTTGCCCCCGTGCCAGGCGTGGCCACAAACATATTGCCCTGTTTGGCGGACAGCGGACCAAAGTAGGACCAGCGCAGGCCAATATTGATGGTCAGGTTCGATCGGACTTTGAAATCGTCCTGTCCGAAGAAGCCCCAGATGTTTTCACGTTGGTCCTGACGAGACGTCGTCGGCGCCCCGGTGTCGGGATTAAAGCTTGTATTTTGTTCGCTGTCCGGCGAATCATTGAGAAAATCCCACAGATTGAAGAAACTGTAGCTCGGCACTCCGCCACCGACGTTATCTTGCAGGTAGAACAAGCGCGTAAGTTCACCGCCAAACTTAATGGTATGGCGTCCGACAATTTTGGTAGCCACATCCTTGTAGCTGTAAGTCCACTGATCCAGGATGCTGCCAACATTCGGTCCAAAGGAATTTACCGTAATGCTGCCGGTCTGTCCGATTGAGTCCGAAGGAAGCCCAACCGGCGACTGCGGATTGGAGGTGATTTCGTTCCATCGCCATCCAGCGGCGTTCGTGCGAGCTTCATTGAGCAAGCTCGGTGAGAAAGTGTGATTCCAGATGGCGGAAAACGCGTCGTTGATTTGGTTATGATGAAAGGAGTCATAGGCACGGTTGCCGTTGTAGCTAGTCTTGGACAGAGGAACCCAGTAGATGGCGAAGCCGATGCGATCTTTGCCGGTGACATCCGCATCGAGTCGACCATTGTATTGGGCGGCGTTAAAGTTGGTTGGGTTCGAGGTTATGTAGTTTGCAATATCAGCGGTCGTGCCCAGGCCGCTGCCAATGCCCGGGTTACTGGTGCTAACCCAGCTGAGATCCTGCGAACCCAACGGTGTGGTCAGAGGTGTGCCGACATTGATCCCCTGGCCTGGGATGGTTACGCAGTTGACTCCTTCGGTCAGGCCGGCGGTTAGGCAGTTGGAAGTACTGCTGATACCGCGGTTGAGGACGCCGTTACCGGGGTAGCTGAGATAGGTGGCTGCGATGCTTCCGGTGGGCGCCAGAGCGTCGAAAGATGAAGTATCGTACCATCCGTTGCCCTGGAGGTCGGAATTGGGCTCGCGCACCGTCTCATAGGCGAAGAAGGCAAAGATCTTGTTTTTCCAGATCGGACCGCCGACGCTGCCGCCGAACTGATTGAACTGATTGTTATCTCTCTGCACGGGATTGCCTTGGCCATTGAACCGTTGATAGGCGTTCAGGTTCGGCTGGTGAGCGGTGAAGAAAAGGCTGCCGTGAAAGTCATTGGTGCCGCTCTTGGAAGTGATCTGAAGCTGTGCGCCGCTGAAACGACCGTCCTCGGCATCATAGCTATTGGAGACGATTTTTACGCTATCCACCGAATCTTCCGAAGGGGTGATGACGGTGGCTCCGCCCCAGACGGCGCTGGTGGTGCTGATGCCGTCAATGGTAATGCCGTTATTTTCGGTCTGGTTGCCGTTGGCAATGATCTGCGCGCCATTTTCCGTCTTGAAAATTCCGTCGTTACCACCGGAAGCACCGGCCCCGGTTTGCGTGCCGGGAAGATTATAGCCGTCAGTGCCGCCACCTCCCTGCGAGCCATCCCCGAAGGCGCCGGGGGCCAGCTCCGCGAGTTTGATGACATCCCGTCCAAACGAAGGCATATGCTGAATTTGATTGTCCGAGACGACACCGTTGACCGATGCGCTCTCGGTTTGCAGTAAAGGTATCGACGAAGCGTCAACGTTGACCGTCGTCGATTCCTGGCCAATATCAAGCTGCACGTTGAGAGCGTTCGCCTGCTCGGGAATCAGCTCCAGGTTATCGATGACCTTCTTGTCGAAGCCCTTCTTTTCCACCTCCAAGCGGAAGCGTGCGGCGACCAGCGCGTTGAAGTTATACACCCCGGCATCGCTGCTGACCCGGACCTGTTTTTCACCGGTTGCGGGATTGGTCAGAGTAAGGGTGGCACCCGGAATCACTGCTCCCGTGGCATCGGTCACCACACCCTGAATGGAGGTTCGATACTGCGCCTGGACCAACCCGGTCGAGGCAACGATGCTGACCATCAGCAGTACCACGTGGACTGCTAAACCCGAACGCCTCATGGGACCTCCTCGAATCGAAACTACCTCTTAATCGAACGCTGACCGGAAACGGATGCAAATCAGGGACCAACGGACTTACTAAATCCCTATAAAAGCGATTTAGTAAACCATCGCCGCATGCTTATAGCACCTTTGAATCTCGGCGGTCAAGAGTTGCACGGTTAAGGCTCTTAGATATCTCGCCCCTGCGCTTGGTTGCTCTATGGAAACACGGAGAATGCTATGAAAAACGATAGGCGAGTCACGATTTCGATGTGCCGGAATTTCGCCGTTTTGTCGGTGCCGGACCGGTGGTTTCTCGGATCACCAGTTCCGGCTCCAGGATGTGCTTGTCGTGAAGTTCGGAACCAGGGCGGTTAATACGCTTCAACAGGATTTCGGCCGCGGCTCGTCCCATTTCCCGCAGCGGCTGGCGCACGGTGGTCAGACCAGGGTTCAGGTAGGCGGCGTGCTGAATGTCGTCGAATCCGACGACGGAAACATCTTCCGGTATCCGATATCCGGATTCGCGCAACGCACGAATTGCGCCCATGGCCGAGATATCGTTAAAGGCAAAAAGAGCGGTGAAAACCTCTCCTGAAGCCAGCAACATCCTGGTCGCCATGTATCCCAGTTGGGGGGACGGCGAGTCGCCTTCCAATTGCGCGACGAGCCGGGAATGGATCGTCAGTCCCAGTTGCCGCGCCGTGCGCTCGATATTGGCCCATCGCTCCTCCGTGTCCGAGCTGAACTCTTGCCCCTTCATGAACGCGATCTTGCGGTGGCCGAGGTGAAACAGGTGCTTCAAGGCGACTTCGGCCGCGCGCCGGTGATTCAGCACGATGTTGGTAACGCCCTTCGCATCGTTGTGTCCCGACACGGTCACGACCGGAACTGACAGATTATGATGCCAAGGCGTGTCCACGGCGATCAGACCGTCGACCGCGCGTTCCAGAAACATGCGTGGGTATTCGTCGATCAGGTCGGCGCGGTGCCGGTGACTGGCGACAAAGTAGAAGTAGCCCTCCTGCAGCAGGTAGTCTTCCACCCCACTCATCACGGCGGCCGAATACCCATCGCTCACCTCCGGGACAACGACTCCAATGGTAAAGCTGCGCTGCGTGCGCAACGACCGGGCAAAGAAATTGGGGCGATACTTGAATTTGCGAGCCGCGGCGAAAATTCGGTCCTTGGTGTCTTGCGGAATGGAGTCCGCAACGCTCGACCGGTTGATCACGAGCGAGACGGTGGCGGGAGAGAGTTCGAGGTGCTCCGCCAGTTTTTTCAAGCTCATCGGTTTGCGGGAGGGGCGCGCCGCTCCATCGCCGCCCGCCGTCGGGAGTTTGCTGGCCACGGAGCGCAGTCTCGCACATTGAACTGAGACGAGCAAGCTGAGGTCCCGACCCGCCCGACCCGTCGTCGTCTCCACTATTGACATTGGCGGGAAAAGCGTATTTCATACAAACCGTCACTTTGCACTAACGCGATTTAGTAAGCCACAATATCGTTTTTTCATTCAGGTGCTCACCCATGAGATTCCTCGCACTGGGCGCGCGGTTCTTGGGCTCACTGAGGCCCGCCTTCCCGCCGAAAACAGGGATTCTAGCAGCTTGCGTGCTGCTGGCTTTGGCCTCTTGTGCTGGCCGTGTGTCAGTGGCAGCCCAGGATGTGGTTCCGACTGCCACAGCACGCCCAACCACCGCCCCGGAGACGGGCGTCGCGGACCCAAAGCTCGACGATCGCGTCGAATCCCTGCTCCATAGCATGACCCTGGAAGAGAAAATCGGGCAATTGGTGCAGTACTCCGCCGGGCAGGCGACGGGACCGGGCACCGGACGCACCGACTACAAGGACATGATTGCTAAGGGAGAGATTGGGGCGCTGCTCAATGTCATTGATACTCCGCAGATCAATGAGTATCAGCACATTGCGGTCGACAAATCGCGCCTGCACATTCCCCTGCTCTTCGGACTCGACGTGCTTCACGGACTCAAGACCGAGTTTCCGATTCCCTTAGCCATGGCTTCCACATGGGATCCTTCATTGGTCGAAAAGGCCTCGCATGTAGCGGCGCTCGAAGCCTCTGCCGTCGGCATTCGCTGGACCTTTTCCCCCATGGTCGACATCGCCCGCGATGCCCGCTGGGGGCGCATCCAGGAGGGCGCAGGAGAAGATCCGTATCTGGGCTCAGCGATGGCCGCGGCCTATGTCCGTGGGTACCAGGGTTCGCATCTCGATGCACCTGACACCATGGCGGCGTGCGCCAAACATTTTGTCGGCTATGGGGCGGCGGAGGCCGGCCGGGATTACAACTCGACCGAGATTTCCGAACACACCTTGCGCGAGTTTTATCTGCCTCCATTTCACGCGGCCGTGAACGCAGGCGCCGCAACGCTGATGAGCGCCTTCAATTCCCTGGATGGCGTGCCCTCCTCAGCCAACCCGTTTACGCTTACGCAAATTCTGCGAAAAGAGTGGGGATTTGAGGGAATGGTGGATAGCGACTGGACTTCGGTCGGCGAACTGGTTGCTCACGGAATTGCTCTCGATGACGCGGCTGCCGCACGCAAAGCCATCCTCGCCGGCGTCGACATGGACATGGCGAGCAGCCTGTACCACGATCATCTTGCGGAACTTGTACGCTCGGGCGCAGTACCGGAAGCGACCATTGACGAAAGCGTGCGCCGGGTCCTGCGGGTTAAGTTGGCTCTCGGTCTTTTCGAGCGCTCGTATGTCGAGGTAGGACGTGCCAAACAAGTCTTCTTTCTTCCCCAGAACCTGCAGTTGGAGCAAACCGTCGCCGAGCATTCCTTTGTCCTTCTGAAGAACGAGGTGGTCTCCGCCGGCCAATCTCTTCTGCCGATTTCGAAGCAGGTGAAGACCGTGGCCGTGATTGGTCCGCTCGCCGACAATCCTTCCGATCCGGAGGGAAATGGTCATTCGTCGCAAACCGAGAGCGGAGCGCCGTCGTTTACCGCCGAGTTGGCGCGGCGCTTGGGAGAGAGTCATGTCTTGCGCTCCAGGGGCGCAGGAATCTTGCGAGGCGGCGATCAAGAAATCGCAGCCGCTGTTTCAACTGCCGAGCGCGCCGATCTCGCGATTCTCACCCTCGGCGAGTCTCCCGAAATGAGCGGCGAGGCGGCTTCGCGTGCCCATCTCGGCCTCCCCGGCCGCCAGCAGGAATTGCTCGAAGCAGTCGTTCATACCGGCAAACCGGTGGTGCTGATTCTGTTCAGCGGACGCCCGCTCACCCTGCCCTGGGCTTTTGAGCATGTGCCGGCCGTGCTGGCAGCATGGTTTCCTGGAACCGAGGGAGGACCAGCGCTCGCCAGAACGCTGTTCGGCGAATTCAACCCCAGTGGCAGACTAGTATTAAGTTGGCCGCGCAGCGTCGGACAGGAACCGCTCTACTACAACGCGCTCAGCACGGGGAGGCCGGCGGGAGGAATCGACCTAACCCGACCGCCCGATGACGTGGCCTCCAAGTACGTGTCGCGCTACCTTGACGAACAGAATTCACCCCAGTTTCCCTTCGGCTTCGGCGTTTCCTATACGACTTTTGGTTATGGATCAACCGCAATCAGCAGGACCCAAATCAGGGCATCGGATTTGAACCAGGGTTTGCGCAACCCGCTCGGAAAACAAGATGCCTTGACCGTTGAGGCTACGGTTTCAAACACTGGCGTGCGCGCGGGAGAAGAGTTGGTCCAACTCTATGTTGGTTTGCAAGGAACCAGCACAGCTCAGCCGGTTCGCGCGCTCAAGGGATTTCAGCGAATCGCTTTGGCTCCAGGAGAACGAAAAACCGTCACCTTCCATCTTGCGCCCGACGCCTTCGCCATCTGGAACGACCACAACCAATTTACCGTTGAACCGGCGAAGGCCACGCTATGGGTTGCTCCGGATTGCACCGGCGGCTCCGCAGCCAAGCTCGAAATCTTGCCCTAGATCGCAGGCGACCGAACCCCCATGAAAAACAGGTCCCGTAAGAGAACAAACCGTATGCAACGATTTCATCTCACGCTCGTTTTACTGGGGCTGCTGTCCCTCACCGGCATCGCGAATGCGCAAAATTCGTCCGAAAGGATCGTCATCGATGCCCACGCCCAGGGACGGCCCTTTCCTCACTTCTGGGAGCAAACGTTTGGTTCCGGACGCGCCATTCTTACCCTGCGCGAAAGCTATCGTAGTGACCTGCGCGAAGTGAAGAAGGTCACAGAGTTCCGTTACGTCCGCTTTCATAACATCCTGCACGACGAAGTTGGCATTTACGATGAAGACGATCACGGAAATCCAATCTACAATTTTTCCTACGTCGATCAAATCTATGACGGGCTGCTGCAAAACGGCGTGCGGCCTTTCGTCGAGATCAGTTTCATGCCCAAGAAGCTCGCCTTACGCCAGGATGTCCATCCGTTCTGGTACAAGCAGATCGTCTCGCCTCCGAAAGACTACAAGAAGTGGGACGACCTGATCGGCGCCCTCGGGCGGCATCTGGTGGACCGCTACGGTCTCGACGAAGTATCGGGCTGGTATTTCGAGGTATGGAACGAACCCAATATCGATTTCTGGACCGGAGATCCGAAACAAGCCACTTACTTCGAACTGTACGACCACACGGCACGAGCCTTGAAGTCAGTCAGTCCGCGTCTGCGGGTCGGCGGCCCCGCGACCTCATCCGCGCACTGGGTCGACACCTTCATTCAGCACGCCGCTGCCGAGAATGTCCCCGTCGACTTTATTTCCAGCCACGGGTACGGAGACGATTCCACCGAAGACCTGTTTGGAACCAGCGAAGCCATCCCGATGGACCGCAGGGTATGTCTCGCGATTAAGAAGGTACACGATCAGATCGCCGCCTCCGCGCGTCCACACCTGCCTCTAATGTGGACCGAGTGGAATGTCCCTTCCTTTGGACCGCGCAATGCAAGGGACACCGAATATGTCGGCGCTGCCCTGGCGGACGATATATGGCAGTGTGACGGCTTGGTGAATATGATGTCCTTCTGGACGTTCAGCGACGTTTTCGAAGAAGGCGGTCCCGGTCGCGAGCCTTTTGACGGCAGCTTTGGGCTGATCGCGCTCGGTGGCATCAAGAAGCCTAGTTACTCGGCATTTGCCCTGCTGCACAAACTTGGAGAAGAGAGAATCGCGCAGGATACCCCCGGAATTCTGGCGACTCGCCGCCGGGACGGGACGCTGGCGATCGCAGCCTGGAACCTGGTCGATCCGGGCGAAAAGGGCGGCGAGCGAACGATCACCTTTAACATTGGCGGAGTACCGGCTGACAATCCGCTGCGAGTCAGCCGTGCAGACTCGGAACACGGAAATACGCTTTCGGCCTACCGGCGCATGGGCAGTCCCCGCTATCCAACGCGGGCGCAAATTGCCGACGTGAATCATGTGGTGGATGCCAACTCCCCACAGGACCTTCGTCTGACGAAGGGTTCCATCCGACTGCAACTGCCCCGGGATGGCATCCTGCTGCTTGAAATACTCACCCGGTAGCAGGTGCTGCGGTCAAATTGCAGTGGCACGATACCATGAAGATTTTCAGCTCGTTCACGGAGTGCATTCGACCCAACCTGATTTTTGAGAGAGGTGGCCCGTTGCAGCAGCGATCTGCCTACTACCGTACTACCGCGCCAACAAGACGGGGACAGATTCGTGTCACGATCTGCGTTCTTCTCGTTCTCATCGTTCTCCTCGTGCCTACCCGTCCGCTTCTGGCCGCCAACCCTCCACGCCGCATTGGGATCTCCGTGGGTGCTGACGACGTTCTGCCCACCGGCAACGAGTGGATCGCTCTTCCTGACATTCGTGCAACGGACGGCGCGATCGTCAGTTTCAACGTGCTCTCGATGCGCGATCGCGGCCTGCTCGAGGTGAGGGGAGAAGGAGGCGCTCCTGCCTTGCAGCCGTATTTCACCGTCGACGGCAAGCCTCTCCAGTTGCGCAATCTAACCTGGGAGCTGATGGAGTATTGGATCCCTGTCGCACATATTGCGGTGGACGGGCTCGAGGCCAGCATCACGTACTGCGCGCCTCCCGGATCGCGTGGTGCCTTTATACACATGACTGTCACCAACCGGCGGCCAGACGCAATACCTATAACTCTTGGTATGAGAGCCTCCTGGGGTGCACTCAATCGGGTCACCTACTTGCCGGTGGCGCTCCGGGGAGAACGGTCGGTCGCACCCGCACCCTGGGTCGACTCCGCCGAAGTCTTCCCTTTCGTCACCCACGACACGCAATTTGCCTGGTCGTTGATTCACGAGGGCTCCGTGGCTCACTCGAGCGTAGCGCCCGAGTCGCTATCTCCTGCACTTGATGCGCAGCGTGCCGTGAACCTAGCTCCTGGCGAGGCGGCGGAGGCAAATTTTGTATTGGGAGTCGGTCTCGAAGAGTTCAGCGCCGACCACTCCGCCAAGGCTCTCCGGGAACTGATCGATCGCGGCGGCGCCGGCGCAATGATCGATCTGGCGGCAGCCTGGTGCAGACAGCGTACGCGCAGCACCGGTCAGCCCGACCTCGATGTGCTCATGAATCGAAACTTTCTTTTCACCGCGCTCTACGCATGGGGAAAGACCATCGACACCGAGCAACTGGTCGGCGTCACCTCACGCAGTCCGCGCTATTACGTCTCTGCCGCGTATTGGGATCGAGACGCCATGCTGTGGAGCTTCCCGGCATTGCTGGATATCGACACCTCGCTGGCGCGCGAGGCGCTCGAGTATGCCCTGACAACCCAACTGCGCAACACGGGAACCCACAGCCGGTTCATCGACGGAGTGGTTCTGGAGGATGGATTTCAGCTCGATGAGGCAGTTGCTCCGATCATTGCCACGGCGAATTACATTCAGCGAACAAACGACGACGCTTTTCTGGCGTCGCATCTTGCGGCCATCGTGACGCTTCGTGACCGGCTGTTCGATCGCTTCGACCCGCAGTCCGGGTTTTACACAACGCTGCAAGACTCGCAGGATGAGTATCAGAAGCGTCCTTTTCTGACCTACGACAATGTCTTGAGTTGGAGGGCGCTGCTCGATCTGGCCACGCTTTTCGATCGTCTGAAAGACGCGGCGAGTGCTCGCCAGTTGGCACTGCGCGCCGCGGCCCTGCGGAAAACAATCCTGCAGAGCAGCATCTCCGATGAAGCGCCCGGAGCAAAGGGCACGATCCTGGTCTGCGCGACTGACGGCCGGAATCCGCTTTTCGCGGACATTCCTCCCGGCTCACTCATGAAACTGCCCGCTCTCGGCTTCCTCTCGGAAGACGATCCACTGTTCGTTCGCACCTACGAATGGCTGCATTCTCCGAACTACAAATATGCGTACGCTGACCGGCCCTATGGCCTGCCGGGCAGCTACCGGCTGCCGTTCACTACCTCCTGGGCGATCGCCGATCAGCTGTTTCTGGCGCGCGGGCGAGAACAGGCGCTGAAGATTCTCCGCGCCAGCAGTTGGGATGGGGGAATCGTCTCCGAAGGGGTTGATCCCAACTCAGCGGTAATGGATTTCGCCGGACGGGCTTTCGCCACCGCGGCCGGCTATCTCGCGCATTCGATCTGCCGGACTTTTGACTGCCGGTAGCGACGGCGATCACGGTGCTCGATCCTTGGCAACGCCGATTGCAAGGATAGAGCCATGACCGAGTCTGCCGACGCGGCTACGACCCCGGACCTCTGGCGGGACCGTGGACATCCCACTCTGCGAGTGTTTTGCCGGCTGCAAGGAGCAACGGCTCCAATGGGAATGGTTGGGTGCGGCGGGGCACGCACGATTGGAGCGCAATCGAACATTCTCCCGGCGTCGATGCCAACTCGACCGAGGGCGAAAGCTAGGGAACGATAGCGATGGGCTATCCGGGTGAATCTGGAGCGGGAGACGGGATTTGAACCCGCGACTTCGACCTTGGCAAGGTCGCACTCTACCACTGAGTTACTCCCGCCCTGCCTTGATGAGTATAAACGACGCCCTCCCGGCGGAGCAAACCGCAGCCCGGAGGTTGAGGTTAACGCAATTTTCTGGCGGGATTGAGCGAACCACGGCCGCTGGCAGATTTCGTCGTGGCGGGTCTGACACTCAGCCGATCGACACGCAACCCCACAGTTGCCTGGCTGCAAACAGGGACTCGTGGCCGGGCGCGGACGTTGATCAAGGCCGGCGGCAAGCGGCGATCAGGACGGCAAGGGCTCTGCCGGATGACGCGGTGACCATTGCGGATCTTCTGTCGCCGCTACGATCTGACCGTCCCGCATATGGACGATGCGGTCGCCATACTCGGCGGCCTCGGGATTGTGCGTGATCATCATTACCGTTTGCCCCAAATCTTTGTTGGACTGGCGCAGCATGTCGAGAACCACACGCGAACTTTTCGAATCCAGGTTTCCAGTGGGCTCGTCTGCGAGCACGATGGCGGGCCGGTTGATCAGCGCTCGCGCGAGCGCGACCCTCTGTTGCTCTCCGCCAGAAAGCTCATTTGGACGATGCTCCAGGCGTTGCGCGATACCGAGCATCTCGGCAATTTTCTTCAAAAGTGCGGGATCCGGTGCACCCTTGCCGGCGATGTCTGCTGCAATTTCGATATTGCAGCGCGCGCTCAGCGTCGGCAATAGGTTGAATTTCTGGAAGACAAATCCAATTTTGCTTTTCCGCAATCGTGTGCGCTCACCGTCGGAGAGCGAGGCGAAATCTACGCCGTCGATGGTGACGCTGCCGGAGTCGGCTCGGGTCAGCCCCCCGAGCAGATAAAAGAGCGTGGACTTGCCGCTGCCCGACGGGCCGACAATCGTCACGAACTCCCCTTGTTGCACGCTGAAAGAAACTCCGCGCAGGGCGAGCACGTCAACTTTGCCCACCCGGTATGTCTTTCGGAGTTCCCTGGCTTCGATGAATCCCGACATCCACTCAAAACCATATCACAGGGCAAGCACGATTGACCCAAGAGCGGATGAGTTGATGTCGCAATGACTCAATCCCGCCGTCCACGCCGCCCTCTCCGGAAAAGAACCGGCGTCCGCCCCAGCGCCGCTCTCATGCCACACTCGCCTGCGACACCGCCGCGGCAGCGCGAGCGCGGAGTTCAACCTGCCGCTTGGGGCCGCGTTTTCGGATGAGCAATACCCGTATTCGCTCCAGCAAGTCCGCCGGCTCGTACATTCCTTTGGGCAGAAACACATCGGCCAGCGTCTCGCGCTCGTAGATCTTCGTTCGACCGGAGATCAGCACCGCCGGAGTCTGAGGAGAGAGATTCTTGATCTTCTCGATTAGTTGCGAACCATCCACGCCGGGCATCATCAGGTCGGTGAGCACCAGGTCAACCCCGCCACGGCGAAACGCGTCGAGCGCCAATTCGCCGTTGTTGCACGCGAGCACGCGGTAGCCCCGTGTTTCCAGCAGGATCTTACGGATGGAGAGTGCTTGTTCGTTGTCGTCTACACACAGAATCGTTTTCTTGGGCTTCATTGTTCTAACCGGGAGAGCGTCATGGCAAATCTCTTCTGAATCGAAAACCTGATTTCATTTTCGGAATCGGAGCGAGATGAATGCTAAACAGATTCGGAGCGCTGGTAAAGTGCCGTGCTCGCCAATGGCACACTCGTGCTTGGCAACATCGTGCTATGCGGGGAACAGGCGCACCTGTCGCAGCGTTGCGCTCCGCTACACCTCAAGTGTCACTTCACCGTGAAGAACTTCTACACAATTTCCACCGACACGCACATTGACAACTTGGTTATCCCGCCCACTACCGTTCCGGGTGGAGCGCACAAAAATACGGCTGGGACGGTGCGTTTCGAGGCCCTGCTCAATCAAGACCTGCTCGTCGCTAGCGGCAACGCCGTGGGCAACCATCCAGGCTGAGCAACATCCGGCAGCACTGCCGGTGGCCGGGTCGTCTCCGTTGTAGAAGATCATACGAGCGTGCAGGCGGGCCTGGGGATCGACCGTCTCGCGACAGACAAAGTAAAAAAACTTCCCGCCGCTGCGCGCGAGATATTCGGCGGCGCCATGGACATCGAGGCGGAGATTCTGCAGCATCGTCAGCGAGCGCAGTGCGGCGATGGTAAAGGGAACACCCGTGGAAACGGTCTGGATGGGCGCACAGTCATCGAAGTCAGCGGCGCTGAGACCGGTCAGACGCGCGACGGCATCCACGTCATGAATCATGCCGAACTCCGGGTTTTTCTGCGTCATTTCTCCGAAAGCGGGCCGCGAAGCCTCCGCCGTGAACCGCACAGGCACGGTACCGGCATTCAGATCGAGCCTTATTTCAGCCGCGCCCTTGCCAGCGCCAGGCTGATTGCGAAGAACGAAAGCTGTGCCCAGCGTGGGATGTCCTGCAAAGGGCAATTCTTCCTGCACGGTGAAGATGCGAACACGGACTCCGCGTTCCCTTTCGACTGCGGCGTCTCCCGGGAATATGAAAGTTGTCTCGGAGAGATTGGTCTCGCGAGCCAAGGCTTGCATTTGCCCGGTACTGAGGCCTCTACCGTCAAGGAAAACCGCCAGCGCATTGCCCGCCAGCGCCCGCTCGGTGAACACATCGACCTGCACCATCGACCGACGGATAAGGGAACGCCTTTGTTCCGGAGCCGCCATGCCTGAGATTCTACCGCGTGTCGCATTCTGCAGGCCAACGCAGCCCGGGAGTTCGGCGACCCGAGCTTCGACGAGCGAAATCAACTCCTGGAATGGCTGTCGTGACAGAAATCGGATGCCGGTCGAATCTCGATCATCCCTGCGCCGCCAGCCCGGACTGCCGAACGGGGTTGACGAGTCGAGGGGACGATCGTTATTCTAATCTCTATAAAACCAGTGGGGTTTAGACGCCGTGGGCGTCCATGTATCTCCATACTCTACGCGAGGAACGACAATGTCTCTACGCATCAATTCTGAAGCACCAAATTTCACCGCCGAGAGCACGCAAGGCACAATCAACTTTCACGAATGGATCGGCAACGGATGGGCCATTCTGTTTTCGCACCCCAAAGATTTCACTCCCGTGTGCACGACCGAACTCGGTTATATGGCCGGACTGCAGCCGGAGTTTGCCAAGCGCAACACAAAAATCATCGGCCTGAGCGTCGACCCGGTCACCAATCATGGGAAGTGGGCCGCCGATATCGAGGAAACGCAGGGCCACAAGGTCAACTATCCGATGATTGGCGATCCCGAACTCAAAGTGGCGAAGCTCTACGACATGCTGCCCGCCGAGGCGGGAAATAGCAGCGAAGGACGTACCGCGGCCGACAATGCCACAGTACGCACCGTGTTCGTCATTGGTCCTGACAAAAAAATCAAGCTGATGCTGATTTACCCCATGAGCAGCGGACGCAATTTCGATGAAGTGCTTCGCGTGCTCGATTCGATCCAACTCAGCGCAAAGCACAGTGTCGCGACCCCGGTGAATTGGAAGCCTGGCGATGACGTGATCATACCCACCTCAGTTTCAGACGAGCAGGCCAGGCAGAAATATCCGGCCGGATTCAAGACACTGAAGCCCTATTTGCGAGTCGTGGCACAACCCAAGTAAAGGGTACGACTACCTTTCGCAACCAGCGAATCTTCGAAATGCAGTTCAATCGCTGGCCATACGATTGCCAGTGAGGCGAATGAGGGCTAGGATGGCGCCGTGAGGAGAAGGCCCGTGCGCGAGCGTCATGATAATGGTCAGGACGGCGATCAGCCAAACTAGAGATCTCATCGCTTTGCCAGTGACTGCACCCCGCTTGTCGAAGCCCAAAAAGCTGGCCTCACGCGCGAGCACTGAGCCCATCGTCAAACAGGCACTCTTCGAATTGCAAAAGGGCACGGAAGCGCATGCGGTCCGGTGATCGTCCCGGTCTTCAAAACCGGCGTAGGGCGACTCCGTCGTCCTGGGTGGGTTCGACTCCCACTCGCTTCCGCCACAACCAGGCACGGGCGTCACGTCGCTGCCTTCCTCGAGGCGCTCCCTTCGAGTCGAGTGCAACTTGCTGGCCGGGTGCGCCAAGACGCAAACTCCAAAAGTATCGCTCACTCGTGTGTGCTTAGAAACTGAACGGCGGAAGGTGGCATCCCCGAGCCGTGGGCGCCAGGCTGCGCGGCGGGTGGCGGGAGACATTAAGTCCCGAATTCAGCGCCGGGAGCTTCGATTTATCGACGTCCTCTCCGATGCGGCAGACAGGGAGATGATTACCGCCATGTCGGAGAGTCAGGTCCCATCGCGCCTTCGATGGAGGCGAATGACGCGTTCTCTCACTCCAGTTCTTTGGGCGCGAGAAGGAACGTGTATGCCAGCAAAGCCAAACCGATCAACAACGGAATCACGCCGGCGAGATAAACTGGCCCGTCGTCGTTCGCAATCCCGTGCAGAAGCACCATCACACCGATGCCGACTACGGCCGTGATCAAACCGCCCAGCTTCATACCTTCGAGGCGGTGTTTTGCGGCGCTTCTCTCCTGCATACGCATCAATTCGATCGCCGCCTTAGCACCCTCGCCTGAGCTCTCCGCGATTTTTTTCAGCGTTTCACTCCTGTAGTAGGTTTCTCTCTCTTTGCGGCGCGCCTCGGACCAGGATGCCACAGCCAAGAATGAGAACAGGGCGATGCTTCCGACGACAGGTATCGCCACCGCTACGACCTCGACCATGTTATTGCCTGTGTCAATTGCCATTGTCAGCTCCTTGAAGGTTGTACGTCAGGTAGGACCGGCCATGCGTGGTTTTGGTTGCATTTTCTTCGTCAGGAGTCCATTTTTGAAATAATGCAACCGACAGCGAATTCATAGTGTCATACGGTTGAGGCAAGTCCAGCGTGAGTTCCAGCGACGACCAGGCCGATGTGGAAAGAGTCTTGGCGGGCGATGTCTCCGCCTTTGAAGGAATCGTCTTGCGTTGGCAGGGACCATTGATCAACTTGGCTTACCGCTTCTGCCGCGATCGTGGCCGAGCCGAAGAACTGGCGCAAGAAGCTTTTCTGCGGGCCTATCGCAGTCTCGCCCAGTGGCGCAAGGACGCGGTCTTTTCCACCTTTCTGTTCGCGTTGGCGACCAACCTCTACCGTTCGGAATTACGCCGTATCCCGGCGCGGATTGTGTCGGTGTCGCTCGACAGCATTGCCGAGCCTGCGGACGCGCGTGCTTATGACGGAGGTCTCGAGGATCAGGACCGCGATCTGGCGGTGCGGCGCGCGGTCGATACTCTGCCGGCAAAGTATCGCGAAGCCTTGATTCTTTTTTACTTTCACGACCTAAACATATCCACCGCGGCGCGAAGCCTCGGTCTGCCCGAAGGCACGGTTAAGGCCAGATTGTCTCGTGGGCGCGAGCTCTTACGCGCCAAGCTTCCGCGACTGTTCGCTGTGCCGCATTTGAAGGAGGCATGATGAGACGCTTGATTAGGCAGGGCGAGCACGAAATTAACCACATTCTTTCCGGTGAGGATGAAATCCTGCCATCGTCGGGCTTCGCCGTCACCGTTATGCATGCGGTTCGTCGCCAGGCTGCAGCGCCGCCGCCAATTCCCTTCCCCTGGAAGCGCGCTCTGCCGGGCCTGCTGGGTGCAGGTCTTGCCGTGGCACTAATTCTGGCGGAGGGGGTCATGGCCATTGCCCGGTTCGGGAGAACGTCAGCGACCGCGCAGTCTTCCTCGCCCTTGCCCTCTTTGATGCCACTCGTCTTCCACGGGCGCACAGAGTCTGCAGCGATCTGGGCCGCGCTGGCGCTGCTGGTGACCTTGGTGTCGGTGAAATTCTCAATGCGGCTGGCTACCGACAGGGCGCAAGGCTGACAGTCATGTCGCAGGAGTCGAGCGCCACCCGCGTTTGACTCATAGGCAAGTTACTGCACGTTGAAACCGAGCGAGTAAAGGAACAGCCAGACGCTCACCCTTCGCCCTTTTTGCGAATGGTGGGCGAAGGCGGTCATCCCGAAGACGGCTCTGGACGATCTTGCGCTGGCCGTGCTCACTCACGTTCTGCTCTCCCGATGAAGGAGGTTCTTCCTCGCACTTCTTTCGTAGCCTGGCAGCGCTGACATATCGATAGAATGTCATCGCAACCGAACTGTTGCGCTCATTCTATCCGCGTAACGCTACATCCAGATTGTCTTAGTGGCAAATGGCGAATCGCGGAGGCTCAAATCTCACCAGCCTACGACACCCTCACCTATCGATGCGTGGCGCCCTTTACGGCCCGAGAACGTACGAACATCGCCACCAGGCAGGTAATGCCGCCCTCCAGCAAATAGAGGGTAGCAGAGCCACCCTCCGGCATCTGCCGGCTGACCCTGCGCTTCTCATGGTTGTAGTGATCCTGCTCAACCGCAAAAGACGACGGCACCAGACACAGTAAGAGTACAGCTCCCAGCCACCATTTCAGATTAATGACACTCATAATTCCCGCCCCCATTCCACATCTGTCGAAGACAAATCGTCATACGAACCGCCTAGAGGCCGGGTTCGACCGGTAAAGTCTTCCGGCTCATCGCCCGACCCGACGATGCCTTCCACCTATTGGAATAGTGCAAAGCGGATGTAAATCGTTCCAAGGAATCTTGTACGTCGCAGATGGTGGAGCCCGCGTGATCAGGGAGCGCACCGGCCGCCGAGGTCAGTATGCCCGCTGGAGTCGTTCGCAGCTGCGGTAACAGCAAGATGGCACCGCCCAGCGGAATGCCCGCCCCCGGTTGGGGTGGATACGAAAGGCGATCTCTTCCTAGCCGGCGACTACAACCGCATTCGCGAGGTGAACACCTCGGGGCGCGAGCATCACTGTAACCGGAGATGGCAGCGGTACCGACACCGGCAGCCACGCGACGACCTCAGAGACCTGTTATCCCTATGGGGTAGCAGTCGCGACGTCGGGTATCTGGCGGATCTCTTGGACGAGCACGGTGAACATCGCATCCGAGGAATCGACCATTCCGCCATTCAAGCCTTACACCAGATCCCCGCCATTCGGCGGTCAGATCTTTGTTCCCGAAGTCCGATTGTTTTCGGGCTCCCGCGCGCGCGGGAGTCCACCGTCGGCTGACTGCTGATAAATCCTATGACTCCATCGAGGTCTGCACCGGCGCCGAGCATCGGCGCGGTTCCAAGCATTGGAGACGTCGACTTCAAAAAGAAACCAGGCACTCCAGCTATCGGCATGACCCCAACTTGGTCAAGGAATGGCAACCGTCGCACTCAGGGGCGTCTGCCGGGAGGAGCCGCCAACAGAAACAAGATAATCACCCGGGAGGACTTCCCACGCGTCCTTTTTGACATTGAACACGGACATGGACTTTGGCCCGAGCGAAATGGTGAGCGTACGACTCTGGCCTGGATCTAGCGACACTTTTTCCCAAGCCACCAGGCGCTTCGGCGGTTCACCCGCGCTTGCCGGCAGACCCAGGTAAACCTGTGCCACCTCTGCTCCGGCACGCAAGCCTGTGTTCTGGACTGAGAAACTCACTTCCACCGACTTGCCTGAGTCCACCTTGAGTTGGGAATAGGAAAAGGTGGTGTACGAGAGTCCGAAGCCAAATGGAAAGAGCGGTTCTCTTTTCTCGGCGTCATACCACCGATAACCAACCTCCAGTCCCTCGGTATAGTTGGCATCGATCAAGGTTGGGGTTGGCAACAGGTCGGAACTCGACGGCTGCTCCGATGGTGGCGGACCGGGGATGGTCAAGTGTGGCAGATCGACTTCGCTCTTGGGGAACGAAATCGGCAGCTTCCCGGAAGGGTTTACGTCGCCAAAGAGGATTTTGGCGATAGCTTCTCCGCCCCTCTGGCCAGGGTACCAGGATTCCAAGACTGCTTTCACGTTATTCAGCCAGGGCATCAGAACGGGGTCCCCGTTCTCAAGTACGACGACGGTACGCGAATTCGCCGCCGCGACTTGCCTGACCAATTCATCCTGCTTGTCTGGCAGAGACAGATTCGCCAAGTCGTCACCTTCGTGAGTTTGTTGATAAACGAACACGATTGCGACGTCGGCACCACGGGCCGCCTTGGCCGCGGCTGCGGGATCAGTCCCGCCGTCATAGCTGACCTTGGCATTCGGGGCCTTGGCACGGATTGCGCGCAAAGCGGAAGAAGGGTCCCATACCCACACGGCCAGGAAACCGGTAGGGCCGGACGGTATTTCCTTGGGAGGAACCGCATTTCCGCCGACTGGTTCTACCTGGGCCGAGCCGCCGCCCGACAACACACCCACATCGGCGTGGGACCCGATGACCACGATTGAATGAAGATTCGATGCACTCAGTGGCAATTCATTGCCCGCGTTCTTCAGTAGAACCGCGCCTTGTTCCTCAACCCGTTGGGCCACGGCCGCACCCGCTTCGGCGTCGATAGGCCTGATCACGGGAGGATTGTCGATCACTCCGAACGCAAACATCGTACGCAGAATCCGATGCACCATATCGTCGAGCCGTGACAGAGGAACTGCGCCGCTCTCAACCGCTTTCTCAAGCGGCGCGGCAAAGTACTTGTTCTCGAAGAATTCCTGGTCCAGACCCGCTAATGCCGCCTGGACTGTGCTATGGGTCGCACCCCAGTCCGACATCACCCAGCCCTTGAAGCCCCAATCTTTCTTTAGCACCTCATTCAAAAGGTAATCGTTCTCGCAGGAATAAACCCCATTCACGCGGTTGTAGGCACACATCACCGACCCCACCCCAGAATCCCGAATGCCAATTTCGAATGCCAGCAGGTCGAGTTCGCGCAGCGAGCGTTTGTCGAGATTTGAGCTGACTCCCATGCGGTCGGTCTCCTGGCAGTTGAGAGCGTAGTGCTTGATATCGGCAATGACGCCCTGGTCCTGAATGGCCCTCAATTCTTGTCCGATGATCGTTCCCGCAAGCACGGGATCTTCGCCGTGGTACTCGAAATTGCGTCCATTGCGCGGCTCACGCATGATGTCGTTGCCGCCACCCAGCGAGACGTTAAAACCTTGGTCGCGCGTCTCCCGGCCAATGACCGCGCCGAAGTCATACGCCAGCTTGGGGTCCCAGGTGGCGGTTTCCGCCAGCGACGAAGGCAACGCAGTGGCCATGCCACGAGAGCGCCTGCCTAAGTTGGTGACGCCGACACCTGCTCCGATCAGGTTGAGGTCGGGGATTCCCAAGCGAGGAATCCCGGGGACAAATCCATCTCCCCCGAGCGCGCCGGGGATCTTTTTGCCGAGCATTGCCATACTTCCATGGACGAGTTGAATTTTCTCATCCAGCGTCATTTGCTTTACGACCAGATCCGCGCGCTCGTCGGGTGAAAGACGAGTGTTTGTCCAGGGTTGGCCGGAAGCCTGTGCCCAAGCGAGACAGGACCATGAACTTAGCGTGAATAGAACTACGCCGAATGCTGTGACCGGGGCGCGGCTTGCCACCCTTGAGGTTTTTGCGGTGACGACGAACGCTCGATGTCTGGTGTCAGACAACTCCGGAGAGATTCCGCCGTTGCTGAGTTCTTCTGACCGGATCTCGCAAACATAGCCCCCGGCTTCCTCCCTGCTCTTCATGCTCGAACTCCCATGCGCAGGTATTATCGCACCTCGATCGTTCAGCAGCCCGTCCCCGGTCGATAACCGATTTGGCGCCGGCGACGAAGACATCGGGCCCAGGATGATGACAACAAGACGTAAGGAGATGACTGACTCCAGGAGGATATTCCCCGCTTGGCAGGCCGGAAGCGAAGGTGGTCGAAAGGCAACCTGCAAAGCAGACGATAAGAGCACTTGTGTGGTTTCATCAATTGTTGTCCCTGCTACCGAATCAAATTGTTGCCCCGTGACGCGAACGAACGTTAAACCAAAGGGAGCAACGCGTCGACACTCGCCGCAACGCGCGAAACCGAGGAGGTTGATCCCATGGTTAAGAAAGGCTCGCAGATGCCTTAAGAACAAAGTCAATGAAATCAACCCAGACACTGCCGGTGATCGATCCAGATGTGTACTACGTTACTTTCATTTGTTAACCCGTGGTGAATTTGCAGGCGGGCGGTTGACTCCTCAAGGCTGCATCTCTAGAGTTCTTGAATCAGGATACGTCCCGATTGCATTCAATATCGACAATGACGTCACTTCATCCTTCCTTCGCCGGTTCTGCCTCTTGGGCCCAGCTTGGACCATTGGAGGGAAAGGTCCTCCAGGCCGTGTGGGTGCGAGGCACCGCCACCGTTCGTGAAGTGCTCGAGGATGGCACGATCTGGCAAACCTATCCCACGATCATGACGACGATGGACCGTCTGTTCAAAAAGGGACTTCTCGACCGTGTTCCAGACGGACGGGCGTTTCGCTATGCGGCGCGATATACCCGGGAGGAACTGGAGCGCGTGAGTGCGGAAAACGGCATTCGCCAGCTCTTGCGCTCGGAGTATGCTTCACTGCACCTCTCATATCTGGTGGAAGCGGTCAGCACGCAGGACGTGAAATTACTCGATGAGTTGCAGTCGCTCGTGGAGCGTCAGCGCGCCCAACTCAAGAAGGAAGAACAGGAGTGATATTCGCTGCGCGAGGTCTCCTCGTTTCCCTTGCCTTTTTCGCAACCGTGTACTGCCCTCTGTCTTTACTGGTCGTGTTGGTCTGGCGTGGCACGAAATACATTGGCCAAGGGGCTGCCGCGAACACCGCCAATCTGTTGTTCGGACTGCGGATTTTTCCGTTCACCGTTTCCGCCTTGGTCACCGTGTGCTTCACGTTTCCGTCGTTTTGGCTGCTGGAGAGGAGATCGCCCGACGAGGACACTGCAACGTTCATTCTTGCCCTGTGCTCGCTGCTCATCCTTGGCGCCGGGTTGTTCCGCGTGCTGAGTGTTCAAGCGCGAACGATGCGCGCCGTCGCTCAGTGGTTGATGGGAGCGACAAAGGTCGGAGACGATGGCCGGATGCTCAGACTCGGGGCTTCGGAGGACGCACCACCACTGATCCTGGTAGGACTTTGGCGACCAAGGGTGATGATTTCCGATTTGGCAACCGCGGTGCTCACTGACGACGAGCTACGGGTCGCAGTCCGGCACGAACTTGGGCACGCGCAGTCCTGGGACAATTTGAAAAAAGTTATGGTCAGTTCTACACCTTTCCCCGGAATGAGCGGCATCGAGCGCGCATGGCAGGACACGGCCGAACTGGCGGCAGACGAGGCGGCAGTGGCAAATCGCCAGGAAGCGCTAGATCTGGCGGCGGCCTTGATCAAAGTTTCCAGATCTTCCCCGCAATGGCCCAAGCCGTTGCTTGCGACTGAACTGGTCAGCGGTTCGCATTCGATCAGCTTCCGCGTGAGGCGTTTGCTCCATTGGAACACCACTGGCCGACACGCTCAGCGCCGCTGGTGTTGGAGCCTGCTCGCTCTGTTCACGATGTTCACCGGCATTGCCTGCAACTACGGCGCAGCGCTGGTGCTGACCCATCGCCTGACTGAACTTCTTGTGCCGTAGTCGAAGCTCCCTGGACATCAGCCCTAACCTCTGCTTGGCGTGATCGGAGATATTCACTGGAGTCCGTCTAACCGTAGCCAACAACAAATGTTTCGTCCCCATGTGATGGTCCGCGCCCAAACGTACGAGGACGATTTCTCGGAACTCAAACGATTTCGAGTCGGTGGCTCAGCAGCGATTTCGTGAGTGTCATGTCAAAGTTGTTGATTGCGGGACCGACGCAGCTAGCGTTCACGAAACAGACTCTGCTTCGCGTGGAACTGCACCCGTCACAATCCGCGACCGAAGTTCAGCCCCTGTAACAGAAGTTTCACCCAATGTTCACAATCCCGTAATAAGCCCGTAACGCTTGCTAACTACTATCGCTGATCATATTCCCGCCCCAATGTCTTTCCACTCAATGTCGCACCACCGATCCCAGTTGCGTGAGGAAAAAATCCAATGAGGAGAACTGTGTCTATGTCACCAATCAATTGTCTGCGGGCGCTCGGCGTCCTGGCAGTGGCAGCGGCTCTGAGCGTTTCGGCGCTCGCGCAATCCACAGAATTTCCGACCTACCAGGTAGGCGAAAACGCGAACGCATCGACAGGCCCGACCTACACGGCACCCTTGGCCGACCCGTGGGTCACCAGTAATGGCACAATCATCACCCCTGCCGGCACCCAGGTCTACCTCGGCACCACGACTCGTGCCAAGGCCATCGCACTCAATCCCACGGGCAACGGAACCGCCGCCGTCCTTCAGATGGGCGCCCCACAGTCGGTCTCGATCTTCTGCGTCGCCGCCGCCGGCTGCGACGGCGGGACCTACACCCAAGGCCAGGTCATACAGAACTACATACCGTCAAAGACCAACAGCGGTAGCTCTATGGGCATCACCTATACGCCCAACGGACAGTACCTGCTGTTTAGCCAAGACGGCGACTACGGGCCAGCGTACGTTGCCGTGGCCAGTGTCAGTCCGACGACCGGCTTGCTTTCCAACTACGCTGAGGTCAGCGTCCCGCTCGACGTCGACGGCGGCGGCTTTCTGACTAACGTTACCTGCTATCCGTGGGTTGCTCCGTTCAACAGTGCCTCGGCACCCCCCTCCGGCAGCCCTCCGGGGACCACAGGCAGCATTGAAATCCCCTGTGGCCAGACCGTCTCGCTTGTATCAGATGGTGCGCCCACTTCCTATCCGATGGGCATCGCGGTTACGCCAAATGGCAATACTGCTTACGTGGTGCTCGACAATAACGATACGATCGCCAGCATCAACCTGACGGGAACGCCGGTGGAGGGTCCGGAGCTACGCGTCGGTCAGGTTCCGAACAACATTGTGATCTCGCCGAGCGGCACTACCGCCTACGTTGCCAACGAGGCTGGAAAGGTTCCTAGCGCGAGCAGCTTCCAGGGATACTCGAACGGCACCCCGGTCATCGCCGTCTATCCGACCGGCGCGACGAGCGAGGGCACCATTTCCGTCGTGGACCTGTCCACGTTCAAGGTCACCAAGACCATCACGGTCGGCCTGCACCCGACGGGCATGACTTTCTGGACCAATGGGGCGACCACATACCTGTTGGTCACTAATGCCTATGACGACACGATCTCGGTGATCAACACGACCACCAATACGGTCTCGTCGACGATTAAGCTTGATCCCTTCCTCGCTGGGCTGGGGGTCACAGTGCCCAAAAACCTCGTCACTGTCGTGGGGCCAAACGCGATCGCCGTCGACAGTTCCAACAATGCATACGTGGCGCTCTACAATGCCAATGCGGTTGCCGTAATAGACCTCAACACTTCCATTGTTCAGGGCCTGATTCCCGTCGGCTATGCGCCGAGCTCGGTCGTGTTCGACTCGACGGACGGTGAGCTCCTCGTTGCCAACGACAAGGGCCTCGGCACCACGGGCTTCGGTGTGCAGCCGCCTCCTACGAATACGTTCGAAAATTCGTACGGCAAAGAATTCGGCGTGTACGACTTTAACACCCACCAGGACCTCGGCACCGTGAGCATTATTCCCATTGCGAGCTTGAACCTGACGGCGATGACGACGCAGGTTCTATACAACAACCACTGGGATCTCACGGCAAATATCGAATCTGCCTCCGGTGGCAGCAAGACCGCTACGCCGGTCGCGATCCCGGCGAAGATCGGCTCGCCTTCGCTGATCAAGCACGTCTTCTTGATCATCCGTGAAAACCGCACCTACGATCAGATCCTGGGCGACGTGACTGCCGGCAACGGCGACGCCTCCCTGGCAACCTTCGGCATCAACTCGACCTACACACCTTACCCCGTCGTAACACCCAACGCGCACTCGATCGTGCAGCGCTTCCCGCTGCTGGACAACTACTACGACCCGAGCCGCCAGTCGGCTGACGGTCACAACTGGATTACGCAGGCCTTGGCTCCTTACTCCGACGACGTCCAGTCGCCGGACTGGCTGCGTGATTACCCCTCCAACGGCGGCGAAGCGCTTGCCTACCAGAAGGCCGGCCATCTGTGGGACCAGGCTGCAAAGTACAAAGTCTCGTTTAAGAACTACGGCGAGTACATCGAGTACAACACGTTCTCTCAGCCGAACGGGTCGACCGCCGAGCCACTGTGGATCGACTTCTACAACGACATCACGTGTTACGAGGCTGGCAACGAGCCTCAGCTCTACAACTACAACACGGTCGCCTCGCACTCCCCGCTGCCGAATCTGATTAACAACACGTACCAGACCTACCCACAATTCGACTTGGGCATTCCCGACCAGTTCCGCTTCGATATCTGGAATAAGGACTTCCAGAGCGACGTCGCCGCAGGTACGGTTCCCCAGTTGGAGTTCATGTGGATCAGTTCCGACCACACCGGCGGCCCGCCGAACGCGGTAGCCATGCAGGCCGACAACGATCTGGCTCTTGGCCGCTTTGTCGACGCCATCAGCCACAGCTCCATTTGGTCGTCTTCGGCGATCTTCGTCACCGAAGACGACGCACAGACCGGCGTTGACCACGTCGACGGTCACCGCAGCCCTGGCTATGTCATTAGCCCGTTCGTCATCCAAAGTACCGGTGGTTCGACCTACGTTGACAGCACCTTCTACACGCAGGTCAACCTGACTCGCACGATTGAGCAGATTCTCGGCATTGAGCCCATGAACCAGTCCGATCTCGTGGCCTCGCCAATGTCGACGCTCTTCGTCAACACCCCCCCGGCGGACAACTTCCAGCCGTGGACACACGTGGCAGCGGGAATGCCGCTGACCTATGGTGTTAGCCAGACTCCAACCCAGACCCTGCCGCCCTCGTGTTCTGCGGCGCTCGAAGCCAAGGCTCAATCCAAGGCTCAGTCCACGGTGAAAGAGAGCCCCAAGGTTAAGGCTCTGAGGGCTGGCTGGATGCAGAAAAAGGCGGAGATCTTCGCTGGCAATTACCACAGGCCAGACGTCGAAGACTCGGACACCGTCAACCACCTGAACTGGTACGAATCCACCGGGTTTATGCGACCCTACCCCGGCGAGGAGACGGTTCGCCCCGCGAGCGACTTCAATCGCGCGGCACCGGCCAAAGCTGACGACGACGACTAAAACACGTTTAGACTGAACAGCCCTCTCCCCGATGGCAGGGGAGAGGGTTTTTTATTCACACCCCTAAGGCGAAGTCCCACTTATCCGAACGTGCACTGCCTCTTCCCACGACAACGCAAAGAACACAGCAATCAGTAGAAATTGGTGAAAAAAGGCACTCCGCCGAGATGGAACAGGAACGACGAAATTGCTTCGCCGCCATCAATCGCACGAAAGAAGTACTAAATACCTAGCCGCCGGGAAAAAGCTACGGGTAATGTCAGAAATAACCATCAGGGTTTCTGGTAGAGAGGGGACCAGCGGGTCCTACCAAGAACGAGCACATGGGACGACAGACCAAATTAGTCCCCATATGTCGGCTCGCCCTTACGGACTCCGAGCGGATCACGGTCTGACAAGCGGACTCCCACAGCTTGATGCCCAAAAAGGGCCGACACCCAATCCGAAGATGTCGGCCCGGCGGCAAAGGAGATTTTTCCTCGGCGACGCCTTGGCACTTTGGGTTGGCGAACCGCTCGCTTACTGGCTCAGGAAGCCGTGATACACCCCGCTCGCGTCAACGTAATATCCGGCGACCTCTCCCGCCAAGTTGTTGGCAACCGGGAAGGTGCCTTGGCCGGAACCCCCTCCCGCGCCCGGAACGTTGATGGTGGTGATCTTTCCGTTAACGGCGCGCAGAAAGCCGTGCGTCACGGAGCTCGTATCCACAAATTGTCCCGCGACCACGCCGAGATCGTTGATGTTCTGCGGCACCGTGCCCTTCATATATCCTGGTGCCGCGCCCTTAACATCGAACGTGGTGACCGTTCCGTTGGCAGCGCGCACGTAGCCATGATCGTCGTTGCTCGCGTCCGTGGTGACTCCTGTGACCATCCCGAAATTGTTTGTGCTCGCGCCGCGGCAGCCTTGGTTGACGCCGCTGCCCGCGCCCGGAGTCTCAAACTCGGTGATAGTTCCGTTGGCAGCGCGCAGATAGCAGTGCGATACGGTACTGGCGTCAACGTAATTCCCCAGCAAAGTCCCTAAATCATTGAGGGCGGAGAAGGCGTCGGTGACGGTGTTCACCGAGCCCGTAGGGTCAAACGAGGTGATCGTTCCGTTCACAGCGCGCACGAAACCGTGAGTTTCCCCGGTCGAGTCATAGTAGTATCCCGCGATCGCCCCGAAGTCGTTGATGTTCACGGCAACGGTACCGACGGACTCCGTAGGGTCAAACGTCGCGATCGTTCCATTGGCAGCACGCAGGAAGCCGTGACTTACGCCGCTCGCGTCAATGTAGTATCCCGTGGTCGCACCCACCAGGTTGGGGCCGTAGGGGAACGTCGCCACGGACCCGGTCGGGTCAAAGGCGGTCAAAGTTCCGTTCGGAGCTCGCAAGAAGCCGTGGGGTGTCCCGCTTGAATCAACATAAAATCCCGCGATCTCGCCAAACACATTGATGCCAGTGGTTATGGTGCCCAGTCCCGCGGCCGTACCCGCGCCAGGAGCGTTGAACGTGGTGATTGTCTGTGCAGAGACTTGAACCGTAATCGCTAGCGCAGCGACTAGACAAACTGCCGTCATTGACATCCATCTTCGGAATTTCATATCGGGTTCTCCAATTCCAGCTTTATGAGGGTTGCGGAAGATGACAGATTTGACCTATCTGCCAGTAGGCTTTCACAAAAGTCCGACTAACGACGCCTGTATCACATCGGTCACACGTCAAGTCGGATCGGGATCGCAGAAATGAATTGTGCCGTGTGCTCGGACCGGCACCGATTCGGTAGGGCTCTCGTCCTTACCTTCCAGACGAGATGCCAAAGTATATACCCGTTACCACTGGCCGTGCCGGAGGAACATCGGGGAAGGAGAACATTCAACTGGCACCGAGCGAATTTATGTCACCGAGTGCGATGGAAAGTGGCAACCTCGCGTAAGAAAACAAAGGAGGAACCCGTTCTCATGGAAGGCGATTTCCCCGTGGCTGTGTTTGGACCTTTCACGACGATGGCTGAATGGTTTCGATCGCATGAATACCCGAGCCGAGGGAAGCGTCAGACGATGTGCTGGTCGGCGCCCATCTCTTCCTCCCGGTGCGATGCGCGAATCTGGATAAAGGGCTCGATGCTCTTTATGAACTGAAGCTGCAAGGGTGGTGAGCGAGTTCCCTTCCCCGCGGCGGCGGTGCTCTCGCCTTCTTTGCCCTCTTTGCCCTCCAGCACCTCTTCGATCCACTGCAACATCTGATCGTTCGTCTGAAACTCGGAGAGTCGGGAGACGGACTTGGCGGATCCGGAGGCCGCGACACGCCCCATCTTTTCGAAGTTGGTTGCCCAGCAGATTCACCTGCTGTTCCTCCCACCCAGTTAAGAGCGCAAACGCCTTATGGCCGGCCGAGGAGCAATGCCATACGGGCAAACCCCGATAAAGAAATGCCTTTATTGCGCAAATATGAAAATTGAGGGCTAGACTCTTTGGTTTCGCTCATTCACCTCGAGCCCCAGCCTCAGAACTCATTCGGCTGTAGTCGACGTGATCGAAACTCGGCGGCGGAATAGCACACGATTCTGGGAATTGTTATCCAGGCGTACATAGTACAGGTACGGATGATCGCCAATGACGGAGAAGTTGAGGTCGGGGGCGTCCGGATCAATCAACGAAAAATACACATAGAGCCAGCTTCCCTTTGGGTCTTCAGAAAGCAGATCGCTCAGCGCGACAACCAGTGTCGGGCTGGTCCAGTGCACAAGATCGGTCGAGGTCGTAAGGTACATTCCCGGCGGACCTAACGTGTCGTCCCAATAATCCCACAGTGTGGCGACCACCACATTCAATGGCTGATAGATATTGATTGCGTTCACATATGCCATGTACGGGACCGGGGTGTAGACGTGCTCCTCCGGATGCACCACCGGGCCCGCATAGGGATCGACGAACGACACCGAGAAATCCTTGCCGCTCCAGCTGCGCCACGACCTCGGTTCGAAAACGTCGCGCGTCCGAATTGGCGCCCCGCCGTAGGGCACCAGACAGGCGTTCGGCCCGGTTTCGCCCGAACAGTTTGGAGGCCAGTTATAGTCCGTGGCTACCGCATAAAACCACCCGCCATATTTCACAATGTTGGTGTCGACGCTGTAGCCCATGGGACCATCGTCGATCACATACGGATAGGGAAATCCGGCCAAGAAATTATTCGGTACCTTGGGCGTGTGGAAGTGATAGCCGCCATCCCGCGAGAAGTGAAAAGTGTCCGAGTCGTATTCGCACGCGCCGTACTGATTGTTGCCCTGAATGTTGCACTCGCCCGGGATCGCCCAGCCGTGATACTCCGTGTGTGCGAGCACAGCGATGTTTTTGCCGTCAACGGTATAGAAAGAATCAAGCCAGGCCTGATCATTGAAGTCCGCCGGGTTGGTGTCGTTCTGCGAACTGTATGCGACGTCGCAACTGTGCTCGACCGTGTCGAGAGTCGGGCCAAGGCTTTGGAACAGTTGCGAACTGGCGGTTGAGAGATGAACCGTCCCGGTGTAGTCACGAAACGCGCGCGCCATGGCGTCAGGAACGTCGTTCTGGTTGCAAGAGTCCTGGGGCGAAACGAAGATAGGGGTTCGGGGACCATCCAGTGAGCCTTTAACCGTGGGGGTCTTGAAGGCCAGACTATCTTCAGGCGTACTCTGCGCCTCCGAAACCGCAATCAGTGCAAAGACGCACAACACGGGGAGCGTTCGTCTCATGGTAGTGTACCGTTCTTGTCGATGTCGTCCATCCCACCTACTTAACCCCAGGTTTCGCCGGTCCACTCGGTGCCGGAAATCATTTTTATTAAGGCCACCTCTTTTCATTAAGGCCACCTCGATCTTCGCCAGCTCCCCTCTTCCCAGAACCACCGCCACCTGATCGGGATAGAGCGGATCGAACGATCTGGAGTGGCCAGCCACGGTCTCCGGCCACAGGTGAGTAGACCGTTCTCCCGATATATCCTCGGGCTATTTGTAGTTGGTTAACAGTTGGTCGATCAACTTCTTGTCAATTGCCAAGGGGTCGAGGAGCGGAGGGGTTAAGGTCGTTCGTCACGAATTCGATAGACAAGGTAGCCCACCACGGCAATATTGAGAATAAGTACCAGGACCTTTATGGGGCTTGGATGGCGGTGTATCTCGTAAACTTCAATGGGAAGCAGCGAACTCGTGATGATTACGCTGAACCACTCAGCCCACCGTTTCAAAAGCCAGAGACCAACCCCCTCGGTTAAGAACAAACCTGCATAAATAAAGCTTCCAACCCCAAAACGTTTTATCTGGTTCGGAGTGAGATTGCCCACCTTCTGAAGAGCCCTATCGACGTACCGATTGCCTGGATCCAGACCTAGCAGCGCCACCCAATGTTCCACGACACTCGCCAGGTCTTTATGGAGCAGATGGAGAGCTCCCATGCCGACGGCGATCAGAAGAACTCCCTTGAGCAGCTTGAACAGCGCGATTAGACGAATCACCCAATTATCAGTGGATTTCATGTGCGATATAGTAGTCGAGTCTTCGTCCCTAGTTCACATTGGGCGAACCGAAGCATAGTTCCATAATGCACGATCTTGGCGCTTGCGGCGTTCTTCTTTGACGAGGTCATGCGAGGACAAAGTGTGCGGGCGGTTCCCCCATTAATGCAATCCGATGCTTCGCAATTATCGTGCGGCCATCAGCGCAGCGCGCGTGGCTTCATCGGCGGGGAAAAAACTTTCGATGCGCATTTCCTGCAAGGCAACATCCTGCGCCGTTCCGAAGGTGGTAACCGTACCAAGTAATCGCAGCGTGGAGTCGTTCCACCTGTAGTTGATGGTCAAAAACGGCGGAGGCGAATCGACAAGATCCAGCACGCGCCAGCGGCTGGGCACCGCCGGATAACTGAGCAACTCGTCAAGAAAACACTTCATCATCTGGTCTGAAGGGTTAGCGGCAACCTCACGATGCACCCGCTGAATGATGCGGGCTGCGACGCTCTCCCAATTTTCGATGAAGGGCCGGAGCCCCTTCGGATGAAATACGAATCGGACTCCGTTATGTGGCTTCACGGAATCGCCAATCGGGAAGCGCCCGAGGAAGTGCCTTGTTCCGGAATTCATCTTCAGCGTGTTCCAATATCGATCGACGACAATTCCGGGATACGGCTCCAGTTGCCTCAGGAGAAGGTCTACGGCTTGGCGCGCTACCTCCATCTCCGGTGCGTCGAGGCCGGTCCGGCGATAGAGCGGTGCGTAACCCGCAGCCAGCAGCAGCGTGTTGCGCTCGCGCAGAGGGATCTCCAGCGCCTCGGCTAGACGCAGCACCATCTCCCGGCTCGGCTGCGCTCGACCCGTCTCGACGCAACTCAAGTGACGTGTCGAAATATTCGCATCGAGCGCCAATGTCAACTGGCTCATGCGACGAACAGCGCGCCACTGACGCAGCAGAAGTCCAAAATATGCGTCGGGCTTTGTCTCGGAACCGGCAGCCGAACAGATCACGATCGATTATCGCATTGAGCCTTTCTATCGGGAACCTGTCCCGCCTTAACCTCGGAGGACGGTCAAACTCGCCCGACAACGACGATTAACGAAATCAAGGCGATTGCACCCCCGCGGAGGTCCCGCGGGAACGGGAGGCAACGGGGCACGGCCGATCTTGGAAAGACGGCACCGGCGCGCCCCCAGAGCCGCCTGCACTGACGTAACCTTGGCTTTCCGATCAGAATGGACCTATCGTGTTGTGAGCGTCATTCTTTGGAGGTCTCGGCCATGGGTCAGCTGTGGAGGGGATTCGTTCTGACGGCGGTTGCGGTCTGTGTTTCTGGGACTCTTGCGAATGGCCAGGATTCGCCTTCACTTGGGGACCTTGCTCGGCAGGCACGTCAGCAGAAACAGGATAAAGCAGCCTTGAGCAAACCTGGGCAAACAGCCACGCCACCCAAGGTCATCACCAACGAAGAAATCTCTGGGCATTCCGAACCGGCCACCGCGCCTTCTGCTGCCAAAGACCAAGGCCCGGCCGACCCTCCTCAGTCTTCCGCAGGGGCAAAGGTGTCGGCCGAGGAATGGAAGTCACAGATTCAGAGGCAGAAGGAAGTAGTCAGTGCACTACAAGCCAACATCGACAAGCTCAATGGATCCATACAGTTCGCCCCAGGCAATTGCGTCTCCGGCTGCGTGCAGTGGAACGAGCATCAGCAGCAAAAGCAGCAGGAAGTAGAGCAAATGCGTTCCCAATTGGAGACCCAGAAGAAGGACCTGCAACAAATGCAGAATTCTGCCCGCCAACAAGGATATGGCAGCTCCGTTTACGATCCGTAGGATCGTTTTGCCATGAACCAGTTGTCGACTCTCTCCTCGGCCCCCTTAGAGGAACTCGAAGCCTGTGTCTCTAACCAGCAGCGAAGGGCCGAGTGCGCCAAGCAGAAGGGAAGAAAAACTACAGCGTCGCCTTGAACACCACGCCACAGCCGCGCATCACTATCACGCGGGCAATCGGCTTCCGCCTTCGGTCCAGCCCAGGAAGCAAAACGGTGCAGTTTCTGTTCTGCCTCACCCGGTTCGGTCATTGACCCGTGATTTGGCCGGTTTAACGCGGCCGCCGAGTTCGCTTGATTTTCTTTCCTGCTCCTCGTAATTTTGTTCCAGTCATTTTGTCAGAGGGTCCGCTCATGTCCTCCAGTCTTCTATCCTCCATCAATCACATCGTGGTTCTGATGCTGGAAAATAGGTCTTTCGATCACATGCTGGGCTTTCTCTACGCCGATAGCGGCAACATGTCGCCCACAGGGGACGGCTTCGAAGGACTCACCGGAACAGAGTCTAATCCCGGCACAGGTGGCGTGGCAGTTGTCGTGTCGAAGATTCAAGCATCCGCCCCCTATGCGTACTACGCGCCGGGAGCCGATCCGGGCGAGGGTTATTCGGCCACGAACTCGCAGCTGTTCGGCAGCACCAACGCACCCACGCCGGCCGTCGCGACCAACCAGGGCTTCGTCACCGATTTCAGCTATACGCTGGGTTGGGAACAGTCTGAAAAATGGTCCATTCTGCCGGGCACGACTGCCAACAGCATTATGGGAATCTTCACTCCCGACATGCTGCCTGTCCTTTCCGGATTAGCCCGCGGCTACGCGGTCTGCGATCATTGGTTCGGCTCCGTTCCCACAGAAACCTTGCCCAACCGCGCCTTCGTCAACGCCGGCACATCGCAGGGCCACATGGATGACAAGACTACGACTTACACCTGCCCTACGATCTTCGGGCTCTTGTCGAACAACAACATTGGTTGGTCGATCTATGGATACGTCGATCCCCCTCTCACTCGCGCGGACTTTCCCGATACCACCGCGGCCGCCGACAGTCACTTTGGTCTTTTCACCGACTTCCAGGCGGCAGCCGCCAGTGGCACCCTATCGGCGTATACCTTCCTCGAGCCTAGTTGGGACACCACCGGAAATAGCCAGCATCCGAATTACGATGTTGCGCTCGGTGAGCAACTGATTCACGACGTCTATTATGCTCTGCGCAATGGTCCCAATTGGAATCAGACTCTCCTGATCATTACTTATGACGAGCATGGAGGCTGCTACGATCACGTTCCCCCGCCTCTCGGCGCAGTGCCGCCCGACAATTCGGTGGGAGAGGACGGCTTCGATTTCAAGCGCTTTGGTCCGCGCGTTCCGGCGGTGTTGGTCTCGCCCCTGATCGAGGCAGGTACTGTGTTTCGCGCACCCGCGAATGCTGCGTCGCTCGATCACACCTCGATTCTCAAAACGATAGAAACGCGCTGGAATCTGCCGAACCTGACCGCGCGCGATGCCGCCGCCATCGATGTGGGTGGCGTACTAACCCTGACCACCCCGCGGATAGACGATCCTCTCGCGGGAGTAGTTGTTCCCGTGGCCGCCGAGCCCAATCCCAACGCGAATTTTGTGTCGCATTTGCAAGAAGTGCAAGCCGAGCTGGTTTCGCGCCTGCCCGTGCCCGATGACAAGGGCGGCTTTCATCACACCATGCCGCGACTTAAAACCAACCTGGAGTACAGAGAGTACATCCGTGCCCGTACCGCAGCATGGCAGGCATCCCGAAAGGCGAGTTCCACCACGACTCATCCGACGCCCTAAGAAGGCAGGCCTTCGTGAGCGCCGGGTGAGGAATTGCCGATGAGTCCCAGGACCCGCTGTTGTCGCATAGCAAAGCGCGAAGGACGGGTTCCAAGTTCATAGTCCAAGCCCGGCTTGCGTGGATGTTCCCTGGAATTGCTGGATCAGAGGGTGACCGCGATCGCGAACATATCGTTCGCTAAAGACGTGCGAAATCCGAAGTGCGGAATAAGCGGAGCTGATAACGCGGACCCTTGGGGCACCATGGGGGTGGCGGCAGGAAAGCTGAGGTAAATTAGCTGAGAGAGGCCCGACAGATGTGGTATGGCAGTGATTCTGGGAGAGTGCCATAGCCTTGCCGGTGCCTGTGTCCGGTAATCGACGGTTCCGCAGGTTTTCTCTTCATAGTTCGGCTCGGGTATTCATAAGTCATTGAAAAGCATTCCGTCGTCATCCTGAATTGATCGTATTTCGGCGAATCCTGGCCATATCTCCTTATTCGGGTTCATGAAGTCAATTCCAGGGAGTCCGCTCGAGCAAGCGAGAGTAGTGCAGACAAAGATTGCGGGGGGCGAAGCGGAGGTTGCACGCAGGCGATGGCTGTTTTCAGACGGCCTGACGTTCGGAGCGGTCGTGCAGCCCAGCCACCTGAGGCACCGCCGCGTCTGACCCGCTTTCCGGCTGATTGCGGCGAGGCTCGGTCAAGTCTTGCTCCAACCGCCCTCCTCCCGGAGGACTTCTGAGGTCCATCGATGTCCCCTTATGGCAAAGCTCGGGCGCGACACGCATCCCGGCTTCTTGCGGGAGGTCGGTCCGCCGCCTCTCCAAGCCGCGCCGGCGGAGGCAGCCGCAAGTATTTAGAGACCTCGGCTGCCATCTCCTCCGGGAAACGGCATTCGTAAGAACAACTCATGCTTTCGGAGTGGACAAACTGGCTCTGGTAGACGAGATTCTGCAGGTGCCAAGGTTGGCCAGGCGAACCTGCGAATTTCCTGGTGCGGGCACGATCACCACCGAGCGCAGGCGCTAGAATCAGGCTTCATGAATGACGGCAAGGCCCCGATGGGGCCAAATCAAGTGATGCGAGAGGAAATCAATGACGGCAGGCTATGTGGGCGCCATCGATCAGGGTACGACGAGCTCGCGCTTCCTCATATTCGATAAATCTGGACGCATCGTAAGCTCAGCGCAAAGAGAGCACGAGCAGATCTATCCCAAGCCGGGATGGGTTGAGCATGATCCGGAGGAGATTTGGCGCCGCACCCAAGGCGTCATTCAGGAAGCGATGGAAGCGCGTGGGCTGCGGCCGAAGGACCTGGCTGCAATCGGGATCACCAATCAGCGCGAGACCACTTTGGTGTGGCACAAGCAAAGCGGAAATCCAGTTTACAACGCCATTGTCTGGCAGGACACGCGGGTGGCTTCCACAGTGGCCCAGTTCGCTGCCGGTGGTAAACAGAACCGCTATCGTGCGAAGACCGGTCTACCGCTGGCGACCTACTTCAGCGGCCTCAAGATCCGTTGGATTCTCGAAAACGTGGTGGGCGCACGCGCACAAGCGGAAGCGGGCGATTTGCTGTTTGGCAATATCGACAGTTTTTTGATCTGGCATCTCACCGGTGGCCCGCACGGCGGTGTTCACGTGACGGATGTGACCAACGCCAGCCGAACGCAATTGATGAACCTCAACACGCTCGAGTGGGACCGGGAGATGCTGATCGACTTCGGCATTCCGCTCAACATGCTGCCGAAAATTGTCTCGAGCAGCGAAGTGTACGGCGCGGCGAAGCTACCGGTGGTGGCGGGAGTTGCGATCGCCGGCGATCTTGGCGATCAGCATGCCGCCCTCGTCGGTCAGGCCTGCTTCAAGCCGGGAGAAGCAAAGAACACCTACGGCACCGGCTGTTTTATGCTGATGAATACTGGGGACAAGGCAATGCTGTCGAATTACGGTCTATTGACCACGCTCGCGTACAAGTTCGGCACCGAGCCCGCGTGCTACGCGCTCGAAGGGAGCATCGCTGTTACCGGCGCTTTGGTGCAATGGCTTCGCGACAATCTTGGACTCATTGAACAGAGTTCCGACGTCGAAGCGCTTGCGCGCACCGTAAACGACAATGGTGGCGCCTATTTCGTTCCCGCATTTTCCGGCTTGTACGCGCCGTATTGGAAAGACGACGCGCGCGGGGTAATTACCGGCTTGACCCGCTTCGTGAACAAAGGCCACATCGCCCGCGCCGTGCTGGAAGCGACCGCCTTCCAGGTACGTGAGGTGGTCGACGCCATGGCCCAAGACTCGGGCATTACGCTGGACGTCCTGCGCACGGACGGTGGCATGGTGACCAACGATCTGCTGATGCAATTCCAGTCTGACATTCTGGCAAAGCCGGTCGTTCGTCCGATGGTGCAGGAGACAACCGCTCTTGGCGCTGCCTATGCGGCGGGATTGGCGGTAGGATTTTTCCGCGATACCAACGAACTCCTCGCCAACTGGGCGGTCGATCGGCGCTGGGAACCGAAAATGGATCGGGTGTCTCGCGAGCGGCTTTATCACTTTTGGAAAAAAGCCGTGACGCGCTCGTTCGACTGGGTAGAATCGCTAGGCTAGGGACGGTTTGTTGAACCTCGGTTGGGCGGGGTCAAACGCCATCCGGACGAGGGCTCACGACGGCGCTCCACGGAAGATAAGAAAAAGGAGGTCTGCCACGATGCATGGACCATTTCTGGGCGAGTTTATGGGTACGCTCGTGCTGATTTTGTTGGGCGATGGAGTCGTCGCCAATGTTCTCCTGAAGAAATCGAAGGGCGAGAACTCGGGCTGGATCGTCATCGCAACCGCATGGGGTCTTGCCGTGGTCGCGGCGATATTTACCGCCATCGCCTTCGGCAGCCCGGGCGCCCATATAAATCCGGCCATCACGCTGACGGTGGCCCTGCTCTCGGGAAACTGGTCGAACGTCGGCCTGTTCTGGACCGCGCAAATCCTGGGTGCATTCGCAGGCGCCAGTCTGGTCTGGATGACCTACCTGCCACACTGGAAAGTGACGCCCGACCAGGAAGCCAAGCTGGCGATTTTCTGCACTGCGCCAGCCATTCGTAGTCTTCCCGCGAATTTGTTGACCGAATTTATCGCCACCACCTGTTTGATTGTTGTCGGTTTTAGTTTCGGGAGCCAATCCGTTTCGTCTAGCGGTCTCCCGGTTGGATTCGGCCCGTGGTTATGGGGAGTTCTGGTCTGGGCGCTCGGGCTGAGTCTTGGCGGTCCGACCGGATACGCGATGAACCCGGCTCGCGACTTTGGGCCGCGCATGGCCCACGCTATTCTGCCGATCAGCAATAAAGGACATTCCGATTGGGGATATTCGCTGGTGCCGATCGTCGGTCCGTTGCTGGCGGGCGGCCTCAGTGCCGCAATCATTAAGCTGTTCGGAATCAGGTGATTGGGGAACGCGCTATGAACCGAGCCGACATGTGGCGGCGCATCGAGGTCCACCCTCAAGCCTGGGACATGATTGTCGTTGGCGGCGGAGCCACGGGCGTAGGTGTCGCGATTGACGCAGCGGCACGCGGCTACGACGTGCTACTGCTTGAGCAGAGCGACTTCGGCAAGGGCACCTCCAGCCGCAGCACCAAACTGGCACATGGCGGCGTGCGTTACCTGGAACAGGGAAACATCGGGCTGGTTATGGAAGCGCTCAAGGAACGGGGACTGCTTCTGCAAAACGCACCTCACCTGGTGCATGACCTGGCCTTCGTCGTGCCGAACTACGATTGGTGGGAAGCTCCATTTTACGGTCTCGGCCTGAAGCTGTATCAGTTGCTGGCCGGCAAATACGGGTTTGGTACCTCGCGCATTCTTTCCCGGGAAGAAACGCTTCAGCATCTGCCGACATTGAAGACCGAAGGCCTGCGCGGCGGCGCCGTTTACTATGACGGACAATTCGACGACGCCCGGCTGCTCATCCATATGGTGGTCACGGCTTTCGAGCAGGGCGCCACGTTGCTGAATTATGTCGAAGTCACAGGACTGACGAAGGATACACAGGGGTTTGTCGATGGCGTCAGGGCGCGCGACGTCGAAAACGGCAACGAATTTCGCGCCGCGGCAAAGGTTGTCGTCAACGCCACCGGCGCTTTCAGCGACCAGCTTCGACTCAAGGCAGAACCTGCCGCTGCGCCGCTCGTCGCCCCCAGCCAAGGCATTCATCTGGTTTTCGCAGCGAGCTTCCTGCAGGGGGAAAGTGCGATCATGGTGCCGCACACCAGCGATGGCCGCGTGCTATTTGCAATTCCATGGCACGGCCACACACTGGTCGGAACCACTGACACGCCGATTGCCTCTGCTACGCTTGAGCCCGTCGCCACGGAGCAGGAAATCGACTTTATCCTCGCGACCGCTGGGCAATATCTGACCCAAGCCCCCACCCGCGACGATGTGTTGACTGTATTTGCTGGCGTGCGACCCTTGGTTCGCGCGACCGATGTTACCAGGACAGCCGCATTGTCGCGCGATCACGTCATCCACATTGATCGGTCCGGACTGGTCACGATCTGCGGCGGAAAGTGGACCACGTACCGCCACATGGCGGAGGATTGCGTCGATCAGGCGGCAACGCTCGCGCAGTTGCCGGACCGGCCGTGCATGACACACCACCTGCGGATCCACGGTTTCCACACGGCCGCCGAAGAATTGGGTTCATTGGCGGTCTATGGTTCGGACGCGTACCAAATTCGCAAACTGATCGAGACCGATCCGGCGATCGGCGGACCGCTGCATGGAACGCTGCCCTATCTGAAGGCGGAAATCATTTGGGCGGTGCGGCACGAGATGGCCCGCACCGTGGAAGACGTGCTGGCCAGGCGCACACGCGCACTATTCCTGAATGCACGTGTGGCCGTCGAGATGGCGCCGATGGTTGCGGACTTGATGGCTTCTGAGCTGGGTTGGGATGAGGCTTGCCGCAACCAACAGTTGGCTACATTTCTCCAAGTTGCTTCCAACTACCTGCTGCGATCCTCACCACCGGTCTGAGATCCCTTGTCGGCGCCCAGGCAAGAATTTGCGGTCCCGGTATCGCAATTGGCAAATGATCCTGGCGCCTGGACCAGCGGCGATCGAGCAGGTCTCGGTGGCGCAGGTCCAAACTCGTACCTGCTCTGCAATTGAATTGGGAAGCAAACGATCGAGACCACGGGCGCCTTGCCTGGCTCGATCTTCATCCCCGAATTGGAAAGGTCCATCGCCAGATGGAGACGCTACCGCCATGCTTCTCGCGTGTCGGCCTACGCGGATGGCTCAGAATTCCCGGCGGCGCTCACTGGGTTCGAGCTGCTGAAGTCCTACCAGACGCTCCTGGTCCAGGGTTTTGACAATCGAGGCCGGCGACGATTTCTCCGGGCCAAGAAGGAGGCCTAGCGTACCAACATCGAACGACGGCCTCGAGGACAGCCTCGCTTGCGACCGCCAGACTAAGCTGATTGTCGGCCCAAGCACGCAACCGAAGGTCGCGCCCGCCTGGCACAGGAGATATCGGCTGCAAGGTCTCAGTTTTCACTGACAACGGCAGTCATTTCTGTATCCATGAAAGTAAAGGTAACCATAGGCCCCTCTCGCACATTGGACACCAACGGAGGACGAAAGCAGGCAATACAGACCCCCTCTTGATGGCGAACGCTCGGATACACGATTCCTGCCGAACCACTGGTCAACAGTCCGAGTCCGAGTGTTTGGGAGCTGGCGTAGCTGTTCGGGTCCAAGCAGTCCGTAAAATCCGGATCTGCCCGAATGTCATGGAATTCATGTCGGAAATCGGCGAGATAGTCTATGTATGGAGAGGTCTCTTCAGCTTTCCATCCGACTTCTTTCAACTCGGTGGCCCGATGAAAAGCCACTTCTGTTTTTGCAGTTTGCAGTTCGAACGCTGCATACCAAGCTCCTCGTCCTCCACTGTTGAACCGTCCTCCCAACGGATGCGCGTGCGTGAAGGATGCGTTAACGATATGCGCAAGGCGAAAACCGGAAACCAGCTCAATCGCGCTGGCACCAGGCAGCCTGCCACTCTCGCCAAGCAATCGATCATTGGTGGCGCCCTCTAGCTCCGTGAGGTCGCTGAGCAGATGCTCGTCGTCGCGGGCAAGAAGATTGAGGATAGGCCGACCACGATCACTGTAGCGATACGGAATAAGACGATGAGTCTTGTCCTGTTCCAGCTTGATCGGCTTCGGAGATTTCATCTACCGCCACGACGCGCGTCCAGAAGTTGGCGGACTCTTAAACAGGCAGGTATGCCGCCCCTTCTCACATAATTCAGGGGCGAGTCTCCCCCAAACATGGGATTCGTATTCGGCAGTGCGATCCAAGCATCTGCCAGTTTCTGGCCGTAAAGAATGTTCAGTGCCTTATAGATCCCGATCAAAAGCGAAATTCGGGTGAGCTGATCTTCGTCCAAAGTCTTGGCCGCCCGATTCTTCAATGCGTAGAAACTGCCACTGGACATGCCGCCAAGCAAACCTCGGGTATCCTCATCCCGCAATTTCCAATGCGCCGCGATCCGAAGGAGACCTTTGATGGCAGCCGGACTGAGTCTGGTTCGGTTCTCCTTTCTCGACAGATCGACGGCCGTATCCCATACGAATCCAACAACCGCCGGTTGCATCGTAGCCATGATCACTCCATTTATGGATAAATATTACTTCAAAATTGATCAGCCGACAATTGTTTTGGCGGTTCGCATATATATTATTTATTTTCAATCGCTTGCCAGCATTTCAGGCGTCGCCCTGAGACCCCGAACCAGGAAACGTGAGGAGCGCCTTTATCCCTGAGGAGGATTGGATGCGAGAATTCGCGATGCCGGCGGGCCAGGGGACACGGTTCGGTCGCGCAGGGCCTCTCCGATTCTCGACATTGCTGATGCTGTATTTCCCTCATCGCGGCGCGTTCGACGGTGGCTGAGCCTACCCGATCAAGGTCACAGCTCCCGGCAGCGAGCGTCGACTTTCGATTTCAGCCCCTGTACTGCCGTAACTTCGACCTGTCGCGAAGAGGCGCTAGAATTCAGCGAAGTCCAAACCTGTTTCGAGCTGAATTATTAACGAAGTTCATTCTGCCGAAAGGCTTCGAGGATACCAATGAAAATTGCACGCCACTGCACCCTGCTCGTATTTGTTATCGCGGTCTGCGCCGCCGTGAGCTTCGCCGGCGAACCGGGAAGGCATCCGGCATACCTGCACGCGCTGAGCGATCTACGGCACGCCCGCGCCCATCTGGAGAACCTCGCTCCCACCCATCATATGGACAAAGAAGAGGAGCACGCCATTAGCGAGATCGACAAAGCGATCGATGAAATCAAACGGGCTGCGATTGACGACGGCAAGAATCTGAACGATCATCCTCCGGTTGACGCACGTATGGGACGCGCGGGTCGCTTTCACCGCGCCATGGAACTGCTCAATAAAGCTCACGATGATGTCGCCCGGGAAGAAGACGACCCGTCCACCCGCGGTCTTCGAAATCGCGCTCTTCATCACATCGACGAAGCGCATCGCATTGTCGATCACCTGATCGTGCAGGCTGCCAATTACTAGAAACTCTTCGCTAACGTTTGGCCCGCGATTCCCTCCTGGCGAAATGGAAGGCAGAAAGGGTCAAAAGCGATGTTCAGAACTCCGGGCATCGCTTTTGGTTTTGGAGTCTTTCAACCCAAGGGCAGGGTGCGCCGTCCGCCAGGATGTAGCCTCCCGGAGCCCTTGCGAATGGGATTTGACCGCCGTGTCGAGCATGGTCGAGAACCGGAGGCCGGTCGCAATCGCCGGATATGCCAGCCAGCCCAACACTTCCGGGCGCTGGGCAATGCGGCAATTCGAGTTGCGTTAAAAACTGGGGCGCTGAGCGAGTCTCCACGACCACATCAGAAACGATGTGGCGGTCAGGTCGATCCCCGGTTCGGTTGTGCTATACGACTGCATATTGTCGCGATATACCGCTCGTTGCGACGCATCAAACCCGCCATCGTTGCCGTTAAATTTCCTGAACGTGTCCGTTCCGTTGGCCGGACACAGGATCATGCCATCAACCACGCCCGAGGTGGCGTAGGCAGCTGGGCCCTCCGTAGCCGCACCCCAAAGTATGGGGGTATCGCCCGAGGTCCCGTCGAGCGCCCCCGCCAGATTCGCCACCTGATGCTGAATACAATTCGGAAACGTGCTCCCGTCGCCCACAATAAACGACGAACCCCAGGAGTTCGTACCTAAAATATTGGCCAACCATCTCTGCGAGTCGGTGTCGTATTTCTTGGACTGAGTGAGGTAATACAGTTCGCTGGCCATAACCGACAGACCGGCGCCGTGGGAAGTCGTATCGCCAGCATCCCATTGCGAACCGAAGCCCCAGGAATCCCTGCGGGCTTGGGAAATAGCGTCGCCAAGCTGGCGAATGAGTTGTTTGCGAATGCTCGCTTTCGACACCGGCAGTCCGCTCGGATTCCCGGCCGCTTCCAATGCGCGATAGAGTTCGAAATGCGCAAGGCCGCTCACATCGTACAGATTGAGCGTGTCCGTATATCCGGCATCGTAGATATTGGTAATGTAACCGGCCGCGAACTCTGCCGCCCGATGAAGATAGTACAGCGGATCCGTGTACGGCAGACCAGCCGGCAGGCTGTGCTCGGCCTGTTGCGACGGTGGCGCCGACTGCAGAGCAAAGTAAAGTTCGGTCGCACCCAGCTCCATGTCATCCTCCCACACATTTTCGGGATAGCCGTCGAAAGGAGAAATCGTCAACAAGCAGGTACTGCAGGTGCCGGAACCTGCCGTCGGCGCCGGGTCCGGAAATGAAGTGTCTGCAAGCGAAAAGATATCTTCTGCACTCTTCAGGCATTCGTTCGCTAAAGCGGGGTTGCCGTCGCGGTTGAGTTGGTAGCACAGCGCAAAATCCGCCGCCAAACGGCCGGCGAGATTGGGACTGATGAGCGAACCCCCGGGTCCTGCCACGTACAGCGCACGGTGGCAGATGAAAAACGTGGTGTACGGGTCGCAGGGCCGCGGATCTCCAGGTTCCTCGAAAGCGTCGGCCACCTGGGGCAGGGTCCAGATGTCGTATTCAGTAATCAAACAGTAGGGCGTGGCATAGGTTCCGCCACAGTTGCCGGTACTCGAACCTGGATCGCCCTCCCCGTAATAGTCCCAATCTTGAGAGTTATCCACTTGGTAGTACAGGGTTCTGGTTCTGTCATCCCACATCTTCATGAGCCAGCTGACTCCAAACCTCGCTTCGTCTGTGAAGTCCGAGGATGGCGGCGCTCCCGGTCCGCTGCTGCCGGCAAAGGAAACTGAGCCTGGAGGTGCGGGAGGGTCGACTGTGGCGCCGACGCCCATCTGATTTGGAAAGTCACGAATTCCTACCTGCATCAGTGCGGCCGTGTAGCTGGCCGTCTCGACGTATTTCATATAGTCGCCCGCGTCCCACCATCCCCCAGAGGCATCGACATCGACGGGCTTTGCCGTCACCAAGGGCGGCGTCGGGGGAAGGTTATCGATGAAGTCGTTGTTGTCGAGTGGCGGCGTCTTATAGACATGTGCCTTCTCGTCCTTCAGGTGTCCAGCCTCCGTGCGCAGGGCATTGCGGATAAAGTTCTCTCCGTCGCGTTGTGTTTGGTAGAAAAACAGAGTGTTCAGGAGCAAACCGGAATAAAGCACATTCCGGCTGTCCACGGCAAAACGCGGCGACACCGCAGCCATGGGTCCGGATACTGCAATCGTGTAGAGATCGCCTCCGGGAACGTCGTAATCCAGCGCATACACCTGATACGTCATCGTCTGGCTATGACTCCAGGTACCGAGCCAAGCACCCACATGACCCGAATATGCGATGCCCCCCCTGGAGTTGATCACTTTGAAACTCGCTCTGCCTGCCGACGCCGTGGACATCAGATAAGCACGAAAGGGCGCCTCGCCCGTCTCGTAGCCAATTTGATTGACCCGCACGTAGGCGGACTCCGCCCGTACAGACCGGGCGAATGCAAATAGCGCGAGCACGATACTGGCCACGGGAACCAGTCGACGAAGGATCGGTCGATGGGGGCTCGAAGACAACACGCTTGCTCCTGGAGGGATATGGTCTTTATTGAATGCGTTTAATACAGGGCAAGATCTTGCGCTTTTGACTCTGCAACTGTCAAGGAAGGTGCGCCTGAATCGACCTGATAAGATTCTCCTTCTTGTTCAAGATTGCCGGCGCTCGCCATTTGGCCTGTGCTACCGGAGGCGGAATGTCTGCCACAGTATTGAGAGACGAAAAAACCGGCTACAACCGGTTCCTGCTGCTGGTCGCGGGCCTGGGCGGCCTGCTCTATGGTGTCGATGTAGGCATCATCGCAGGGGCCTTGCCTTATCTCGAGGCCACGTCCGGATTGAACGCAGGGCAGCTTTCGATCGTGGTTGCGGCCGTTCTGCTGGGCAGCGTGATCTCCACTCTGTTTGCCGGCGCCCTGGCCGACTGGATCGGGCGCAGGCCTCTGATGATGATCAGCGGCTTGCTATTTGTCTGCAGCATACCCGTGATTGCGCTGTCGCGCGGATATGAATCGCTGGTTCTTGGCCGTCTTTTGCAAGGGGTCAGCGCCGGCCTGATCGGCGTGGTGGTCCCGCTCTATCTGGCAGAGTGCCTGTCGGCAAGCAGCCGCGGCAGAGGGACGGGCATCTTTCAATGGCTTCTGACCCTCGGTATCGTGACGGCCGCCATCGTGGGCATGTTCTTCAGCATTCGCGTCGAACAAGTGGCGAAACTCGGAGACCCGGCCCGCCTCTTCGCCTTCAAAGACACGGCCTGGCGCAGTATTTTTTGGGTTTCGCTGCCTCCCGGCCTATTGTTCGTGATCGGCAGCTTCATGGTTTCGGAGTCTCCGCGCTGGCTGTTTCGGCGTGGAAAACGCGACGCCGCCTACGCCGCTCTTCTGCGCTCACGCTCGAATCATCTCGCCGATGTCGAACTGGCGGAAATGGAGCAGACCTCGGCTGCGGAAAAAGCCCAGACCTCGAACGGAACCAGTACCAAGGAATCATTGCTGCGCCGCAAATACGTGATTCCGTTTGTTCTGGCCTGCGTGATTCTCGCTTGTAACCAGGCCACCGGCATCAATTCCATCATCGGTTACAACACCAATATCCTGTTGCAGAGCGGCCTCTCCGACGTCGACGCGCACTGGGGCTATGTTCTTTTCACCGTGATTAATTTCCTGATGACCATTTGTGGCGTGCTTCTGGTCGATCGCAAGGGCCGCAAGTTTCTGCTCTCGGTAGGCAGCGCCGGCATCATCGTCGCGCTCCTCGGCACGGGCTTGCTTTTTCGACAGACAGAAAAGATGCGTGTGGATTCCCGCGAGGCGGTGCAATCGCTCGTCTCCTCCGACCAGAAAGCGACGCTGCTCTACGACGAGCGGGTAGCGAAGATGCTTCTCGCCGCCAGCGGCGATGCCAGTGCGGGCAAGGCAATCGCCGCCAGCAACCGTCCCACATCACTGGTCGTGATTTACTCGTTCGGGGATTTCCACAACGCAAGTAAAGTTGTGCGTTCTGACCAAACGGCCGCCAAGCCGATTGAGTTGACGCGAGACAGCTGCGTGCCTCCCAATAAAGTAGTGGCCTTTTTTTCCAATCCCTTCGCCAATCTCGACATCGCGCGCAAGGCCCCGTTAAAAATCGACAACGCCCTGATCAGTCCTGTGCCGAGCGCTCAGATCGGCTGGCTGGTGGCGATCACCTTGTTCATCTTCATGGCATTCTATGCCGCCGGCCCGGGAGTATGCGTGTGGCTGGCGCTTTCAGAGCTGATGCCCACGCGAATTCGGTCGAATGGCATGAGCATTGCGCTGTTGCTAAATCAGGCGGTTTCGACGGGTATCGCCGCCGTATTTCTGCCCACCGTCGGCAAGCACGGTTACTCCGCCATGTTTTTCGGCTTTGCCGCCTGCACGGTCATCTACTTCGTCACCGCAGCCGCCTTCCTGCCCGAAACCAAAGGGAAAACGCTGGAGGAAATCGAGGCACAGTTCGAGCGCGCGTGAGCGACGGCAAATCTCCGAACTTCGTAACGGCGTCGTGTAATGACTATCCTGACCCCTGTTGGCCGGCAAGCGGCTGAAAAGAGGCGCTCGCAACCGGCAAGTCGATTGAAAAGCGATGCCCGTTTGGAACCGGGCAGCGAAAAAAGCTGTTCCTGGCGGCCTGGTGTCGGCGAATAATCGCCGCACAAAAAAGCAGTGAAACGCGTTTGGCGCGTCTCACTGCTGGGGTAGAGTGTTGCTATGCTGCCTCACTACGCTGGGAAAACTCCAGCGTAAGGTTACCGCCCATGTCTGCCACCACCGCCGTGCGATCCACCACCACCGTGCGATCCACCACCACCGTGCGATCCGCCACCGTGAGAGGAACTGCCATGGCTACTAGGCGCCGAATGGCCGCCGCCGTAGCTTGGAGCCGAGCGTCCGCCACCGTAACCACCACCGCGGTACGACCGCTGCGTCACGATCGGCTGCCTCATATTGAGGGGCTGACGAGAACTTCCGCTGTAGCCACGGCTCTCCGAACCATAGCCACGTCCATCCGGACTCGCAGTTCGCGCCGACGAGCCGTACGAGCCGCGATTTTCCGAACCACCCATCGAGGATCCGCGTCCAGCCGATTCATTCGCTCTGCCTGACTCGGCCGACCTGCTCGACTCGGAAGATGATCTCGAAGGCATGGGCGAAAACTTCTGCCAGCCGCCATTGCCGTTCCCGGTTTCACGCGCCGTGTTGGAACTGGAGTTGCCGGGTCGCGGCACGGATCCGAAGCCCGAATTACCGCGCGATTCCCCGACCGAACGCTGTCCTGATTGGCCCGCGCGCTCAGACCCGCCATTGCCAAACGATCGGCCATTCGCCCCGCTTGCCGTCGCGCCACGAGCGGAAAAGAAGTGCTGATTCTGAGACACGCCCCGCGTCGTTGATGCTGCGGCCGGGCGTCCGCTGGCCGAGAAACTCTCCCGACTCGGAGTTACCGGCAGCCGGCCGGTCGAGAAGCGCGCATTCTGGAACTGCGCATGACTCATCGACTGCGCGGCCATGTGGCTGGTGCCGAACTCCCGTCCGGAGACGGTCGTTCCGCCGTGGAAGTTCCGGTCATTCATGGCCAGGTTCACATTCGAAAACCGCGATCCGGCGCGCAGCGGAGCAAATCCGCCGCGATTGTATGCGCCGAGACCAACCGCGCCGAAGCGACCGCCGCCCCAACGTCCCCACCACGGATGGAAATGGTCACCTGGTCCAAGAGGCAACCAGCCAATCGATCCCCAACCGCCGAAGCCGAAGCCAAATCCGAATCCAAACCCGCCGCCCCATCCAAAGAACGACACATAGGCCGGCGCCCAGATCGGACGGTAGTACGGATATCCGTAAGCCGGGCCAGGCCACCATCCCCATCCTCCGCCCACATACATCCAGCGGCCGTAGTGATAAGGAGCCCAGCCCCAGTCGTCATAGGAAACCCAGGTCCATCCCCAATACGGCTCGTATACCCAGTGCCCATCGCGATACGGAGCCCAGCCGGGTGCGACGTTCGGCCGCCACACTGGACCGTAATCCGGAACCTCCGACCATGTACCGTGCGCATCCAGATCTTCGGTTCCCACGTAATAATCGTTCGTCTGACGGCGCGATACCGAATTGCGAATCATGTTGTCGCGATCGGTATTCCACTGGTCAAAGTCATCCCGAGCCGGGGCCTCGCCGATCTTGTATTGCGCGTCCGCGCCGCTACCCTGAATCGTAATGAACTGGTTCTGCCCCACTCTTGTGCCGCCTTGCGGGGTCGTAACCTCGACTTCACCCCTGCGCACAAGCACCTCAGTGTGATCGTCGGCGGTAACCAGAATTCGGAAGCTCGATTCGCGCCGCTCGGTGCGAATGGCAACATTCGGCGTATCAATCTCAGCGTCGGCGTCGCTGTTTCTGAGAACAGTGTAATTCGCCATGCCGTGGCCGAGCTGAATCTGAATTTGCGAGTGTGTGAGCTGCACAAGATTGGCCTGCGTGTGCTCTGCCAAACGAAGCATGTTGGCATAGTCAAGCTGAAGTTCGGTGCGCGCCTTGTCGCCGGTAGAAACACGGTCGCCCGCCAGCACCGGCGCATTCAGCGCCGCCGCCGACCAGCCGCCCGAGTCCCCGCGCTGCGTCGAAACGTCACCGTGAATTAAACTGATGCGCGCCACCCCGTTCTTCTCCTCCGGAGCCGGCGTGTTGTAGCTCGGCCCGGAATTCGGATCATTGGAATCGGGATTGGAATTGGAATTGACCCCCGGGTCCATCGGACCCGGACTCATCGAACCCGGATTCGAACCTTGGTTGATTGAATCCTGATCCGCGGTGCCCTGACCCATCGCCCCTTGATCACCCGCGGTCGGCGCGGGCACGTTCGGCGATGGCTTCGAATATTGATCGGGTCCCTGATCGTTCGAACTCTGGGCAACGACGGCGACCGGGACCGCGATCATCAAACCAAATCCTAGAATTGCTGCGATGAATTTGAACTTCATAATCAACCTCCACCTCGTTCGACACAAACCTATGCCTGGAGCCATGCAGTCGGAGTACCAATATCGAAAGACACGGAAAGTTTCGGATAACTAGCTTAATTTTTAACGAGTTCCAAACGACTCATCAGTCATAAAAGCGCCGATTTCTGGGGCCTCCGGTGGCCCGGTTCCACCAGAGTGGTGCTTTTCGGCCAGGCGTTGACTTCGACCTGTCCGTCGCTTCCGGTCCGCTGACCATGTCCGCGATTCGCCCTCACTCAGACCACTTCAGATCACTTCACAACAATTCAGACCCTCTCCATGGACGCTTCAAGCAATCGGGAGCAAGATCTCGAACCATGATCTCCTTACAGGGTGATTCGCAGCGGCGGTCGAAGTCAATCTGCAACCGAGGTGATTTCATGAATGGTTCCAAAGCGAGCAGACGTCACAGAGTTCCCGTCTTCATGGCAATGTTGTTTGGCACGGTCTTCACGATATTGCTGCTCCCAGCCTATGGCCAACAGGAAGTAGATCCCAGCTGGTATGATCCGTGGGCCACACCCGGAATGGCCAGTATTCATCCTAGCCAGTCGGCGGCGGCCGTTTCGCCTTCTCCGGCTGCAGTCTCGGCCGAGCGACGCCAGCCGGTGATCAAACCCGTCTCGCCGAGTCCGGACGCGACGAGGCTTGGCGCCAAGGAAAGCGAAGTCCCGCAAGGCGGCGATTACGCTGTCCGCAAGAATCTTGGAACCGGCTTGGCTGAGAATCACCCCCAGCCTTCCCCCGTTGCTCCAGCGCTTTTGCATTTAGCTGGACAAACAGCCACGCTCCCAACCGTCGCCGATGCGACAAAAACCAACTAGATCCGCAGCGGCCACTTGCAATCTGCGGATGGGGGTGCAAGGGCCGCGCATTGTTCCGTCCCAGGGATCAAGAGTCGCTACCGGCCTCGGAACCGGCGGGACATTCAGGTCCTGCTGTCGTTCGCGGTCGAACTCGACGTCTCTCTGATCTCTCCGCCTCGGCGGGGCGACTCCGAAGGACACAGCGAGCCGACGTTCCCGCTTCGTGCCAGCACTTCGGAACACGCTCAGCCACCGTTGGGCGACGCCATTGCCAGGAACTGTCTTCCCGGTCTTGCGGACAAGTCCGGGCACGGTGAGAAGGGCGGTGTGGAATCAGGACTCGAGTCAGTTCCCCTGCTCAGCGTTCTGCAAAGTGCCCGGGATCGTCAGAGGCCCATGGTCCGACCGAGTTCGGGATCACCCGAAGGCCGGATCAACCGATCCTTTACTCTCCTTCGTTATCGTCGATGCCAATCTTCGACAACCGGTACCGCAACGCGTTGCGCGAGAGCCCCAGCAACCGCGCAGCCTGCGACTTATTCCCGCTCGAGCGCTTCAGGGCCTCGCGAAGCATTTCATCTTCCCACTGGTCGAGTGTCATGCCGTCGGGAAGAAATCGGTCCGCGGCCGCGCCGCTGCGGTTTCGTGGCGAGTCGAGTTGAATGTCGCTCGCTTCCAACTGGCCGCCCGAAGCGAGCGCGCAAGCACGTTCGATAACATTCTGCAGCTCGCGGACATTGCCCGGCCAATAGTGGCCCACCAGGAGCTGCTGCGCGGCGGAAGAAATACCGGTGATCTCTTCCCTTTTTCCCGAATCTTTGGCAAAACGCGCGAGGAACAGATTGGCCAGGCCCGGAATATCTTCCTTGTGTTCACGCAGGGGCGGAATGTCAATCGGCACGACGTTGAGCCGATAGTAAAGATCCTCGCGAAACGTCCCGTCTTCAAGTGCGGCCCGCAAATCGCGATTGGTAGCGGCGAGCAGCCGCACGTCAACCTTGATCGTGCGCGTGCCACCGAGTCGCTCGAACTCCCGCTCCTGCAGCACCCGCAGCAGCTTAACCTGCGTGGCCGCCGGCACGTCGCCAATTTCGTCCAAAAACAGCGTGCCTTTGTCGGCCAGTTCGAACTTCCCCGGCTTGCTGGTGGTGGCACCCGTGAAGGCTCCCTTTTCGTAACCAAAGAGTTCGCTCTCCAACAGATTCTCCGGGATCGCCGTGCTGTTGATTTTGACGAAGGGACCGGAAGCGCGTCGCGACTTCTCATGAATCGCGCGCGCAATGAGGTCTTTGCCAACTCCGCTCTCACCGCCCAAAAGCACCGTGGAGTTGGTCGGCGCAACCCGTTCGACGGTAGCGAGCACCTCCTGCATCTTGGGACTAATGGCAACGATGTTGGGATGGCTGTACTTCTGCCCCAGAGCTTCACGCAGCGAGCGATTCTCCTCGCGCAGGCGAGAGTTATCCAGCTCCTTGTGCACCACCATCCGCATTTCGGCAAGCGAGAACGGCTTGAGCACATAGTCGCTGGCGCCTGCCTTCATCGCTTCGACGGCGGTTTCAACCGACCCAAACGCAGTCATCACCACGATCGGCAAGGCGGCATTTCGCCGCTTGGCGGTTTGCAGAAATTCCAGCCCATTCATGCCCGGAAGCTTGAGATCGGTGAGCACCAGGTGAACCGGTTCGGAGTCGAGCAACCGCAAACCGGTCTCGGCATCGCCGGCAGAAAGCGTCTTGAATCCGTCGTCGCCAAGATTCAGCTCGAGCAGCCGCCGCATCTTAGCCTCGTCTTCGATAATGAGAATAGTCGACATGTCGTTCAGCCAGCCCCAGTGTGGGAACGCGTACCCTCGCCCGCCGAAAGCGAGCGGGGCTCGCCAGCCGCGTGCGCCTCAACCGTTTCCTCCAGCGGGAAGAAAAGCGTGAACACCGCCCCGCCTTCCGCCGCGTTTTCAACATGGATCGAGCCATGATGTCCGTCCACGATCTTCGAAACGATCGACAGGCCCAGCCCCACACCGGTTTTCTTTGTGGTCACGAAGGGGTTAAAAATATCTTCACGCAGCTCGTCGGGAACGCCCGGACCGGTGTCCGCCAGGGAGAGTTCGACTCCCTCGCGATCGTCTTTTTTGGTAGGTTGAACCGAGACCCGCAAGGTTCCGCCATCCTCCATTGCTTCATAGGCGTTCTGCACCAGATTGAGGAAGGCCTGCTCGCACAAACTCTCATCGAGCGGAACTGGCGGCAATCCGCTCGCGTAACAGCGCTCGATATGCACGGGGCCGCCGCTACCGGGTTTACTCGCAAACCGCCCGGCAACCACTTGCAGGACGCGGTCGAGCAGGGCAATCAGGTCCGAGGGATGCAGTTGCGCATGCAGGGGACGAGCAAAATCCAGAAACTCCGTAACCAGTGCGCTGAGCCGGTTGACCTCGGTCGAAATATAGCCCGCGAGTTCGCGGGCAAGTTCGTCGGAGGCTTGCAATTTCTGCGTCAACATTTCCGCTGAGCCCTTGATCACCCCCAGCGGATTGCGAATCTCATGCGCCAACCCCGCCGAGAGCTGGCCTAAAGCCACCAGTCGTTCCGAGCGCCGTGCTTCGGCCTGCGCATGTTCGAGGCGGCGATTGCTCTCAGCCAGTCGCTCGGCGAGATCGCGATACAACTGCGTTTGATGCTGGCTTTGCTGGGCAAAGCGGTTGACAACCATGGCGGCGAGAAAGAAAAATAAAATGCGCAGTGCCAGCAGGCCCAGCGCCTCGCGCGTGATTTCATATTCCTGCATCGCCGGATCGATGTACAGATAGGAGCAGTACGCAGCCGACGCAAACAGAGTCCATAGCAGCGTCAGCAAAGGCCCGCAGTACAGTGCCGCCGTGACCACCGGCAAATAATAGATCGGGTAGTAACTGCTGTTGATTCCGACCTCGCCGGTGTGGTCGATCAGCAGAGTCGCCAGCAAAATCTTCAGCAGAATGACATAGAAGACTCCTCGCTGCGGGAGATGGGAAATCAAACGCGACTCCAGCAACTGCACAATGCCGATGGCAAGCAGGATTAGCTGCTTGTGCCATTCGAGGAGCGGGGGAAGCACGGCCAGTATGGCGAGGAAGATAAGCCAGATCGCAAGCCACGCCGCGTCCAGGCGGTTGAATCGCCGGGACTCCGGGGCGTGAATGGCGGGTGCAGATTCCACGTAGCTTCCATCCAACCCCAGAAAGCCCTCCGGCGTCAATTGGAGGACCGGTTCCTCCCGCCAAGCACCGGCGGCCGCGCCCGGCTGGTCCCTTCAACACCGTACCCGCTGCGCAGATAAAGATTTCCAATCACCCAGATAAATACTTTAGACTTCCGCAAGAGCGACACACCGACTATTGTTATGATGCGGCTGTGGCGACGGGAGAGAACAAACCGGAGCGGACGATGGAACGCGGGATCGGGCAGTTATGACCAAGGTCGAGGCAATTATTCAGGTCTCCAAGCTGGATGCGGTGAAGGATGCCTTGCATGAGGTGGGAGTCGAAGGCATGACCGCATTTGAGGCCAGAGGACATGGCCGCCAAAAGGGTCACACCGAATTTTACCGGGGACGCGAGTACACGGTGGACTTGATCCCCAAAGTTAAACTCGAAATCGTGGTGGCCGACGAGATGGTCAACAAAGTCGTACAGGCCATCACCGGCGCGGCGCGCACGGGCAAGATCGGAGATGGCAAGATTTTTCTGTCCCGCATCGACGAGGCGATCCGCATTCGCAACGACGAGCGCGGCGATAGCGTACTGTAAACGACCGATATCCGTTCTGCTCATTCCGGAGCAAAGCGGAATCAAAGCTGGCGCAGGAAGCTGAAACATTCGGCAAGAGTGTCATCGAATGACCACCGGGGCCACCGTCCACAGTGAGTTATCCGACTTGTACACGCGGGAATCCGCTGCCATCGAGCGGGAATTTTCCGCTACCGGTAACGGACCCGCCGCAGTATCCCGGCGCACGGCGCTGGTCGATTCGATGGTTCAACGGCTCTGGACCGGGATCCTGGTGGAGTCCGGTTCCAGAGCCGACCGGGAGAGCAATCTTGCGCTCGTCGCCACCGGCGGATTCGGCCGCGGCTGGCTGTTCCCGCACTCTGACATTGATCTTCTGTTCCTCCACGCGGACCGCGACGCGGAAAGCAAATGCAAAGATTTCATTCAACGCTTTTCGCAGGAGCTCTGGGATCTGCGTCTGAAGCTGAGTCCGGCTGCGCGAAATCTCGCGGAATGCGAGAAGTTAGATCCCCAGAACGTTGAGTTTGCCATCTCTCTGCTCGACTCCCGCTACCTGGCTGGCGATGCCGAGCTTTACTCTCGGCTGCGCGAAAAGAGCATTCCGCGCCTGGTCGAGCGGGACTGCCACAACCTCATCCAGAACCTCGGCGAGATTACGCGCGCCCGCCATCATAAATTTGGCAACACCGTTTTCCACCTCGAGCCGAATGTGAAAGACGGCCCGGGCGGTTTACGCGACTACAGCGTCGCCAACTGGCTGGCGCTGATTTCCGCCATGGAAAAATTGAAGGTATGGCCGGATGCGCAAACCTTGCTGCCCGTTTCGTCGCGGCGCGCGCTCGACGCCGCTCTCGCCTTTCAGATGTCGGTGCGCTGCTTCCTCCACTTTCGCCACGGCCGTCACGACAACACGCTGACCTGGGAGGCGCAAGACGAAGCGGCGGCGCACAAGATCGGCGCAAGCGACGCCGAAATCAGCAATGCCGCCGACTGGATGCGCGTTTACTTCGGCCACGTGCGCAGCGTGCACCGTGTTTGCAACCAATTGCTGGACGAAATTCCCGCGGCATGGTCCTCCCTGTACCGGCAATTCCAAGGCTGGCGCTCGAAGGTGGCCAGCGCCGATTTCTCGGTGGTCGATGGGCTGATTTTCCTGCAGCAACCGGGGGGCCTGCGCGATCCGGAAATGCTGTTGCGCCTCTTTCATTTCATGGCGGAACACGGCCTCCGGCTAAGTACCACCACGGAGTACAAAGTCGAGCAGGCGCTGCCCGCATTGGCGGCCACGCCTCCCCGGGGTGCCGAGTTGTGGCTGTACCTGCAGGAAACGCTGTTGCAGCCGCATGCCGCCGATGCGCTACGGGCCATGAACGCGTTGCGCCTGCTGGCACTCCTGCTGCCCGAACTCAAGGGGATTGAGGCGCTGGTGGTGCGAGATTTCTACCATCGCTACACCGTCGACGAGCACTCGTTTCTCGCCATCGAGCATCTGCATCGTCTGAAAGAATCAAAGTCAGAATGGGACCGCCGCTTCGGCGAACTGCTCGGCGAACTCGAGCAACCGGAGCTGCTCTACCTGGCATTGCTGCTGCACGATTCCGGCAAAGCGGTACCCAGCGAAAATCACATCGAACTCAGCCTGCGGTTCACCGACAGCTGCGCCGAGCGCCTGGATCTCGATCCGGCGGACCGCGAAACCGTGCGCTATTTGGTGGCCAGCCATCTGGAGATGGCCGCGGCCATGCGCCGGGACGTTTTTGATCCCGGGAACGTGAAATCGTTCGCCGAAAGAGTAGGAGTACCGGAGCGGTTGAAGATGCTCTGCCTCCTGACCTATGCCGACATCAAAGCCGTAAACCCCGACGCCATGACCCCGTGGAAGGCGGACAACTTGTGGCAGCTTCACATCGCATGCGCAAATTATTTGAGCCGGAGCGCCGACGAGCGCGTGCGCGCGGCCGACCTCGACACGGGAGTGGGGAATGCCAATCTGGCCCATCTGCGCTCGCTGGCGCCGGTAGCTGGAAAGAAGATCAACGTCTTTCTGGAAGGAATGCCGCAACGATATCTCCGCATCCACGGTGCGACCGACGTTCTCGCCCACGCCGAAATGGCCGGCCAGCTCGGTCAAAGCGGTGTGCAACTGAATTTAAAACAAGTCCGTCACTGGTATGAGTTGACTTTGATCACCACCGACCGCCCCTTCCTGTTCGCGTCAGTATCCGGAGCGCTGGCCGCGTGGGGAATGAATATCGTGAAAGCGAATGCATTTTCGAATGCCGCCGGAATGGTGGTAGACACTTTCTATTTCACCGACCGCTTTAGAACTCTGGAAATGAATCTGCCGGAATGGGACCGTCTAAAAAAGAGCCTGGCGTCTGCGGTGAAAGGCGAAGTCGACGTGGCCAAAATGCTGCGCGATCGCCTGAAATCGGAAAAGGCCGACACCACCAAGGTCAGGATCGCCACCCAGATCGAATTCGATGACCAGTGCTCGGCCAATAGCACCCTGATGCAGGTTCTGACCCAAGATCGCCCCGGACTGCTCTACCACATGTGCTCGCTTGTCTCCAAGCACGACTGCAACATCGAAATTGCACTCATCGAAACCGAAGGCCAGATGGCAATCGACGTCCTCTATCTGACCTCAGCCGGAGCCAAACTGGGCGCAGAACGCCAGACCGCGCTCGGCCATGCCATCCGCGATGAACTGACGGCAAAATGACGTTCTGATCCGAAACGATCAAACTCAAGGCTTGTTTTGCCGCGCGGCGGAACCCGGAGAAGCTCCGGCATCCCGCAGAGCAGCGGCGCTCGGTGCGGTGCGTCCCGGCTCGTCCCGAGGACGAACTTGCGGTTACTGCCGATCGGCGTAGTACCCGTCCCGCGTTTGCACACTCATTTCCTTTTGGTTCACCGTCAATTGAATGTGATGAAACCCCGAGGCAGCGCTCTCTTTGTCGGGCGTATAGCCGAGGTTATATTGCGTCCGCAGTTCCTCGGAGACACCGTCGTAGACATCGCCAACGGTCTCTTTCTTCGAAACCTCGTGGAAGCTCCCGCCCGTCTCTTTCGAAATCCGCTCCAGAATTTTCTTGCCATCGGTGCGTGTTTCCTGAGGCTGTCGCTGCCCTCCGCGACGGCCGCCGCCGCCGCCCGGATAGCCGCCGCCACCGCCCGGCCAGCCTCCCCCGCCGCCCGGCCAACCGCCACCGCCACCCCGGCCCATTCCGCCCGGCCGTTGCCCTTCGTCATGGCGAGGCTCCGCGAAGTAAATGGAGTAAATCACCGTGTCGGCACGCTGGGCAGCCTCGATTGCGCTTTCCAGATACGTCTTGCTTCCCCGGTCGACTCCATCCGAAAGAATGATGATGGCCTTTCGCCCCTGCTGCTTTTTCATCAACTCATTCGACGCCAGATACACCGCGTCATAGAGCTGAGTGCCATGGTGCGAATCTGAGCCGGTGGGGGTATTCGACGGATCGTTCGGATCGTTCGAGCGCTCGCGGTTTCCTGACGACTTAAGCAAATCGAGCGCCGATTGCAGCTTTTCACGCGACGAAGTCAGGTCCTGCAGCAGTTCCACTTGCGTATCGAAATGAATCAGGAAGGCCTTGTCCTTGGGCTGCGCCAGCATCTGATCGAAAAAGCTGCGGCTGGCATTGCGTTCCTGGTCGAGTACCTTGTCCTGGCTGTGACTGGTATCAACCAGCAGACCGAGAGTAAGCGGGAGATTTGCATCCTGCGAAAAATACTTAATGGTCTGCGGTCGTCCGTCTTCTTGCAGGGTGAAATTGTCTTTGACAAGGTCGCGGACAATTTTTCCCTTTTTGTCGCGGACAGTGACCGGCAGCGTGACCACCTTGACGTCAACATTGATTGTGGGAGCGGTCTCCTGCGCCAGCATCGCCGGGCCGACGCCCGGAAGCACGCCCAGCAGGCCGACGAGCATCGAAGCCATTGCCGTCACCAGCACCGCGCGGTTTCCCACCACCTCATGACTAGGCCGGGGTTTGCACGACCGGGGCTTATTCACCTGACACCTTCCGTTTATGTCTTATTTCAGACGAATCCTGAGAGCGCCGAATCGGCATAAGAAAACAGAATACACGGCCGCGATGGCCCCCGCCCAGGTGGGGGATACCAAGGTTAGCCGATAGAGGACGCTTGCCGCGGCGGCGTTCGCCGGCTTTCCGGATCCCGAGTTCTCCGCGAACTTCTGCAGCCAGCCGAACATGGTCTCCTCTTGATTCTCCGGAGTTATATGACTGGATGCGCGACAACAGAGCTGCAGTTGCCAGCATCCTGTAAAAGTGCGGTGAATACCGCGTAAAACTTCGTAAAGGCGGGCTCTGGCAAGTTTGGCGATGCTAGAGTTAGGCATGCGATCTTATCGGCAGAGACCGGCCAGGGTGTACCTTCCGGCGAAACGGCTGCTGGCGACGGTGGTCACTCTCCTGGCCTCCGCGCTGGTTCTGGCCCGCCCGGGCTCCATTTCGGGGCAGGATAAACCCGGTGCAACCGCGCAGGTCGCCAAGGCCGTCGGGGTGATCAAGAGCAGGCAAGCGGATTCGCTCACCGTGACCGCCGAGAGCGGAGGCGAGGTGACCGCGAAGCTCACGAGCTCGACCAAGATCCTGCGCGTGCCTCCCGGCGTAACCGACCTGAAGAACGCAACCACCCTGCAGCCGCAGGACCTGCAGCCCGGCGATCGGGTGCTGGTCCGCGGACAGGCCTCCGCCGATGGTCACACCATCGCCGCCCTGGCCGTAATCGTTATGAAGCAGGCGGATGTAGCGGCCAAGCACGAGCAAGATCGTGACGACTGGCAGAAACGCGGCGTGGGCGGCCTGGTTGCCAAGGTGGATACGACCGCAGGCACCATCACCATTTCGTCCGGCGGAGCGGGCACCGGCCGGAACGTCACGGTGCGAGTCGCCAAGAACACGATCTTGCGCCGTTACGCCCCGGGTTCGGTAAACTTCGACGATGCGAAGCCAGCGCCAATCGACCAAATCAAGACGGGCGATCAACTGCGGGCACGCGGAACCCGCAACCCGGACGGCAGCGAACTGACCGCCGAGGAAGTGGTCACCGGCTCGTTCCGCAACATTGCCGGTACCGTCAAGGCGATCGACGCCGGCGGCAATACGATCACGGTGCAGGATGCCATCCGCAAGAGCGCGGTGGTGGTCAAGATTTCCCCGGATTCGCAAATGAAAAAACTGCCACCAGAAATGGCTCAGCGCATCGCCATGCGATTGAAGAGTACGAGTGCCGGCGGCGGAGATCAGGCGGCCGCCAATGGTCAGGGCCAGGCTGCGGGCAGTGCGCCAGGCGCGGGTAGTGCGCGACCAGGAAACGAATCGCAACCGGGACGGGGACCGGCTGGCAATGGTCCCCCGGATTTTCAGCGTATGCTCAGCCGCTTGCCCAATAGCACGCTGGCCGATCTGCAGAAAGGCGATGCGGTGATGATCGTCTCGACCGAGGGTGGAGATTCGGACACCGTGACCGCCATCACCTTACTCGCCGGCGTGGACGCCATTCTGACGGCTGCGCCCAATCGAAGCGCATCCTCTCTGCTCTCCCCGTGGTCGCTCGGAGCACCTGGCGGAGAAGGCGAGGGCTCTCAGCAGTGAAGCAATCTGAATCCATGCTCATACGATCGGCAAGGGCATGGCTTTCGCCGTGCCACGACGGTCGGCGCAGGAAAACCCGAGGGACGAAGTGCTCTGAAGCCGAATCGTGAACGCGCTGTAACCAAACCTGAATCCGTCGGATTCGCCAGGAAAGTACAAGGTGCAAGTTGAAGCATTCCTCCAACCTTATTGCGACGATTCTAGTTTTGGCGACGCTAATCGGGGTCGCCACGCCCATCTCGGCCCAATCGGGAGCCACGGCAACCGGAACTCTGCGCGGCCAGGTGACCGACCCCTCGGGCGCAGTGGTTCCGAATGCCACTGTCGCCATCCTCTCCTCCGGAGATCAGGCATCCGGGGCAGCGCCGCATTCGGCCACCACGGGCAAAACCGGGATCTACGAAATCGGAAGTCTGCCCCCAGGCAAATACACCGTCACCGCCAACGCCCAGGGCTTCGCCGTGTTTGTGCAGAACGACGTGGCCGTGACCTCCGGCCAAGTCGCGCAATTCAACATCGCGCTTGACATCAACGTCAAGCAGGAGAAAGTCAATGTGGAGGCAGAAACCCCGACCCTTGATACCAACCCCGCAAACAACGCCAGCGCGATCGTCTTGAGCGGCAAGGATCTGGATGCTCTTCCCGACGATCCCGACGAATTGCAGTCCGATCTCGAAGCGCTCGCCGGACCGTCCGCCGGACCCAACGGGGGCCAGCTCTACATCGATGGATTCACCGCCGGACAGCTTCCTCCGAAGTCCTCGATTCGCGAGATTCGGATCAACCAGAATCCGTTTTCCGCCGAATACGACAAGCTGGGCTATGGACGGATCGAAATCTTGACCAAGCCGGGCACCGACAAGTTGCATGGCCAGTTCCAGGTTGTGGGCAACGACTCGGCCTTGAACACGCGCAATCCTTTTCTTGGCGACGCGCCGCAACAGCCGTACGATTCGGTGATCTATATGGGGAGCATCGGCGGCCCTATCAACAAGAAGGCATCGTACTTCCTGGACGCGCAGCGACGCAATATCGACGAGATCGCAGTGGTACACACGCCTGCGCTGAACGGAAATCCGAATGAAACTCTGACCGAAGACGAACCGAACCCGCGCACCCGCACCAACCTCGCTCCCCGCATCGATTACCAGCTCAGCACCGACAACACTCTCACCGCACGCTACCAGTACTACCGTGACACCTGGGACAACAACGGCGTCGGCGGGTCGGTGCTGCCCGAAGCCGGCTATAACACCACGTCCACCGAGCACACCGTGCAGATCACCGATACGCAGATCCTCAGCACGAAGGTTATCAACGAGACCCGCTTCCAGTATCTGCGTGATAACAGCGCCCAGGCTGCCGTGACGACTCCGTTGCAGACGCTGCCCGCTGGCTTCACCACCCGTGCGTCGATCAATGTGCTCGGAGTGTTCTCGGGTGGTCGCTCCAGTTCGGGTATACAGACCGACCATCAGGACCATTACGAACTGCAGAATTACACCTCGATCGCACAGGGCAAGCACTTTCTGAAATTCGGAGGACGACTACGAGCGGTTCACGAGGTCAATACCTCCGCCGCAGGATTCAACGGCACTTTCACCTTCCCGAACCTCGCAGATTACGTGGCCGCGGTGAACGCTCTGGCGGCGGGAGCGACTCAGACTGCGGGTCCGACGCAATTTACCCTCGACGCCACCGCCAGCAACTCGGTTCCGACCGTGCCCGTCACCGTGGTCGATACCGGGTTGTACATACAAGACGACTGGAAGGTACGCCCCAACCTCACGCTAAGCAGCGGCCTGCGCTTTGAAACGCAGAACGCGATCCACGATCACGCCGACTGGGCGCCCCGCCTTAGCTTCGCCTGGGGTCTCGGCGGAGATGGCAAGAGCGCTCCCAAGACGGTGTTGCGCGGCGGGTTCGGCCTGTTCTATGACCGCTTCGCCAACAACCTGGTTCTGAATGCGGACCGTCTGAACGGCATAACCCAGCAGCAGTACGCGATCTCGTGTCCGCAGGCCCAACCGCCGCAGCCGTGCCCGGCCATCGATTTCTTTCCAAATCCGCAGTTGCCAGCCCTGACAACATCCCCCATCTATCAGATCGCCCCCAACTTGCACGCGCCCTACATCATGGAGACGGCGGTGAGCCTGGAGCGGCAGGTTACCAGGATCGCCAACGTTACGCTGACTTACCTCAATGCCCGCGGCGTACACCAGTTGCTGTTGCTTGACACCAATGCGCCGACGCCGGGCACACCCAACTCGGATGGGCAGCGTCCCAATCCCAATGCAGGCGACATCTATCAGTATTCCTCAGCCGGGCTTTTCCGGCAGAACCAGCTGATTGCCAATTTCAACGTCCGGGCCGGTGCGAAATTGTCCCTGTTCGGTTACTACGCGTTGAACGATGCCCATAGCGACCCGCTGGGCTCTTCGAGCAACGGAACGTTTACGAACAACTTTCCATCGGATCAGTACAACGTGAACTTGGACTACGGCCGCGCTTCCTTCGATATCCGCAATCGGCTGTTCTTCGGTGGAACCATCGGACTGCCGCGCGGACTTCGCCTCAGTCCCTTTATGATTTTCAATTCCGGCGCTCCCTACAACGTTACCGTGGGCCAGGACTTGGGCGGTGATTTGCAGTTCAACGTCCGACCCGCATTCAACACGACCAATGCTCCCGGCAGCTGCCCGTCTCCCACGCTGGCATGCTACTACACGTTTTCCACCACCCCCGGGCAGAGCTATACGCAGATTCCCATCAATTATCTGACCGGCCCGACTCAATTCACGCTGAACCTGCGATTGGCAAAGACATACGGTTTCGGACCCGAAACCGGTGGCCGAAGCGGAGCGCAGGCCGGCGGAGGAGGCGGTGGTGGTGGTGGAGGAGGCGGTGGCGGCGGTCCGCGCGGCGGCGGTGGAATCGGTGGCGGAGGCCTGGGGCGCGGGCCCGGCGGAGGAGGCGGCGGCCCTTTCGGCTTGGGAGCAACGACCAACCGGCGCTACAACCTGACTTTCAGCGTCAACGCGCGAAACGTTCTGAACCGGGTGAACCCGGCGGCACCTATCGGAGTGTTGAGCTCACCCGATTTTGGAAAGTCGATCGCCCTGGCCGGCGGCCCATTCTCGACTGCGGCGGCCAATCGCAAGATCGAATTGCAAGCCTTGTTCAGCTTTTAGCGATTCGTGAATCCGGTGTGCGCGGCGAGTTTCTGTCGAGACCCGGCTTGCCCGGCCGCCGGCTAAGTTGAATAGTCGGCATTGATCCGCACATACTCCGCCGTCAGGTCGGTCGTCAGAAATCGCACTGCCCGCTCTCCGCGTCCAAGCTGTATGCGAATGTCGCATTCCGCCCGTGCGAGATCGCGGTGCGCTTGCCCTTCATCGAAGCGCGCGGCAGTCCCGTTGCGGCAAACCTTCTGCCGGCCGATAAAAATCTGCACCCGCGCCGGATCGATCGGCGAGCCGCACCGGCCCACGGCCGCCAGGATCCGTCCCCAATTCGGATCTGACCCCGCCCAGGCGGTTTTGACAAGCAGAGAGTGCGCGATCGTTCGCGCCACCAACCACGCCTCTTCCCGGCTCCGCGCCTGTTCCACCGACAGGCGGATCACATGCTGCACACCCTCGCCGTCGCTAACAATCTGTTCGGCAAGCGACTGGCAAACCGCGGTCAAAGCTGCGGAAAATCTCTTCCGCGTTCCCGCATCTTTCGCCCGCACCCCACTGCCGCCGCTCGCCAGCAACAGCACGGTGTCGTTGGTCGAGGTGTCGCCGTCAATCGAAATGCAATTCAATGAGGAGTCGCACGCTTCGCGTAACAGAGGCTGCAGCTGGCGCGCAGTCGCTTTCAGGTCGGTGAACAAGTACACCAGCATGGTGGCAAGCTGGGGATGAATCATGCCCGCCCCCTTCGCAATACCCAGCACGGTGACTTCCTGCGTCGACGCCGCTCGAAAGCGGGCCGACGCGATCTTCGCGCGCGTGTCGGTGGTCATGATGGCGCGGGCAAAGGCAAGAACTCCGCGTGGCTCGGCAGATCGCAGGGCGATCAATTCCGGCAAGCGCGCCTCGATTTTACGCGTGGGCAGGCGAACGCCGATGATTCCGGTCGACGAAGGAAAAATTTCCGCCGCCGGTGCGCCCAACAATTTTCCGGCTTCCCGGCACACCCGCACGCATGCCTGAATACCAGTCCCTCCGGTGGCACAATTCGCATTCCCGGAGTTCACGAGCACGGCGCGAACCCGGCCTCCACTTTCGGCCAAAGACGCGCGCCCCACGGTCACCGGGGCAGCCACCACCCGGTTCGTCGTAAACAGGGCAGCCGCGCTCGCACCGTCCGTGGCTTCGGCCAAAGCCAGGTCCGGCCGCCCGCTGAGTTTGATGCCGGCAGCCACGGCCGAGAAAGAGAACCCGAGCGGCAAACGGATCTTTTCAGGAGAACGGTGCAATCGGGTCATGCCTGAATCTTCAACCAATTCTTGGGCGGAGGCAAAATTGCAAAGGTTGGCAGTTGTCCGCGCACCATCGGCACTTCGTCGCACCGGTAAAGCCGGGGGCATTGATAACAGTCTTTATGGATCTTGTCGGGAAGATCCTCGTGGTTTGCGACCGTGAATCCCATGCGCGCGAAAAACTCGGGAATGCGCGTAAAAAGACATACGCAGTTGACTTTGTGCTTTTCTGCTTGCGCCAGAAGAGCCTTGACCAGGCGCCTGCCGCCGCCCCCGCTCTGACTGGCGGGGTCGACGGTAATCGAGCGAATCTCTGCCAGATGCACGCCATAAAGATGCAGCGCGCCGCAGCCGATAATGCGGCCATCATGCTCGAGCACCACAAAGTCGCGTACATTCTCGCAAATTTCTGCCAGCGTACGCGGCAGCAGAGTACCATCGCCCGAATAGGCGGAAATGAGAGCGTGAATCTGCTCGGCATCGGGAAGGATGGCTTCACGCGTGCGCATGCGCCTCCCGGGGCGGCGGCGAAGCTTCCGTTTCTGTTTTGTGCCTGCTTTCTTCATGCTTGCGCAACGCCCGGTCCAGCGCCTTTACCACCTGATCCACGTGTTTTCTCTGAATCACGTAGGGAGGCAGAAAACGCAGCACCGTCTCGTGCGTGCGATTGATGATAATCCCTTCCTCAAGCAGTTGTTTTGCGACCGCTTTGGCCAGATGCGACGAATCCAATTCGATCGCCTGCATCAGTCCGACTCCGCGAACCTCGAGAATCGCCCTGTGTTTGCCGTCCAGCGCCTGCAGTGCCGCCTGAAAATACTCACCCAGAGCGCTCACATGCTTCAGCAGCTTCTTCTCCTGCCGCAGAAACTCGATGGCCACCGCGCAAGCCAGCGGCCCTCCGCCAAAAGTCGTACCGTGCATCCCCGGATGAATGCAACCCGCCACCCGCTCCGTGGTGAGAATCGCCCCCAGCGGCAAACCGCAAGCCAGCGGCTTGGCGACCGTTACGATGTCCGGCAACACGTCATAGTGCTGGTAGGCAAAGTGGCGCCCGGTGCGTCCCAGACCGCACTGAATCTCGTCCAGCACCAGCAATGCACCGCTCTGCTTGGTCAAGCGCCGGGCCAGCGCGAGAAACTCCGGGCGCACGGGACAGATGCCGCCCTCGCCCTGAATCGTCTCGATACAGAGGGCGCAGACGCGAGCATCGAATTTCGCGTTCAGGTCGTCGCAGTCATTGAACTTGACGAAGGTCACACCCGGTACCAGAGGAACAAACGGCGCCCGATACTTCGGCTGGCCGGTGGTCGCAAGAGCGCCAAATGTGCGTCCATGAAAAGAATTGTCCATGGCAAGAATGCGCGTCCTGGCATGGGCATGCGAAGCCGGCCGATTCCCGTTTTTGCCGCCGCCGTTGCCGTTTGTCCGACCGCCCGCCTGCGCAAACGCGCGGGCAAATTTGAGCGCCCCCTCCCAAGCTTCCGTGCCGCTGTTGCAGAAGAAAGCCCGATCCAGCCCGGAGGCTTCGCCGAGCAGCCGCGCCAGTTGCGCTTGATATTCGTGGAAAAACAGATTCGAAATGTGAATCAACCGCCCCGCCTGCCGCCTGATTACCGCCGCCACGGCAGGGTGATTGTGGCCCAGCGCATTGACGCCAATTCCACTCAGAAAGTCCAAATAGCGCTTGTCGTCCGCATCCCAGAGGTAGACGCCGCGCCCCCGCTCAAAAAGAATTGGCTGGCGCTCGTAGGTGGGAAGCAGGAGATCCGCTTCCATGCTCGCAACCGAAGTGAGACTCATGCCCGCAAGACCTCGGTACCGCATTCAATCTTGGTGAAATAGAACAGCGGCAAGACTTCGACCTGCGACGCGGGCAAAATGCGCACGCGCCCAACCCCCGATTTGAGCGCTTGCGTGCAGGCTTCCAGCTTCGGCATCATGCCGCCGCTGATCACGGATTCCTCAATCAGCCCCGCAACTTGCTTCGTGTCCAGGCGCGGCATGACCGCACCGTCCGCCTGTTTTACTCCGGCCACGTCCGTCAAGAAAATCAGCGCATCGGCCTCGCAGGCGATCGCGCAAGCCGCGGCCATCTGGTCGGCATTCACGTTGTAGTACTGGCCGTCGCCGCCGAGCGCCACCGACGAGAGCACGGGAATTCCACCTTCGGCCCAGATCGCCTTCAACCAGCGCGGCTCGGAAAAACAGATCTCGCCCACATAGCCCAGGTCGTGTTCCGCATCCTGTTTTTTGCGGGCCCGAAACACGCCACCGTCGCCGCCGCAAAGCCCGATCGCCGGCGACCCCGCCGCGGCAATTGCCGCCACCAGACTCTTGTTCACGATGCCGGCCAGCACCATCAGGGCAACATCACGGGTTTCGGCGTCGGTCACGCGCAGGCCGTGAACGAAATCGCTTTTCTTGCCGAGCAGCTGCAGCGTGCGCGTCAGCGCGCTGCCCCCACCATGGACCACGGCCACCTGGTGTCCGTCACGGGCCAATTGCACCACCGCTTGCGTGCATTTTTTCAGTGTCTCTTTCTGTTCCAGCGCCGCGCCGCCGATCTTGATCACAATCTTCATGACAAGCCCTCCGTCTCATCCCAGCCGTACATCAGATTCATGTTCTGCACGGCTTGACCGGCCGCGCCTTTGAGCAGGTTGTCGAGGCAGGAAACCAGGACAAGCCGGCGCCCATCGCGCGCGAGGCAGAAACCGAGGTCACAGTAATTGGTGTGCGCCGAAAATTGGATCTCCGGCAAACTCGAAGCCGGGAAAATACGCACCCAGGGCTTGCCCTTGTAGAACGCCTGCAGGCAGTCCTGGATGTCGCCTGCTGTCACCGCACGCTTCAGGTACACATAAATCGTAGACAAGATGCCGCGCGGAATGGGCAAGAGATGAGGCGTAAAAATCAGCTGCGCGGAATCAAGCTTCAGCTGTTCGAGCATCTCGCCCATGTGCCGATGGCCAAACACCGAGTAGGCGGAAAAATTGTCGGCCACGGAAACAAAATGGGTCCGCGCCGTGGGCTCCTTGCCCGCACCCGATACCCCTGACTTGGAATCAGCTATGATGCCGTGCTCCGGATCCACCAGGGCGGCCGCGAGCAAAGGTGCCAGCGCCAAAATCACGGAGGTCGCATAGCACCCGGGATTCGCCACCAGCGCGGCCGAGGGTAGCTGCGCAGCATGAAGTTCGGGCAAACCATAGACGGCACGTTCTGTCAGTGCCGCCGCGGTCGCCGCATCGGCATCCTGAAAGCCGTAGACGGCACGATGCTGTTCCTGTTTCAAACGCCAGGCGCCGCTCAGATCGACGATGCGCAGTCGCCGGGTGATGGCTTCCGGAACCAGTTCGCGCGAGACCGCGTGCGGCGTCGCCAGAAACAAAAGCTCAACCTCTCGCTCTGCGAGCCTAGACCAGGAAAACGGCTGGACAGCGGAATGTCCCGCGCCATTTCCGGAAACCTGGGCCAACCCGGCCGAGGACTCGTCGGTTTCCGCACTCCGCCGCAAAAGCAGAGGCGCGTCGGTCCGCGGATGCCGCTCGAGAAGACGAGCCAGTTCGAGGCCGGAATAACCGGTCGCGCCGAGCACTGCAGTTTTGAGCTTGGCCGCCATCAAATCTACTTCAAGTCTCCCGATCGTTCGCTCGCCTGCTGGATTGGCCCCGAGGCATATTTATCCATCGTTATGCATAAATATTCATTCTAAACTGTCTCGCGGAACTGTCAAGTCGAAAGCACGTTTGACACCTTTGCCCCCGCACACCACGCTCCTCCGCCCCCGGCAAGAGTGGAAAGAGAGCGAAGGCGCGCGGCAGGAGTCGCAAAGGGAGTAGTTGAATCAATCCGCCAGCGGGGAAACCGCGAGTTTCGGGGGCCCAAGGGGGCGTTTGTGCTGGACGCAGCCGCAGGATTCGCCAGGCAGCGATCCGGCCGGTGCAAGCGCGGGAGCTGCGGAGGCGGCCGGGCTCACCCTACATGCTAAGCCGCGAATCGCTCGAGGTTCCACCCGCCGCCGGCACGTAGCATTTGAGCGTGTAATCCATGACCATGCGGTCGGCGTTAAAGCGCCAGCCCAGGGTGCGAATGGTGCGCTTCATCCGCTGGATCCATCCTCGCGGCAGTCCGTCGCGATCGCGGTGATAATAGAGAGGGATTACCTCGTCGCGCAGCACGCGCATCAACTCTTCCCCGTCGCGCGCATCGTGCACATTCATGTCGGAATGCGTTCTTCCGTTCCCAATGGCGAAGCCGTTCAGTCCGTCGTAGGCTTCCGCCCACCAGCCGTCCAACACCGAGAGATTCAATCCGCCGTTCAAAACAACCTTCTGGCCGCTGGTTCCGGAGGCTTCGAGCGGACGGCGCGGATTGTTGAGCCAGACATCCACTCCCTGCACAAAATGGCGTCCCACATTGATATCGTAGTCCTCGACAAAAACAAATTTGTCGGAAAACTGCTTGTCGCGCATCAAGCGTGCAATCTCCTGCAGAACCCGCTTCCCGGGCTCGTCCAGCGGATGCGCCTTCCCGGCAAACACGAACTGCACCGGCCGTTTCGGATCGTTCACCATGGTGGCAATCTTTTCCATGTCGGCCAGAATCAGATTGGCGCGTTTGTAGGTGGCAAAGCGGCGTGCAAAACCGATGGTCAGTGCATCGGGACTCAGCACGCGTTGCAACTGCTGCAGCACCGCCGCCGGTTCTTCCCGACGTGCCGCCTGCTTCACCGCGCGGCGGCGCACAAATTCGATCATTTGCGACTTCAGGTTGAAGTGCGTCTCCCACAGTTCGCCGTCGTCGACGTTGTCAATGCCCTCCCAGATTTTGGCCTCGCTGCCGCGCAAATGCCACCCCGTGCCCAGATGGCGGTCGTAGAGGCGAAACATCTGCGGAGCGAGCCAGGTAGGAACATGCACGCCGTTGGTAATGTGTCCGATCGGAACCGCATCCTCCGTTTTGCCCGGAGAAAGCCCCGTCCACATGGCGCGAGACACTTCTCCATGCAAAGAAGAGACCGCATTGGCGCGCCGCGAAAGCTTCAGCCCCAGTACGGTCATGCAAAACCGTTCGTCGCTATTGGGGTTCTCGCGGCCGAGCGCCAGAAAGTTTTCCTTGGAAAGACCAAGCGCCTCGCGCAGTGGTCCGAGATGCTCTTCGACGAGATCGGCGTCGAAGCGATCGTGCCCGGCCGGCACCGGAGTGTGGGTCGTAAAGACCACCTCGCGCGCCACGCGCGGCACGGCCTTGTCGAAGCCGATGCCTTCTTCTTCCATGCGTTGCCGAATCGCTTCCAGCACCGCGAATCCGCTGTGACCTTCATTCAGGTGCAGAACCCCGGGCGTGATGCCAAGCGCCTTCAGCGCGCGCAGACCGCCCACTCCCAGAAGCAGTTCCTGGTGCACGCGAACTCGACCATCGCCTCCGTAGAGACGCGAGGTCATGTGACGGTCTTCGGGAGTATTGCCTTCCACGTCGGAGTCGAGCAGAAACAAATCGCAGCGCCCCACCCTCACCCGCCACACTTTCGCGTAGATCGGACCGTGGCGCGTGTCAACCTGCACTACCACCGGCCGGCCATTTTTTCCAATCGCCGTCTCCATCGAAAGCTGGCTGACATCGGTCTCCAGATATTCCTCATGCTGCCAGCCGTCGCCATCCAGATGCTGGCGGAAATATCCCTGGCCGTAAAACAACCCGACTCCGACCAGTGGAATCCCCAAATCGGACGCGCTCTTGATGTGATCGCCAGCCAGCACTCCCAGGCCCCCGGAATAAACCGGCAGGGATTCGTGCACGCCGAACTCGGCCGAAAAATATGCCACCGGGCGCGGACGGAGCACCCCGGCACGGCGTGCGCCCCAGGTACGCTCCGATTCCTCGTATTCCCGAAGCCGCCGATAGGCGAAATTAATTCGGCCATGGAGATTGAGCTCAGCCGCTCGCGCTTCGAGCTTGGACAGCGGATACTCGTTCAGCAGCGACACCGGACTGTGATTCAGCTGACTCCAGCGATGCGGGTCAATCTCGCGAAACAACCCGCCCGAGTCGTGATCCCAACTCCACCACAGATTGCGGGCCAGCGCCCAGAGCCTCTCCTGCACCGGCGCAATGAAACGATCCAGGGTGCGCGCTTCGCTCACTACCGGAGCAACCCGGTTGGCAGCTTCGGTGAGCAGGCGGATCTCATTTTCGGGATAAACCCGCGCCTCCACCGTCTGCACCACCAGCACGCCCTGCAGCACGCCACGGTCGATCAGCGGCACTCCCAGAAATGAGTGGTAGGCATCCTCTCCCGCTTCGCTAAAATACTTGAAGCGCGGATGATTCCTGACCTGCTCCACTGCCACCGGACGAACCTGTTCGGCGACCAGGCCAACCAGCCCTTCACTGACAGCCATGCGAAGCTTGCCAACACAATCCGGTCGCAGCCCAAGGGTCGCCGCCAAAACGATGTGGGCGCGATCGGGCTCCATCAGATAGGCGGAGCACACATCGGCGCCAAACCGCCGGGCAATCAATGCCACGACGTTCATCAGCGTTTCCGCCGGCTTGCCCGGCTCCGCCGCCAGGTTTGCAATTTCCTCCCACGTCAGCACATAGTTGGCGTCGAGAGAACAAGCAGCATGGGCTGGGTCCTGCACTAGCTCATTCGGTAAGTCCAAATCCTGTCTCCATTTGCCGAAATCAATTCCGCGCCCCGTCACTCGGCGACGGGCGGAAACCCCATTGATGATGAGGGAAAATATTACCTTGTGTCATTCTATCGACTGGTGAGGCAAACGCTCTACAAAGTCGGCGGGGGTACCGATTACCACGGTGCATATTCTGGGAAGGCCAAAATTGCTGATCGAGCTTGCTTTCGTGCCTATATTAGGCTAACCCAAGACTCTATTCCCCGTCTCGCGCCAAGTCCAATTCGAATTCTTAATGGCACCGATCAGTCGTCGACTCCGGCAGCAGACCCGGATTCGACGACCGCGAACCCCCCTCGCGCCTGGTGCTGCCAGACCGGCCGTGGCGGAGCCTAACCCAGGGACGCCGGAACCGCTGCCTTTGAAGAACCGTCGTCGGCTGCACGACGGCCCGCGACCGGCTTGGACTTTCCGGCCATCCCCCAACCACCGTGACCACAAAGAGCCGCCCCCGTGACGCCTTCGCGCGCCCAAAGGCACAACTACCACCTTCGAGGGTGGGGAGACGTCGCGGGCCATGTCATCGAGGCGGGGGGGTGCCGATCACGGCTACCTGCGGACACAATGATAATGCCCTGCCGCTTCCCGGGGTGCGGCCTGGGTCCGGTTCGCGCCGCTTTCGGGCGCAGTTCGGATTCCTCGGGCTTGTAAGCGGCGGACAATGTGTCCGCGCTTGCCAACGGGTGACAAATTTTCTCCCCGCCGCCCGGAAAAAACGGGGTAGCGAGGACCTAAGCCTTCCACCTCAGCACCGGCTTCCGAGCCGCCGCCGTCTCGTCCAACCGCGAAATGCGCGTGTTATGCGGCGCATCCAAAACGAACTGCGAATCCTCTTCCACCTCTTCAGCAATCGACTTCATGGCCTCAATAAACAGGTCCAGTTCTTCCTTCGGTTCGCTCTCGGTAGGCTCAATCATCAGCGCTCCCGGAACAATCAGGGGAAACGCCGTAGTGTAGGGATGAAATCCATAGTCGATCAACCGTTTTGCCAGGTCCATGGTCCGAACCCCCTTCCTGGACTGCACCCGGTCGCTGAACACCACCTCATGCATCGAAGGCGTTGAGTAGGGAAGATCGTAAACGCCCTCCAGCCCCTTGCGGATATAGTTGGCGTTCAGCACCGCATCCTCGGTCGTCTGCCGCAACCCATCCGGCCCGTTCGCAAAAATGTACGCCAAAGCGCGAATGAACATGCCGAAATTGCCGTAGAAGGCCCGCACCCGGCCGACCGATTGCGGACGATTATATTCAAACCCCAAGGTACCATCCGCCCGGGCAAGAACGACCGGAGTCGGCAAAAAGGGCTCAAGAATGGCCCGCACCGCCACCGGGCCCGATCCCGGGCCTCCTCCACCGTGCGGAGTAGAAAAAGTCTTGTGCAAGTTCAAGTGCATGAGGTCAGCGCCAAAATCGCCCGGCCGGGTCTTGGCCACCAGCGCGTTCATGTTGGCGCCATCCATATACAGCAACCCGCCCTTGGCATGCATCAGGTCGGCGATTTTGTGGATCTCCTGCTCGAAGACACCGAGCGTATTCGGATTCGTGACCATCAGCGCCGCGACATCTTCGTTCATCTGCGCCGCCAGCGCTTCCACGTCAACCATACCGCGCTCGTTCGATTTCAGATTCTCGACCGCGTACCCCACGCTGGCAGCAGTCGCCGGATTTGTTCCGTGCGCCGAGTCCGGAATCAGAATCTTCTTGCGCGCATTGCCCCTGGACTGGTGATAGGCGCGCACCATCAACAGCCCGGTGAGTTCGCCCTGCGCACCCGCCGCCGGTTGCAATGTGATCGCGTCCATGCCGGTAATTTCCAGCAGGCAGTCGCTCAGGGTCTTCATGATCCGCAAGGCACCCTGCGCAATCTTCTCCGCCTGATACGGATGTGCGTTGGCAAGGCCCTCCACCCGCGAAACAAACTCATTCACCCGCGGGTTGTATTTCATGGTGCAGGAACCGAGCGGATACATGCCAAGATCAATGGCGTAATTCCAGGTCGAAAGCCGGGTAAAGTGGCGAATGATCTCAATCTCGCTGACCTCGGGCATGTCGCCCAGGTCGGTGCGCACCGCCTGGCCCAGCAGTTTTGCCGGATCCACTTCGGGAACGTCCAGCGGCGGCAATTTCCAGGCCGCCTTGCCAGGCGACGACTTCTCGAAAATCAAGCCTTCGTTCTGACTGACGTGACGGGTCGCTTTGCGAGTGACGTGTTTCCTCGTCATCGCGTCACCTCCTCGGGCTCTGCGTCCTTACTCAAGACCGAGCGCTCGCTTTCGGCGACCAGCCCAACCGCGGTATCGATCATCGATCGCGTGGTCAATTCGGTGCAGCACCAAACCGACGCAGCGCCGAGCTCAGGATAAAACTTCCGCAGCGGCAAACCGCCGACGATCTGGTGTCCCAGCAACCGCGAGTTGATGGCATCAGGATCCTCGCTCGTCTCAACCACAAATTCGTTAAAGCGCGGTGCACCGGAAAACAGCACTTTGGCATGTTTGCCGAACTGGTCGGCCGCATACGCAGTCTTCGCCAGATTCTGCTTGGCCAGTTCCCGCAATCCGACCTTGCCATACACCGTCATAAAAATATTGACCATCAGCGCCACCAGAGCCTGATTGGTGCAAATGTTCGAAGTCGCCTTTTCGCGCCGGATGTGCTGTTCACGCGTAGCCAGCGTGAGCACAAACCCGCGCTTGCCATTCTTGTCGACCGTCTGCCCCGCCAAACGTCCAGGCATTTGCCGCACGAACTTCTCTTTCGTAGCCAGCACGCCGCAGTAAGGACCGCCAAATCCGAGAGGAACGCCAAACGATTGCGCTTCCATCGCCACAATGTCGGCCGAACGAGGAGGCTCGACAATGCCCAGCGAAACCGCCTCGGCGATGGACACGATCAGGAGTGCTCCACGCCGGTGCGCAATCTCGGCAATCGAGTCCACATCCTCAATCGTCCCAAAGAAATTCGGGGACTGAATCAAAACGCAAGCCGTATCGTCCCCCACCGCGTTTTCCAGTTCCCGGAGATCGACCCGTCCCGACTCGGCAAACGACACCAGCCTCTGAGGGATCGCCTGATGGGTAGCGTACGTGTTCAGCACTTCCCGATACTCGGGATGCAGATTGCGCGCAATGACCGCCGATTGTCTTCCGGTGACACGTACCGCCATCATCACCGCCTCGGCGGCGCCCGTCGATCCGTCATACATCGAAGCGTTCGCCAAGTCCATGCCCGTCAGTTCCGAGATCATGGTCTGGAACTCGAAAATGGCCTGCAGAGTCCCTTGCGCAAACTCGGCTTGATAGGGCGTATAGGAGGTGAGAAATTCGCCGCGCTGCACCAGCGCATCGATGACGACGGGCCGATAGTGCGCGTACGCACCCGCGCCGAGAAAGCTGGTGTAGCCTTCACCGTTTTCTTTGCCCCGCTGCTTGAACCAGTCGACGATTTCCGACTCGGCCATTTGCCTCGGAATCGCAAGCTCGCGGGTCAGCCGATATTCGCTTGGAATCGGCGAGAACAATTCGTCCACGGAACGGACCCCGATCGCCTCCAGCATGGCAGCGCGATCCGCGGGAGATTTAGGCAGATATCTCATAGGAACTTTCTTAGATGAAGTTACCGGCCCATAAGAAGCGGGGCTGGCCACCGTCGGGACAAACCTCCGCCAGCGACCAGCGCACGGACCGCATTCGTTGTCTCCAACCGCAAATTCGCAGTTGCAAACCATCAATCCTCAGTGTCCACCTTCTGCGCTGACGAACTTGTCGTAGTCCGCCGCGGAAAGCAACCCATTCAGCTCCGCCGGATCCTTCACCTTGATCTTGAGCATCCAGGCGGCGTGCGCATCCTTGTTCACCTGCTCGGGGGCCGTGGCCAGGGCTTCATTCACGCTCGTAACCGTTCCCGAAACCGGGGCGTAAAGGTCGGACACGGCCTTCACCGACTCCACCGTTCCAAAGGTCTTGCCCGCGGAAATCTCCGTACCCACCTTGGGCAGTTCGACAAACACGATATCGCCCAGCGAGTCCTGCGCATGGTTGGTGATGCCGATCGTGCCATCGGCAGTGATCCACTCGTGTTCCTTCGTATATTTGCGATCGGTCGGATATGGCATGTCGTTCTAGCTCCTGGCTCTAACTCTCCGTGTGTACCCTCTCTGTCGCCCGTGGCTAAGCCCTTTTCGGACGCCGATAAAACGGTGTCGGCACGATCCGCGCATTCACCCCCTGCCCACGAATCTCCACCTTGACCGTAGTTCCAGGCGCAGCCTGCGCCGGCGGAACATAGGCCAGCGCAATGTTCTTTTTCAGGAACGGCGCCGGAGAGCCGCTGGTAACGTAGCCGATCTCCTGCCCGCCATCGTCGAGAACCTTGTAGCCATCGCGCGCAATTCCGCGATCCACCATCTCGAGCCCGACCAGCGTCTTCGCCAAACTCGCGTCCTTCTCCTTGGCAAGGGCGGCGCGCCCGATGAAGTCGGCCTTCTCCATCTTGCAGAACCGATCCAGCCCCGCTTCCCAAACGTTGATGGTGTCGGAAATCTCGAGCCCGTAAAGCGGCAACTTGCTCTCGAGCCGCAGCGTGTTCCGCGCTCCCAATCCGCAGGGGATAGCACCGAATTCCTTGCCCACCTCCAAGATCTGGTTCCAGACCCAGGTGCTCGTGGCTTCATCCGATGGGACATAGATCTCGAAACCATCTTCCCCGGTGTAACCGGTCCGGCCCATCAAAACGTCGTTCAGGCGATGCCGCATGGACTGGCCCGCAAGGTGGATGTTCCCGCGCGTCACCCAGTAGAACTTCACCGCGCTCAGGTCGGCGTTCGTCATCTTCTGCAAGAGATCAACTGCCTTCGGTCCCTGAATCGCAATCTGCGTGAAGTCGTCCGAAAGATGTTCAACCTGGCAGTCAAAGCCCCGCGTGTTATCGCGCACCCAGTTGAAATCCTTCTCCCGCGTCCCCGCATTAATCACGAGCAGGTACTCCTGTTCGCCCAGACGGTGGACAATGACATCGTCGACAAACGTCCCCTGCGGATACAGCAACGCCGAATATTGCGCCTGTCCCACCGCCAGCCGCGACGCATCGTTCATCGAGATCTGCTGCACCGCGGCCAAAGCCTCCCGCCCAGCCAGGCGAATATCCCCCATGTGGCTGACATCAAAAATGCCCGCGCCTGTACGCACCGCCATGTGCTCGGCGACGATGCCGCAGCCGATCGCGGTCGGATATTCGACCGGCATGTCCCAACCATTAAACTCCACCATCTTTGCGCCCATCTGGCGATGGACAGCGTTCAACGCGGTCTTGCGGACCCTGGGAGATGTTGCCAAATCCGGCACCGATAACCTCGGTCAGAGATCGTCCAGACATTCGTCCGACAGTGGCTGGGCCGTCAGAATCTGGAACTGTTAAAGTTAACACAGAGGCGGCTCTCAGGTCTTAGGGGTTCGGCGTTCGACAACCAAAACAACCGGAGAAAACGGCGGGCAGCCGATTGCACTTCTGGGGTCGGGACCGGCTCCCTGCCGGCCGGTGACTTCGGTACCGTTTCCGCCCAGGCCATGCCGTACTAAAGTTGCGTTATGTCTTCGAAACCGGTCATGAGCCGCATCGTGTGCGCCCAATGCGAGCGCCCCGAAGCGAGTTGCTGGTGCGAAAAGTTCTGCGTCCTGTGCCAGTCCCAGCTCGACGTGCACCTCTGCACCGACGGCCTGCTTTACTGCGACGCCTGCCGCAGCGCCTGCGATTACAAACTGGCCAACTGAACCACCCCCGGGGAACTGCTCCCGACCCCTGGCGCGTCCGATCTCGCGGCGACCAATCCCGGATCTTCGCTCGATCGACAAGGCGCTCCACCCCTGCCCCGCCGGCAACGGAAGTGAAAACCAACCCGTCAACCCAATATTGGCAAGAGAAGCGATCCGCTCCGCATCGCGCCCACAGGTTGCCTCAAATCACCACGGTTTCTTTGAACTCGCCATACACCTTTCGCATGGCGTCGGAAATCTCGCCCACCGTGGCGTTGGCTTCCACCGCCGCCAGTATCGGCGGCATTAGATTGTCGCTCGACCGCGCCGCATCTTCGACCGCGCGAATCGCGGCTTGCCAGATTTCGGGGTTGCGCTTGATGCGCAGTGCCTGCAACCGCTCCACCTGTTTCGGCTCGAGCGCGGGATCGATCCGCTGAATGGGCACCGACTTTTCTTCTCCGACTTGAAACCGGTTCACCCCCACCACTACCGCTTGCTGACGATCCACCGCCTGCTGATACTCATAGGCGGCGTTCTGGATCTCCTGCTGCACGTATCCCCGCTCGATCGCCTTGAGCATTCCACCCATCGCTTCGATTTTTTCCAGATAATCCACCGCCCGCTTCTCGATTTCGCTGGTCAGCGACTCCACGTAATACGAACCCGCCAGCGGATCAACCGTCTGCGGCGCACCCGATTCGAACGCGATCACCTGTTGGGTGCGCAACGCGATCCGTGCCGAGGCTTCGGTCGGCAATGCCAGTGCCTCGTCAAACGAATTCGTGTGCAGGGACTGAGTTCCGCCGAGCACCGCCGCCATGGCCTGAATCGCCGTGCGCACGATATTGTTCTCCGGTTGCTGTGCGGTCAGCGACGATCCGGCGGTCTGCGTGTGGAAGCGCAACATCCGCGACTTGGGATTCTTCGCCTGGAACCGGTCGCGCATAATCCTCGCCCACATGCGGCGCGCGGCACGAAATTTCGCAACCTCTTCCAGAAAATTGCTGTGCGCATTGAAGAAGAACGACAACCGCGGGGCAAATGTGTCCACGTCAAGACCGGCGCGAATCGCCGCTTCCACATAGGCAATGCCGTTGCCCAGCGTAAAGGCGACTTCCTGCACCGCCGTCGACCCCGCCTCGCGCATGTGATAGCCGGAGATTGAAATCGTGTTCCAGTCCGGCACATTTTCATTCGCCCAGGCAAAAAGGTCGGTGATGATGCGCATCGCCTGCTGCGGCGGATAGATATAGGTTCCGCGGGCAATGTATTCTTTGAGCACATCGTTCTGCACCGTGCCCGAGAGCTTGCGAACATCCATGCCCTGTCGCCGCGCCACCGCCACGTACAACGCCAACAGAATCGATGCGGTGGCATTGATGGTCATCGAGGTAGAAATCGCGGTCAAATCGATGCCCTCGAACAACCGCTGCATGTCTTCGATCGAATCAATGGCGACTCCGACTTTGCCCACCTCCCCGACCGCCAGCGGATGGTCCGAGTCCAGCCCGATCTGGGTCGGCAAATCGAACGCCACCGATAGGCCGGTCGTCCCGTTCGCCAGCAAATACTTGTAACGCCGGTTCGACTCCTCGGCGTCGCCCATGCCGGCATACTGCCGCATGGTCCACAAGCGGCCGCGATACATTGTGGCCTGCACCCCGCGCGTGTAGGGGAACTGCCCCGGATACCCCACATCGCGGTCAAAGTCCAATGCGGCCAAATCGGCGTTCGTGTAAAGGGGGCGTATGGGTATGTGCGAAGAAGTCTCGGGTTGGGGAATTTCAGTCTTGGTTCCGGCCTGCGGTTGAGCAACAGGGGCGGCGGCTTCAGCGACGGGGATGCGCTCACTCATGATGATTCCTTGGTCGAAATTGGTTGTGTTGCGGAAAGCCTATGTCGGGCCGCGCGCCGGGTTCATGGCTTCTGCGACCAGACCCGCACGTAATCGACCAGCATCGCGGCCGGGAAATGAACCGTCTTATCCGGCGGCGCGATCCATCCGCCGACCGCCAGATTCACGATGACATACATCGGTTTGTGCGGAATATCGTTCACTTTGGTGAAAGTCTTGATGACCTTGCCGTCGAAGTACCAAGTCACGCGGTCGGCTTGCCAATCGACACCGTAGGTATGAAATCCAGCGGACAAGTCCTCTCCCGTGTCATAGGATGTGCCATTACTCGGATGATGCCCGTTGCGCTCGACTCCCCAATGAATCGTAGCGTAGTCAATCGTCGGCGTATTGCCCAGCCATTCCATGGCGTCGATTTCGGGCGGCCAGCTGCCATCGGCCGGCAACAGCCAGAACGCCGGCCACAGGCCCTGGCCCGGCGGAAACTGCGCTCTCATCTCCATATAGCCATACTGAAACGCAAAAGTAGCCGGCGTGCTCGGAGATCCGCCCGTAGTAATGACGCCGGAGGTGTAGGGGTGTCGGGGAAGATCTTCCTTGGCGGTAAGGTGCAGCATTCCGCCGGAGACCGATACGTTGTATTTCCACATCCACTCCAGATCGTATGGCGGTCCGTAGGAACCGCCCAACGTCTCATCGCACCAGGTGTAGCAGCGATACCACTTCGTCAGATCCAGCTGCGTGCCATCAAATTCATCGTCAAACAGCAGCTGATCGGAGGCGGGTATGTGGCGACCCGGGGTTCCAGACGCTTGGTAGGGAGCAACCTCGGCGGGCGAGGACCGAGCAAATGCGGCGAAAGGCAGAGTCACAACCAGGAACAGGAAGAGGACCACGACGATTCCGGCTCTCATGCGCTTCTCCCGCCACCGGCAACCAGCGTCAAATCTGCTCCCGGTCTCGCTCGTCAGTCACGCGGTTTGGATACTCGCTTGTTGACCCGCCAGAACGAGCTTACGCCAAACCAGGCAAACGAGACCGTAAAACATACCGCGAGCAGCAACCGCCCCGGTCCGGCCGCGTGCCCGGATTGATACCTGCCGTACTCGCGGATGCCCGAGACCGCCCCAACGACGGCCATCGCCAAGAACGTAAACCCGGTCACCTCCAGCCACAACTGGTGCAGCACCCGTCCAAACGAACGTGCGCTGGCACGCACTCCGGCCAGGGCCGCCCGTCCCAAACGGCTGCGCTCTACCAACCCGACGGCAGCACGGACAAACGCCCTGATTTTTCTCACGGTGGCGCCGTCGATCGTCACACTATCCCTCGTCCGGTCATCTTGGTCGATTTTAGCAGCGGGCGGGCGTACAATGGCGGTGGGCGAGATCACCACAGCATGTGATATCCCCCGTCAGCGGCGTCCGAATCCAGGGGGACTCGTGGATCAGCAACTGAAGCAGCTCATGAAAGAACTCGGCGACGCAATCAACGAATCGCTCTCCGAGTCCGAACAGATCGCCGAAGTCGTATCCCGCATCAAGGAAGGCGGCTACGATATTTTCCTCGTTCTCGAGGCCACCATCGGCGTCAGCAAGCAAGGCGAACGCACTACCGACAACACATCCCTGGTCTCCACCTTAAGCACCAACACGGAACTGAAGGTCAGCGACCAAGATCTCAAGTTTCTCAAGTCCCTTCGCATCAAGATTGACAACGAAGACGACGAATAGCGGCGCCGCCTGCCCCCCATCCTCAACGCCTGGATGAAAACGTCCTAGATGCCCGCCGCCACTCCTGCCTCGGGGTGCAAGGGGGAAAAGACGCCGCCCTTAAACATGATCGCGACCCGGCAGCCCTCGACCCGGACGACATTGCCCAACCCCCAATATACGAGCGCATTGACGCCCTTGTTTTCGACTTTGAATTCGCCCATCACCTGATCACCCACCTCCAGTTCGACCGGTCCATCGAAGCTCAGCAGCACACCGCTTCCACTCATGTTCACAGTGGTGGCGTGGATTCTCTGGCCATTCTTGGTCACGTCAACGGTGGCTCCGGCTTCGACCAGGACTCGCAGCTCTCTTTCTTTGTATTGATTCTCAGATTTCATGACTCATCAGCCCCCATGCAACCATGATCTCGAGCACGGACTTCGCCTCGCGTGCACTGGAAAAACCATGCCTTAGGATTTCTTGGCGGTTCACTGTCTTCTATCGGCAGCCTGCCCACTATGCTTCACGCGGATTGATGACTGGCCTCGAGGCGACCGATGAACTCCCGATCCCCAGAGTCGGCTGCAGGCCGAGCAAGCGAGCAAATTCTTCCGATTTCCCACAAATTTTCCCTTTCCCAAAAGAGCAAAACCTTGCAGGTGAGCGCTTTCGGTCTGTTAAAATACCTTTTATTCCTTGCAAGTGGTCGCTTGGCAGCATCTTAGCTTTGGACGGTCTTCGTCGAAGATGGCATTCGGCGTGCACTTGACTGGCCAGAAGTATTGCTTCCTGGCGCTGATCCTGCACATTTCGCGGTGCAGGATCGTGGGATGCACCAGGTGCAAGCATGCCGCTCAGGCGAAATTGCATGAGGTAGCGAGAAATGGATTCCCAGACTTCACCGTTGACCCTTGGCCTTTTGCCGGAGCCTCGCACTCGGTGGGAGAGGTTCGTTCTTAGCTTTGGTGCGCAGTCCCTTGTCGTGGCGGTTTTTGTGATTATCGCCGTTGCCTACCCGGAAGTGCTGGTTTTGCCGATCCACGACTATCACTTCGTGAACCTGGTCAGCACAGCCGCCCCGATTCCGCAAGCTCCTGCTCCCATCCAACATTTTTCGCTTCCGGTTCCGAAGCTCAGCGAACCGGTGACACCGCGACCGGAAGCCATGCGGGTTCCCGCCGAATTGGTGCGGAAGAAGCCAACCGTTCCCGAGGAACAGGCACCCAAAGTCGCGTTGGCCGCCAAGAAGGATGTTTTGCCGGAGGTGAAGGCGGAGATCCCGCGTCAGCCGGTCAAGACCAACGTATTCTCCGCGGGCAGCTCGGCGACGCCAACCATGGCGGCGGCACCGCAGGCCGTGCAGACCGGCGGCTTCGGAGATCCGAACGGCCTGCCGGCATCGAATAGCCATGGGCGCCCGATCACGATCGCGCAGGCCGGATCCTTTGATATGCCCTCCGGGCCCGGTTCGGGCAATGGTACCGGCGGATCTCGTGGGTTGAAAGGAGTGGTCGCGAGCAGCGGTTTTGGCAGCGGCGTTGCCACCGGCAACAGCTCTGGCCCGGTATCCGCCTCGCGCGCTCCGGTTCAACCGTCCGGCTTCGGAGATGCCGATATCGTCACCTCTGCACAGCCGAAGGCCAAAACAGCCGAAGCTGTCGCCAGGACCTTGCCTGTCGAGATCACGTTCAAGCCGCGGCCGGTTTACACTGACGAAGGACGGCAAATGAAGATTGAGGGCGAGGTGCTGCTGGATGTTGTGTTTTCCGCCACCGGGCAAATTCGCATCCTAAAGGTGGTGCGCGGTCTCGGTCACGGGCTGGACGAGTCTGCGGTTCGCGCCGCGGAAAAAATTCAATTCAAGCCCGCTCTCAGAGATGGTCAACCCGCTGATGCCGAGGCGGTGTTGCATATCGCATTTCAACTCGCATCATAAGGAATCCGAGTACCAGGTTCGTATGTGGCCAGAATGAAATCTATCAAAATGATGCGCTCCCGATTCGCACTGCTTACGCTCTGTTTGGTCTGCTCGGCCACGTTCTTATTCACCCAGACGTCGCCCACGCAGGCCGCACCCGTCCAAACCGCGCCTGATCTTCAGCTCTCTACCCGCGACGCCGCCGAGCAGCAGGCCAGCGCCGCTGCCGTCAGCTTCGATCAGGTCATCGACCGGGCGATCGAGCGCGAGCATTTTTTCATAGCCCAGATGAAGCATCTTCATCCTCTGGTCGAGACCTATCTCCAGAATCTGAAGGACGACAAAGAACTGGGCGCTCCGGTGCCCGCCAGCGACGTGTATTTCCTGGGTCGACTGGATATGAGCGATGGTACCGACGACCGCGCCTTCGTCTCGCCCACGACCGCCGGGCTCGGCAAGCGCATGCTCGGCAAGCTGAAAAATGTTTATTCCATGAAGTTTCTGCCGCTCGGTTTCGCCCAGATGGTGGTCCTCGACGAGGACTTCCAGCGAAGATATTACGATTTTACTTTCGTCCGCCGTGAGTTTCTGGGCGAAGTCCGCTGCGTCGTCATGGATGTTGCGCCCAAAAAAGATGCCGGGAAGGGCCGCTTCCTCGGCCGCATCTGGATCGAAGACCAGGGCTACAACATCGTGCGTTTTAATGGCACCTACTATCCACACCCCCGGGCCAGTTATTACCTGCACTTCGACAGCTGGCGCCAGAATATGCGTGCCGGCGGTATCTGGCTGCCGTCCATGATTTATTCCGAAGAGTCCGATCTCAAGTATCGCCTGGGACAAACCTTGGATTACAAGGCGCAGACCCGCCTGTGGGGCTACAACCTGAAGGACCTTCGCCGCAACTCCGAATTCACCGAGATTACGGTCGAGGCCCCGCAGTCGGTACAGGACCAAAGCCAAAAGGCCGAGGACGCTTCTCCGATTGAAGCGCAGCGCCAATGGGAGCGGCAGGCGGAAACTAACGTCCTTGACCGTTTGCAGCAGATCGGCCTGCTCGCGCCGGAAGGCGAAATCGACAAAGTACTGCAGACCGTCGTCAACAACATGATGGTCACCAATAATCTCGACATTCAACCCGAAGTCCGATGCCGGGTGCTCATGACCACGCCGCTCGAGTCCTTCGCGGTTGGGCACACCATCGTGGTCAGCCGCGGCATGATCGACGTTCTGCCCGACGAAGCGTCCCTGGCCATGATTCTGACGCACGAACTGTCCCACATCGTGCTCGGTCATCACCTCAATACCAAACTCGCCTTCAACGATCGCATGTTCTTTCCCGATGAACGCACCTTTGAGCGCATGGACTTCGCTCGCGACAAGACCGAGGAAGAGGCCGCCGACAAGAAAGCCATCGAACTGCTCAACAACTCGCCCTACAAGGACAAACTTGGCACCGCCGGCTTGTTCCTAAAGGCAGTCCAGGCGCGCGCTCCGGAGTTGAAGAACCTCATCCGTGCACATCTCGGCGACGGTCTGTTGAATGGCGATGCTACGAGAATGTCGTCGTTAATGACCTCGTCGCCACCGTTCGATCCGAAAAAGCCTGATCAGGTCGCGGCTCTGCCCCTCGGGGGACGAGTCAAGATTGATCCCTGGAATAACCAGCTGGAATTGATCAAAACCAAACCGGTGGCCATCACCAACGCTGCCGACAAGATGCCGTTCGAAGTTACTCCCTTTTTCCCGTACCTTACCAGGCTGAGCGACGCCGCTCCAGAAAAAGCCGCCCCCAGTCCGGAGAAATCGGTGGCGACTCCATCCGGGCAATAGCGGCAGCACCCGCGCATGGCTCCGCGGATCAGAATCCAGAATGAGGTGAACTTTGGCCGGCGGCCGCCGCTCGCTGGGCGCGGCCAAGCCACGAGATCACAGCGCACGCCACGCAGCCGAGGATCGCGCCGGGGGTGCCACCGTTTGGTTGCAACCGGAAAACAGCCCGCTGCTATTGCAGCGGGGGATGGTCCTGCGGCTGCTTACTGCGCCATCTGGCTTCCGACTTGCGAAAACACGTTGTTGGCATTGCCGCCGATTAATCGCACCGTCCCAATCACGATCACCAAAATTACCGCTAGCATCACCGCGTATTCGGCGACGTCCTGACCACTCTGCTCGGACCAAAGTCGTTGGATTTCCTTAATCACCGTTGCCCCCAATCGACGGTGCGCCCTAGCTTCGTGAATCTTCAAGACTTTTCGGGACATGAGTTCGCCGTCGTGTAATGTAAAAGTATCGTGAATGACTCACCGTTCCCAATAGCACGGCAGTGACTTCACCTGGCACTTTAGTGCCAGTTCTAAGGGATTCACCTTAGACCCGATCCGTTCGGCCGCAAGCTATTGACTGCACAAGACGTTAGACGATGGTCTTCAACGGTAGTCCCTGGTTTACCGCAAACAGCGCCAATTCCAGGCGCGTGGAGACGCCGAGTTTGTCGAAAATATTGCTGAGGTGGTGCTTCACGGTGTCTTCGCTGATTTTGAAGTACTCCGCGATTTCGCGGTTGGCGTAGCCCGCGACCACGGCCGAGACAATTTCCAGCTCGCGCGGGGTGAGGCCGAATTTTCGCTGTTTCGTTTCCTCGTTCGTACTCTGCATGAGGTTGCGAAGATACTGCACCAGATTCGAGACGCTGTCCCGTCCCACCCAGTATTCTCCCGCCATCACCGCGTGAATACTCTTGAGCAGAAGCTGGGTGGCAGAGTCCTTCAGCACCACACCCCGCGCTCCCAGCTGCAACGCCTCCACCACCTGTTTTTTTTCCACCGCCGCCGTGAGCAGGATGATGCGCACTTGGCCCGCACCACCCCCGCTCGTGTTCAGATCGCGCAGCGCGTCCAATCCGGTGTGGTGCGGCATGGCCAGATCGAGAAGCAGAATATCGGGTTTGATCTCGGTCGCCAGTTTCACCGCTTCGCGGCCGTCGCAGGCTTCCCCCACCACTTTCATGTCGCCTTCTGATTCCAGCAGGCGCCGCAAACCATCGCGGAAAATAGGATGATCGTCAGCGATGACGATACGTATGGGATGAGTTCGTTTCTCCGTTGTCGGCCTTTCCACTGTCGCCTTATCCATGATTCGCCTTTCTCGCCGGCGGAATCCGTACTTCCAGCCGCGCCCCGTGACCCGGGTTCGATTCTATCGTGAGTTCGCCTTCGAGCAGCCGCACTCTCTCGCGAATCACGGCCGGCCCCTTCCCGGCTCTCTCCAGCTCGCTTCCCGACAGGCTGCCGGAAAAAGAAAAACCCTTTCCGTCATCCTCCACCGTGAGCTGAAGATTGCCTGCGCGCTGGGCCAGCCGCACCAGCACATTGTGCGCTCCACTGTGCTTGCGCACGTTCACCAGGCTCTCCTGCACGATGCGCGCCAGCTCCCGGCAACCCTTCTGCGCCAGGTCCACCCGCTCCAGTTCGCTGACGAACTCGGCGGCGATTCCCGTCTCCCGCCGGAACCGCTCGACGGTGTCGGAAATGAACCCGAGCAGGCGATCCGCGTTCACTTCGAACGACTTCATCGCCTGCATCAGTTCGCGTAATTTCAGAACCTCTTCCCGCAGCAGTTTCTGAATCCGCCCCAGCTCGGCATTGACCACCGGCACCTGCGTTCCCGACTGCCGCCGCAGCACATCCAACTGCATTTCCACCGCGATCAGCGATTGAATCGCTCCGTCATGAAGCTCGCGCGCGAACCGCGACCGCTCCAGCGCGCCCGCACGTTCCCGCAGACGCCGCACCAGGTAAACGTTGTAAATCGCGGGCGCCACCTGCTGCGCAAACTCCTGCAAAAACCGCAATTCTTCATCCGGCTCGCCCATCATTTCCGGATCGAACAAGAACACCCGTCCCGACCACTCGCTGCCGAAGGCCAAGGTCACGGAAGCCATGACGTCGAACTTCTCCACGCGCGCCAGTGCCGTCAGAAATTCCGTTTTCGCGTCGCGCATGCGCTCGCCCTCGCGATTCAAAAGGACGGTGCGAAAACCCTGGCCGTTGCGCGAGGCGTAGATCGCATCCGCCGGCGAGTCGAACAAATACGCCTTTTCACTTTCCGGCAGAGCTTCGTGCCAGCGCAGCACCTCGGCCCCTCGTTTCACCTCGGCCAGAAACACGCGATAGCTGTTGGATTCCTGGGATGCACTCAGCACCCGGTTCGCGCCGTAGATGCTCATCACTTCCCCGAGAATCTGCTGCATGGTCCCGGTCAATCCCGCTTCCACGCGCGTCGAACTCAGAACGCGCGTGATCACGGCGCGTTCGGCCCGCACCTTCTTCTGGTTCTCTGACATGTAGCCGAGCAGAAATCCGAGCACAGTCAGATAGACCGAACTCATGAGCAGCTGCTGCGGATCCAGTTCCCGCACGCTGACACCGAGGCGCGGCAGATGCACCATATGCAGCCACGGGTCCGCCGCTGCTTCCAGTCCGGCGCGCACCACCAACGCTTCCACACCGAGCAGTGCCACCGCCAAAACTGCGGTGCCCACCGTCTCCCACAGCCCCCAGCGGTACGCCGCCGCCGCCATCACGAACACAAAGAACAGAAAGAACGGCCCGCTCTGCGCCGTAGCAAACAAGGAAATCAGCACCGGCCACAAGATATCCAGCCCGTGGACCACGAGACGGAAGGCTGTCGTCGACTGCGGCCGAAACCGTAACAGCATCAACACGACCACCCCGTTCACCAGGTACGCCGTCAGCAGCCAATAGAACCACCGGGAATAGGTCAGGCCGCGCACCGGCTCCAGAAACAGCGACGACACCGCGGCAATGGTCAGCGCCACCCGTGCGGTGGCCAGCCAGCGTTCCGTGCGCCGCACTTCTCCCGCACTGAGAGGGGCACGAAAACGCCATAGATCACGGTATCGAGGAATGATCCAGGACAAAGTATTCTCGCCAGGCGAATGACTCAAGCTGGAGCGCCTAATTCTAAAGGCAATCTCGGACAAACTCCAGGCGGGAAATCTTGCTCTACCCTTGAAAGCGGGGCATGACCGGCCAACCGAAATCCACCGGCACGTCTCCGGAGGCCGGGAAATCGGACCTCCCCGAGGCCCCGCCAACAGCGAAGTTTGCCGGTGGTTACTCTAGTAACCTCCTGGCGCCGACAACCCGTTCTAAAATGGACGCCTGGAGCGACCCCTTGCCCTTCTCTCCGCTTCCCAAACTCTGGTTTTCTCTGCTGATCACGCTGGTTCTTGCCCAGACGGCGGCGTCACTGCTCATGCACCGGGGAGAGGCGCTCACCATCGCCAGCGACCTCATCCAGGGCTTTCTGCTCCTTGTTGCCACCACCGCCTTCCTGCCCAATGTTTCGCGCTCGCGTTACCCGACTCTTCACATTCGGATCTTTTGGATCCTGATGAGCATCGGAATGTTTCTCCGGCTGAGCTATCAGGGAATGTGGAATTACTTCGAAGTCGTCAAACGGCAGGAGGTACCCGAGCCTTTCCTGGGCGACATCGTTTTGTTCCTGCACCTTGTACCCATGATCGCCGCTCTCGCGCTGCTGCCCCATCTTCGGGATTACGATCGCGATGAGCGCATCCGCATGCTTGACTTCGCCCTCCTGCTCACCTGGTGGGTGTTCATTTACGTTTATGCTGTGATTCCGTGGCAGACTGTGCAGGTCAATGAGGCCGCATATAGTGCCAATTTTAACTTCGCGTATCTGACCGAAAAACTTGTACTGCTGGTCGCGCTTGCCATGCTTGCCTACAGCACCGAGGGCGGCTGGCGCCAGCTCTATGGACAATTGCTCGGAGCAAGCGCACTCTACGCCTCCAGTTCGTATGTCGCCAATTGGGCCATTGGTCGCAAGTTCTACTACAGCGGCAGCATCTACGACATCCCGCTCACCATTTCCATTGCCTGGATGGCCGCCGCTCCCTTACTCGCAGCTCGAATCGACCTGTCCAGTTCCCGGCCGATGCAGCCCACTCTCGGCATCTGGATCCCGCGCCTCAGCATGCTCGCCTTGTTCAGCATCCTCTGGACGGCCTTGCACTCGGCACTGGATCCGAAGCTCCCGCCTGCGGTCAAGTCCTTCCGCGTTACGGTCAGCCTTCTGGCCATGACCGGAGTCGGTGTCGTCGTTTTCTGGCGCCAACGCCTGCTGCGCGACGAACTCGCCCGCTTTCTCGAAAAGTCCCGCCGGTCGTTCGACGACCTCAAGGCTTTGCAGGAGCAGCTCATTCAATCCGAGAAGCTGGCTTCGCTCGGCCAGTTGGTCGGCGGAGCCGCCCACGAGATCAACAATCCGCTCACCGCCATGCTGGGATACTCCGACCTGCTGAGCGCGTCGGGCATGGGTCCCGCGGAACAAATCCAGGCGCGAGAGATCGGCGAGCAGGTACGCCGCACGACCACCCTGGTAGCGAACTTGCTCACCTTTGCCCGCCCCGCGCCCGCTCGCGTCGCCCCCATCGATATAAATTCTGTGCTCCAGACCGCCGTACGCTTGCTGGCCCCTAAGTTGGAGGCGGGCGAGAGCTCCATCCGGCTCGAACTCTCTGCCGCGCTGCCCCTCGTGCTCGCCGACTCCAACCAAATTTTGCACGTCTGCATGCATCTTGCCGGACAGGTCCGAGCCAACCGCCATGAACACCCCCCGTCCGGGCTTTGCTTACGCACCCATAGCAAAGGGAACCTGGTAATGGTCGACTTCTTGTCTTTGGACTCTTCGACTGGCCGTGCGGGCGATAGTTCCGCGGACTCTTCTACACAGATCCCTTTCTTCCACTCGCTGCTTGCCTCCGAGGGCGCCAACAAACCGTCGACCCTTTCTCTCGGTGCGTGCTGCCGCATCGTTGAAGAACATCGCGGCCGACTCCTGCAGCCGTCGCTTGCCGATCGGGGGGCGTTCCGCATGGAACTCCAGGTCGCGTCCGCTTCCGCCACCGCTTCTTCCTATAATGCAACCAGCCGCCCGTTGGCCCGCGGCGCTTCCTAGCGGGTGAAATCTTCCTTCGACACCCGAGGTAGGCAAACCGCCCAGGGTATCGGCGCCGAGACTCTTGGGTTCTGTGGAATTCGCCGGACCGCGACCGGACCGTGCAAATAAACCGCAGGACGGCGGACTGTTATCCCTGGTGCGATGGTCGAGAAGGCTCCCCAAGCACCGGAAACGATTCTCTGGGCAACATGCGGACAACGGCTAGTCTATGGCAACCGGCTCTGAAAACCGCGCTCCCGCTGCGGCCGCGGTTAGGGGCCCGTTCGATTGCGGCAGGTCGAGCGGGCACCCCTCGCCAAAATCAACCCTGCGGCTCCGAAAGCTTGAAACCTTCCCGCTTCAACTGACCGCAAGCCGCGAAGATGTCTCGCCCCCGGGGCCGCCTCACAAAAGCCGGGATCCCCGCCGCGACCAATATCTCCCGAAACGCCATCACCCGCTCATGCTCTGGCGTCCGATACGGCAACTCCGTTCCCGCATTTAAGGCAATCAAATTGATTCTCGCCCGCACGCCCCGAACCAGTTCCACGATCTCGCGCGCATGCTCGGGAGCGTCGTTCACCCCCGCCAGCAACACATACTCAAACGTCATCTTCTCGCGCGTCCGCAGCGGAAACTCGCGCGCTGCTCTCATCAACTCCGCCAGATTCCACTTGCGGTTCAGTGGCATGACTTCACTGCGCAACGCATCATTCGATCCATTCAGTGAAATCGCCAGCTTCGGACGCACCGCTTCCCGCCCGAAATCCCGAATCCGCGGCACGATTCCTGCCGTCGACACCGTCATCCGCGACTCTGGAATCCCCACGCCTTCGACCAGCAGCCGCACCGCTTTCATGAAGTTGTCATAGTTCAAAAAAGGTTCGCCCATGCCCATAAACACAATGTTCACGCGCTGCCGCGGCGGCTCCACTCCCTGATCGCGAAGCACCGTCGCAATCTGCCCCACAATTTCTCCCGCCTCGAGATTCCGCTTCACCCCCAGCAGAGCCGTGAAGCAAAACTTGCAGTTCACCGCGCATCCCACCTGACTCGAAACACAGATCGTAGCCCGCCGAAACCCCGCCGACGCCGATCCGCCCTCGAGTTCATCCCCCGCTTCGCTGCCGTCACCGCGTTCCCCGCCATCGCCCTCCGGCATCCACACCGTCTCCACTGTCTCACCGTCGGTCAGCTGGATCAGATACCGCACCGTGCCGTCGCTTGCAACAAACCTGCCGGCAATCCCGGGAACTCCAACCTCCCACCCTGCCTCGGCCAGACGGGTGCGGTAGTCGGCCGGCAGCGTCGATACCTGTTCCAGCCGGTCAATCTTTTGCCGATAAACGGCATCAAATAACTGTCGGCCGCGATAGCCCGGCTGGCCCGAAGCAAGCGCTAGACTCGTCAGCTCTGGCAAGCTGAGTCCGAGGAGCGAATTGGAAAGCTGTCTTTGCATGGCAATTGCAGGTGGAGCGGCACTCTGGCACCCCGGATCGTCGCTGATACTCCATTGTGATGTCAAAGACTGGCTCTAAGTTACACAAAAATAAGGCTGAACTTCAACCCCTCGGCCCGCCTCAGATTGTGGGACAATGGTAGTAACAACCCGCCCAGGATTCGTATCGGGGCATCCTAAAGGCGATGCCGCAAGCACCTCGGAATAGAACGCCTCGTGAAGAGGCTGGGAACTAGTTAAGAAACTCCATGGTAAAAGAAACCCGCAGTATTCGTCGTCAGGTGTTGCCGAATGGCCTCACCGTCATCACCGAGCAGATGCCTCATATCCGCTCTGTCGCCATCGGCATCTGGCTGAAGTCCGGCTCCCGTGACGAGGATTCCGAATGGAATGGCATCTCCCATTTCATCGAGCACATGGTCTTCAAGGGTACCGAGACCCGCTCCGCCGAGGACATCGCACGCCAAGTCGATTCGATCGGCGGCAACATGGACGCCTTCACCGCAAAAGAATGCATTTGCTTCAATATCAAAGTCCTCGACGAGCACCTGCCGCTGGCCATGGACGTCCTCAGCGACCTAGTCCTTCACCCCGTATTTGATGCCAGCGACATCGCCAAAGAACGCGGCGTCATCCTCGAAGAAATAAAGATGGATCAGGACAATCCCGATTATCTGGTCCACGAGATCTTCACGCAAAGTTTCTGGAAGGACCACGCCCTCGGCCTGCCCATCCTGGGCACGCGCGAAACCGTCAGGAAATTCGAGCGTCCCGTGGTTTCACGCTTCTACGGACATCACTTCGCCCCCGGCAACCTAATCGTGAGTGCCGCTGGAAACCTCGATCACAACCACTTTGTTGACCTGGTAACGAAATATTTCGAACACGTACAGCCGGCCAAGAACGGCCTGCACTCGCCTGCGCCCAAGACCTTCTCCCGCATCAACCTGCGCAACAAAAAGTCTCTCGAGCAAGTGCAGATCTGCATCGGCGTCCCCTCGCACCCCATGGCCCACGAGCGCCGCTACGCCTCCTACATCCTGAACACACTGTTAGGCGGCGGCATGAGCTCCCGTCTGTTCCAGGATATCCGCGAGCGGCAGGGTCTGGCCTATTCCATCTACAGCGACCTGAATCCCTATCGCGACACCGGTTCGATGTGCGTGTATGCCGGAACCTCGCGCGAGTCCGCCATCAAAGTGGTCGAGTGTGTCATCAAGGAATTCCGCAATCTGAAGGCTACGCTTGTTCCCGAGGAAGAACTCCGCCGCTCCAAGGATCAGCTCAAGGGCAGTCTCATGCTCTCGCTCGAATCCTCGACCGCGCGCATGTCGAACCTGGCCCGCCAGGAAATGTACTACGACCACTTCTATGGCCTCGACGAACTCATCGAACGCATCGAAGCCGTCATCACAGCGGACCTGCAGCAAACGGCGGAAGAGTTTTTCCGCACCGACCAGATCGCCGTTACCATCTTGGGCAATCTCACCGGTTTGAAACTGACGCGCGACCAACTCGCCTGCTGAAGCACTGGGTGAAGAGCCGCGCATGACGGTTCCGAGTAACGTGACCGATTGGCCGCGAGTAACTCCTGTCTGCCGGCCCAAGGATCCCAGTCTCGCGCCGGCCTTTGTTACCCGGTTGGTGGTTGTGGACACAGGGCTGTCGATCTCCTTCTCCTGGCCGGCAGCCCCTGGCCGCCTCCTGCGCTTCGCTCTGCGCGGTCAACGTGATTCGACCGCGGTTCGACTGAACTTGGCACAACCGTAATTGGAGTGTACCCTCCTTGTTCCGCTTGCTATTCTAGTAGCAGTGCCGGCGGGACAAGCCCCGCCCAGAAGCCAGCGTCAGCGGAGCGATGAAGGAAGCTGACGACATCCGAGCGCAAGAAGTTTGTACCGATTCGAACCGATCACCCATGCAAACGATGCTCGACATTCTCGCGCAGATTTTTGGCACTCTCTGGGCGCACAAACTGCGCTCCTTCCTCACCATGTTCGGCATCGCCTGGGGTGTCGGTTCCTTGCTTCTGCTGGTTGGCCTCGGAGAAGGCTTCAGAACCGGCAACCAACGCGGTCTTTCCGAATACGGCGAAAACATCATGATGATCTTCCCTGGCCGCGCCCCTGCCGTTCCAGGCAGCATGAACTCCGCCCGCCAGTACCGGCTCACCTACCAGGATTATCTCGACATCCGGGCAGAATCCCCTCACATCAAAGCCATCACCCCCGTTCTTACCACCAACGACGTGCATGCCGTCAGCGAGTTCGCCAGCGCCAGCGGCCAGATCACCGGCGCCGAACCACAATACAATGGAATCCGATTTCTGCCCCTCAAACTCGGACGCTGGCTGAATGACCTCGACGAAACTCAAAAACGCGACGTCGTCGTCCTTGGCGATGAGATGTCGCACAATCTTTTCCCCGGACGTCCCGCCATCGGCTCGTTCATTCTTCTCAATGGCCATCGTTTCGAGGTCGTCGGCACCCTGAATCGCGTCGGCCACGGTGACGACAACTCCACCAACACTCGCGCCTACATACCCTTCCAGGTCATGCGCAGCGATTTCCCCCTCAAGGGCGAGGAGGGCCACGACGCGATTTCATTCCTCAACTATCAGCCGCGTGTCGCCGATGAACACGTCCTCGCCGAGGACGAGGCACGCCGCGTGATCGCGCGCAATCACGGCTTCGACATTCGCGATCAAGACGCCTTCGAAGGCTGGGATACGGTCAAGCAAGCCCAAATGATGGGCACCATCTTCGATACCATGGACGAATTCCTGGGCACGGTCGGTCTGGTCACGCTCGCTCTTGGCGCCATCGGCGTCGTCAACATCATGCTGGTCGCCGTATCCGAGCGCACCCGCGAAATTGGTCTGCGCAAAGCCCTGGGCGCCACCAACCGCAGCATCATGCTGCATTTTTTTGTCGAAGCTATTTTGCTCACGCTGGTCAGCGGACTCATCGGCATGGCCCTGGCCGGCGGCTTTATGGGGCTGCTCGGCCGCTACAACTTTCAGGGCGGATTTGACCCGCCGCGACTGATTCCCAAAAGCGCAATTCTCGCCATCGCCAGCCTGACTCTTGCGGGCATAGCCGCCGGCGTCTATCCCGCGCGCAAAGCAGCCCGCCTGGAGCCGGTCGAAGCCTTACGGCAGGAATGAGTAGCAGAGGGAAGGAAGAATTGGCCGTCGCTAACCTGGAATTAGCCGCGGAAGAACGGTAGGCTTTAATCACAAACCACAAATCCAACTATGATCCGCGACCTGCTCCAGGAATCCTACAATGCCATGCGCCATAACCGGCGCCGCACCGCCCTCACCGTGCTGGGCATGGCCTGGGGCATTGCCACCGTCGTCATGCTTCTTGCCTACGGCGACGGCTTCGGCCGCGCCATTGTCAACATCTTCGCCAATTTCGGAACCAAGCTGTTCATCGTATTTCCCGGCCGCAGTTCCATGCAGGCGGGCGGACAAAAGGCGGGCGTGCCCGTGCGCTTCACTCTCGACGACGTTGGCCTGCTGACGGCCAACATCCCGCAGATCACCCACATCACACCCAGCTGCAACAAAGACGCGAGCCTGCAGTTCGACACCCGCTCTTACACCATGGGCGTCTTTGGTGAATACGCCAACACTTTCGACATCCGCGCCCTCGGCCTGGCGCAGGGACGCTTCTTCAACCCCGAGGATCAGGTCCAGCACGCGCGCGTTGCCGTCATCGGCTCGGAAACCAGGGAAAAGCTTTTCTCCGGACGCAACGCTCTCGGCGAGCCGATCCGCATCGACGGCATCAGCTTCGAAGTTGTCGGCGTTCTCGCCCCTAAAATGGAGGAGGGCGACAATGATATCAACCGCGTCGTCTACGTCCCCTTCACCACCATGAGTGACCTTAAGGATACCCACTACCTCGATTCCATCTGGTTCAACTACGAAACCAACGACTACGAGCGAATCGAGCAATCCATGCGCTACATCCTGGCCGACCAGCACAGGTTCAATCCCATTGATCGCCGCGCCGTGATTGTTGTCAATCTTATGGATCGGCTCCATCATTTCGAGGTCGTCACACTCGGCCTCAAGATCCTGCTCGGCTTCATCGGCACTCTTACGCTGGGAATCGGCGGAGTCGGCCTCATGAACATCATGCTCGTTTCCGTCACCCAGCGCACCCGCGAAATCGGTGTCGAAAAAGCCCTCGGCGCCCGCCGCGGCCATATTTTTTTCCAGTTTCTGGCCGAGGCTCTCACCATCACTTTTGTCGGCGGATTGCTCGGCATCATCCTGGCCTATGTCGTCGCCTTCAGCGTTGGCCGACTCACCCTTTACAGCGCCATGGCCAAACATGCCGAAGCCGGTGACATCCGCTTGACGATCAACCCGGTTACTCTCGTCGTCGCCGTCGTTATCCTGGCCGCCGTCGGACTGATCAGCGGCATGGTTCCCGCCATCCGCGCCTCCCGCCTCGACCCCATCGAAGCCCTTCGCTACGAATAGCCCTGCGAACTCCCCTGGCCCTCCCGGCGGGTGTGAAGTTCTGCCGCCAACGCCTTTCGGGAAATGTCTTGCTGAGGGCGGCTGAGCAATTCACCAGCGGAGCCCAAAGGCGCCCAACCCGCGCCCGCGCCAACCCGGCGGGCGTGCGCAGGGATGACGCTCCAGTCGGCAGGAAGGCCGCACACCGAGGACCAGGGTGTATATTTGCACTGCTTGGAGTCTCGAAAACCCACAGCAACATTTAATCCGCACGAGTGTTATCGCAACTGGAGGATCAAGAAAACGAGGATCAAGAAAACAATGAAAAAGCTGATCGGTTTATTCGTGATATATTTCGCGTTTTCTCTCTCAGCCATGGCACAACACGAGGCCCACGCAAGCGCAGGCCGGCCCGAGGTCGGTGGCGGTCATGCAAACATACCCAAGCACGGCCCCGCCAAAGTGAGTACTCCTCATGCCGTCGAAGAACACCGCAACTTCAGCGACCGAGAAGGACATCCCAATGCTCCCCACGTAGATCGCGGCAGAGAATGGGTAGGCCACGATACCGGTCGTGACGACCCCCACTACCATCTTGATCATCCGTGGGAGCACGGCCATTTCACCGGCGGCATCGGACGTGGACATATCTGGCATCTAGCGGGCGGCGGCCCCGGACGCTTCTGGTTCGGTGGCTTCTACTTCTCGGTGGCTCCCTACGATGTGGGCTTTTGTGACGGCTGGCTCTGGGATTCGGACGAAATCGTCATCTACGATGATCCCGATCACGTCGGCTGGTACCTCGCCTACAACGTCAGGCTCGGCACCTACGTTCACGTGACCTATCTGGGAGCGTAGTTTGTTACTTCTGCCTGCAGAATGCGGAGAGCCGGGCGTTACCGCCCGGCCACTCCACTCGGCTACTTCTTATCGTCCTGTTTATCGTCCTTCTTCCGCTCGCTCTTGTCGTCCTTGCTATTGTCGCCAGTCTTTGTCTTGTCTACAATCGAAACCAGATCCACCTCGAAAATCAAGGTTGCATTGGGCTCAATTCCCCCTCGCGGCTCGCCCCGCTCGCCATACGCCAGACTCGAAGGAATGAAGAGCTGCCACTTCGATCCCACCGGCATCAGCTGCAAAGCTTCGGTCCACCCCTTGATCACTTGACCGACGCCAAACGTCGACGGCTGCCCGCGTTTGAACGAGCTGTCGAATTCCGTACCATTGATCAAAGTGCCGCGGTAGTTGCAGACCACCGTATCGGTCGCGGAAGGCTTCGGACCATCACCCGCCTTCAAAATCTTGTATTGCAAACCGCTGGGCAGCGTGATCACGCCTTCTTTGTCCTTATTACCGGCCAGAAACGCGTCGCCCTCGGTCTTGTTCTTGGCTGCAGCCTGTTGCATCTTTTCCTGCTGCTGCTTGTTGACTTCGGTCTGAACTTCGTTCAATACGGTTTTCGCTTCATCCTCGCTCAAACGCGTCTTGCCATTGGTCGCGGCATCCTTCAAGCCCTGGGCGACCAGGTTCCAGTCCACCTCCACCGACTGCTTCTTCAGGCCTTGGGAATAGCCGGTTCCGATGTTCATTCCCAACGCATAACTGAACTTCTGTTTGCGCGTCGTCAACGCAGCCGCACCGGCCGTGATCGTGCCCGCCTTCTTTACGGGAGCTTTCGTCGTTGTGGTTGCAGGAGCCGTTGGGGTCGTCGCCGGAGCGCTCGCTGCTGGAGTCTGCTGGGCGTAGCCATCTCCGGCCAGCGTAATCGCTGCGGCCAATAGAAAGGTTGGAGTGAAGAATCTTTGCATGTTTCTATTGTCCCATTCGCTCGCCATCTGCGCCAGACCGCAGGCCACCCGTGAAATCGCACTCGCTCGGGAATCAATCCGTCAGACGGTGGGTTGCTCTGATTTGCTCTGACACTCAGTTCCGAGTTTGGTTTACGGGCACGTCGCGTCCGCGAGGCCGCAATCGCAGCCCGAACCCGTTGGCGGCCTCGGTCACCGAGCCTTGCCGCCGCCGGAGCACTCGATCGCTGGGCGCGCTATAATTTCCCCCATGAAAATCACTCGCCTTCTCCCCCAAGCCCTGCTGGTGGTCGCTTTAGCCTCCGCCGGTTCTGCAAAAATGCTCGTTCAAATCAAGGACGCTCAAGGCAAGGTTGTGGGCTCCGCCATTGTGTGGGAATCGACCCCCGGAATCGGGATGGAGGTCAACGTGGAAAATCTACCTCCCGGCGAGCACGCCATCCACTTTCACCAGAACGCAAAATGCGAAGCCCCCGACTTCAAGTCCGCCGGAGGCCACTTCAATCCCGATGGCAAGAAACATGGCTTGGAGAATCCCGAAGGCCACCACGCCGGCGACAATCCCAACTTCACGGTCGGCCCAGACGGCAAAGCGCATTTCAAATGGGAAGACAAGGACGTCACCTTGGGCAACGACAGCCATTCCCTGTTTAGCAACGGAGGCACAGCTCTCGTGATCCACGCTAAGGCCGACGACCAGAAGACCGACCCGGCAGGCAACGCAGGTGACCGCATCGCCTGCGGTGTAATCACCAAATAGGATTGCGGCGGCGCCTTGGTGCGGTTGCCCTTTCGGAAGTCGAGGGTTCAACCCGGGCTCAGCGCATGGCCCTCTGGCAGGTGTCAGGCGAGACGCCGAGCGAGCCATGAGGGTTGATTTTCGGTGCCAAGTCCTTGTTCCGTATCCGGAAAAGACGCGGGGAGCAGCCGGCAGCTTGGGAAAAAAACTGAAGGCCGCCCCCCGATGCGCGTTCCTATGCGAAGGCGCTTGCGCCGGCGCTCCTCGATCCGGGCCGCACCCGCTAGTTTCCCGCCGGCATGTACAGCGCCGGGATATTCTGCTTATTCACCATTTCGTTCAACGCCGCCAGGTCCTTCGATATTAGTTCGTGGTAACGGGCCAGCAGTGGTTGCGTCTCTTTTTCAAGATCCTCATAAACCTCGTACTGCTGCCTGGTGGGCAAGGCATCGGCGGACTCCACGCTGAACAGCAACGAGTGCAGCCGTTCGTCGATCAGCACCGGATAGTTCAGATTCGACTCCGAACTCTTCGAGTTCACCTGCAGCAGCTGCGACTCAAGGTCATAACTTTTCTTGTCGAAGTCCTTCGTTGCAGTCACCAATGATGCATACCGCGCATCGTCGCCAAAGCGCTTGTCTAACCCGCGCGTCTGCGCCCGTAGCTCGCGGATCGCCGAGATCGCCTCGTGAATCTCCGAGACCTGCGCCACAATCTTGCGGCCGAGCTCGACCTGCTTCTGGACATCTTCGCCCGAAACCTTCACCCGGGGATCCAGTCTCAACTCCAGGGGCACCGTGTACGACTTCCCGTCGGCCCTCAGCCGCACCGAGTACATGCCCGGAGGCGCCATTGGTCCACGGTCGCGAAACTCTGCGCCGGGCTCTCCCGGCAAAGGCGTCGGCCCCTGCAGCAGCAAATTCCAGGCAAACCGATTCACCCCCACATCGGTCGGAATCTTCTCATCGGGAGGTGTCTGATCGGGCCACTCGGGCGGCGTTTCCGCTTCCTTCTTGTCTTCGTTCGAGTAGCTCCGCACCACTTTTCCCGAAGCATCCAGGAATTCCAGCGCCACCACGCCCTTGGGCGCGCTCGGGAGGTAGTAATAAATGATTGCACCGGTTGGAGGGTTCTCGCCCACCGGTTGCCTCCGCTCGAAGAACAGCGGCCAGCGCAAACGGTAAGTCGGCCGCGGCTTGTAGAGCACCGCTTCGGCCGCGGCCTGTGCGCCGGCAGCGCGCAGCGGCGTCAGGTCATCCAGAATCCAGAAAGAACGCCCATGCGTAGCCACCACCAGATCGTCATTCTTAACAATCAAGTCGTGAATCGGAGAGTTCGGCAAATTCAATTGCAGGGATTGCCAATTCGCGCCGCCATCGAAGGAAACGTAGATCCCGGTCTCCGTGCCCGCGTACAACAGATTCTTCCGCACCGGATCTTCACGCACCGCATGCGTATAGGCGCCATCCGGAATGCCGTTCGTAATCTTCGTCCAGGTCTTACCGAAATCCGTGGTCCTGAAAATATAAGGCCTGAAATCGTCAAGCTTGTGCGTGTCGACAGCCGCGTAAGCCGTGCCCGCATCGTGCGGCGAAGCCTCAATCAGGCTCACCAGGCTCCAATCGGGAATCCCTTTCGGCGTAACATTGGTCCAGTTCTTGCCGCCGTCACGAGTGAGGTGAATCAGGCCATCATCGGTGCCCGCCCACAGCAGGTCTTTCTGGATCGGCGACTCGGCGACGGTGAACACGGTGTCGTAGTATTCGACCGACGTATTGTCCTTGGTCAGCGGACCACCCGAGGAAACCTGCTTGCTTCTGTCATTGCGGGTCAGGTCGGGACTGATCGCTGTCCAGCTCATTCCTTCGTTGGTCGTCTTGAAAACCTTCTCGGCAGTCGTGTAGATCACATTTGGATCATGCGGAGAAACCAGGATCGGTTGTGTCCACCCCAGCCGGTATTTCAGGTCGCCCACGCCGTGCCCCGACGTATCCTCCGGCCAGACCGTGATGTCCTGTTCCTGGTTGCTGCGCCGATCCAGCCGGGTGACCACGCCGCTGCCCGAGCCGGCATAAATAATATTCGAGTCGCGCGGATCGGGCGCAAGGTATCCACTCTCGCCACCACCCGCGTCGAACCAATGCTGCCGCCCCACATAGCCATCGTCGGTGCGACTGAGAATGCCGATGGTCGAGTTGTCCTGCTGCGCACCATACACTTTGTAGAGAAAGTCGTTATCCGCGGCCACGTGATAAAACTGCGCTGTTGGCTGGTTATACTGTGTGGACCAACTCTTCCCGCCATCCACCGAGATCGTCGCCCCGCCGTCGTTCGAGTTGATCATGCGATTCGGATTCTGCGGATCGATCCAGAACCCGTGGTGATCGCCATGCGGCGCGGGCAGCAGATTCAGCGTCTTGCCCCCGTCGGTCGAGCGAAACAGCCCCGTATTCAACATGTACACCGTGTCCACGCTCCTCGGATCGGCGAAAATATGAGTGAAGTACCAAGCCCGCTGCGTGAGTCGCTGGTCCTCGTTGACGCGCAACCACGTCTCGCCACCATCGTCTGACCGATATAGCCCGCTCTGCTTCGACTCAATGAGCGCATACACGCGATTCGAATCGGCGCCCGAAACGCTCACCCCGATGCGCCCCAGAATGCCCTCCGGCAGGCCCTTGCCTTCCAGGTGCTTCCAGCTGTTTCCGCCGTCTGTCGAGCGATACAAACCGCTGCCTGGACCACCACTCTCCAAACTCCAAGGCGTGCGCCGGATTTGATAAAGCGCAGCGAACATGACATTGGAATTATGCGGATCGACCGCGAGATCGATCCCGCCTGACTGGTCGTCCTTGTAGAGAATCTTGTCCCAGGTCTTGCCCCCGTCATTGGTGCGAAAAATCCCGCGCTCCGCGTTCGGCCCGTAAGCGTGGCCGAGCGCGGCGATCAGGACATGGTCGGAGTTGCGCGGATCAATCCAGACGCGAGCAATGTGCTGCGTATCTTTCAGTCCGATGTGCAGCCAGGTCTTTCCGCCATCGGTGGTCTTGTAGACTCCATCGCCATAGGAAATATTGCCGCGCAGGCAGGACTCCCCCGTCCCCACATAAATCACATTCGGATTTGATTCCGACACCGCGATCGCGCCAATCGACGAGATCACACTGCCGTCCGAGATCGGCTGCCAGCTGACGCCGCCATCGGTGGTCCGCCAAACGCCGCCCGCCACGCCACCGAAGTAGTACGTGAATGGACTTCCCGGAATTCCGGTGACGGCCAGTACACGCCCGCCACGATAGGGTCCGATATCGCGCCATTTCATCCCCTTGAACTGCGCTTCGTTGTACGATTGCGCCATCGCGCACGTCGACAGTACTGCGAGCAGAACCCACTCCACCAGCCAGCCGCGAACTTTCATAGACGCCCCCCCGAAAAGTCTGCCCCCCGCGAAGAGGAGCGATCATCATACCCGATTGAAGAACGACACGAGCGCCGAACAAGCCCAGCTCGCCCTGGTCTGCGCTCAAGATGAATAAAGAAACTCCAAGGCTTCCGGAAAGCGCGCCGCCCATGCCGATTCGCCGTGCGTGCCCTCGTCGATACGCACCTTCAGCCTCGGTTCGTCCAGTCCCGAGCCGCGCAGGTTGACTTCGAGGTCGCGAACATCGGCAACAATGTTCGCGTCTTTCTCCGCGTTTCCCGTTTCATGCCTCCCCATCCCCAGGTATATGCGCGCCGGCCAGCGGCGGAATCCTCGGCTCCGTTTGAGAATTTTCCGTCCCGCCACAAACAGCGAGGGACTCTCAATCAGCAATTGTCCGAACACTCCCGGCGCCGCCAGTCCGGTGTACAGGGTGATCAGGCCACCGAGAGAAGACCCGCCCAATCCTGTGTTCAACGGCCCCTTGAGCGTCGGATAGCACGCCTCGATCAGCGGCATCACCTCGCGCTGCAGAAAATCCGGATAGCATCTTCCTTTAGGGCTCAGAACCTTTGGATCTTTGGATCGGTACGGAATATATTCATCAGCGCGGTTCTTTGTGTTGTCGATGCCGACAATGATCAGCGGCCGAATTTTTTGTTCCGTAATCAATCGCGTCGCTGTCTCCCCCACCCGCCAGTGCACTCCGGCAAAAGCCGTAGCCGGATCGAACAGATTCTGCCCATCATTCAGATATAGGACCGGGTAGCGTGTCCTGCCCCATCCGTCATAATCCGGAGGCAGCCAGACCCGCAACTGCCGCGTGTTCCCAAAAATCGGGCTCACCAGTTCATGCAGCCAAATGTTGCCGGCAGAAACCGGCAAAGTGGCCGCAACCGCAGGGTTCGTTCTCGGTTTGCGTATTGTCGGACGGGGCATGAATCGAATCGGTTTCCCATCGCGGATCGCCGGGCGAGGCCGCAAGATCGAATACAAAAGACGTCCTCTCCGGCGCTGCCGACCGGGTCCAGGCTATTGGCGACTGCTTCTCCACCAGATCACCGCTGCCAGCATGGTCGCGGTCGTTATCAACGCCAATGAACTCAAGCACAGTATGCAATACACTCCGAGCACGCGGGCTTCAATGTAGGTCAAGTAACAGGCAAACACCAACCCCGCGCCCGCCGCCGCGAAGAGCATCGCCGGGGTTTGGCGTCGCCGGCGATACACGGTGGCCAGAACCGCCAATGCCCCGTACCCCAGAATCCCGATCAGCGCAACCGGTACACCGGCGATCGAAGAATACTCGCTGCGGTTGACAATATCGCAATTGAACGATTCCCCAATATCGCAGTATGCGGTCTTCGAGGTCGCATAGTGATGCTGCAACGACACCGACGACAGGGCGATTCCGCACGCCGCCAGAAGGGAAACCAGGTTCATCAGAAGCTTCGTCACGCCGGTCACGGCAGCGCGCATCCCGTGCGATCGCGCAACTCCCCCAGGCTGAACACCCGTTCCACCCGTTCCCCCGTGGGCGGAAACTGCCAAGTCGGATAATGCAGGACCTTTTCGTCTTTGCAAACCTGCGACTGCCCGCGCGTCTGGCCTTTGATTCCGCACTCCACATAGGGGGCGTAGGCAAACGACGCTCCAAACTTTTCCTTCTGCTCCACACAATGCGGACACCACCAAGCCCCATACATCTTCACTCCGCGCTCGGTCAAACAGCGCGCAAACGCATCGTGCTCGTGCTGGCTCCGGTAATAAAGACTGTAAGCCAGCCCGCACAAGACCAGGAGGGCCAAGCCATAGATCACTCTGCGCCGCCACATCCGGCTCTCCGCTGTCGGTATCCCGAGTTTTTCCTTCTGCCGTTGCCTTCGTTCTTGCGACATGGAATTTTTATATCACGACCCGTAAAGGCGGGGGCTGCTTCCTTCTCACACCAGCACCCGCAGCGCCGCCGGCAACACATCGATCGCCTTGCACTCCAGCCTCAGCACCTCGCCATCGACCATCACATCGACCGGCCCGTCCAGCTCAAACTCGACACGCCGAACCGCCTGCCGCTCGGCCAGCGGATGCCGCGTGTGCGTGCCATCGTACAGTGTTGTCAAATTCCGGATCAGCCCCCAGCGACCGATCGGCCCCCACCGCACATATTCAATCAATCCATCGTCGGTAACCGCGTCGGGAGCGATCATCATGGTGCCACCCGTGAACTTGCTGTTGTTGAACGTCAGAAACAGGCAGCGCCGCGAGTCCAATGCCTGCTGCCCCTCGACCCGTACCGGAAACGATCGCCGCTTGAGCCGAGCCAGACAAAGAAAAATGGACAGCAAATACCCGAACTGCCCGAGCGCCAGGAAATGCCGATGACGTACTGCCGCCACGTCCGCCGGGAAGCCCACACTCAACAGATTTGTGTAGTAGATTGCCCCATCTTTGTGCGTCAAACGCAACACATCGCAAGGCCGCACACGCCGCGCCTCGATCGCCCGCATGGCATGCTCCAACCCGCGATTGCCGGAGGCGATGTCCTCGAAATCCCGCAGAAACGAATTGCCCGTCCCCAGGGGAAGAAATCCCAGGGTAGGAACTGGATCTTCCGCGCCGGGCAACGGCCGAGATCCGATTGCCGGAACCAGGCCATTGACGATCTCATACGAAGTTCCATCCCCACCCACGGCGAGAAATTTGCGAAAACCTCGTCCATAGCCATCGCTTGCGAGGCGAGTCGCATCGCCCGCCGCGCAAGTCTCCGCCGTCTCGAGTAAAATCCCCGCGGCGCGCAGCCGCTCCAACGCCGCACCTACGCGCTCGCCGCAACGCCCGCCGCCCGCCGCCGGATTGATAATGGCAAGAAAACTCTCGTTCACGTATGGCTTCGAACTTCCCGCTCGCGCGTCATGGCTAGCTGCGATCGCACTCGCCGCCAGAAGCCGGGAGCGATAAGCTAAGTCCCCACTACTGCCGCCCGCACTGCCCCCGCCCCAATCTCCGCCGCCAACTCTTGGCGCCTGATCTTCAGCGATGCCGTCCGCGGAAAATCCTTCTCCCATATCAGATAGCCGCCCACGCGTTTGAAGTCGGCCAGCCGCCGGTTCCGCGCTGCCACCTCCGAGCGCAAGGGATCGTCGACTTGCTGGTTCGGCTCCAGCCGCATCACCAGCACCAGCATCTCCTCGCCCAGCGACTTCTGCGGCCACAAATAATTCGCCGCAAAAATGCAAAATTCCTTCACCGGCAGACCGTCGAACACCGTCTCCACATCCTCGGGATAAATATTCTTGCCACCCGCGGTGACGATCATGTTTTTCTTGCGCCCGACAAGCTGCAGGTGCCCGTGCGCTTCCAGTCGTCCCTGATCCCCCGTCAGCAACCAGCCTTCGATAATCGCCTGCGCAGTTTGCTCTGGATCATCGAGGTAGTGTGACATTACCGCCCGGCTTCGCACCGCGACCTCCCCGATCCCGTCGCTGTCGGGATTCAATATGCGCACCTCGCTGCCGGGCAAGGGCTTTCCTACCGTATCGGCCCGAAAGGGCTTCAGATCGTTGAGCGTAACCGCGGTGCAGGCCTCCGTCAGCCCATACCCGCACGTCACCGGAATGCCCAGATCGTAAAAAAACTGCAAGGTTGAAGGTTCCGTGAAGGCTCCGCCCACGATCAGCGCCAGCAGCTCGCCGCCGAAGGCTTTGTGCACTTGCGGCAGCAGACGCCGGCTGATTTCCACCCGTGCGCGCCCGCGCGTCAGCATCTTGTTCACCGCGATCAACCGGTTCAGCATCCACCGCTTGGCCGGCTTCAACTCCTCAAATTTCGCGCGCAGCCCGCGTTCCAGATTCTTCAGCACCATCGGCACCAGGCTCATGTAGGTGATGCGATAGCGCACAAATGCATCCCGCACAAACTCGGGACGCAAGGTCCGCAGATGCACCACACAGGCGCCGCATACGAACGGCCCGATAAAGCCAACCATGAAATCAATTGCATGATTCGTGGGCAGAATGCTCAAATAGCGCACACCCGGCCAAAACGGATACCACGCTGTCAGGGCAGTGCATTGCTCCAGATAGCTGTCATGGGTGAGCACGCATCCCTTGGGACGGCCGCCCGTTCCCGAGGAATAGACAATGCAAGCCGTGTCCTCGCGCTGCCGCGCTACAAACTCCGGTTCGCCCTTCCGCTTGAACTCTTCCCACCGGTAAGCGCCGCGCAAGTCTGCTCCCGGCGGAGCCTCCGTCACCAGCACAATTTCCGCCGTGAGTTTAACAAATTCGGGCGACAGCGTGATCGCGCGCCACAGGTAGTATTCGGCAATCAAAAACCGCGCCTTCGAATGCGCCAGCAGCTGCAATTGCTCGGTTGCGGTTAGTTTGTAGTCGAGCGGAACCAGGACTCCCCCGCAAAAAAAAATCGAATACGCCGAAATCAACCACTTCGACTGGTTGGTCATGATGATCGCCGCCCGGTCGTCCTTCTTGAAGTCGGCGTCTTCGAGCGCCCGGCAAAGCGGACGCGCCATGGTCTTGAAGTCGGAGTAAGTAAGCCGAACTTTCTCGCGGTCGCGATCGGCCTCAATCAGGCAGGTTTCATTCGGCCAGCGTTCCAGCGCATCCCTAAGCGCTGCACCCAGGCTGGCATATTGTCGGAGATCAAGCATTCAATATTGTTGCCGAACCACGAAGCCGTGGACAAAAACACGAGTGTATCAGAGTGTCACGACAGGAAGTTCTACAAGCGCGACTGAATTCGACTCGCCAGGGTTCGAAAATCCGAAACACCCTGCAGTTCGTAGTCCGGCAACTCGATGCGAAAGTGATGCTCAAGCCGCGTCAGCAAATCGAGTGCCTGCAGGCTGTCGATGCCGAGCGTCTTGAAGAAGTCGTCGTCGGGAGTGAGCTTCTCACGCGGCACCCGAAAATGGGACGCCGCAAGGTTAAGAATCTCTCCAAGGGTCTGATCGGCAGTGGGCGCTGACATAGGGTGAGTCCTTCGAATCACAAATTAGGGAAGATATGGCTGGATTCCCTGGTTCTCCACAAATTTACGCAGCCCTTCTTCAACCGCTGGACGCGAATACAGGTCGCAGAATAGATCAATCTCCCGCTTCAGCTCGTCATAAGGTATCGGCTTCACGAACTCCTTCGCCGCTGCCGCCGTTCGCCTGTCAAATTTTGCGACCTGGCTGGCCGTGGCACGCGCCAGGCGCAGCGCCTCGCCTTCGGCCGCGATCTGGCTCACCAGCCCAACCTGCTGCGCCTTCATCACATTAAAACTGCGTCCGGTGAGCAGCAGATCGCGCACCACGGCATTTCCCAGATCCCGCTTCAGCCTTGGAATCCCGCCAAATCCCGGAATCAGCCCCAGCCGCAATTCCGGAAAGCAAAATCTCGCCATGCGGTCGGCAATAATGATGTCACAAACCAGCGCCAGTTCGAATCCGCCGCCAAAGGTCACACCATGCACCGCGGCTATGGTGGTCAACGACGCCGCATCGAGGGCGTTCATCACCGAGTGGATCCGCTGCAAAAACTCCCGCACCCCGCGCAGGGCCGCTGATTTGTCCATCGCCTGCCCGCGCTGAAACAACTCCCGTAAATCGGCGCCAGCAGAAAATCCCGCCTTCAAGGTTGAATGAATGATCAACGCCGGGGCTTCATTGGCCAAAAGGGGCAGAGCCGAGGCAAATTTCTCCAACTCGTCCAAAGTGAGCGACCCGATCTCGTTGCAAGGATCGCGATGCAGCGCCAGCTCAATGGCACCGTTCACGATCTGCCAGGAAAGCGTCTGCCCCTTGAAGTCCGTCATGCCGTCTTCACCGCATCATCTTTCGACGTACGGTTCTGCGAAGCAAGGTACATCCCGTCGATCTCCTGTTGGAACCGCTCGGCAATCAGGTCTCGCTTCAACTTTCCGTTTGCCGTCAGCAACCCGCTCTCGATGGTGAACGGTTCCTCCACCAGATGAAACGCCCGCACCTGTTTGTAATGCGGCAGACTCGGATTCACCACATCCAGAGCCGCCTGGGTTGACTCCCGACTCACCTTGCCGGTGACGAGCGCTGCCAGAAATCCGCGCCCGTTGCCCACCAGAACGACCTGACTCGCCACCGGCAATTCGTGCAGAATCTTATCCTCAATCGGCTCCGGGGCAATATTATGCCCCGAACCCAGAATAACCAGGTTTTTGATGCGGCCCACGATCTTCCAGTTTCCGCCAGCATCCATTTCGCCCTGGTCGCCAGTATGAAACCAGCCGTCCCGCAGCACTCTCGCCGTTTCCTCTGCACGATTCCAGTATCCCGGAAAAATGTTCGGACCACGCACCACAATCTCGGCGTTTTCCGCGATCTTCATCTCCACAGCCGAAATCGCGGGTCCGACGCGCCCGGCCACCACCGCGCCATCCGGATCGTCCAGGGTACAGAGCCCCGTCGTTTCGGTGAGCCCGTATCCCTGCAGCACGGGGATGCCGAGCATCATAAAAAATAACTGGGTCTCCACGCTGAGCGGCGCCGACCCGCAAATCAGAGCGCGCAAATTGCGCCCGATCATCTTTTTTCGAATCGTGGGAAACACCAGCCGGTTCGCCAGCCCGAGCCAAAGCCCGTCTCCGGCGCGGGGCTTACCCTCCTGTCGCCGCACCCACGCGCCCTTGGCCTTGGTGTATACCTTCAAGGGAAATCCCCCCGTCTTCCAAAGCTGTTCATCGACGGCTTTGCGCATGCGTTCGAGAAGCGCGGGGACATTCAGAAAGTAATCCGGTGAGGCCAGCCGCATCTCCGCAGCAATCTTTCCCAAATCGGTATTCAGCGTCAGGTTGCTCCCGCGCAGCAGACAGGTCAGCATCATGATCCACGAACCGGCAAAACTGAGCGGGAGATAATGGAAAACTGCATCCTGGCCCGGATGCTTTCTCATCAACTGGTCGAGCCGCCCCGAGGTGCAGCCCAGCATATGGCCCACGTTACTTGCGCTCAGCATCACACCCTTCGCTTCGCCGGAGGTGCCGGAGGTGTAGATGATCGTCGCCACATCGTCTTCCGCCATCGTCAGCGCCGGATTCTCCACCGGCTCTCGGCCTACCGTGAAAACATTTTCAAAGCAGAAATGCGGTGGAGCTTCGGGCCACGCCTCAACAATCGCATCCGCCAGCACCTTCTCGCCACAGACAATCACCGACGGCCAGCAATCCTTCATCATCGCAACCAACTCGACTGCCGCCTGCCGCGCATAGAGCGGAACCACCGTCAGCCCTTCCGCCATAATGGCCAGATCCATCGCTACCCACTGCATAGAATTGTGTGCCAGCAACGCGCAGCGGTCGCCCTTTTTCAGCCGCAACCGTCGCAGATAGGCCCGCGCCACCAGCACCTGCGCCAGCAATTGCCGCGCGGTCAGCGCGATCGGCTGGCCCTCTGCCATTTCTTGCAGAACGACGGCGTCGCCGCTGCGTTCCAAGCTCGCAAGGATGTTCTCAAGAAAAGTCATGCCGTCAATGGTCTGGAATTATCTCGCATTCGAGGCGTTCCTCGGATCAAACTGGTCCGGCCGCGGCGGTCCGCCAATCGGCAAAACACTGCCATCTGAGCGAGCGCTTTCCGCGATGGCTGTTTCGCAGTCCTCGCCCGCCAACGATCGTCCGCTTGCGATCAGCCGAAACCAGGGGTCACAAACTCCACCTCTGCGCCGGGCCAGGAATCGAGAAGCGGATACCTGCGCCGGTACGGTTCACGATCGAGCCGCGGACAACGTTCCTGCTGCGTGCAATCGTCGTAACTCGGCGCCTGATCGAGGATTGTCCAGCCATGCCGAGCGCGGACGGCCGTGTTTCTCACCCCTACGACTCGATTCAGGTTAACTGTAGGCGGCCACCAGTTGCTTCAAACCCTCGCCGAGCGGCGGCAAATAATCCTCCCAACTCCACTCCCCACGCCGGGTCGGAAACTCCGGATAGCGCCGCTGCACTTCCTCTTCGAAATACACGCCCATACGCGCCATCAGCTTCAAATTCCTGACCACCGTTCGCGCGATCCCGTCCGCAATCCGCTCCCCGTCGCCATCCAGAATTTCGATCGCCGCCAGGGTCCGGGCTTCCAAGTCCGGATCGTCAACATTCATCAGCAGTGGCTGATGCCCGCGCTCGTTCATTAGATTCCGAATCCGCTCATCCATGGTGATCCCCGCCGAGGCCACCAACGCCGGCATGGAAGTCACAATGCCGTGATACCGAGACGACACCATCATGCGACAAGCCCGCAGAATGCTGACCAACTCGTACATGTTGTAATCGTCCGAGGTCAACACCGGAACGCCGCCCAGCTTCTCCGAAATGCGCGCGCACGGCCGAGCGTCCATTCGTTCCGTCGCCGCCATGATCACGAACACATTCCTCTTCTGTCGGAACGCGCCTACCGCCTTGGCGATCGAACTCAAATAATGTTCGTACGCGCGATCGGCTTCCGGTCCAGCGTGGTGAAAGTACGGCCCACGATAGTGGCTCTCCTTGTAGGCGCCCAGCAGGCTGTGCAGCGCAGCTTTCGCCAGGGATGCCTTCACTGGCCATTCGAACGGGTTGATCGGACAGACCACCAGCACCGGCGTCTTTCCATCCCAACCCACATCGAGCAGCGCCTTCCGTCCGTACTCGGCGCCCCGCGGCTCAAAGGTCCAGGCCGTATCCGTGCCCAATTCCGTTGGCACACCCAATTCCCGCAAAATCCGCCGCGATTCGTCGTTGCGCGTAATGACCAGCGAATTCCTGCAGTACCGCCCGCACATTTTCGCCACCAGGGGATCCATGAGTCCGGCTTCCGCGCCATAACCGACGGACAACTTGTTCTCTGCCGCCGCAATCCCCAGCGACCCGATCATCATCGTCGCCAGTGCATTGGCAAATTTCGACTTGAACATCGAGCCTTCGCAGGCGACAACCCCATGATGTTTGGGCACTTCCTTCGCCAGAAACGGAGGAAAAATGTCCGGCAGGTGCACCTGCGATGTCCCCTCGAAATACCCGCGCGACCGTTCAAAATTGAAGGTCATCATGCTGAGATCGACATTGTTCGGTCCAAGAATCCGCCGGATCTGCCGCAGCATTTCCTCCACCCGTACGTCCGATCCCGTGTTGCGCGTCCCGTTATAACCCGCAAACAGCAACCTCAGCTTCTCACCCGGCTGCCAGGGCTCGCCCCTGCCCATCATCCACTGCGCCTTCTTGCCTTCGATAATGCTCGACACCCAGGCTTCCAGGACGAAATCCATCATGCCGCCGACCCCCCCGCCTTGCTGCTCTCCGGCCAGCCTTGATAGGGATACTCAAAATTGTGCTCGCGGCTGAACCGGAGCAGCGGAAGACTGTATTGCGAGAACGGCACCGGCTTGCGTCCTGTCTCCGATATCGCCCGCGTGTTGTCGAACACGGTATTCCACGTCAAGTATGGCAAAAAGACCTTCATCAGCGCCGCACCATGGCCCACCGGCCCCCTACGCTTCGCCAGCTGGTTGACGAGCGACGCAAACGGGGACTCCAGGATCGGCAAGAACACGGGCCCGCGCTTGCTCTGCTCAGCCGCCAGCGCCTGGGTCAATTCTTGAAACGTCTGCGAACCGTTCCCCGAAGAAAGATGATAGGTATCGTGGTCGGGATTGGCTTTCATGTGCAAGGCGGCAATCGCATCCGCCACAAAATCCACATTGACGATGTCAATCTTGTCATGGGGACGAAACGGCAGCACTGCCAATCCCGCCAAGAATACGAACGACCGCACCATGTCGAACTGCGTGGTCTGCGGGTACCGGCTATCCCCCAAAACAATGCTCGGACGGAAAATCGTCAGCGGCACGTCCGGCAACAACTCGCGCACCATGTGCTCGCAGAATTTTTTCGTCCGCGCATAGGGGTCGTAATCGGATCGGTTCCAATCAATCGAGCGGTCTTCGACGACCACTTCATGCCGGCGTTTGCCGGCCACCGCCACTGTGCTGACATTCGAAAACCGCCGCAGGCCATGATAGTACTGCGTGCGACGCGCCAGTTGCACCACCTCCAGCGTTCCGCGCAAGTTCACGTTTAAACAATTCTTTTCTGATTTCCGATTCAGCGAGGCGGCGCAGTGAATCACCGAGTCGGTGGTGTGCACCAGGCGATCATAGTCGCCCGCGTCCAGCCCGAACTGGGGCGAAGTAAGATCACCGCGAAAAATTCGTATCTTCGCCTGTAGAAATTCGTAGAATTTTGGAAACGGCAGGTGTAACTGCAAAGCCTGCCAGAGCCGCAACTCCGCGTCGCGCGCATCCCGCCCCCGCACCAGCAGATTCAAGGTCGCGTCATACTGCTCCAGCAGATTCGCCGCGACGTGCGCGCCAATGTACCCGGTCCCACCGGTCAGGAATATTGCCACGTTGCTCCGTTCGTCCCCGTCTTCATGCCCGCGCCGTTTTCATTTGCCGGCGGCATGTGCAACTCCCGCGGCGCACGTGCTTCGAGCGGACGCCCCTCGATCAGCGGATAGGTCCAGCGGCGCAATGCCGGAATATGAATGTCGATCCAATACTCCCACCAATCCAGTCCCGCCGTGTCGTAGCCAAAAATTTCCTTCTCTTCCGCGGTCAACGCCTGCGACAGCTTTTCCACATTATCCGCGACAAAGTCGTGTTCGTTATGCAGAATGAAGGGTTCGAACAGTTCCACCAGCTTCTCCACCCGCTCCAGATTGCGCTCGGTCTTGGCCAGCGGTTTCTTCATGGCAGAAGGCAGCGGAGACATCACCCGCTGAATCGACTTGATGATCATTTTTTGAGCCGGCGCCGACATTCGGTTGTAGCGTTCCTTCGAGACCGAAATCGCATCCATCCGCAACCGCAACCAGTATTCCAGGCCTTCCTGCGCGCGATAGTGCCGCCGGTGCCCGAGGGAAGTCAGCTCAATCGATCGCCCCATGTCACAAGGATTCGTCACCGAAGTCGCCAGTTGATAGAGCGGATCGTGCCGCCGCTCCACCAGGGCGGCGCCAATCAAGGTCATGCCAGCGCACACCGCGTCCACTGGAATAATGTCCAGCCGCTTGCGCTCGTTGGAAGGCAATTGCCGGAATGCTGTTCCCAGCAGATACGAAAGCGAGGCCGAAGTATTGATCCCCTCATTCCATCCGCGAAACGGCTTCGCCACCGACGTCTCGACAATCGCCGGACGCACAATGGCAATCGGAAGGCCGGCGCCATGCTTGGCAATGAGGGATTCCGCCAAGCTCTTGGTGAAGGTATAGGTATTCGGCCAGCCCAATTCATTGGCGCGCCGAGTGCCCTCCTCGGTGAGATAATTTTTCAGCCAGCGCACCTTATTCTTGCGAATTTGATTGTCCAGCGCCTGTCCGCTCAGCCCCTTCGCGGCGTGCTCCTTCTCCAGCGACTGCTTTCTGAGTTCTTCGGTGACCTCCGGCCCCTCCACCCGCGCTTCCGCCGATTCGACGAGCGCGTGCAGGCGACACCACTCTTTTTCCGAATCAAAGTCGGCCACGCCTGCCGGCGTGTAATTCATACGCACCCGCTCGCTCACCCGCCCGTCGCGCTGCCCGGCGACATAGCAGGTTGACAGGTGGAGCAGCGCCGCGTGGTCCGATCCGCGAATGAATTCGATCAGGTGACGCGTCGAATCCACATTCACCGCCAGCGCGTCGCGCAAATCGGGGTTGAAATCCGTCAGCCCCGAACTATTGATGATCAGATCCAGACTCTTACCCAGTCGCGTCGCCGTCTCGCTATCCAGTCCCAGGCCGGGCTGCGAAACATCGCCCTCGATCACCTCGACCTTGCTTGCCAGCAGGGGTCCCAGCGCATCGCCATATTTTTCAAACACCGGATCAAAGACCGGCGAGCCTTCCACCATCCTCTCAAACCGTTTCTGGGCTGAGCTGGACTTCTGCCGCCGGATCAACAGGAAAAGCTTTCCAATCTCCGGCAGATCCAGCAGCGTGTTCGCCAGCCATACCTTGCCGATAAATCCGGTGACGCCGATCAGCATCACGCGCTTTCCGCTCAGCGCCTTCCGCACCGAAAACGGTTGCGGATGCCGCGTCTCCTCGAAGTAGACAATAGGGCGTACACGCGGCGTCTCCACCCGCACCGCCGGCACAATCGCCGAGGCCAATGCCTTCGGGCCGCGCAAACCAAGCGCCCGCACCCACCGCGCCGGACTCTGCTGCCCGTCCGGACCCGACTCCCGAATCCGCGCAAACAACCCGCGCGGCCGGATCACCGGACTCAGCAGCCTCCCCGTGGCCACGCCATTGCGAAAGTCCAGGCGATTCGCGATAATCCATCGCACTCCCAAATGCCGCGCCAGAGGCCGCATCACATGCTCCAGCCCCTGACTCACCAGCACCACGTCCGCGCCCGTCGCCTGCAGTTCCTTCAAGTGCTGCACGCCTTCTTCTTTCAGTAACGGCTTCAGCTTGTATTCGAACTCCTCTTCACCCAGCAAATCGAGCCGGTCGCGGGTAATGCCGCGCAGCACGGCATGCACGATCCGAGTCGCAGCCACGCGGTTCGCGGCATATAAAAACGGCCGTAGCAACGCCATCCAAAGCACCAGGAAACGGCGAGCGGCCCGCGCAATGAATGTCTGACTGTTCCAGGTAAAAAACGCGATAGGACGAACCGTGGTCAGCTCAAGCAGGCTTCCTTCCACCCGCCAGTACACGGGAGCCGAAGGCCGCGAACGACGAGGCGGCGAACTGCCGGACAGAGTCGCAGTATTGACGTCAGCCGACGCCCCCGCCCAACCCCCGCCGACTTGGTTCGCGCTTTCCACGGCTCCACTCAACACCCGGCGGCACTCACCGTCGCTTCAGGAGGCCAGCCGAGAATCATCCATTTTAACCTCTAGTTCGCAATGCACGCACATACCCGTCGAGGCAACCGCCGCCGGCACCCGAAATCGCCGCCCGCAGCCAAGGACTCAACGGGCGCCCGACCCCGGATTTTCAGGTTTTCCCACGGTCCGTACAACCATCCACCACTCTCAGGCTGCCCGTTCCATCCAGCACACGTCCCAGTACCTGCCAAATTTCCGCCCGTTCTCACTGAATATGCCCACCACCTGGAAGCCGAATCGCCGGTGCAAGGACTCGGTGGCCGCATTCGGCAGCGCATAGACGGCGACAAAGCGATGAATATCTTCGCCCCGTAGGGCGCGAAATAGCTCCGCATACAACCGGCTCCCGATGCCTTTCCCTACACTGTCCGGAGCGCAATAGACTGTCGTTTCCACTGTCGTCTCATAGGCGGCCTTCGGACGAAACCGCGTTGTCCCAGCGTATCCCACTACGATCCCATTTTCCTCGGCGACCAGCAGCCGATGCCGTCCGGTCGCCCGGAATTGCGCAAGCCAGGGTTCTCTTCCCGCAATCGAGTAGGCTTCCAAGTCGAACGTCACCGGAGTATTCAGGACGTAGTAATTGTAGATTTCTGTAATCCGCGTCAGATCACCGCTCTCCGCCGTCCGTATTCGCATCTCACCCATGGCCATTCTCCGAAAGCGATCACCGCGCGATCCATCCCACGACCGCCGCCGCCCCAACCACCCAGGCTGAGTTCAGCCGGAACCGGAGCAGCGCCACCAAGCTTGTCGCGAAAATGGCCACCGTCATCCAGTCCATAATCGATGCCCTCCCCAACTGCATCGTCACGACCGCCATCAGCGCCAGGGAGCCTGCTACCACACCATCGAGCGCCGCCGCCCCCGCTGCCGATCTTCGCAACCGTGGAATCACCCCCCCGCTCACCGCGACCAGCACGAACCCCGGCAGAAAAATTCCGACCGTAGCCACCACCGCGCCCCGCCAGCCCGCAACGACGTATCCGATGAACGTCGCCGTAGTGAACAAAGGGCCGGGCGTAAACTGTCCTACCACAACCGCATCCAGGAGTTGCTTCTCGGTCAGCCAGCGCAGGTGTTCGACGAACTCGCTCCGAAGGAATGCCAGCAGAACATAGCCACTGCCAAACACCACCGATCCAATTTTCAGAAATGACAAGAACAGCCGCCCCAGCCCGATCGGAAAAACCGCCCCCATGGCCCCAAGTGCCACGGCCGAAGCGGCCACTTTCGAAATTCCGGAAAATTTCGACCGCGCGACGCCCGCCGCCAGCAGCCGGTTCTTCGTGGTCAAGGCCGCCGCCGACACGACGCCGGCAAACGTCAGTACCAGCAGCGGACCGATTCCGGCAAAACTCTCGACTGCCGCCAGTAGGCCAATCACCGCCAGGGAGGCCGTTCGCAACCCGGTCCGCGCCATTTTTCCCAGCGCCTGAATCACAATCGCGACCACTGCCGGTTTGATCGCATACAGCACGCCGTTCACTTGCGGCAAGGAGCTGAAGCGCACGTACGCCCAAGCAATGAGCGAAACCAGAATCGCCGCCGGAATAATGAAGCAGCAGCCCGCTACGATCAGCCCCCGCCATCCCCGCTTCAACTGCCCCACAAAGATCGCGACTTCGGTCGAACTCGGACCCGGAATCAGATTCGCCGTCGCCAGTCGGTCCAGAAACTCAGCCGGCGTAATCCACCGCCGGCGCCGCACAAATTCTTCTTCCATCATCGCCAAGTGCACCGCCGGACCGCCAAAGGCGATCGTCCCCAGTTTCAGAAACACCAGTGCAATCTCCGGCAGCGACGCCTCTCGACATGAAGTTGATTCAGGGGCTTCCATTTTGCTGCGGGCTCGGACTTTCATTGGGAATCCGGGCACAGTGTCGACTCCTGAAGTGAGCTCATCCTGGAACTTCGAGTACAACCGCTCAGGTAACTACCCGACAGCCTGGCGCTATGTTACTAGCATCGGTTCACGTTGCCGGGAACCTCTTGCAATTTCCAAGATTGTAATATTCTAACCACGATATAAGTCCTGTGCGCACTATGTTACCGTCTGCATACTGGACACATTAGTGGTCATGACCGCACCGTTCGCCGAGCGACGTTGCATGAGTGGCTCGACACTTGGGACGGACACAGCCCGGGAACTGTCGTGGAAGTGGCCACCATCGACGGCCAAGTCATCACGGCAACCTGTGCGGGCGAAATCGACTTCGTCCATTTGCAAGTTGCGCCCCACGCCTGTCCTTACGCGAAAGGCGATTGGTGATTTAGTTCAGAGTTTGTTCAGCCCATCCAGCGCCGCGACCTTATAAGCCTCTGCTAGGGTCGGATAGTTAAATACCGTATCCCGGAAATACTCGATGGTCGTGCCCATCGTCAGCACCGCCTGTCCAATGTGTACAATCTCCGCCGCCCGGTCTCCAATAATGTGCACGCCCAGCAGCTTCAGGGTATCCGGATCAAACAAGATCTTCAGCAGTCCTTGGTCGTCGCCGAGCATCTGCCCCTTCGCCAGTTCGGAGTAGCGTGCCAGCCCGCTCTCATATGGAGTCTTGTTGCGCGTCAGCTCTTCCTCGGTCGCGCCCACCATCGAAATTTCCGGGATGGTATAGATGCCATAAGGGATCAGATTCGGCAGCATACGGCTGGGCTTGCCGAACATGTGGCATCCCGCCAGCCGCCCCTGTTCCATCGAAGTGCTGGCCAGCGCCGGAAATCCAATCACATCCCCCGCCGCGTATATATGCGCTACCGCCGTCTGAAAATTCTCGTTGACCACGAGTTTGCCGCGATCGTCAGGTGACAGGCCCGCCGCCTCGATTCTCAGTTTGTCGCTGTTAGCCTGCCGTCCAATCGTATACAGGAGCGCCTGCCCGCGAATTTTCTTGCCGCTCTCCAAGCGGGCAAAGACCTTGTCCCGGTCCTCATCGAGGCCCACCGACACGACCTTCTCTCCCAGTCGGAAAACGGTTCCCAACTGCCGCAGCTGGAAACACAGACTTTCGATAATCTCGCGATCTACAAAATCCAGCAGCGTCGGACGCTGGTCGAGGAGTGTGACCTTCACCCCCAGCGCCGCAAACATCGACGCATATTCCAGCCCAATAATGCCCGCACCCACCACAATCAATTCTCGCGGAATTTCCTCCAGGCAATGCACCATATCGGAATCAAAAATCCGTTTCCCGTCCACCGGTATCCCGTCAATGTGCGCGGGCCTCGTGCCGCAGGCGATCAGGATTTTCTCTCCCCGAACGTGGTGCACTCCGTCTTCATTCACGATCTCAACCGTATGGGAATCGGCAAAATGGGCGTCCCCTTCAAGCGCGGTCACATAATTCCGCCGCAATTGCGCCTTGATCACGTCCACTTCCCGCGTCATCACCGCCGTCGCCCGCAGCACCAGATCCGACATCATGATGCGGTCCTTCACCACATAGCCGCGCCCATAGAACGACCGCTGCCGCAGCCCGCTCAGATACAGGACCGCCTCCCGCATCACTTTACTCGGGATCGTTCCCGTGTGAACGCAAACCCCGCCTATCGTCAACCGGCGGTCAATGATCGCGACCTTCTTGCGCATCTTGGCCGCGCAAATCGCTCCTTTTTGCCCCGCCGGACCGCTCCCGATTACCACCAGATCGTATTCATTAGCCTGCATAAGTGTGGGTGCCGCAGCATGAAACTAACACCTTTCCAACTCCCAGAGGAAGGATACCTTTGGTAGGCGTCAGAAATTAAAGCTTCCTTAATCATCGCGGCGCGGGACCGGGCGCGCCGGACCCGCCGTCCCCGTTCTCTTAGGGCAACGCTTATTTCACCGAAAAGGCAACAATCGTCTGCCCCCGCGGCCGATCCGATGCTTGCAGCGACCCGAGCACCTCGGCTTCCAGATCCTCCGGATCAGCCACCATTTCGCAGCCCGCAATCTCTTCCGGCATCGCCCCCTGAAAGCAAAGTTCGCAAACTCCCAGGCCGTCCTCCGAACGTACCGGCGGACCAAATGTGCGGCAGACGATCGGTCGCGCATCGTAAAGCTCGCACAGCCCGGTCTCGGGATCGAGCACCGGACAAACCTCGTCATTGGCAAACTCGTCGAAAAGTTTCTGCGCTTCCGAGCCTTCGACAAACACCTCCGCATCGAGCACGCCCGTCGCCGGGTCCCCGGGAAATTCCGCTGACAACCTCCGCACCGAATCTCGCGCCCGCAGCCGAATCCGTTCCGCGCGCCGAGGGTCATCCTTTCCCAGCCGGGCCAACCCGTGCTGCAATCGCACCGTATCCAGCTGATGGATAGCAAACACGCCCACGCAGCACTGCACGCACCCCGGACGACACGCCAGCCACTCACCGCTCCGCCCTGCCACGTCAGCCAAGGCCGCGTCGACAATCTGGATCAGTTCGCCATCCCGGGCCGGCAATCGCGGCAAGGCCATCCCGGAAGCATACCGCATCCCCGAATCCGCACAAAAGACAGGAAATTGCCGCCGCGGCACGCGACGAATCGGCGACCGCGGGGAAAGCACGAGAATACAACGGGAAGATAAAGGCAGAAAAGAGTCGAACAAAACAGCAGGGTCGGCGGGCGAATAGGGCAGAGGCTGCGCTCCTGATACGAAGGGGGGTAAGGTCGGCCTGGCCGCGAAAACGCCGCTTCGGGAAATCAGACCGACGATCAATCGCCCGTTTCGCCCACCAATCGCATCCCGCGACTCGGCACAACTAGCTTGCCAGCGCCACCCCGGCTCCCGCTTCCTTGGCTGCCTCGTGCGCACGCTCCCGTTCCCCCACCTCGTCCAAATGGAGGTCCTTGGTCTCAGGAGAGTACAACAAGCTGACAAACGTCATCATGGCCCCGACCGTCAGTACCACCGACGGCGATAGCCACATATCCTGCTTCTCAATCGCCGCAATAAAGGGAATCTTGTGCGCCCACCACGCATACCAACCAAAGCCGGCGCCCAGCAGCGCGCCCGAAGAGTAGCCAAACCCCACGCCGGCAGCGCGACGTCGAGTGGGGAAGCGTTCGCAAAGATAGGCCGGCACCACTCCCCACGCCAGTTTGAGCATGGCTGCCATGACCGTGCCGAGGACGGCCAAGCCTAGATTGCGCGCAATGGCCGCGTGATAGAGAACGTAGTAGACGGGAATTCCAAACACGACCAGAAATACACAATACCATTGGGTCAGGATCTTTCTGCCGGTTCGGTCCGATAGCCATCCGTAGAAGTTGTAGCCGAGAAAGGACATGAAAAGGGCGAAACCGTAGATCAAGCTGTAAGTAGTGGTGTTAAAACCACGTCCTTCGAGAGTCAGGATTTTGGGAAGAAACCCGTAAACCGAGTAGTCGGTCAGAAACAGTCCGGTCATGAAAAAGAAGACTTGGAGGAACTCGAACAGTTGCGGCGGCCTGAACAAGCTCAAGAAAGGAGACTTCTCGATTTTGCCCAGGGCCTTGGCTTTCTCGAATTCCGGTGACTCCATGAGATGGCTGCGAATATAAAGCGCCACAAACACCGGAACAACTCCGGTCATGAAGACAATTCTCCAGCCGTAGGCGAACATTGTTTCTTTGCTGGTCAGGGAGGAGACGAGTGCGAAAACCAGCGAGCCGAGAACATAGCCGGCGGGAAATCCCGACTGGATAAAGCCACCGATTGCTCCGCGCCTTTTTTGCGGAGCATATTCGATGGCGAATGTGTGGCCTACCGCATATTCGCCGCCAAAGAAGATGCCCATCAATAATCGAAGAGAACAGAAGGCAACATAAGACCAGACGCCGATCTGGGCGTAGGTGGGCATAAATCCTCCCAGCAGCGACATCACGCCCACACCCCCGATTGTAAACACCAGAAGGAATCGGCGGCCGATCCTGTCGGCATATCGTCCAAACAGCGCCGAGCCGATCGGCCGAGCCGCCATCGTGATCGAATAGGTGAACACGATCACAATGTATTGCCAGGCCGCGCTGCCTTTCGGAGAGATAAATACCTTAACCAGAATTGGAGACATCACCAGAACCAGCGCCATGTCATAGGCGTCAAGCATGAACCCCAGAAACTGGGACACCATTGCCATCCTTGCGTTTTTTGATAATTGTTGTGGCTCCGGCATGGAAGAACTCCTCGGAAGGGCGATAGAACGATTGCCGTCCGCTAGATGTAGCACATCCGGGAAAATCGGGTTGTGACGGCGATCACCGCTGGCCGTGACGCCTGTCGCCCCGCCGTGGAGCCATGACAATGTCCGCGATGCCGCTTCTCTTCCGGGCGCCCAGCTTGCACTTCGCATCGAATTAGGTTCTGATATTCCGCATGACAATTCCTTGCCGCCACTGCTTGCCCTGGCTTTGCCTCCTCCTCTTGCCGGTCCCGGTAAGTGTCGCCAAACCGGGGTCCGACGCTGACTCCTTTCTCTTCGTAGGCACCTACACCCGCCAGGACAGCAAGGGCATTTATGTCTATCGCGAGGCTCGAGCAGATTCCAAACTCACACCGCTCGGTGTCGCGGCAGAAACCGTCAATCCCTCATTCCTGGCGATCGATCCCACTCACCGCTTCCTCTATGCGGTGAACGAAATTGCAGACTACAAGGGTGAAGCTACCGGCGCGGTGAGCGCTTTTTCGATCGATGTCAAAACCGGCAAACTGACACTGCTCAACCAGGTCGCTTCGCGCGGAACTGACCCCTGCTATCTCGCATTCGACAAGACCGGAAGGTACGCGCTGGTAGCCAACTACACGGGGGGAAGTGTAGCCGTGTTCCACGTCCAGGCCGACGGCCGCATCGGCCAGGCCTCCGCCTTCATTCAGCACGCCGGCTCGAGCGTCAACCCGGAACGCCAGCAAGGCCCGCACGCGCACTGGATAGAAACGACGCCCGACAATCGCTTTGCGATCGCCGTCGATCTGGGTGTCGATGAGCTGCGGGTCTATCGCTTCGACGCAGACAACGGATCACTCGCCCCCAACAACCCTCCCTATGCCAAGCTCGATCCCGGGGCCGGACCTCGCCATCTCGCCTTTTCCCCCGACGGCAAGTTCGCATATGTAGTCAATGAATTGCAGTCCAGCATCACCGCTTTCTCTTACGACTCGAGTCACGGCGCGCTCGAAAAGCTGGCCACCGTCGCCACTGTTCCCAAGGGATTTTCCGGTAATAACGACGCGGCCGAAATCCACGTGCATCCGAACGGCAAGTTCCTGTTCGCTTCCAATCGCGGAAACGACAGCATCGCGGTGTTCTCCATCCATCGCAAGACGGGAGCACTAACCCTGGTCGATCACTTCCCCACCCAGGGCAAAAACCCGCGCAATTTCGAAATCGAGCCCTCCGGCAAACTCCTGCTGGTGGCGAATCAGGATGGCAACAGCATCGTCGAATTCAAGATCGACTCCCGCAGCGGACGACTCACTCCAACCGGCCGGACGCTTTCAGTCCCCTCGCCGGTCAGCCTGAAGTTCATGCCCGCCGAATGAGTGGCGGCATTCCAGGTTCGCGAAATGGGCCTCTGGCAGCGGGTAGTCCGGACTGAGCTTCATCAAAGCGCGGAAGGGAGGAGGGAAGGTTCGCGGTCCGGCTCTGCGCCGCGATGGTATTCGAGTTCCACGCCCGCTACTTTGCTTGCACCGGTACCGCGTCCGTCAGATGCATTGGCGCAGCCGACCGCGCTCCCACCTCAATCGTTTGCCCATGCTCGACGTAGCGAGCCAGCACCGCGGGCTCAGACCAGTCCAGATCCCACCCGTCTTCAATGGCAATCACCGTGTACTGGCCTGGAATCACGTTGGGCAAGCGGAAGCTTCCGTCCAGATCGCTTTGATCCCGGCGAAAGCGGTCATGATTCACTTCCGGATTTTTCGGCACCAGCACGATCATTGCGCCCGATGTCCCTTTCCCGGCCCGCTTCGCGAAGCCTTCGACGGTCACCGAGCTTCCCACCAGCACCAGGGAAATGCTCAATGACGCTCCCGGCGGCACGTTCAACGCGTGCCCGGAAACGATCCCGCTCTCCAGCCCGATGCGGGTCACCGCATAGGCTTGCGGCTGGCTCGGGGAGAACACCTCCACGTCGTACTCCCCCGGCGAGATGTCGTTCAGTTTGACCTCGCCCTTGTCATCCACCTGGGCAACGTCCGATTTTCCCCGACTGTTTCGCAACCCGATCTGCAGATGTGAGGGCAGCTTCTGCCCACTCTCCAGCCGCACCCTGGCCTGGATCGTGCTCATCGGGTTGCCTAGCGACGCGTCGAGTTCACCGCCGCCGGTGAGATTCACTTCGCTCATTTCCGTTGCTTGGCCGTTCGCGTTCCTCGTGAGCAGCGTATAGCGTCCGGCCGGGACCCCCGTCAGCTCATACTCGCCCGCAGCATTGTTCCGAATATCGGCGACTGGCACCCGTTCCTGATCCAGGTCATCGAATCCAGGTTTCTGTAGCACCGGCGGCTGAACTTCTCCTTCCCTGGTATGCACGACCAGGTGTAGTGCCGGAACAGGATTCAGGTGGATATCAGCTTCCAGGCGATCCCCGCCGCGCACCGGAATGGGAGTTGCATCGTTCGCCTCGGTGGCATCTCCGTAATAGGTGATCGGATACGCAACGTCGAGCGATGCATCGACCTGAGGCGGCGAACCAGTTGCTCCCTCGCCGGTCGTACTCGGATGCACGGCATACCACGGCGATCCACTGGCCGAAACAAAATACGTTCCCTCGTCGAGTTCGGCCGCTTCATACCGCCCTTCATCGTCTGTCATGGCGCCGCGATAACCAACGATGCGACTCACTCCCTGATAATGATTTTCCCGGTACACCATGACTTGCGCGTTCCGCACCGGCTCTCCGAATTCATCCAGCACCTTCCCCGTAAGCACCGCGTTCGGCGCCAACCGCAGCACCAAGGTCTCGGTATCGAAATCCGCTCCGGTCACAATCGCCGTCGAAAACTGCTCATGCCGGTCGTAAGCGGCCGCGATAAATCCACGCTTCGCTCCCTCGAGCGAGTATTTGCCCGCCGGGACCCGGAATTCGAATCGACCATCATCGGCAGTGATCATCGATTCCGCAATGCGGCGATTCTTCACGTCGGCAATCGTAACTCGGACACGCGCCAACGTACCGCCGCCTCTCGAACTGACCACTGTCCCGGAAATGCGCCAGGGCCCTCGAGCAATCCCCTCCCCGGTTCCCTCGGTTTGCGCGCGGGCGGAACCACAGAGGACTGCGCAAAACACCGCTACCGGAGCCGCCCATCGGACCGACGATCGCCAGGCCTTCATCATGGCTCGTCCGTCGAGGCGCCGGTCGAAATCAGCTGCAACGTTACCCGTTCCTTCTGCCCGCCCGAGACGCGAACCACCGGTCCCTTTGCATCGTAGGCCCGCATCGCCTCGGGATCCTGATACTCAAGCTGATGCTGCTCCCGATCAAACGCCAAAAGTCGATACGCGCCGGGAGCGAGTCCGGGCAAAGTGAAACTTCCATCCGGCTCTACCCCCATTTCGCTGAACTGCCCGGGACTATCCGGAAGCGGGATGCAATAAATATGCGCCGAAGCCTGATCATTCGGAGAAGGAGCCGCGGCCTCGTCGCCAATGCCAATCGCCTGCGACGACGCCTTAACTCCCTCAACCGTGCCGCTGATTTCTGCCGTATCGTCCCGCATCGTGATCTCAATGGGAGCGGCGGCACCTGCTGCGCCCACCACCAGCGGCTGATGCGAAAGATCCAGATTGCCGGAACGGATCGAGGCCGGATACCCCCGCGACGAATGCACGTGCACCCAATACCTCCCCGCCGCCGCGCCCTCGATCGCCAGCGCATTTGCCAAAGATTCGTCTTCAGGCCTCCCGCCAAAGTTGGGAAGAGAAACATATCGCCCCACTTCAGAGTCGTCGGCCGGTTCCAGTGTTACATCCAAATAGCGACGCGGCCCGGTGACCGCCACCGTGCGACTGCCGAACCCTCCCGACCGCGCACTGTTGTCGTTGGCAGCGGTAAACTCCTCTTTCACGCTGACCGGAATGGCAACCTTGGGCACCGCGGTCAAACTCGGTCCGTCAATCGCTCCATCTTTGATCGTGATCGTCTGCGATCCAGTCACGCCCGTCGGTCCATAACTCGAGGCCTCGATCGTATAGGTTCCGTTGGGTAAACTGCCTTCAATTGCATTGTGAGCGTTGTCATAGCCGAGGGCAAAACCCGGCCCGTTGTGTCCATTGGCATAAACCGTCACCATCACGCCATTTTTCAAGACATCGCCACCCGCAACCGGAAATATGACCGGTATCTTCACCCCATAATAGGGCTGCTTGGCGAGCGTCAGACTGACAGTCTCGGTCTGCCCGGCGGGCAATTGAATCGACGCGGCAGTACCGAAGTCAGAGGCATTCTGGTAGTAGACCGGCGGGTATCCGAACTGCGGTACCCGCACATCGGTCTTGCGCGGGTCAGTGACAACCGGATCGCGCTCCATCAGTTCTCGCGTCAGCAATTTATAGCGGCCCGCCGGGAGGTCCGCAAACCGGAATCCTCCGTCCGACTTTGACTGCGTCGATCCCGCCAGAACCCAATGCCCCCGGCCGTTGTCCACGTCCCGCCGAAAGATCTGCAGCACGACGCTGTCTGGCGCCTCGGCAGAAGGGAGCACAACCGTGCCGACGATCCGGCTCTCGGGCGTCAGCGCCAGCGTTACATCCTGCCCCGCCAGATTCTGCAGGTTCTGTGCCTGTCGCTCCGGATCACTACGGAACCCCGGCTTGCGAGCCATGAGCGCTGCAGGACCGTTCCATGCGCCGGCACCAGACTGCATCCGTCCATTGACGGTTCCGCCGGCATCGGAGCTGCTCTCTGCTGCCGAACGGGCCCTTGGCAAAGTGAAGGCGAACCGCCCTTCACTATTGCTCATGGTCGCAAAGCGATTATCCGGGGAATAAATCAGAGCCCGGGCGATCGGCTCCCCGGTAACGCTGTTGATGACCTGGCCGCGCATCGTATCGCCATTGTCGGTAGCGGACTGCGCGAACAAAGCACCACTCCGGCCGCCGCAAGCAGAAAAGAAAACCAGAAAGCAGGAGAAAACAGTGCCGCATGCCCAGCCCGCCCGCCACCCGCGATGCTCAACGCTCTTCACCACGACCACTCCAGCCTTCCATCATTGTGACCGAAGAAAGACAAAATGCAAACTCTGCACCCGGTCGATATTCGACGCGGGGATTTCGCCGTGATTCGAGGGTACTGGCGCGGTCGCTTCGGGTGACGACACGGGGGTGCTCGATCGAACGGGCGCTCGCGAATGAACCCGCCGGGCGGCTTGCGTAGTTGCGTTCGCTGCCGTCCAAGCGTTCCCCAAAGCGCGGAAGCGTCCTTGGTTGGGTACAATCGACCAGACAAAAGCCGCTCTTTTTGAGAGCGGCCTTGGGAGAGCTCAAAACCGGCAACGAGCTAGTCTCCCGCCACCGGCTCGCCCACTTCCTCACTTTTCGTGAGTTCGGCCTTTTTCGCCACCCCGTTCCCATTTGCCGGAGCGATGGCCGGCTTGATTGCCGAGGCAATCGCATCCAGGGGGATGAATCCACCCTCATTCGAAGTAGCCGGCTTTTGCTTGAGCACAACTTCCCGATAGAGCTGAGCCATGCGCGCGTCGTAGGCGGCGTCATTCTTCACCTTGTTGTTCTCCGCCTTCTTGTCGCGCGCCCGCGCTTTCTCTTCGCGCGCCGTCTTCGCAATGCCGAGCTTGTCGAGATCATGCTGCACCTCGTTGGTCACGATCTCGTCCCGCAGATACAGGGCATGTGTCTGGTCCTGCATCTTCACTTTCTTGCCGCCCGCGAAGATTTCATGACGCCCATGCTCTTCGTACCACTTGGTCAGCGTGGATGTCATGTGCATCTTCTCGATAATATTGCGCCAGCCCACCCCCGTGTTGTATGCGCAGAAACTGATCTCGCCTTCCTGTGTCGCATAGGGAATAATGCACTGCTCGGTCCGCCGGAAGTCATAGTTAAAAAGATCCTGGAACCACATTCCGGCAATAAACAGGAAATTCCACCGGTCCTGCCGCCGCTTCATCACGTCGTCAATTGTACGGTCCGGACCAACCTTCCCGTAGTTTCTGCCGGTAGCGTTAAAGTTCTTATCGAACTTCTTTAGCAGGTCCATCAGTTTGAAATGGGTGGGCGACTGGAAGGGATCGTAATTTTTCATCAAACACAGCGCCATGCCGAACGCTGTCCAGAATTTCGACCGAGCCGCGTCATTGACCTTTGCAATATCCTTGGCCAACTGATCGCCCTTGAGGAAAGCCGTAACCGGAACCGCCTCCTTCGTCTCCTTATCAATCATCATTGCCATTCCGGTCCCGCAATTCGGATGGCATCCGCAGGAGAGCTGACCCCAGTCGTTGTTCGCATCCTGGGCGTGCAGCACATCGGCCCAATCGCTGAACGTGCTCATAAAACTGATGGGAAACCAGTCGCGAGCAGGTTCGCCAAAGCCTGTCTGATTCTTCACATCGTGCGCCAGATGCGCCAGTGTATAACGCTGCGCCTGACGCCGCTCGTCGGTGATGGCCTCGTCACGCCCAGTGAATGAGACCGGCTGAAAACTGAGAAACCCGATCTTCTTAGGATTGTCCAAAGCAAATTGGATGATTCTTCCCACTTGCTCGTTGTTGATCCCGTTCACGATCGTGATGACCGGCACGATTTCGCAACCGGCCCGGTGCAGGTTGTCGATCGCCTTCAACTTCACATCAAACAGATTTCCCACCGCCCGATGATCGTTAGCCGCGTTGCCAATCCCGTCAAACTGCAGATACGCATACCGCATACCCGCCTCAATAGCCTGCTCGCAAAATTCAAAACTCTTGGCAAACTCAATCCCGTTGGTCGCCGCCTGCACGCTGTTATATCCAACCTTGCGAGCATACCGAACCGCGTCCAGGAAATACGGGGACAACGTGGGCTCGCCGCCCGAGAACTGCACCGACATTTGCCGCTTGGGCTTTACCGTAATGGCGTTGTCGAGCACGGTCTTGATTTCTTCCCAAGTCAGCTCGTGCACATACCCAACCTGATTCGCGTCCATAAAGCACGGATCGCACATCATGTTGCAGCGATTGGTCAGATCCACCGTCAGCACCGCGCCGCGCCCGTATTTCACCGTTGACGAGCCATGATGATGCAAATGCTCATCTTTATGAGCCCGAATATCGCGTCCCGGGAAAACGTCCTCCAGATGGCGCGAAAATTCGGTGTCAATCGACATCAGATCTTCAAAATGTCCGTGCTTCGGACAATCCTTCACCATCCAAATCTTGCCGTCACGCTCAATGATCTGCGCCTTGATCTCACCGACCTTCTCGTTCATGAGTACATCGACCGGCAGGTGCCCGTCCAAAATCTGTTGCCGAATCTCGGGCACACACTTCGGACATAACGAATCCGTAGAACGTGGCCAGCCCAGCGGAGGCTTCGATTTTTCCCAGGACTTAAGCAGCGGCTTTTCCGACCACTTCGGAACCGGCGCGTCATTCGGAGCAATCCGGTTCAGGCGTTGAAACACTGCCCATGCCCCGGTAGCGGCAACGGTCACGGCCTTCTCAACATATTTAATCGGCTTGTGCATTCTGCTCTCGCTTTCCTCCACTCGGGAGTTAGGACTGTCCCCGGGGGCCGCGAACGGCTCCCTGCTTAAAAAGACTTGTCCACGTGAAACCTGGAAGCTCCGATGCGTGGATTGGGTCACTGTGATGCTATTGAATCTGCGCCCCTTAATCACCAAGAAGCCAACGAAGGGAAGAAAAAAGGGGTTAAAAGGCGATTTGCGGGATTTTACGGACCTAAGTCATTGAAAAATCAGGGATTTTTTTTGAATCCATACGCTCGCTAGGGAGCGATTCAGTCCGAGCTGGGAAACTGCGGGCCTCGAACAGTTTCGCGTAAGCCTCTCAAATACCAGATGTTACGAGTTGCCATAAACCTCGAGAGGGCACCGGAGCAGCCGGAAGGCCGAAGACTCTACAGGGCGTTAGAAGAGATTCGGGTCGCGACGAGTCAATATCACTTGCTCGAGGGTCTGCTCGCCGCCAATGAAAATGAAGTTATAGGACGATCCGTTCAGCAGTGATGCCAGCACATCGCGCGGGGGTGCCGGACCGAGATCGGCGAAAACCTCTTCCTGTTCCGCGCCGGCGGGTATGGCAATCTCTGCCTGCGTCTGATGATGCACTTCGAACAGCACTTGCGCCAGCGTGGCGTGGTCGGCGCGGATGCGCAACATACCGTCGGCAAAGTTCACCATCACCAGCGGCTTGGGGGGCGCCGGTTCGCTGACGACGGGATTTGGCCCGGCCGGCAACACGCTGGCAACTGCCGGGGCCACAACCGTGGCCTGCAAAGGGATGGCGCTCGCAACAGGCGTTTTCGCGATGAGCAAGGCATTCTGAAGGTTCACGCCATGCCTGGGAAGCGCCGTGGGAGCAACGGCTCGGGCAGCAGTCGTCCCAAGCACTGCTTTACCCGAACCGAGCTTAACCACAACTCCGTTCACGGTCGGCGAAATCTTGTATGACTGCGGCTCGGCCAGATCGAGCACGACGCGCGTAATTGGAGGATTGTTGAAAAAAAGCCCGGAGCGAACGCTCTTGAGCGCTCCCCGATTTACGTTCAGAGCGCGCAATTCCGCGGCTGGAAGAGCACCGGGGAAGTCCACCACGATGCGATCCGGCCCGGTGATGGCCTGAGTATCAGGCGCGACGGGCGCTCCCGAAGTCTGGATCTCGACTTCCATCGCATCGCCGGTTCCGCGCACAATCACATGCTCGACACGAGCCCTAATCGCGGCGGTTGCGGGCACAGACTTCGCAGCAGGATTTTGCGCGAAACTGGCCGCGCACAAGCTGGCCGCAATGCCCAACAGAGCTCCGAAATCGGTGAAGCGTGGCATGAGGTATTAAGCAAAGTCTAGCAGTAATCGCCAGCGGAATCTGCACCGGAAGTCTTAGCACTTCTTGCGGGATGGGAATGGCAGGTTAGAGGTACAATGACGGGCATTTCCCGGCCAAAACACCACGAGACCTGGCTCCTTCCGTCAGGCCGGACCAGGGCGCGCTCTCATTTACCGACATAGGTGCGCGCTGAGCCGACGCCCGCGCACAAGTCCCATCCGACCAAACACTGCGGAGAGCCCTGGGTGATGTCGTTGAAATCAGATTTGTACTCGGTCGGGTTGGCGAGCTCGTCGTAGATCCAAGTCAGTTCGTCGAGCGTCGACTTTTGTTTGCTGCCGGCGGCGTTGACAATGCCGGCGAAAGTTGGCGACGCCCAGCTGGTGCCGCCGACCGAATACCACCCTCCCTCGAGATAGATGGGAGCGCAGCAGAAATCGGAAGCGACGTCGGGATATCCGCGGTGGGTTCCGACGATCGTGGCGATGCCGCTCTGGTAGCTTGGGATCGGCTCGTAGGGACTGACGTTACCGCCCCCACCGCCGTAGACCTCACTTACAAAATTGCCGTTCTGGTCGCGGTTAAAATACGTGCCTCCGACCGAGACCACCTTGGGAGACGCTCCGGGATAGATGCTCACTCCAATGCCGGAATCACCCGAAGCAGCGAAGTAAACAACCCCTTTCCTGGTAAAGTATTTGTCCCAGCTTGTTTCTTGTGCAACTTCCGCGTCGCCCCAGCTCATGCTGACAACGCCGCCGCCATTTTCAGCCACCAGTTTCGCCGCGAGCTCGACGTCCGCCCAGGTCGGGTCGGTCTGGTAGAGGGTGGATTCGACGAGGAAGAGCTTGGCCTGTGGCGCCATGGCGTGGGCCCACTCGATATCCAATGCCTCTTCGACTTCCCAATCAGGGTAGACAGGAGGCTTCTTCTTGCCGGGCCAGGCTACAGTAAAGTCGGCAGCCGGTATGCCGTAGTAGCTGGAGAAAGCCGCCAGATCAGACGCCGCCGTCGGGTAGTCACCGGCATCCACGATGGCAATCGCCCCCCAGCCGCCAGTGGGCAAAGCCGTGCTGGTGGCCACCGGACACCCGGCTGGCCCGCTGACCAACTGATAGACGCATGCCAACGAACCGGGCGTTTCGACGCCAGACGGCGGCTGGGAAGCGGCTTGATCCGAGTCAACGAAGAAATAGTTTGTGTGATGCCGGCCGGACTGGGAAATGCTCGATGCGGGGTAGAGGATCCTGTGTCCGTTGAAAACCGACTCCATCCGCGCCTGAGCCAAGTTTGGAGAACAACCCAGGACGAGAAAGAGCGCTCCACCCAACATGCTCGTCATACTCATTGCGAAAGACCGTTTCATTGACCGGCTCCTAGCTGCCGATTGGCAATCATGCGGGTTGGGTTGCGGAAATGCAAGCGGCAAACTGCGCCCGCAACCGGCAAAATGATTTCGCCGGCGGCCGAGGGCAATTTTTTTGGGGATGCCAATTCCCCGGTGGGCGTGGCTGAACTTCATGTCCGGTTTGATTCTCCGTCAAGGTTTTTCCGGACTTGGATAGCGTTGATCAAGCAGGCGGATGGCTTCCATGATTGTGTCGCCTGCGATCTCGAGACTCTTGGGACTTAGCTTGTCCATAGTGTCTTGCGGAGTGTGGTGAAAGACGTTGTTGTAGCCATAGTCGAGGTCGATGACGTCGGCGCAGGGTACGCCGCGGTTGACGAAGGGAATGTGGTCATCCTCGATTTCTCCCTGGCTCGCGTAGAAGTGGGACTGATAGCCGACGCGCTCGGCTGCGGTATAGATCAGGTCAAGCAGCCACGGAGCCCCTTTGGTGTTGCGCTGGATGTCCAGGTCGGCGTCGCCGATCATATCCATCACCATCAGCGCTTTGACCTTCTTCAACGTGCCGTCTTTCTCCCATTTCTCCGCGAGGTGGCGGGAGCCGTAAACGCTGTCCGTGTCGCTCCAGCTCTTCACCGCCTCCTCGCCGTCGGTCCAGACAAGCCAGACGCTGTACCCCGCGCGCTTCTTGTTCCGCATCTCGCCGCGCAGTTGGTCGGCGAATTCGAGCAGAATGGCGGTCGAAGAGCCGCCGTCGTTGGCGCCGACGTATCCACTGCCGCGCAGCGGGTAGTTGGTATCATAGTGGCCCATGATAACGAGGATGCCGTCTTTTGTGCCCGCAAACTTGTCGATGATGTTGCGGACGGGAAACTTCCCTTCCACGGTATCGGCCGTGAAGGCATCATCTTCGACCTGGTCGCCCTTCAGGTGGTTCACGATATAGCGTTCAAGTTTCTTGTGGTTCTCGCTCCCCATATAGCGCGGGCCAAACGCGGTCACCTCTCGCGTGTACTGGAAGGTACGTTGCGCATCGATGTGAGGGAGCGGGGTACCCGCGGCCGTGGCCGGGAGCGGGGCCGGGGCGCTAACCGCTGATCCGGATTCGATGCCGGAGCCCACAGGGTTCGCGCTGGTTCCTTTGGCGCAGGCCGCAGTTTGCGCCAATGCTGCGCTCAGGGCGAGCACCAGCCAAATTCGTAACCCCAGGGAGGACGCGGGACCACGGGCGAAGGCCGGGAAAATCTCAATTCTCACGCTGGGTCTTCTCATGATTGTCCCTTGCTCTCCTGGTGGCCTCCGCGTCTAAGGGTTCTTTTGTGCGCGCTTGTTCCGCTGGTCGGGATGCACAAACCACGCGATGCCGATGCTTAGCACATACAACGCCAACATGGGAGCCGCGAAGATGCACATGTTCACGATGTCGGGGGTGGGAGTGATGATGGCAGCGACCACGAAGATTCCGAGGATGGAATACCGGATGTTATGCCACATCCAACCAGCGCTGACGATGCCCATCAGCGCCAGAAAGAATACGAGAATCGGCATTTCAAAGATCAGTCCCATGCCCAGAATGATAGTGACAAACAGCTGTGTATATTCCTCGATGGTGATCATCGGCTGGAACTGCTTGCCGAAGTCGATGAGGAAGGTCAGGGCTTGGGGATAGACCACGCGGTAGCCGAAATAGCCACCGGAGATAAAAAGGCTCACGCTCGAAAGCATGAAGGGCAGCACGTAACGCTTCTCGTGGCGATACAGGCCGGGTGCGATGAACAACCAGATCTGGTAGAGGACGAAAGGTGAACTTACGAACAGGCCGGCGACTCCAGCGACTTTGAGATACAGGTTGAAAGGGTCGACCGGATTTAAGTAGACGAGCTTTTCGGGAAGACCATACTTGTGCAGCACGTCCGTGATGGGACGCTGCATGATGCTGACCAAACGGCCAGCCGAGAACCAGCACCCAAAGAAGCAAACTGCCACGGCGATGATGGAATAGACGAGGCGCTTGCGGAGTTCCTCCAGATGATCGAGGAAGCCCATGGTGGGCATGGCATCTTTGGCAGAATCGTTCACGGGTGAAGATGCGGCGAGCTCAGGCATCAGGCGCTACTTTCGGAGCGACCGCGGGCTCTGGAGCATGAGCAGCATCGGTTTTGTTGGCCACCGATTCGGCCGCCGCAACCTGCACGGCGGCGGCCTCGGTGGCGGCATCCTCAGCCGCCTCCAGCTTCCCGGGTGGCGGCGGGTTGAAAATGCGGTTGGCCAGCGAACCGAGCGGAGCGCTCGCGGCCGGGAGAATCTGTGGGCGGCTGCTGCGGTTCCCGTTGCCGTTGCCATCGAGGGAGTTGACCTCGGCCTCGATCTGCGAGCGAAATTCGTTAGAGGCGCGGCGAAACTCGCCGAGCAGGCGCGCCACCTGACGGCCGATCTCCGGCATCTTTTTGGGGCCGAAAAGAATCAGCGCCAGAAAGAAAATGAACACCATCTCGCCCGAGAAACCAAAATTCATAGCCTTATCATAATGCCGGACGGGTGAATCGGGCCACTGGCGAGGAGAGACTGACGAAAAGTTTACAAACCGGCAGCGGGCGCGCATCCGCGCGACGTTCGGACGCGAGAGAAACGACGCCATGCTCGGCCTGGAACCGAGTACTCCGCAAATGCTATTGGGGCCGAGCGTCAATGGTCGGGACAGCCTAGAGCTGTCCCGACGCACGAGATGCTGTTGTACTTATTTGAAGGTGTAGCCGATCGAGACTCCCACGCGGGTGGCGTACGAGGAACTGAACAGCTGATTGTTAGCAACGAGGTAGAGTTTGGCCTCGGGACGGACGAAAAAATTATGCGCGGGATAAAACTTGATCCCGGCACCAAAATCGCCCGCAAAGTGTTTGTCACTCGAGTAATTGGTGTTGTAGCCGTTGCCGCATTCCGTACAGTAGACTCGGGTGTCTACCGCGCCAATACCCGCCTGAAGGTCCAGATACGTGTGGCTGGCGAGTTTCGGGGAGTAAACGGCATTGAAGTCGAGGAACAGTGGACGATAGGGGGTTGGCGGTATACCGGGATAAAGACTCTGGGATGCCCTCCAATAGACCTCAGCCCCGATGCCAACGTTGTGCCAGAACAGCACGTCGCCACTAAAACCGGGATAGGTACCACCGCTCAGTGACGGGCCATTCGAGTTAGCCGAGGGCGCCGTTACGGTGCTGACGCCAAACGCTAGATCGACTCTCTGCGCTGCGGCCAAATTCGAGAACGCAGCCAAGGCGGCGCAGGCAAACGTCAAGAGAATAGCGATGCGTAATGTCCGTTTCAATCGAAAACCTCCGTACGTTTATTGAATTTAAACTGTTGGATGCAAAGGGGGAGCTGAGCGGTGCCCGGATGGCCCGTGATTTACAAGAATTTACTGGCTTTCCGAAGTCCGCCCACCGCAGGGTTCCGCCCCTAGGCGAATGGTTGGCGAATTTCTCCGGCCACCCAAGCAACCCGGCCGCGGTCCCCCTAGTAGGACAGAAGAAGACGCAGATCGCGAACATTGTTGCCGGTCGGTCCGGTGATGATCGCGTCGCCCAACCGATCGAAGAGCGGAAAGGCATTGAAGGTGGAGAGCGCTTGCTGAACGCAATCCTGCTCCCCAAACTCGTCGGACGCGGAGCGCTCATCGGACTTACGGGCGCGAGCCAGTGTGCTGCCATCGACTACGGCTCCGGCAGCGGGACTGTTGCCGTCGATGCCGTCGGTACCGGCGCTCAGCACGGTGATGCCCTGTCCTGCGATGTGCTCTGCGCAGGCCAGGGCGAACTGCTGGTTGCGTCCACCGATGCCTCCGTTGCGGACGGCGACGGTTACTTCGCCTCCGGATACCAGGCATACGCGCGACACCTTGCGGCGCAGCTGTTCGAGCCGGCCTAGCAGGTAAGCGGCGGCTTTATCGTAGGGCCAGTCGTCGCAGGAGTTATCGACTTCTACGGCAAAGCCCGCACGAGTCGCCTCTGCTGCGGCCCCTTCCACGGCGACCTGGTTGGAGAGCACGGTCCACCAGCGCGCCCGCACAAACGCGGGATCGTCGGATTTTGGCGTCTCCTCGAGAGCGTGCCGGCGGAACAGATCGGCGACGGATTTTGGTAGTTGATCAACGAGGTGGTACTGAGCGGCGATGCGCTCGCAGTCCGCCACGGAAGTGGAATCGGGCATCGTGGGTCCGGATGCCAGCGCGTCGGGCATAGCCTCGGGCACGTCGGAAACGAGGATCGACACCTGCTGCGCGGGATAGGCGGCTTGGGCGAGACGTCCGCCTTTGACGGCGGAGAGATGTTTACGAATGGCGTTGATTTCGGTGATGGGCGCTCCGCAGTGGACAAGCGATTGGTAGGCATCGACGAGGTCGGGGAGAGTCACTTGGTCGTCTGCCAATGTCGCAACAGGTTTCTCGACGATGGAGGACCCGCCCCCGGAAATCATGAAGATGGCCAAGGAAGCGGCGTCGAGAGATGTCAGCGATTTGAGGATGGCATCGGCCGAGCGAATGGAATCGGGGTTGGGGACGGGATGACCACCGCGAAAGTAGCGGTAGCCGCGCACTTGGTGGGTCATTTCGACCGACGATGCGACGATGCCCTCCAGGCTGCCACCGACTTCGGCCGCGAGCGCCGCAACCATGGTATGAGCGGCTTTTCCGATGGAGACTACAAAGACGCGATTGTGGGCGTCGAGATCGTGGAGGTCTTCGCCGATACGCAGGATGCGGCGTTCGCAGTGCACGTTGCGGGGGAAGGCGCTCTCGATGGACGCGTGCTTGAGCGCCGATGCGAAAATCTCGCGGGCGAGGTTGCGCATCCTAGCGAACCGCTGTTCGCGGTCTGAAAGCATCTCCGCCATGCAGGGATTATAAGGAAAGTCAGGGAGCGGGTGACGCCCCCTCGCATACCGGCCCCAGACCTCTGACTCTACGCGATCACGCGAACCCAGGCTTCGATCGCGGTCCGCATTTCGCGCAACCGCCCTTCAAAGAAGTGGTCTCCCGCTTCGATGCGGACCAGATTCTTGGGGTCGGCGAAAGTCTCGACCAGCGCTTCGAGTTTTCCGGCAGGCGCGAACTGGTCCCGCGATCCGCTAACGAAGAGTTTCGGCTTCGGGCACTGGCCGAGGAAATCGAAATTATAGGCGCGATTTTCGACCGGTATGGCGGGCAGGCCGAGGGCGATCAGCGCGCGGACTCGGTCGTGGCTATAGGCGGCCCGCAGTCCCACGGCGGCTCCGAAGGAAAATCCGGCGAAGATTACCGGGAGCGTGAACTCTTGTGCCAACCAATCGAGACCTGCGCGCACATCTTCTACTTCCGGGATGCCATCGGCGTGTTCACCTTCGCTCAGTCCGGTGCCGCGGAAGTTGAACCGGAGGACGGGGAATCCGAATCCGTTAAGGGCTTTCATGGCATGGAAGACAACTTTATTGTGCAGCGTTCCACCGTAGAGGGGATGCGGATGGCAGACTATGGCGCTGTGGGTTGCGCCGGGAGATCCGGCATTGAGGAGACCTTCCAGGCGTCCGGCGGGACCGGCCAGAAACAAAGAACGGATGCTGGAGGTGTCGGGGAGCACGCGACTTAGAGTACAACACCGAGCCGCTTCAGCGGAGCCCAAGGCTTTGCTCCGAAGACCCGCATCCTGGAGCGGAAGGGGACCTCGGATTTTTAGAGACTTATGCGGCGGACGGTCAGGGTTGGGTTCCGCCCTTGCGGCCCGTTGAGTTCGGCTTGGTTGGAGGTGGCATTCAGCGACTCAGCCGGAAGGTTGTGCGCATGGGGTGTGTCATGGTCTGAGTTCTTGCCGGTCGGACGAGAACTCACTTCCGAGCTTTCGCCTTGGGGTTGCGGCGCAACCTCATCCCTGGCAACACCGCGCCGGCACTTGCACCTCCCGTGGCTTGAGATGGCCGGCGGTCACGATTCATTCTCTGTTCACTCTCCCCGATCCGGCTGTTACTCTTTTCGTGCATGGAATTGTTTGCCCTTACTCGCAGCCTGATCGATATCGAATCGATTACTCCAAATGAGGGTTTGGTGGGAGATTTTCTCTGCGACCAGCTCCGCCGTCGCGGGTGGGAGGCGCGGAAGATGCCGGTGGAGGGGGCACGCGCCAATGTCGTGGCTACTCGGCCGGGACATGACCGTCCCGAGATTTTTTTCTCTACGCATATGGATACCGTGCCTCCGTTCCTTGCTTCCTCCGAAGACCACGGGCGGATTTACGGGCGCGGCGCCTGTGACGCGAAAGGAATCATTGCGGCGGAGATTCTTGCGGCCGAGCGGCTGCACGAGGCCGGCATTTTCGTGGGGCTGCTGTTTCTGGTGGGCGAAGAGAGGGACTCGATTGGGGCCAAGACGGCTAACCAGCAGGCGATGGGCGCCCGCTTCATGATTAACGGCGAGCCTACCGAGAACAAACTGGCACTGGCTAGCAAGGGCGCCCTGCACGTGGAAGTGGTGGCACGGGGGAAAATGGCGCATTCTGCCTATCCGGAACTGGGCGTGTCGGCCATCGACAAGCTGGTGGAGGCGCTGCACCGGCTGCACGCGATGAAGCTTCCCGAAGATGCGGATGTCGGTCCCTGCACGAAGAACGTGGGGTCGATTCAGGGCGGACGCGCGCCGAATGTGATCCCTGACTTCGCCAAGGCTGATCTTTTTTATCGGCTGGTGGGCCCCTCCGAGGAATTGCGCCGTTCGATAACGGAGGCTGTCGGAGAGTTGGCGGAGGTGCGCTTCACGCGCGAGACTCCGTTTCTGCGGCTGCGAACGCTGGACGGTTTGCCGACGATGGTCGCCGCTTTCACCACGGATATTCCTTCGCTTACGAGTTGGGGCGAACCGCTGCTGCTGGGACCGGGGTCCATTCATGTCGCGCACACGGAGGGTGAGTTCGTCGAGAAAGCACAGCTGGTCGAAGCGGTGGAGATTTATTTTTCGGTGGCCCGACGCCTGCAGGCGTAGATCTCCGTTATTGCGCTCTCGCAAGTGACCGGCGTTTGATCGGCATCCCCGCCCCCGCACTCGGGCGCGACCGTGCACCCTACCGATCGAACTCTGGGTATACCGCATTCACCGGACGGTGGAGGTGGGCAGGTCGCATATGCTCGCAACAGGTTGCCTGGCGAGTGGCCCTTCGACCGCGTGAATCTCGCCTGGATCTTCACCTTCCGGTTGAGGGTGAACTGCGCCAGGAAGTTTTTCGGGACGGGCGGCCAGCGCCCTTCCCTGCGGGCACGCTACACTAGCCGCATGACTGACTCTCCCGGGAATGCACTGGCTCGCGCGTCTTCTTCATACCTGCGATCGGCGATGCATCAGCCGATTCGGTGGCATGAGTTTGGGGAAGCGGCTTTTGCTGCGGCTCGGGCGGCTGATAAACCCGTGCTTTTGGATATTGGGGCCGTTTGGTGTCATTGGTGCCATGTAATGGATCGTGAGTCTTATGACGATGCCGAGGTAGCGGCGATTATCAATGAAAACTTCATCGCCGTGAAGGTGGATCGGGACGAGCGTCCGGATATTGACAGCCGGTATCAGGTGGCTGTGGCTTCGCTTACCGGGCAGGGCGGATGGCCTCTTACCGCGTTTCTCACTCCGGAAGGGAAGCCGTTTTATGGAGGGACCTACTTTCCCCCGTCCGACTCCTACGGCCGGCCCAGTTTCAAGCGCGTGCTGGTGTCGATTGCGGCGGCTTATCGCGAGAAGCGCGGCGATGTCTTGGAGCAGGTGCGCATGGTGGAGAGCGCCATGGCTCGGTCGGAGTCCTTTTCTTCGGGTGACACCGCCGTATCGAGATCGGTGATTGCGGCGATTCTGGAATCGGCGGTGAGAATGTGGGACGCGGCAAATGGCGGTTTTGGGAGCGCGCCTAAATTCCCGCATCCGGCGGCGCTCGATCTGGTGATGGAGGAATATGTGGGCGATAGCGGCGCGAAGAGCGACCGGACGAAAGATGACCAGTTACGGACCGTCTTTGCTCACACGCTGGAGAAGATGGCGCGCGGTGGCGTTTATGACCAACTGGCGGGCGGGTTCCACCGCTATTCGGTCGATGAGCGGTGGGTAGTCCCGCACTTTGAGAAGATGTGTTACGACAACTCGGAGCTGCTCAAGAACTATGTGCACGCCTATCAGGCGACGGGAGATGATTTTTTTGCCCGCGTGGCGCACGACGTCATTCGCTGGATCGATGAATGGCTCAGCGACCGGGCGCATGGCGGGTTTTATGCTTCGCAGGACGCCGATTATTCGATGGAGGACGATGGCGATTACTTCACCTGGACTTTGGCCGAAGCCCGGTCGGTGCTGAGTGAGGATGAGTCTGCGGTCGCGGCGCTTTATTACGACATTCAGGAAATCGGGGATATGCATCACAATCCGGCCAAGAATGTGCTTCGCATTCACAACTCGGCGACGGAGATTGCGAAGCGGCTGCAGATCACCGAAGAGCGGGCGGATACGCTTCTGGCTTCGGCGCGGAAGAAGATGTATGCGGCGCGATTGCTGCGTCCAACGCCCTATGTGGACAAAACGCTGTATTCGGGCTGGAATGCCATGTGCGTTTCGGCTTATCTGGAGGCAGCCAAGGTGCTGGACCTGGCAGAGGTCCGGCAGTTTGCTTTGCGGTCGCTCGATCGACTGCTTTCCGAGGGATGGGATGGCAGCCGAAAACCGGCGGCGGGGGGCGAACGCCCCCACCCTGCACTTCGGCATGTGATTGCCTACTCGGATCCGAAAGCAGCGCAACGAGAAGTTGCCGGAGTGCTCGACGATTACGCCTTCGCGGTGATTGCCTGTCTCGACGCCTACGAGGCTACGGCTGATCTTAGCTATTTCCGTTTTGCTCGAACCATTGCCGATGCCATGATCGGGGGATTTTTTGATTTGGGAGAGGGCGGCTTTTTTGATACTCCCGGCGCGGCGGATGAAAACGCGGCGCTCGGGATTTTGGGGACGCAACGGAAACCGTTTCAGGACTCGCCGACTCCGGCGGGAAACTCGGCGGCGGCAATCGCGCTGCTGCGGCTCTATGGGTATACGAACGATGCATCCTATCGCGACAAGGCGGAGCGGACTTTGGCGGTTTATTCGGCGGCCGCCGGGCAGCACGGGATTTTCGCGGCGAGTTATGGCCTCGCGGTGGCTCGCTTGCTGCGGCCCCACACCCAGATCGTGGTTGTCGGAAACGATGAGGCGGCCTCGGGGTTATATCGGGCTGCCGTGCGCCCCCTCGCCTTGAGCACCGCGGTTCTGCGATTGGTTGCCGACCAAGCAGTCGCGCAGAATCTGCCGCCGGCCCTGGCGGAGTCGATTCCTCATCTTCCGGCGCTTGGTGCCGGAAGATCGTTTGCCGTGCTGTGCTCAGGATTTGTGTGCCAGCCGCCGATTTTCGATGCCGACGAACTCGGGGGTGCCTTGGGCTCGAACCTGTCTTCGAGTGGATGAGTTGTCTCGCCGGGCGGTTGGATCGCCAGAAGCAACACGCTCGCATTCTGGCCTGAATACGGAGGCGGTGATGTCAGTTGGCGCTTTCCTTTGCCAGGTCGCGGAATTCGGCAAAGCGGGGGAAGATTCCGAGCGTTTGCAGGCAGGTGCGGTCAGAATCCTTGAGTTCGGATCCGGTGGAATCGTTCGGGTGAGTCTCGAGTTCGCGGTCCAATAGATCGGCTACATAGACGGTCACGGAAATGTCGAAACCGGAATGCGAAATGCGCGTGGGATGATGATGGTGCGCGATGGCCTCGACCGCGAGATTGGAGATACCCCACAATCCGAGCAGATAGGCGCCGATTTCGGCGTGGGAGACACCGATCATTTCTTCTTCTGCCTCGAAAAGCTCGCAGTGGCGCTCGTTGGCACGCGCGCTCAGGGTGCAGAATAGATCGGGCATTTTGCTGGCCAGGATGAGTCTTCCGACATCGTGCAGGAGCGCGGCCACGACCGCTACGTCGCGAGATTTCCGATCGACCGGAAGCGCTCCGGCGATGGCGGCGGTGCGGTGCGCGTGCTGCTGCAGGCTCTCGCAGACCGAGTCTGGAATGCGAGAGCTGGGCGTGAATACCCGGAATGTCTCGGTGGCTAAGGCCAGATTCTCGATCGTTTTCATGCCCAAGTGTGATACCGCGCTCTGCAAACTTGTCACACTCTGCGCTAATCCAAAGAAAGCGCTGTTGACCAGTTGCAGGACCTTCGCGGACATGGCGACGTCCTGTTCGACGATGCGCACAATCTGGCTCATGGGAGTATTCGGGTCGCTCACGGCACGGGTGAGGGATAAATAGGTGGTTGAAAGAGAAGGCAATTCGCCGACCGCCCCGACGACCTTCCGAATCTCGGGTGCGCGTAAGATCTCCTGCAGCGTGCACACACGCTCAATGGCCTCCTGCAGTTCGGGGCCATTGCACGGTTTGGAGATAAATCGGTGCGCGACGGAGACCGCACGGGTGGAAGCCGCGGCGTCGGAGTATCCGGAGAGTATGATCCGCGCCGCGCTCGGATAGCGGTCACGAATGTGGCCGAGCAGGGTTGATCCGTCCATGCCGGGCATCCGCATGTCGGAAACGACCACGTCGAAACTGGTGGCCTCACAGGCCTGCAAGGCGGCTTCGCCGCCGACCGCAAACTGCATATCCCAGCGCTCGCGATTTGCGCGCAGCATGCGCCGGATGCCATCGAGGATCTTGGATTCGTCATCCACAAACAAGATTCGTTTCATGCCGAGACCGCCCGGGCAGCCAAAGCCGTGCCATCTTTGGGCAGGCGAATGACAAACGTTGTGCCCTTGCCTTCTTCCGTTTCGAAGTGAATCGTGCCGCCGTGTTTGTCCACCACGACAGAACGAGCAATGGCGAGGCCCTGTCCGGTGCCTTTGCCGATTTCTTTGGTAGTGAAGAAGGGATCGAAGATGCGGACTCGAACCTTGTCCGGTATGCCCGTGCCCGTGTCCTGGATGCGGATTTCGACCCAGTCCTGGCAGTTCCGGGTTTGCACTTTGATGGTTCCTTTTTGCGAGCTCCCTTTGCCTACGACGTCGGCAATGGCCTGCGCCGCGTTGACGATCAGATTCAGAATCACCTGGTTGAACTCACCCGGCTGGCAAAGGACATGCGGCAGGGAGGCATCGAAATCGGTTTCCATGTCGGCGACATACTTCCACTCGTTGCGCGCCACGGTGATCGTGGACTGAATGGAGTGGTTCAAGTCCAGCTGGATCTTTTCTTTTGTGCCGGGATGGGAGAAGTCCTTCATCGCACCCACCAGCCCGGCCACCCGGGTTACGCCCTCCAGCGTCTGCTCGATGGCCTTGGGAATCTCTGCCACCAGGTAGTCCACGTCGGCGAGGCGGACTTCGGTCGAGACTTCTTGCACGGCCTGGTCGGAAAGGGTCTTGCTCGTGGCCGCCGCCAAGAGCCGCTCATAGGTGGCCAGGGTCTTGCTCAGGTCGTGGAACGCATCCTTCAGGAAGCGGACATTGTCTCCGATGTATTGCGTAGGAGTGTTGATTTCGTGGGCGATTCCGGCGGCCAGCTGGCCAATCGACTCCAATTTCTGGGCCTGCTGAAGCTGTTGTTCCAGCCTCATGCGTTCGGTGATATCGGCGCCGACGACGAGAATCCCGCGAGTGCCGTCGGTGTCCAGGCTAATGGCGTTGAGACCGAGGAAGCGGAGGGTTCCGTTCTTTTCCAGCTTCACCTGGTCGAGTCCGCGAGGGGAGCTGATTTTGGCATGGGCGGCGATACGAGAGCTGATGTCGGGGGTGAGCCACACGACGCCACAGTGATCGAGCAGTTTGCCGGAGATGGTGGTCTCGTCCCAGCCGAGAATGCGGGTGGCCGCGTCATTCCATTGACGGATGTGGCCCTGTTCGTCGAGTCCAATCAACAGGGACGGAATGGAATTGAGCAGAATCTGGGTATCGCGATGGGCCTGGCGCAGGACCTCATCTCCGCGCCGGCGGGCGGTGCCGGCGATCAAACCGCGCATGCTGAAAAACAGAGCCGTGATCAAGATGACAAGCAGCACAGTTTCGAGCATTCCCTGCACGGTAACGAGCTTGTCGATCAACGCCAGTTCGTCCCGGAAATCACTGGCCAAGTCTCTTTGCAGCGTTTCCAAACTCGATCGCAGGGCTTGATTCTCATGTGCTAGAACCGCCATGTCCTCCGGTCTGGGCGGATTCGCGTTGACGTTGGCGGCGGCCGCATAGAGCACCTTGGACTTCGCCTGCAGATCGTTCACGCGGTCCATGAGAGAAACCATCTGTTGGTAGAGCGGGGAGTTGACCGGGACAGAGGTGCGGGCGCTATCGAGCGAAGACACGGTCACCGCAGCTTCCACAGCGGCACTATCGATCGCCTCCTGCTTCTGCATCACGACGGCGTTGCTGTATTCTCCGTTCATTCGCTGGAAGGCGCTGTTGGCTTGTTGACTCTTGAGCGCTGCCGGGAACAGCGAATGCGAGGCAATGCGGACGTGTTTCCGAACTGTGCTCGCCGTCCATTGCATGGTCGTCAGCAGGCCGATAACACCAAGCGCCAAAACCAGAATGGTGCTCTTGATCGGCACGGAAGAGGGGTCGCTCGAGATTGGCTCGCCACCTTGCATTGCTTCGCTTCCTTTCGGCCCCCTGCGTTCGATTCGACTGAGCAACAGATTCGGTCTCGCGAAGTCGGAGACGCAGCGCCACACGATTTGCTCTCGGCCATGGGAGTGATCGGCAAAGGCCGCAAGTTGCTTCAACTGCACGCGGCATTGCCTCACAAACCGATGGGCAGGGCCCATACCCTAGTAACTGATTCCGAAAGCGCGCTCTGCCGATTGGAATCCTGTTAGCGAAGTTCTGAGCCACGGTTGGCGGGTGGGCGGTCGCCGGAAAGGGCCACTCGCAGTGGCGGAAGCCATGTCCAACCGGAAGGCAAGCAAGAAACGAAACAGATTGAAATTTCTTAGAGACTCGCCCCTGATTCGAGGACCGCGGAGACCGCCGTCCGAAACGATTGGCGGCGAGTCGCTGGGGAGTTCAAAGCGGACAGAACCAACCAAGAAAGAAGAGGAGTTTATGGCGGAAAAGATCCTTCTCGTGGACGACGATGCCAACATTCTCGACGGGTATCGGCGGAGTTTGAGCCGCGAATTTCTGATGGAAACAGTCCTGGGCGGACCGCAGGCGCTCAAACTCGTGGCGAGCAGCGGGCCCTACGCGGTCGTCGTTTCCGACATGCGGATGCCGGGCATGGATGGCATTCAGCTCCTGAGCAGCATCCGGGCGCAGTCGCCCGACACGATTCGCATCATGCTCACCGGCAACGCCGACATGGATACCGCCATCCACGCGATTAACGATGGGCACATCTTTCGCTTTCTCAATAAACCATGCGCCAAGGAAGACATGGCCAGAACCCTGACCGCGGCGCTGGTGCAATACCGACTGGTCACCGCCGAACGGCAACTCCTGGAACAGACGCTGAGCGGCAGCATTCAGGTGTTGACGGAAGTGCTGAGCTTGGTGAATCCGGCGGCCTTCGCGCGAGCGGAGCGAGCCCGCCACTACATCCGCCACATTGCCACCTCAATGAAACTGCCCAATGTCTGGCAGTACGAGGTCGCGGCCATGATGTCGCAACTTGGCTGCGTCACGCTGGCTCCGGAGACAATCGAAGCCGTGCACCGCGGCGAGACACTGTCGCCGACCGAGCAGGCGCAATATGACGCACACCCAGGCGTCGCCTATGATTTGCTTTCGAAAATCCCGCGTCTGGAACCAATCGCCAGGATGATCGAGCACCAGAATCGGCCGGCGCCTGAAGTCACCGCCGACCCAGACACGGCCAGCATGCGGCAGGGAACGGAGATCTTGCGGCTCACTTTGGCCTACGAAAACCTCATCCAAAGAGGAAAGTCTCGTACCGAAGCGGTCCACACTCTGTCTCGCCTCAACAAACACTTCAGCCCGGAGTTCTTCCAGGCGCTGGTGGAACTGGATCCAAATTCGGAAGGAAGCGAGATACGGAAGTACCGGATCGATCAGCTTACCGTCGGCATGATCGTGCAGCAGGAAGTCAAGACCGTCGACGGAGCATTGCTGGTGTCCAAAGGCCAGGAAGTTACGGCCGCGCTGCTGGTAAAGCTCAAGAACCTGCAGGCGCGGCGGGTGGTTTCCGGGGACGTAATGATCTCCATGCCCCCGACCACGCTGGCCTTCGTAAAGGGCGCATCCTGAGCGGTGGCGAGAGCGCGACTGGAGGCAGGGGCTGGGGGCCTGTTCCGGCGGCGCTCATGACTGCTTGCTTTATGCTCTCCCGTCACCTTAAAGCGAACGCTTCCTGTGGCCGATAAAACCAGGAAAGCACCGTGTGCAGCTATGTCTTCGAATCTGCTCGACAATCCGAAGCTGTTCCGGCATGTGCTCGAAGACTTGCCGGTGGGAATTTACATCGTGGACCGGGAACTGCGGATCCGTTTTTGGAACCATGGCGCGGAGGAACTGACCGGACATCTGGCGCAGGAAGTGGTGGGACACACGCTGCAAGAAGTGGTGCAGCCGTGCAACCGCAGGGGCAACGGTCTGAGCGGGGAGCACTGTCCGGTAACGATGACGCTCAGCCGGCGCAAGCCGCAGCAATGTATTGCCTCCTATTTGCACAAGGGTGGGCACCGCTCGGCGGTGAAGATTCGCACGCGGCCGATTCTTGAGCCGGGCGACGCGATCACGGGCGTGACGGTTCTATTCTATGAGGCATTTGTCTACCGCGAGGAATCGTCGGGACCGCCGATGTATGGATGCCTGGATGCGATCACCGGCATTCCTTCGCAGCGCTTGACGCGGGCCGTGCTCAGCGAATGCATCGCGGGAGTCGAAGAAACGCATGTCGGTTTCGGGCTGCTGCGCATACGGTTGTTGGGACTGGAGGAATTCCGCGCCAAACACGGTCCGCAATCGGTGGTGCCGTTTCTTCGCACCGCAGCGCAGACCTTGCGAAACCGGCTGGATGCGGAAAGCTTCCTCGGCTGTTGGAGCGAGCATGATTTTCTCGCCGTGCTGCCGTCAGCCAGCCCGCTGATCGTGGCCACGACCGCAGAGACCTTGTGGAATCTGCTGCACCATTCAGAGGTCTCGTGGTGGGGCGACCGTTTCCGGATTGACGCCGAAGTGGCATACACGACGGCGACCGCGGGCAAGGATTTGGAGATGCTTCTCCGGGAAATGAAGCCTTCGCCATCGAGCCGGACGGCCAAAGCAGCGGCGGCCGGCGGCAACAACGAATTGGGAAACTTGCGAGGATGATGTTCCATGTTTTCGATCATAGGAATCGTGGTGGTCTTCGGTTGCATCGTGGCCGGGTACCTGATGGAGCACGGCAACCTGAAAGTTCTGGTGCAGCCAGCGGAGCTGATCATCATTGGCGGGGCGGCGCTGGGAACGGTGCTGATTTCGAATCCGGTGCACACGCTGAAGCAGATGATCAGCGGCATGGTGGGGGTGTTCGGGTCCTCGAAATTCGGCACGCAGCGTTATGTTGATTCTCTCAAAATGATGTACGAACTGCTGCAGAAGGCACGCAAGGAAGGGCTGGTGGCGCTCGAGACCGACATCGAGGAGCCGGACAAGAGCCCGCTGCTGTCCAAATACAAAGATTTCGTGAACGATCACCACGCGCTGCATTTTGTCTGCGACACCATGCGCATGGCGGTGAGCGGCGGAGTGGAAGTGTTCGATCTGGACCAGATGCTGGACGCGGATATGGAAGTCCATCATCACGAGGCGAGTGAGCCGGTATCGGCGTTGAGCACCATGGCGGATTCGCTGCCCGGCCTGGGCATTGTGGCCGCGGTGCTGGGCGTGGTCATCACGATGGGCGCACTGGGCGGCCCGCCGGAAGAAATCGGACACAAAGTGGCGGCGGCTCTGGTCGGAACCTTTCTCGGAATTCTGCTCTGTTACGGGCTGGTGGGGCCGCTGGCGGCGCGCATGGGCAAGATGGCGGAAGAAGAACACGCCTACATGATGGTGCTGCGAGTGACGATGATTGCTTTTTTGAAAGGGGTCGCACCGATCATGGCGGTCGAGATTGGACGGCGGACCGTGCCCGGACATGTGCGTCCCACATTCAAAGCGGTGGAAGAGGCTTGCCGCGGCGCCAAAGATGCGCCGGCAGCGGCGGCCGCCGCAGGATAGAGCGTCCAAATGCCCACCCCCCCCATCCTCATCATCAAGAAAAAAGGCGGCCACGGCGGGCATCACGGCGGCGCATGGAAGGTCGCCTATGCGGACTTCGTCACCGCCATGATGGCGCTGTTCATTGTGTTGTGGCTGCTGAGCAGCAGCGTGAAAATTCAGAAAGCGGTGGGCGGTTACTTCCGCGACCCGAGCGGAAGCTCGCGAACGACGGGAACCGGCCTGGCGGGATCGGGCGAAAATCTTCTGCTCGGCAAGCAGGACATGGGAAAACTGAAAGACGAATTGCAGGGCAGCATCCAGAAGATGAACGACCTGGCGAACCTGAAAAAAAACATTGAGATGACGGTGACCGCAGAGGGTCTGCGCATCGAGCTGCTGGAATCGGAAAAGGGGACATTCTTCGACAGCGGGAGCTCTTCGCTTAATGAAAGCGGCAAGGAGATGCTGCAACTGCTGGCGGCGGAACTGGGGAAGGTTCCCAATCGTGTTTCGGTCGAAGGACACACGGATTCCAAGCCTTACTCGGGGAAGGGGAACTACAGCAACTGGGAATTGTCGTCCGACCGTGCGAACGCCGCACGGCGATTAATGCAGCAAGCGGGACTACGCGACGATCAAGTGTCGCAAGTACGAGGTTTTGCCGACCAGCGGTTGCGTAATGTCAAAGACGCGCTCGATCCTTCCAACCGGCGGGTTTCGATCATCGTGCAGTACATTAACCAGAACACCGACGACGCAGGACCGGCAAGCGAAGAAGCCAAAGATGCCGGACCGGCGAAAACTGGCGAGGGCAAACCATCGCCCGGAAGCGAAAAGACCGAATCGGAACATGCGGACAAAAAATGAGCATCAAAAAAGGCCGACCCTTTGGCCGGCCCGTAAGATTGCATTTCGTGATTCAGGTGGTCGCTTTCGTTAAGTATTTTCTTTCACTTGCTTAATATTGACAGTTCGGTACTTTCCAGGGGTCACACAACGCTACCGGTCCCGAATGAGTCGTGGTTTTCGGAACAGCGGCATACGCAAACGTGCCCACCAGACCTACCAACAGAAGTAACGCCCTGAGCGAACGTTTCATGATTTTCTTTCTCCTTAGGGTCTGCCGAAATACTGGCAATTATCCGCCAGCTTTCAGTGTCAGAAATTATACACAACGGTGCAAATTTATGATTCTCTGAAGGTTACCCAGGGGGTACCGACGATCGAGAGCAGGGAGCGAAATGCCGGAAATCTGCCAGTGAGTCCGGCAAGGCAATTTCTGCGGGTATTTTGATGATTTATTAAGGTAACGGTTTGAGTTGCCAGGGGGCAATTCCCGCACTGGGAAAGGCATCTTTCCCATCGCTAAAAAAACCCTTGACAAGGTTTTGCGAAGAACCGTTTTTGGCTAATGGGAAATGCTAGGGCTGAGCCTTCGACCCGGCCGCCGCAGAATTGGCCTTGCGCGTGTCGATGGAGCGGATGGGAACAGGATCGTCTTCCTGTTCATGCTCGAGATTCGAGCTGCGGGAAAAAGCTCGCTCCACCATGCCTTCGAACATGGGAATCAGCGAATCGGCAGACATGGGATGTTGAATATCGGACAAGCCCTGTTCCCAGCGCTCGGTCTGCAACCGGTTGAGGGCAGCCGCGCGGGTGGTTTTCGGTGCCAGGGAGTAGCCAAGCCAAACCAGAATGGCCAGGTTATAGGTTGACATGTCGATGAGGTTGAAAAGAACAGGCTTGACAATTCCTCCCGCATTCAACGCATACATCATCAAATTCACTCCCGCAGAAAGGCCACAACCGAGGGAGATGCCGAAACTGAGCTGTTTCCGTGACACTCCGAGGAAACGGGAAAACAAAAGCAAGAACAGGATCAGGCCAAGCTGCACAATCCGCACCGAGCTCTGCAACGTGGTCAGAGCGTGCACCAGGGGACTTTGGTCCAACGAGTTTGCAAATGCGACAATCACGGAAACCAGCAGCATCACAACGCCCGCCCACTTGAACAGCAGCGTACCGAGATCCTTCAGCGTGTGATAAGGGCGGAACACGTCGAGAAAAATCTCGTGAATCACCTTAAAGCCGAGGACCGCATTGACCGCTTCGCCCAGCCAGAAAATGCCGAAATAGATCTTTCGACTGCCGAGGAAGAAAAGCGGAAAGGCAACACAAAAATTTGCCACCTGGACCAGCAAAAACAGGAAAAATACAGGAAACTGCTTGTGCAGCTTCCGTCGCCACAGGATCACAGCCACCACCGATTGCAGAATCGGTTGCGCGCACCATAAATAGAGCGCGATCGTCTGGCTATGCTGGTTCATGGGGTTGAGGGGACAAGAACGAGACTGACAGAAACCCGCGCTTCGGCCCTAGTTCACATCCTGAGGCACACTGCCCTACTGGGTCAACCCTGTGGGGTAACCTTAGTAACGGTTACCCCACCTTTGGGCTATGGCGGGAAATGAGTGAACTGTGATTGAAACAGGATTTGGCAGCCACGTGGTTTTTCGGGAACGGACCGAGCGCAGTCTCACCAGCTGAGGCCAGCCCCGTCACTTGCCTTTTGGCCCCCGCAGACCTGAAATCGACACCCGGGCGGCGTTATCCGATATCAGGCGAGGAATGGAGGTAGGCGCGCATCATGCGCACTTCATCGTCCTTCGCGTCAAGATCATGAAGCAGGATGTCGCGCAAGGAAACGACGCCCTGCAGTTCGCATCCGGCGCAGACAAGCAAATGGCGGAACCCGTGTCGCTTCATCAGGGTCATGCAGGTCTCCAGTTGGTCGCTCGGTGCGACGGTCAACGGATCTTCGGTCATCACCTCACTGACTGGGGTACGGGCGGGATCCTTCCCTTCGACCACGACGCGACTCATGAGATCACGTTCGGAGAATATCCCCGCCAGTCGCCCCTCCCGCAACACGGGTACGGCGCCGATGTTATGGGCCACCATGATGCCGGCGACTTCGAGTACCGTCTGGTGGGCTTCGGCCGATATGGTCACTTGATTCCTGAGCAGATCACAGATCAACATTTGCACCTCCCGAGGACTTGTGCCGGATTGCACACGATCCGGCGAACGGCGCCAAAATCAGACTTAGACGAAGGAAGCGAAGCCGGCTGTATCTGGACCCCGGCGGAGTATATGTCGAAAATGCCCTGGGAGCAAAGCAAAAAATGCGATACGAGACGGTGGTGCTTCCCTCGCAAGGCTGGGCGCCCGCGCCAGCTAGCGATGGCGGGCCGCGCCCAGCGAAATCACATAAGATCGGGCGGCCAAAGTGGCGGGCATTTCGGCGGCGGCGCGGGCAGTTACAACCAGGTTGTAATCATCGCTGGCGCGGAGCCGATTGAAGATCGGAGTTGCTTCTTGCGGCTCGACCAGAGCCAGGTAGCGCAGGAAGGCAAAAATGTCCGCCGTGGGCTCGAGTCCGGGAGCGACGAAACAGACCTCGACATCTTCGTGGTGGAAGTGCCATGCCAGGGACGACGCCAGACACACGGCCTGCTCGTAGGCCTCGGGATGAAGGACTCCGGGCGCGGGATTGTCGAACACAATGCGCAGCTTGCGTTCATCCTCGCGGCTAAACTCGCGGACCTTAAGCGCGCCGGTGCGGGCGGTGGCTTTCCAGTCCACGTGGCGGGCGGAATCGTCGGGCATGTATTCCCGGATGCGGTACAGGTCATAACCGCGTCCGCTGACGAAAGCTTCGAATTCGCCGGTAACCATGGGAAGAACTTCGAGGAACTGTTCGGTGGACTCGACGGCGGGATAAACGATCACTTCGCGGGCCAGGTTGATGCGGCGGGTCTTCATGAGGAAAGAAAAGGGAAACCGCGTGGCCAGCCCAAAGTTCTTCTCGCGGTAGCGGCCGCGGGCGGGAAAGCTGATTTCGAGGTCGGCACGCAGTTCCTGTCCCGGCGACAGGAATGGAAAGTAAACGGATTCTTGCAGGATCGGCTTCTCTGCTTGCTCACGCACCCGGCGCAAACGGCGATCGGGCAGGCGGAGCCACTGATCCTGCGGTGCGCGGTTGCGCGGCCAGCCGAAGGTGGAAGCTTCCCAGCCCCATCGTTGCCGATTCTTACGGCGCTTGGCGGGAACCACGCGTACGGAAAACGATGGCAGCCACGAACTGGTGTTGCCGAGGAGCAGGCGCGCCACCATGGGACGCGAGGCGAAAACGTGCTCCGGCAGATGGACGTCGAACACCAGGCCGCGCAGCACGAGCGCCGAGGCAATTCCGGAAACCATGATCGCCGAGAGCAGTGCGGCAACGATCACGTAAAGCAGATTGTTGCCGGTGTTGATGGCAGCGATTCCGATGACGACGCTGATCAGGATGTAGATCATGCCCGCACGGGTGACGTCGTAGTCCATGGCCTCGCGGACACGGCTCATTACCACGCGACGGGCAAGATAGGGCACGGTGGTCAGGCCAACGAAGGTGGCTAGCAATAGGGCCAGCGAGGCCAAGACCATGGTTCCCCAGACGCTGCCGGACTCGCGCGATACCGTCGAGAACAGCGCCGCGGCAAAGGCCAGCGCCAGACCAACCACGGCCAGGAGGAAACGCGCCCAGACTTCCGGAAGTGCGAGCCGCGGCAAACGCGGCGCGGCTGCTGGCGAACTGGTTGTCGTGCGTTTGAGGGTCACGTCGTTGGTCGAGCCATTCTGCGTGCCGGGCGATGCTCCCTCAGGATATGACGGCGGGGCGAGGAGGGGAAGTGACGGAAGAAACCTTGCCCCGAAATAGCCCAGGCGGCTCCGAGATCTGCGCGGCCTGCTCGCTGTCGAAACCCCAATCCAGAGGTGTCGTGAATCGCGCCGTCTTGCGGATTAACAATTAAAGATGGTTTCGGTTTAGGTATGCTGTCGACGCAGGGGTGGTTGAGCTTCGCGCCAGCCAACTGTTTGCTCCAGAAACCGTATTCAGCTACCTCGAGAACCCGCAGAGTGATTGCCGCCCTTCCGCTTGCTCTTACAGTCGCGCTCCGGGACCTTTTCCGAGCAAGGTGGTGAGAAGTACAACTGATCGTGCCCGGAGTCTTCCCGGAAATGCGCACCCCATCCGAGGACGTGCGACCTTCCGTTGCGCTACGGCTCCGCGTGCATGGGCCGAGTGTTGAATCGGACTAAGCAGAACCGCGCGACCACACTCACCCGAGCAGTGTCTAGGAAGACACGCACGTCAGGATCTCAGCGATCCGTGATTGCGGCTGGATTGGCGGCGATATCGCCACCACGAATATAGGATCGCGATTGCGGTGATGATCACAACCGCGATGTTGAAGCTCCGTGCGACGCGCAGCAGGCTGCGCCAGTGGTGGCCAAAGAGATATCCCGCTCCGGCGACGACGGCCACCCAGACCGAGGCGCCCAGAAAATTGTAGACAGCGAAGGCTCGCCAGCGCATGCGCAGGACTCCGGCCAGAGGTCCAGCGAAAACTCGCATGCCGAAGACGAAGCGGGCAAAGAAAATGGTGGCGGCTCCGTAGCGGGCAAACATAAGTTCGCCGCGCTCGATTGTGGCCGGCGCGATTCGCAGAGCGGCCCGATAGCGATCAAGCACGGGGCGGCCGCCATAGTAGCCGAGGGCATAGCCCAGATTGTCACCGAGCGTCGCGGCACAGGTGGCAACCGCGACGATCCAACCGAAATGGAGTTGATGTTCAGAGTAGGCGAGGAAACTTGCCAGCAGGAGAGTGGTCTCGCCCGGGACCGGGATGCCCGCATTCTCGCAAAACAGCATCCCCGCTACGGCCCAGTAGCCATAGTCGGCGATGAAGGCGCGCAGGGAGTGGAAAATAGCAGGGTGCATGCGGCTTGTAATCTAGCCGAGAGCAGGCGAGGGCAAACTCTCCGGCGTGCGCCAGTGTCCAATCGGGCATAACATCGCGGAATAAAGCGACCATATCATAGGGTCGCCGTTCCCCTTGCCGCGCTTGAATGCCATCGGAGTCGAGCAGATCCGATGCCGGGCAAAGCCCTCGGCAGAATTCTTGCTGGCTGGCGATTGCATAGATCGGGCGTCTTGACCGTTTCGCAATACTTTCGCCGCGCCCATTCCATTCTGCCCGACGAGCTCTCGATTCCTCATGCACCCAACCTTATCATTCGCGTCCGGAAAGATTCCGAGCAAGCGAAGGTTCCTTCCGAGCCCGGATTCACGCCTAGGTCGAGTTGCGAACATGGGAGTCGGTCGATCTTGGCAACTTCCCGGTCAGAAAATCGATCAGGGTACGGTTGAAATCTTGCGGGACTTCCTCGTAGGGGAGATGGCCAACTCCCTCGTAGGCCACCAGGCGGACATCGGCAAAATTGCGCCGCAAGGGCTCGGCGGACCGAAAGTCGACGGCGCGGTCTTTCGTTCCCCAGATTAGGAGGGTGGGGTAATCGCGAATCTTGGGGAGAGCATTCTGCAACTCGGCAAGGTCGGCTGTCCAATTCTTGACGATGCGCATGCCATGACGGAATCCATGGTTCTTGATGACAGGCATGCGATAGCCCGCGAGCGAATCGGGCGGAATTCTAGCGCCGTCGCCAAAAAGCCGGCGGAGCCACAAATGATCGAGCGATCGGTAGCGCTCGACGGTGTGGCGGAAGAGCACAGATCCGAGAGCACTGCCGACGAAGGGTGCGAAGCGCTTGCCATGCGGCGACCAGGGGTTCACGGGCGCGACCAGGATCAAGCGCTGGAGGCGGGTATTCGGCTGCGCGCGTCCTTTCTCCAAAAGCGCCGCTACCATAATGGCCACTCCTCCACCGTGCGAAGTGCCAAGCAGGTCGAAAGTTTGAATGCCGAGAGCGTCCGCGAACTGCAGCACGCGTTCTGCAGTCGCGCCCACAGTGCAGTCGATGCCGTCGTTCGCGGTAGAGAGGCCGGCTCCGAGGAGATCGATGGCATGAACGGTTGCATGCGGCGCCAGGGCGGGGATGGCGAAGCGCCAAGAGAAGGAATATCCCATCAGGCCGTGGATCAGGATCAGAGGGCGACCGGACCCGGCTTTCAGGTAGTGCAGACGCCCCTCGCGGAAATCGAGCCAATGCGACTCGATTGCGCACGGGGCGGTGGCGAGACAGTCGGCGGAATTCGAGCTGAAATTCGGTGCTTCGAGGGGCAACGAAATCCTCGCAGAAGGCGTCTTACTTAGTGATTATCGCCTCTATCGCTTTCGGGGGAGCCGCAATCCGGCTCCCCTTTTTTTTTGTTTCGCACGCCTAAAATCCGCAATGCGACGGCGCAAGTGTCTTGCCTACAATGCTTTCTTTTTCTTGCCGAGCAGTCTTTTCAGAATTCTGATGCCCTTGTCTACGTGTGATTCTTGCAACAGGAATGGCGGCAGGAAGCGCAGGACCGTGTCTTGTGTGACGTTGAAAAGTACACCCAGGGCCAGGGCTTGCTCGACCAGCGGCCGCGCCGGGATGTCCAGGACCAGGCCCTGAATGAATCCGCGGCCGCGCGCTTCCCGGGCTGCGGCGTACTTATGGGCCAGATCCTGAAGCTGCTGATGCAGATAGAGACCAACTTTTTCGACATTGGCCAGCAGCTGTTCTTCTTCCACGATCTTCAAATATTCGAGGGCGACCCGGCAGGCAAGCGGCCCTCCGCCGAAGGTGGTGCCGTGCTGCCCGGGCGCGATGACCGAGCCGAAGTGTTCTTTCGAGAGGAACGCGCCGAGCGGCACTCCACCGGCGATCGGCTTCGCGATGGCGACGATGTCGGGGGTGATGCCGAAGCTCTGGAAAGCGAAGATCTTTCCCGTGCGGCCCAGACCACACTGGATTTCGTCGAAGATGAGCGCCGCCTGGTGCTGGTCCGCGAGCGTGCGGCAGGCGCGCAGGAAGTTCTCGGAACATTCGAGAATTCCGCCTTCGCCAAAGATGGGCTCGAGGACGATGGCACAGGTATTGGCCTTGATGACTGCGTGGAGGGCTTCGACATTGTTCTGGGGGACGAAGGTGACGTTTTCGAGCATGGGCTCGAAACCTTTCCGATATTTGTCCTGGCCGGTCAAGGACATGGCGCCAAAGGTACGGCCATGATACGAGCCTTCGAGGGCTACGAGTTGGCTCTTGGCGGCGCCTCCGGACTTATGCCCGGCCAGACGGGCCAGCTTGATGGCACCTTCCATGGCTTCGGTGCCGCTGTTGGAGAAAAAGACACGATCAAGGCCCGAGAGCTGGCAGAGACGCTCAGCCAGCTGGCCCTGGTATTGGTTGTAGTAGAGATTGGAAAGGTGAATCACGCGAGCGGCCTGTTCGCGAATCGCCTTCACAATGCGAGGATGGGCGTGGCCTAGGGCGTTGACGCCAAGTCCGGCGACGAAGTCGAGATATCTCTTGCCTTCGAAATCGTAGAGGAAGACACCCTTGCCGCGCTCGAAAGCGACGGGATAACGGTTGTAGGTGGGAAGAAGAAAGCGCCTTTCGAGATCGGCAATTTGTTCGAGGCGGGACATGGCTTCATTGTAAAGCGGACGCGGGCGCCGGCGACCCGATGCGGGTTGGGCCCCGGACCGAAATGCGGTGGTGCCGGCGGGCGGACCTTGGTCAGAGCTTGTCGCGGACCTTCGGAGTTCCTCTGGGATTTTCCGGGTCGATGCCGGCAGCGCTCATAATGGCGCGACCCAGATCTTCGGCGGAAACGGTAAAAGGTGCCGGCTGGCCGCCGGTATCTTCTTCGGCGTTGGGCGCCACGAAGCGATAACCCCTGCCGACCACGGTTTGCAGATAGCGCGGCTCGCCGGCGTCGTCATGCAACGCGCGGCGGATTTTCCGGATTGCGGTATTGATTCCCTGCTCGACGTCAACAAAGACGTCTTTGCTCCAGAGCGCAGCGGCGATCTGTTCACGCGTGACCAGTTGTCCGCGATTGTCGACCATGAACATCAGCAGTTGCAAAGGCAGCCCCTCGAGCCGAATCGGGCGGCCGGCACGGCTCAGCTGAAAGCGGGCGTAATCCAACTCGAAATCGTCGAAACGGACTCTCTTATCCGGCAATGCCGTACTCCTAATGTCGGTCAACCGATGCCACTCGATTGGTATTTCTGCACACAATTGAGGCGGCAGGCCGCGCCTCTAAGGTGCGGATAGGTTGTCAGAAATTCTGTTCTGCCCGGCTCGCCCTGTCAAGCGAAGACGGTGAATTTCTTCAGATCAATTCAGACGGCTTCAGACGTCCTCCATGGACGTTTCCGGGCATCGGGCGCAAGATCACACTCACTTGCGGGATTTGCTCACCTCCTCCGCATTGAGTCCAGGTGAGACCAGTAAGTGAGGGGTTCGAATTCAGGGAAGGGATTCGAACCCCTCAAACACTAAAGTCAGGGTTTGGGCACGTCACCTCACTTCACGGAAGAAACACGCCGACCAAAAAATCCGCTTTATCCTCCTCCAGCTAACCCAGCTCCCAGGCCCTCTTCCCACACGCCAAATGGCATCCCAAAAAGAGGAACCAACCTTCCATATTTCATAGCGACTATCCCGTATCGACTCTATAATTACGGAAGTGGCTCTATGCACGGGAGTTATCAGAGATGGGTATGAGCGGAGGGTGGCAGTGAAGTTGCTTATGCCTAGTCGGCGACTTGTCCTTGGCCGCGCCACAGTACAGACATCCCAGCCCATGAACCGCGAATTTGAGGCTCGGTTTACCGCCATCCTACTGACCCTGCTCACAGTAGCGGCTGTACTTTTCGCCGCTTTCAATTACAAGGCCGAGCACCAGACCTCCATTCCTGACGACGGGGCGTGGTGGATTGAGCGCAACGGCCACCTGGTGGCGGACCGACTGGAGCCGAACGGGCCGGCCGAACGGGCCGGAATCCGGCGCGGAGATGAAGTCGTCAGCATCAACGATCGCCCGGTGGGAACCTCGGCGGCGGTAACGCACCAGCTCTACAACTCCGGCGTGTGGTCCAAGGCAACCTACTCGCTCATCCGCGGCTCGGTTCCGCTGCCGGTCGAAGTCGTGCTCGTTCCAGCCGAGCGTTCCATGAACGATTGGTTGCGGCTGATCGCACTGATTTACCTGGGCATTGGGCTTTATGTACTGTTGCGGCGCTGGACGGCGGTCGGATCCACGCATTTTTACATTTTCTGCCTGGTCTCGTTCGTTTTCTACGCCCTGCACTATACCGGCAAGTTCAACGCGTTTGACTGGTGCGTTCTGTGGGCCAATGAAGTCGCCTGGCTGCTGCAGCCGGCGCTTTTTCTGCACTTCGTGTTGACCTTCCCTGAACGGCAAGAGTTCGTCCGCAAGCATCGCTGGTCGCTTCTACTGCTCTACTTTCCGGGGCTCGTACTGCTCGGAATCCAGACCCTGGCCCTCGAATACCTGAAAGCCAGCGCATCCCTGCTGTTTGAGCTGAATCGGGTGCACTGGGCTTATCTGACGATTTTCTTCGTCTCGGCGGCCATGGTCCTGTGGCGAAACTCGCGTCAGGCCACGACTCCCATCCTGCGTCAGCAGCTCAAGTGGATTACCCGCGGCACCATCCTCGCCATCACGCCCTTCACGCTTTTTTACGTTCTGCCGTATCTGTTCGGCGTGATGCCTTCGCTCACCATGAAGGTATCGGTGCTTTCGCTCGGACTGCTACCGCTGACTTTTGGCTACGCCATTTTCCGCTACCGGCTGATGGACGTCGATCTGATCTTCAAACGCGGCATGGCCTATACGCTGGCGGCGGCGGCGATCGTAGCGCTGTACTTCGCCGGCGTGGCCTCGATTGCCGAGTTGGTTCACACCCGCGTGCCCAGTTCCGGACCCTGGGGGCTGATGGTGGCGGTCGTGGTCACGGCCCTGCTGTTTGATCCGGTCCGGAAATGGATTCAGGAAAAGCTGGACCAATATTTCTTCCGTACCGGCTATGATTATCGGCGCACGCTGATCGAGTTCGGACGAGAGCTGAGTTCGGAAACCGACCTCGACAAAATGCTCTCCTCGCTGGTCGACCGGCTGGCCCGCACCTTGCTGGTGGATCGGATCGCGATCTTCCTCGGCAACGGCGACTCGTCGCGCTTTGAGCTGTCCAAATCGTTCGGCATCGCCCACGTCACCGGTCTCGACCTCTCGTTCCTCGCCAAGCCGAGAGTCGAAGATGCTGCCGGACACATCTTCTTCGAGAACACTCACCAATTACCGCGTGAAAACTCCGCCGCGCAGGAAGCCATCGGCCGGCTGGATCTGAACTACTACATTCCCTGTCACGCGCGACAAAAGACGATTGCCTTTCTCGGATTGGGCAAGACGATGCAGGGTGACTTTCTTTCCAGTGAAGACGTGGAATTGCTGGAAGCGCTGGCGGGCTACATTGGCATCGCCATCCAGAACGGTCGGCTTTATGCCTCGTTGGAACAGAAGGTCAGCGAGTACGAACGGCTGAAGGATTTCAATGAAAACATTGTGGAATCCATCAACGTCGGCGTGATGGCGGTGGATTTGCAGGACCGAATCGAGTCCTGGAACTCGCAGATGGAAGTGATGTATGCACAGCCTCGCTGGCAGGTGGTGGGGCGATCGTTAAGCGAGGTTTTTCCGGCTGCGTTTGTGGAGGAGTTCTACCGCGTTCGGCAGAATCCGGGCATCCACAATCTCTACAAGTTCCGCCTGGTAACTCCGACCGGCGAATCGCGCGTCGTGAACGTGGCAATGGCGCCGCTGGTCACCCGCAAGTTCAATGTGGTCGGGCGGCTGGTGATCATGGACGATATCACCGAACGGATCGACCTTGAAGTCCAGCTCACCCAGGCCGACAAGCTTTCTTCCATCGGACTTCTAGCGGCGGGCGTGGCGCACGAAGTCAATACACCGCTGGCGGTGATCTCGTCTTACACGCAGATGCTGGCCAAGCAGTTGCAGTCGGACCCGCAGAAAGCAGGCCTGCTCGACAAGATCACGAAGCAGACGTTCCGGGCTTCGGAGATCGTCAATAATCTGTTGAACTTCTCGCGCACCACGGGAACGGAATTGACGGAGATCAACCTGAACAAGGTGATCGCCGATACGCTGGCTTTACTCGAGCACCAGTTCAAGGTGGCGCACGTACAAGTGCAGTCCACGCTGTACGACAGCTTACCGTTGATTCAAGGCAATGCCGGACGTTTGCAGCAGGTGTTCTTGAATCTGTTCCTCAATGCCAAGGACGCCATGACCGGGGGAGGAGTGCTGAACGTGGCCACGCTGAACGGCGAATTCGTCAGTGTGCGCGTTTCCGACACCGGCTCGGGCATCGCCCAGGAGAACATTCAACGCATCTACGATCCGTTTTTCACCACCAAGACCTCTCCCGTCGAGGGCCAGAGTCGCGGAACCGGTCTTGGGCTCTCAGTCACCTACGGCATAATTCAGGAACACGCGGGGCATATCCGCGTGGAGAGCCGCCCGGGCGAAGGCACCACCTTCACCCTGGATTTTCCGCTGATCAGGAAGGCAGTCCATGTCTGAATTAGCAGTGTCCGAAATCACGACTGTCCCGCGGCGCAGTACGCCGGAGCGCGTGCATCCGGAAAGCGCGGGTCGAATTCTCATCATTGACGACGAAGCGGAAATCCGCGAATCGCTGGAGACGTTGCTGCAGCTCGAAGGCTATACGGTAGTTACTGCCGGTAGTGGCCGGGAAGGGATGGCGCAAATCGGGATGCGCTCGTTTGACGCGGTTTTGCTCGACCTCGCACTGCCCGACAAGAACGGGATGGAGGTGCTTTCCGAGATTCGGCTGCTGCATCCGCAGCAGCCGGTCATCATGATCACCGCCTACGGAACGGTGGAAAATGCGGTTCGCGCCATGCAATTCGGAGCCACCAACTTCATCCAGAAACCCTGGGACAATGAGAAGTTGCTGGCGGACGTGCGCGCGGCCGTCGCGCGGCAGAAGGCGGAAGAAGAAAACATTCAGCTGAAGCGGGCGCTGAAGCAGCGTTACAACTTTGAAAACATTGTGGGCAAAAGCGAGCCCATGCTGAAGATTTTCGATCTCGTCGCCCAGGTGGCGCCCAGCCGCTCCACGGTATTGTTGCAAGGCGAAAGCGGGACGGGCAAGGAACTGATCGCCAAAGCCATTCACCTGAATTCCACACGCCGCGACCGGCCCTTTGTTCCGGTCAATTCCGGATCGACGCCGCCCGATCTGCTCGAATCGACACTGTTTGGCCACGTCAAAGGCGCCTTTACCAGCGCGATTGCATCGAAAAAAGGGCTGTTTGAAGTTGCCGACAGGGGTACCCTGTTCCTCGACGAGATCGGCACCATGGGCATGGACACGCAGAGCAAGATTCTGCGCGTACTGCAGGATCGCAAATTCATGCATCTGGGCGGAGTGCAGGAGATTCAGGTCGACGTGCGCATCATCGCCGCCACCAACGTGGATCTTCGCCAGATGGTGCGCGAAGGCAAGTTTCGTGAGGACCTGTACTATCGCCTCAACGTGATCAGCCTTGATCTGCCGCCGCTACGACAACGGCGGGAAGATATCCCGCTTCTGGTACAGCACTTCCTGCAGAAATATTCCGAGGAAAACGAACGCCCCAAACGCCGCATCACCACCGAGGCCTTGCGTCCGCTGGTCGGCTACTCCTGGCCGGGAAACGTGCGCGAACTGGAAAACACAATCGAACGCGCGGTGGTGCTATCTTCCGATAGCGACATCGGGCTCGATCTTTTGCCCGACCATATCGTCGGCCGTGGCAGCGCCGTTCCGCCGCTGGACGCCAGTAGCGGAGCCACCCTGTTCGGCATCATGGAAGACTGCGAGCGGCGCATCATCATCGACATGCTGGAAAAGTGCGGTTGGAACCAGACCGAGGCCGCCGAAAGGTTCCACGTTCCTCTGTCCACACTCAACCAGAAAATCAAACGGTTGGCCATCGAGATCAAGAAAAAAAGCCGGGAGTGATCCCGCGCCTCGGTTGAGGCGGGGCTTGCCGAGCTCCGCCTCGACTGATTCGGAAGCCGCAGCCGGCTATGTCGCCACGAGACGGCAGTATCCCATGCGGGCACGGTTTGCACCTCTCACGCCTTTTGCGCTCTGCTATAGTTTCCTGAGCAGGCCTTCCTTCGATCCGACATGGCGCTCGAAATTGAACTGATTTCGCCGATTGGTATCGCCAAAGACGTCGCGCTGGCGGTTCAGGAATACACCCTCCTGTCGGCGCAAGCGCTGGCGAACTTCTTTCGTCGCCCCCTGTACATGGGAGATATGCTGCAGCAGGCGGACCTAATCGGCGTCGGCTCCCTGCCCATCGTGATTCTGACCGGTCTCTCCGTCGGCGCCCTGTTGGCGCTGAACTCCGCCAGCACGTTGCAACAGTTCGGCGGGATCACGCTCATCGGACGACTCGTTTCGATCGGCATGGTGACCGAACTGGGCCCGCTCATCACCGGGTTGATGGTCGCCGGCCGAAACGCCTCGGGCATGGCCAGCGAATTGGGCTCGATGATCGTTACCGAACAAATCGACGCGATGCGCGCCCTGGGCACAGACCCCACTAAGAAGCTGATTACACCGCGCGTTGGGGCCACCGCCTTCATGCTGTTTTTTCTGACCATCATCGCCGACCTGTTGGGGCTCATCGGCGGCTATGCGGTTGCGCATTTGCTGTTCGGGGTCGACACCAAGCAATACTGGACTTCGATCTGGCAAATCCTTGTCTTCCGCGACGTCTTTACGGGCTTGATCAAACCGGCGCTATTCGGGTTCATCATCTCGACCGTCGGTTGTTACTACGGAATGTCGACGCGGGGCGGCACCCAGGGCGTGGGCCGCTCGACCACGCAGGCCGTGGTGGCTTCCTCGGTGCTGATTCTGGTGGTGGATTTCTTCGTTACGAAACTGATCTATGCAATTTTTGGGTACAGGTAAGTCATGCCCGTTTCCCCTCTGCCCAGTGAGAATGCGCCCGCCCCGGTGGCCAATCCTTCCGGTTACGCGCTCGAGTTTGACAACGTTTCGCTTGCCTTCGATGAGAATGTGGTGCTCGACGGTATTTCGTTCCGCTTACCGCATGGCGAAACCAAGGCGCTGTTTGGCGTGGCGGGTTCCGGCAAAAGCACTTTGCTCAAGCTGGCCATGGGACTGCTGCGTCCCGACAGCGGCCGCATCTATGTGCTCGGTGAAGAAGTGACTCGCATGTCGGAAAGCGAACTGTTCGAGCTGCGACGGCGCGTGGGCATCGTGTTTCAGGAGAGCGCGCTTTTCGATTCCCTCAAGGTTTATGAAAACGTCGGGTTCCGCCTGATGGAGGAGGGGATCGCAGCGGCTGAGATCCAGCGGCGTGTTCTCGAAGTGCTGCGTTTTGTGGAACTGGAAAGAACCTACGACATGTTTCCGTCCGAACTGTCCGGCGGCATGCGCCGGCGGGTGGCTATCGCGCGCGCCATCATTACAGCTCCCGAGGTACTGCTCTATGACTCGCCAACCGGCGGCCTTGATCCGGTGACTTCGAACACGATCGTCGAGCTCATCATGAAGCAGCGCGACGTTTACAAAACCAGCGCCCTGTTGGTCACCCACCGCCTGCAGGATGCTTTCACCATGGCGACGCACGAATTCGATAAGGCCACCAACCGGATGGTCGTCTTGCCCAAAGGAAAAGCCTGCGACGTTCCGATGAGCTTCCTGATTCTTAAAGACGCCAAAGTTATTTTCGATGGCGACCCGCACCAACTCGCCACCTCGCACGACGAATATATTCGCGAATATATTTCGTGAAGTCGGCGGCGGCAGTGCCGGCTCGTGCTCGGATTCCTCGTCCGTCGCATCCCGGACACCCTTGAACAATGCCGACCGCTCGCCGGCGGCGAGGGAAAATCCGTTCACGGTTTCTTTTCGTTGTCCTGCTTTTCCCTTTTCTCCTTGCCTCCCTTTCCGGGTAGCGCAGCTGGATTTTCGTGAATGCGCTCGCGGAAACCGCCTTTCATGCCGCGGGCCAGGCCGATGGCCGCTTCGCCAAACTTGTCGCGAACCTGATCGGCGGCGGCGAGTGCCTTCTGCCAACGCTCATCGCGCCTGGGGTCGAGCAGATCGAGCTGGGTGGGGGCAGATTCGAAATTCGAGGCTTGCACTCCTAGCAGGCGCACCGGGGACTTCTGCTTCCAGTTGGCGAAGAACAAGCGCCTCGCCTGTGCGAAAATCTGGTGGTCCATCTGCGTCGGCTGGTCGAGCGAATGAGCTCGCGTGATCGTGGTGAAATCTTGGTAGCGCAATTTCAGCTGCAGGGTGCGCGCGAAATATCCGCCTTCGCGCAGACGCCGTCCAACCATTTCGCTGAGTCGCATGAGCGTGGATTGCAATCGCTCCGCGTCGCCCGTGTCCTCGTCGAAGGTGTGCTCGTGGCTGATCGATTGCGGATCGATGTTCTCTCCGATCGGGTTGTCGAACCAGCCTCCCGCATCTTCGCCGCGCGACTTCCCTGCCAGCGCGAGCCCCCATTTCCCGAAGCGCTGATCCAGATCTCGCTCGTCGAGATGCGCGAGGTCGCCGACTTTCAGGATGCCGAGCGCGTACAGTTTCTGCTCCATCACTTTGCCCACGCCGGGGATGTCACCCACGGCGAGCGGCGCCAGAAATTTAGCTTCCTGGCCGGGCAACACCCAAAGCACGCCGTTTGGCTTGGCTTTGGCAGAGGAAACTTTGGCGATGAGCCGCGATGTGCCGATCCCGATCGAACAGTTCAGCTGGGTCAACGACTTCATCGACGCGTGCAGCCGATCCGCGGACTGGAGCGGGCGACCGTGCAGGCGTTCGGTACCGGTCATGTCGAGATAAGCCTCGTCGACAGATGCCATTTCGACCAGCGGAGAAAAATGGCCAAGCACCTCGTGCACTTTCGCGGAGAATTCACGATAGCGTTCCGGGTGCCCATTTACGAAAATCGCTTGCGGACAAAGCTTCGCCGCCGTACGTAGAGGCATGGCCGAGTGCACGCCAAACTGCCGTGCCGCATACGACGCGGCCGAGACCACGCCCCGCTCGTCGCGTTGCCCGCCCACCACTACCGGCTTGCCGCGAAGTGAAGGATCAAATAGTTCCTCGACGGAGACAAAAAAGGCGTCCATATCGACGTGGAAGATGGTGCGTGGCGAGGGAGCGTTCATCGGAGATCGCGGTGTCTGGGAGAAGTGTACCGCGAGGAGGGAAGTGGCAATCGGCGCCTCGTGCCCATTACTCACTCCCGCTCGCAACTCAAGGACTCGGACGACGGGAACCGGCGGGCTCGGTTGGCAATGGCCTACACCGGGATCGATCGCCTCAGCCTGGCCATTTCTGATCCTGCTCGCGGAAACCCATGGCGTCGAACCTTCGGTCGCGGGTCCTCGCGGTCGCGATCGCGCGCCGAGGAAACGGAACCGACTTCATGCCTAGCCCGGCAAGTATGCCGGACGGGAGAACGATTTGTCGAGCCGGCCGCAGGACCGCAGATTCTTTGGCCTTGCCCGCGGGTTAATGCGTGGCATCGGAATACTTGACCGAACAGCCATAAGGACGTGTCGCGGCCGTTTCCACTGGCTTTCCCGTCATGGCCTGCTCGAGCGCGAGACTGACATAATTTTTCGCGCCCGGAACGTCGTTCACGTCGGTCGTCGGTTTGTCGTCAATCGCACCATCGTAGATCACCACCCCCTGGGGATTAATGACGAACATGTGCGGAGATGTCTTCGCATCGTAAAGATGCCCGATTACGCCGTCGGGGTCCAGCAGCGCTGCGGTCGGTGCAGCTTGTTCCTTCGCCAGGAAGTCGTTTTCTTCGCTCGCAGTGGCATAGCCCTGCTTGCCCGGGGCCGAGGAAAGAATCGTGAACCAAATCACGCCCTGGCCCGTCCAATGTTTTTGCAGCCGTTGCATGTTGCCGCTGTTGTATTGTTTGCGCACGAAGGGGCATCCGTTATTGTGCCACTCGAGAACAACATACTTTCCCCGATAGTCCGAAAGATGAACGGTCTTGCCATTGCTCGCGACGCTGGTGAACTCGGGCGCCGCCTCGCCCACGCGAGCGGCCGCCAATACCGGCAATGCGCACAACAGCATCGCAACCAGAATGGGGCCAGGTGCCGAATGAAGGGTTGCGCGTTTCATATCTGGTTCCTCCCTGAACATCATTTTACCGAGCGGTCGCCGTCCTCAAGGTGTTTTGTCGCACCCGCCTTGCGGACCGGCACGTCAATCACATAAGCCCGATCCTGGTTCGTACCATCACCCGGGGTACGATCGCCCGAGACGACCAGCACGCCCTTCAGGCGGGCAACCGATGCCAGCAGCTGATTCGACTTTCGCAGTGTCAACCGGAAGCCGCTCGCTCTCGGCACCAGAGTTTGCGGCGCCGCGTTCTCAATCTGCGACTCAACCAGCGGAAAGAAAACGGTTTGCGTTATTGGATGCCCAAGCTCGGCAGTGAGCACGAAAAAATCCTCGTCCTCGGTCGCGTTGAATCTCCAGTTCTGAGAAGGCGGTCGCGGCATAGACTTACGGGCGGCAGCGAACCAAGCGACCGTCGTTGCATCCGGCACTGGCGCTTGCGCTTTGACCGGAACAGTCAGGGAGAGCGCTGCCTTCGCCGGAATGCACATTTCATGGCTGCAGACCAGCAGCCTGATCTCGGCGCCCAGACGGGCTGCGGACTGCGAAGCCAGGCTGGCATCGGCATGCAGCGGCACAATGAGTAGCACCGCCCCTTCGTAGCCATAATCGACGATGCTGCCGGACGCTAAGCGCCGCGGCGTAGGCCACTCGATCGGCCCGGCGGTGAGACCGGCTGGCAACTTCCATTCCACGCGGGCCGGCTCCCCCGAGTCGCCTGGATTGATCCAGTAGATGTGCCAACCCTTTTCCAGCTGGAAACGTAACCCGACGTTGAAGGTATGTCCCCCAGCCATCCGCCCCGTCGCGACGCCGGGTGTCAGGATCGACTGGGCAGCGATCCACGGGTTTTCAGGCACCAGTTCAAGCGTGCCGTGGGGAATGGGCGCAGATTCGGCCCGCGCGGCCGCCGCACACATCAGAGCGAGCGCGAATGGGAAAGCCCGATAAAACCCTCGCATTTTCCTTTGGATGCGGGAACCCGCCCCGCGACCCAGGCGCTTTCGGTCTTCTGTTTCCGACCCTAGTCTTCTCGCAGGGCCACCACCGGCTCGATTCGTGCGGCCCGGCGCGCCGGAATATAGGCGGCGAGGACCGAGAGGGCGGCGACCGAAACGGTCACCGTGACAAAGGTCACCGGATCGTTTGGATGAATTGCGTACACCAGGCTGGTCAGCAAACGCACGATGGTGATCGTCAGTACCAAACCGAGGACGGTTCCGATCAGAGCCAGTTTCAAGCTCTCGCGCAAGATCAGTCTCGCGATGCTGCTGCGCGTGGCCCCAATGGCTATCCGGATTCCCAATTCCTTGGTTCTTTCCCGCACCCGATAGGACTGGACAGCAAACAGTCCGACACCGGTCAGGAGGATGGCCAATCCGGCAAGTCCGCCCACTAGCCAGAGCGCGAATCGCCAGGGATCGAGCGCCTGGCGCACAACCGACTCCATCGAGCTCACATCGTCGATCGGCTGCTCCGGATCGACGCTTTGGACCGCGTCTCGAATTTGAGCCAGCACCGATCCCGCTGTGTCCCGGCTGAGCAACACCACCTGCATCGAGGGGAATGACATTTGCTTGTAACAGACATACATGGTGGGAGAGGGATCATTCTCGATCGTGGCCCTTACATCGCCGACCACACCCACCACCCGCCGCGGGACGGCGGGATCGCGTCGTATCGAGACGAAATTTCCAACCGCATTTTCCCCCGGCCAGTACTTGTCTGCGAACGACCGGCTGAGAATAACGACCGGCTCGGCGCTGGCATCGTCGGCGTCGGTAAAATTGCGCCCGCTCAGGATCGGGATGCTCATCACGGTCAGGAATCCGGAGTCAATAAAGCGCATCGAGGCCTGTTCATACTCCCCCGGACTTGAATTTCTGCCGGCGATGGTGAAGCTTGTCCAGAAATGGTTTCCCTGCAGGGGAAGCGGATAGCCTAATCCAACCGCCTCCACGCCCGGCGAATCGCGCAGGTTCTGTTGCACGCGGGTAAAGAAGCGGGCGACATCGTCGTTGTTTTGATAGCGGATTCGCGGCAGGCCAATCCAGTTTGTAAGGACATGCTCGGTGCGAAAGCCGAGCGGCTGCCGCTCGAGGTTCAGCAGGCTGCGCAGCAACAATCCCGTGGCCATGAGCAAGACGATGGAAAGCGAAATCTCGGCGGTCGCGAGCATGTGGCGAACGAAGCGCCCGCCAGTATCCGTGGTCGATGTGCTTCCGGCACTCCGCAGGATGGGTGGAGCGTCAATTTTCAGCACCTTCAATCCGGGGAGCAACCCGAAGCCCAGGCCGACGACCAAGGACAGGACCAGGGCAAAACCGAAAACCCCAGGATTGATACGAATCAACGGGAAAACCTGGTCCTCCGGAGCCAGTGCGAGCATTACCCGGCGACCGGCGAGCGCCAGACCGAGGCCCAGCCAGCCGGAAAACAAGCCGAGAACCACGCTCTCGGCCAGCACGTCGCCGAGGATTTGCGGCCCGCTCGCACCGAGGGCCAAACGGATCGCCAGTTCGCGGGTGCGCCCGCTCACCCGGGAGAGCATCAAAATCGCGACGTTGGAGCTCGCGATCAACAAAACCAGGGCCACGATGCCGAGCGCGAGCAGAAGAGACTTCTTCGTCTCACCGACCAAAGCCTGCTGCAAAGGCATCACTACGGCACCGGAACCGTTGTCCGAACTCGGATATTGCGCGCGCAGTTGCGCCGCAATGCGATTCATGTCGGCGCGCGCCTGGTCGAGCGTCACACCCGGCCGCAGCCTGCCCACAATATCCAGAAAACGCTGATCCCGCCAAAGCATGCGGTCGGGACGAATCTGCTGCTGCAGCGGTATCCACAGGTCCCGCTCTTCGTTGTCCGGGGAGCGGAAACCAGGAGGCATAACGCCCACAACGTAGTAGGGATCGCCATTCAAGGAAATTGTCCTGCCCACGATCTCGGAGTCGCTGCGGAATTCCCCCGACCAGAGGCGATGACTTAGGAGCACGACGTGAGGAGACGAGTAACGATCCTCCTCGGGAAGAAAGGTCCGCCCAAGCATCGGCTGGATGCCAAGAATCGCGAACAGCCCGGCAGAAACCGCGGCGCCATTCAGGTGCTTCGGCTCGCCATTGCCGGTGAGATTGTAGTGGAAACCGCACGTCGCAGCGAGCTCTGTGAAAACACGGTTCCGCTCGCGAAAATCCAAAAAGTTGGCGGGGGAAAAATTGTCCGCGCTGGCTTCGTCGTTCGCCAGCTTGCTCTGAAACACGCTGACCAGGTGTGCGGGATCGGCATACGCCAGAGGCTGGATCAGGACTGCGTCGATAATGCTATAAACCGCGAGCGTGGCCCCCATTCCTAGCCCCAGCGTCAAAACGACGGACAGGGAAAAACTTCGGTTCTTCCCGAGTCGTCGCAGTGTCTGGCGAACGCTGCCAAAATGCATGGTGAACCTGAGCGAGAGGACAAGTTGCATTATAGTTGGCAGAGCGCTCGGGTCAGACAGGTAAACCCGCGGGCGCTGTTCGGCTCGAGGAGCCGAGCGGGGGTTTCGCCTGGCGTGATGCCCCAAGTCAGAGATGCGATCCCCTGGCCGGGGAGCAAATACCCCCCTCGAATTAAAATACTCGCATGCAAAACGCCTCGCCCGCAGCCATCGTCGTGTTGGTCGGGGAACTCATACCGGCGGCCGTATTCGGATGGGCGGGTGAGCGGGTGGGGCAAGCATGGGCTCGCTGGCCGCGAAGCCTGCGCACTGTCGTGCCGGTGGTTTGCGCCCTGCCCTATGTTGTGATCTCCTCCCTGCACCAGATGTTTTCCTGGCGATGGTGCACGCTCTATGCGGCGCTGCCAGTGGCAATCGCGTACCTGCTGGGGCAGGCTGCGGTCGCAGACCCTGATCAACGCGGCAACTGGCGAGACGCGATCATTTTGCTGACGCTGGGGCTGGCGGTTGATTTGCGCTGGTTCGAGCCCGCGTGGCCGAACGGTCTGGCGGGATGGGGAAAACTTCTTTTAGTCGATGCGGCTCTCTATGGATTCGTCGTCATGCGGCAATTGAGCGGCACAGGCTTTGACTTTCACTTCCGCGCGAGCGATTGGAAAACCGGGCTGCGCGAGCTGGTTTGCTTTGCGCCCCTGGTTCTCGCAGGCGGGTTGGCGCTCGGCTTTCTCCATCCTCACGCGCACGCGCTGCGGCTGTCGATGATTCCAACCTGGATCTATATTTTCATTTTCGTTGCCGTCCCCGAAGAACTGTTCTTTCGCGCCTGGGTACAAAACCTTCTGGAGCGCCGGGTCGGACGGAGAATTGCGCTGGCGGTTACGGCGCTCTTGTTTGGGCTCTCCCACTTCAATAAAAGGTCATCGCAGTTCAACTGGCGCTATGTCTTGCTGGCCAGCCTCGCAGGGGTGTTCTACGGTCGCGCGTGGCGGGAGCGGCGGCGGGTGCCGGCTTCGGCCATCACCCACGCCAGCGTCGATGCGATCTGGTCGTTCTGGTTTTAGCTGATGGCCGAGAAATCTCAGGACGGCCGATGTATGAAGGCAGACGGGAAGCCAGAAACGACGGACCGCACGGCAGGGGACAGAAACGATCGCCCCGCCGAAGCCCTCGCGAATCCCTACCGCCGATTCCTCCTCGGGGCCGAGATCGGGATGGTATTTCTGTTTCTGGAGCTTGCGATTTGGGCGCCGAACAGAGAAGGGCGGAACCATTGGTCCGCCGTCGCAGCCCTGACCATTTTTGCCCTCGTCCTGATCGAAGTGCTGGTCGGCCGTTGCTCGCTTCGACGCCTCGGCCTCGGATTGCCGAAACTGGCCAATGCCGGTGTTGTGCTGGGGACCGGATTGGCCATGGCGTCTTTGCTTATGCTTTTGGCGTGGTCCATGGGTGGCGAGATTCCCGCCAATCCGCAGTGGTTCAACCTGCATTCGGCTTGGGGTTATGCGATTTGGGCTCTGCTACAGGAGTTCATTCTGCAATCGTTTTTCTTTACCCGCTTGGAAGAGGGGTTGGGCGGTTCGACGGCGGTGTGGGTGGCCGCAACTCTGTTCGCCGCCGCCCACCTGCCCAACCCGGTGCTCACGACCGCGACGCTCATCGGCTCGCTTCTGTTCTGCGAAATGTTCCGCCGCTACCGCAGCCTCTATCCCCTGGCCATCGTTCACGCCGTGCTGGGATTGAGCCTGGCGCTCACCGTACCCGACAGCATACTGCACCACATGCGGGTGGGAATAGGTTATTTGCGGTACTAGGTCTGGCGGCTCGCGCAGCTCCGTCGTCGCCCTTGGCGAATCGCTATCCTACAACCGGCTGGCGATTTACCTCCGCTGCCCGGGACGCCTCCGCGCTGGCCCTTGCCTGACGCGCGCGATCGTAGATCTTGCCGTATTCGCGGGCGGACGCTCCCCAGGAGAAATCGCGGCTCATGCCGTTGCGCATCAGCATCTGCCATGACGACGGATCGCGATAGGCCAAAAGCGCCTGCTTGACAGTGGCAAGCAACGCTTCGCCAGTGTAATCGGAGAACTTGAAGCCCGTACCCTTGCCAGTACGCGCATCCCAAGGTTCGATCGTGTCGTCCAGACCGCCCGTCGCGCGCACGATGGGAACGGTGCCATATTTTAGACTGTAGATCTGGTTCAAACCGCAGGGCTCGTAACGCGACGGCATCAGGAACATGTCCGCTCCGGCTTCGATTTTGTGGGCAATCGCATTGTCGTAGGCGATCTTAACCGCAATCTTGTTGGGAAACTGCTTATTGAGCCGCTGGAACATTTCCTCGTAGGGCTTGTCGCCCGAGCCGAGCACGACCAGGATCATTTCTTCGCGCGCCAGCCGGTCCATGATTTGCGCGATGAGGTCAAAGCCCTTCTGGGCGGCGAAGCGCGAAACGACACCGATTACCGGTACTGCAGAATCCAGGTTCGCAATCCCGAAGGCGTGCAGCAGATCGCGCTTGCATTTCGCCTTGCCATCGAGCTCCTGTGGCGAGTACTTGGCGAGCGAAAACTTGTCCGTCTGCGGGCTCCACTCATCGTAGTCGACGCCGTTGAGGATGCCGGCCACGGTGGCGGCGCGATTGCGCAGGACGCCTTCCAGTCCAAACCCATATTCAGTGGTTTGAATTTCCTGGCTGTACTTCTTGCTGACCGTAGTCACGTAGTCGGAGTGAACCAGCGCGCCCTTCAGGAAATTGACTTGGCCGAAAAACTCCATTTTGGAGATGGTGAGCAGGTCCCAGGGCAGCATCAACAACGGCAGGGTATCGGGAGGGAACAGGCCCTGATATCCCAGGTTGTGAATGGTGAAGACGGTGGCAATGTCCCGCAGCGCGGGATCCTCCGCGTAAAGCGTCCGCAGCATCACCGGAATCAGCGCGGATTGCCAGTCGTGGCAGTGGAAGATCTGCGGCACGCCCAGAACCTTGGAGGCTTCGAGCACCGCCCGCGAAAACAGGGCGAAGCGCTCAGCATTGTCGGGATAGTCGCCCGCCACGCCGCCGTAGAGAGCGTCGCGATCGAAGTATGCAGGATAGTCGATGAAATAAAACCGCACCCCGGTGGTTGCCCCGGAGGTCACCACCGAGCAGAAGCGATACTTGTCGTCGAAGGGGATGGTGACGCTGCGCACGACGGTCTGCGGATCGACAAGTTTGGTTTGGCGATAGCGGGGAACATAAACGCTGACCTGGTGGCCGAGAGCGGCTAAGGCCCGCGGCAAAGCACCGACCACGTCCGCCAGCCCGCCGGTCTTCGAGAAGGGAACGCATTCCGATGCTGCAAAAGCGATATGCATTGCAGGGACCTTCCTAAGCGAGGACGGGATATGCCTCGCTCACGCTATGATGGTTACGGTAAAGACGCGGCAAGCCATTGGGAATTTGCCAATTGGAATTGGGATGAAAATCGTGTTGCCATCGCCAATCGCCAATAACAAATCCACCTCAGTCTAAAGCCGGAAAGAAAGAGGGTCAACGTGCCGAAGGGCGCCACCGTACAAACGAGTTCGCGCAAGCCCAAGCTGGGACAGCACTTTCTGGTAAGCGAAGCGGCGGCGCTAAGGATGGTTGAGGCGCTGGGTGATGTTTCCCAGGCGACCGTGCTCGAGATCGGACCGGGACGAGGGGCCATCACGGACCTATTGGCACGACGGGCGCGGCGACTGATCGCCGTCGAGCTGGACCGCGTCCTTTCCGCGCAGCTCCGAATGAAATTCAACATGCAACCGACGGTGGAGATTATCGAAGGCGACATTCTCACGGTGGAGCTGGACACGGTCTTCGGGCTGAAGCCGGGTATGCTGCACACCGGCCTTAGCTTTACTCCTGAGCCGGCACGGGTTGTCGGGAACCTACCCTATTATATTACCAGCGATATTCTGCTGCGCCTCTTCGAATATCACCGTTACTTTTCGACGATTCTCCTTATGGTGCAAAAGGAAGTCGCCGACCGGTTGGCGGCCTCGCCCGGAACGCGGGATTACGGACTACTCTCGGCAACAGCGCAGCTTTACGGGCGAGTGGAGCAACTGTTCACACTTCCCCCCAGCGCGTTTGTTCCACCTCCGAAAGTTCATTCGAGCGTGGTTCGAATTACGGTCAAACCACGGCTGGAAGCGCTGCGGGTTCCGGAAGGCGAGTTCATTGCATTCCTGAAACTTTGTTTTGGGCAAAAGCGCAAAACTCTCTGGAATAATCTGAAAACGGCGTACGATGAAGAGGGGCTGCGGGCGGCGTTGGCGAAAAGCGGCGTGCGACCTGCGATCCGGGCGGAAGCGCTGCCGCTCGAAAGAACGGCCGCATTGTTTCGAGCCCTGAACAACGGCAGTGCATAGACCCGGCGGGCTCGGTGTTCGCTCCCTCACTTTTCGCGAGCCGATGACGGCCGCCACAGGGGCTTTCCATGACTCCGCCTTTGCGAACTCCTGCGGTGGCGGGCCGATTTTATCCCGGCCGCGCTGACCAATTGCTGCGCGAAATTCGCCAATACTCGCCCGCCCTTGCCACCGACCGCACCGCTGCCATCGGGTGCGTCGTTCCGCATGCCGGGTATATTTATTCCGGCGGCGTTGCCGGCGCCGTCTATTCCCGGGTGCAGATCCCGAGCCGCTGCGTGATTCTCTGCCCCAACCATACGGGCAGGGGAAGCGCGCTGGCGGTGATGGCAAACACAACCTGGCAAACGCCGCTCGGCGAAGTGGCGGCGGATGCGGAGCTAAGCCTGCGTTTGCTGCGCCGCTTCCCTGCCCTGCAGGAGGACAGCAGCGCGCATCGCCTCGAGCATGCCATCGAAGTCCAGTTGCCCTTCTTGCAGGCGCAACCTCACCCCGTGCGTCTGGTCCCGATTGTGGTGGGCACGAGCGATTGGGCCGTGCTTTTCGGATTGGGCGAAGCGCTGGCGGAGGTCATTGCCGGGGTTCAGGCAGAAGATCAGCGGAAACGAGATCCCGCCGGGATTCGCGGCCCGAGCGAGAAGGTTCTCATCGTCGCCTCGAGCGACATGAACCACTATGAGTCCGACGCCATCACTCGCGTCAAGGACCATAAAGCCATCGCGCGCGTGCTGGCTCTGGATGCGCGCGGCCTGTGGGAAGTGGTGACGAGGGAACACATCTCCATGTGCGGGTTCGGACCGACGGTAGTGATGCTCACCGCGGCCAAGCTTCTGGGAGCCACCTCGGCGGGGTTGATCCAGTACGCGACTTCCGGCGAAGTGTCAGGCGATTTCGCGTCGGTGGTTGGCTACGCGGGCATTGTTGTCAGTTGACTCTCAGTGCGCGCCCGCCTGATCGAGTAAACGCTGGGCGCGAGCCCGGGTTACATTGATCACCGTCGGGTCGGCGATGATGGGATCGAGAATCGGCTGAATGGCGGTGACTTCGATCAGTTGATTGTCGCGGACCATTTGCTGCATGCGTTTGAGTTCTTCGTCGAGGGCCAGTTTCTGGTAGTGGTGATCGTACTGCAGCCGATGCCCGAACTCGAGCGTGGCCGACAGGCTTTGCATCAGCGTCGTCAGATCCTGTACGGCCGCGTTGCTGGAATAATTGTAGGTTGACTCACCTCTGCGCTGCGCGTCCTTATAGCCGAGCGTCTTCTTTCCCGTAAAGGCCAGCGCCTTGTGATGAGAATCCAGGTCTTTCTCGAAATAGCCGGCCTTGGCCGCGAGATCGAAGACTTTTTGCCGCGTGTCCGCAGTTAGGTTGAAATCAAGATCAAAGCTGTCGGTTTCGTCCGAATCCGCGGAAAGCCGGCCGGCGGACTGATAGTGGGCCGCGCCTGCGTAGGGAACGCGGATGGCGTAGCGCTCCGGCTGGGAGGCCGGGAAGTCGAAGGTAAAGGTGACCACGGCCGGGGTCTGGGCTCCGGTTTGGGAATGCGACCAGGGCGAAGAAAACAGAATCGCGGCAACGACCAGCAGGCCGAGGGTCTGACATATGCGGGGCATGGGCCGCTGTAATCATTGGGGATGGTGGCTCGGAGTGTCAAGCGGAAAGGCGAGAGTCTGGCGCCTCGCGGTTCGACTTCGGCGACCACCGACTCGGCTTCGCGGGAGCGATCCATGCGACCGCTCCTGCCTGTTGCCGGCGGGATCGATGCCTCTGCCAGTTGCACACCGCCGGATAGCCGAGCGGGTTGCTGCCACTCAGGGTAGATCTGGCCGGAGATCAAGCCCCGGAGATCAAGCCGTTGTTGCTGAAAGCTGCCGACAGTGGCTCCCCACTGGTGGGGGCGGCCGATTGCAGCCGGAGGGCAACGATGAGGGCGAACACAGGATGGCGTACGAGCACGGGAAACTCCGGAGTGAAATTCTTATGCCCTTTCAGGATGGCTTGGGATTGGCTGGGGGATGCACTCACGAGTGCGGTGATGCGGGCAGAGTGTTTACCCTTACGACTGCGACCTTGCGCTTCGCTTGCGAGGCGTAAGGCTCGGCACACCTGGACTCCCGAGTCGATCCCAGGAGCGGTTGGGCCTGGCGTTCTTGGGTGGCGGCAGTGTGGAGGTGACAGATGGCGATGGCGAGCGCGTCGGCGGCATCGGCGGGCTCGGGAATTTCGTCCAGATTCAGCAGGCGCGTCACCATCTGCTGGACCTGATGTTTTTCGGCGCGGCCGTAACCGACCACTGCAGACTTGATGGAGAGCGGGGAGTATTCGGCGACTTCGAGTCCGGCAGAGGCGGCGGCTAACATGGCGACTCCGCGCACTTGGCCCAGTTTGAGGGCGGACTTGACATTGGCGGCGTAGAAAACGTCTTCAATGGCAACCCGTTCGGGGCGATGCTCGGCGATAAGTTCCCTCAGGCCGATCGAAATGCGGGACAGGCGCTTGGGCATGGGATCCCGCGAGGACACTTTGATGGCTCCGCAGGCGACGCAAACCAGGCGGTCGTTGTTGGCGGCGGCACAGAGCAGGTCGACGATGCCGTATCCGGTGTATTCGGTGCCACAGTCGATGCCCAGGACGCGCATGGGGGAAGTGTAGCAGGGCCGTTGCCAGGAATCAGTGCCCAGTTCGTGACCTCAACAGCATTTCGGCCTTCGTGACTTGGCCTGCTCGTTTTCTTGCCGGAAGCGCGCGTAGGCGCTGGGGGAGGATTGCAGGCCGTTTCTTTCCAGAAAGCGCTGGTAGGCGGATTCGTCGAAGATCTCTTGCAGGATGGATCGGATAGCGCTTGCCATCCGCCCTAGCCCGTCCAGCCAACTGCCCGGCTTTGCTCTGGCCGACGTCCGAGGCGGCCCGTCCCCCCACCGGCGATTTTGCTTCACGCTTGCTCCTCTGCGGTCAGCCGAGTCATCACAAATGGAGACTCTTCGGTTCGCGCAGACTTGCTTCCGGAAATTATCTTCGTGCATTCCAGGGCCGACTCGATCAGGATGGTCGCCACCATGCCCACCAGTACTGCCGTGACGGCCGCGTCCAGACGATCGTTGAATACCAGGCGCGAGTCGGCTCCAGCTTTCGCCAGTTGGGTCGCATGGGCCAGAAATCCCACTCGCGGATTGGGATCGAGGATCTTGTGCCAGGACGCGGTGAAGGTTACGGCTACCAGCCAGCCGAGAGGGACGAGCGTCACGAACACATAACCCAGGCTTGCCGACTTGTGCTGCCCGCGGTTCGCGCAGCTCATTTTTACAATGATGGTGGTGGCCACGCAGAGCGCGACCGTCGCTAGCAGTTGATTGCAGATGCCAAACAGGGGCCAGAGGGAATTGATGCCCCCCAACGGATCTTTGACTCCTTGCCAGAGGAAATTTCCCCAGGCGGCCACGACCACGGCGCTGGTGGCGAGAATCGACGGATACCAACTGGTGCGCCCCAGGGGCTTCCAGATGTGGCCGAGGGCATCCTGCAACATGAAGCGGCCCACTCGGGTGCCGGCGTCGATGATGGTGAGGATGAACAGGGCTTCGAACATCACCGCGAAGTGATACCAGAGAGCCATGACGGCTTGTCCGCCGAGCGTGCTGGAAAAGATCTGCGCCATGCCGACGGCAAAAGCGGGCGCACCGCCGGTGCGGTTGAACAGCGTCTGCTCGCCGACGGCATGGGCGAGCGTCGCCATCTGCGCGGCGGTGACCTCAAATCCCCAGGCACTGATGGTGGCAGCGGCGGCTTCTGGAGCCTTGCCGACGATGCCGGCGGGACTGTTGACGGCGAAGTAGACCCCGGGCTGCAGCACCGAAGCGGCGATCATGGCCATGATGGCAACCATGGACTCGGCAAGCATGCCGCCATAGCCCACCAGCCGCGTTTCCGTTTCGCGGCGGATTAGCTTGGGCGTGGTGCCGCTCGAAATCAAGGAATGGAATCCGCTGATCGCGCCACAGGCGATGGTGATGAAGGCAAAGGGGAAAATGGTCCCGGCAAAAACCGGGCCGTTGCCGTCGGCAAAGCGCGTCAGGGGCGGCATATGCAGGGACGGGCGCAGGACCACGAGGCCGACCGCCAGTAGCGAAATGGTGCCGAGCTTCACGAAGGTGCTGAGGTAGTCGCGGGGCGCCAGCAGCAACCACACCGGCAGGGCGGAGGCCGCGAATCCGTAAATGATGATGAGAATGGCAAGCGTTGGCGCAGTCAGCGTGAACAGAGCCGCCCACGAAGGCGTATTCGTTACCCACTGTCCTCCGAAAATGGCCGCGATCACCAGGACAAATCCCAGCAGCGATGCTTCCAGAACCCTGCCGGGACGGAGGCGGCGGAGATAGACACCCATCAGGACGGCGATGGGCATGGTCATGGCGATGGTGAACGTGCCCCAGGGACTCGACTTGAGGGCATTGACTACGATAAGGGCGGTCGCGCCGAGCAGAATCACGATGATGCTGAGCACGGCCACGTAGGCTACGACTCCGCCGATGCGGCCGATTTCGGACTTAGCCATCTCGGTGAGCGATTTGCCGTCGCGGCGCGTGGAGAACAGGAGAATGACAAAATCCTGCACGCAACCGCCAAACACGGCGCCGGCGATGATCCAGAGGGTGCCGGGGAGGTAGCCAAACTGGGCGGCGAGCACGGGACCGACCAGCGGGCCGGGGCCAGCGATGGCGGCGAAGTGGTGTCCGAAGACGACCCACTTGTTGGTGGGAATGAAGTCGCGGCCATTGTCCAGACGCTCGGCGGGGGTTGCGCGCAGCGGATCGAGGGCAAGGACCTTGGCGGAGAGGAACCCGCTGTAGAAGCGATAGCCAACCGCGTAAGTGGAGACGGCGGCGACCACGAGCCAGAGGGCGTTGATTTGTTCACCCCGGTGCAAGGCGATGGTGGCCAGCGCGAAAGCTCCGAGCAGGCTGACGGCGATCCAGACAACAACACGCAACGCTCTGGGCATGAAGGCTGTGATCATGGGATTGTCAGGTGACTGGATTGTCGGATTATCGAATCGTCAGACCTCAGGTCCAGCAACCGATTTCCGTTGGCCAGTATTGTGTCGAAAAGGCGACGGGTTCGCAAGCCGACGGGTTGTACCTCGAGCGTCATTCTCCGCTACCTTCCTGGGGTGTGGGCTTTCAAAAGGGACGCGAGCCGCATGATAACCTAGTAGGTTCCCGCTCACTGGAGCATCAGGACGAACGCTAACTTTCGGTATCAATCACATGAGGAGCAGGCAATGAAGATAGGAATGCTGACGGGCGGGGGCGACTGTCCCGGGCTGAATGCGGTCATTCGGGCAGCGGTGCGTAAGGGCACCTTCCACTATGAGGACGAATTTGTGGGATTCGTGGAGGGTTGGCGCGGGTTATTGGAAGACAAGACAATGGAACTGGGCCTCACCTCGGTGGGTGGTATCCTGCCGCGGGGCGGGACGATTCTGCGTACTTCCCGTACCAATCCAGCCAAGAAACCCGACGGCCTGAAACAATGCGCGGAGAATCTCAAGAAACATGGGTGCGATGCCCTGATTGCCATCGGCGGCGACGATACCCTGTCGGTGGCGGCGAAGCTTTGCGCCAACGGGGTGAAAGTGGTGGGCATTCCGAAGACCATCGACAACGATCTGTCGGGCACGGACTTCACCTTCGGATTCGACACGGCAGTCAACATTGCCACCGAAGCCATCGACCGCGTGCATACCACAGCCGAGGCGCATAATCGCGTGATCGTGGTCGAAGTCATGGGCCGGGATTCGGGCTGGATTGCCACCTACAGCGGCATTGCCGGCGGTGCGGACGTCATCCTGGTGCCCGAAGTTCCCTTCGATATCGACCAGGTGGCGGAACTGATCAAGCAGCGTCACGCCCGCGGAAGATACTTCAGCATCGTGGTCGCCGCCGAGGGCGCGAAGTTTGCCGACGGCAACGAGAAACACTGTGAGGGTTCCGCCCTGCAAGCCGGACGCGACGAATTCGGACACCTCCGGCTTGGTGGCATCGGCTCGACACTGGCAAGCGAAATCGAGAAGCGCACCGGCTTTGAAACGCGATCGGTGGTCCTGGGCCACATCCAGCGGGGCGGATCTCCGAGCGCTTACGATCGTGTGCTGGCCACCCGCTACGGACTCGGCGCCATCGACATGGTGCACCGCGGCGAATTCGGAAAGATGGCGGCCCTACGCGGGAACAAGATCGTTTCCATTCCGCTCGAGGAAGCCATTGCCTCCAATCGCAAGGTGGATAAGGAGATTCTTGACGCTGCGGTCGGGATTCTCGATAAGCTCGACTACAAGGTTGAGAGAACTGCCTGAATCCGGGAGCGGGAATTGCGGCGCAACCGCGGCCTAGGGTCGGTTACGCCCTCGACCGCGGGCAGACCGCCGGCAAGCCCCGTTCCAATCGGATGGGCTACTCGCAAGTAACCCAGCGGGCGCAGATTTTCTTGGCAGGGGCGCGGGTTTCGGAGCATACTTACTGGGCAATACCTCCGAATATCATTTCGATGTTTCCAGAGGAACACCACACCGAGAACCACCTGGAGCGATCAACGTCGCTTCCCGTGCAACCGGCCCCAGCGGAAGCCGAGGTCCAGCGGAAGCGGATGCTCATCGCCTTGGGTATCTTGCTGGCGGCGCTGGTTGCGGTGGTGCTGAAAGATTGGGACTTCTGGTTCCCGCCAAGCGGCGAGACGCAGGAGAGCGAAGTCCGCACCAGGCACAGGAGTGCGGTTGCAGCGCCGATGAGCGCACCGGCAACTCCGACGCGAGAGCGCAAACCCGTGAAATCCTCAGCGCCAGCTGCGGCCGATACTCCCTTTTCGGCCACCACCGAGCGCGCCGCACTGCCACCCCTGGAGGTGGAGGTCGTGGCCGGAAACCGCCACATCAGCGTGCCCGCGAAAAGCAATGCCATCCACCTGGACGTGGGTTCGGATGCGAACTCTTCCGCCGCCGCGAGCGCGTCGGCGCCGGGCGCCATGGTGAACGCGGGAGACCGGGTGCAACTCTCGCCGCAAACTGCGCAGAGTGTGGTGGTTTCCGTGCCACCGGATTATCCCTTGCTGGCGCGGCAGATGAAAGTGCAGGGGGCAGTCAGTTTGCAGGCCCTCATTTCGCGAGACGGTTCGATTCAGGAGTTGCAGATCCTGAGCGGTCCGGGAATTTTGGCGGCGGCGGCGCGCGAAGCCGTGAAGCAGTGGCACTTCAAACCCTATCTCCAGAACGGCCAGCCGGTAGAAACTCAAGCCCGCATTACCGTGAACTTCACCATTTCCACCAACTGAGCGGGATCAACCCCAACTAGCTTTCGAGTTTGTAACGCATCTCGGCCAGACGATAGAGTCGGCGCCAGAGCAGGCGGTTTGTGGTCACGACGACCGCGGCGAGAGCAATTGTGCTGGCCAGCAGCAGATTGAAATTCTTGGCATCGGTGGCTGCAGAAATCATGGAACCGACACCCACTGTCGAATAGGTCTGTCCCCGGAAGTGGAAGTACTCGGCGACGATGCTGGCGTTCCAGGCGCCGCCCGAGGCAGTAACCAAACCGGTAACCAGAAAAGGAAAAATTCCAGGCAGAATCAACTTGCGCCACCGCTCCCAGCCGTGAATGCCAAATACACTGGCGGCTTCTTTCAAGTCGGTAGGGATGGCCATGGCGCCGGCAATCACGTTGAACAGAATGTACCACTGGGTTCCGAGCAACAGCAGAACGATCGAGCCCACTCCGAGCCCTCCCCCCAGCCGAATCAGCACCAGCAGCACCACGGGAAACAAGGCGGTGGCCGGAACCGAGGCAGCAATCTGGGCGAGCGGCTGAGCGACGCGAGCCAGGCGCGGATTGAATCCGATGGCGACCCCGACCGGGATTGTCCAGAGAGCGCCGAGCAGCAGTGTGAGATTCACGCGCAAAAAGGTGGCGAACAGGCCGACACCGATTTGGTGCAACTCGGAGCCGCGCAGACCGGTCAAAATCATGACCACGCGGACGACGGCATAGGTGATCGCCGCGAGCACGAAGATTCCCGCCATCCGGAACCCCCACAGAAGGGCTTGATTGTCGGTTCCCGATTCGGCCCGGACCTGGTCCCGGCGGCCAAAATAGTGAACCACCTGTTCGCGCAGCGGGCGAATCGCGCGCTTCCGAAACAACGCAACGCCGCGGGATCGCTGCAGGAGACTGAGGACCCATGAAGTGGGAGCGCTTGAGCTCTCGACCTGCTCCATTTTGAATTTTTCGGCCCACGCGATCACCGGGCGCCATACGAACTGGTCGATGAGCACGATCACGATGACCATGGTGACGATGCCGAGTAGAATCGAGCGCGTGTCTCCGTTATCGGCGGCCGCCTGCAGATAGGAACCCAGGCCGGGCAGCCGGAAGTCACCGAATTGCTCGCAGGCCATCAGGAAAAACCACGCGCCCGCCACCGACATCATGGAATTCCAGACCAAGCCGATGGTCGCAAAGGGCAGTTCGATCTGCATGAAACGCTGCCACCAGTTGAAGCGATAGATGCTGGCCGCCTCGCGCATCTCCCGCGGAATACTCTTGAGCGATGCATAAAAACTGAAGGCCATGTTCCAGACCTGTCCGGTGAAAATCAGCAGGACGGCCCCCATCTCGACGCCCAGTTGACGCCCGGGAAACAGCGCCGCCATCGCGAGCATCACGCCGGGGAGAAAGCTCAATACCGGGATCGATTGCAGCACATCGAGGAGCGGAATCATGAAGCGCTCGGCACGCGGGCGATAGGCGGCGACGTATCCGTAGGTGACGGCGAAGAGCAGGCTCAGGATATAGGCGAGGGCGATGCGCAACAGCGAGTATCCGGCATAGACCGGCAAAGCGCCGAGGCTGCGGCTGATGGCTACTTGCGGTCGGAAGGGGCCGAGCCAGTTGCGTCCGACTTCGACGATACCGTAGAAAAGCGCTACCCCGGCGAAAGCCATAATGAAATCCGGCAGGCCGGCCGCGCTCGGACGCGGCAGCACCGACCAGATGCGAACCAAGGGCCGAAAGGCGATTCGTTGCGGACGCTTCACGACGGCACCGGCGTGGTGTTCGGTGGATGCGGCTCTCCGACCGGCTCGGCGAGGACCAGCCGGTGCAACTCGCGGTCGTAGTCGAAGATCTCAGCGTAACGGCCCCAGTTCATGGCGGTGTCAAATTGCCGTTCCACCTCATCCTGACTGAAGTGTTCGTCAAGAATGTCGTAGAAAAATTCCTGCGAAATGGAGTGATCGGTCTTGGCGTGGAGGATGCTGTCAATCTGCTGCAGGATCACGACGTGTTTCAGGGCAGCTTGGCGGAAAAGAATTTTGCGGGTGAGGATGTCGGCTTCGGCGAAACGGGCTCCCTCGGCGGTGATCTGAACGTCGCCTTCTTTCAGGGTGGCCAGGCCGAGCAGTACCGCAGCCTCGATGATGGGCAGCAGGTCTTCGGCATCCATGATCAGGACTTCGGCAAGACGATGAAGATACTCCTTGCCGTCTCGGTCCTCGAGCAGTTCGAGCAGGCCGGCGATCCCCCCGACGCGCGCATGGGGGATCATCTGGTATTTCTGACGCACGGGTTTTTGCGCGGTGGCGCTGGGCACGGCCGCGGCGAGCTGGGGCTGCGTCATGATTTTGTAGATGTAGTCCACCAGTTCGACAAAGCGAGGCGATTTGCGATCGCGGGGATGAGCGAGTTCCACGGGAAAATCGGCGCGCACCCACGCCGGGTTTCTCGCCAGCACGATCACGCGATCCGCCAGCAATACCGCTTCCTCGATATTGTGGGTGACGATAAAGATGGCCTTGGTGGGCATTTTCTTACCCAGCCAGAGTTCCAGCAATTCGTTGCGCAGGCTCTCCGCCGTCAGGACGTCGAGCGCGGAGAAGGGCTCATCCATGAACAGGACTTCGGGTTCGACGACCAGAGCGCGGGCAAAGCCCACGCGCTGCTTCATACCGCCAGAAAGCTCCTTCGGGTAGGCGCTTTCGAAGCCATCGAGGCCGACGGTGTCGAGAATGCGCAAGGCACGCTTGTGACGTTCGAGGGCTGCGACGCCGCGGGCTTCGAGCGGGGCTTCGACATTATCGAGGACCGTCAGCCAGGGAAAAAGAGCGAAACTCTGGAATACGATCGACACCCCGGCATTCCGCCGCGTGATGGGCTGCCCGTGCCACAGAACCTCGCCGGAAGAAGGCTTGCTGAGGCCGGTCAGAATGCGGAGGAGAGTCGATTTGCCGCAGCCGGAGGGTCCGAGCAAGGCAATGATTTTTCCAGGCTCCACGTCGAGATCGACGGGGGCGATGACTTCAATGCGGTCCCCATCGGGCTGCAGGTAGAACTTCTCTACCGCCTGGGCGCGGATGATGGGCTCGGTCACGGAATCGTACTCCAGTTCGATCGCTCGATTTGCTGCGCAAGCCAGTGGACCCCATAAGCGAGTACTCGGACGCGGTGTGCCACCCGCAGGGCTAAAACCCGAGTTCGTTCTGGCACGCGGGCGGCACGGCGGTCACCGTGCCCTGCCCGGAACCATTTATGAGACCGGTTCGAGAATACACCAACTCAGGCCGCCCACTCTTCCTGGTTGTTCGAGTTGACAACCGGATTCACGGCTCGCGGAAGCCGGTCGCAGACTTCGGCGAGCGCGGCCAGTTCTTTTGCCAACTCCGGACGCAGCAACTCGGAAGCGAAGCGCCAGCGCCAGTTCCCTTCGGAACGGCTGGGCACATTCATGCGCGCGTCGCTTTCCAGCCCCAGAACATCCTGCAGGGGCACCACACAGAGGCTGGCGACGGAATCGGATGCGGCGCGAATCATCGCCCAGTGCAGGCCGTCTGCGCATCGTCCGAGGTAGGCTTTGACTTGCTGGCGTTCGTGTTCAGTGGCGCTCGAAGCCCACCACCCGAGCAGCGTGTCATTATCGTGCGTGCCGGTATAGACAACCTTCTCGGAGGTAAAGGTGTGCGGCAGATGGGTGTGCGCGCCCACGTCGCCAAAACCGAATTGCAACACGGCCATGCCGGGAATCTTGAGGCGTTCGCGCAGCGCATTGACATCGGGCGTAATGTAACCGAGATCCTCGGCGAAGAATGGCAAGCCACCCAGGGCTTCGCGCAGCTTGACGAATAAATCATCTTTCGGACCGTCGACCCAACTGCCACGGATTGCGGTTTCTTCACTGGCGGGGATCTCCCAGAATTGGGAAAAACCGCGAAAATGATCGAGCCGGACATAGTCAAAGTTGTCGGTCGCCCAGCGCATGCGGTCGATCCACCAGGCATACCCCTGCGCCCGCATCACATCCCAGCGATAGAGAGGATTGCCCCAGCGCTGGCCATCTTTGCTGAAAAAATCCGGGGGCACCCCGGCGACCACTTCCGGGCTGAGGTCGGACTTCAGGCGGAACAGGTCAGGGTGGGTCCACACGTCGGCGCTGTCGAAATTTACGAAGATGGCAATGTCGCCAATGACGCGAATGCAGTGCCGCGCGCAATAGGCGCGCAGCGCTCGCCACTGTTCAAAGAAAAAAAACTGCAGGACGCCTCTCGCCTCGAGATCGTCGCGCATCTCCTGTCGCGTGCTTTCGATGGCCAGCGGATTGCGATGCGTCAGTTCGCGGGGCCAGCGGTTCCAGCTTTCCAGCCTGAAACGCGACCGCAAGCCATCGAAGAGAACAAAGTCGTCGAGCCACCATCGATTGAGCTGGCGGAAATGCTCATAGCGTGCGTGGGTGCCGGGAGCCGCGGAGTGCAAGAAATTGCGCGCCGCCTCGAAAAGCAGCGGGAGCTTCTGACGGAAAACCGCCGGATAATCGACGGGTTGCACGACGCTCGGCAGAGCATCAAGCCGGGCGCGATCAATCCAGCCGCGATCGGCGAGCCGCTCCAGGCTGATCAGGAGCGGGTTTCCGGCAAACGCGGAAGTGGAAGAGTAGGGGGAGTCTCCGTAACCGAGGGGCCCCAGCGGCAAGACCTGCCACAGACCTTGCCGCGCGGAGACAAGAAAATCGGCGAACTCGTAGGCGGACGGGCCAAAGTCGCCGATCCCGCCGCGCGAGGCGAGCGAGGAGGGATGAAGCAGAATTCCGCTGGCGCGCGGGAATGGCATTCAAAATCAGTTCTCAGCTCTCAGTTGTCAGCGGGTGGCCATCGGTTCGCAATCCAGGCCACGAACCGAGAACCAGGAACCAAACTTCGTTATGAACCCTCTTGGGCCGCCTGCCGGGTCAGGTTTTTCATCTCTTCCTGATTGACCTTCAGACGATGGGAAGTCTCCATATCCTTACGCAGATTGGAAACGAACAAGCCGAACAGATCGTTCTGCTTGGATTCCAGAAGCTTCTGCCGAGTCTCGTCTTTTTGCGCGGCAAATTCCTGATCGGTCGGCGCAATCTTGTCGACAAGCTGAGCCACGATGCCGTTGCCCCCGGCGGTGATCGGTCCGCTGATCTCGCCCGGTTTCAGGGCGAAGATCGCGCTCGCGTTCGCCATCGAACCGACGTCGGGAACCTGCCCTTCGGGCGACACCAACTCGCTCGTTTTCACGGTCGCACCCAGTTCCTTGGCCGCCTTTTTCAGGTCATGTCCGGCCTTGGCGCGATCCGAAAGTTCCTGCGTCTTCTGCTGCAGCAGAAAGGCGGCTCGCTCATTCTTGAACTCGGTTTCGACACGCGCGTGGATCTCCTCGAAGCTGGGCGTGGCCGGGGGCTTGATGGCAAGCAACTGGAAGACCACGTAGCCCTGCGGGACCTGGACCATGTCGGGTGGGGCTTTTTCCGTTTCGCTAAAGACGGCATCCATAAACTGCGGATTCGCACCCAGTCCGGGCAGGTTGTCGCTTCGACCAAAGAAATCCGTTGTCACCGCAGTCTGCCCCTTGGCAGCGACGGCAGCATCGAATCCTTCGGTGCGCGCCTGACTGAGCAAAGTATTCGCCGCCACTTCGGTGGCATGTGACGCTTTCTCCTGCCTCACTTTCTGCTCGATCTCCGGCTTCACCTCCGCCAGCGTTTTGAGATGGGCGTCCTGCTTGTCCTCGACGCGGATGATGTGGAATCCGTAGCTGCTCTTGACCAGATCGCTCGTCTGTCCTTTCCCCAGCGAAAATGCGGCCTTCTCGAATTCTGGCACCGTTCGCCCGCGGCCGATCCACCCGAGATCGCCTCCGCTTTTGGCGCTGCCGGGATCGTCCGAGTATTTTTCCGCGAGCTTTGCAAAGTCGCCACCGGACTTGAGTTCCTTGAGCACGCCTTCCGCCTTGGCTCGCGCCTCGGCGACGGCCTTCTCATCTTCTTTGGCTCCGGCAGCCGGCAGAGGAGTCTTGATCAGAATATGCCGGACCTTCACCTGTTCGGGCATGCGGTACTCGTCGCGGTGTTGATCGTAGTAGGTCTCGAGATCCGAATCGGTAACGGTCGTGGCGGCAGCAGTTTTCGCGTTATCCACCACCACGTACTTGATCTGCCGCTTCTCGGGGATGGAATTGTTGTAAGTTGCTTTATTGCGTTCGTAAAAGGCTTTCAGTTCCTGGTCGGTGGGGTGCAATTGCTTCAGCACCTCGGCCTGCGTGATCACGGCGTAGTCGAACTTCACCTTCGTCTGGCTGTGTTCGAAGTCGTCGCGAACTTCGGCATCGCTCACAAAGGCGCTGCTCGAAATCAGGGCGTACAACTTGCGGGTAACAATCGATTCTTTCTGCTGCGCTTCGAACTGAGGAACGGTCAGATCGTGCTGCTGGAGGCGGTTTTCGTACTCCTCCTGGCCAATGAACTTGCCGTCGGGAAAAAGAGTGGCAGCGAGCTGGCCGTGCTGCAGATCGTCCCGCAGCTCATCGTCGCTGGCCCGCAGGCCCATGCGATAGGCCTCGGCGACCAGAACCTTCTCATTGATGAGCTCTTCGGCAGCGCGCGACGCGAAATAAGGCAGCAACATGGAGGCTTGCGACCCGCCCTTCGGAAACTGTCTCCGGATCATCTCCCGGGCCGCGCGTTGCACTTCCGGGACCGTGACCGTTTGATCGCCGACGGTGGCCAAAACGCCGGCGGGAGGCGCGCCCAGGCCAAGGCTGGAGCCGATTCCGCCCGGGATGAGCGTGATCGCCATCGATGCGCAGATCAGGACGAGCAACGCACCGAGAATGATCTTGACGGTCGGCCCCGCATTTTGAAGCTGTCGAATCATAGTTTGGATGACTCCGTTGGGTTGCTCTAAGGTGGAAGCTAGAACTTCTGATTATAAACTAGGCGTCGGAGGGAAGAGCCCAAGGCGGAGCGATTGCCCGGTCACCGATTTCCTACACTTCATCCGCCGGAATGTCGAAGTTCACCAAGTCTTCCCGGAAACCGTGGGTTTTCCAAGCTCCGAAGCCGATCCCACAAGCCATCCAGACCGAACCCGCGATCAATGCGAGCGTCGACAGGTGCATCCAGATGAAGAGGCAAATCACAAAGCCCAGAATCGGCGGAATCAGGTGCCCGAGGCTGCGGTGCTCGCTGCGGATGTAATAGTGGGTGAGCGATGCCAGATTCACCCCCATAAATGCGATGAGGGCTCCGAAGTTGAGGAGCTGGGCGCCGTTGTCGTAGTTGATCAGGAAAGCTCCCAGCAGGGCAATCGCGCCGACAAACAGCACGTTGTTGGCGGGGATGTGTGTCTTCGGATGGATGGCGCCGAAAAATTTCTTGGGAATGGCGTCGCTGCGCCCCATGCCGTAGAGCAGGCGAGCCGCACCGAGTTGCGATCCCATACCGGAACCGATGGTAGCCACGAGCAAAGTAAGACTGATGGCCTTGGCGAGCAGCGGGCCGCCGGCGATCGCGGCTACGTGACTGAACGCGTTCTCCACTTCGCTCTCCGCGAAGTTATATCGCGGGCTCAACAGTTGCGCGCCGTAAACCTCAGCCGAGGCCAGGACTCCCGTGCTCAGGCAGACGAGCACGGTGGCCAGAAAAATGTTCCGCTTCGGGTTCTCTACCTCTTCCGACAGCGTCGAGATGCCGTCGAACCCGATGTAGGTGAGCACGGCGACGGAAGTACCGTGGAACACTCGGTTCACGGTAAAGGTCTCGGGATTGTAAAAGGGGCGCAGAAAATAGGCTTCGGGATATTGCGGCAGACGAAAAATATAACGAATCGTATACCAGAAAAAAGCCAGGATCACCGCCCCCATGATGGCACAAAGCGTCTTGTTGATGCGGGCCGAGGTCTGGACCCCCCGCAGGTTCAGCGCGGTAAACAGGATGGCAAAAAACAACGGCCAAATCAGTCCCGGGTAGAGGATCTGAAAGCGGGTGCCACTGAGCAGATCGGCCATCGCTTTGGCGCACCAGATGGTGCAGATCAGCGGATTGAGAATGTAATCCATCGTCATGCTCCATCCGGTGACATAGCCGAGTGCGGGATGTAACTCCCGGCCCACATACGTGTAAGCAGATCCCGCGCTCGGATAGACTCGCGCCATTCTTCCATAGCTCATGGCGGTGAATACCATGGCTACCATGGCGATCAGGATGGAGGTAACCACGTGTCCTTGGCCCTCGTTGCTGAACACCCCGTATGCCGGCATGGGCGCGGTCGGCTGAATGACAATGATGCCGTAGAGGATCAGGTCCCAGAGAGTAAGCGAGCGTCTCAGGCGCGGAACATCAACGGTTGATGGAGTAGGTGAACTCATTTCATTTTAAGTTGCTGGTCGTCCAAGCGCTGGCATGGCGAAACCATCGGCTCGCGTCGCAAGGGAAAATCTCTTGACCGATTGTCAGTTGGGATATTGGAACGAATATCCCCCTGTCTCGTTCCCCGACATGAATCTCGTATTGTATTCGAGCAGGTAGTTTACGTGCTCGGCGTCTGCGGGGAACAACTTGCCCGGATAGGGATAGGTATCCATGTCGTGAAACGGGAGAGGCTCCACCGTGTCGCCGCGATAGGCGTAGAAATCCATGTCCTTCTCGTATCCGTTGGCGATGAAGAAGTAGTCCCGCACCCAGCCGCGCGGCAGGGCGGGCAGCGTGGTTGGATCGAAATCCAGAGCGATTTCGTCGCCCGATCCGAAGACCACGAACTTGTCGTCGACGGCGTCGAGCAGCGGACCCACATCGCCGTAGCGCGTGTACGCACCGGCGGGACGCGTGTAGGGGCCGGTGGCGCTGGTTTTCTCGTAAATGTATTTGACGTTGCCCGGCGGACGGTCTTCGATCTTGAGGGGAAAGCCGTGAAAACTTAGCTCGGCGCCTGTGAGCGGCACTGGCGTCAGGCGGGCGGCCTGACCCTCGCGGCCCTCCTGTGCGGTCCGGCTGATGAGAATGTTGTCCCAGTAGATCTGCAGGTTCGTGGTGATGCGAATGCGCCGCGTGCCCGGGGGAAGTTTGCCGGAGAGGTCAGCCGTCATCGTGCGCCCGCCTCCCGCGGGGAAACCCAGGTCGTCGACCACGCGGACCCACTTTTGCTTTCCGTCCGGCCCCGTCGCCAGCAATGCTTCGACATAGGGCGCAAGCGGGCTCAGGTGGGCCTGATCGGCGGCGTACATGCTGGTGGCGGAAAAATATTCGATCTCGCCATGCATGAGGAGCCACAATGGGCCCCCGCGATACGGGTCGCCGAGATCGAGCTCCAGGCTATGGGGTTCGGCGAATCCCTGAAACGACAGCACCTTGAAGTCGCCAAAATAGCGATGCGCGAGCAGATCGGGCAGCACGTTGTGGCCGTGCTCGTCCCAGGCAGCGCGAGGCGGACGGGCAGCGCGGCTGAAGACAACCTTGAACGGCGGGTAGGGCGGGTTGCTGGCGAAGTATTCGTTGGGATAAACCTCGAGATCGTCGGGATGATCGACGGCCAGCAATTTCGCCTGATCAAGGTACACCGATTCTTCCAGCGGCTCCATGAAGCGGAAACTCAATTTGCCGTCTTTTTCGCGGAGCGAAGTGCGGTCAAGCTTGATGGCTTCCGTGGGACGAGCGATGTTTCGTTCAACCTTGCCTTCGGCCGCCGCGATCCAGTGCCCGACGACGCCGGCGCCGAGCATGTCGCCTACGAGTCGATATTCATGGCCATCCCAGGCGAACAGCGTGGGGCAGGAGCTGCCACGCCGGTCGATTTCCAGAAGCTCCTGGCGCCGGTTGGCGGCGACTTCGATCTCATCTTGCAGAACGCCGGTCGGCCACAACATCCGGACCACATCGGCTTCCGAGGCGGAGCCGAGGCCGATGGTCAGGTAGGGAGAGTTCTGTCCTAAGTAGCCGGACGATCCATACACTTCGAACTTCTGCCGCACGCCGGCTGAAAAGACCTCGACTTTCGTGCCGATCGCGCTCTTGTTATCGTTGAGGCCCTTCAGGGCGAGCCGCAGGGAGTTGTTCCGACTGCCGCCTTGGTTGTGGAGCAGCACGGCGGGCCCGCGATGTTGCGTGATCAGCAGATCGACGGCACCGTCGTTGTCGTAATCGCCGGCAAGGATGGCGCGCGGCTCTGCCAACTGGATCTTGTCGAGTCCGGTTTCGACGGTGACATCCTGGAAGCCATCGGGCCCGAGATTGCGAAACAGGCGGACCTCGCCTTTGCCCTCCTTGGTTTCGCCGACGGCGACCAGATCGACCCAGCCATCGTTGTCGTAGTCGATCGCCGCCACACCGTAGGCACGAACCCAGTCGGTTCGAGGCAGCTTCACCGGTTCAAAGCTCTTACCCTGACGATTGCGCCAGAGTGTCAAGGCAGGTTCGGCCAGACGCGTGAACGCCAGGTCCATCCAGCCGTCGTGGTCGAAATCGAGGGCGGCGACGCCTGCTGCGGGCGGGTCTTTGGTGGCCGGGGCTAGCAAAAACGGGTGGAGGGCGGGGAACTTTCCCTCGCGGGGATTTTCCAACAAGGTCCCTCCGGACGAGTCGGCTACGGCGAGGTCGACGGCTCGGTCATTGTTGTAATCGGTGCCCACCGCGTTGAACGCTGAGGAGATAACCGAAACCCCTATCTCACCCGAAACATCCGTGAAAGTGCCATTGCCATTGTTTCGCCACATCACGCTGCCACCACCATTGCCGGCGCCAACCGCCATCGGAGCTCCACGTGCGCCAAAAAGGTCCAGATCTCCATCATGGTCATAGTCAATGAAACTGAGGCCCAGAATTGCTCGACTGTCCTTGATGCCAGCGGCGGCTGCCACGTCCTTGAAGGTACCGTTCTTTTCGTTGTGCAAGAGCATGATCCCGGTGGGGAGACTCAAGGCCAAATCGGAAAATCCATCATTGTCATAGTCGCCGGCGGTACAGCCCGTGGCATGCAGGGTTGGATCGAGCCCGGCTTGCTTGGTTACGTCCTCAAACTTCCCGTCACCCCGATTGCGGTACAACGCGATTCCACCCTGCGGACCGGAATCGGCGAGGAAAATGTCGATCTTGCCCGCATTGTCGTAGTCAAGCAAGCATGCCCCCGAACCAAGCCCGAGAAACGAATCGCTCCCGCCAATTGCAGGTATCGGTTGCGAAGCAAGCCCCGCCTGCAGGGTCCGATCCGCAAACGTCACCGCGATCGGGGCCCCAACCTCCTCCACCGCCGCCGGCGATTCTTCGGCGCGCGAATAGGGCCCCTGTTCACCGTAGGTCAGGCTGATGGGGGTGCCCAGCTTGTTTTGCGTTATGTACTGGAACCTCTTCATCGCTTCATGGGCGGAATCGGCTTGGCCGAATTGCTGGTAGGCGCGGGCCAGTCCAAATTGGGCGGAGGCGTGGTGCGGATCGAGCTTTAATGCGTGCTCAAAGGCGGCAATGGCTGCGGGAAACTGCTTGGCCTGCGCATAGCTCGAGCCAAGAAAGTACCAGGTGTCGGCGTCGTTCCCATCGATTTCTGTTACATGACGAAATGCGTCGACGGCAGAGCTGGCTTCGGAGGTGTTCTTGTAATACAGCCCGAGGCTGTACCACGCATGGGCATCCTGGGGATTGTCTGCCGCCGCTTTTTCCAGCAGCAGCTTCGCTTCCTCGGCTCGCTGGAGGTTGAGCAGCGCCACTCCGCGATTGACCGTCGTCGCTCGCAGCGCAGGATCAGCGGCAGCGGCGGCTTCGAAAGACTTCAGCGCCTTCTCAAAGAGCTGCTGATTCATGTAGGCGACGCCAATATTGTTGAGCCGCGCCGCCTGTTCGGGGTTCACGGACGGAGCGCTCGCCCCCAGCAGAGCGAACAGCAAGAGCGGGACGAAGGTGAGGGCCGGTGACTTGATCATCTGGGTTCGAGAACGATTCTACCGGAGTGCGGGGCGGTCCGAGTGTCGCAGTCCAATACGAAGCTCCCCATTTATCGCGCGCCTGGCGGGGCCAGGAACCTTCCCGAAAAGCAGGGGGCCGTTTGGCGCTCCCCGGAACCCTGCTTTGGCGAGCTCTGATGGCGCTCACGATCCCCGGTTCAAGCCGCGTTATCGTTACCGCGTTCCGTAGGGTCGCGCGGCGACCTGGCCTTTTGCTTCCTGGACGGTGATGGTCTGCCCGGTAGCGATGCCTGGTAGCTTGTCAACCTGCCCGCTCGGCCAGTCGACTTCGACGCTGTCGGCTCTGGTTTTCGATCCCATGCCGAAGGTCAGCACCAGTTCGCTTTGCGAAAGATAGCTGGAACCGGACTTCATGGTGAGCCACTGCTGATCTCCTGCGGCTCGGACGCGGACGACGGCGCCGATGCCGTCGCGGTTGGACTTTGTCCCGGTCAGTTTTATGCGCAGGCTTTGGTTGGTTCCGCCCCGGTTGAGGTAGAGATGCGGCGGCCCCCCATTGGTCATGAGCAGGACGTCCAGGGCTCCGTCGTTGTTGATGTCGGCATAGGCGGCGCCGCGCGCTACTTTCGGGGTGGCGAAAGCGTTGGCTGATTTTTCCGATACTTTGTCGGTAACCTCCAGAAACTTGCCGTTACCGAGATTGCGAAACAAATGCGGAGGCTCGGCGTAGCTCACCCGCTTCTGCACGGTCTCGATCTGGTCCTCGATGTGGCCATCGGCGACGAAAATATCCTGCCAGCCGTCGTTATCGTAATCGAAAAAGAAGCATCCGAAACCGAGGGTGATGAGAGTGGCGCGGCCCACATCCGAACGCGGAGCCTCGTCGACAAACAGCACGTTGCCTTCGTTGTGGTAGAGCGCGAGCATTTGGTTGGCAAAGTTGGTAATGATCAGACTGGCGCTGCCGGAGCGGTCGTAATCAACCGCGTCCACGCCCATGCCCGCGCGCGCAATGCCATCTTCGCTGAAAGCGATGCCGGCGGAAACGGCGCGCTCCTCGAAGGTGCCGTTCTTCCTGTTCAGGTAGAGCTTGTTCGGCTGGGTGTCGTTGGCGATCAGGATATCGGGCCAGCCGTCGTTGTTACAGTCGACAATGGCGACGCCGAGGCCTTTGGAGGTTGGGTCATAGAGGCCCGATTTCTGCGTGGCATCTTCGAACTTTCCGTTGCCCAGGTTGTGCCAGAGTCGGGCCGACGTTCCCTGATACGATTCCGGTGTGCAGTAGGACTTGTGCGAGCCATCGAGAGTGCAGTAAAGATCGGTCTGTTGCGACCATTGCACGTAGTTGGCGACCACCAGATCGAGTTTGCCGTCGCGATCGTAATCGACCCAGGCTGCCCCGGTCGAGAATTCGTTCGGACCCCAGAGTCCGGCAGCCTTCGTGACATCGCTAAACGTACCGTTGCCGTTGTTGTGGAAGAGGTGGTTCTGGCCGACCGCGGTGATAAAAATGTCGTCCCAGCCGTCGTTGTCGTAGTCCGCCACGGCAACTCCCAGGCCGAACAGTGATGTCCCCAGGCCCGACCGCTCGGTCACGTCGGTGAAAGTTCCATCGTGATTGTTGTGATAAAGCTTGGGTGTGGTCGCCGCGTGTCGGGCATGGCCGGGCCAGTCCTGTCCGTTGATGAGCAGCATGTCCGGGAACCCGTCGTTATCGTAATCGATGAAGGCACAGCCGGGACCCATGGTTTCCGGCAGCCACTTTTTCCCGAAAGCTCCGTTGTTGTGGGTGAAGCGGATGCCGGCTTGTGCGGTGATGTCGCGAAAGGTGATGGTTTGCGCCGGAGCCAAGCCGACCGCAATCAGCAGCACCGCCAAACTCCACCCGCGAGAGGTGGTTCGGCGGCGCTCGGCGCAGGCTCGGCCGGGGAACAATCGGAGCACGAACTTCTCGGCCAGACAGGGCATCACCTTTGGACCCCGGGGTCGGTGATGGCGCGGGTAACGGCCGCGCGTTGCCGGTCGGGAGCGATCGCGCCGCCTGTCCTTGCCTGGGCCGCGGTGGCGGAACGGCCGACGGCAACCGTCGCTTCCCGCTTGGCGAAAATGGTCAGCGGAACCGAGACGTGCTCATGGATATTCTGGCGTTCATTGTTGTCTTCGGGATTGAGCCGGCGATAGGGACCGGTCAGCGCCTGGGACGCTTCGTCGGCCTTGAAGCGCAGGTAGCGGGCCTGATGTTCTTTCGACATTTTCTCATCGCCCAGACCGTTGTAGCAGAGCATCAGGTTGTAGTGCGCTTGCAGGTCTTCGGGATCGACAGCCAGCACCTGTTGCAGCACCTTTACGGCCTCCGCATACTTTCTTTCGAGAAACAGGACCCGGCCAAGATTGTTCCGCGCAACCCGGTCGCGCGGATATTGCGCAAGCACGATTTCGAAATGCGCGGCAGCCTGCTCGTAGTCGCCCGCGGTCTTCAGGAGGGATGCATAGAAGAAATTTGCCCGCGCCAGTTTGGGATCAATCGCCAGCGCCTTTTCCAGTACGGTGCGAGCGCGGGGCACATCGCCCTCTTGCAGGGCGGCGCGTCCGATGTTGACCCAGCCGTCGGGATTCTGCGGATCGATCTCGGTGACTTTTTCGAAGGCGGCTTGCGCGGCCTTCAGGTCGCCTTGCAGGAATAGACCGATGCCGTAGTCGTTCCAGCGCTGCCAGTCTTCTTTGGCCAGCTGGATTTTGGGCTCAATCGGGGCGGCGTTCGCCGGCAAAACGTCGAGGACCACTTGGTTTTCCGCCACCGCCACGATGGGCAGGTCGGGAATTTTTTCTTCCTTGGCCGAGACACCGCGCAGCGATTGTGTAAAGGTGATCTTGGAGTCGTCGTAGTCGGGCGTGACCAACGCTGGCGAGCCGGACGCGCTCGTGATTGAGGAAGCGGGCTGCGTCTTGTCGCGCTCGCCGGCGAAGGCGAATTGCGTGTTAAACCAGGCGAACTTGCGATAGCAGAGCCGTGCCGTCAGGGTTATTTTGCCCCCCGTTTTCTCGGGCACGCGCATCCGGAAGTGCACGGTATCGGCAGCGCCCGGTGGGATCAGTCGCACGTACACGACGGCTCGCGTAGCCCAGGCGTTGCGTTTGTTGATCGGATTGCCGTGCCCGTCGACTTGCAGCGAGCGATAGAAGTGCGCCCCTTTTTCGACCGGGCCTTTGCCGTTGTCTTCGACCATGCCGCTCCAGAAAATCGTCTGGCCTTTGTCGTCGACGCCTTTCAGTTCGAGCCAGGTGTCATAGGCGTCGACGGTGCCACCGGGGAAGAAATGGCCGATGCGCTTGGTACGTACGACGACATCGACGCGTACGGTATCGCCGCGACGGACCGCGGGCGCGACGCGGTTCAAGGGCGCGGTCAACGGCGCAGCCTCCGCGCCTGAACTGGAGCCGGGTGTGATTTTAGCTTCCGCCTCTTCTCCCACGGCGAAGGTGGTGGCCAGTTCGTTGCCGGCAACGCTTCCCGTCTTCAGGGGAGCGCTCGCGGGCGTGAGGGCAAAGATATCCACCGTGAGGGCTCCGCTGGTCAGGAAATCCTCGGTGGCTTTCAATTGGTTGGCATCTTCGTTGGCCGTGGGTAAGGCAGTGTTGGCACCGGGGAAGCGGTGAGAGTGAACTTTGCCGGCGAGGTTACCCATGTCGTTGGAAGGGCTGAGCGGCATGTGGCAATCGGCGCACTGCTGCGGCTTGGGCGGGTAATAAAAGGAGCGCGCGCCTTGTCCCGAAACTCCGCTCGCCTGCCAGTTGTCATACTCGTTGAAGCCGCGAATCCAGCGATAACCATTCACCGGCACGTCGAGGTGAACCTTGTGACAGGAGGAGCAGAACTCCGCTGTCTGATCTTTCATGAAGGGCTTGAGGAAGACGCGGCGGTGCGGTTCGGGATTGAGCTTGATCATGAAGTCGTGCAACGTTCGAACCAGGGGGTTCTTGCTGGCCGCCAGTTCGTGCAGCTTGGGATACTCGAGGTAGAAATCCCCTTGCCCCATGGTGCTTTTCACGTCGGCAATGGAATGGCACATCATGCAGCCGAGCCCCGCCTGGGCTTCGGGAGCGTGCACGATCTGTTTGATGGGCGTATCCATCTTGCCCGCATACAGCACGGCGGGGTCATGACATCCGCCGCACCATTTGGAGGGCCGGGTGCCGATCGTATCCTGCATATACTCGATCGACTTGCGATACCACTGGTTGTTAAACGAGGAGAAATGGTGAGCCGAGCTGTTCCACTGATTGTAGATATCCTCGTGGCAGCGCTTGCAGGAGTCGGACTCCATGAAGAACTTGCTGGGAATTTTTTCTCCGCCATAAACCTGCGCGGAGCTGGGAAAGAAGGGCCCGGAGGGGCCATCGCCTTCGCCGTTCATGCTAACCGGCGGGAGCGTGGGGTTCTGAATGCGACCCTGCTGTCGCCAACGGTTTTCGCGGAGATAACGAGCGGTGGGCGCTAGCACCGCCAGCACTGCGAGGACGGCCAGGACGCGGACCACGGCATGCCTCGGAAACCATCCACGATCTCCCCAACGAGCGGCGGCGAGCAACCCGGCGCCCAGAAAACTCAGGGCCATGTGCAGGTAAACCAGCGTCCAGTCCTCGCGCAGGGCTCCGGTGTAGATCAGCACCAGTCCGCCAATGGCACCCAGAAACAGCAGGACGATTCCGGTGCGCGCCAGTGGCTGACGCTGACGCCACGAGCGCACGAGCCAGATCAACAGCAACACCGAGGCCATGACGCCGGCGATGACGTGCAGCAACACGACTCCGGCAAACACAATGTTGGCTTGCGGGAAGGCGTAGAGGTAAAGTGCGGACAGGGTCAGGAAAGCGATCAGTAGCAACAGGGCCCGACTCTCCGAATTTCCCGACGATAACATGACGAATGCAGCAGCCCCCCACAAAACCGGCAACCCTGAGTTGCGACATATTATCCGTTGGCGGCGTACGGTGTCTCTAATGGAAATAGATTATTCAGCAGAATTATGGGCCGCGTGCGACAAACTTGACTGCGCCGACGGCTCGATTGACGGCGAAACCGCTTCGGAGAAGGATAGAGGATAAAAGAGAAGGATAACGCCTTGCACCCGTCTCGTTCCGCAATCGCCAAGACCCTCGTCTTCACCGTGATCGTGCCCGGGACCGTGGCGGGCTATGTACCTTGGCGATTCGGACAGGGTGCCGCGCCGGTAACGGGCGCGGAACGATGGGCTGCAAGCTTCGTGATCGCTCTCGGCATTGGGATCTATTTGCACACCGCTTTCTGGGGCTTTGCTTGGATCGGGGGCGGCACGCCGGCGCCGATCGCGCCCGCCAAAATCCTCATCGTCAAGGGCCTGCACCGCTCGGTGCGCAACCCCATGTACATCGGAGTCTCGCTGGTGATCGCAGGCGAAGCCTGGCTGTTTCATTCTCTGCCGATCGCGGTTTATTGTGTCTGCGTGTTCGTGATGGTCCACCTTTTCGTACTCTTCTATGAGGAGCCGAAGCTGGGCAAGCAGTTTGGCGAACAATACCAGCGCTATCGGGCATCGGTTCCGCGCTGGATCCCGCGATTCAGGCTTTAACCGGGCCCGACTGGACCGCGATCCCCGGCCGACCAGCGCGCGCCGCCCGCCACAAGCGCGACGGGAGCGATTCCGCGTTGCTGACTTCCCTGCCCTCTGCTAGCTTGTATGGTTTGCGGTTTCCAGCCTTTGTGGGGTGAGAATATGCCGGCCATCCAATTTCGTGGTGTGGACTTCATCGGCTTCGATACGCTGCTGAGCGACGAGGAGCGGCTGGTGCGCGATACGGCTCGCAGGTTTATCGAAGAAAATCTGGTTCCGATCATCGAGGAGTGCAACCGCGCCGGGCGCTTCCCGCGCGAACTGGTGAAGCCCATGGCCGAGCTGGGGTTTTTCGGCGCCTCGCTGAGCGGCTATGGCTGCGCGGGCATGTCCAACGTCGAGTACGGCCTGGTCACCCAGGAACTGGAGCGCGGAGATTCCGGCCTGCGCTCGTTCGTCAGCGTGCAATCGGCGCTGGTGATGTATCCCATCTATACCTTTGGTTCGGAGGAACAAAAAAAGACGTGGCTGCCCGCCATGCAAAAGGGCGAAAAGCTTGGCTGTTTCGGATTGACGGAGCCCGATTTCGGATCGAATCCTGGAGGGATGCGCACGCACGCGCGCCAGTCTGGCAAGGAATACGTGCTCAACGGCGAGAAGATGTGGATCACCTCGGGTAGCATCGCCGACGTGGCCGTAATTTGGGCCAAGGTCGAAAACGAAGGCGACAAAGTACGGGGATTTCTGGTGGAGACCGACCGTCCCGGATTCGAGGCCCGCGACATTCACGGCAAGTGGTCGTTGCGCGCTTCGGTGACGTCAGGTTTGTCGCTGCAGGACGTGCGTATTCCGGAATCGAACTTGCTGCCCGCTTCGGGGGGCCTGAAGTCTCCCCTGATGTGCCTGAATCAGGCACGTTATGGCATTTCCTGGGGGGCGGTTGGCGCGGCGATGGCGTGTTACGACTGCGCGTTGCAGTATTCCCTGCTGCGAAAACAGTTTCGCGATCAGCCCATCGCGTCGCACCAACTCGTGCAGGAGAAACTCACCTGGATGATCAACGAAATCACGAAAGCACAGTTGCTCGTGCTGCAGGTCGGCCGCCTGAAGGATGCCGGCAAAGTGCAGCATCAGCACATCTCGATGGCGAAGAGAAATAACGTCTGGATGGCGCTGGAGTGCGCCCGCGTGTCACGCGATATTCTCGGAGCCAACGGCGTGGCCGACGATTATCCCGTCATGCGCCATCTCATGAACCTCGAAAGCGTAAAAACCTACGAGGGCACGCATGATATTCACACACTTATCATTGGGGCGAGCGTTACCGGGATTGACGCGTTCTAGTGATGGGGATTTCCACCTGGCGCCGGTTTCCGCCGCATTGCCCCGGGCGTAACGACAGCATGCTCATCGGTTGAGCGGCTCCCCCTCGAAACCGGATCGGTCCATGCCCGGGCGCCCAAGGGTCGTCCTCAACCCGGCCTCGCTTCACCCGTACAACTCTGTCAGCAGCGCATAGGCTCTCCGCATATGCGGAATCACGATGCTTCCGCCGACGACCAGGGCCACGTTGATCGCTTCTTCCTGTTCGGCTCGGGTGGCTCCGAGGCGATAGCACTGTATGACGTGGTATTGGATGCAATCGTCGCAGCGCAGGCAGGCGGACCCTACCAGGCCCATTAATTCCTTGTATTTCGCGGGCAGAGCGCCTTCAAGGTAGGTGTTGTGATCGAGGTTGTAGAAGCGCTTCACCAGGACGTTGTCAGCTTGGTCGACGTTCTCGTTGAGCCGGGTGCGGGTGTCCAGAAAATGCCGGGCGAGTGCGCTTCTTTCGGCAACCTGTTTTTCGCTGAAGAGGTAGGTTGGTTCCCTGCGGTCGGCGGACATGGGGAAAGCTTAGCAGAGAGCCAATCGGAAACCCGCGCGCGACGAAGCCGTACCGCCGGGAGGAGATGCCCGATTCGCTGTGACGGATGCACTTCCATCTATCGCCTGAAGGAGATATATTCCAAGGTCGCATTATCGGAGGATTGATGACCACGCAAACTCGTCCCGAGCCCCACACCAAGAAATTTGGAGAAAACATCGAGAGCGATCTGGCACTGGAGTTTCTGCGCGTGGTGGAAAATGCGGCCATCGAGTCGGCGCGCACCATGGGGCAGGGAGACCGGCCGCTGAGCGACCAGGTGGCGACCGAGGCCATGCGCAAGACGATGGACACGGTGCCGATGCACGGCACGATTGTGATTGGCGAGGGCGAGCGCGACGACGCTCCCATGCTGTATATCGGCGAGCAAGTGGGCGGCACCTATCCGGACGGGCGCGAGGTTCCGGAGATCGATATCGCCGTCGATCCGCTGGAGGGCACGAACCTCTGCGCCACCGGCGCTCCCGGGTCCATTACCGTGCTGGCGGCTTCGGAAAAAGGCGGATTACTGCATGCTCCCGACTGCTATATGGAAAAAATTGTGGTTGGCCCCTCCTGCAAAAACGCGGTGGAACTGGACGCTCCGGTTGCGGTCAACCTGAAAAATATCGCGCGGCGGCTGCATCGCGGAGTGGAGGACCTGGTGGTCATGGTACTGGAGCGTCCTCGGCACGAGAAGCTGATCGCCGATATTCGCCGGGCCGGGGCGCGGATCAAGCTTATCGGTGACGGGGATTTGTCGGCGGGCATTGCAGCGGCCGTGGTCGGAACCGGCGTGCACGCCGTCATGGGGTCGGGCGGGGCGCCGGAAGGCGTGATTACGGCGGCCGCGATCCGCTGCTTGAACGGATATATGCAGGGACGGCTGGTGATCGACAAGCCGGAACTCGAAGAACGAATCGCGCGGATGGGGATTAAAGACAAAAAGAGGATCTATGAAGCCGAGGACCTGGCTCCGGGAAAGCAACTGATCTTCGCCGCAACCGGCGTCACCGAAGGGGCGCTGCTGAAAGGTGTCCGCTTCTTCGGCGAGGGAATCCGGACCTCATCGGTCATTCTGACCTTGCGTACCGGACGGGTCCGGTTTATTGACAGCATTCATCTGGACAAGGGACCGGATGTTAAGGTGCGGTTTTCGTGAGTCCTGCGCTGGCGTTCGTCCCGCGACTGTTCCGGGGTCCGCTCCCGCTTCAAGGCGTATACACGAAACCGTAGAGCTAGTGTAGTGTCCAACAAATAACTGGACAATATGAATCGGGTTCGCTATGCTGGAGTCATGCCACGATCCGCTCCCGCACTCGCCCTGGCAGAAGCCGACCAACAGCAACTTCGACAGTG
>Ga0187847_10000011_pt1 | contig 224961 bp, 199 predicted proteins | sample June2016WEW_4_10_FD_132458 | JGI IMG/M metagenome (GOLD analysis project Ga0187847, IMG submission 132458) | Peatland microbial communities from SPRUCE experiment site at the Marcell Experimental Forest, Minnesota, USA - June2016WEW_4_10 | ecosystem: Environmental > Terrestrial > Soil >...
CCTCAAGCAAGTCAATGAGACCCCTGTGGTGTTTCGTTGGAAGTACAAACTGGAGACGCTGTCCCTGGTATAGCAATTGATATGTTATTTGCGAATCACTATATTAGCTTGCGGGCGAAGAGCGATGAAAATGTTCGTGGCCATTCATCCCCCACCGGAAATTTGAAGCCCGGCGATTCGCGTGGGGAAACCTTTCTTTCGGTGGTCGAAGGGCACCGGCCCCCGAGAGAGCCACCCAGCGTGATTGCCTGCGCAACGGCGTCAGCTCCTGGAGTGCCGGCGGACACATCCCATCCCTGTTCTTGTCCGATTTGGTGGCCCGAGGCATGGATACTTCGGAAGGCGCCAGCTAGACATGCGCGTGCTCTTGTCTATTTCCCAATCCTCGGCGCGACGCGCGCCTCACCCCTGTTCAAATGGCGCACTCAGTTCATCCGTGCCCGATCATTCCCGCTGCCCAGGCCAGCACGGCGATTCCGAGCACGATGCGATACGCTGCAAACGGCGCGAAGCCCCGCTTGCGCACCCAACCCATGAACCAGGCAACGGCGCCGTAGGCGACGATGAAGGAGACGATGAAGCCGATCGCTAGGATGACCCATTGGTGAGAGTTGATTTCGTTGACACCAATGGGATTTTCATCCTTGCCGGTAAGCGATTTGAGCAACGTGTAGAGCGTGGCAACCGCCATGGTTGGGATGGAGAGGAAAAAGGAAAATTCCAGGGCCGCGGGGCGCGACATTCCCATGAGCTGTCCGGCGGCGATGGTGGACATGGAGCGTGAGGTTCCGGGGAAAACCGCGGAGAGAATCTGGCAGGCGCCGATCCACACCGCTTGGCCACCGTGGATGTCATCCATTTTCCAGGTGTGAATGGGAGAACCGGGCGCCCCGGGGCCGGCTTGTTCCCAGGAGGCCTTCATGGCATCGATGACCCACATCACGATTCCGCCCAGCAGGAGGGCGGTGCCCATCACGTAAAGGCTCTCCAGATTCTTGCCAATCACTTTCGTCAGCAAAAAGGACGGGATTGCGGTGACCACGAAAGCGATCATGACCAGGCTCAGGGGATGAGTGAGGTAGTCGCAGTCTTGTTTCTCGCCTTCGGGGAAGGTTGCGATGAGCTTGGCGATGTGTTGCCGGAAATAGATGGGCAGGACCAGGATAGCGCCCAGTTGGATAACAATCGAGTACATCTTCCAATAACCGCTATCGAGCGGCACACGGAGAAGAACTTCGGAGATGCGAAGATGCGCGGTGGAACTAACGGGCAGGAATTCAGTGAGGCCTTCGACGATGCCCAAGAGCACGGACAAAAGATAATCGTTCAAGTGTTCTCTCCAAGATCAGTAAAGTGCGCCTTTCCTCGTCCGGTCGCAACGGCCGCTGACAGACTCCAAGGGCGGACCGCCCCGCCGGGACTTTTCTGTTAGCTTGCCCGGTCGCCAGCGCTGACGCGCCCAACCAAACCGACTCGACCCTCTAGGTCAAGCAAGGTGCACTTGGGGTTGCCCAGATCGAGCCCGATAGGGCGAGCCACTTCTTTACATTAAACTACTTCGCATATCTGCGGAAGAAACTATCTGGTTTCCATTCGGGGCGATGGTCGCCATTGGCAACATTGATCAGCAGCGCCCGAACGATCTCTTCGTATCTCGCGGCGGCGGCCAAGTCGACAGGCTGGTTCACGTCGTCCGAGGGTGCGTGATAGCGTTGGGTGAGCCAGTCTTTGAAGAGCTTTGTCTCAGGCGAGTCGGGTTGGGGAGCCACGCTCATGATGACTGACGGTATGCCATGGCGGATGAAATTGTATTGATCGCTGCGCACGAAAAGATTGCGCAGGGGCTCGGGATCGGGCTGAACTCTTACGCCGAGCGATTGCGCGATCTCCCGCACCCGCCCTCCCAGGTCGGAGTCGTCGAGTCCGAGCACGGTCAGAAGCCGGAGCGGCACGATGGGTAAGAACATGTCCACATTGACGTCGGCGACGATGGACTCCGGCGCGACGGGGGGATGGGCGGCGAAGTACTTCGAGCCTAGCAGGCCTTTTTCTTCTCCCGTGACCAGGACCAGAAGGATCGAGCGGCGGAGTTTTTCCGGATTGTGCTTGAAGCTGGCGGCCATGTCGAGCACCAGGGCGCTACCCGAACCGTTATCCATGGCGCCGTTGTAGATGCGGTCGCCATTGATCGGTTCTCCTATACCGATGTGATCAAGGTGAGCAGAGAGGACCACGTATTCATCCTTAAGAGCGGGATCGGAGCCCGGGATCTTGGCAACCAAGTTCGCAGACTCGATTCGCGTCACCTCAACTTCGGTCCTGGCCGCAAGTGAAACGCTGAGCGGAAAGTGTGGTAGCGGCTTGCGATCCTTTCCCCGGGCGGCAATCTCTTCGAAGGTGTGGCCGGAGTTGGCGAAGAACTTCTCCGCGCTCGCGGGATTTACCGTGACCGCGAGCTTTGCCCCTTCGGTTTCGTTGAACTCGGCATAGTCGAGATCCATGGTGGGGTGAGCGCGGTTGAGCGCCATGCGGGACCACGGGATGTCCATGGCGGCGGGGTTAATCAGCGAAACGATGCCGACCGCGCCCGCGGCTCGCAGGACCTTCCAGCGCTCGGCGGCGGTTTGATAGTGCGATGCCAGGGCCCCGGGAATGTCGGAGGGCGAGCCGGAAAAGATCACGATGATCTTGCCACGGACGTCGACGCCGGCGAAGTCGTCGTAATTTTTCTCGGGAACTTTTAAGCCGTAGCCGGCGAAGACCAGCGGCGCCTCAACCTCCGACGCGGGCATTACGCGAGTGCTGATGATGGCGTCTTCGCCAAGCACGAGGGTTTCGCGTTTGCCTTCGTGGATGAGGGTCAGACTGCAGTCTTTCTCGACGATTTGGCGAGAGACGAATTTTACAGGCTGCAGAAAGCCGTGCGTGCCGGCCGGTTCTGCCCCTGCGTTCCTGAGTTGCTCGATTGCGTATCTCTGCGCCTCGCGCTCACCGGGACTGCCGGTGTCGCGGCCCTCCAGTCTGTCATCGGCCAGGAACTTGATGTGATTCCACCAGGTCTGGCCGTCGAAGTGAGGCGCAGGTTGCGCCGCGGTGGACACCGCGTACAGCAATGCCAACAGCAAACCAAGTTTGCTTTTCATAAGGTCCTCGCAGGTCGAAGGTTTCCTAGGATAGCAGGAAGCCGGTTGAAAGGCAGAACCGTGGTCTGGGGTTCAGTCCGAAGGCCGGGCCCGGGCTCAGACACTGCAGCGGCCAATGCGGCCAGACTCGTCTGTCGGGCGGCATGGGTTTGACATGAGGGTTCGCAGAACCTACGATTTTGCCTGATCATGACCGGATCCAGAAGCTGCCGTGTCCGTCCCCTTGCGATTCGCCTTGCTGCGAACAGCGTCGCCTTTCTGTTCCTCCTGCTTGCTCTTTCTTGTGTTTCGCTGGCGGTTCCGCCCGCGATTCCTGCTGCGGATCCGCAGCGGTACCTTGAAGACATTAAGGCTCTGACTATGCCTGCGATGGAGGGGCGCGGAGCGGGGACGAAAGGAATTAGTCGCGCCGAACACTTGATCGAGAAGCGGTACAAGAGTCTGGGACTTGAGCCGGCGGGTACGAATTCCTATTTGCAGCCTTTCACGGTGATCACCGGGGCACAGTTGAAGGGAAACAATCGCTTTGCGATTCTGAACGGCACTGGGAAGCGGGAGTTGAAGGTGAAGCAGGATTTTGTCCCCTTCAGTTTCTCGGCTTCGGGGTCGGCGCACGGCCCGCTGGTGTTTGCCGGCTATGGCATCACGGCGGAGGAGTTTCATTACGACGACTACGCTGGGATCGACGTCCGGGGCAAGGTGGTTGTGGTGATGCGTTACGAGCCTCCCTCGTTTGCTGTGCCGGGTGGAAATCACGGAATGACTCAGCATTCGCAGTTGGTGAGTAAGGCCATCAATGCCCGCAATCACGGAGCTCTTGCCTTGCTGCTGGTGAATGGCAAACTGGGAGACGGCGAAGAGGATCTGCTTACTCGATTTGGTAGTGTTAGCGGGCCGGAAAATGTGGGCGTCATTTTTCTTCAGGTCAAGAATGACGTGGCGGACAGCTGGCTTAAAGCTTCCGGTAAGTCGATGGCTGAGCTGCAGGCCCAGATTGACTCCTCCGGGAAGCCAGCGTCGATTGCTTTGCCGGAGAATCTCACTGCGACTTTGACGGTTCGTGTTCGAACGACTCGGGCTACGGTGAACAATGTGCTCGCCTATTTACCGGGCAAGACGGATGAATATGTGATCATCGGGGCGCATTACGATCACCTCGGTCGCGGCAACTTCGATTCGCTGGCGCCGTCGCAGATTGGGCAGATTCATCCCGGAGCCGATGATAATGGGTCGGGGACAGCGGGAGTACTGGAACTGGCGCGGCTTTTGGCGCCGCAGCGGGGGCAGTTGCGGCGGGGAATTCTGTTCATGTCCTTTGCTGGTGAGGAGCTCGGCTTGCTGGGATCGGCAGAGTGGGTTCGGGAGCCGACCCGTCCCTTGGATAAGGCTGTGGCGATGCTGAATATGGATATGATCGGGCGTATCAAGGATCAGAAGGTCTACATCGGAGGGGTGGGGACCGGGTCTACGTTAAAAGCCGCAGTAGAACTGGCTTCGGCTAATTCTGGATTCAAGATTGAGTATTCTCCGGGTGGATACTCTTCGAGCGATCATACCTCGTTTGTCTCCAAGAAAATTCCGGTGCTGTTTTTCTTTTCCGGGCTGCACTCGGATTACCACAAGCCTTCCGATACCTGGGAGAAGATTGATGCGCGGGCAGCGACCCGACTGCTGGCTGTGGTCGGGACGACGGGCGAAGTGTTGGCGGATGCAGACGAGCGCCCGGCGTTTGTTGTGGTGGCGGAGGACAAGCCTGCGGGCGGATCAGGCGGCAGCGGGTACGGACCTTACTTCGGATCGATTCCCGATTTTGGGCAGGTGGAAACCGGGGTTAAGTTTTCCGATGTCAAGCCGGGATCGCCTGCCGCCAAGGCCGGGTTAAAGGCTGGAGACGTTCTGGTGCAGTTTGGGGATAAGCCGGTTAAGAACCTCTATGACTTCACGGACGCCTTGCGGCGGAGCAAGGTGGGCGATGTGGTCGAGGTTAAGGTGCTTAGGGATGGGCAGACGGTTGCGGCTTCAGTGAAGCTGGAGCAGCGGAAGTAGGACCGGACGATGGGCGCGCCAGAAGGGTCTGCATCCTCCGAGGCTTATGGCCGCCGCTTTACCAGGCCAGTGGCGGCACGGCGGAAGCCGTACCCATAAGGGCGGAACCTGCAGTCTCTAGCCCTTTTCCTCACTTCATCTGGACTTCGCGTAAAAGTAATAGTCAGCGGTGTAATCGACCTTGGCTTCGGCGTTGCGGTGGGACTCGTCGCACCCTGCGGCGGGCGGCTTACCGTTGTGGGTATGGACGCGTTGGATTGTGGTTACGTTGGCGAGCAGCCCTTGTCCGGTATGACTCACTGCATTCACCAGCAGCCATGGGATGGACGCCGGATCCGGGGAGTCTGCATGGGCTATGGCTTTGCCGGTGACTTCGCTGCCATCTCTTACTTTCCACGCCGGTCCGGCGAAATGGCGGCCAATTATTTTGCCTTGGTCATCTTTGAGTTCTGCGTCGGGCGCTTTCAGGGTCCAGGCGAACTTGCCATCGGTGCCGCCCTGGCAGGAGTAGATCTGCGATCCGGAGGCATGCGCGAGTAAGACTACGGCTTCACCGACGGGCGCGCGGATGGCGTCGGGGACTTCGGGTGGCGATACGTTCTGCGCTTCGATTACGGAGAGAGCAAGAAGCGTGCAGCCGAAGATTGCCGGAGCGGATCGCATAAGCCTTGGCATGGCGTGATTGTAGCAGTCCGCAAGAGCGTTCCGAAACAGAGGATCGGGCCGGGCTCTGCCGTCAAGAGCCGCGCGCCCGGCGCCCGTCCCCCTCGTCTCGACAAGAGTCTACGGAGTTGGGGGGGCGCCCGGTACCCGTACCCAACTTGCCACCCCGGCGCGTTTCCAGCATTGCCCGAACCGCGCCTTCTTGTCATAATTATCAAGCTCTGGCCATGTAACGGCGCCCTAGGTCGGCCTTCTGCCGAGGAACGTCGTCGCTGCCACATGACATTTTTCTCGAAGATTTTCACGCCCACCAAGAACCGGCGTCTGAACGAACTCGTCGGATTCTTGCTGTGCGTCTCCGCGCTCCTCCTTTTTCTCGCGCTAGCTTCGTATTCGCCGCTCGATCCTTCCCTGAACAGCGCCTCGATGCTCACGGGTTCGCACGCGGCTCGCAACTGGATCGGCATTCTGGGTGCCTATGTTTCCGACCTGGTTTTGCAGTTCTGGGGGGTAGGATCGTTTCTCGTTCCCCTGTTTATGGCCATGCTGGGCGTGCGCTGGTTCCGGTCGCGGACGGTGCAGACTCCGATCGCGAAGACCCTCGGCGGAATCTGGCTGCTCATGTTTGTGCCGGCGCTGCTGGCGATTCTGCCGGGGCATTTTCGCTGGATGCAAGCGATTCCGGTCGAAGGGCTGTTGGGCCGGATTGTCGGCGACTTCTTAATCCGTTACCTGAATGTTGCGGGCGCTTACATTGTTTGCACGACGGTGTTGGCGGTAGCGCTTTATCTGACTACTGCCTTTTCGTTTTCGGCGATCGAACTCTGGGCCCCCACGCGCTTCGCCTTCGTGGTTGCGCTCAAAGAACGTCTCCAAGACTGGCAACTCGAGCGTGAACGCGAGCGCCAGCAAAGGGAACTCGAGAAGCGTCGCGCCGATAGGCCGACGGTTACGGCGCAACTGGTGCCGGCGCGTCCCGCACCGTCGCGCGCAGAAGCGGGGCGCACGGACCTCGCGCGCCAGAATCGGGACCCCGGGCAAGAGGTGCCGGGCGTACAGGCGGCGGCATCGACTGCTCGCACTGGTATCGAGCGCATGATGGCGGAGGAAGGAGTTGACAGCTCTCTCTCCGACTCGGTTGCTCCGGATACAGCCGCTGCCACCTCCGATCGCGAGGCGGGAGTCGAAGTCACAGCCCGGGCTGACAATGAGCACCGGCCGAAGACGACGCTGCCCAAGATCGCGGGCAGCTACAAACTGCCGCCGTCAAGTCTGCTGCATCGTCCCGACGAGCAACAAGCGGTCCACGAGGAGGAACTGAAGCTTGTGGCACAGGTTTTGACCTCGAAGTACGCGGAATTCGAGGTCCACGGCCAGGTCACGCAGATTAACCCCGGGCCGGTCGTGACCACGTTTGAGTTCAAGCCCGAGGCGGGCATTAAATACAGCCGCATCATCGGACTCACCGACGACCTCTGCCTCGCGCTACGCGCAGAGAGCATTCTGGTTGAGCGCATGCCGGGCAAGAGTACGGTGGGCATTCAGGTGCCGAACCGCGAGCGCGAGCTCATCTGGCTGCGCGAGAACATAGAGTCGCAGGAATTCCTCGGGTCCAAATCGAAGCTCACGATCGCCATGGGCAAGGACATTAACGGACGCATCGCGGCCGCCGATCTGGCCAGCATGCCTCATCTGCTGATCGCCGGGTCGACCGGAACGGGCAAGAGCGTGGCCGTCAATTCCATGATCATGTCGATTCTCTATAAGGCAACGCCCGAGGAAGTCCGGCTCGTGCTGGTCGACCCGAAGCGGCTCGAACTCGGCAATTACGAAGGCGTTCCCCATCTCTACACGCCGATCATTACCGAGCCCAAACTGGCGGCCAATGCACTGCGGAACGCGGTGCGCGAAATGGAGCGGCGGCTCAAACTTCTGGCCGCAAAAGGCGTGCGCAACATCGACAGCTATAACCGACTGTTCGACGACACGCCCAGTCTGTTCAGCGAGCAAACCAATCCCGAGGATGGACCGATTCCGAAGATTGTCATCATCATCGACGAACTGGCCGATCTGATGATGCTTGACGGCAACAACGTGGAAGAGTCCATCACTCGACTGGCACAGATGGCGCGCGCGGTAGGCATTCACCTGGTACTGGCCACGCAGCGTCCATCGGTCGACGTCATAACCGGGCTGATCAAGGCGAACTTCCCCGCCCGGGTTTCGTTTCGCGTGGCAACGAAGGTCGATTCGCGCACCATTCTCGACGCGAACGGGGCGGAATCTCTACTGGGCCGCGGCGATATGCTCTACCTGCCCTCGGGGTCGGCGCGTGTGCATCGGCTGCATGCTCCTTATGTTACGGAGAAAGAAATTGCGGCGGTGGTGGAGTTTTGGAAAGCGCAGGGACAGGCGCACTATCAGGAGAAATTCCTCGAGACTCCGAAGGAGGATCGCGAAGCCTCGGCGGGCGACGGTGTGGACTCGGGAGAGGTTTCTGCCGACGACAACGATCCGCTGTTCAACGACGCCGTGCGACTGGTGATCGAATTCGGGAAGGCTTCGACTTCGCTGCTGCAGCGGCGTCTGCGGATTGGTTACGGCCGAGCCGCCCACCTGATCGACCTGATGGAACGCGACGGCATCGTAGGGGCGGCCGATGGTCCCAAGCCGCGTGAAGTGCTGAAGCGGCCGGACTGGATCTCGGAGATTGAAGAGTCCATGCGATAGACAAAGGCCTGCTGTCTACGTCCGTGATTAGAATAAGCTTCATGAAATTCCACACCGAATATTTGACCCTGCACACGAAAACCAAGCGCGCCTACGTTCATTTGACGCCGCAGGTCGACGCTGCTTTGAAGAAGTCCGGGATCAAGGATGGCATGATCCTGGTGTCGGCCATGCACATCACGGCCGGGGTTTATGTCAATGACCATGAGAGTGGGCTGATCCGAGACATCGACCAGTGGCTGGAGACGCTGGCTCCTTTCCGGCAGGACTACCAGCATCACCAGACCGGAGAGGACAATGGCGATGCGCATTTGAAATCATTGATCATTCACCATGAAGTGATCGTCCCGGTCACGGGCGGAAGACTTGACTTTGGTCCGTGGCAGCAGATTTTCTATGCCGAGTTCGACGGACAGCGCGACAAAAGAGTTCTCATTAAAGTCATGGGAGAGTAGCTAGCGTGCTCGATTCTCAACGATCACGGCTCGCGTGACGAGTTTTGCGGTGGTTAACGGCGGCGCCCGGCCCCCAGGGCGGGGACCGACCGGCTCTCCACCGATAGGAGCCCAAACCATGTCGGAAGAACTCCACGAACTGCACGAGCACGCCGAACACGCGCGCGAGCATCCCGATCTTGCCCCCGTTACCCTGAGCATGGCAATCCTCGCGGTGCTGGTGGCGACAGTGTCATTGCTGGGACATCGCGCCAGCACGGAAGAAGTGATCCTGCAAAACAAGGTGACCGATCAGTGGAGTTATTACCAAGCCAAGGATATTCGCCTGCACACCGCGGAGGCCTTCGCCGATCTGGCCGGGGTCATGGCCGCCAGGGACGCCGACGCTGCGAACAAGCTCCAGGAGAAGAGCCGCATCGAAGCCGAGCACTACAAGGAAGACAAGAAAGAGGTTCAGGCCAAAGCCAAAGAACTGGAAGTGGAATTCGGACAGACGCACCGCAGAGTCGATCGTTTTGATCTGGCCGAAGTTTTTCTTGAAATTGCGCTGGTGATCACTTCAATCACCTTGCTCTCCGGGCGCCGGATTTTTTGGCACGTCGGGCTGCTGCTGGCGGCCGCCGGGGTCGTCCTCACCGCTTCTGCCTGGCTGCTGCATTAACTCCGACTTGCCTAGCCGAAGGGGGAAAATCCTTGGCCGCGGAAAGCCCGGGCTCGGCGGGCGAGAGCCGCACGGCCGCAAGCCGTACGCTCGTCTGGTCGCACTTGAACCACACTCACCGGCAGGACTGGACGAGCGAAATCCAGTCTCTGCGCCACCCGGACGCGGGGACAATTGCCGGGGCAGGATTCCATTACCCGGCAAGGGGCACCAGCGTCGAGCTGCGTAGAACTATTCAGATGCTAGCTCCAATAAAAGAGTCGGTGTGTGATGCCCGTCACAACGCAGATGTTCGTCTCGCGCGCCGACTTTTCGTCTCTGACGACTGTGCTTCGGCGCCGTGCAAGCCTGGGCGGCGGGACACGATCCGTTTCTCACCTTGCAACCGACTGGAATCACAAAACCAACCAGGCATGGAGCCGCGCGGCGTCTTCGGCACATCACGTGCAATAGGCAGGAGTCTCTCTGGCCCAGGCTAAAAAAACAGATGAGAAGACTGGATGCAGCCCATGCTCCAAAAATGCGCCAATCCCACTTGCACCGCTCCATTTCGTTCCCTCCATGAAGGCAAGCTGTTCCTCGCGGAAACTTTGCCTTGCGACCCCAAATCTGCGTTCGATGGCAGCCGGAGGAAAGTGCGGCGGCGAGAACATTTCTGGCTTTGCGAGGTGTGCTCGGCCCACTTCACATTGCGTTTCGACTCCACCCTTGGGATGTTGACGGTTCCGCTGGGGGGGCACCCGCATTCGCCGTTCCTCCCCCGCGCGGCGGGCGTTTAGCGGATGCTCGAAGGAGATGGAGGCCCAGTTTCCGATCTTGAGCCGATCCTCGGGTGCGCTCTGTGGCCCCAATCCCCTCTGTCACGGAATATGGTTTCTGATCGTCGAAACCGACGGCCTGACGGCGTCAGTATCTCGGCCCAGGCGGCGGAGCCTGACATGAACAGCGTTTGCCGACAACGACTCGCTCATTTCGACAGGAACCGAGACCGGGTGTGCAGCCGCTCGGATGGTGCCTTTCGATTGGCAACGATCTTCGCAGGGTATGTCCCTTCACTAAAAGGCGCTGGCGGAGCCTAGCTCTGCCAGCGCTCCTTCCATACCCGCCAATCTTTCTCCACCGCCTCGGCCATCGCCTGGGCTGCGGTTACCAGCCAGTTGGCTTTCCGTCCGCGCAAATCCTTCAAAATCGCACGCCGCTTTTCTTCTGTACCCGCATGAATGTTGGCCGTTTCCCTGCCCATTGCATCCAGCAGACGGCACTCACCGCGGTTCGTGGCGAGCGCGTCCAGTTCGATGCGCGAGCAATGGGGTGACAGACGCCGTACGATCCAGTGTCCTCGCATCTCCACATACGGATCGGGACAGCGCACCGAACGCCGCAGAATCGCGCCATAGAGAATCTCCGACGGCACGCGTTTCGGATTCACGCACTGCAACGCCGACGGCAGTAGCGCTTTCGCTTCCCGCGCCACACGCCCTCCATTCCAATCCGCGATCCCGACCAGCCGTGTGCGGCCAAGGCTTCCCAGGCCCGCCCGGCGGCGCGCGAGGCGGTAGCGCATGCCGGGCTGCGGCAGCATATGCTCAATGGCCTCGCGCGCGCTCTCGGGAATTTCTCCCTTCGCGGTTGGGTTTGTATCCATCTTCTTCCAGAACGCGACCGGGTCGCGCAGTTTGCTCTCCGCGATCGCGCGCAACCAGGCATGACTCTCTTCGAGCACAAAGGGAAGACCGCCCTGGTTCATTACGCTCCCGTATCCCTCGAGGATCGAGGCCGCCGCATCTTTGGGCTTCATCGTCAGATGCTCCGCCCGAGCCGCCAGCAGGGCGCTCGTCGCCAGGCGCACCAGATCCATGGTGTAGGGATAGATACACGCTTCATCAAAATCGTTGACTCCCCAAACCAGGCGTCCATCCCGGTCGCGCCAGGTACCGAAGTTCTCCACGTGCAGATCGCCGACCGACAATAGACATGGCGCGCGGCTGAAGTCCGCGCAGACCTCGGGCCACAGCTGCACCCAGCGGTAGAACGTCGCACGAAAGAAGGGAAAAAGAGCCTCTGCCATTTGCTCGTGCTTGAACTGCAAATCGGGTTCGACAATCCGGATGTGCAGCCGGAGCCATTCTTCGTACTGCCGGGTCGCTTTGACAATATTCATGGTCGGTTAGCAACGATAGGGAGGCAGGAGGGCTCTGTCAAGCATGGGGACGCCTCTGACGGGCGGCGGACAAACATACTTCGCGGAGCCGTGCGGCCGCAGCGGCAAGAGCTGAGATTTCCGGGCAGGCAGCGGCGCGATTGCAGTGGCGACGGCCCCGCACTGAAGCTGGTTCAGTTGCGAGCCCTGCGAGGTGAGATCGCGTTCGGCTTTTGGCACACACCTAAGGGGCCACTATCAAAAGCCGCCACCTGTTTGATGGCCAGCGCGCCGAACCCGCGTTCCGCCGCCGCCGGTAACGATTGTTCCCTCTTCGTTATCGGGCATTCGACTCCTTCAATGATTTCCTGGCCAGAAAGTGCGATTAGCATTGGTCGGCAGAAATGGGTTCCTCACCTCAACTCGCCCTCGGCGTTGACCAACCGGTTTCCCATTGACATCGAGGAGCTTAAAGTGAGTCTGAAGCATGGGTCCGGGGAAGTTATCCATATGCCTCGGCGACGGGCAGACGTCCCGCTTCGCTCCCGTAAATCACCGCTACGAGGCGGTTACAACTGCGCCGCGGCAAGGGCCGCGGGAGAAAGAAGCGATGGCCATACCTTGCCGAGGAACGGCAAATGGTTGTCCACGCCACGACGACCACCTGCAAAATCGCGGATCGCGTTCCTGGTATTGTCGACAAGCGCGAGCCGCGCTGAGGCCGACGGCCCAAGCGGCAGTGCGACCGCCTGGCAAGGAAATGTTCTTCGAGGAACGCCTGCGAAATCAAGGAACCTGCAGGCCGTTCTTCAGATCCGCCGCCAGCAACTGATGGAACAACTGTTCACCGGCTTCGCGGCGCACCGACAGCCGTCCTGCCCTATAGGCACGGGACTTCAACCCGCGTTGCACCGCTTCGCAGATCCCCAGATCCTCGTCCTGGACTCGATTGCCGACCGCGACACTCTGCTCGTTGTAAGCCCGCGCCGCCGGACCAACGTCGCTGAAGTAGAAATCGAAGACGACGCGGCAATGGTCAACATCGAGAGGAATCACGAGGTTCGTGTCGAGATACCCTTCATAGCAGTTGAACATGAAATTGGGATGCAGCCAGAAGTACCAGGCGCGATCTCCCCGGCGTGTAGTGCCGGTCGCCACGTCCGCATCGGAATTCACCATCGGACTGGACTGCAAGCAATACCGGTCTTCATTTTCAATCGTATACCGCTTGTAGTCCAAAACTGAACTCAGTCCTTTGTGCAGATGGGGAACATGATATCCGCCATCCAGATAGTTATCGACAAATACCTTCCAGTTACAATGAATGTCGTAACTCTTAGTAGTGAAGTAATGGAGCTTACCTAAACCCAACGGAGCGACTCGCCGTGTCAGGCCGCCCAGAAAGGACGTCAACGAAGGTGCGTCAGGATCGAGGTTGACAAATACGAATTGCTCCCAGGTTTCCACCCTGACCGGTACCAGTCCATGGTCCTGGCGGTCGAAATTCCTCACGCCGTCGAACTCGGGCATGCCTTTGAGCGCGCCGTCCAACCCGTAGTTCCATCCGTGATAAGGACAATGCAGCATCGACGTCTGGCCGCAGGGTTCGGTGAGCACCGCCGCCGCATGATGGCGGCATACATTGTAGAAGGCCCGCAGGACGTCATCATGGCCACGCACCGCCAGCAGAGGTTCCCCGGCTACGGTTGTGGTCACAAACTGTCCCGCTTTTGTAACCTGGTCGAGCCTTCCCATCACCTGCCACGTCCGCGAGAAGACCGACTTCGTTTCCAGTTCCGCGACTCGAGGATCGGTGTACCAGGGCGCCGGAATGGTGCAAGCTTCCGTCAGCGGAGCGGACTCGTCATAGCCGGCGAGAATCTGCTCCACGGTTACGGCGCTGTTCATGCTTTCTTCCCCGCACCCTGCGCTTGGGCTTTGTCCGAGCCAACCGCCCGGCGCAACAGTTCCACGAACTGCTCAATGCGCTGCTCCCTTTCCTCGGGAACCGGGCCTGATTTTCGGAATAGTCCCGGATCCAACTCCTCGGTCAGCAGGGCATCCTGAAAGCGATCCATCGTCCACTCCAGGATCGATCCAATCATGTCAACATCGATATCGGTTCGCAACTCTCCGCGCTTCACGCCGAAGCCCACGAATTCACGCCAACCATAGGGATCGTCGGCGACGAGAAAGCGGTTGATTTCGCGACGCAGTGCGAGATCGGTACCGTAGTTACCGATCAGGTAAATTCGATACGAGGAGCGATTATCCCGCACCATGTTCTCGGTGCGTCCCAGCCAGTAACGCAGGACTTCAAAAAATCCGCGCTCCTGCGCCGAACCCGGAGCCTGCATGTATTTTGGAAACGACCGCACCGCTTTTTTGTAGGCCTCGAAAAACAGGCCGTCCTTGCTTTTGAAATGCTGAAAAACCGAACCCTTGGCAATACCCAACTGCGCCGCGATATCTTCGACGCGCGCGGCACTATAGCCGCGCTCGGCAAAATGACGGATTGCCGCCTCGACAATCTGTCCCCTCTTCGCTTCCGAACGCGGCCGCGGCTTTCCATCCCGTCGCATCCGGGTCGGTTTCGCCAAACTGCTGGTGATGCCTTCCATATCCCGCTCCTGCCCCAGTGTTTGACCCCCGGTCAAAGACGATACGCTAGTGACAAACCGTATTTCAATCGTTTTTTGCGTAGCCTTGGCGAGAGTATGCCCCCGCGTTGTCTTGCATTCTTGACCACAGGTCAACCGATGTCCAACCGTTGCGGGCTCGTGCTACTATGCGTTGATTTCGAGGAGGGGCACAATGGCCGAGACGGTGGAGGAATATGTGCACCGCATCCTTGCCCATATGGACGGACGGGACCCGCTCAAGGTCCAGGCGGCGACTGCGAAGAAGCTAAATGGGCTCGTTCAAGATATCCCGAGCGGGAAACTCCGCAAGCGTCCCGCGCCGGGGAAATGGTCAATAGCCGAGATACTGGCGCACCTGGCGGACGTGGAAATCGTCGTCGGCTGGCGCATGCGCTCGATCCTTGGAAACCCCGGCGGCCCCATCCAAGCCTTCGATCAAGATGCGTGGGTGATCGCCGGACACTACGAGAAACGAAATGCACGCAAGTCAATCGAACTGTACCGCGTGGTGCGCGACGCCAACCTGGCGCTCCTCAAATCGCTTTCTCCCAATCAGTGGAAACATTACGGGCAGCACTCCGAGCGCGGACAGGAATCGATCGAATACATTGTTCGCATGATCGCAGGACATGATCTCAACCATCTGCGGCAAATCCAGCGGATTCTGGCGGCGAACGGTTGAAGCATGGGGATGCCTACCATCGGTTGCCGCGTCTGCAGGCGGATCCCGTCGAGCACAACCGACCGACAGGGGAACCTGCCTGCCATCCCGAAGGCACTTGATAACCGTTTGGTTTGCGTTGGACGGGCCCTCGTCTACCGTCAGTCGGCGGATGATTGCCCGGCCAGTTCCTCTTCGAACGCTTGCGCCCGGGCTGGGGCGGCGGGCTTGTTGGCGCGGGTGGTGGTGATGACAATCACACTGACGAGCACCAGAATGGTTCCGACGACTGTTCGCGGGCCAATGGCCTCGCCTCCCAGAAAATATCCGATGATGACAGCCACCACCGGATTGACGTAGGCGTAGGTTCCAACTTTGGTGGGCGATTCGTGATGAATAAGCCACACGTAGGCGGTAAAACCCACAATGGATCCCGCTACAATCAGGTAGACGAGCGCACACCAAGCGACGCGAGACACTGCCTGAATGTGAAATCCGCCAAACTCGCCAAGCGCCCCTGCGACAAGGACGAGCAGGATTCCTCCTGCCAGCATCTGCGCGCCGGAACTCATCGCTTTGGATGCCGGCAGGGGCAACTTGCGGGTGAGCACCGAGGCGATCGACCAACTCATGGCAGCGATCACCAGAGCCATGGCGCCGGCGCGATCGATGGGGGCTTCGCTAAAACTGGCCGAGCGGCTCACCAGGATCGACACTCCGGCTATGCCGACCAGAAGCGCCACCGCCAGCCGTACGGTAAGGCGCTGGGTGCGGAGAATCGCAATCTCGGACAACGCCATGAAGACCGGGATCGCCGCCAACATGACCGCTGCAATACCCGATGGCACTCGTTGTTCGGCCCAGAATAACAAGCCGTAATCGACCACGAAGATAAACATGGCGAGCGTGGATGCCGCAAGCCATTCGCGACCGGTGGGATAAGGTGTGCCCCGAAGCTTCATCCACAAAAACAGCGCCCCTCCAGCCACGAAGAACCGCATGCTGGCAAAAATCAGCGGTGGAACCTCGCGCACCCCCACGCGGATGGCGAGAAAGGTCGAGCCCCAAACGAAATAAATGATGGCGAACGCCAACAGGGTCTTCCACGCCGGAGGACGAACCGTTTGTTCCATGCAGAGATAGATCGTCGGCACACCGCCACGGACGCAGAGATTTTCTTGCGTTGATGGCGTTCGTCCATCCGGTGCGAAGGACCACCACCTGGCAACCGAGGATTTCAGAGTCGCGGAACCGATCCGGGCCGATTAGTGCGGATCGCCCGGGCAAGAAACTTGGCGCAACCATCGCCCACCAAGCGCATGGGCTGGGGGAGAGAATTGGCAGCGCAACCGATGCGAGGTTTTTCTGCCCTGCGCCCTATCGGGGCAGAAATGGGCGTGGGGTGGGGCTTTTAAGGAAACCAATGACAAACCCGCCAATTTCTCACGAACTGCCAATCCAAATCCCGACTGCGAACACCAGCACTCCGCCCACGACTACCTGAAAAGCCGCCGAGAGCAATGGAGTATCCATATAACGATTGCGAATCCAGGCAATCGTGGCGAGCTCCAGCGCCACAACAATGACCGCCGCGACAAAGGCCACATGAAAGTCTTTGATGAGAAACGGAAGCGTATGTCCAATTCCCCCTGCAGCTGTCATGAGGCCGGTGACCGCACCGCGCAGCATCGGACGTCCGCGCCCGGTCAGCGATCCGTCGTCCGAAAGAGCCTCGGCAAATGCCATCGAGATTCCCGCTCCGACCGACGCGGCCAGGCCCACGAGAAATGCATCGTTGCTGCTCTTGGTGGCAAACGCAGCCGCGAACACCGGAGCGAGAGTTGATACCGACCCATCCATCAGCCCGGCCAGCCCCGGCTGCACAATCTGCAAGACAAATAAGCGCCGCTGCGCCTCATCCTCGGTCTTTTGTACCGCCGGAGTGATGCTCTCGGACATGGCCTCGGCGGTGGCCTGGTGCTTGCGCTCAACTTCCTCCAAATCGCCCAACAGTTTGCGGATCCCGGCATCGGTTACCTGGCCGATCGCTTTCTGATAAAACTGGCGTGTCTCCAGTTCCATAATCTCCGCTTGCTTGCGAACCTCTGCGATCTTCAGTGGGCGGGTGAGCCAGAACGGACGTCGAAAGACAAAGCCTTTGACGTCCTGGCGCCGGAGCAGCGGAATATGCTCCCCAAAACGCTGCCGATAGGTGGCGATCAGAGACGCGCGATGTCCGGATTCCTCGGCGCCCATGTCATCGAACAGCTTCGCGGTTGCCGGATACGTCTCGCGCAACCCTTCGGCGAAATCCCCGTAGACTCGTCCATCTTCTTCCTCCAGTGAAATCGCCAGCGCCAGAATCTCGCGCTCCGTCAGATCCTTGAAATTTCGTGGCATGCCGACAAGTTTACTGTTTCTGGTTTCAGTTTCAAGATTTTCTCCTGTGGCGGGCGACGGCCTAGAGGTCGACGCGCGGGAAGCGGAACCTGCCGGCTGTCCCGACACAACGGGACTGCCGGCAAATCCTGCCTTTGCCGCACTGCAGTCTTTGCCGGTCCGCTTGCGCCTGCGCCATCCTCCTAGGGACCGGCGGCGGCAACGGCCTCAAAATGCAGGTCATTTTCGGACCTTGGAAATCAGCGGCAATGGTATCTGCCGTGCTTTAACCTCCCTGTTCAGCCCGGACCTTGCCGGCGGCCACGGTTATGTCCTGCGCCAGCCAAGCGCCCGGACGAACGCATCGTCCACTCTTAGATCGAGGTGCATCAATGTCAATCAGCGCGATCATGAACCACAGCATGAACCAATTCCAGACCGAGGGCGTGCAAAGTTCCTCCCTCTCCCAGATGAAACAGCTCGGTCAGGATCTTGAGTCAGGAAATCTCTCGAGCGCGCAGTCGGATTTCGCCACCCTGCAGGCAGCGTTCTCGCAATCCGCGTCGACCGCTTCCTCCACCTCCAGCTCTGCCTCGAATCCCATCACTCAGGCCCTCCAGCAACTGGGCCGCGATCTACAATCGGGGAATATCACCGGGGCGCAAAAAGACTATGCCACCGTCCAGCAGGACGTGCAGAACCAGCGCGGCTCCTCGGGACACTCCCACAATAACTACCGTCTGAGAACCGGAGACGGGTCGAGCAACGGCGCCAGTCAGAGTTCGCTGCAGCAGGATCTCAGCGGAATCGGGCAAAACCTGAGCGCGGGCAGTCTGACGGGGGCACAGGCCGCCTACGCCACGCTACAGCAGGATCTGCAACAGTCCTCGCTCGGGGCCGCAGCTCTTAGTTCTCCGTCGATCCTTTCGATGGAAGTGTAAACGGCGGAAATGGTGCGGACAGCATTTGTCCGCATCGCTCGTGCTTTCCTCGCGCAGCGATGTGAGTGCGGTGGGGGACGGCCGAGCGTCTATAAAAAAAGCGCGGGAACAGATCCGCGCCTGTTAGCGAAAACATGATTGTCGGTAGATGGCCGATTGCGTTACCGTTCGGAGCGCATCGCCTCGACCGCGTCGTGCAGCTCGTGCTCGGCCGCATGAAGATGCTCTTCCGCCTTGGCGCCATGCCCTTGCATGTCGTAATGGTTGGCGGCGCGGGCACGGTCCATCTCTTTGATCGCCTCATTCACGTGGTTGTGGACCGCATCCAGATCGTGCCAGTCATGCACCTTCTCGGCAACGGCGATCCCGGCAGCGAACGCCAAACAGACACATATAATCGTAACTACCATCGCTTTTGTCATCGTCTCTTCTCCTAGAGTTTAAGTTGAGTTTTCCCGGACGCCCGCGGATACCTGCTATTGTCCCGATCGACAAACCGTCTGTCAAAGCAAAACGGTTCCGCCCAGTGCACGGGCTGGTTCGAATGGGGAAATACTCCCTCGTTTGCACGCGGCGCCGGGCCGATCCCGCGGCCTTCGAGTTGGGTTGGAGGGCGATGTAGAGAAATGAAGACTGGGGGAGCGGTGAGATTGACGGGCGCAACCGGCGCTCCGTGATGGTAGGACCGTGTGACCGAGATCACAGCACGCGGTTCGACAATTCCGCTACAGTTGGCTAAGCATGGGCGAGTTTTCCATTCTCACCAACCGCAAACGCGCCATCGTCGCACTGGTTCATTCCCTCGTGTTTCTGCTGGTCGCGGTGCGGCAAATGGTGGCGGCGAACGCAGCCGCCGGTATCTGGGTACCCTCGGCAGTGCCGACTGGCACGTGGGTTCTGTGCGGCATCTTTACCATCGTATCCTCGATCCTGTTGTGGCTGTTGGTCATCTCACGCGCGTGGATGGAGAAATTCTATTTTGCACTGTGCACCGTGAGTGCCACGTCCGGTCTACTCCGAACCGCCTTCGGCGACCAGACCTTTCATGCCGGTCTCTACCTCAGGGTGGTCATGCTGGTCAGCGCGGTGCTGCTGGGACTGCTGATCGTAAGAACTCACTCCAAGACAGTTTCCAACCCGCCCTCCCGCGGCGAACCGGAGTACGCCGAGGAAGGCAGTTAGCTGGCTGCGCTGCGCTACTCGGGTTCCCCTCCGGCGCGACAACCTGCCGGGCTCGGCTTGAAGGGCTCGCCGACGCGAAGCTCGATCTTGAGACGCGCGTTGTCGGAGCGCATGCCCACCGGTCCGTCGAAGTCCAGCGAGTCCGCCCCGAGCGAGCCTTCCCAAACCAAACCGTTGTCGACGAAGACTTTCATCTCGGCGCCATTCATTTCCGCGCGCAAAGTGTGCTCACTTCCGGAACGCAGCACCGGCACTGGCTTGCTGCGCGTTGGCTTGACGTTGCGGTATCCCCGATTGGCGCACTGCGCGCTGGTGTGCTCGGTCGGCTTGCTCTTGACGCTGACGACAAGTTTCGATTCCGGGTCGATCCGCCACATTGCATAGATGAGATTGCAGGCGTCCGCGGCCCGCAACTTGAGGCCGAACTGGCGGCGAAGTTCGCCCGAACCGAGGCGCGCTTCGCGGTCGGCTGCACCGAGGTAGGTGAAGTGGGCTTCAACGGCTTGCGGGGTTGAGGCGTTCACGTAGGCGCGCATTTTCGGGACGTTCACGGTAAGGCGATCTGCGGGCGATTCTTCGATCGTTCCCTCGGTAACGCAGAGATTGGCGCGCGCAACGGTATGGAGTTTGCGCTCCGTAGCATGGCCCAGATTCAAGGCCAGAACCGTAACAATCAAAGGGCTGAGGTTCCGGTTCTTTTGCATCGCATGGCCTCCGCGAACACGCCCGATCCTGACAATGATCGACGGTTCAATCTGATCTTGACGGCATCGTGATCGGTCGCAAACCTCCCGGCGCAACCGAATCCATAAAGATGCCCGATTTTCTGTGACGGATCGATCGTGATCCCTTATCTTAAGTGGTAACCGACTCGTCCTGGTAATGGTCTGTGGAGAACCTTCGGTTGCGGAATGTGAATGATGCGATGGTTGATGATCTACGTCTCCCGGACAATGATCGCGGTTCTGCTGTCGGCTCTGGGGTTCGGCCAGGAACCGACCTCGCCCGCACCCTCTTATCGGTTTTCATCTGACGGCTCGTCCAGGGACATTCCTGTCGAGTTGGTCGCCAATGGACTGGTTTTCGTGCGTGCGAATGTGAATGGTCATCCGGGATGGTTCATCCTCGACAATGCATCGCAAGGATTTACCGTCGACCGGGATTACGCGCGGAGGATCTCGCTAAAAAATAGCGGTGTTGCGAGAGCGCGCGGAGGGGGTGCAAAAGCGATCGAAGCTGGAGTCGTGCGAGATGTCCAGATCAGCTTGCCCGGTCTGGAACTGACTCACCGCAACCTGGTCGCGATCGAGCTGAAACCTCTCGAACCGAGCGTCGGTCACGAGGTTGATGGCATCATCGGATCGCGGCTGTTTGACGAATTTGTCGTGGTGGTGGATTATGAGCGCCGACTTCTCTCGATCTTTTTGCCGCAAGAGCATCGGGTCGCTCGGAATGCGACGGCTTTACCGGTCCGCATCGATCAGCACGGCTTCCAATTTGTCGACGCCAGGATCGCGCTCCCCGGCATCGAACCGATCGCTGCCAGCTTTCTCGTTGACGGTGGCGCAAACACCTATGCCGACCTTTACAAGCCCTTCAGTGATGCCCACCGGATTCCGCCGCCAGGGATGAAGCTCCTCGATGAGCCCGGATCGAGCACCGGAGGAACAACGCAGTCCCGAGCCGGCCGGGCCGACCGCATCGACGTGGGTCCGTATTCGGTCCAGAACCCGACCCTGATGTTTGCGGAAGATACCGAAGGGCTGATGGCAGCCGAGGACTACGCGGGTCTGATCGGCACCGAGTTCCTGGAGCGCTTTACGGTAACCTTCGACACTCCGGGCAAACGGCTGTGGTTGACGCCGAATCGTAATTACGGAGAGGCCGTGGAATCGGACGCTAGCGGCCTTAGGATTCGCGCGGAAGGTTCTGACTTCCACCGGTTTGTAGTGTCTCGGATTGTGAGTGGCTCCCCGGCAGCAGAGGCCGGTATCGAGCCCGGGGACGTCGTTGAATTGATTGATGATGAATCAGCACAGAAGATAAGTCTGAGCGAGCTGCGCGCCATGTTCTGCAAATCGAAAGCGCGGTATTCGATTGGCCTGCTACGCACCAATCGCCGTTTTCGGGTCGCTTTGCAACTGCGCCCACTGTTCTAAGCAAGAACCCCGTCCCCAGACCAAGCTCAGGCTGCGCGGACACCTCTCGCCTTGTTGCGGCTTCAGCCGCGCACCAACCGCCACCGATGGGACAGCCAAAGGAAGTGCATCTTCTTAGCGCGGAAACCGGGCCAGCACTACCGGCCGACTTCTTCTATCAAACAAACGCCGGATCTCCCGGGCGCCGGCGTTCCCCGAATCTCGACATCGAAACCCGGCTACGTCCCCGGGGTCACCTGCAGGGGCGCGCCGCCATCGCGGTCGGCGCCATTGAAGACAGCATTTGCGCCCATGTGCGCAGGTGCGATGGCGAGCAACTGCTCCTTGCGATACACCAGATTACTGGCGTTGAACGAGGCCAACTCAAATCCATGGCCGTGGGTGATGGCGTCGGTCGGACAGGCCTCTACACAATAGCCGCAAAAGATGCAGCGGTTGTAATCGATGTTGTAGACCTTGGCGTATCTCTCGGCACCGGACACCCGGGTCTCGGCGGTATTTTCGGCGGCTTCGATGTAGATGCAGTTCGATGGGCAGGAGGCGGCACAAAGGAAGCAGGCGACACACTTTTCCAGGCCATTTTCGTCGCGCTGCAGCACGTGCATTCCGCGAAAGCGCTCCTGAAACTTCGCGCCTTTCAGAGGACCGGGTCCGTCGGGATAATTCTCGACGATCGAAGGCTGAAACATCTCGCGCAGGGTGATGGACATTCCCTGGGCAATGGCTCCGATGTTTTTAATCACAGACATACGACAGTCATTATAGCGGATGTTAGGCGCAGCGGGAGTCTATCGACGGCTCAGGCCAAGTGGGCCAGTCTGACTTCGACCGTCTCCAGCACACCGTCATCAGGAACGACAAAGCGAGATAGATGAATAAAAAACTATGGACGGGCGTAAACAAAGCCAACCAAACATTTTCTCCCACAAAGCTCGGCGGATGGTTCCATAGATAGCGGAACGGTGCGATGGCAATCAGTGAACCTGGCAGGACAAAACTCGGTTGGATAGAGGGCTTAACCAACTTGCTCCACCCCTCGCGTTACCTTCAGGATAAGCTCCGGTCGATCCGGTTAGGTGCGTTTTTTAAGGCTGACAATCAAACCGACCACTCCCCGTCTCACGCGCAGCCCTTCGGAATCGACTCGCGTCTCGACCAATGCCGGGTACAGTAAACTGGCGGGGCTGGGAGGAATCAGCCAACGCGGAGTTTAAGGGGATGGAAATGGACGATCCATATCGGCAGGAGACAAGCAATCTGGCCTACTCTATTTCTCTTTCGGGGTATGACCTGATCAATTCTCCGCGGCTCAACAAAGGCACAGCCTTCTCGGACCGCGAGCGCGATGTATTTGGACTGCACGGTCTCTTGCCCCCGCATGTGGGAAGTCTTGAGGAACAGCTTGAGCGCCGCATTCAAGCCTTGCGCGAGCAGCCAACCTCCTTCAATAAATACAGCTTCCTTCGCGATCTGCAGGATACCAACGAGACACTGTTCTATGCGCTCCTTCTGCGCAATATCGAAGAGATGCTTCCTCTGGTGTACACGCCAACGGTGGGCGAGGGGTGCCAGCGCTTCAGCGAGATCTGGAGAAGACCGCGAGGTTTGTTCCTCAGTTATTCGAATAAAGATCGTATCCATCAGATCCTTAGTCACTCCCGATACGACGGCGTGAAATGCATAGTGGTGAGCGATGGGGAGCGAATCCTCGGACTCGGCGATCAAGGTGCGGGAGGCATGGGTATCCCGATCGGAAAGATGGCACTTTACACGGCGCTTGGCGGCATACGTCCGGAGCATTGTCTTCCCGTACTGCTCGACGTGGGAACCGACAATGAGGATCGGCTGAAGAGCCCGATTTACATCGGATGGAGGCATGGCCGGGTTCGCGGCGAAGCCTATGATGCTTTCGTAGATCTCTTTGTCAGCAGCGTGAAGCAGCGCTGGCCGCACGTTCTGCTGCAATGGGAGGACTTTGCCGGCGCGAATGCCGCTCGCTTCCTGGATCGCTACCGAGACCAGCTCTGCACTTTCAATGACGACATTCAAGGCACGGCAGCGGTAGCAACGGCCACGCTGCTGTCGGCGATTAATGTGACCGGTGTGCCACTGGAGCAGCAGAAGATCGCTATCCTTGGCTTCGGAACGGCGGGCATCGGCATCACGAATCTGTTGGCCCGGCTCATGCAGGAAAAGGGCGTCCCGGAATCGGAAGTTCGAAAACGCTTTTACGCTCTCGATCGTTATGGTTTGGTGACGGAAAACGGTCAAGATGTGCGGCCGGAACAGCTACCCTACGCGCGCAAGGAAGACGAGGTTCGAAATTGGAGGCAGCCAAATGGAGAGATCGGATTGCTCGAGGTGGTCCGCCATGCCAAGCCTTCGGTCCTGATTGGGGTGTCCGGTCAAGCCGGAGGCTTCAGCGAGCAGGCAGTACGGGAGATGGCCAAGCATACCCCTCGCCCGGTCATTTTCCCGCTTTCGAACCCCACCTCCCGCAGCGAAGCGACTCCCCAGAACCTAGTGGATTGGAGCGAAGGGCGGGCGCTGATTGGCACAGGAAGTCCGTTCGAAGGAGTGAATTTTTGCGGGAAGAAGATCCGCATCGACCAGACCAACAACTCGTACATTTTTCCTGGGCTCGCTCTGGGCATTATTGCCTCCAAGGCCATCCGCGTCAGCGATGCCATGGTGATGGCCGCGGCCAAGGAATTGGCGCGTCTTGCCCCCACACAAAAGGACAAAAGCGCAGGCCTATTGCCGTCGCTTTCGGATTCGCGGCAGCTCAGCCGCTTGATCGCGCAGGCGGTGGGGAGACAAGCGATTCAGGATGGCCAGTCGCAGTTGGCGGATGAAGATCGCCTGGACCGCGAGCTAGGGGCCAACATCTGGGAGCCGGTATACGTACCCTACGAACGCGACGCACATCCCCAACCGACCTCGGCCAAGAGTTGACCCCGGTCCGCGGGGAATGCTCGCATGGTCAGGCTGCTGTCGACGCCGGCGGAATCAGGGCACTTTGGGGCGGCACTGGCGCCCTTCGAAAACCGATGAAACGCGAGTGGTGCGATACAGGCCAATGTCGCTCTGGCGTGCCTCGAGGCAAAATTCGGCAATTGATGATCGGCCTTGATGTTGAAAGCACGCGGCGTGTCCGTTCACCCCGGTCGCAACCCGCGCTCTCTCTTTGCCCCGTCTTGCTTCGTCACACCCTTCGGGTTTTGTGTCACGGTGACAAAACACCGATCTGAGGTACGATCATCCCCGGACAGGCTGGCGTGCTTAGCGCTCCGTCCTCAGCAGAGGCAACTGTCCCTGGGCGAGCTTATGACGTACGACATTGCAGTGATTGGCGGGGGAATTGTCGGGCTTTCGTTTGCCATGCAGTTGGGGAGGCAGTATCCCCGATTGCGCGTAGTGGTTCTGGAAAAGGAGGCGGGAGTGGCCCGTCATCAGACCGGACACAACAGTGGGGTGATCCACAGCGGCGTTTATTACAAGGTTGGCTCGCTCAAAGCGCGGCTCTGTGTGGCGGGGTCTCGCGAGATGGTGGAGTTCTGCTCGCAGCATGCCATTCCGCATGCGGTGTGCGGAAAACTGATAGTGGCCGCCAACGCCGAGGAAGCGGGCCGCTTGGACGATTTGCTGGCGCGCGGCTTGGCGAATGGGCTGGTAGGTCTGCGGTTGCTTTCGCGTGATCAGATGCTCGAGATCGAGCCCCATGTTGGCGGAGTGCGGGCGCTACAAGTGCCGTCTACGGGGATCACTGATTATGCGGCGGTAACCGCCAAGTATGCCGAAATCGCGACCGCACAAGGTGCGGAAGTGAAGACCGACGCCGGCGTCATGGGCTTTGATCGCGCTTGCTCGGTGGGTTCCCAGGCGGCGCCCGATCTGGTCGTGGTGCGGACCCGGGCAGGAGATTTCTCGGCGCGATATGTGGTGAACTGCGCGGGGCTGTATAGCGATCGAGTCGCGCGGATGGCGGGGGATGAGCCGGGGATGATGCTGGTTCCGTTTCGCGGGGAATACTACGACCTGGCGCCAGGACGGCAGTCGTTGGTGAGGGGCCTGATTTATCCGGTGCCGGATCCGCGATATCCTTTCTTGGGCGTGCACTTCACACGGCGGATCCGGGGGAATGTGGATGCGGGTCCGAATGCGGTGTTGGCGTTCCGGCGCGAGGGCTACCGTTTTAGCGATTTCGATTTGGGCGAGACAATGGAAGTATGGATGGACGCCGGGTTCCGGGTGATGGCGAAACGGCACTGGAAAAACGGACTGGCGGAGTTTCGGCGATCGCTGCGGAAGCGCGAGTTTGTGCGGTCGTGCCAGCGCCTGGTGCCGGAGGTGCGGATGACGGATATGACGCCAGGCGGATCAGGAGTGCGGGCGCAGGCGGTCGGACCCGATGGCACGCTGGTGGATGACTTTCGCTTTGTCGGGAAGGGACGGTTTTTGCATGTCTTGAATGTGCCGTCTCCGGCAGCCACAGCTTCATTGCCGATTGGACGGGAGATCTTGAAGATGGTGCCGGAGGAAATTGTAAGTTAGCGCGATAAGCTTTGGGCCGCTGGCCTCGAGCCAAGCGGAGAGCGCGCGAGGGCTTACTCCTCACTCGGCGACTGGCAGTACCCCCACGTTTTTCAGAGATATGAAGGCAGTGGTGTAGTCTGGGACTTCGCAATTGCGGGAGTGAAGGAGAAATTGCATGGCACAGAATTTGGGTTCCAAAAAAAGGGTTGCGGTTTTGGGCGCGGGCAAGATGGGAGCGATTCTGCTGCAATCGTTCTTGCGCGATGGGTTGCTGTCGCCCACGCAAACCTGGGCGACAGTGGCTCATGCGGAGCGGGCGAGGATGCTGAAGGAGAAGCTGAAAGTGCATGCGGGAACCGACAACTCCGAAGCAGTAAAAGACGCGGACATCATTTTTCTTTGTGTGAAGCCGCAGGTCGTAGCCGACGTCGTGAAGGAGATTCGGGCACACTTGAATGGGAAGCAACTGCTGATTTCGGTGGCGGCATCGGTTCCCACCGAAATGATTGAACGGGCGCTCGAAAAGGAGGTACCGGTAGTGCGTGCCATGCCGAATACTCCTTGCGTCCTCGGTGCGGGGATGACGGCGCTGTGCAAAGGGAAGTTCGCCAGCAAACAGAACCTGGAGACGGCGGCCAAGTTTTTCGATGCGGTGGGCCGCACGGTCATCGTCGACGAAAAGCACATGGACGCGGTGACGGGTTTGTCAGCCAGCGGACCAGCCTATATCTATATCATTCTGGAATCGCTGGCCGAGGCGGGCGTGAAGGTGGGGCTGCCGCGGGATATCGCGACGCTTTTGGCAGCTCAGACTACGATGGGTGCAGCGCGAGTGGTGCTGGAGACCGGGGATCACCCGGCGCTGCTGAAAGATGCGGTGACGACTCCGGCGGGATGTACGATTGACGGCATCATGGAACTGGAAGAGGGCAAACTGCGCGTCACCTTGATCAAGGCCGTGGTGAAGGCGGTCCAGCGGGCCAAGGAATTAGCGTTTTCCTAGCTCGACAGGTTCGCAGCCGCTGCAGTGTGCACGGTTAAAGCAGCGGCTGCTAGCTGGCCGCCGCCAGTCGGGGACTACACTCGGGAACCATCTCAGCGAGTTTGGCGGCCATTTGCTTGAGGAGCGCGGCGTTGAGCGGCCGGAGGTTCTGTTCCATTTCAGCAAGCACCTGCGCAAGTTCGGGTTGCATCGCTCGGATGAGCTCGTCCCGGCCCTTCGCCTCGACAATGCGACCAGCGATGGTACGGATCTGTTGCTCGCGCGGCCTAAACTCCTGTCCCATTTTCAATATGTCATCCCAACTGACGAAAGCGCGCCAGACGGGTGGATCGTCGAGGCCGGCGTCTCTGGAGTCCTTCCTCAACAGGTTGAGCTCCTTCAGCAGACGGCTGGCGAGCTCGGGAATGCGCCCTGGCGGTGAAGCCAGAATGTTACCGGAGGAGAACTGGCTCGCGTCTTCGAGAAACATGAAGCGGAAGCGACATACCAACTCCAGCCCCTTGAGCAGAATGGTGGTCGACGTGTCGCCATACTCGGACCTTTGCAAGGCTTCGACGAAATAAATATTGAACTCGCGAGTGTCGTCGTAATACTTGGTAGCGGTGGTGAGGATAACGCGATAGGTCTTGGAGTCATCACTCGACAGGATGATCTGGCTGTTATCCACGTTGATATGGTCGGGATAGGAGGACATGATGACGCTGGCAATCGCCTCGCGCCAGGAATCGCGATAACGGCTTGCGGACGTGGATTGCAGGAACTCTTTCCAGGTGGTGCGGACATCGGACAAGCCGAAAATCCCCATCGAGCCTCCGGAGCCGACGGGAATAATTTCGGCGTCGTCGGGCAGGTCACCCTGGCTTCGTTGCAGACTGGCCCCGGTCGCGCGGATCGTAATCTGTTTCTGCGGCTTCAGGGTAGTGTCGATGGTCGTCTTCAAGTATTGGAAAATACCGATCTTCAGGGCCTTCACGCAGCTGGCCGGATCTTGTTCCGGCTTTCGCTCGAGGACCGGCAAGTCATGCGCCTTGGCAACTTCGTCCACCGCCTGCTGCCACTTTGCCAGTAACACACACATCTGGTCATCGGGTTGCACCGAGACGCCAGAAACAAACTCCTCCGCTCCCAAACGCAGCTTGTCGCGCCCGATATCGAGGACTACGCCTTCTTCCTCTGCGGTGACGGCTGGGGGGGTTTCCAAGTACAAGGCGACTTTGGTGCGGGGACGGTCCGTCGCGGTCTGCATGACGCGATCGAAATAACCGACCTCCCAGCCGGTATAGCCGTGACTTTCCTTGTCCTTGGTACCGCTGTAGGCAATGATGAAAACGTCGGTGGCCTCGAGTTTGGCTTGGATCTGCTTTCTGAAATCGAGGCCGGGCTGGAGAAAGCGCTTGTCGATATTGATCTCGGCGAAGACCTCGCCCAGGGCAAGAGAGAGGCACTTGCGAATCGCCTCCGCGATCTGAAAATCCTCGGAGGCATAGCTGATGAAAACCCTGAAGCGTCGAGCGCTTGGCTGCTCGGCGGCTAAGTCCAGATTGTCGTTCACGGCTGCCTCCGGATTAAGGAGAATCGCGACGAAACTGACATTGATTCCAGGCGCCTCAGATGCGAACCCTTTGTCTCATCGGGGGGCGCCATACGCAGGGGACTGCGGACCACACCGACCGCTCAGGTTGCCGGGGAAGTGCCACAGTATGTACCGATTTGCAATACCTGTCAATAGCTACCAACATAGCTACCAACAGAGCGGACAGAGCGGTAGTGGGCTACTTTGAATTTTGCAATTGATTGCGCACGCGGCAGCGACTTCAAAGTAGCCCACTACCCAACAGAGCAACAGAGTCACCCGACAAACTGACTGACCGGACTGACCCGACTGGGAGCGAAGGTATCCTTGGCGATTTCTCGATAAGTCGCTTCTCAGCCGGTGAGGCCTCAGTTCGGCAGGGCAAAGCGGAGGGTTACGTCGGTCTGAAACTGGGCGGGTCGATCATGTTGCCGGTAGGGCTGGTAACGCCAGTTGCGAACCGCTTCGGCAGCGGCCGCGGCCAGCATGGGGTCTCCGCTTAGGGTGCGGGTGTTCGCGACCGAGCCGTCTTCGGCGACTTGGATTTCGAGGACCACGTTGCCGGCGCGGTGAGCGGCGCGAGCTTCGGCGGGATAGTCGGGCTCGGTGCGGCTTAGAAGGCGCTCATCGGCCTGTGCGGGCGCCAGCCAGACGCTGGGGGACGTCGGGATTTTTTTGGTCGACGATGCTGCCACCACCGAATTCCGGTCCGGTCTGCGCATATCGACGCGGGGCGCGTCGGTCTTGTCCGAAGCGTTTTCTGAACCATTGTCGTAACCGTGTCGCGCACGCGTGTCGGAAGCTTCTGACGTGGGCTGCACGGCACCGGGCTTCAGGCGGAAGATGACTTTGCCTTTTTCGTAGACGACCAGCTCGTCGGGGGATGTATCGAGCGGAGGAGACGGTGCTTTCGTCGGCTTTACAGTCGTTTTTTCTTTCACTCTTCGTGATGACGACGAATTCGCCGCGCCGGACGCCGGCGGAATCTCCGGGGTTTGCGCCGCCGTCGGTTGCAGGATCCGGTTGCGGGTTGCATTTGTCGATGGGCTTAGCCATCCGACGCGGGAACCGATTAGGAAGCTGACGCCAACGGTGGCGAGAATCAGAAGTGAGGCGAGCACCAAGGTCCAGACTTCGTAGGGGGGCCGGCTCGCGGGCGGAGGCGTCGCGGTCAACGGTTCAGCCAAGTTGAATCCGCGCAGAAGCATTTCCGGCGGGACGACCGTTGCCACGACCTCCTCGGGCACGGCGGGTTCGGCCAAGACGGTTTCGGAGGGAACGCTTTCGGACGGAACGGTTTCGGGAAGCACGGCAGCGTGCGACACCGATCTCCCGGAAGCTACGGCCTCGGGCTCGCGCTGGCTGATTTCGAGTGCCGCTTGGCGAATTTGGGTGCACTGTTCCGCCAAACCTTCCAGGCGCTTCTGGTTGGCATGCGAGAAGACGGCGGGAGAAGAGGAGAACACTTCGAGGATTCCGGCGAACTGCGCACGGTTGGTTTCGAAAACGGGAACAATGAGAATGGAGCGGATGCCGAGGCGTTGGGAGATAACGGGATCGACTCGGGGGTCAAATTCGGTATCCACGGAAAGCTGCGGTTGGCGAGTCCGGAGACAAGCGCCGGAGAGGCCGTCACGGGTGTTGATGGGGACGCCGAGATCGGGAGCCAGGTGTCCGGTGGCAGCACGGCACACCATTTCGTTGCCGCGGAGGAGCGCCAGAGCGGCGGCATTGGCCCCTGTGGCTTTGGCGGCGCTAACTACAAGTTCGTTGAGAACCAAGTCGAGCGCGAGATCAGGCTGAAAACCCGCGGCGATATGCCGCTCGAGGGTAAAGACCGGATCGGGAGGCGCATCGTCCGGATGAAGCTCGGGCCTCGACATAGGTTGCGGGAACATAGTTTGTTCCAGCAGCCTGCGCTAATTGGGGGAAGCAGGCTCTAAGGGGAGTTTGGCGCGAAATCGAGGGGAAGTCAAACGGCGAGGGGTTGGGAAATCGGAATTGTCGCGCTGAGCGCAAAACTCATCATGGGTGAGATTCAGCGCCCCATTCCTCGAACGGAGCGACGCGGCAGAAACCGGAGACGGGTTGCGAGTGAAAAAAGGCTGCTACAGTATAAGACGTGCACCCCGACGAGATTTGCATCGCCTGCGATTGGTGCTGAAGCAGTGGCCAGCCTTCGCTGCGCTTGATCTTGGGCATCTGCGCACTCCGGTTCGGTATCCGATCGCGCAGGAGGGACGGAATCTGCAGGGTCCGGCGGAGATCTGGAAAGTGGATGTAGTGAGCTACGGCGCGCGGCCTCCGGCGGCATGGAGCGAGGCAATGGAGGTGGGGCCGCCCGCAAAAAAAAGGGGAGCACGCCGGAACCGATGAAGACACAACCTGTCGTTCAACAAACCGCGAGCAAGCGAGCGCTGGTAACCGGCGGCGCCGGTTTTCTGGGATCACACCTGTGCGATGGGCTGCTGGCATCGGGCTATCACGTGGTCGCGGCCGACAACCTGCTGACCGGACGCCTGGCGAATATCGAGCACCTGCGGAACGATTCGCGATTTGAATTTGTGGAGAAAGATGTTTGTCAGCCCACTGCGTGGGGCGCTCTCGATTACGTGTTTCACTTTGCCAGTCCGGCGAGCCCGGTCGACTATGCTGAACACGGAATCGCGACTCTGCGGGTGGGATCGTATGGAACGTTCGAGGCACTCGAAACGGCGCGGCGGTGTGGCGCGAAATTCATGATGGCGTCAACGTCGGAGTGCTACGGAGATCCGATGGTGCATCCGCAGGCGGAGACCTATTGGGGGAATGTCAATCCCATCGGGCCACGGTCGGTCTATGACGAGGCGAAGCGGTTCTCCGAGGCAGTGACGGCGGCGTATCGTCGCTATCACAAGGTAGATACAAGGATCCTGCGCATCTTCAATACCTACGGGCCGCGCATGCAGATCAACGACGGACGGGTGATTCCGAATTTCATGTGGCAGGCGTTACGAGGAGCGGACCTGACGGTGTTCGGCGATGGCAGCCAGACACGCAGCTTCTGCTATGTGAGCGACGAGGTCGACGGGATTCTTCGCCTCGCGCGATCTTCCGAGCACTTGCCGGTGAATATCGGGAATCCGACAGAGTTCACGATTCTAGAATGCGCGCACCAGGTCATTCGGACCACGGGGTCCAGGAGCCGGATCAAGTTCGAAACGCTGCCGCAGGACGATCCGAAGCAGAGGCGTCCGGACATTTCAAAGGCCAAACGCCTGTTGGGTTGGGAGCCGAAGGTGGAACTGGAGGCCGGGTTGCAGCTTTCCCTGGAATATTTTCGCCAGGCGGTCGCGGACAAACAGCAGCTGACGGTCGAGCCGGGCTAGAATCTCGCAACAGCGAAACTTGAGATCGCGCATACTGCGCTCTCCGCCTTGCAGGTCGATCTCCCCAGACCCTAGCGCACACCCTTGGCATTGAGGAAGTCACCGTACTTGTGATCGACGGTCTGGATGTGGTTCGTGAGCCAGTTCTGCCGGAACTTCATCAAATCTGGAGTAATGCTGACGATGCCGGCTTCGAAGTCTTTCTTGAATGCCAGGACCTTCTCGGTCAAGATTTTATGTTCCCCTTTGTGCGGCGCCAATCCAGGATAACCGTTTTTTTCCATCAGCTTCTCTTCCGCCGCGAAGTGCTGGACCGTGTAATCGATCAGACGCTGGAGCACATGTCCGGCAATGTCTTTGCCGTGCCCGGAGCGCATGGCGGTGAAGAGTTCACTTATGATTTCGAACAACCGCCTGTGTTGTGCATCCATGGCTTCGACCTTCACGCTGTAACTGGCATTCCATGCAAATGGAGCCGACATTAACATCCCCTATGTCTTGATCGAACACACGACGACCTGAGGATAGTCACGCCCGGCTGGGACGGCCAGATCACGCTGGGACGTATTTCGAAAAACGTCGCTCCGGGGATTGCGCCCCGAACCGGGGCCAGGTGCAGCGGCGAGGTCTAGAATTCCGGCTTAACGAGGCTGCTCGTTTAGCACCGGCCCGCTGGCGAGAACGGCCAGCAGACGCAGAATCTCCTCGCGCTCGCCGGTATCGCGGAACATGAAGCGTACCCCCATGCCGAAGCCGGGATGGGTGGCCAAAACCTGACCGCGGATTCTCAATTTTGCATGGTTGGTACGAACCAGAATCTCGACCCGCGACTGGCCGGCGAGCGGGGATGGCATCTCGACGTAGCAACCGCCCTCACTGATATCGGACAGCGTGCAACGATTGGGGACCGTCGTACCGACACGATAGACCTCGGCTCCCAGTTTGCAGGCGAAACGCTGCTCTCCGCGGCGATTGCCGGCATTGGAGATGAGAACGGAATCTTTGGCGACCGCTTCGGGTTCGCGACCTGGTTGCAATTGCGGGGCGACTAACGGAGTTGCGGGCGACTTGCCGGCCGTGGACTGGTCCCCGTTTTTCTGCAGCCAGGTCTGGATGAGACGGCGCGAAGACTGGGGCACATCGAGAAAGCGGATTCCCGTACGACCGCTCGCGTCCTGCCACGCCACTTCGCCCGACAAGCGGACCAGTTGCTGCTGCCCCGGCAGGGCAAACTCGAAGTAGACCTTGCAGGCGGCTGGCAAACGTTGCGGCGCATGAATCGAAGTTCCGCTATCGCTGAGGTCGGCCAAAGCGGCGTTGAGTTCTGGCGCGCCTGGGTAGGCGACATTGACGCTCGAACGGACGGCGGTGCGCGGAGTGCGGCGGCGCTCGCGGCGCATCAGGCCGCGGGCGGCGCGCAAACTGATGCGGGTGCGCTCGGAAGTCAGCGGGCGATAGAGGACGAAATTGGCGCCCAGGCCGAATACGGGACGGGCGTTAAATTCGGCGTCCACGACGGCGATCAGAGTACTGGTGCGGTTCTTGGCAGACTGACGCAGCCGCGCCAGGAACTCCTCGGAACTCTGGTCGGCGCGATAATCGAGAACAATGGCATCGAACTGCTGGCTGTCGAGCCGCTCCAATCCGCTCGAGATCGAAGGCGTGGACTCACAGCTCAATCCCAATTCCGTGAGAATCAGCGTGAGCACGCTGGCGGAATCCCGATCGGGGCACACCACGAGGGCGCGTAGATCCATAGTAAGAGCATGGTAAGAGAGAGGGGGCGCCAGCGACAAGTTACCTGTGTCACGGGAGAGCGGCGTGTTTTGCTTCCTTTTTTCTAACGGCTGGGGCAGGGAAAATCGCAGATCAGCGCCACCGGGCAGAATAGCACCCTAGTAACCCTCGCCCCATTACTTACCAAAAGACAGTGTACGAAGGGCCGGTGTACCCCGGTACTTTGACGTGCCCAGGGACAGTTCCTACCATCGAGTTAGTCAGACTGATGTCGGGAACGGCGATCCACGAAGGTCGCTGGCGACATCGGTCTGACCCATTTCAGTTATGTGACTTTGTTCACGGCGCGGGGAGCCGCGGGGAAAAGCATATGAAAAGCCTGAAGAGCAATGCGAGGCATCGGGCGAGCGGCTTCAGCTTGATCGAAATGCTGACGGTGGTGGCAATCATCATCGTCATGGCCTCGGTGACGTTCATGAGCCTGATACCAGTGTTGAATCAGGAGCGCGTTACCAATGCGTATAACACGACCCTCTCGGCGTTGCGTCAGGCGCGCGACTGCTCGGTCGCGCAACGGACTTCCTATTCGGTGAGTTTTTCGACGAGTACGCCGAACTCGATCGCGGTGGCTGCAACGACTCCCTTTGCGGGCGATCCTTGCACCTCCACCTTTCAACTCCCGACCAACGTTATCTTTCTTGCGCCGCCGGCCGGAGCAACGCCGCCCGACGGCTATGGGACGGGAGCCAACGCGATTGACTTCGGCTACACGCCGAGCAGTAACGCGGGCGGTGGCACGACGCTTTATTTCTGCCCAGACGGTTCGGCACAGACCGCGAGCGGCTGTTTTGGAAGCGGCAACTGGGACGGCGGAGTCGTATATCTGGCGCGTACGGGAGATACGGGAAGTTACCGGGCGGTCGATTTGTGGGGGGCTACGGGACGGGTACACGGATGGCGGCTCTACCCCAAAACCGGAGGCTATCAATGGTTACGACAATGACAATAATGACACGGCGCAGGGGAAATTCCCGAGCGAACAAAGCAGCGGAGAGCGGATTTTCGCTGATTGAAGTGGTGATCTCGATGACCGTGCTGACGGTCGGACTGGTCAGCCTGCTGGGAGTGTTCGCACTGGCCATGTCTTCGACCCAGACCTCGCAGCAGGACATGATCGCCAAACAACTGGCGAACGAGGCCTACGAGAGTGTGGTGACGGCGCGCAACACATCGCAAATGAACTGGGACCAAATCAACAATGTGAACACCGTGTCGCCCTTCTGCCAGAACACTTCGCCCTGCGGCATCTTCCTGGTGGGGATGCAACCGATTGACAACGCGGGCGTGGATGGAATCTTTGGCACGGCGGATGACGCGGCCGCCGGCGAGGAACAACTGCAGGACCCGGGGCCGGATGGAGTTTTTCAGACGGCCGACGATACCTTCATCCCCTTGACCGGATACCAGCGTCAGATCACGATTTCGCCGCTGTATGACTCGGGGAACAACCTGATCAGCAGCCTGCGCAGCATCACCATCACGGTGCAGTACACGACGGCACAGGCAAAAACGCAGAAGACATACGTTTTGAATTCGTTCATTTCGCAGTTCCAGTAAAGGGGAGTTATGCGCGATCGCTCAAACATGCGTGAGGCTGGATTCAGCCTGTTGGAAATGGTGATCGCCATGGCACTGGGAACGATTGTGCTGGGCGGCGCGGTGCAGATGTATACCCAAGGTGTGGCTGCTACCTGGGCCACGACGCAAAGGGCCGAGTTGCAACAGGATTTTCGGGCCGGCTCGAACATGCTGACCAAGGATCTGAGCCTGGCTGCCGCCGGACTCAACCCGGGAACGGCGATCGCCCTGCCCTCGGGGAGCAGTCCGGTGTATGGCTGCTCTCAGGCAACGGTCAGTACGCCCCAGGCCTGCTATCTCGGAGCCGGCAATAGTTCTTCGGTACCGTTTCCCACGCAGGGCGCTACGGCTTATTTCTACGGATTGCTTCCCGGATATGATCACGGGCCGACGCTGCTCGCTGCGCAGGGCCCGACCGACGTGGTTACAGTCGCCTACACCGACAATACGTTTTACCTGGACTGCTATTCGGCGAGCATTACGACGGGGACGACGGTCACGTTCACTCCTATCGTCCCCACGCCGCCTGCAACTTCCAGTGCGAATTGCACCGCTCCCGGCGGTAACAGTGCGGCACAGGCGGTCAATGATTCCGCCGTTGGTTTAACGACCGGCGACCTGGTCCTGTTCACTTTTGGCTCAACCAACTTATTGGCTGAAGTGACCACCTCAGCCAACGCCGGAGGGGTCGCCACCTTTGCCACCGGCGACGCGCTCAACCTGAACCAGGCATCGGGCGTGGCCAACAGCCTCGCCTACCAGTTCGCCCACGGCACCACGACCGGATATGGACAGCGCCTGCAGCTGATCACTTATTACATCAACAACGCCATCACGCCGCCGCGCCTCATGCAGCAGGTCAGCGGACACATTCCCGTACCGGTGGCGGAAAATGTCGTCTACATGAAATTTACCTACGACCTTTTCAATGACGCCACCAATCAGCCGGCGGTAGCCTGCAGCAACCCTGGGGCCGCAAGCGATGGCTGCTCGAACGCCTCCGCGGGACTCCTCCCCAACCAGATCACAAAAATCAACATTCAGAACATGGCAATGGATAGCACACTGAGCGGATCGCAGTTTGGGCTCAACAATGGTTATCAGCGAATGGATCTACAGACCTCGGTGTGCGCGCGAAATCTTACGTACGTGAACAACTATCCAAACTGAGCTTTGGCGGTGGGGACGAACAAAGGTGAGCGAGACGATGGGAAGCGAGACGAACATCACGGGGAGTAGCGCTGTCGAGCAGGTGAACCTGCACGCCAGAGGATTCACGCTGGTTGCATCTTTGCTGTTGCTGCTGCTGTTGTCGGGGCTGTCCCTCGGCCTCTTGATGATGGTCAACACCGAGAACAAGGTGGGCGGGACCGATCTGCAGAACAACCTGGCCTTTCACGCGGCCGATGGTGGCATCGAAAAGATGGCCTCTGACCTGTCGGCGACATTCGCCAATGCGCAGTCGCCCCACACCTCCGATATTTGCAATCTGAGCAGCACCAGCTATCAACCAGTCATGGTAGGCGTCACCTGGACGCAATATTCGGTGCAGCCGGCGTCGGGTTGCACGATCGATCCGCCCACCCACACCTGGGGACAGATCAGTGCCGGGGCGGACCAGGGGCTGTGGGCGCAGATCATCCCCATCAACATGCTAACCACGGCGGCGTTACCGGGCGGGCAGGAAGTAAGCATGACCCGAACCGCACAGGTCGCGCTGATTCCGGTGTTCCAGTATGGGGTGTTTTGCGAAGGCGATTGCGGATTTTTCGACAGCCCCAATCTCACCTTTGCGGGGCGTGTCCATACCAACAATGATCTCTATTTGGGCGTTGCATCGGGCTACACGCTCACCTTCAACAACAAATTGGAAGCCTACGGTAACGTCGTCACCGAAGTGCTTCCGAACGGGTTATCGGCCAGTGCCTACAACGACACGGGCAACGTGTACATTCCGACCACAGTCGGCGGCTGCATTCCGAACACAGCGACCAATTGTGTGCTGAAACCTACGAACGGAAACGGTCAGTACGGAGATGGCAGCGTGGTCGGGGCCGGGGGCAACCCGGTGCAGTCGGGGTATAACGGCACCAACTGGAACCCTTTTTCCAAGTCGGGTGCGCCGAACGGCACCAACTACATGCTCGTCAACGGTAACTACGGCAGCAAGGTCAACCTGGGGACGGGCGCGCAGAAATTGTCGATGCCGTTCGTTAACGGAACCAACCTTCCGTACCAGATCATTCGCCGTGCACTGTCGACCGACTCGAGCGCGCTCAGCGATTCGCGGGAATACAATCTGGCATCGATTCGCGTGCTGCTGAGCGACGATCCGGCGGAATTTCAGAATGGCACCGGAGCTACGGATCCGAATAACGTCCGACTGGCAAACGTACCGGCGAATTCCGGCGGAACCGGTTACTACAATCCCTACGGCATTCCAATCGCAGCCGGCAACTACCCCGCGTCGCTGCCCTCGCCTTCGCCCAACACCTATAGTCTGTACTTCGCGACCGCGTCGAATGCGATCCCGTCGGCTTCCTGCACTTCCGCATCCTGCGCGGCCGACTGGCCTTACCCTCCCGCACCCTGGACCCCTGCGATGATGGCAGCGGTTGGTGCAGGGACAGACCCGAATTGCACGTTGCTGTGCCCAACCGGAGCCCCGTTCATCTCGCTGAGCGGCACCAATGTCACCGGCGGCAGCAGTCCGGGCCTTACAGCCGGCGGTGTGCCGCAAGCTTCCGTTGCTCCGCCATCGCTCACACTTTGCCCGACGACGGCTCTGAATGCGACCGGCGTACCCGCCCTCTGCAGCACCGCCGGTTCGGCGACGTTTCCCTACTACCTGGCCAACAGCAGCACCACCTACACCAACCCGACAACGGTCGCGGAGAACTCCCTTAGCGCAACCTGGAACCTGATTGATGGCTGGCTACGGGTGGAATATAAAGATGCCTCCGGCGCCTGGCACCCGGTCACCAACGAATGGCTGCAGTTGGGATTTGCACGGGGACTGATCGCGCCCACGCTACCCGGCAGCAGCGCCCCCGCCAACGGCACGAACCCGATCAACCCGAACGCGATTCTGTTGCTGCAGGAGCCGGCGGATCGTGTCAATAACAGCGCCGGCACGTTCCCCTCCACCACTAATCTGACTAATGGCACAGCGGAGACAGCGCTGAGTACGACGGGAATCACCGGAACCGCCCCGGCATGTACCCACACCAGCGGCGGCAAATGCACGGCATGGTCAATCACTCCACCGCAGGTTCTGGTGGACACGGTGGGAAGCGCGGTCTGGCAGTTTGGCAGTACCACGACCGGGGAGAGCTCTTCGCCGCAATCTTCTAGCCTGTTGCTCGAAAGCGCCACGCGCTTCAACTGGTATCCCATCAACTTTTACGATGCACGCGAAGGCGAGCCGCGCGACACGCTCTGGTCCCAGACGAACGGTGCGGATAACACTTGCACCTCGAACGGAATCATGAACGCCGTCGAAATCGATGTGGGCAACTTGAAGCGGTGGTTGGCGGGATCGATCGGAAGCAGTGGCACGAGTGTCGATTATGCTATGCAGAATGGCTACGTATTGTATTTCTCGGATCGCCGCGGCATGCTGCCCAATCCCAACCCGCCCTATGGCACGACTTTTGCCAAGAGCGGCGACGCGGGGCTGGAGGATGTGATCAATGCCAATGGTGCTGGCGATGGCGCCGCGGGTACACCCGACGGATTGCTCGAGCCGGTGCAGGCGGGACACTCGTCTTCCCCCGAGGATGTCAATCAGAACACGTATCTCGATAGTTACGGCACGGACAATCTGGGACTGGGCTTCTACGGTACGGGGAGCAACGTGAATCTGAACCTGAATTATCAGGTCGTGGCCGCGAACCCGAATGATTCCTTTGGAACCGCATCCTACAATAGCCGGATCGCCAGCTGCTCGAATGCACGTAAGAACTGGGTCAGCGGAGCGCGGCACGTTCTGAAGCTCGTGGATGGGTCGCTCGGCAACCTGCCAACCAGCCCGGGGGGAACACTGGCAGACCCGGGCGGCTTCACGGTGGCCTCGGAGAATCCGGTATACATTCAGGGCAATTACAACTCGAACTCGGCTGATCTGTTCTGGTCGGGCGGAGCCGACCAAGCCGGACATGCCGCCGCGGCAGTGATTGCCGACGCGGTCACGATTCTGTCCAACAACTGGGTGGACCAGTACAGCACGCTGGGCAATCCCAACGTCGCCAACGGCAACTACTCACCCACGATGTCCGCGTACAACCGGCCGGGCACTACCACCTACTATCGGGTGGCGATAGCGGGCGGGAAGAACATGGCCTTTAACTTCCCCTCCTGGGAGAACAGCACCGACTACGGCTTTGGCACCGATGGCGGGGTCCACAACTTCCTGCGCTTCTTGGAAGACTGGCAGACCACCGGCGCCACCCTGAATTATGGAGGTTCGCTAGTAAGTCTCTATTACGCAACCTATGGCACGGGGGTCTTCAAGTGTTGCGAGTACTCGGTCTATCAGCCTCCGGTCCGCAACTACATTTTCGATTCGGACTTCACCAATCCGTCAGGCCTGCCGCCGGGAACACCGATGTTCCGCGACGTGGAAACGCTCAGCTTCCGGCAGCTGTTTGCGACACGGCAAACGGGGCAATGACCAGGAGTCAACGGATTGGAATCAAGGCTTGACAAGCATGAATCAACCAAGCGTGGGGGCTTAAGGTATGAAAAACGCGAAACTGCAGGTCAAAGGATTCACGCTGATTGCATCTTTGCTGATGCTGTTGCTGCTGTCGGGGCTGGCCATCGGGTTGCTGATGATGGTCAACACGGAAGGCAAAGTGGGCGGCACGGATCTGCAGAACAACGTGGCCTTTCATGCGGCCGATGGTGGCATCGAGAAAATGGCCACCGACTTGTCGGCGACGTTCAAGAACCTGCAGTCTCCGAAAACCAGCGACATATGCAATTTGAGCGGCACCGCCTATCAGCCATCCCTGGTGGGGGTCACCTGGACGCAGTACTCGGTGCAACCGGCGTCAGGTTGCACGGTCGATCCGCCAACTCACGTCTGGGGACAGATCCAATCCGGGCCGAACCAGGGTTTGTGGGCGCAGATCATTCCGATCACCATGCTGACGACGGCGGCGGTATCGGGCGGGCAGGAAGTCAGCATGACCCGCACCGCGCAGGTGGCACTCATTCCGGTCTTCCAGTTCGGAGTGTTCTCGGAGAGCGATGTCTCCTTCTTTAGCGGTCCGAATTTTACCGTGGGCGGCCCGGTGCATACCAACGGAGATCTTTATCCGTTCGTCGGCCCGGGGAGCACGTTGACTTTTCAAGGCAAGGTGGAAGCATTCGGCAATGTGGTTCGAACCCAGTTGGCCAACGGCTATGGCGCGGCTACGAACTATGCCGGCACGGTGGATGTTGCGACCACGTCCAGCAATGGCTGCAGCACACCGACAACCAACTGTGTGCCCATGTCGTCGGTAACGGGCGCCAGTTTCGGGGATGGCAGCGTGACGGGCGCGGGAGGAAATCCCATCCAGTCGGCCTACAACGGCAGCAATTGGAACTCTTTTTCCACATCGGGCGCGCCGACCGGCGTGAACTACATGATGATCAACGGAAACTATGGCAGCACCACGACCCCGGGTACGGGGGCCAAGCAGCTGTCGATGCCTTTCGTCAACGGGAGCAACTTCCCGTATCAGATTATTCGGCGGCCGCAGACATCCGACGCCCCCGCGCTGTCGCAGTCGCGGGAATATAATCTGGCGCAGATTCGCGTGCTGCTAAGCGACGATCCGGCGGAATTCCAGAACGGCACCGGGGCCACAGATCCGAATAACGTCCGCCTGGCGAACGTGCCGGCGAACTCCAGCGGCGCCTATTACAATCCTTACGGAATTCCCATGACGGCGGGCAATTACCCGTCGACCTATCCATCACCATCGCCGAACACTTACAGCCTGTACTTCGCAACCGCGTCGAATGCCATTCCAGCCGCCCCTTGCGCATCGCCGACTTGCGCGGCAGACTGGCCTTACCCTCCCGCACCCTGGACGGGTGCGATGATGGCGGCTGTGGGAGCCGGCTCCGATTCAAATTGCACCCTGTTGTGCCCGACCGGCGCCCCGTATATCTCGAACAATGGCGGCACAGTTTCGGGCGGCGCCGGATTCCCGAACAGTCCTGCTCTGGCTGGAGGCGGGCTCAGTTCCGTCGTTCCGCCAACGCTCACTCCTTGCCCTGCGGCTTCCATGCAAAAGGGCACGAATTTCTATCCGCCGCTCGCCGGCGACATACCCGTAATTTGTTCAACGCCGCCGACTGGGGCGGGTTGGCCATCGGCTCCATATTTCCCGCTGGTAGCGAGCAACACAACCTATAGCGAAACCGCCGCCAATGGCAATCTCACCGCGACCTGGAACCTGATCGATGGCTGGCTGCGGGTGGAATATAAGGACGCCTCGGGAATCTGGCACCCGGTCACCAACGAATGGCTGCAGCTCGGATTTGCGCGCGGTTTAACCGCACCTACCGCCCCTGGGACAAACCCGGTGAGTCCGAACGCGATTCTGCTGTTGCAGGAGCCGGCGGACCGGGTCACGAGCGGTAGTATCCCGGCGACTCTGAGTATCACGGGCTCCGTCCCGGTTTGTACGGCAGTGAGCGCCGGAAGTTGCACCGCTTGGTCAGTCACGCCGCCTCAGCTTCTGACGGACCCACTTACGCCCACGATACCGCTGTTTGGCTCTACCACCGCCGCGCAGGCGGCGGCGCCAGGATCTTCGACCCTCGCACAGGAGAGCCTCACGCGCTTTAACTGGTATCCCATCAACTTCTACGATGCCCGCGAAGGCGAGGTTCGCGACACCCAACAAGCGGGCTGCACCGCCAACGGTCTGATGAATGCGGTGGAAATCGATGTGGGCAACCTGAAGCAATGGCTGGCGGGGGCGACCGGGGTCAGCGGCACCAATGTTGATTACGCCGCGGAAAATGGATACGTGCTGTATTTCTCGGATCGCCGAGGGATGCTGCCCAATCCGAATGCACCTTATTCGACCACCTTCACCAAGAGCGGGGACTCGGGCCTCGAGGACGTCATCAACGGCTCCGTTACTCTGGGCACGCCGAACGGAACGCTCGAGCCGACTCCAGCCGGCAAGACAATTTCTCCCGAAGATGTCAACGAGAACGGCCTGCTTGACAACTTCGGCCCGTTGAACGAGGGATTAGGCTTTTACGGTACGGTGGGCACGCCGGGCAAGAATCTTAACACGCAAATCACCAGCACGGCCCATCCCGATCCCTTCGGTACCGCAGCCAATGCACGGATGAACAGCTGCGTCACCGCGCGCAAGAACTGGGTGAGCGGGGCGCGCCATGCGCTTCGACTGGTCGATGGTTCGCTCGGAAACGTGCCGCTCAGCCCGGTTGGAACCGTGGCCGACCCGGGCGGGTTCACGGTGGCATCAGAAAATCCGGTATACGTCTGGGGCGATTACAACAGCAACCCCGGCGACACGACCTGGAACTCCCCGGCCGTGGATGTGGCCGGGCACTCTTCAACGGCCATCATTGCCGACACCGTAACTCTGCTCTCCAATAATTGGACCGATCCAGTCAGCTTTGGTTTAGGCAGCAGTGGCACGGTCACCAGCCCGGGCGACCGGAACGCGACCACCAGCTATTACCGGACTGCGATTGCCGCCGGTAAAAACGTCAACTTCCCGCAACCTACCTGGGGTGCTCCGAACGACTTCGGCACCGACGGAGGCGTGCACAACTTTCTGCGCTACCTGGAAAACTGGGGTGGACAGACGCTGAACTACAAGGGCTCGATCGTAAGCTTATACTATGCAACCTACGGAACCGGCGTCTACAAGTGCTGCACCACGGTATACTCGCCGCCGACCAGAAACTACATTTTCGACACGGACTTCACCAGTCCGTCAGGTCTGCCGCCCGGAACGCCGATGTTCCGTGACGTGGAGACCCTGAGCTACCGCCAGTTGTTTACCGCCCGCCAAACCGGACAATAATGGAGAGTCCGTAATCGGCGCTCGGCAATCGAGCGGAATCAGGAAGTGCCTTCCCTGAACACTCGCTGCATGTCCCCGGCGACTTGGGCAGTTCGGGACTCACTGACGGCTGAATACTGCGAGTCAGCGAAACTTGCAAGCGGTCGGACCCGGTCATTTTCCTTTGCGGGCAGCGGACTCGGGCGGGGTGCTGACCGGCAGATCGGAGGACCAGCAGTCGGCGAGGATCTTCCATGTTCCGGCCGGCTGGCGCACCAGAACAACCAGATATTTCCCACGCTCTTCGCGGCGTTTGCCCATGGCCACAGGCACCAGCATTTTGCAACGGCCGAGGTCGAGAGCGATCTCACCCATCACTTCGACGCGCAGTGATTCCATCTCGACGTCGCCCAATCCAGCCTCGAGCAGCGAGATGAGAAATTCACGGATCGCGGGAAGGCTGCGTACCGGCGGAACACTGGAGCGGATCAGGGTTGCGTCAGCGGCGTAGAGTTCGATGAGATCGTCGACGTGCTTGATGTTGCAGGCCTGCGCCCAATCCTGCACGACTTGACGAGCTCCGGCTTCGGCGCGGCCGCCCGTCGATCCCGGCGCACCGGGGGCACGCCCGCGAGGCACCGAAGACGCAGCAGGCTCGAACCCGGCGGCAGGCGCGAGGCCGCCGGAGGCCCCTTCCTGACCAGAGCCAATATGGTGATGATAGTGGTGATGTACGTGAGTCTGGGCGACACCCGGGCGAGCCTGAGCGTGGGCATCGCCAGCAACCGGCGCGTGGGCCACGCCGCACCAGACGCAAAAGCGAGCGCCCATCGGCAGCGATCCTCCACAGGCAGAGCAGGAATTGGCAGGTTCGCCCGCCGAAGTTTCGTCCTCCTCGCCAGCCGCGGCCAAGTCCCGCGCCGCGGCGGCGCCACCCGACATCCGTTGGATCGCCTCCACGGCGGCGGCGACCGCCTCAGCATTGGGCTTGGGCCAGCGAAAGTTGCCGGGCAGGCGCTGCAGAAACGCATTGACCTCTTTACCCTCTACCGGGCTTTCGACCGACGGTTGTTCATCGACCATCTCCTGGCCGTCGGCATCCTTGTCGTCTGGATGATTTCGATTGTCTTCGGTCACGGCAACCTCATCGCTGACATTGTAGGAGAATTCGCACGCTAATGGCTGCTGAATCTTACCAGCGCTTCGGACTCGGTGGGAACACCATTGCAAAGGGCGGGACGGTATCGCCAGAGGCGAACGGCGTGCAGCACGGTTCGGTCTTGGTTGGGCCCGCCACTTTCGAGGACAAAGGCGCTGTGCACATGCCCGTCGGCTCCCACGATGAAGCTGACGCGAACATCCAGCTGGTTCTCTTCGAGCGGAAGGAGCGGATCAGGGGTGAGCAAGGCCTCGGGCGCGCGCACGTTCCCGCATTTCGACAGCGCGAGCGGCTGGGACAGCGGGTTGAATTCGGAGATGTGCGCCGGCATGCGCTGGAGCGTCGTTTCCAGTTGCACGAGCGAAACAGTGCGCGACCGGGCCATGGGCGTCGCTGTGCACCAGGCAACAGCGCCTAGGTCGAGCAATGCGACTGCTGCGGCCAGGATCTTGCAGGTTACCTTACTCGCTCCTGAGCAGAAACGTTTCACCCCATAGGTTATGAAAGCAATTTCTCGGCCAGCCCACCTAAGACATAACATCCTTACTTGTCAACCAATTGGCACATTTTCCCGGCTCCCTTTTCGAACTAACCTGCAATCCGTTGCAAAGGAGAACGAACCGAACCGCAACGGTCAGAGAGGTGGAGTGCAATTTTTGTGCACTCTGAAGCGTCTTCGACAGATCGGACCCGGGCGTGACGGCCAACGAATCAGTGCATTGAGTACGGGACGATGGCGGCTGGGCCCGGCGCCAAGGACAGAGACCAATCAAGGCGCGCAAGCCAATCGGCGAAACCTGCGCCATGAACCGTCTTGAAAATGTCCAAAGGTCCTGGAATTGCCGTTGGTCCACTGCTGGAACACGGCGATTCCGGCAGCGGGAACCAAGGCGAAAGAGCACAGAGAAGCGACCGGGGGAAGAGGTGAGCTTGTCGGCAAATAATAAGGGTGAAAGAACCGCCCACGCGATGCGCCCCTGTCGCACCTGTTCCAACTCCCGAGTCCAACTGCAGGCCTGCGATGGCGAAGGATTTCCGATTCTCCACTGCATGTGGAACAATGAATAGGTTCGAAGTGGGCCAACGCCATCCATGACTGCGACGCCGACCAGCCTGCAACTCGCACTCCTCTCGGCAGCGATCCTTGGACTGCATCACGGCTTTGACTACGACCACATCGCGGCCATCACCGACATCACGAGCGTGCAAACCAGCCGCTGGCGCGGGATGCGGCTTGGCCTGGTCTATGCCCTGGGACACGCGGTCATGGTTGCGGCGCTCGGTAGCGCGGTGATCCTGTTTCAGCTTTCCCTGCCTCACGGCATTGATCGGATCGCCGAGCGCTTGGTCGGAGTGACTCTGCTGGTTCTGGGAGTGTATGTTCTCGGATCGCTGTTCCAAGGCAACTCTGCACCTCGCAGCCGCTTTCACCTCATGGCCTCGGCAGCGCGATGGGTGAATTGGAGGATGAAAAGCTACTGGCACAACCACGATCTGCCGCGGCCGGCGGACAAGACATGGAATTACGATACAAAATCGGTGCTGCTGATTGGCGTGGTGCACGGTCTTGGTGCCGAGACGCCGAGCCAACTGATGATCTTCTTACTGGCGGCAAACCTGGGTGGAATTGGCAAAGGATTTATTGGCCTTGTAATGTTTATCGTGGGACTACTCACGATGAACACTTTGATGACAGCATTGTCGGTGGGATTGTTCGGTGTCAGTTCGCGGTTACCACGCTTTCAGCTTGTGGTTACGGCGCTGACGGCAATTTATAGCCTGGCGGTAGGCGCGCTGTTCCTGTTCGGCTCCTCGGGACTGCTACCTCCGTTGGGATGAGGCTGTGAGCGGGCACTCTGGCTTGGCCAGCAGTTATCTCCGGGTCATAATCCTGACGTCCGCACATTTATGCAACATTTACCAAAGTGGGTCACGATCCCCATTTTGATTCTAGCTGCTGTAATCTCCGACTCTACTACAACGACTTCTGTTAATAAATTGTGACAGAAGCCATGACTAAGTAATACAATGACCGACGTAGTTACCCGAGGGGGTATTGATGACGAATATTGCTAAGGCGATTGACCGGCTCCGAGAGGAACGCCGGGATGCACAAAACCAGGTCCAAAAGCTTGGGGAAGCTATTTCCGTTTTGGAAAAGCTGACCCGAGGTACGGGCTCTACTGCACACGGTGGGACGCTGCATGTGAAGCGGGTTCTTTCCGCCGCCGGGCGCCGGAGGATATCTTTGGCCCAGAAAGCACGTTGGGCAAAAATCCGGCAGGTCAAGAAAGCGGCATAACAACCGGGCGGGCCTCGCTGTCGCGAACCTGTTTTCGCGAGACTGAAGCCCGCCGCGTCTTTCCCTGAACCATACCGGTAGGATCCTGCTTCGGACGCCGTCCTCTTCTAGGCGTGACCCCCGCTGAGTTCGCGCACAATGCTACCGACAAATGCTTTGGCGTCTCCAAACAGCATGAGATTGTTATCGAGATAGTAGAGCGGGTTATCGATGCCTGCGAAGCCGGGATTCATGCTGCGCTTGATGACCATCACGGTATGGGATTTGTCCACGTCTAGAATCGGCATACCGTAGATGGGACTCGTTGCGTCAGAGCGAGCCGCGGGATTGGTAACATCATTGGCGCCAATCACCAGGGCAACATCGGTTTGCGGGAAATCACCGTTGATCTCGTCCATCTCAATCAGTCGGTCGTAGGGTATATCCGCTTCGGCGAGCAGCACGTTCATGTGCCCGGGCATGCGTCCGGCAACGGGGTGGATGGCAAAGCGCACATCCACCCCACGCTTGGTCAGAGCATCGTAGAGCTCACGCACCTTGTGCTGAGCCTGGGCAACGGCCATGCCGTATCCGGGAACGACGATGACGCGGTTGGCGGCCGAGAGAATAGCCGCAGCTTCTTCCGGAGTCGCGCTCCGAACCGGCTTAGCCTCTTCGGCTCCGGCCGCCGAAGTTTGCACTTGACCAAAAGCTCCAAACAAAACGTTAGTGAAGGAGCGATTCATGGCTTTGGACATGATGATCGAAAGAATCAGGCCCGATGATCCATCCAGAGCGCCGGCAATGATCAGTAACTTGCTGTTGAGGACGAAGCCCATGGCTGCGGCCGACAGTCCGGCATAGCCGTTCAACAACGAAATGACGGTCGGCATGTCCGCACCGCCAATGGGGATAATCAACAACACGCCGAACGCCAGCGCGATCAGAATCATGAACGGGAACAGGGAGCGCGATGCGGGATGCAGGACCAGGGTTACGGCGATGACCAGGGCGCCGACGAGCAGGACAAAGTTGACAAGGTTTTGACCTTTGTAAGTCAGCGGACGCTGCGGCAGAATTTCCTGCAGCTTGCCGGCCGCCATCAGGCTGCCGGTAACGGTGAGGCCGCCGAGAATGACTTCGAGCGAGAGCACGGCCATCATGAAGCGCGAGATATCGGGCGTGCGCAGGTAGAACTCAGCGGAACCGACGAGAGTGACGCACAGCGCTCCGAAAGCGTGACTGAGCGCAGTCCGCTGCGGCACCGCTGTCATCGCCACGCGGCCGAGCGGAACCCCAATGATGGTTCCGAGCACCAGCGCGATGGCGATCCACTGGTAACTCATGCCGTGATTCAGCAGAGTGCCGCCGATCGCCAGCACCATGCCGGCCTCGCCGGCCCAGATGCCGTGGCGGGCGGTGGTCGGTGAACTCATCCACTTCAGCGAAAGAATGAACAACACGCTCGCGATGAGATAGAGAAGCTCGATGACGATCTGGATGGATCCAATCTCCCCGGTCATTATTTGGCCACCGGCTTGGACGAAGAGTTGGCCGCGGGCTGCGACGCAGGACGACTGGATTTAAACATTTTGAGCATGCGGTCGGTGATGACGAACCCGCCGACGATGTTGCTGGTGGCAGCGACCACAGCTATGAAACCGAAGACCGTGGCCAGCCGGCTTTCATGCCTGCCGACGAGCACGATCGCACCCACCACCGCGATCGCATCCAAGGCATTGGTAAGCGACATCAAGGGAGTGTGCAGAAGGGGCGAGACGCGCCGAATGACTTCAAATCCGATGAAGCCCGCAAGCACGAAAATAAACAGTGCGTTGATCAAGGTCGAACTGCTGTTCATCTACCCTCCGTGGAAGCCGTCTCGCAACGCACGGCAAGACGAACCGCTGCGTTTCGAAGACAAAAGTCGCGTCGACTGGCTCGGGGGGCGACGCCGAAACCGTGCCCTTGCACCAAGGCCCATCTCCCGGCGATCTTCATTCTGGTTTCACCGATACCGGCAAAGCGAAGAACTCGCGCACCCGTGTCTGCACAATCTCGCCGCCCCGGGTGAGCAAAGTTTCGCGAACGATTTCATCTTCCATATTCAGATTCAATTTCTGGTCTTTGATCAAATGAGTCAAAAATGCGGTGATGTTGCGAGCGTACATCATACTTGCGTGATAGGGCACTCCTGCGGCCAGGTTGATCGCTCCGATAAGGGTAACGCCGTGCTTGACCACCGTCTTCCCCGCTTCGCTGATCTCGCAGTTGCCTCCGCGCTCGGCGGCGAGATCGACGATCACCGAGCCAAGCGCCATTGCCTTCACCATTTCTTCCGTTACCAGAACCGGCGATTTCTTTCCCGGAATCACCGCCGCGGTGATCACCACATCGCTTTCCTGCACTGCCTTTCCGAGCAGTTCCCGCTGCCGCCGGTAGAAGTCTTCATCCTGCGCGCGAGCATATCCGCGAGCATCCTGCGCGTCCTTCGCCTCGATCGGAAGCTCGACAAAACGTCCGCCGAGGCTCTGCACCTGCTCCTTGGCCGCCGGCCTTAGATCGTAGGCCGAAATCACCGCTCCCAGACGCCGGGCGGTCGCGATCGCCTGCAGTCCGGCAACGCCGCAGCCAATGACGAAAACGCGGGCGGGGGTGACGGTTCCCGCCGCGGTGGTAAGCATGGGGAAAATGCGCGGATGGGTGTCGGCGGCCAACAGCACCGCCTTGTATCCGCAAGCGGTTCCCATGGAAGAAAGCGCATCCATGCTCTGCGCGCGCGTGGTACGGGGCATCAGCTCGACCGAGAATGCCGTGACCCCGGCTTTTGCCACCTCGTCCACGACCTGTTTCGAGCCGAAGGGACGAAGAAAGCCGAGCAGTATCTGATCGCGACGATAGAGCGGCAGATCCTGTTGGCCGTTGATGTCGTTGGAACCGTAACAAAGAATCTGCACGACGATGTCAGCCGCAGCAAATATCGCGGCGCGATTAGCCGCAATCTTTGCTCCTTTATCGAGGTACTGCGAATCGGGATACCCGGCATCAACACCAGCTCCGGATTGTATCTGGACTTCGAAGCCCGCCTTGGTCAAGGTGGGGAGAACGGCGGGCACAAGCGCGACCCGCCGGTCTTGGGGATAGAGTTCTTTTGGTACGCCGATGATCACGAGGCCCTGCCTATCCTGCGGTTCTGGGTTGAGCGGTTAGACGATTCGAAGCCGCCAGTTCGCATCCATCCTACTCTTGCCGGCGACTTTCACGGAACCGAGGATTTTAGTGGAGCGGACAGAACCTCGCAAATGATCAGGGCCTCGGGTAGTGGGTCAGCAAGATCATAGAGACCCACTACCGGGCCTCGCGTTCGAAAGTGTCGGGTCTGGAGAAGCGTCAAAGACGACGAGGTTCCTGGCCCGACACCGACGTCCCCTAACCAGGAACGAGACTCAACCGCACGCTGCTTTCGTCAGGTGATGCCTCGAGCGCAGCGCAACTGGCTGCGATCCAATCGGCGCCGGCCGCTTCGAGGTGGTGACGGTTCATCGTCGTAAGGAATGCGATCACTTTGGCACCCGCGGCCTTACCCGCGCGCACCCCCGCGGGCGCGTCTTCGAGCACGACGCAATCGGCGGCGGCAAACCCCAGCTTGGCTGCCGCCTTGAGGTAAGGCTCGGGATCGGGCTTGCCAATTTTCACGTCGCTCGACGTCACCATAGTTTCCGGAACGGGCAAGCCGGCAGCGCGCAAGCGTACCTCAGCCAACGGACGCGTGCATGAGGTGGCGATGGTCCAACGGTCTGGAGGAAGGCTGCGGATCAGTTGCCCGGCACCGGGCAGCAGAATGACGCCATCGAGGTCTTCCATCTCCCGGCGTTCCACTTCATGATCTTCGCGGTCGATATCGGAATTGGGGAGCAGTTCACGAATGGTGGTTCGGCTCGGCCGTCCGTGCGCCCGCTGTACCACGGCATCGGGCTCGAATCCATGCTCGATCGCCCACTCCCGCCACACGCGCGCCACCGCAGGCGTGGAGTCGATGAGCACCCCGTCTAAGTCGAACAGCAGAGCGCTACAGCGGATCTCGATCATTTCCTCTAATTTACCGGACGATGATTCTCGCGACGACCGCGAAAATTCGCGCCTTCGCGGGCGACCGACTAGCCAACGCCGGCCGGAAGGCGATGGTGAGCGCGGCAGGAATCGAGCCTGCGACGCACGCCTTAAAAGGGTCGCCAACACAATAACAAACAACAACTTGCACGTCCAGCTTACTCCATGCACGACACAACAAAATCAATAAGAGGCTGACAAGATATCGGTCTGGGTGCCCGGAATCCAGCCTCATCACGGTCGGCCAGCTTCGTTACGGCGTCACTACAAATGCGTGAGTTCACCTCCGGGAATCCGCCGAAATAAGCGGTAGTTCCCGGAAGCTTCTCGGTTTGCCGTCCGCCGGATGCTCAAAACCCAAAGTAGGGGTGAAAACCAGTTCCAACTGTGCCACTTGGATCACAGAAAGCTGGCGTGTCGCTCCACTACCTTCCACGACCAGTACGCTTCGACGATAATTCGGACGTTGTCTCTCAGTAACTCCCTCAATTGTCATCGAGTGGCCTCTTCGACTTACTGTGATGCGGACCCTGGTTCCTTCGGAGTCGATTGCAATTGAGTATTTGCCGGGAGGCAGACTGCTGCGGTTGCAACGCACGGTGTAGGGACAGGATGGAATCACCTTGGCCGCTCTCGCGATGGCTCGTATGGGGAATGATAGGCAAGCCGATACGCTCAGCCACGCACTGGACAATGACTGGCCTTTAGGTACCTATGTGCAGAGATACTGGCTCCCCCTGATTCGGGCGGAGATCCATCTTCAAAAACGACTTCGTCAAAGGCCGTTGATGACTTGGCGGCGGTGACTCCGCCCCTTGAGTTTGCGAGCCCTCCAGCGTTTCCGTTCGCAACTCTCTATCCCACATTTGTTCGGGGCCAGGCCTATCTGGCGGCCGGGGCCGGGAAACCGGCAGTCGTTGAATTTCAAAAATTGGCCGATCACAAAAGCTTTATGGTGAATTCTCCGCTCTGGCCCGTCAGTCAACTCGAACTTGCTCGTGCCTATGCTGGAACCGGAGAATTGGATAAAGCGCGCCATTCCTGCGAGGAGTTTTTTCAGTTATGGAAAGGCGCTGACCCCGATCTCCCCTTACTGAAAGGAGCCCAAGACGGCTGTCTGGACGTGCGTAAATAAACAGTGCCTGAGGAAAGGATTGCCGCTCCCAAAGATGGCGTGCAGAATATAATTACGCGCACGGATGGCCCTCGTTCCTGGCGCGAACTTGGTCCCTGCGAAATCCAGCCCCCGTGTATGTATCCTGGTATGTACAGCACAGTGGCTGGGTGCAGGCGGCACGGGTAAAGTGTATCGCGCCCATGACACGCGGTTCAGATCGGGGGACGACTTCGCCTGTCGCATGACAGTACCCGCCAAAGGCAACGAGGAACGATTCCAGAGTGGTGCGCAGGAGTATGCCGCCTACCTCAGGGCGCCAGAGGGCCGGTTGCGCAGCGACTTAGCCCTTGTCAACCTACAGGATTTTCTTCCCCCACTGACCCAGCCTTCGTTGTGTGCACTTGATGTCGGGTGCGGCACTGGAGCGACCGCCGTTCGCCTGGCGCAACTTGGCATTCACGTCACGTTACTGGATTCCTCTCCAGCAATGCTGGATATTGCGAAGCGCGCGGCAGGGCAAGCAGGAGCCCGCTACACACAATGCTTCGCGCGTTTGGCTTGATGGAAAGTGTTCATGAATAATGTCACCGACCAATCTTCGGCCATCCCATCCAGCGCGAAGGACCCTGATGCCACGATTTCGCTCGGCCTCGGACTCACCAACGAGTGCAACCTCGCCTGCGCCTTCTGCTATCGGGATCCAGCCCGCACCGATCGCCTCTCGCTGGATCAGGTGAGGTCCGTCATGGAACGACTGCCCGTCCGCTCGGTGAATTTGGGCACCGGGGAGAACGGCATGCATCCGGACTTTAAGGCGATTCTGGCGTATTTGCGCACACAGCCGGTCAAACTCACCATCACTTCCAACGGCCATAGTGTTGCAGTGTTGCAGGACGACGAGTTGAGGGCATTTCACGACATTGAGTTCTCTCTCGATTACCCTTCGCAGGCGGAGCAGGATACACAGCGCGGAAACGGCAATTGGGAACTGATCCACCAGCAGGCAGAACGGTGTGTGAAGCTGGGTGTGCCTGTCACCATCATCGCGGTCATGATGAAGGCAAACTACTTGCATCTGGCGGAGGTCGCGCGAGTAGCTAAGCACTTTGGTGCTCCCCTGCGTGTGAACGTCTACCAGGCGGTGCGATCCGACATTTATGCATTGTCCTACGAAGAGTATTGGGAGGGGTTCCGACGCCTCTTTGAAAAGAACGACGTAATTGCAATCGGCGAGCCGCTGGTGCGAGCGATGGCGGGTCTCCCGCCGGTCCGGGGAGGATGCGGCGTGAGCACCGTGAGGGTTACGCCACGTGCTACTACGCAGCCCTGTGTTTATTGGCCAGGATCGGGTGAGCCGCTGTCCGATTTGATCACGATGGGGCTGGATATTCTACACTCCGCCCCGTTCGACCAGGCCCGCACTCTTCCCGCCGCATGCCAACCCTGCGAGTTTCGAGACTCCTGCCACGGCGGATGTGCCGGACGTCGACGTCTGCAAGGCGCGCTGCTAGAGCCTGACTATTACTGTCCCGTCGTTCGCGGGGAACACCGAACCCTGCAGGTCCGTATGGCCGCGACCCGCGATCTGCCGAAGCTCAGCAGTTCCTGCACTACCGTAGTGATCGCCAGATAATGGTGGCTCGTGAAGAACGGCATTAATTGCTCGAACCAGCCTGTCCGCTGCTTATTGCGTTCGTCTTATTTTGCGTCGATCCATTTGTCTGACCCCGTCAGCTTGACGGCCACGCCCGAAATGAAGATGTGCAGAGGCTTTCCATCCGCGGTGCCGCGGTGCTCGGTTGAGATAAGCAGCGGTCCAGCCTTCTTGTAGCCTGTCCATGTTGCACTGACGAGGCTTGGTTTTTTGTCCCCGCCGTGGTGGAAGACAAGGTACTCGACGCGATTGTCTTTGCCTACGTAAAGGTCCCAGGTGTCGCCAGGCGTGTAACCGCCGAGTTCTGCCCCATACTTCACCGAGACCAGCTTCGCTGATCCGGCTCCCGCCGGCAGTTTCTTCATCCCTTCATCGGTCACGGTGGCGCTCGTGTCCCAGTAGGCGTGTAACGGGAACAGGAGCCAATAATTATCGTTGGTGAAGCCGGCATCAGTTTGCTTCTTCGTGTCGTCGTTGATTTCGGAGCGCATGTAGGTGACCTTGACCGGCTTCCCGTCTTTATCTTTCCCCTCGAAAGAAACCTTGCCGGTTTTGGGCTCCCACTCCCAGGTGCGAGAAAGTTTGAAGAGTCCGGTGATTTCCCCGTTCCAGGTGTAGCGGATCGCATCAATTTGCCCGAACGAATCGAGACCATAAGTCTTGGCGATCTGTTCGAGAATGGGCGGGCGCGTCTGCGCCCAGGAGGGTACGGCAAGGGCCAGCACTCCGCAAAGCAAGAGTCCCATGATGGTTAAACAGCGTGCATTTCTCATAGCGTTCGCTCCTCGGTGAACTGAACGGATGTCGTTTTGGATGACGGCCAAAGGCTTCGGGCTTCACACAACTAATGTCGGCTTGATTATTCGGGCACGGGCGGTTGCCTGAGCCGCCGAAACCCGATAACTACACCGGCCGCTACCACGGATCCGTATTCCAGCAACATAATCCAACTCGGCAGCAGCCACGGCAGTCCAAGCGTCCGCAAATGCCAAACATAGTAAGTTGGGATGACGCTGACTGTCCAGATGATGATGGGCACCGTCGACGCCGACCAGACGAAGGGCAGCAGCCACAGAAGGTACCACGGATATACGACCGGTGCACACAGAAGCGATGCTGCCATGGGCCAGGCGAATGCGCCCGCAGAAAACCGTGGCGCCTTGCGCCTCATCCAGATTGCGGTAAGAAAGCCGACGAGCACTGTCAGCCCAGCCACCAATTGCGGAGCCGCCACTCGCTCCAGCATTGCAAATGCCGGATCATTAAAGCGGAAACTCTGCACGTAAGTGCCGAGCGAGCCGATCGGAACCCGCCCGTGGTTAAGAAATGGAACGTAAAGTAGTCCGACCACGATCACCGCCAGCGTGGCGTCGCGCATACGAACCCGCCGCCAGTAGAGTGGCAGCAATACAATCGGCAGCAATTTCACGGCAACTGCAAGCCCAAATGCCAGGGCTGCGACCGCGCGCCAGCGCCGTCCTAGTGCAGCAAAAGAAACCAACAGCAGCAACGCGCCGACAATATCGATGTGACCGCTACCCGCCACTTCCACCGCCAGTAGCGGGTTCCAGGCATAAGCCAGAACCCAGTGCGCTCCTTGGCCGCAACGACGCGATATGTCGAGCAAAACGAGAACGATTGCAAAATCGCAGACTACAAACGCTACTTTCAGCGCAAAGACAGATTCATGAATCGCAGTAACGGCGCGAAAGAAAAGCTCAGCGCCCGCGGGATACGGGCTCGGTAAATCCGGATTGTTCAGCGTGCGGGTCTCGGCCGTGTGCAACTCGCCGAGCGCGGGATCGCTGGGAACGACAACATAAGGGCTATAGCCGAGCCGCTGCACGCGGCCATCCCAGACGTAGCGATGGATGTCATCATCTGAGCCTGGCGGCATCCGTAGAAAGGCAAGATGCCACAGAGCAGCCAACACGAGGCCGATGACGATGACGTGGCGCGGGAAGGCAGCGGTGGAAAAGAGCTCGCGAATGGCGAGGAGGTATGCGATGCCAGCAACCGCCAGCGGGATAACGAAGGAAGGTGCACCCATACTGCCGAACTTGCCTGAGCAGATTGTCAGCGCAACAAGTATGACAATGCCGAGAACGTACAGCCTGCGGGATGGCGTGAGCTTCACAGGTTTCCCATGGCTGTCCGCAACTGTGCCAACTGCTGTCCCCAATGTTTCAGCCAGGCCGCGGTGCGTGGCGCCCTGGCCGGAGCCAGCCGCAGTTCCTCGGCTAAGCGGGTTAAGTCGCTCTCCACATCGATGTCGTAGAAGGGATCTGTGGAAGCAACGGAAAGCTGCTGTCCATGTGCGCGCGCCAGCAGGGCCTCAAGCGCGCTCTTTGTACCCATGCCGTCGCCATCGAAAAGCGTTGGATGGGCAGCCTTCGCCCCTACGAGATAATAGCCGCCATCGTGTGTCGGTCCGACAACTAAGTCGTGTCCGGTGAGCGCCTCGAACGCGCTCTCAAGAACCGAAGCCGGCAGGTGCGGGCTGTCGCTGTTGAAGGCAACCACGCGTTGCCGGCGCGGCGCTGTGAAGTGCGCAAACACCGAGGTCAAGCCGGCCGCAAGGCCTTCCCCTTCCTGTGCCACGACACCTACACCGCGCGCCAACCGCGTCAGTTCTTCGACATCCGAGGCAGGGCACATGATTGCGACATCGACAGTACCCAACGAGCGCGCCAACGTCATTGTGTCGTCCAAAAGGCAGCGATAAAGCTCGGTGACCGCTTCCACTGGAAGGCTCTGAGCTAAACGGGTCTTGACCATGCCTGGCCGCGGTGCTTTTGCCATGACCACCAGCGTGCGGCCCCGGTCCGGCGAATGTGCTGGATTTTTCTTGGAGGACTCCATAGGAGATCACTGTACGTGTTTTGAACGGGGACTCACTCTGGCCCTGGCGTCTCGGCCCTACGATGCCGAAAATAATAGCGCACTATTAGCGAAAGGATGAACCATGCCGCTCCGACCGTGCCCCTGAGGGTACCGCTAATTTTCGATTTCCCAATGCGCGGATAGTAGCTCACCGGCACCTCAACGACGCGGAACCCCGCGAGTGTACCCTTGAGAATCATTTCAACCGCCCATCCGTATGTGTTCTCTTGCAGCTTAAGCTGGCGAAGGACATCTGCTCGTCCGGCGCGGAATGGTCCGAGGTCGCTTAGCCTCAGACCATACAAGAGCCTGATCAGGAAGGCCGCCAGGTGATTGCCAAACGCGGCGTGCCATGGCAGTGCCCCAGGTATGCTCTGCTTGCCGAGACGCGAGCCAAGCGTGATATCCGCGGGTCCGTCAAGGATTGGAGCCAGGAGAAGCGGCAGTTCCGCCGGTCGATCGCTGTAGTCACCGTCGAGGAATACCACAATGTCAGGGCCGCTTGCTTCTGCCAGCCCGGTCAAGCAGGCGCGACCGTATCCGCGACGGGGCTCGTGGAGGACGCGGGCTCCCATCTTTGAGGCGATCTCGGGAGTCCCGTCGGTTGAATTGCTATCTACGACCAGGACTTCCGTCACAATGTCAGCGGGGAGATCAGCTAAGACGCGGCCGATGGACTGCGCTTCATTATGCGTAGGAATGACGACCGACACTCGCACGTGACCTTGGCTCAACTCACCACCATGGCGAAGATGGGCGGCGCTTTGCCAGCAAGGCATCGACACCCCACGCTCGACCGGCCCGGCCTACCACGAGCGCAAGAGATGCGAGCACCGGAACCAGCAGCTCCCATATCCACGATGTGCCCCATTCGGAAACCCATAGGCTGCCCAGGTACAGAAACGTCACAAATGCGGCCGGGCGCGTCAGCAGACCGATCGCTAGCAGGATTCCAAGACCGATCTCAGTCACGGCCTGCATCGGCGCGGCCATCGCGGCGTGGCTCGCGGCCAAACCCATAACTGCCTTCCACACAGCCGGCGAATGACTCGCCTTTATGTAGTAGTTGATCAGGCCTGCATAACCAGCCGGCGTGTAGAGACCCTTCCCCAGATTTTCGAAGAAGACCCACACCAGCATTGCGCCGATCGTGACACGAACGATCGCCAACCCATTTTCCGCGGGCGCTTGGTTGGCCGAATTTTGCGTCGGGCCCGTGTTCGTCATCGTCATAGACCTCGTACCCAGTCGATGCCGCCACTTTGCGGTGGGAAACAGAAAGGAGTCGGTATTCTAAACGGTTCCTCTTGTTCCTGCCAGTGGACGCTCCAAATCAACGTTGGCAGTAGCGCTTTTTGCGCCCCGCTTCCTATCGAGAGCCGGGATTTGACAGGACGCTGCCGCAACATGCAGACTGCGAAAGTGTGCTTCGAACGGTGAGATGCACACCCCCGACCTCGCGGCTGCGGTTTCGTTTCGCGACAGCCCCGCGTGAGACGTCCGCTGGCCGTTGCCGGTCACAAAGTGCTTAAAAGAAAAGCGATCCTCCTTCAAAGGATACGTCATGCTGCGTCGACCTCTACTCTCCCTGCTTCTCGTATTCTCGTCTCTGTCGGCTCTCGCTCAGAATGAGCGCCATTTTACTTTTCACTACGCATTCACGGTGAAGAACGTCAGCCCCGGCGAGCGCCTGCGCGTCTGGATTCCTTTGGCCCACTCCGACGTGTTCCAGGAGGTGAAAGTTACTTCCAAGGGTGGAGACTTACCGCTGAGGCAGGTTCAGCAGCCTGAATACGGAAACGAGGTGCTGTACGCGGAAGCATCGAAAGCCGATAAGGGCGAGTACAGGTTCTCGGTGGACTACGACGTCGTTCGGAAAGAGCATGTCGTGCTGGTCAACGGGAAGCCGGCTGGTGCCGCACCATCTGTGACAGCGCCTCACGTCGAATTGGCGCGGTTTCTCGAGCCGGACCGCTTGGTGCCTGTCACCGGCGTTCCTGCGCGACTAGCCGAGCAGGAGACGAAAGGCGCGACCACGCCCCTGGAAAAGGCGAACGACATCTACGAATACGTTTTCCGCACCATGAAATATGACAAGAGCGGCGAGGGCTGGGGACACGGCGACACGCTCTGGGCGTGCGATTCGAAGCATGGCAACTGCACCGACTTCCACTCGGTTTTTATTTCAATGGCACGGGCGGAGAAGATTCCGGCGCGTTTTCAGATCGGGTTTTCCATTCCGGCGGACAAGCATTCCGCCGAGATTCCCGGATACCACTGCTGGGCCGAGTTCTATCTTGATTCAGTGGGATGGGTGCCGGTCGATATTTCGGAGGCGTGGAAGCACCAAGAGAAACACGATTACTTTTTTGGCGCCCACGACGTGAACCGGATGCAGTTCACGCAAGGGCGTGATCTGAGACTCGCCCCCGCTCAGGAAGGCCCGCCGCTGAACTATTTCGTCTATCCGTACGTGGAGATTGGCGGAACGGAATATCCCAATGTCGCGATTTCACTTTCATTTGAGGACGCTGGCTCGACGCCTGCAAAGGCGAGCGCCTTACGTTAGAGATTTGTACCTCATGGTTCGAGAATTTCGCGCCCAAGGGCTTATCCCGAATACGGTCAGCCTGACCACGTATGGCAGAGAATTGGAAGTTCTTCATGCGGACGCCCCTTCAGGGGAACTGGTCGCCAAACCCCAACTGGCACACGGCACGTCCAGATTGGCATGACTTTCCACCTCGACCAGATTATCGAGGCGGATCACTGCATGGAGGGAAACAAAGCTGGCCGATAGGGTAATTCTGAGGTCGCGACATTGACAGGAAATCTGGAATTTTTGCTTCAGGCGATGGCTCGTGTGTCGGGCAGATGCTAGACTCCGGCGGATTCGTACCGGGAAACGCGCCAGCGTCGAGGGATCCTCTCCCCGCCCCGGCTTTTGGATTCCGGTCGCCATGCCGACTTCCCGTTACTGATCGTTACAAGCCATCAGCGGACCAACCCCGTGTGGCCGACTATTCGCTGAGAGTTTAGTTCTTCGTTTACGGCCCGCTTATCTCTTGATCGCATAGTGCTCGAGGCAGGCGCTCCCAATACTTGGTGCAGCTTTTCTCGCCTCTTTTGTAGAGTAAGATCAATCGAATATGTTTGTGCGGTGGCATGAGGTTGGACTCGAAAGGGAGGTCCGCATGGTGTTCTCCGACACAGCATTCCGTGGGTCGTCCGCTGTCCTCATTCTGATCGCTTGCCTCGCGTGGTCAGGCACACTTTCCCACGCCCAGGGAACCGGTCAAGAAGCTATCTCATCAACGCGTGAAGCGGGTCTCGCCGCCTGGCAACAGGTCTATTCGGTGCTGACAACTCCCCGGTGCATCAATTGCCACACCGCCACGAACTATCCGGAGCAAGGCGACGACCGGCATCGTCATTTGTTCAATGTCGTCCGGGGGCCAGGAGGCAAGGGCGTGCCGGGCCTGAACTGCGCTACCTGTCATCAGTCCGCCAACGCGGATAGTACCGGCGTTCCCGGGGCTTACAATTGGCACCTGGCGCCTCTTTCCATGAAGTGGCAGGACACCAATGACAACATCCTGTCGAGCACAGCGGTTTGCCGGTCTCTTACCGATCGCTCCAGGAATGGCAGCCTGGACGGCCCCAGCATCTTACGGCACCATGGGCAGGAGCCTTTGGTGCTCTGGGCGTTTCAGCCGGGACGCCGCCGCGACGGCACTCCCCGATCTCTGCCGCCACTGACCCACGAACAATTTGTTGCCGCCACGCGAACGTGGGTCGGTGCTGGAATGCCTTGTCCACAGAATCCTTGACTGCGGAGGCTCTTATGCAAACTTACAAACTGACGGTAAACGGTCAAACGAGAGAAGTCACCGCTGACCCGGGTACCCCGCTGCTTTGGGTGCTGCGTGAAGATCTGAAGATGACCGGCACGAAATACGGTTGCGGCATTTCCGCATGCGGTGCGTGCACCGTGCACCTGGCGGGAGTCGCGGCTCGCTCGTGCGTGGTTCCCGTTTCCCTGGTCGGCGACCGGCCAATCGTGACCATCGAGGGCATCGAAGAAGATCACGTGGGCCGCGTCGTTCAAGACGCCTGGGTGGCAGAGGACGTCGTGCAGTGCGGCTACTGCCAAAGCGGTCAGATCATGAGCGCTGTGGCGTTGCTCAAGAGCCGCCGGAAACCCACTGACGAGGACATCGAGGAATCGATGGGCGGAAACATTTGCCGCTGCGGCACATATGTTCGCATCCGCAAAGCGATCAAGACTGCTTCCCAGCAGCTGGCATAAAGGAGAACACCATGTCCGCGACCACCATGTTGAGTTCTGAGTCAGGTCTCAGCCGCCGCAGTTTCCTGCGCGTCTCGGCGACGGCCGCCGGCGGGTTAATTGTCGCTCTCTATCTCGATTTGCCAGTACGCGCGCAGGCCCCGCCAGCGAAGACGTATCCTCCGGATGCCTTCGTTCACATTCAGCGAGACGGCAAGATTGTGATTCAGGTGAATCGCCTCGAGTTCGGCCAAGGAGTTCAGACCTCGTTACCGATGCTGTTGGCCGATGAGATGGACGCCGACTGGGCGCACGTCGTGGCGGAACTCGCCCCGGCGGCCGATGTCTATAAGGATCCGGTGTTTGGGATCCAGATGGTTGGCGGCTCGGGCTCAATTGCGCATTCTTTTCAACAGTACCGGGAATTGGGATCGAAAACCCGCGCCATGCTGGTTGCGGCTGCCGCGAAGCAATGGCAGGTATCGGCGCCGCAATGTCGAACGGAGGCCAGTGTTGTGTATGGCCCCGCAGGCCGGTCCGCCACCTATGGCGAACTTGCCGATGCCGCAGCCCACGTGCCAGTGCCGGAGAATGTACCGCTCAAAAAAGCATCCGAATTCAAGTTGATTGGCAAAAGCACGCGGCGGCTCGACAGCCGCTCGAAATGCGATGGCTCCCTGAAGTTTGGCCTCGACCTTGACTTGCCCGGAATGAAGGTTGCGGTTGTGGCGCACCCTCCTATCTTCGGCGGGACACCCAAATCAATCGATGACAAGGCGGCGCGAGGCATTCCCGGTGTTAGTGATGTGTTCGAAATCCCTACCATCAGCCGGGGAACCGCAGTAGTCGTTGTAGCGGATAAGTTCTGGACCGCGAAACAGGCGCGCGATCACCTTTCCATCGATTGGGAGTTCTCTCGAATCGAGCCTGCCGACACTCAACAACTGCGGGCTAAGTATAAAGAGCTAGGGGCCACCCCAGGCAATGTTGCGGTAACTCGCGGCGACCTCGGCGTGCTGGATGGCGTCAGTGCCGCCAATCGCTTTGAGGCGGAATACGAATTTCCCTATCTCGCTCATGCTCCGATGGAGCCATTGAACACCACCATCAGGTTTGATGGTGATCGTGCTGAAGTTTGGGCCGGTTCTCAATTTCAAACCGTCGATCAAATGGCTATCGCCGAAATCCTCAGCCTGAAGCCGGAACAGGTTACCTTTCACACTGAGATGGCCGGCGGCGGATTTGGGAGAAGAGCGACTCCTGATTCTCATGTCCAGCGCGAGGCGGCTAACATTGCCAAACGTTGCCAAGGCATTCCCGTAAAACTCATCTGGACCCGCGAAGATGACGTGCAGGGCGGCTACTATCGCCCAATGTTCGCGCACCGGGTGGAGATCGGGGTCGGCGTGGACGGCATGCCTTTGGCATGGAAACATGTGGTCGTCGGACAATCGATCGTGGCGGGCACGCCGTTCGCGTCCTTGCTCATTAAGAATGGAGTCGATGAAACTGCGGTCGAGGGCGCCGCCGACAATCCTTACGAAATCCCGAACTTCACGATCACAGCGCATCACCCCACGCCGAACGTGCCGGTACTGTGGTGGCGTTCCGTCGGGCACACCCATACTGCCTTTGTGATGGAAACGCTGGTCGATGAGCTCGCGAGTCGTGCACAAGCAGACCCGGTCGCCTATCGCCGGAAGCTGCTGAAACCAGATGAAACGAGACTTCGCGGGGTGCTCGATCTGATGGACAAAGAAAGCGCTTCGTGGCGGAATCACCTGCCGGAAGGCCACGCCGCCGGGGTTGCATGTCATGAGTCGTTCGGGACAAATGTGGCGTGTGCCGTGGATGTCTCAATTGAGAACAAGCGGCCGAAGATCCATCGTGTAACGGTGGCGGTCGACTGCGGTACGGCCGTGAATCCGTTGACGATCGAGAGCCAGTTTCAGGCTGGTGTGACCTTTGGCGTTTCGCAGTTGATGGCGAAAGGGGCGATAACTTTCAAGAGTGGCCATGCGGAGCAGAACAACTTCGACGGCTTCACTCCACCGTACATAATCGACGCACCAGTTGCCGTCGACGTTCATATCGTTCCGAGCACGGAAAAGCCCTCGGGATGCGGCGAACCATCGGTTCCGGTCATTTCTCCCGCCGTGGTGAATGCATTGTTTCGCTTGACTGGGAGACGGTACCGTACCCTGCCATTGCTGAGCCTCTAACCTGAGCAAGCAGGTCTGCATGTATCGTCACCGAGTTGGTCGTGATCGCATGACGCATGGCGGCGCGGGCTGGGGAGCAATTTAAACGAAGTCGGAGTGCCGGATTTGACGATTCAGCGGATACTGCGACACAGCAACGTGACCACAACGCGAAACAGCTCCATCAAAGTCCGCGATCCCCAGGTGCACGCAGCTATGGCTCAGTTAGAGGCCGAAGTTCGACGGGTTCAAACGACAGGATCGGAAGCCAAAATTCAGAAGGGCGCACGGATCAACTGATGCGCGTTTTGACTCCCGGTTTTTCTTAATAAACACTAATTTACATTGGCTGCTCCACCCGGAACAGCTAAGTTGTTGAAGAGTTGGTGAGCGCGGCAGGAATCGAACCTGCGACCCACGCCTTAAAAGGGCGTTGCTCTACCAACTGAGCTACGCGCCCCACCAATTTCAATCTAACATATTTTCCGCGACAATCTGTTCCCGCGGCGTCCCGGGCGTCCCGTGACCCGGGCGAGCGTTGAATTCGACTGGCTTCGGAGCCTGTGCCGCGTCCCTTGCGCCGTGACGGCGGTGGCGCAAAAGCGATACACTCTGCATTCATGTTGCGTAACCTTGTATGGTGGGGAACAGTAGCTTTCGTCGCGTGCGCGACGCTTTCGCCATCGCCGGGCCACGCGGCAAACAAAAAAGATCGACCCGCGGTGCGCTGGACCGAAGGCGCGCCCGGATGCACATTCGAGCGTCGCGACGACGGGAAATACCGCTGGACCATGAGCGATCCCGACCTCACCGTAACCCTGCTGATGGATTCGCAGGAGTTGACCAAGAGCAAACACCGCTTCTATCGACTGCTGGCCGCCTATGTCAGCGTAACCTATACCGGTCAGAACAAGGCTGATTTCCCGGCGGCCGTGACTCTCGACTTCGCCCGGCACCACGAGGTCGTTGAGGGTTACGAAGATCCCACGGAACTTTCCAACCGGCTGCAGAACGATGTCGATACCAAGATTTTCGAAACCGAGCGTGCGATCAAGAAAAATCCAAAACTGGCCGAAGAAAAAACATCCTTGTTGCGAGAGTACCAAAAGGAAGCGGCGGAATTTATCGAATTCGTGAGTACGCAAACCCTCGACCCCGCCGGTACCACGCTAACCCCGGGCAATCCCGAAGCTCACGGCTGGGTCCTGTTCGCAACCAACCATAAATGGATCGGCCCGTTTAAAGAGCGTGAGGATTTTATTCTCAGTGTTGGAATGAAAGACAAATTTTGGCAATTTCCCTTTTCCATGCCACCCAGCCCAGGCGACTTGATCCTGCGGAAGCCACCGGAGTGAGGCAGAACGAGTGAGCGGCCGAACTGTGTTACAGTTTCGTGCTCATGGTTCGGATCATCGGTTCGCGAGTACAGGTTCATGGTAATGGTAATGGAGACGACTCCGAAAGCAGCGCCAAAGGCCGGAAGACCGGCAGTGTTCTATTGCCCAGTCTGCGCGGCGGAAGTTCGCGACCCGCTCACCTGCGGCGACTGTTCGGCCGTCATTTGCCGCCGTTGCGGGACGCCGCTCGAATCTGCCGATGAGCTGGGCATGGGATGAGGACCGTCATTGTGCCTGTCGTGCACTCCACAGCATCTATTTTGACCTATCGGACACGATCACAGCTGGCGATCGTGCCACTGGCCATCCGGGCATGGCGGACAGACCAAAACCTGGAACGGCGGATCACGAACCGATCGACTACGGAATGAACCTCAATCCGGCTTCTGCGGCGAGCGAAAAGGAACTATCCAGTCGACAACCGAGTCTCGTTCGCGGGCTTAGCTTGCTTGATTCCGTGCTGCTTTTGGTGAGCGGCATCATCGGGTCCTCGATTTTTCTCACCGCGAAAGACATCGCCGGACCTTTGCCGAATCCCGCTTTGTTTTTTTTGGTATGGGTACTTGGCGGGGTCATTTCACTCTGCGCCTGTGTCGCGTTCGCCGAACTCGGAGCCATGTTTCCCGACTCGGGCGGACAGTATATTTACCTGCGCGAAGCCTATGGCGACCTGGTGGCTTTTCTTTACGGCTGGATGCTGTTCGCGGTCGCCAATGGCGGCTCCATCGCGGCCTTATCCGTCGCGGCCGCGGCCTATGTGGGCAATATCCTGCCCGCGATTTCGCAGGAGCATGTGATTTTCTCGCTGGCGGGGGTACCGTTCACACGCGCCCACGCGGTGGGCTTGGCGCTGATCGGCGTGCTTACCTATGTCAACATCTTCGGACTGCGCTGGGGCGCGTTGCTGCAGAATATTTCGACCTGGACGAAGTTCGCTGCCATGGCAGTCTTCGTCTTCCTAGGATTCACTCTCGGAAAGGGGCATTGGTCCAACTTCGTCGCCCAGACGCCAGGCGGACTGAACCATGGTTTGCGTCAGGGAATAATCATGGGGTTTAGCCCCGGACAGCTGATTTCGGCGCTCGGCATCGGCCTGATCGCGGTGTTCTGGGCCTATGATGGCTGGGTCTACATCACATGGGTCGCGGGGGAAGTGAAAGAACCGCGGCGAAATGTGCCGCTCGCCATGGTGTTGGGCGTCATCGTGGTAGGTGCAATCTATCTCGCGATGAACATGACGTATGTTTACGCTCTGCCGTTAAATGAAATCGCAAAGCACGAGACCATCGTCCACGCCGCTGCCGCCGTACTGTTTTCTCCGAGGGCTGCTGTGTGGCTGTCGGCGATGATCGCGATTTCATGTTTCAGCGCGGCGGCGACCTGTACTCTATCGGGTGCACGAGTTTATCTCGCCATGGCCCAAGACGGTGTGTTCTTCCGGCGCATGGCCGTCATCCACCCCAAGTGGCGCACGCCGGCCTTCAGCTTGATCGGCCAAGGCGTCTGGTCGGCGGTGTTGACCGTAAGCGGACGCTACGACCAGCTTTATACGTACGTCATCTTTGGCATGGTCCTCTCCTACACGCTCACGGTGATCGGCCTGTTCGTGCTGCGATGGAAACGACCCGATGTTCCCCGTCCCTACCGGTGCACGGGTTACCCGTGGCTGCCAGCAATCTATGTCTCGGTCGGCGTCGCCTGGACGCTCAACACTATTGTTCAGCGGCCAACCGAAGCGTTCTGGGGTGCTGCAATAGTGTTGGTTGGCGTTCCGGGGTATTTCTATTGGAAACACAAAAGTCGCACCGAACTCGCGGGTTGAATTGCACACCGCCACCGACCGCAGCAATTCCGTTCCAAACCGGTTCCCATCCCGAAGCCCCCTGATTCCCGGCAGATCCTATGGTTGCAAGCCCAGGCACAACCAACGAGAGCCCGGTGCAGTCCCCGGATTGGCAACCGGAATCAGTAGTCCAATCCACACCCGTTGACATCCACCGAATATGACATTGACAAGTTGGCGAAAACGGCACAAAATTTCAGGAAATTTGTGGTTGTTCGCCAAACGCCAACCACCGCGGCCTGCGGCGCAAACTTCACCCAACGAAAAGGAAAGATTCCCATGTCGAAGATTTCTCAGCTCACCCTGTCGTGTGCATTAGCTGCCCTGCTGACTGCTGTGCTCGGCACACGCGCCGCAGCGCAGAAGCACATCACCGGGACTTTACCGGATGGCGCAACCTACGTGATGGATGTGCCGGCAAACTGGAACGGCACACTGCTGCTCTACAGCCACGGCTATGTCGCGCCGGGTAACGCAAATCCGGCGCTCGATGCCGGCGACCCGCTGACTGGCGGCTATCTGTACGCGGCTGGCTATGCGCTGGCCGGTTCTTCTTATGCGTCGACGGGATGGGCGGTGCAGCAGGCCGTTCCGGACCAGATCGGAACCCTCGACGCTTTTGAGAGTGCAGTCGGAACTCCGACCAAGACCATCGCCTGGGGACACTCTCTCGGCGGCATGGTCACCGCCGCCTTGGTGCAGGAGTATCCGACCCGCTTCAACGCGGCACTTCCTATGTGCGGGGTGTTAGCGGGAGGAGTGGGTACGTGGAACATGGGACTGGACACGGAATTTGCCTTCAACACGCTGATCGCGGGTGGAACTCTACAAGTCGTCAACATCACCAACCCGACGCAGAACGCGGAAAATGCGGAGGCCTTTCTCGTCGCCGCCCAGAACACGGCTCAGGGCCAAGCGCGTATCGCGTTGTCCGCGGCTCTGGGAGATACCCCCGGCTGGTACGACCCGCTTTCTCCGGCACCTGGGCAGACCGACTATACAGCCCAGCAAGCGAACCAGTATCAATGGCTGCTTAACGTGGATGGGATATTTCTGTTCGCTTATCGCGCTGAACTCGAAGCGCGTGCCGGTGGTAATCCCTCGTTCAACACCGGCGTGAACTATGAGACGCAACTGAAGCACTCGGTGGACTATGCCGAAGTGCAAGCGTTGTATAACGCGGCCGGGCTAAGCTTGACCGCCGACTTAGAGACGCTCAAAAAGGCCGCGAGAATCTCCGCCGATCCCGCAGCCTTGACCTATTTGACCGACAACATTATCTACAACGGCCAGATACCTTTTCCGGTGCTGACCATGCACACGGTTGGCGACGGGTTGGTGCCGGTCGAAAACGAAGAAGCTTACTCGGCTGTCGTCTCCCAGGCAAAGGACAGCGCGGAGTTGAAAGAGATCTTCGTGAACCGCGCCGGCCATTGTGAATTCACTCCTGCCGAGACCATTACCGCACTGCAATCGCTCGAATTGCGGCTGACCAGCGGCAAATGGAAGGACCTTACGCCGACCGACCTGAACCATGAAGCGACGGCCTTGGGATCGACCTATAACGTTCTCGAAGCCAACGACCAGGTGGTGGCCGTACCCCCGGCTTTCGAGACTTATAAACCGGCAGGGTTTTTGCGAATTTACGACACGTTAACCAAGTAGCTAAGGCCCCGAGCAGGCTGCCGAAAGCGGTCTCTCGCACGGCCTTGCATTGGCACGCGAACGGGGTCTCCTCTTCAAGTCCGGTTCCTAGCGGACTTGGACTTTGTGATTGCCAACTTTTGCGGCGTAAACGCGGCGACGAACTTCCTCCGCCGCTACGCCGCGAGGGTTGGATTCCCTACACTGGCACGGCAGTCTTTCGCTTCGGATTGAAGAACGGTAATGGCACAACCGTCGCCGTCGTCCTCATCCGCTGTGCTTCGATGGTGAGTTCCATTTGCAATTGGGTACCGGGGCGGGAATACTCGGTGCCCACGCTGGCCAGGGCAATCAACTTCTTCAGCAGCGGGGAAAATGTTGTGGTCGTGGCCTTGCCCACGTGCCTGTCGTCGGCATAAATGGGAACCGCAACCCGCGATGCTTGGCTGGGCGCTGCCGGAGACAGGCCGAATCTGTCGAACTGCTCTTCCACTTCCACCCAATCGATTTCGAGACCAACCAATTGCCGGGCTACGCCCTGCTCGTGATCTCGAACGAGCGAGCGTTTGCCGATAAAGTTCTCTTTCTCGAGATGCACCATCTTCCCGAAGCCCAACTCGTAGGGTGAAAACCTCTGCGCCGGAATTAGCGCCTTCTTCGAACTGACGTAATCGACCTCAATCAGCAGCAATCCCGCCTCGACGCGCGCCACGTCGAGCGCCAGCATTCCGGCTGCGTGAAGGTCGAACTGCTTTCCCTTGTCCATCATGGCGTCCCAGACTCTCACGGCCTCGCCCCATGGCATCCATATCTCGTAGCCGAGATCGCCCGTGTATCCGGTACGCGAAATGTCGACCGCAACGCCAGCAATCTTGCCGCTCGTTTTTCGGAAATATTTCAGGTTGGCGACGTCGGCGTCAGCAATGGTCTTCAGGAGATTCGCCGAGGCCGGGCCTTGCAGCGCCAGCGCCGCCGTCTGTTCGGAGATATCTTCGATCTGAACGTCCATATTGAGGCCGTTCTGCCGAAACCAGCGCAGGCTTGGATCGGCGGCGGTCCAGCGATATCTGTTTTCCTCAAGACGCGTGATCGTGCCGTCATCGATGACTTTTCCCTCTTCATTGCACCAGCAGGCATAGATGACCTGTCCCACGGCAACTTTGTTGATGTCCCGCGTGATCACGCGGTTCACCAGTTTGCTAGCATCCTTGCCCGTGATCAGGTACTTATAAAGCGGAGAGATATCAATCAGCGCGCACGCGTTGCGGATGGCGTTGTACTCATGCTCGTGGTGCACTTCGTAGACGCTGACCGTGTAATATCCCGACCACTCGCGGTAGTTCAGACTATGGCAGAGGGCGAAGGTTCTCTCGTGAAACGCAGTTCCAATGGGCAAAGCGGCCTCGTGTGAAGGTTGGTTTCTCCTCGCAGTTTAAGAGGAACCCTGAGGCCGGATTATAGGACCGGCACAGGCCGACGGCAAGCCTGGAAATAGCATGACCGTAGGTCAGAAATCACGCGTAAGTAGAGACAAATCGACGGTTTCTCGATAGAATGACGAGTCATTTTCTGGAGACATTCCCGGTCAACCTAGATCCTCTTCTGGTCCAACTATGGCTGCGGTTTCAAGCGCTGCGAAGTACGATGTGATCGTAATCGGCGGAGGTCACAACGGCCTCACCAACGCCGCGTACTTGGCGAAGGCGGGAAAAAAAGTGCTGGTGCTTGAACGGCGCCACGTGCTCGGCGGCGCGGCCTGCACGGAAGAAGTGTTTCCGGGCTTCAAGTTTTCGGTCTGCTCCTATGTCGTCTCGCTGTTACGGCCCGAGATCATTCGCGATCTCGAACTTCCCCGCCATGGACTGGAGATCCTGCCACTCGACGGCACATTCACGCCTATGGCGAGCGGAGACTATCTGTGGCGAGTCAACGACCATGGCAAGACACATCGCGAAATCGCCCGCCACTCGCGGGTTGACGCCGAAGCCTACGATGAGTTCGGCAAGGCCATGCAGGCCATGTGCCGCTTTGTGAAGCCGATCCTCAGCATGATTCCTCCCGATCCGGCGACCCTGAATCCGAAGGAATTGATGAAGCTGCTGTTCATCGGCCGCCGCTTCCAGGGCATGTCGAGCGAGGACAAGTACAACCAAGTGCAACTCATGACCATGAGTGCAATCGACTTTCTCGATCAGTGGTTTGAGACGGATGTGCTCAAGGCTACGATGTCGGCCTCGGGCATCATAGGAACATTTCTTGGCGTGCGCTCGCCGGGCACCGCCTACGTTCTGCTGCATCACTACATGGGGGAAATCGACGGCGCTTTCCGGGCGTGGGGTTTTGCGCGCGGCGGCACCGGCGCCATCTCCAACGCGATTGCCGAGGCGGCTCGCGAAGCGGGTGCCGAAATTCGCACCCAGGCGCCGATTGCGAAGATCATCGTTAACGACGACGTCCGAAGCGGGCGCGCCACCGGTGTGGTGCTCGCGAATGGCGATGAAATCTACGCCGATGTAGTTTCCTCCAGTCTGGACCCGAGGCTTACGTTCAGCAAGATGATCGAGCCCGGCCATCTACCCGACGAATTCATGGAAGGCGTGAGGCGCTACAAGTTCCGCGGATCCTCGGGCAAGGTGAATATGGCGCTCGACGGCCTGCCGAATTTCAAATGTTTACCGGGAATGGGCGCGCATCTGCGCGGCGCCATCTCGGTCTCGCCCAGCGTTGACTATATGGAGAAAGCCTATGACGAGGCGAAATATGGCCACTGGTCTTCGCATCCGTATATCGACATGGTGATTCCGACTCTCACCGACACGTCGCTTGCGCCGCCGGGCAAACACATTCTTTCCTGCTTCGTGCAATATGCGCCTTATAAACTGGCGACAGGTCTCGATTGGGACACGGAAAAAGAAAAGTTCGGCGACAACGTGGTCAACACCATCGCCGAATACGCGCCGAACATTCGAGACCTCGTCGTGCATCGGCAAGTCGTCACCCCGCTCGACCTTGAGCGGGAGTGGGGATTGACCGAAGGCAACATCTTCCAGGGCGAACTGTCGCTCGAACAATTGTTTTTCCTGCGTCCGGTTGCGGGATGGGCACAATTTCGCTCACCGATCAAGAACTTGTACATGTGCGGATCGGCTACGCATCCCGGCGGCGGCATCATGGGCGCTCCGGGAAGACTGGCGGCACTCGAAATCCTGAGAGACGGGAAGGCGTAGACCCATGGCCGAGGCGCGCGATGTGATCATCGTCGGCGGCGGACACAACGGATTGGTCGCCGCTTTCTATCTCGCCAGATCCGGATACAAACCGCTGGTGCTCGAACGCCGCGCCCGCGTGGGCGGCGCGGCCATTACCGAGGAATTTCATCCCGGGTTCCGCTGCTCCACGCTGGCGCACAACACCGGGCCGCTGCGCGCCGATATCGCGCACGACATGGAATTGGAGAAGCACGGCCTCAAGCTGACCATCCCCGAGGTCAACACCGTCTCGCTGCTGCCTGACGGACGAGCGCTCGTCCTCTTCTCTGATGCCGTGAAAGCGGCGCAGGAAATCGCACCGTGGTCGTCCCAGGACGCCTCCGCCTACGAACACTTTGGCACAGCGCTCGGCAAGATCGGCAGGGTCATTGCCGAGGCGCTCGCACTTACCCCTCCGAACATTGACCGGCCGAGCGCCGGTGATCTCTGGGGCATGCTGAAGACGGGCCGGTCGATTCGAAATCTGGGCAAGAAAGATCTGTATCGGGTGCTGCGCTGGGGACCGATGGCGGCAGCCGATCTGGTCTCCGAGTTCTTCGATACCGAACCGTTGCGCGCCACCATCGCCGCCCGTGGCATCTTCGGAACCTGCCTCGGCCCCTGGTCGGCGGGAAGCGCGCTCGTGCTGCTGCTGCGCGCTGCAGCCGACCCGTCATCCCCCTCGGTAGCGGCGGGAAGTGTTCAATTCCCTGCCGGCGGCATGGGCGCAGTGACCCTGGCGATGGCAGCGGCGGCGCAGCAGGCAGGCGCAGAAATTCGCACCGGCGCAGACATTGCCCAGATTCGCGTGCGCGATGGCGCTGCCACCGGCGTCGTGCTCACCTCCGGGGAAGAGATATCCGGGCGCGCCATCGTCTCGAACGCCGATCCCAAACGCACCCTGCTGCGCCTGGTCGATCCCGCCCATCTCGCGCCCGACTTCATTCAGAAGATGCAAAACTATCGTTCCAGGGGCACGGTCGCGAAGATCAATCTCGCGCTCTCCGGGCTGCCGGATTTCACTTCACTCGAGAGAAAAGGTAATCTTGCCTTGCTCCAGGGCCGCCTGCAGATCAGCCCGGAAATCGATTATCTCGAACGCGCCTTCGACGAATCGAAGTATGGCAACTTTTCTCGGAAGCCTTATCTTGAGATTACGTTTCCTTCTCTTTCCGATCCCTCGCTTGCGCCCGCCGGCCAGCATGTGATGTCGATCTATATGCAGTACGCACCCTATCAACTGAAAAACACCGACTGGGACGAGCAGCGCACCGCGCTCGGCGAAACCGTGGTGAAGACGATTGCCGAGTACGCACCGAATCTGCCGCAATCCATTTTGCGGCACCAGATCATCACGCCGAAGGATCTGGAACAGACCTACGGGCTCAGCGGCGGGCATATCTTTCACGGTGAACTGGCGCTCGATCAGTTCTTCACCATGCGCCCGCTGCTCGACTGGGCCCGCTATACGACCCCCATTGAGCACCTGTATCTGTGCGGAAGCGGCACCCATCCCGGGACGGGACTGAGCGGAGGCTCCGGTGCCAACGCGGCACGCCAGATTGCAAAAATGCTGAAGAAGTAGCGTTATGCACAACTCCGCCATCCTTCTCGTTTCCTGCCCCGACCGTAAAGGCATCGTCGCCACCATCGCCGATTTCGTCTTTCGCCACGGCGGCAACATCCTGTTCAATGACGAGCATGGGGATGAGGAATCGAATCTTTTTCTTACGCGGATCGAGTTCGACGTGGCGAATTTTGCTTTCGACCTGGCGCAATTTCCCGAGCGCTTTGCTCCCATTGCGCGCGACTTTCACATGGACTGGCGGCTGGCACGGTGCGCCGATCGCCCCCGCGTTGCCCTCTTCGTCTCGAAATATGACCACTGCCTGCAAGACCTTCTCTACCGCCAGCAGAGCGGCGAACTGCGTTGCGAAATCCCGGTCATCATCTCGAACCATCCCGACAACCAGCGTATCGCTGACTTCTACGGCATTCCCTACCGCGTCGTACCGGTCGGCAAAGAAAACAAGCGCGAGGCGGAACAGAAACAGATCGCGCTTGTCCGCGAACACCAATGCAGTCTGGTGGTGCTGGCGCGCTACATGCAGGTGCTCTCGAATGAGTTCATTGCTGCCCTGGGCTCCGAGAACCTGATCAACATTCACCATTCCTTCCTGCCTGCCTTTGTCGGCTCCAAACCCTACCACCAGGCCTCGCACCGCGGCGTAAAGCTGATCGGCGCCACCGCTCATTATGTTACAGAAGTACTCGATGACGGCCCCATCATCGAACAGGATGTCGTCCGCATTTACCATCGCGACAACATCGACGACCTCATCCAGAAAGGACGCGATATCGAAAAAGTCGTGCTCTCCCGCGCCGTCCGCTGGCATGTGGAAAACCGCATTCTGCTGTATGGAAACAAGACCGTGGTTTTTCAATAGTCCGTCCCGAACGTGGATTCCCACCGAAGCCCCGAAAAGCGCCACCTCCGGTACGGAGGGAGCGGGAACTCCGGCGGCGAAGCGCGAGTAGAAGTGCAGGCACTTCCGTAACCAGGTAACCAATTGCGTTGCCGTTCCCTTTCGGCTTTACTAAAAGAGAAGGCCCCCGATAGAAAAATCGCTGCGCGATCTCGAAGGAGCGGACGTGGTTGAGGATCCTAAATGGGAGCTGGCGCTACTGGCTACGGTGCAAGGCTTTTACCAGCGGCTGCTCAGCGACCAACTTGGCGGAGAACTGCCGGCCCCCGCAGAACTCTCCCCGGAGATGATTAGCCAGACCGGAGACGTGCGTTCCACTCTGGATCGCATGCAGCTCTGGATCCAGCTGCTGGACATGGCCATCACTCCCGCGATGCTGCGACTCGGAACGCAATCGGATCTGGATCCCGAAGTTGCCGAGGCCCTGTTGCGCTACTTCGCGCGCCACCGCGATGACTCGGGTGCCAACCGCGACAAGACCGATCTGGTCGCGACATTTCTGTTTCGCCATCCCCGTGTCCCGGGCCAGTGGGAGCAGCGAGGATTTGGCCTCGATGGCTCGATTCCCTTGTCTCCGTTCGAAATCGCGCTGCTCGAGATTCTCTCCGAGTCGGACGTGCCCGTGCTGTCGGAAGCCGACGTGCAGTTGCTGCGTGAATTCAGTCCCCTGCTCGACCAGGCCAATCGCTTTCAGGATTTCAGCGCGCTCATGGACTCGGGCATCATCCCGCGCGTGCGCGAGCTGAAGAGCAAACTTGGCGAATCGATTTACCATCCCGGAGTGCTGGCCACGCTCGCGCCCTATAATGTCGCCTTTGGTGACCGCTTCCATGGCTTATTCCGGGCCGCCACGAGCGAGATCAAAGATTTCGGCAAACGTCTGGAAGAACTCGGCGGCAGCATCCTCAGCGTCGTCGACGGCGTTGAAATCACCGTCGACCAGGTGGCTGCTCTGAATCAGGAAGCGTTATTGAAAGTGGATTACACCGCGGCCCTCGAAAAATTCCGGCGCGTCTCGCGGCTGAAAAAGGAATTGGAGCGTCGGCCACCGATCCGGCGTGCGAACCCGGGACCCGCACCCGCTCGCACGGTGGGCGCAGGCGGGGCCGCCGTCGCGCCCGCACTCGCTCCCCGCTATGTTCCCGCCGCCGTCACGCCGCAGGCATTGTCGATCGAAGAGGCCAAAATGCGGCGCGTGGAAGAGTCGATTCGCGTCTTTGTTCGCGTCGCCGATCCCAAGTTCCGCCAGATCGTGCCGATGCGTTATTTCAATCTGATGCTGAGCCCGGCCGAGGTTGAGGCCTACACCGCCGACGATGTCGAGCAGTCGGGCTTGCGAGCCGACGCTGGCCGAATGCTGCTCCGCGTAGTCGCCGTGACCGCGCGCATCACCACTGAGATGGAGGAACTCAAACGCTCAAGGAATTCCCCGTCGGTCTGGAAGTTGCACGCGGACTCTCTGGTCGTCCTCGTTGACCTCGGCAATCGCCTCGCCGAAGGCCTCGATCGTCTCGCTTTGGTCGTCAGCGAGCAACCGGAAGCGAAATCCAACAGCGAACCCCTCCGCGCTTCGCTCGCCAGGCTGCGAGAACGCGTCTCGGAAGCCAGCAAGCTGATTGCTGCTGTCTAGCCAGACAACCGTCCTCCACTAAATCTGGCCCGTATAGCCCCCGAGGCCGCCACCCCTCTAGTGAATATCAAACTGCTCTTGATGCAGGGCGGGGTCCGATTTCACAATGATCGTCTTCTTGGTTAGCTCTTCCATCTCATTGAGCAGGCGCGCGTTGTCAGCCTTCAGCGCTTTCGCAACCTCCGGATTCACGCGCAACATCACGTCGCGGTGCTCCAGATGCTTGGAAATCTTGCGCATCTCGACATAGACCTCATTGCAGATGGTATTCACGGCCTTCACAAAACCCGTGGCCTGACAATAGGGGCAGGGCGATCCGATGGTGCGTTCCAGGGACTGCTTGACGCGTTTGCGGGTGATCGCCACCAGCCCAAAATCATTGAACTGCAGGACCTTCGACGGAGCGCGATCGAGGCGCAGGGCTTCTTCGAGCGCCTGCATTACCTTTTGACGATTACGCCGCTCGTCCATGTCGATGAAGTCGATGATGATGATGCCGCCGAGATCGCGCAGCCGCACCTGGCGGACGATCTCCTTGATCGCATCCACGTTCGTTTTCACGATCGTGTCTTCCAGTCGCGCCGTCTTGCCGACGTACTTGCCGGTGTTTACGTCGATGGCAACCAGCGCCTCGGTCTGATTGATCACGATGTAGCCGCCACTTTTTAACCAGACTTTCGACTTCAGTGCCTTGTTGATTTCCTCGTTCAAACCGAACTGATCGTAGAGCGGCGTCTCCTTGGTATAGAGCTTGACGCGCTTGACCAGAGCCGGCTGGAAGCGATTTGCAAATCGCACAATGCGCTCGTATTCCTGTTCGGTGTCGACCCAGATCACGGAGAAATCGGAGCTCACCTGATCGCGCAGCACACGCTCGACCACGTTCAGGTCGTGATAAATGAGAGCGGGAGCCTTGCTGCTCTCGGAACGCGTCTTGATCTCGCTCCAGAGATTTTTCAGAAAGCGGATATCAGCTCGCAGTTCCTCGTCGGTCGCACCCGCAGCCGCGGTGCGAACAATGAAACCACCGCCGCCGTTTTCGCGCTCGCTCTGGATGATGCGCTTCAGCCGCTGCCGTTCTTCCTCTGACGAGATCTTGCGTGACACCCCCGTGTGGTTCACCGTCGGCATGAAAACCAGGAAGCGACCGGGCAGCGCGATGTGACTGGTGATGCGCGCCCCCTTCTTCGCGATCGGCTCTTTCGCGATCTGGATCAGCACTTCCTGCCCTTCTTTCAGCAGTTCGCTGATCTGCGGTACTACGGTATTCTCGCGGCTGCGGAAACGACGTCCTCCGCGGCGCCCGCGCCCCCGGTCGGAGCCGCGGTCGGTTCCGCGCTCCGGTGCGCGACGCTGCGTGCGCTGCAACAACATCGCTTCCGGTGCCGGTCCGCGCACCTCTGCGCTGGCATCGAGGGTGCCTTCGCCAATGGCCTCGGCTTCCAGCAGCGCCTCCGCCTCGGCCTGCGCCTCTTCGAGCTCTAACTCTTCGGCTTCCCGCTCTTCGGCCTCGAGCACAGCTTCAGGAATTGCTTCGCCGTTCGCCGGCGCGTCGCTAGCGGTCAGAACCCCAGCCGTGTCTAGCTCCCCCGCCGGCAACCCGACACCAGGAGCATGCGTTTCTTCTTCCACTTCCTCAAAGCCCTCGTCGTCTCCCGGCTCCTCGCCGTAGGACGTAAGGTCGGCTTCCTCTTCCTCGATCTCCTGTTCCTCAACCGCGCCTTGCGCAAAGGCTGGAGCAGAGGCGGGCGGCACCTCAGGGGGGGAGGCAGCAGCTGTCGTCGACTCGGTCTCCTGCGCTTTTTCATGCGCGGGCATCTCCGGAGCCAGGTGAGTCTCGGCCCCAGACGCTTCGCGCCTGAATTCCGCGATCTCGGGTGCCGCGGCTGGGCTGGAAGCGTGAGCCTGCTCTTCAGCTTCCACCACGTACTCATGCTGCTCGTGGAGTGGTTCGGCAATGTCCGATGCAAAAATCGGCTCATCTTCCGGGAAGTTCGCAACGATCGATGGCGGCGCCGCCTGCTCTTCGCTGGAGGCAGGTTCCGGCAAAGCCGGACTCAGGCGCTGGTACTTCGAGATGGATTCGCCGGGCAGCAGGATCGGTTGATATCCCGGGGGCGGACCGTAATCGTAATCGCCGCCGCCGCGAGCAGGCGGTGCCGGTCGCTGCACCCGTGACTCCGAGCTGCGTCCGAAACGATCGCGGCGATTGAACCGGTCATTCCTCGGTTCGGTCCGCGATTCGCTGCCGACTTCTTCGCCCGCGTCACTGCGGACTTCTGCACGTGGCTCGATGCCACGCGGTTCGCTGCGCAGCTCGCCACGCTCCGGACGCTCGCCGCGCCGTCCGCGACGACGGCGCCGTCCGCGAAAATCGCGCGCTCCGCCGGAGGCATTGACTCGCACTTCGGCGGCCGATCCGTCCTGATCTTCGCCTTCGGCCGCGCCGCCTCCCGTTTCGCCGAGCGGGCTTTCGATCGCCGGTCCACCCGCCTCCAATCCGATGCGCGGGGGACGCGTTTCCACCACTGGACGATTCGCCGGTATTTCTTCATCCAGGTCTTCGTCCTGCTGTTCGAGATCCATGAAATCGGAGACGTAGAGAAACGCGTCGCGTTCCAGCCCAATATCCACGAAAGCAGACTGCATGCCGGGCAGCACGCGCGTCACCCGGCCCTTGTAGATCGAGCCGGCCAGGGTGTATTCGTTTTCTCGTTCGAGGTAAATTTCGGCGAGCTGATCGTCTTCCGTTATCCCCACCTTGGTTTCATGGGGTGTGGTCGATACAAACAATTCCTTGTTCATTTCTACTCCGGTTTTCTTGACCGGACCAGAAGCGCAAGGCGGACTGACGGATCGATAGCGTTCAGCGCTGCTCCGGGTAGGAGCAGGCGCAGCCTCGGTATTGTTGCCGAGACCTACACTGCAGTGAATTGTGTTGACTCGTCTGCACTGATCGCGTTGAGCCTTGCGTCAGGTCTGTGGCCACACTCTCCGATTCCGCTGAAAGGGCCGTTCCCCGCCTGACCGGCTTCAATCCTGTCCGGCTTCGACTTCTGCCGGCATTCTGCCCTCCTTTTTCGCGAGGGCCTTCGTAATCTTTCCTAGCACTGAACTTTGGTACTAAATCCTGTTTCCTTGAGGAGGTGCCGGTTTCGTGGTGGAAAAGGGCACCCTGATCTCTGCCGACCGTCTCAGTTCACGAAACGGCGCATCCGGACGTTCATAACGATCCCCAGCGCCAAGAACATGAAAAGAACGGAAGACCCGCCGTAACTCATCAGCGGCAGAGGTATTCCCGTGACCGGCATAAAACCGACCACCATGCCGACGTTGACCAGAATGTGAAAGCTAAGCACAGCCACCACACCCATCACCAGAAATGCCCCGGCGCGGTCGGGCGCCGTTTGTGCATTCTGGGTCAACCGCATCAGCACAATGAAGTATAACAGCAGGACCGCCAGAGCTCCTACAAAGCCGTGTTCCTCGGCAAAGGCGGCGAAAATAAAATCGGTCTGCGGCACCGGAAGATAGGCCAGATGGGTCTGCGAGCCCTCGCTGCTGCCAAAAATACCGCCCGAGCCCACCGCAATCAGAGACTGATTCACCTGATATCCGGAGCCCTGGCGATCCGCATCCGGGTTCATAAAACTCGTCAAGCGCTGCTTTTGAAATGGTTTCAGCACTTTAATCCAAGCCACGGGAACCAGCAGGCCCATAATCATAAGCACAATAAGCGCCTGTTTCAGGCGCAGGCCGCCGAGAAACAACCCCATGATGGCCACTGGCAGATACGTCAGAGCCGTCCCCAGATCGGGCTGCGCCAACACCAGCAGCATGGGGAAACCCACGATCGCTCCCGCTTTCAGAAAGTCCGGCCACGACAGTTCCCGCTCATGCAGGTCGGCGAAATACTTGGCCACGGCGAGAATCAGAATCAACTTCACCCATTCCGACGGCTGAAAATGGCCGTTTCCCGGTATTCGGATCCAGCGTCGCGCGCCCAGATATTTCTGCCCGAAAAGAATGACGGAGATCAGCGAGGCCAGCGAGATGATATACATCCAGTGGACTTGTTCGAGCAAGGCTTGATAGTTGAGGAGGCTGACCAGAAACATGGCGCCGACACCGGCAACAATCCAGTAGATTTGCTTGATGTGGGAGCCGGCAAATTTCGTGTGCTCGGTCGCGCTGTGTATCTGCAGCACACCGAGGCTGCAGATCAGCAGCACGAAGCCCAGCAATAACCAGTCGAAGTCTCGATAGGAAACGTAGCGCGACATGGATTCAGTCGCCCACCTCGGAACACGTTGGAGGGTACTCCGTGAAGAAACTCAGCCGCCAGCGACCCTCGACGTCGGCCACCTGAAACCCAGTGCACGCGTGCGCCGCAGTCTTTCCCCTCACGCCGCCAGCTCGCGCGAAACCGTCACCCGTACCCGGCCCAGTTTGACTGCGCCACTGTCCAACCTGACAAATATATCCGCCAGCAACGTGCCCGAGGAACCAACCCTCGTGCCGGAAACAGAATCTCCCGCGAGCAAAACGGATGGTGTCATTGGTTCGGATCGTTCCCGCATTTCTGAATTTCAGTTATAGTAAGCGGTCGACCAGTGCCGGTCAATGCGTTTGTTCGCCGCGGTGCACTCCGGAGTCACCCTTTCCCGGCGCCACAGCAGGAAGCGTGTCCGCCGCAGGCGAAGCGAAAACCTCATTTCAGGGCAGGAGGTGGCTCATCGCTGCGCGCGTTAGGCGTCGAGGAGAGCCCGCCGAGTCCGACGAGGAACCTTGCGTTGTCGATTACGTGCCAGACCTCAACGCATTTGCCCCGTTCGAACAAATGAAGCAATACGCCTGGAGCGACGATGAATTTCCCGGTCGCCGCATACCCCAGGTACTCCCCGGTGTGGGTACCATAGAAGGTATAGCGGTGCGCCACTTTCTCGCCGTCACCGAAAATATCCTGGCTGTCGATTCTTAGGTTGGGGAAACCCTGCAAGAGTTGATGGAAATGCTCGCGCAATCCGGCGATGCCGCGCCGAATATTCCCAAAACCGTGATGCAGCACACCTCCGTCATACAGCTCCAGATAGGCTTCGAGATTTTTCGCCGAAAAGCGCTGGGCTGCAAGTTGAACGGCCTTGATGTTTTCTTCTCTGGGCATCTTGCGCTCCCTGGTCTGCGACTTTGGCCAGCTTGGCGACATTTAAAATCCCGTTCCAGGTCAAAGTCAATCCGGAAGGTATCTCCTCTTATCCGGTTGCGCCTTGGGACCGTAAGGAAAATTCCCCCGGCCAAGCCAGGACGGGCACGGCCCTTTGTCCGGTAGCCGGGTTCGGTCAGGTCGCGGTTTCGTGAGACAACGGCTCTCGGAAAATGGTTTGCTTTGAGGAGTGAACTTCGAAAGTGACCCGCTCAGGGCTTCGCCAGTAGCATGTCGCCATCCACGCCTGCGATCACCAGGTTCTGCCAGCGATTCGATTCCTGGTGTCCGGAGATCTTCAGTCTTAGATAGTTGTCGGTCAGCGCCTCGGTGAAACCTTCTCCACCTGCTTGCAGGGTGATCGCCGGGACCGTGGTCCCGATCAGCGTCCGCATAAAGGCCGCCTTTTTTTGGGCAGCAAGATCGCGCAGCACGCGGTTTCTCTCGCGAGCAACCGCAACCTTAACCCGCCCGACCTGTTCCGCCGCCGGGGTGCCCGGGCGGGCGGAATAGGTAAAAACGTGCAGATAGGTAAACGGCAGCTCCTCGATCATGCGCCGCGTCTCGTCAAACTCCGCCTCGGACTCGCCGGGAAACCCCACCATCACATCGGCACCGATCGCCGCGGTCGGCATGGCCGACCGAATCTTCAGAATCTTTTCCCGATAATGCCAGGGGCGGTAGCGGCGATGCATGCGCCGCAAAACCGCATCGCTGCCCGATTGCATGGGTACGTGCGCATGTTTGGCGACGCGTGGTGACGTGGCCACCAGGTCGATCAGCGCCTCGCTCCAATCCATAGGCTCAACGGAACTGATCCGCAGTTTCTCCAGAGAAGTCCGCTCGAGAATCGATTGAATCAAATCCACCAGCCGTTGATCGTCCCTCGGCGGTCGCTCGAAAACCTCTTCGCTGAGCGCCCCTGGCCGATCCACCACCATCGAGCGACGCCCTCCGATTAGGTCTGTTCCCCACCGTCCCAAATTAATTCCCGAAATCACCACCTCGCGATAGCCGGCGTCAACCAGGGTGCGCACCTCCGCGATGACACGGTTGACTGGCAGCGAACGGCTCTGTCCACGAACGTACGGAATCACGCAGAACGAGCAGCGGTTATCACACCCGTCCTGCACCTTCAGGTTTGGCCGCGTCCGCTCGTTGGCTCGGTCAAATACCGGGGCGGCCAGCAGTTCGGTATGGGCGAAAATATCCCCCACCACGACGTTGCCTGGGCGATTTGCGGCTTCGACTTCTTTCGCAAGAGGCGGGGTTTGTTTTTGTGCCAGTGTTAATCGCGCTACCGGCACGAAAGCGGAGCTGGCGGAGGAACCAGTGGCGTCTGCTTCAGGCGAAGAAGAAGAACAAGTTGCAATCTCTGCGGCCTGGTGCTTGTGTGAATTGCCCACGACCCAGGTCACACCCGGCAACGCCGCCAGTTCTTCGGGCGCGCGCTGCGCATAGCAGCCCGTCACCAGGATGCGGCAATCGGGATTAAGCCGCTGCAGCCGCCGGATCGAAGCGCGCGCATCCTTGTCCGCGCTCTCGGTGACGGTGCAGGTATTCAGCACCACGATCTCGGCATCGCGAGCGGCTGGCGCCCGCTCCAGGCCGCGATCCAGAAACTGACGTTCGAGAGCAGCCCCGTCCGCCTGGGTAGCGCGGCAGCCAAAATTTTCTATGTAGAAGCGAGCCACGACCCTATACTAAACGAGTACAGGCTGCGGTCGAAGCTCTCTGCAGTCGCCAACTCGACACGTTCCGAGTGATTCGCGGGCCCTCGAAACTGATTTGTACTGCGGGGTGCGCCATGAAACGCCGTATTTTGCTCGTGGACGACGATCTCGCCGTCCTTCTGACCCTCAAAGCTGTGCTCGAACTCCAGGGATTTGAAGTCGATACCGCCGCCAGTTCCGCGGAGGCCTTGGCGCGCATGGGTTCCGGAGTCTATCAGATGGTCATCAGCGATTTGCGCATGGAAACCGAAGAGGCCGGGCTGGAGGTGATCCGGGCGGCTCGCCGTCAGGCGTACAATCCCGCGACCGCTCTACTGACCGCTTTTCCACCGACCGAAAAACGTGCGGGCCAGAGCTTCGAAGACGGCGAAGATTGGGCCGGAGAAAATTCCAACTCGTTGCTCATCAAACCAATCGGCACCCGGGATCTTCTGCGGCAGGTCGAAGCCCTCCTCATCCAGCACGCCGACCGGCAGCTCCACCAGCGCAACAGCAAAGCGCAACCGCCGGACCGCCGCGCGGGATGAGCGCTCCCGCTACCGCGTTCCTCCCCGGACTACCGCATCATCAGGCGCTTGCCGCCTGACGCCCGTGTTGAAAACACTCGCGGCACAGCACCGGCCTTCCTTGCGTCGGACGGAAAGGCACCGTCGTCTCTTTCCCGCACTGCGAACAGTTCGTCCGGGTCTCGGTTTTGGCGTGTGAGTGCCCCCGAGGAGATCCATGAGACGACGCGGCTCCTACTACGGCCACCCGTTTACTCTTGCAGTTCTTACAACGCTTGGGTTCGTTCTTGAATTGCTTGTCGTGGAAGAATAGCTGTTCGCCCGCTGTGAACACAAAATCCGTGCCACAATCGATGCACTTTAAAACCTTATCCTGGTATTCCATTGGAGAGGCGCTCCCAGCGCGTCCCTGCTCAGCACGGGGGACCCGAATAGGGAAGGATCCGGTTCACAACGTGGGCAGGAGAATTACATCCCCCTCATCATGCTAACCCCTGGACTCGGCCCGCCGCGCGGTGTGCACCGCGTGGTTATTGATTCCATCGCTAGAAAGTAACGACGACCTTCACCCACCAAATGTTCGAACCACTTTGCAATCCCCGATTCGAATCGTGCTTCGTCTCCAACCAACTTCGGCATTGCGAAGAGCGGGCCGTTCCCTACCCGGAAACGGCCCCTATCTTCATTTGAGGTGCTTAGTCCTGCTCCTTGCGTGCTTTCTTGCGGCTGCGCTTGCGAGCCAGCGCTTCTTTTACGCGCTTTCTCTCGCCGGGCTTGAGGTAAAAAGAGTGACGTTTCACTTCCTTGATAATGTCCTCGGTTTGTACCTTCCGCTTGAACCGTCGCAATGCGTTTTCGAGGGATTCCCCCTCCTGAAGTCGAACTTCCGCCAACGAACGACACCCCCCTACTCGTCCCAACTGGACTTGTTAGTTATGGCAAGCAATGTACCCGTAAGTCAAGCAGAATGTGCAGAACTCTTCACTTATTTCAGCGAATTCAGCCGCGTCGACATCTGCATCGCCCGCGCGGACAAACGCCCGTCGGCTTCATGCCGACTTGTAGGTTGCTGATAATACGAAGGATATTGCACGTCCGGTTGGGCGTACCCAATGAAGCTGCATTGCCCGATCTGGTCGTTGCCTCTGTCGGAGTACTTGAGCTCTGATCACGCTTCAGTTCAAAGCCCCACCGGATTAGCGGTAACCTATCGGCGGCCTTCCAATCGTAACCATTGCTTCCGACCGCGTCGCACCTGATGATCGCAGGCTTTCCGCGGGCTTCCCGCAATATGTGCAACTGTTTTCACTTGACTACCAACTCGACCTCTGCAAACGATTGATCCTTATGTGCAATCAATTTGGACACCGCATTGCATTTCAGCTATGCATCGGTCGATCCCCTCACCGAAACGTGAACCGGACGGAGTAAGTCGGAAAGTAACTTCAGTAACCAGAGGAGATTCGAACCATGAAAAACCGCAAACGGAATCAGAAAGGCTTTTCACTCATCGAGTTACTCATCGTGGTCGCGATCATCCTGATCATTGCCGCCATCGCGATCCCGAACTTGCTACAAGCCCGCGTCGCTGCCAATGAAGCCTCCGCCGTCGCCTCGCTGCGCACCATCAACACCGCGGAAATCAGCTATAACAGCAGCTTTCCGACGGTAGGCTTTGCGCCTACGCTCGCCAACCTCGGCGGCACCAGTTGCGATACGCCCGATCAGAACAACGCCTGCCTGATCGACAGCCTGCTCGCCTCGGGCAACAAAAGCGGGTACAGCTTCAACTCCACCGGCATCGGATCCAACCCGACTGGCGGATATTTTTCTGTCGGAATGCCCCTCTCGGGTAACGGCAACCGCAGCTTCTGTTCGACCGAAGACGGCACCATTCATTACGATCCAACCGGGTCGTCCATTCCCGACCACGACTCCTGCATCGCGCTCACACCGCTGCAGTAGAAACCCTTCGTCCGAGCCGCTAGGGATGTGGTGGCAAAGTTTCCACAGCCGCCACATCTTTTTTCCCCGCTGATCTCACGCCGCTTTGACGTGAGTCAGTCTTCGGGCTCCGATCAATGTGCTGGAGCAGCCGTGGGGGGCTGACTTGCCGGAGCCGCGGGCGTCACGCCAAAGTTCACTTTCGGGGCCTCCCGCGAAGCCTCGGTAGCCTGGAAGTACGCCGGGTTCTGTTTGAATCCTGCAAAACCTGCAAACAAGCTGGCCGGGAATTGCAACACATAGGTGTTGTAATCCTGCAACGTGTCGTTATATCGTTTGCGCTCGACCGCGATACGGTTTTCCGTTCCCGCCAGCTCATCCTGCAAGCGCATGAAATTCTGATTCGACTTCAGGGTGGGATAATTCTCCACCACCACCAGCAGTCGCCCCAGCGCGCCATCCAGCTGTCCGTTCGCGGCAATCTTATCGGACGGCGTCTGCGCCGAAAGCAGCGCCGACCGCGCCTTGGCGATGTCGCCGAAAACGGTGACCTCCTGCTGCGCATATCCCTTTACCGTCTCCACCAGGTTGGGGATCAAATCCGCGCGCCGCTGCAGCACGATATCCACCTGGGACCAGGCCGACTTCACTGCCTGATCCTTTGCCACCAGACTATTTTTCACTCCCACGTACTGTCCAAACAAAGCCAGCACAATCAGGACCAGCACCACCACGACGATCCATGCCTTGCCCATATCACTCTCCCGAGCACAGAATTTATCTTTCCAGAATATCCCAGGGCGCTGGCGGCGCGGTTTCAGCTTCGCCAGACGCGCGAGCCTGCATCTTACGCGGCCGGGTCCAGCAACCTGTCTACTGCCGCCGTCACCTCACCCACCAGTTTCAGATAACGCGCAAACAAATCATCTACCTCGAGGCGCCGCATTTCCTTCGGATCTTTATTCTCTCGAATATCGAGGAGTTGCCCAAATACCGTGCTGTCGATACCCAGTTTGGCGCCGAGGACGGCAGCGGCTTCCCGCTTCGACCCCGCACCTGCGTCGCCGAGGGCAATCAGCGCATGCCGGAACAGCGTGCCAAACGCCGAGAGAGACCGCAGCAACAGCTCCCACTTCGCCTCCGCGTTCCGTGCTGCTACCAGCAGACGCTGCCGAAGCAGAATCGTCTTCTCCCGCAACTCATACTCCAGTTGCGCGCGATGCAACCGCATCGGAATCTCCAGGGTCTTCAGGATGTCTTCTCCCCAAACCAGACGGTGCTTCCGCCGCATGTCCAGAAATTCGATGGAGAACACATCCGCGGAACGCCGCATTTCTTCTGCGCTCATCAACAGGGGCGGATGATGCTTCTGCTTGCCCCACCATTCGATCGCGGGAGCGAGCGCCGCGAGCGCGGGAAAAGACGTTTCGCCTAGCACGCACAGCAAATTCACGTCCGAGTGATCGGCGACATAATCTCCCGCCGCCGCCGAGCCATAAAGAATCACGGCGATGAGATTTGTTCCCGCCGCCGACCGCAGCCTTTCCACAAACTCGCCAATCAGTTTTTCCGGAACCATTGCAAACCTCTCAGTCTCTGGCCGGCTAAGCGGCGGACGTCTCGTCCGTCAAAGTCGAGCGAGCCCCAAGCGACGGAACTTCCCAGCCATGTCGCTACCAACTTCCACCCGCCCCGCCACCGCCCGTGCTCCCCCCGCCAAACCCGCCGAATCCGCCCCCTCCAAGTCCCCCGCCGCCACCAAACCCGCCACCGCCAAAACCACCGCGGCCGCCACCCATGTTGCTAAACAGCATCGACCACAATAGCCCCGACAGAAATCCCGATCCGGCGCCCCCGCCGGATCCACCGCCCCGAAACAGCGCCCGCAAAAGCGGAAGCACAATAAAAATGATGACGAGGATAATAACGATCGGCGAGATTCCCCCGTTCGGCCGCGTCCGGCGAGGTGCGGCCAGTTGCGGCTGGTTATCAAGCGTGACGCCCGCATCCTGCGCAATCACCGCGGCCACACGCGCCGTCATCAGCGTGACGGCACCGGCATAATTTCCGCTGCGGAGCACGGGGACCATTTCCCGACCGAAATCGCCCACTTTCCCATCGGGAAGAATCGGCTCCAGGCCGTAGCCCACCGAAGTCCAATACTTGTGATCGTTGGTTGCCACCAGGATCAGCACGCCGCGATCCTTCCCTTTCTGCCCAATCCCAAATTTCTGATAGAGCGCAACTGCGTAACTCACCGGGTCCTGTCCATCCAACGATTTCACCGTAACCACCGCAATCTGTGCCTGCGCCTTCTCCTCCACCTGATGGCAAAGATCGTTCAACCGTGCCTGCGTGCCCGCATCCAGAACCCCGGCAAAATCATTGACATAGTTCGTGGCCCGCAGGGAGGCGATAGGCTCAGCCGCCGCCCCCAGCACGATCCACGACAACAGAACGCAATGGATCGCCGATTCTCTCGCCCACTTCTTCATTCCGGGGAATTGTACAGGAGGGCAAGCCGCCGCCGGTCGTGGCTCCGGACAGGTCGCGGTTCACAGTTGCGATCCTGGCGCACGCGATGCCGCCAGACGGCGGGTTGGGCCCACTGTGAGTGAGTAGGGAGTTGTATAATCCCTGGCAAGGGAGGTTCCTATGTTCTCTCTTCGCCTTCTGGTTCTCTCCTGGCTGATTTGGCTTTCCGTCGCGCCGGTTGCGGCCCAGTCCGCGCCCAACCAGACCCCGGCTTCTCCTCGAACTCTTCCGACACTGCCTCAAAATGTGCGATCCGGCGATCGCCTTGGTCAGTTCCGCCTGACGCTTCCGATCGAACGGCTCGCGCTCGCACCCGAGGCGCCCGGCACCGTCCGCGCCGATCCCTACGAGGCCCCCTTGGCTCCTCCATCGACGCCTCGTCCGCACCCCGCTTCTCCGTTGGAAATGAGTCTGCGCACCCGCACAATGGTGGAGACGGATACGGAATGTTTCGCCATTCGAAGCTATCGCGTTACGCGTGACGACCCGCAATCCGACGCGACCAGACCAGCTGGCTATTCCGAATGCCAGGCTGCGAATCGTTATCAGGTGAAGTCCGCAGCGGATTTGCGGGAGGTCGCGCCTCGCTGACGGAACCGCCAGGAGGCCCTGGACCGCTCCCGCGGGACCGCGAATCGTGCCCGGTGCGGCGGAAAGCCCATTGTTTGAGATGGTGCCGCGAGGCGCGATTGGGCCCCTGCAGTCGGGCTGAGAGCACGATCGTTCACGCGTCTTCTACGATGCCCTCATCTTCCCATTGATGCCCGCACGAGTCGCAGGTCCATTGAAATTTGGACAGAGGCTGACCTGCCGTCTCGCTCGACAACCCGGAAGGCTCGGCGATCAAACGGTCGAAGACGATTTCGGTGGAATTGTACTTGGGACACCGAACCGGGAGCTCGGCCAATGCTTCTTCCTGTTTCGGAGTCGGATCGTCCACCGAAGCGTAATTCATGAGCGCTTGCCGCGCCCAGGGTAGACCGACCTGCATGATCCGGACGCTGACGCCATTGACGAAATTCGAACTCACCGCGTCCGCAGCGGTCGCTCCCTCGGCCCCCATAATGAACAGTATTCCCGCGGTTTCCAGCAGGTTCTGCACCTGGAGCGCATCGGTCAAACTCCAGACCGTGCAGAGCTCGACCAGTTTCCGGTCTTCGTCGTAGGAGGAATCGCCGTCGCCGGGAGGCTCGGCCGGCCGCTCGCGGATCGGCGCGGGTGGCAAATCGTCGGGCACCGGCTTCCAACCGCGTCGAGAGATTTCGGCCGCCAGCGCCGGCTGAGCAACGTTGGTTAACTCAGAATTTTGTCGCGCGAGGATTTGCAGTTCGCCGTCGCTCATCTGTCGATAGCGCTCGGTGAGGTGCAGCCATTGCGCTGCCGCATGCGGGGCTTCCCTAGGGGTAAGTCCGGGTTTACGGTTTCCACTTGTTTAGAAACGCGATCACGTCATCGGGATCGAGCGAGCGAGCCGCCTCCCATTCGCCATTTTGCTGCGAGTAGACGACGTTGCCTTCCGGGCCGAGAACCGCCAGCACCGGCACGCCCTTGTTCAGCGGAGTCTTGTACTTCGCTGCCACATCATTGTTCTTCTTGCCGTCGTCGCCAATGTCGACATGCACAACCTGAAAATTCTTCTTCAGCAAAGAAGCGACATCGGTCTGGTGAAATGCCTGGTCGAGCACATGGCAGTCATAGCACCAGTTCGCGCCAAAGACCAGGATCACATGCTGCCGCTCGTGCTTCGCCCGAGCCAGGGCTTCGGCGATTTCGACTCGCGCATCCGCATCCTTGTCGTAGAGATTGGGATTCGGTTGTAGTGCCGGAGGCATCTTGACCACATCGGAATGCGCTGCGACCACGATGCGCCAGCCTCCACTCTGCTTCTGCCAGGCCTGCTGCTCGTTGACGTAGCGGGTTCGCGGACCCTCCGCGGTTTGCGTCTTCATGGAAATCGCGAGGGAGACAACATGGAGCCCGCCGTCGTCCCGTTCTTTGAGGGTGTTGACTTCGAAGCCAGTCATGCCCGAAGCCACGAGCTTTTCCCAGAAATCGGTCTCCGGAGCGATGTCAGGCAGCGGGTTCTGGCCTTTGGCCGCAAACGCCGCGGGCGGATCGGTCGAGTACAAGCTCTTGAGCGAAGCGATGTCCGCCGCGGTCAACGAGGCTTTCCATTTTTCAATGCCCTCGAAGGCAGCCGAAGGTGTCTGCGCCACCGACCAAGCCGCAGAAAGAACAATTGCGAGAGCAGGTACGAGGGTGAAGGGCCCGCGCGCGGGCATAATAGAACCTCGCCGGGATTATAAAGGACTCGTCGAGACTCACGTGCGTTTCGACACCCGTTTCCGCTTCTTCGTCAGCTTCACCTTTGCATTCCGCTCCACCCGATTCGTCCATGCCGTACGCAGAGCGCCCGTCAGCACGTCTTCGCTCGCCTGCGCCAGGCGAATGTGGGTCATGCCGGTGCGTCCCCACGCTCCATGGACCGGCAGGAAAAGCGTCGGCAATTCGTGCACAAATTCCGCCTGCTGGTCGGGCGTCAGCTTCAGGTTGCCATAGCCCTGCTCAACCGAGGCGAGCGTCGCGAAAATTGCCCCGCCGACCCGGAAGTCCACCGCGCCCATGTGCGAGCCTTCCTTCGCTCCTTCGAAACTCAAAGCAATCCGTCTGAAGTCTGCCGCTTTCATCGTAAGTCGCTCTCCTGCAACACTATGCACCAAATCAATCTTAGCGGATTCTTGCCGCAATCGCCCTCCGGCGGGTGGCGCCCACGGCCAGCGGAACCTTCGTAATGTGCAGTTAGGAAACACTGGGCCGATGAAGATAGAAGGAAGAGCAGGTCTAACCCGACCGGCCAAGACGGAATCGATGTTGTCTCGACCCCAAATCAGGACCACGACAATACTCGTGGTTTGTCTCCTGCTCGGCGCGCCGCTGTATGCCGCCGACAGGCCGATCACCGTTGGTCTGGTATTTGACGGACTGACTCAGGCCGAACGCGAACCGTTGCAAGCCTATCTGACGAGAGAAATGGGGCGGCCGGTAAGTCTGGTGGCTCCTGATCTCTACAGCGTGACGGTTGCGCATCTGGCAGACGGCTCTTTCGATTTTGCCTGCCTGGGCGGGCTGATGTACATTCGCGCCCACGCCCAGCACGGAGTCATTCCCCTGGTGCAGCGGACCGACGATCTGCTATTTCATTCGGTCTTCATCACTGCCACGAACTCATCCATCCATTCGCTCCAGGACCTGAACGGAAAGCAGTTTGCCTTTGGCGACGTCAATTCGGCGAGCGCTCATCTGATTCCGTATCGCGAACTCAAGCGGGCCCGAATTGATCCCGAAACCGACCTCAAGGCTCGCTTCAGCGGCAGCCATGTCGCGACCGCAGCCCTGGTGGAAAGCGGAATGGCAGACGCCGGAGCTCTCGATGAAAGCGTTTTTCGATCGCTGCTCGGCAGCGGAAAGCTGAACCGCAACAGAGTCCGCGTATTTTATACCTCCAAACCATTCATCGATTACGTATACGTGGCGCGCAGGGATGTCCCCGAGGCCGAGCGCCAGCGCTTTGCCCACGCCCTGCTGGCACTACAGGAAGGCAAGGACGACGCCGTTCTCAGGATTCTCCGTGCCACGCAGTTTGTCGCCGCCAACGATCAGGAATACAACCTGTTGCGACAGGTTGCCCACGAACTGAAGATGTTCTAATCCCGCTGTTCTCCCGATCTTGCTGAGGTTCCGAAATTCCTCGAACGCTTTCGTGCTCTACGGCGGTCATGGTATGTTGACGTCTCATAGGTTCCCGTGCCGAGGCGCATGCAATAAGGCCATGATCCGTCCCTACAAAGGCGTCACACCGCAGTTTCCCGAAACCTGCTACATTGACGACTCTGCCCAGCTGATCGGCGATGTGGTTGTGGGCGAGCACTCCAGCGTCTGGATGAACGCAGTTCTGCGCGGCGACGTCCACCAGATCCGCGTCGGCCACTACAGCAACATCCAGGACAACTGTGTCCTCCACGGCATGAAGGATCAGTACGGCGTTTATTTGGGCGACTATGTCAGCGTGGGCCACAACGCCATCCTGCATGGATGCAAGATTGAGGCCCGCTGCCTGATCGGCATGGGCTCAATCATCCTGAATGGCACCGTGATTGGGAGCGGTTCGATTATCGCCGCCGGAACCCTGCTCCCCGAGAAAACGATCGTCGAGCCGAATTCCCTGTGGATGGGCTCGCCCGGAAAATTCCGCCGCCACCTGGAAGAAAAAGACCAGGAAATGATCCTTCGCTACGCCGAGAATTATCTGGGATACAAGAAGTCGTACTTGCTGGAACGAAAAGGTCCGTAGCGATCATGGCTCCCGGAACCACGAACCGTCACCGTTCGTTTCGTGGACTCTCGCACTGACGTCCGGAACCGGATCGCCCGCCAGCGCAAACCATGTCGGCGTCGATCGAGCGCTTTAGATAGGGGAAGCAAAAATTACCAATCCTTCACCCGATCCTTATAACTTGATGCCGCTCCCAGTCCGTTCATCGCCGCGCCCCCGCCCAGAAGGGCCCATCCCATATGGTCGTGGCGGCGCCGATGCAGACAATAGGCGGTGGCGATCTCGGCCCCAAACAACGCCGCCGTCGCCGGGATCTGCACTCGAGCGGTCCGGACAAACGGACGTGCCAGGGGATTGAATTCCTCGCCACCGCCGTCCATATTCCGCCGCGTGAAATAGCTGTCCGCCGCCTTGGCCGCGCCGTCGAGCGCGGTCAGCGCAATCGTCGATCGTGTCCAAAAACGCACCGCGCCCACATTTCCGCCCATGCCGGCAGCAGGCACCGACACAAAGTGGTCCGCCGCTTGCGCCGAAGCCGCGGCGGCCGTAGCCGCCAGCGCCAGTATCAAGATGAAGATCTTCATCGGCAACCCAGCCCTCCCAACGACTATCGGAAAAGGCTCGTGCTTCCTGATTCCCAAACCCGGTTTAGGGAACCGAAGTAACAGCGGCTTGGTGATTTCCGGAAGAGCTGGATTTTTGGGTTTTATATTGCCCGGCCCGCCGCTTGGGTGGCGGCTGTGTGGGGTCGTGGGGTGAGGCCGGGCAATTCTTTGCTTCTACTCAGGATTGCAATTGCCACTTTTATACCAAACTCACCCTTTTTCTCTTTGTGACAACGATCACCATTGTGTGTGATCACACTCCATTGGGGCGTGACCTAGATCACCGCCAAGACGGACATCACTGGCTAAGGTAGCAGATGAAGCGACTTCAGATCCCTCTCAGGAGAAGCAATCATGGCTTATGTAATCACCGATCAATGCATCAAAGACGAGCTTTGTGTAGACGTTTGTCCCACCGACTGCATTCACCCCAAGAAAGACGAGCCCCAGTTTGAGGCGGCGACGCAGCTGTATGTTGATCCAGCGGGCTGCATCGATTGCGGCGCCTGCGTCCCGGCTTGCACCTCCGATTCGATCTTCGCCGCAGAAGATCTCCCCGAGGAAAAGAAAGAGTACCTGGAAAAGAACGCGGCGCACTTCGCCTAACCTACGTCGAGCTTTCGATTCTCGAGCATGCCCCGCCCCGGCTCCGCTTGGGCGGTTTTTTATGTGGGATTCGTTGTTGGTCCTCAGTAACTCCCTCGCCCGTCGGTTCGCCTCGCCGTGGCCGAGAATCTGCGTTTCGAGCGGAGCTCGCATGACTGGCACAGAATTCGAGGACCGGAGCTCGACACCGATCCAATTCCTGAACCACCAACTGGGCCGCCGCCGGCTGTCTGATCGCGTCTGGATCTGGCGCCTGCCGTGATTGCTGCAGCGCAACTGGTACGGATGGCCGGGACTGGTCGAGCGTGAGGAACCACAATCGTATCAACACGCAAGAATTGACATCGTCTGGGTTGGCGACGCTGACCATTCCTGATTCATGAGTACCTGTGAAGAGGCCAGTGTAGCGTCCCGGCGCCCGAAGTTGTCCGGGGCACGGGGGAGAATTCCTTTCTCCGCATTTTGAAACTTTCTGTCAGCTCCCATCTCTCATTCGAAATGTGACCGCCACGAACGCACGCCGGGCCGCCGCATTTTGACGGCTCTTGCGCGGGTGCGCGCTCGCAAATTTGTCGAAAGAGGATGTAGGCAATGACTCGAACTGCGCGTTTCCTGTTGTCCGCCGTTTTGTTGGTTTCAACCGCACTGCCAGCCCTCAGCCAAACTCAAACCAATGCCGCCGGTGCCGTATTCGTCATGACCAATGCCGCCAGCAGGAACGAGATTATCGCCTATCGCCGCAATGGCAGCGGCTCGCTCGAGCAAGGCAGCAGCTTCTTGACCGGAGGCCGGGGCAGCGGCGGGATCACGGACCCTCTGGCATCACAGGGCTCTCTCACCCTCAGCCAAGATCACTCTCTGCTCTTTGCAGTCAATGCCGGCAGCGGTGATATCTCCGTGTTTCAGGTGCAGGAGGCCAATCTGACCCTTGTCGACAGGGTGCCTTCCGGCGGCGCGGCACCCGTGGCCGTGGCGCAATGGGGACGCCTGGTCTATGTGGTCAATGAGGGTGCCGCAAGCAGCGTAGCCGGCTTCGATCTCGGGGCGAATGGAAAGCTAAAACCGATTGCCGGCTCCGTCACTTTTCTTTCCACCGGCAATTCGGGAGCTTCGTCACTCTCGTTTAGTCCCGACGGCCAGTTCCTCCTGGTAACCGAGAAACTAACCAACAGCATCGACGCCTTTCACGTGCAGATCAACGGCACGCTCGCTCCGATCAAGGTCAACCCGAGCGCCGTCCCTGGCGTGTTTTCAGTATTATTCGCGCCGAACGGTGCCGCGCTGGCAGTCGCCACGGGCCCCACGGGGGGTAGCAACGCATCGGCAATCTCCTCCTACTCCGTTCTTGCGAATGGGACCCTCTCCCCGATCAGCGCCAGCCTCCCGACCCTGGGAGCGGCCACCTGCTGGAGTGCAGTCACTGCCGATGGCCGATTCGTTTACACCTCGAACGCCGGCACGTTCACGATTTCCGGATTCGCGATCGCTGCCGGCGGATCGCTGACGCCGATCGCGGACACTGTGGTCGGAACCAACCCGGCGGGCAGCTCCAACCTCGATCTTGCGATCAGCTCGGACAGCAAGTTTCTTTACACATTGAATTCCGGCACAGGCACAATCAGCCTCTTCGGAATCAACGCAGACGGCACGCTGAACGGCCTCGGAGACGCCGACGGTCTGTCGGCAGACGCCGGTTTTAACGGCATCGCAGCCTTCTAGAATCGTCGCGCCCACGCCCCACTTCGCGCATTTCACGAAGTGGGGCTTTTCGCTGCATTTTCCGGCCATACTGTCCGAGATCGTCCCCTCCGAAGTCGCAACGCGCAAAGCCCTAGCGCAACGCCGAACCGTCGGGTTTGACATCGGAACGAGAACCGAGGACTGGGTGAACCAATCGCCACGCACCGCTTTCGTGCGCTCCCTTCTCCCGGGGGTCTGCGGCGGCGGCTTCCCGCTCGATCGTGGACAACTACGCCCTGTCTCACCTGTGAGGATTTTTCTTTCATTACCTTCGCGAAACAAAATCCCGATTCGACGTTAAACTATGGAAAGGCAAACCTGACACCCAGAAGCTAAGTCTTAAGCGAACAGCAGGCGAGGACTCGCGAACGATCGACGACGACCGGCCAACGACCAATGATCAAGTCTCCCCGAGGCACCCGTGACCTTCTCCCACCCGACACCGCGCTCTGGAACTTCGTCGAAGCCACCGTACGCGATGTCTTCCGGGCCTACAACTTTCATGAAATCCGCACCCCGATTTTCGAATCCACCGAACTCTTCGCCCGAGGTGTAGGCGAGGAAACCGACATCGTCAGCAAAGAAATGTTCACCTGGGAGGATCGAGGCCGCGCCGAAAGCGACAAGGGACAGTCCTTGACCCTCCGTCCCGAAAATACCGCCGGCGTCGTCCGCGCCTACATCGAGCACAAACTCTGGGACCGAGGCCTCAACAAACTCTTCTATATCGGGCCGCAATTCCGTCGCGAGCGCCCGCAAAAAGGCCGATTCCGCCAGTTCTATCAAATCGGAGCTGAAGTCATCGGCCCGGCCACGGCCGGCAGTCAGTCTCCGGTCCGAGACGCGGAAATCCTGGAACTCCTCGCCACTCTGCTCGACCGTGTGGGCATCACCAGATGGATGCTTGAACTGAACTCCGTAGGCTGCCCCGCGGATCGCGGAAGATTCAATGAAGCCCTCCGGCAAGCGCTCGCACCCGTGGTCGATCAGATGTGTGCCGACTGCCGGCGTCGCGCTGTGACCAATCCGCTAAGAGTGTTCGACTGCAAAGTTCCCGAGGATCAGCCGATCATCGAGACCCTGCCCACGATCAGCCAGTTCCTGGACGAAGCCTGCCATGCGCACTACGAGGAAGTCCAAAGCATCTTGCATACTGTGGGCGTGCCATTCCAAGAAAACCCGCGCCTGGTGCGAGGTTTGGATTATTACCAGAAAACGGCCTTTGAATTTACCCACGGAGCGCTGGGGGCGCAGAACGCGATCCTCGGCGGGGGGCGCTACGACGGACTCTCCGAAGCCCTGGGCGGCCCGGCGGCTCCCGGCATCGGCTTTGCCATCGGAGAAGATCGTCTGGTGCTTTCGCTCGCCGCAACGGCAGAATCGGTACTCCGCAAGCCTGATGTCTACATCGCTCCGCTCGGCGCCGGGATGAATCGCGAAGCCGCCCGCCTAGCACGTGAACTGCGCCGCCACGATTCAGCGGCTGGTCTGGTGGTCGAACTGGGCGACGAATCGTTTCGCTTGAAAAAGTCTTTCGAGGCCGCTGACAAAATGGGAGCTCGCTACCTGCTCATTGTCGGTGAGAACGAAGTGGCAGCCAATGCCTTCGCCCTCAAACACCTCGCGTCCGGCGAACAAGAGACGATCCCGCGGACAGAGCTGCCGCAACGGATTTTGCGCCCATAGCCGACGTTCGGGCTGGCCGTTATCCGCCCTCGCGAGGGACCTCGGCCGGCGCCAGGCTGCCTCAGGAGACGATTTTCTGCGGCCGCAGAAGTGAGAAGGGTTTTCCCGGCCCTGCCATCGATCGCATCATCATGGAATCCGTAAACCCCGTGTATGCGTCCGGGAATCCGGTTTCACAGCACCAGTCTGCAGCTCCGGCGAGGCTCTCCCCCCTTTTCCGGGAATGATGTCAAGGGAGCAAACTCTGGAGTTACTCGCTTCGGAAGCGGACGATCAAGAGGCGATCGGCGGCAAACAAAAAGGGACGGCATTTCGCTCGTCCCCCAGCTTGCTCCACTGACTGCGTTGGCATGGCGCCGTGTATCGTCGTTCCCTTCTGAAGCCATGACTTCGTCCGTAAAAATCCTGGGCTCCCTGCCGGCGGTCACTTCACCATCTTGAGAGACATGACGTGCACTTCGTTCTTGTCCTTATCAACATGCGCTGTCAGGGTCACGTGGTGCCCCTCGTGCCCTTTGACCGCATCGGGGTTGGCGATTGTCCAGCTCTTGCTATCACTGTCGTTCACAAACATCTTGCCGTCCTGGCTGATTTTGCCGGTGACCTTTGTCGCCTTCTTCGACATATCCGATTTCATGGTGTCGTTGCCCATTGTGTCCTGAGCCGAGGCCGCTCCGAAACACAGAAGGGCCGCCGCAAAGCAAATTGCCAATATTTTTTTCATCTGGTCTTCTCCTGAGTTGTGGGGAACTGCTGTCGCACAGTATATGCTCGTCGCTGCCGGCGCCAGTCATGAACTTTTTTCAACCAGGACGCATCGCCGACCAACCCGGTTCCTATTTTCAGCATCGCGCCGGTGCTTGCCGCCGGGGCTCCATTTATAATCACAGATTCAGCTCACAACCGTAATTTCCGCTGGATCATTCCAGCAAGACAAGGCGAAACCAGTGCTCGATTTCTTAGGCGACCTCAGACGGACTCATATGTGCGGAGCGCTTCGGCTCTCCGACTCGGGCAAGAAAGTTGTGCTCATGGGATGGGTGAACCGGCGGCGTGATTTGGGACAAATCATCTTCATCGATCTGCGCGACCGCACCGGCGTGACCCAGGTTGTGTTCAGCCACGAACTCAACCCAGCCGTGCATGAAAAGGCAGAAGCTCTGCGCAACGAGTTCGTCATCGCCGCCATCGGCACCGTGAAGGGTCGCGATGCTGACACCATCAATCCCAATATCCCGACCGGCGAAATCGAACTGGTGGTCGAGGAGTTGCGCATTCTGAACGTCTCGAAGGGGCTGCCGTTTCTGCCCTCGGACACCGTGCTCGCCAATGAAGAGATGCGTTTGAAGTATCGCTACATCGACCTGCGCCGCGATGCCATGCAGTTCAACATTGAGCTGCGGCACAAGGTGGCGCTCGCCATCCGCGACAATCTGGCCCAGCAGGGATTCTTTGAAATCGAAACGCCCTTCATGACCCGGTCTACCCCGGAGGGTGCGCGCGATTATCTCGTTCCCAGCCGCGTGCAGCCGGGAACATTCTACGCGTTGCCGCAATCACCTCAGCTTTTCAAACAGATATTGATGATCTCGGGCTTCGACAAATATTTTCAGATTGTCCGCTGCTTCCGCGATGAAGACTTGCGTGCAGACCGCCAGCCCGAATTCACCCAAATTGATCTGGAGATGAGCTATCCGCAGCCCGAGCGCGTTTGGGAAACGGTGGAGGGCTTTCTAACCGCCGCCTTCAAGGCCGCTGGCCACGAGATCAAAACGCCCTTTCCGCGCATGGACTATGATGACGCCATCCGCCGCTACGGCATCGACAAACCGGACCTGCGTTTGCCGGCGTTTACCGATGCGGGCAACTGCTTTGCCACCTCCGATCTGGAGGCGCTGGCCATCAGTAAAGACCTCCCCGTGATTGCCATCCGCATTCCGCACGTCGGCGAGCTTTCGCGCAAGGAACGCGACGACATCAAGCCGCTCTTTGTTTCGAAAGGCGGAGCGCGCGTATTCGAGGACTTCAAGCGCATCGAAAATAAACACCCCGAAGCGGCAGCAAAAGTTCGCACCAAGGCAGAAGCAGCGGTAGACGATCTTCTGGTGCTGGTGGTGGGCTCGGCGCAGTCGGGCGCACAAAACCCACATCCAGCAAGCAGACGTAAAGTCACGCCCGCAGAAATGGCCATCTATGCTTCGGCGGGACTGCTGCGTGTCGCCCTGGCGCAAAAATATTCTGACCGACACAAGCTCTTCCAAAAAGGCGACTATCGTTTCCTGTGGGTCACCAACTTCCCTATGTTCGAGTACGACGAAAAAGACCGGCGCTGGATGGCGGCCCACCATCCTTTCACCTCGCCGCACGATGAAGACATGGACAAACTGGAAACCGATCCTGCCATGGTGCGCGCGCTTGCCTACGACGTAGTGCTCAATGGCACCGAACTGGGTTCTGGCTCCATCCGTATTCACCGCCAGGATATTCAGAGCAGAATCTTCCACGCGTTGGGCATGACCGAAGAGGAAGCCCGCTCGCGTTTCGGCTTCTTCCTCGAGGCGCTGGAGTATGGCACTCCCCCGCACGGAGGCATTGCGCTCGGCCTGGATCGCATCGTCATGATCCTGGCAGGAGCGGATAGCCTGCGTGAAGTCATTCCCTTCCCCAAGACCGCCGCGGCCAAGGATCTCATGATGGAAGCTCCGACCCCGGTCGCAGAGAGCCAATTGCGGGAACTTGGAATCGGTGTGGTGAGGAAATAGACACAGAAGCCTGAACCAGGGATGTCGGCGTGCAAGACGCGGGACGGCTGCGTCTTCACGTTCGCAGCCAGCCGCCACATCAATCCCGCGATTTTCTACGCGTCAGGAACCAGAGCGTTCCGGCAAAGGGCGTGTCTTGAGTAGCCATGGGGCGACTGTGAATCTGGCCGCTCTCATCAATGGTCGACATCATGGCGATCCTGATGTCCTTGACCAGTTCTCCGATCTTCCGCCGCCCCTCTTCGCCGGTTAACTCGCGGAAGTCTTCGCTGTGGGCTCGCTCGGTCATAAGTACGCTCCTTGTCGTGTTTCAGATGCTCCTCGTGCGGATGGATTTGCTCAATCACCGTTGCATTTTTCAACTTTCGCTGTTGCGAGATTCATCAGTGCCTTCTCTGATCGCATGTCATTGATTTCATGGTGTCATTCCTCGCCAGTACTGAAAACACTGCCTTTCGACTGTTGCGATAGTCATCACGGCGACTGTGGAGAATTTCATCGCCTTTTTTCAATGGAATATCCTCTTCCCGTCCATCCGCCTCATTCCAGGACACATCGCTCATGCCACATTGCTTTCCAGTGATTCGCCCCAGCTTGGCACGGCGATTGCCTTAGTCAAAGTGTGAGCGGCTAGCAAAGAAAGGCCCTCCGGCGAGGTGATTTATGACCGTCCTACTGGTTCTGTTCTTCTTCACGACTTTCCTGGTGATCGACCATTTCCGCAGCCGTCACGCGGTCCAGCCGGTATTGCAAGTGGCCCCATCCAAGACGGCGGCGGCCGTGGCCAGCGCCCCGCGTTTGCAGCCCGCGGTAGTCGGCGGCTTCGCGATTCCGGAAAATCTGCGCTATCACCCCGGACACACCTGGGCGCTAAGTGAGAGCACCAATCTGGTGCGGGTCGGCATGGATGATTTTGCCTCGAAGCTGACCGGCACGGTCGACACCATCACGCTGCCGCAGCGCGGCCAGTGGATCCGCCAGGGCCAGAAGATGTGCACCATCCATCGCGCGGGCGTCGCGGTCGATATGGTATCGCCGATCGAAGGCACGATTTCCGACATCAATGAAGCAGTCGCCAAGAATCCCAAGCTGGCGCTGAGTGATTCCTACGGGGACGGCTGGCTGGTGACGGTTAACGCACCCGACGCCAAGACCAGCTTCCGCAACCTCCTGGGTGGCCCACTCGCCCGTTGGTGGATGGAAGAGTCGGCCAGCCGCCTGCAGCGACGCATCCCCATGGCGATGCCGATGGCGTTCGCCGGAGCCCTAGCGCAGGACGGGGGCGAAGCGGTCAGCGTAAGCAGCCAGATTCCCGACCAGCAATGGCTGCCCGTCGCAAAAGAGTTCTTCCTGTCATAAGTCACGGCCCACGAGAACGAGCCACCTCGCTCAGGAGCGATGAATGCACCGGCCGCCCGATTCAAAACCGGGCGGCCGGTGCATTTAGGACCCACTCCAGCCCCATCCTGCCGAAACACAATCACTAATGCCGCCCTCAAGGCGAGTGGCCGGCCCTTGGCCGGTGGAAATAACGCGGATGATTGTGGCCGGTCAGATTGCGAACATCACCGAAGCGCAACCGGAAAAAGCGGAGCCAAACCGAACTACCTGCTCCGGCGGACGCCGGGACCGATTTCGATAGCTGGCGAAGAGCTAGCGTGTGCTGTTGGTCCTCTCAGTGACCGGATCGTTTTCGATGACAAACTGGACCGTCTAAGACAACTGAGACGTCTGGCTTGCGTCTACTTGGATACAGCTCGCACTTCCACTCCCGCCCATTTCTCCAAAAGCGTGAGTGTCGAAGCGTAATCGAGGTCTGCCTGCCCTTCCTCGGCTGCAACGTCATACACCTCTTCTACCGCCTCGAGACCCGGTAGGCGCACGCGCGATTCGCGGGCCGCATCGAGCGCCAGTCGGATGTCTTTAAGCATCAGGCGCAACGGAAAATTGGGCGAGAAGTCGCGCTGCAAGATGAACGGCGCCTTATAGTCCACCACTCCCGATCGCACCATCGAAGCCTGCACCAGCGGCAGCAGCTTTTCCACCTCCACACCGAGTTTGGCGGCCAGTGTAAGCGCCTCCGCGAAGCCTTCATAGATGAGCGCGATCTGCAGATTCATGACCAGTTTTGTCGCCTGTCCTTTTCCGGTCTCGCCCATGTGGAACACCTGCTTGCCCATCGCCTGAAAAAGCGGCTGCAGCCGCGCCAGCACAGCATCGTCGCCGCCCACCATGAAAATCAGGTTTCCCGCTTCGGCGGCGATCTTCGAACCGGTCATGGGAGCGTCCACATAGTCGACGCCACGCGCCTTTACGCGGTCAGCAAAGCGCAGCGTAGCCGAAGGCGAAATGGTGCTTGAGTCGGCAATGATCATGCCTGGATGCAGTACTTTCTCCACGCCCGCCGGGCCGGAGAGCACGTTCTCGACGGCCTTGGTATCGGACACGCACATCCATACAACTTCCGCGCCCTGCGCCGTCTCCTCCGGAGAAGCCGCGCTGCGTGAGCCTTCCACCTCGCGGCCCGGCGTGCGATTCCAGACCGAGACTTCGTGTCCGGCCTTAACCAGGTTCGCGGCCATCGACCGCCCCATGATTCCTAAACCCAAAAATGCGACGCGCATCAGTGTCCATTCCTCTCAACATCCAATCTGAGCTTTTGATTATAACTAGGAACCGCGAAGCGGCGACACACCCGGCGCCGGTGGAAGCCGGAGAGTCGAGCAGTAAACGAGAGCAATCAGGAAGAGTACGCCAGCGAAGCACCTCCACCGCCCGTGGTGGCAGTCCTTCGCTGGCAACTCTTGGGTTCCGGTGAAGCACCCCTCTTCGGATTCCTTCTTATCGTGCTTCCTTCGGTGGAAAATCCTTCAGCATTTTTTCCACGGACTTATCCAGAGCTTTCTCATTCTTGTCCGGTTTGTCCGACAGCGTGTCACTGGCGACGCCGCGCCAGATCAACTGTTTGTTCTTGCCGTCGTACATATCCAGCACCAGGCTGCCCACCCGATAGTTCTCGACCGTGGTTGTCGTCTCCCCAAAGCCTCCCCAACGCCAGCCACCCAAGCCATCATAAAAAGTGCTGTATTCCTGCTGGTTTCGCGACGAACCGACCGCCGTCAGAGCTACGTCGCCTCCCGATGACAGTTTTTGCCAGCCCTTGGCCTGCAGGTCCCGGTCCACTGCGTCCTTGATCCGCGATTCCCAAAGTGGGTTCGAGGTCTGAATTTTCTCCCACCAGTATGTGTGGTAGTTCTCGAAGGTTGCATGCTTATCGTAATCGGTGTGCACGTCCTGGCCAAAAACGATGACCGAGAACACCAGCAACACTCCAAGCAACGAAATCATTTTCCCCGCCTGTTTCATAAATTCCTCCCGCTAGCCGTACTGGGCAGCGCCCGTACGATGTCCGGGTTCGCGTCTAGGTTGCAGATGTTACGGCAAATTTTTGTCTCGTCAGTCGCCAGGGCAAGCCCAGAAAACGGGGAACCTGATCGCTGCAAGCGACACATAAATAAAGGGAGGGCGGTCCCCACGAGTCGACCTCGGAGGTCGAGCATCTAAAGGGACTGGAGAAGTATGCCAAGCAAGCCGATAATGAATGAGAAGTGCGCCCGACCGCGGACTTCAAAATCCATACTGGGCGAATGAATGTTCAAGTCCTCTTTGAAAAATCCGGCGCTTCGTAGGCGCGCCAGTCAATTCACGCGTCTGGTACGGCATTCGGTGGTCACGCCCCGCACCGGCAAAACCCACAAAGCCACGCTGGCTAGCAATGGCGAACTCGGCGTCACCTTTATCGGACACTCCAGTTTCTTCCTGCAAATCGGCGGACAGAACGTCATCATCGATCCGAATTTTGCGCGCTGGCTCTTTGTCTTAAAGCGTCTGCGTCAACCCGGCCTGAACCTGCGGGATCTTCCTCCCATGGACGTCGTGCTGGTCACGCATGCGCACTTTGACCACCTGCATCGTCAGTCCCTGCGCACCATCGCGCGCCAAACTCGCCGTCAGACCGGGACCGCGCCTACGCTGGTCGTCCCCCATCATGTATTCGACCTCGTTGCCGATCTCGGTTTCGAAGAAATCGTCGAACTGGAGTGGTGGAACAATTATCGCCACAGCACGCTCGACATCACGCATGTCCCCTCGCGGCATTGGGGCGCACGCATCATCAAGGATTCCCACCGCGGCTATGGCGGTTACGTGTTGAAAAGCGGCAAACATTCGGTTTACCACGCTGGAGACACTGCCTACTTCAACGGCTTCCGCGAGATCGGTCGCCGGCTTGCGCCGGAACTTGCGCTGCTCCCCATCGGCGCCTATCACCCTGAGAGTTTCCGCAATGTGCACACCAATCCCGCCGATGCGACTCGCGCCTTTCTCGATCTGAAGGCCCGCTGGATGGTCCCCATGCACTATGGCACATTCCGCTTATCGCACGAACCGATCGAGGAGCCGCTTCAATTACTGGAGCGCGAAGCTCGGGCGGCCGGTGTGAAGGATAGAGTGGTCGTCCTCGAAGAGGGCATCACGCGCTTCTTTTGAAGGCGCGCCCTTCTGGATTTCCCCAGACGGGGCTCGACGCCCACAGTGCGGCACCGGGGAGACTACTGACTCCGAGTCTGTGCCCGCGCTTGTGATGCTTTCGTTTCCTCCCCGTGTTAGTAGGCTGCTCCCGGGCTGCCGTCGGCAAATCGAGCACCGATTATCGTTTCTGCAAAGGAAATCATGGCGATTGATCTCTTGGGCCTGGTTCGAGCTGCCCTTTCTGGTCCTGGCGCAATCGACGAACTTAGCGGGAGTCTTGGAGAGTCTGCGGTCGCAACCCGGTCGGAGTTCGAGGCGGGCCTGCCCGCGATGCTGGCCGCAATGATCGGGAAAGCGACCCCTGCGGCAGGAGCTTCCTCACTGCTCTCACTGTTCCGCACGGGATCGTTTGATGGAAGCATGCTGGGTGATGTTGCCCGGCACATGGAACCGGTCGAGCGCAGCCGCGGCGCTTGAGAGCGGCTAGGGCATCCGAGAAGCGATTCTTCGGAGACAAGCTCGGCCTGGTGACCAACGCGCCGCTCGCGCCAGCAGCGTCGTCTCGGAACTGGTGCAGCTTGGGGTCTCGGCAAACCGGATTTCTGCCGAGGGCTATGGCGATCTATTCCCCGCCGCCGACAACTTTACCGAACAAGGACGCGCCAAAAACCGCCGCATCTCGCTGCGCGTGACTCCAAAATAGTGGCTGCGTCCCCGTGCCCGCTCACCATGCACTTCTGTGATGAACGGGATTCGGCTCGGCTCACTTGCCGGCGCTGACGAAAGCCCCGGTCGTGGCATTCACGACGGCGATGCCCTTACGGTCTTTCTCGCTCGTGCCATAGATGACATACCAGACCGGTACGTTCAGCTTCCGGTCCTTCAGCAACACGTATATCACCGGCTGCTGTGCATCCTTTTTGAGGATGGCGTCGCCCCCGTGCTGCAGCGTCATCTCGAATGCCTTATCCGTGTCGGTTTTCACCAGTAATGGCAAGAAGGCAAGATTGGCAGCGTCGGCGTTGTAGGCACCGGCGTTGGCTTCGGTGGAAACTCCAAAGGGCGGCGCATCCGGAGTACGACTGCCCGAGCAAATGATGGTCGTAACCGAGCGTCGGCTGGGCGACACAAAGAACCCTCGCCAGACGGTTGACTTTCCGTTCTGCCCGGTGCTTTCGGTGTTAACAAGGGACTCCAACCGCGCCGGTTGCGCGTCCACAGCCCACTTCAGGGCGAGTCCCATCATCCGGTTGAACGCCTCCTGGCCGGTGTAGGCCGCCGGTTCCTTGCTGGGAGGTGGAGTGGAGGCGGCGGGGGTCACGGGCGCGGCCTCGTTGGGCTTATTTCCCGTCGAACTGCACCCCGCTGTCAGGATAACCAGACTGAGTACACTAACGATAAACGAGAGACGATAGAACTTCATGCTCGATCCTTTCCAAGAGTATCGTGAACCATACCCTCTCTATCGAGATGCTTCTCTGATCCATATCAGTCTTTACCACAAGTCGGTGCGCTGCGCTGTGATTTCGCGCGGCTTCTTCTCAAGGTTTGTGGGGCGCGGACGCCGGACGTCCGCGGAAACGCGTTCTGGGGTGAGCATACTCCTCTCCGCGGCCGGCGAGCAACGATCGAGCAACTCTCATGAAGGACGGTAACCGTAGATGAAAAAAGACGCCGGGTATTGGATCCGCCAGCTGGCCCTGGAGCCCCACCCTGAGGGCGGCTATTACCGCCAGACCTATCGCGCCGAAATGCTCGTGCCGAAGCACGGCCTGCCGCGACAGTTCCCTGGCCCCAGAGCGGTTTCTACCGCAATCTATTTCCTGCTCGAGCGAGAGAATTTTTCCGCGTTCCACCGGCTCCGCTCCGATGAGGTGTGGCACTTCTATGCCGGCACCGCGCTCCTCGTGCATGTGATCGAACCCGGTGGCCATTACACCCAGATTCGCATGGGCAGCAATCCCGAGGCCGGCGAGACATGGCAGGCGGTCGTGAGGGCGGACTGCTGGTTCGCCTCGCAGCTAGACGACGAGACCTCGTTCGCGCTCGTCGGTTGCACCGTGGCTCCGGGATTCGATTTTGACGACTTCGAGCTCGCCAAGCGTGCGGAATTGGCAGTGCACTATCCGCAGCATCGCGAACTGATCAATAAGTTGACACGGGGTTGATCAGGACCACTCTGAGCGGATATCAGAGGTGGCCCGAAGATCCAGCACCTGCCCTTCCGATCAAGCTTAATCCCCTTGGATGCCGGGCAGGCGTCCCCATTCAGAACACGGCACGGCCGTTAATCTTTCGTATACTGGGCTTCTCCAACTCCAAAAGACCAGTTCTCCCAGGCAACCTCGACGAGATTGATGAAAATGTCTTCCGGCCGGAGTCCGGGAGACGTGCCGAGCAGTTCCACGATGCGCCTGAACAATGCCCGCTTTTGCCCGGGCTTGCGCCCGGTGCTCATCGTGATCTGAACGAATACAACCTTGTCCGAACGACGAATGCCCATGTACTGCGGGTCGTAGATAAGATTGTTTCCGTCGTGCTCGTTGATGACCTGAAAGCGATCGTCGGGCGGAATCGCGATGGCCTCAATCATCGCCGCGTGCACACCATCCGCGATCGCTTTGCGATAAGCAGCAGAAGTTCCTTGACGTAGATCGATCCGAACCAAAGGCATGGTGTCCCCTCCGGGCATTAGACGATGCCGCGAGCCGTCCGGTCTCGTGCCTTTTGCGCCCCCCAAGATTCGTTCTGTGCTTTTGTTCGCAGATGGTTGCCGGATGCCCATTGGAAAGCGCAACCAGACCCGGTTGCGTCCGCTTCCATGGTGTTTTTTAAGACAGGCGATTCCACCCGGCGCTAAACCTGGCTTTTCTCTGGAAACTCAAGCAAATACGGCCGGAAAGTCGCGCCCGCCACCCCGAACCGCGACACTCCAAGGTAACTTCGGGCCCCCATCTGCATCCAAAGAAACAGGCGCGTCCCCATGTTATACTGCGCTCAGAAGGGGTAGCTGGATCCCTCCACGTCCCTGCCCGAGGATTTCGTCACATGGCTGGTAGTTCTCGTCGATCTCTCTTCCTTATCGTGTTCGTTCTCGCTACGTTTGGCCTCCTGGGCATGCTGTTTGCGCAACGCATCAGCCCCGCGACCACGCCGAGCAGCGATTCCGATGTTCGCGACAGCCTGAAGCAATTCACCGAGGTCTATGAAACCATTGAGCAGAACTACGCCGACCCGGTGAATCCCGACAAAGCGATTTACAACGGCGCGATCCCGAGCATGCTCCACCAGCTCGATCCCCACTCCAATTTCTTCGATCCCAAGTCCTACTCCGCGCTTCGCGAAGAACAGCGCGGCAAGTACTACGGCGTGGGTATGACCGTCGGCCCGCGCAATAATAAGGTTATTGTCATCGCTCCCTTTGTCGGCACTCCGGCCTACCGCGCCGGCATCCGCCCTGGCGATATCATCGCCGCTATTGACGGCAAGCCCACCGACAACATGAGCACTTCCGATGTTGCCGATCTTCTCAAGGGACCGAAAGGCACCACCGTCCGCATCACCATGTTGCGCGAAGGATCTGACCACCCCATCGAGTTTGCCGTGGTTCGCGACGAAATCCCGCGCTACAGCGTCGACTTGCACTTCATGATCAAACCCGGCATCGGATACATGCACGTCTCGGGATTCCAGGAAACGACCGAGCACGAAGTTGCCGAAGCCCTCGATCAGATGGGCGACCTGAAGGGTTTAGTCCTTGATCTCCGCCAAAACCCCGGCGGCCTGCTCAGCGAAGGCGTAGGAGTAGCCGACAAGTTCCTCAAGAAGGGACAGCTGATCGTCTCGCACCACGGTCGCTCCTCGCCGGAAAAGCGGTACGTCGCTGCTCACGGCAACGGGGGTAAAGACTATCCGTTGGTAGTCCTGGTCAACCGAGGCACCGCATCGGCTGCGGAAATTGTGGCCGGGGCCATTCAGGACCACGATCGCGGCTTAATCGCTGGCGAAGTGACTTTCGGTAAAGGCCTGGTGCAAACGGTCTATCCATTAGCCGAGAACACGGGCCTCGCCCTCACCACGGCCAAGTACTACACTCCCAGCGGGCGGCTAATCCAGCGCGACTACTCGAACCTCTCTCTCTACGATTACTACTACAACCGAGACAGCGAAGAGAATAACGCCAATCACGAAGTGAAGCTCACCGACGGAGGCCGCACCGTTTACGGTGGAGGCGGAATCACTCCTGACGTGAAACTTGCGCCGTACAAGTCCAACAAGTTTCAGGACGAGTTGTTGCAGCACTATGCTTTGTTCAACTTTGCCAAGCACTACGCGTTAAACCACAAGATCACGCAGAGCTTCGAAGTGGACGAGGCGGTATTGCAGGATTTCCGCAAATTCCTCGACCAGGAAAAGGTCGCCTACACTGAAGCCGAGCTGATCGAGAACAACGACTGGCTGCGCTCCAACCTCAAGAGCGAGGTCTTTGTCGACGCTTTCGGCCAGGAAGAGGGACTGAAAGTACGCGCCGAGACCGATCCCGATGTCATCAAGGCTCTCGAACTCATGCCCCAGGCACGCGCGTTGGCCGACAACGCCAAGCGAGTGGTTGCAGAACGCAATTCCGCTCCCATCACCCGCTAGCAAGGCGGGCGGTTCCTAATCGAGGCCCGGACAACCGGGCCTTTTGCTTTGCCGAAGAGGGACGGCTGACCGTTATAAGCCACCTAACTTCCCTCTTGAGTGTGGCCCCAGAAAGCCCTAAAGTACAGGATGAACGAAATGCGCGGAGGAGCCTGTCTGCCAGGGGTGATCCTGTTTCCGTCCGGGCTGTGGATTCAGGCTGGTCCGTGGATTCCAGTGGTGCTGGTGGCTATGGTTGCCGGAGTTCTAGATTGGCGTTACCGGCGTATTCCGAACTGGCTGACGGTGACCGGTTTTGGGGTCGGAGTCGCGGTCAACACGGCGCTTTTTCGCTGGCCGGGATTGAGGGCCTCATTACTGGGTGCACTGCTGGGCCTGGGGCTTTTATTGCCCTTTGTCCTGGTCCGCAGCCTGGGCGCTGGCGACTGGAAGCTGGCGGGTGCATTGGGAGCTTGTCTCGGTCCTGGACAACTGCTCTCCGTACTCATCGGCACGATCCTGGTTGCTGGAGCGATGGCGCTGGCCGTAGTCATCTGGAAAGGCCGACTGAAGCAGACGCTCTGGAATATCGCGCATTTACTGGCCGCGCTAGCCAGCCTGCGTATGCCCGGACCGCAAGTATCACTGGATGACCCGCGGTCGACGAAGATTCCGTTTGGCGTAGCCATGGCAGTTACAGTCTTGTTTTATGCAGCAGGAAGGGTGTCAGGAAAGTTATAATTTGTGGTTTGTAAGTACATTTTCTTGCTTGTGGTCTGAGTCAAGCGAAGGGACAACATTGCTTTCGCGATTCATCGTTCGCGGTACCGGGCGCAGCGACCTTGCGCACCGGGCGATATCGCCTTGTGAAAGACGAGCCATGCCGACGCTGAAAACTCTAGCGAGCCATCTTAAGAGCACCGAAGCATCCGAGATCGCCGAAGCCGCCATGGTGCTCCCTTTAGTGTTTATGTTAGTGCTGGGCATCATCTGGTTCGGACGAGCCTTCAACGTTTACTCCACCATCCAGCAGGCAGCCCAACAGGGAGCGATCGCGGCGGCCCGGGATTCGTGCGCGACGTGTGGAAGTGCCCCCCTGAGTCAGCTCCCTGCGGCTGGCACGGTAGACACCGCGGTCTCCAATGTCTTGCAGGCGGACAATCTCAGCCTGAGCCAGATCCAGACGTGGAAGGCCAATACGCCTACTCCTGGCCTGGTTTCCTGTCCCTTGCCGGCGCCACCGTTCTCATGTAACTTGTCGGCCAATAAAATCTGGGTCTGCAGCTCTGTACTGCTGAATTCCGCGACCCAGCCCGCACAGTGTGGCGCCGTGGTCAGCTTCAAGTACCCATTCTCGTTTAATCTTCTGTCCCTCACGTCGCTAGGGTCGGTCACGATGTCAGCGCAGGCACAGAGCAGGATGGAGAACTAGATGATTCGCTTTCGAGTGCCGCATCATTGCGGAGGGCTCCGCTCCCTGAAAGGCGCCCGCGGAAGGGCGTTTGGAGCGTTTGCAAAGGATGAGCAGGGCGCTGCTCTGCTCGAGTTTGCCGTCTCACTGCCGCTTTTGGTAGTGATGGTTGTGGGTATTTACGATTTCAGCGGAGCCTTCAACCAGAAACAAAAAGTCGCTCAAGCCGCGCAGGAAGGTGCCATCATCGCCGGGGCCCAGCCAACCAGCGACATTGCCACTACAAATAGCGACCCAGTATCCCTCCATCCGGCGGTTGCCGCGGTTTTCAACTCTTTGGTCGGCAGTGGAGTGCTGCCCGCGGCGACTACCTGCACGGCTCCGGGTGCAGCTTCCGGCCCCGTGCAACTCACATGGACGTATACGATGACCAGCTGTCCCAATACTCTGACCATCACCATTAATCGCGCGGCGGTTTTCACCGCGACGTCGTCGACAGTGACGGTCGTCGGCACCACGGTCACGGTTTCATATCCGTATACTCAGTGGCAATTCAACAGTGTAATTAAATTGCTGTTCCCGAGCTCGACCGGCTACGCGGCTCCAATGATAATCGAGAGCTCTACGGTGCACAATCAATTGTGAGGAAGCATGCCACGACCACCAAGGAAATCTCGCCGCAACTTGCGACCGGGCCGGCGGCTCGAGTCGCGACCGATCCGCGAAAAAGGAGTCATCATCACCCTGGTGGCGATGTGTATGGTTGGTTTTGTCGGAGCAATGGCCGCGTTTTCGATCGACATCGTGACCCTGTACACCGCGCGCAGCGAGGCGCAACTGGCAGCCGACGGGGGGGCACTGGCCGGGGCGCGCGTCCTCGCGAACTCTGGGATGACTTCGATGAGTTCGACCTCCGATACCGCGGTGGGGCTAAACGCGAAGAGCATCGCGATTGCGGTGGCGACCCAGGTGGCCTCAAACAACATGGTCGGTGGCAGAAACTTGAACGGCGGGGCGGCGACATGTACGGCGGAGATCTGCGTCACCGTCAATACAGGGGCCTCGGATTTCGTAGCGGATCCCCAAGTTACAGTAACCGTGCAGAGGACCGATCTGCCGACTTTCTTTGCGCGCATTTGGGGACGCACCGCTTTCACCGTAAAAGCCTCGGCGACCGCCGAAGCCTATAACCCTTCGAGCCTCCAGGGAACCGGCGGCGGTCCCGGACTGCCGATCGCACCGTTGTGCGTCAAGCCATGGCTGCTGCCGAATAAGAGCCCAAATCCTGGCCCCACCAGTCCTGAGATTTTCGACCCGGCGACGGGAGCCATTCTTGATACAAACCTGCTCGGGTGGGTAAGTCCTCCCACTCTGAGGACCGAGTGCTCCGGCGCCGGCGGCACCACCACGGACTGCCTTCCGCTCGGCTCCAACCCCCCGACCGCCTGGCGGTACTACCCCGGCACCACCGATCCCGCTACCGGCAGCTTCCCGGCGCCCGCTACGACGTCATGCACCGGGTGTGGCGCGTTCACCGATTACGAGCGGAGCATTGCGGGGTGCGTACCGCAGCCTATCTCATGCAACAGTCAGGTAAACATCGACACCAACAATTACCCAAACCGAAACGCCGAGACGGGACCCGCAGTGAATAACCTGACCCATGCAGCCGCAGCCTTAAACTCTGGAGATAGCGTCGATACTGTAGGAACGCCACAGGCAGGCAGCGAACCGTTTCAGTTCTTCGCGGGCACGGACAATCCGGTCGTGCAATCCGGTGCCTTATCGTCCGGAGCCACTGTCATGATCAGCGACTCCCTGGTAACTGTACCGGTCATTGACACTAGTAGCCCTGCATTTTGGCCCGGTACCTATCCCAATAACGTCCAGATCATTGGTTTTGTGCAGCTCTTTCTGAATCCAACCGGAGCAGCAGCCCCGACATCTGGTCCGACATCTGGTCACATCGATACCCAGGTCATCAACCTAGTGGGTTGTGGAGATAGCACGGGACAAGTCACTGGAACAACGATTCTCGGCAACGGCGCGTCTGCCGTCGCGGTTCGACTGGTCGCGCCATAGCCCGGAAATCGCCTTCGTCCTGGCTGGCAAGTGCTACACCATCTACTTTGTTACTTTGTAGCCAACACACCTCGAAAGAGCCACGATTTAGAAAACGAAAGCACATTTCCTACTTCGCAGGTTGGAGATCGCTCGTCGCAAGCACGTAGGTCGTCGACTTATCCAGCTTGATATTGGAGCGCTGCGAAGTGAGCGTCACGCCTCCATCGCTGGTCCGTGAGGATTCCACATTTTTCATCAACACTCGATGGTTCGAACTGTCTGGTCCGGGATTCTTCTGCCCCTGAATTGTGTCGTTGTCGCCGTTCCGGCCAGATCCTGGAAATCGCTGCGAGGCAGGGGGAGCACCGGGAGGAATGTTCCCCGGCCCTCCGCCCCAGTTTCGCGTCTCACGAGCGTCAGGCCCGCCCGAGGAATCCTTATCCAGCAGCGAAATCGGATACACCCAGGGGGTCAAGTAAAGCCTGGGTGCGAGCGCAACCACGGTAGGAACCGAGCCATTCTTCCACTGAGCGGAGTCGAAGCGAATGGCAAGCCGCGACGGGTCGCCGCCAGACTTCGCCCCCGACACTGTAACCTCACCCGACAAAATGGCCCCCTCCGGAATGACAACGCCATTGACCAGCGTAGCTACCGTGAGCTTAGCCTGCACGGTCGTCCCCACCGGCGTTTTTGCAGCGTCCACTTTCTGTCGCATGATCACCGGAAGTTCAAGCCCATTGCTCGAAGCAGGAGATGCGCCCAACGGCTGAAACAGGGATGCTACCGCGATCAGAAAAGCAACCAGCAAAGGGCGGGGATGGGTCTTGATGAACATCTGCGGGGCCGGACGATTACGAGTATTGTACTCGCGCCTCGGGTGGGAAGGCGAACCGGATACTGCCAGTTCTGCCTTCGGCTGCTCCGGCGTTAACAGGCCACGACCGGAAACCTACTTTTCTTTGGCAGCCTCTTGCGCGACGCTGAGACGAGTTTCCGCGCGCTGCAATGCATCCTCGGCCCGCGTGTAATCGATCTCAGGATTGTTGCTCTTCAGGCGGTCTTCGGCCCGCTCTTTGGCTTTCTGCGCGCGAGCCGTATCGATCTCCTGCGGATGTTCCGCCGCTTCGGCCAAAATTGTCACTTTGTCAGGCAACACTTCGGCAAACCCCCACGCCACTGAAAGCGTGTGCGTCGCACCGCTCGATTTGTAAGTAATCACACCAACCGCCAGTTCGGTAATCAGAGGCGCGTGCCCGGGAAGAATTCCGAGGTAGCCGCTCGCCCCCGGGATCTGGGCCTCTTCGGCAGCTTCCTTCACCAGCAGTCGGGAGGGGGTGACGATTTCGAGTTGGAAAGTATCTGCCACTGTTCTCAGTTCTCGCGAGCTATGCTGCTACGCCCTTCATTTTCTCTGCCGCCTCGAGCACTTCTTCGATCGTTCCCGTCATATAGAAAGCCTGCTCGGGAATATCGTCGTACTTTCCTTCTACGATGCCGCGGAAACCTTTCACCGTATCCGCGATCTTCACATAACGTCCCGGAGTACCGGTAAACTGCTCGGCCACAAAGAATGGTTGCGAGAGGAACTTCTGAATCTTTCGCGCGCGGGCGACGGTTACTTTCTGGTCTTCGCTGAGCTCGTCGATACCAAGAATGGCAATGATGTCCTGCAGATCCTTATAAGTTTGCAGTGTCTTTTTTACCATCTGCGCCACGTCGTAATGTTCCTGACCGACGATGCGGGGGTCGAGAATGCGTGAGGTCGAAGCCAGCGGATCGACTGCGGGGTAGATTCCAATCTCGGTGAGCGCGCGCGAAAGCACCGTCGTGGCGTCGAGGTGAGCGAAAGTGGTGGCCGGGGCCGGATCGGTCAAATCGTCCGCCGGTACGTAGATGGCCTGGACAGAAGTCACCGAGCCCTTTTTCGTCGAAGTAATGCGCTCCTGCAACTCACCCATTTCGGTGGCCAAGTTCGGCTGATAACCGACGGCACTGGGCATGCGGCCCAACAGAGCCGAAACCTCGGACCCAGCTTGCGTAAAGCGGAAAATGTTGTCGATAAAGAGCAGGGTGTCAGAACCCTCTTCGTCGCGGAAAAATTCCGCTACCGTCAGAGCCGTGAGGGCAACGCGGAGACGCGCTCCGGGGGGCTCGGTCATCTGTCCATAGATCAAGGCGGCCTTGGACTCCTCGGGCTTGCCGGGCTTGATCACGCCCGACTCGCTCATTTCGAGCCAGAGGTCGTTGCCTTCACGGGTGCGTTCGCCCACCCCCGCAAACACGGAGAAGCCGCCGTGCTGCTTGGCCACATTGTTGATCAGTTCCATGATGACAACGGTCTTGCCCACGCCGGCGCCGCCGAAGAGGCCGATTTTTCCGCCCTTCAGGAAGGGCTGGATGAGATCGACCACTTTCACCCCGGTCTCGAACATCTCGGCGGTGGTCGATTGTTCATCGAACGCGGGCGCCAGACGATGAATCGGCATTCTTTTGGTAAAGGCGATGGGACCGAGATTGTCCACCGGCTCGCCGATGACGTTCATCACGCGGCCGAGCGTGCCGCGGCCGACCGGAGCGGTAATGGGCCCGCCCTGATCGATGGCCTTCATGCCCCGCACCATACCGTCGGTTGCCTCCATAGCGACGCAGCGGACGCGACCTTCCCCGAGATGCTGCTGCACCTCCAGAATCACGTTGATGGGAGAAGGCACGGTAAAGCCGTCGCTGACGACACGGAGGGCCTGATAAATAGGAGGCATCGCCGCTTCGGTGAATTGCACGTCGACGGCTGGGCCTGCGATTTGGATTACTTTGCCGATATTTTCTGCCATAAATAAAGTCTCAACAATCGTTACTCGTTAGTCGATCGCGGTTCGTCGTTCGTGCTTGGCTACGGGCGACGGCTGACAAATCGCAAATTGCTCGCTTCGTTCGGGATGTCAATGCTTCCTATTGTGCAGCCGCTGCTCCACTTACGATTTCGATAATTTCCTTCGTGATCTTCGCCTGGCGTGCTCGATTCATAATCAGCGTCAGGGAGTCGATCATATCGCTGGCGTTGCTGGTAGCCGCATCCATGGCAGTCATACGGGCGGCGTGTTCTGCGGCCACGGATTCGAGCAGCGCGTGAAAAATCTGGATGCCGATGTACTTCGGCAGAATTGCCCGGAAAAGCTGTTCCGGCGGCTGCTCGTAGATGTAATCGGCGGGCAGCGTCCCGAACTTGGCGGCGGCTTCATCGACGGCCGTGGTATCGAGCGAACGCACACCGACATGCGCGGATTTGGCCGCCTCCAGCCGCTTCTTGCGTTCTTCTTCCGAACCTTCTTCTGCCATCTGCACGTCGATCTCGCCGATCTCCTTGATGGGCAGGAGGCGCTCGGCGACCAGACGCTGGGCAATGACCGACTTAAACTCATTGAACAGGATGTAGACGGCGTCAATTTCTTCCCGCGTGTAACGCTCGACGATGTTCGCACTGAGCGTGGAGGCGAAGCTATGTTCGACCTTGCCCAAAACACCGATATACTCGCCGGTGATCTGCACCCGGCCGGCGCGGGGACGGACGACGCTTTCGGAGGGGACGGGCGACGCTTCCGCCGCTTCATCCGACGGTTTCGGTGGTGCGATCGGATAACGGCGGCGCATGAAGTCGCGGCCCTTGCGACCGATGCATTCGACGTCGATATTCTGATCCGGCTTGGACTGGATGAATTTTGACACCATTTTCAGAATATTTGTGTTGAAGGCACCCGCCAGGCCTTTGTCTCCGGTGACCACAATCAGCAGGATATTATTTTCTGCACGCTCCGCCAGCAGGGGATGACGAGGCTCTCCGGTAACGGGGTCGTAGATATCGGCGCGGGAAACGAGCGACTTAAGAACGTTCGTGAGCATCTGCGAATACGGACGCGCGGCGAGCGCACTCTCTTGCGCCCGACGAAGCTTGGCCGCCGAGACGGTCTTCATGGCCTTGGTGATCTGCCGCGTGTTCACCACGCTGCGGATACGGCGCCGGATGTCGAGAATGTTGGCCATAAATAAAGTCTCAGATTATCGTGTCGGCGTATAAGACTGGAGCCGGCAGCCGAACTCGAAAGCCCTGACAGTATTTGCTGAACCCTTCACTTGGTTACCGCCTGCCTTGCATCCATGAACTGCTGTTTTGCTTCTTTGATAACTCTGGACATTTCCGCTTTCAGATTGTCATCCAGGATTTTCTTTTCCATGATCGTATTCAGCAGACCGGGGTTGGTCGTGTCCACGTACTTGTACAACTCTTTTTCGAAGTCCCGGACCTGATCGACTGGCATGTCGTCGAGCACACCGCTAGTGCCGGCATAGATGATCAGGATCTGTTTGGAGAACGGGAGCGGCGAGAACTGACCTTGCTTCAGGAGTTCGACCAGGCGCTGGCCGCGACTGAGTTGCTGCTGGGTTGCCTTGTCGAGATCGCTTCCGAACTGGGCGAAGGCAGCTAATTCGCGGTATTGGGCCAGTTCGAGCTTCAGCGTCCCGGCCACCTGACGCATGGCTTTGATCTGTGCGCTGCCGCCGACACGGCTTACCGACAGTCCGACGTTCACCGCGGGACGTACGCCCTGGTTAAACAAGTCGGTTTCCAGATAAATCTGGCCGTCGGTGATGGAGATTACGTTGGTCGGAATGTAAGCCGACACGTCCCCGGCCTGAGTCTCAATGATGGGCAGGGCGGTCAGCGAACCCCCGCCTAATTTATCGCTCACTTTGGCGGCGCGCTCGAGCAGGCGCGAGTGGAGATAGAAGACATCTCCCGGATATGCTTCGCGACCGGGAGGGCGGCGCAGCAGAAGCGAAATTTCGCGATAGGAGGCCGCGTGCTTGGAAAGATCGTCGTAGATGCAAAGCGCGTGGCGTCCGTTGTCGCGGAAAAACTCCCCCATGGCGCATGCGGCGTAAGGAGAAATGTACTGCATGGGAGCGGGCTCGGAAGCGGACGCTGCGACGACGATGGTGTATTCCATGGCGCCGGCATCTTCAAGAATCTTCACCACTTGCGCGATCGACGAGCGCTTCTGTCCAATCGCGTTGTAGATACAGATCAGATTGTTGCCCTTGCTGTTGATGATCGTGTCCAGGGCAACCGCGGTCTTGCCGGTCTGGCGATCGCCGATGATCAATTCGCGCTGGCCGCGACCGATGGGGATCATGGAGTCGATGGCCTTGAGTCCGGTGGCCATGGGCTCGCGCACAGGCTGGCGGGAAATAACGCCGGGGGCGATGCGCTCGATGGGGATAAATTTGTCGGTGGCGATCGGACCCTTGTCGTCAATCGGCTCACCGAGCGAATTGACGACGCGACCGATAAGCGCGTCGCCGACAGGAACGCTCATGATACGACCGGTGCGCTTGACCTCGTCGCCCTCTTCAATCTCGGTGTACTCGCCCAGGATGACGACGCCGACCTGATCCTCTTCGAGGTTCATGGCGATGCCGGCAACACCGTGCGGGAAGCTGAGCAACTCGCCGGCCATGACCTTGTCGAGGCCATAGACACGGGCGATACCGTCGCCGAGGGTGATCACCGTGCCGACTTCGTCGACCGCGATCTTCGATTCGTAGTTCTCGATTTGCTCGCGGATTAATTGCGTAATTTCGTCTGCTTTGATTTGTGCCATAAAGTCAGCTCTCGGCTCTCAGTTGTCAGCTCTCGGTTGTCGGCTTCTGCGCAAGTTCACGAAAACCGAGAGCTGATAGCTAGCTTTCCACCAACTGCTCCCGGATCTTCTCCAACTGCCCTTTTACCGAACCGTCATAAATCGTGCTGCCGACCTGGACGACGGCTCCGCCCAACAGCGAGGAGTCCTGTTCGTATCGGGCGCGAACTTTCTTGCCGGTTAACTTAGTGATCTCGGCTTCCAACATCTGTTTTTCCGGGTCGCTCAACCGGCGCGCGGTGCTCACCTGGGCTTCGGCGAAACCCTGGCGGTTGTTTAATTCCTGCTCCAACTGCTTCAGTATTTCGCTGAACAACGGCAGCCTGCGGTGGTCGGTGATAACCGCCACGAAGTTCCGGACTTGCCGGGTCGTGCCCAGGCGTGCGGTGATGGCATCGAGCACGGCGCGTTTGCGGTCGCCCGGAATCGACGGGTTCTCGAGCACCCGCCGCAACGGATCGCTTTCCTTGAGCAGGGCTTCGATGCCGTGCAGTTCCTCGAGGGCGCGCGCGGGATCGAGATGGCTCGGGCCGGTCATGACGACATCGGCGAAGGCGCGGGCGTAGGTGCCGACGACGGAGGCCATTAGCGGCCGTCCTTTCCGCCCTTACCGTCGGTCGGGGAAGAGCCGGAAACGAGCTGCGAGGCGAAACTGCGAACCAAAACTTGATCGGTGTTGGAATCGACGTTAATCTGCTGGCGCGCCAGGTTGATGGCAAGCCCGGCGGTATGAGTGCTTAATTCACGGCGAGCCAGTTTTGCGGCGGTGGCGATTTCCTGCTCGGCGGCCAGCACCACTTTGCGAATATCCTCTTCGGCGGCTTTCTGGATGCGGGCTTCCTCAGCCTGGGCCTCTTTTTCAGCCGCGGCTTGCATCTGTCCGATTTCGACGTCGAGCTGACGGAGACGAGTCTCAATATCGCCGAGGCGACGGCTGGCATCCTGGCTGGCATGGCGGGCCTCATCCAAGGCTTGCTGGAGGGAAGCGCTGCGGTTGCGGAACACGCCGGGCAGCGACTTGGTGGCGGCCCAAAAGACGACGATAACGATGACGGCGAAGTTGAGCCAGAGCGCGAGAAGATGGGCCCCATGTACGCTCAGGCCGGTCTCGCGCGCGATCCAGCGGATGGCGGCGGCGTGCTTAAGGTTGCCATACTCCTCTTCGGGCTCGGCTCCCGTGGCCTCGCGTTCCTGTTTGGCAAGCTCGCCGGCAATGCTTTGGTGCTCGGGACCGGCTTGAGAGCTTTCTCTTGCCGCCTCGGCTTTTGCGGGCTGAGCCGTTGCCGGTTGGGCAGAAGGCGTGGCAGGCTGTTCCTGGGCCTGCGTGAGCATCATCGAAAGCTGCAGCAAGAAAGCCAGCAGAGCTAGCGCTAGCCCGCAGCGCGCGGCCGGATGCGTCGCTTGCGACAACCCGAAGCTGAATTTTCCCAGCAGCCTGTTCCCTCTCCTTCTCATTTTCATTGCCCACTCACCTGGCTGGGCGACGACATGGGGCGAAGCACCGTGCGGACGATCTCGGTCGCCAGCCGGGCGGCGTCGGATTGCAACTTGGCCATGGCCTGCTGCTTGTCTTCGTCCATTCCGGCGCGAGCCTGGTTGACCTGTTCCTGAGCGCGGGTGCGAGCTTGAGCTACCGCCCGGCTGCGAGCCTGGGCCGCCTGCTGACGGCGAGCCTCCTGGGTTTTGAAAATTTTCTGGCGGGCTTCCCGGAGCCGCTGCTCGTAATCGGCGGTACGGGCCTCAGCGGCGGCAATGTCGGCGCGGGCTTTCTCCATCGCACCCTGAGTGCGGGAGCGACGCTCGGCGAGCACCGCGGTCAGCGGACGATGGACAAGGAACGTATAGAGGATATAAAGCGTGCCCAAAAGGATGACCGTAGGCACGGCTCCGAGCAGTAGATCGCCCAATTGTCGGAGTGTCTGGTCCATTTTGTGATGATCGAACTGACGATCGAATCCTTGCTTCTTGCTGGCTGATTTCGCTGGAAAAGAGGCCGTTTCTAAAACCAATAAAAATACCATTGCGGCGTGGGGAGTGTCAATGATCGACGCGGATTCCGCGGCGAAATTTTCGAATTGGAACGAATCCAGCCTTTTCCAGAACTGCCGCCAAAAGCTGGAACTTCATCCTTGACAATCGAGGGGGAGGGTCTACCATGGAGGCATCACCTCCGATCCCAGTCCGGATCGAATGGGCCGATAGCCAAGGAAGAGTCACCGCTTCTTGGCTGCCGGCCCATTTTATTTTGTTGGGCTTAATCGGTTGGGACCTGGCCCGGGCCGATCCGCGCAGAAAAGTGACAACAAATTGACACGTGAGTGACAACTGCTCGGTTGGATATGGCGAAAATGATTGGGTCAGCGCCCTGGAAGTCTGACGGGTCTGGCCGGGTGCGAACCTCTCCACCCCGCCAGACCTCTTTATGAATGAACCCTTTGTCAGGCGGATTCACGCGCGTCGCGGAAGATCGGCAGTCACCGTTCTACGCCGCCGTCTTCGACCGAACCCCATCGCCCTTAGACCGAGGCGGGCTGAAGCAGGGCGGCGATTTTCTCCAAGATGCGGTGCATGCTCATCGTGGGATCGATGGCGGCGTCGACTTCGTGATGGTGCGTGCCGGCGTGCATGACCAGAACTTTCGTCCCTGCGTGCGCCTTCTTCACCATGTAGGGCAAGTGATGGCGATCGTCCTTCGACAAAGTTGAGCCGAGGATGACCAGGTCAAAGGCATCGCGGCGCAGGGCTTCGAGAACGCCCTGGCGGTTTTGGGCGCTGGTGACATGATGGCCTGCCTTTTTCATTTCGGCGGCTTGTACGGAGAGCGTATTTTCGTCGGACTCGCCGTACAGGATCTTGACAGTGGATTGCTGAGCGGTTTTCTGACCGGTGGCAGGCAAGGGGCCTCCTATGGACTCACTCGGAGCTTAGCAACTGGGAGGGCTCCTTCCGAGGTCACCGAAGAACAGGGACTGCCGGGCAGTTCTTTCGGGGGCTTGCGGAGCTCTGACTGACCCGCTACCTTCGTGCGGGACCTCACGTTCAGGGCCTCCCCCCGGCTCGTCTGGCCCCCTGCAGCTTGGCCCCTCACGGAATGTACTTGCGGGAAACAAATCCCCGTCCAAGCGGATGCTTGGACGGGGACCTTTGCCGCTCAGCGACTTGCGATTTGTCCCGCTCAGCTAGCCGTAGCCAATAGGGTTCGCTTTGCTGCGGGCACAAACTCGCGCTCGCTGTGACCGCTGTAGATCTGCCGCGGACGCGCGATCTTCTGCTCCGGGTCGGTGACCAGTTCCTGCCACTGGGCCAGCCACCCCGCAGTACGCGGGATCGCGAACAGCACGGTAAACATTTCCGGCTTGATCCCCATCGCCTGATAGATGATCCCGGAGTAGAAGTCCACGTTGGGATAGAGTCTGCGGGTGACGAAGTAATCATCCTCAAGCGCGATGCGCTCCAGTTCGAGAGCAATGTCGAGTTTGGGATTTCCGCCGGTGACGTTGAACACGGTTTCTGCCGTCCATTTGATGATTTTGGCCCGTGGATCGTAATTCTTGTAGACGCGATGGCCAAAGCCCATGAGCTTTCCCTTGCCTTCCTTGATCTTCTTGACATAGGCAGGGACATTCGCTTTGCTGCCGATTTCGTCGAGCATTTCAAGAACGGCCTCATTGGCTCCGCCGTGCAGCGGTCCGGCCAAGGCGGAAGCCGCGGCGGCCGTCGCCAGGTACGGATCGGTCTGTGCACTGCCGACCGAACGCATGGCGTTGGTGCTGCAGTTCTGCTCGTGATCGGCGTGCAAGATAAAGAGGATGTCGAGCGCGCGGGCGATGGTGGGATTGGCCGAGTATTTCGGCTCCACCATCCGCCACAACATATTCATGAAGTTTTCCGGATAGCTGAGCTCGTTGTCGGGGTACACATAGGGGAAACCAAGATTGTGGCGATACGAGAGGGCTGCGATCGATGGCATCTTGCCGATCAGCCGTTTGATCTGGAGCAGTCGGTTGTCAGGATCATGAACTTTTTTTGCCTCCGGATAGACGGTGGACAGCGCTGCCACCGTGCTCACCAGCATGGCCATGGGATGGGCATCGTAGCGAAAACCCTCCATGAACTTCTTGGTCGTCTCGTGCAGCATGGTGTGATGGGTGATTTCGTACACCCAGTCTTTCAGCTCCGCCGGTGTGGGCAATTCGCCAAAAAGCAGCAGATAGGCGACCTCGAGAAAGGTACAGTGTTCGGCAAGGGTTTCAATGGGATAGCCGCGGTAGCGAAGAATGCCACGGTCGCCGTCGATGTAGGTAATGGTGCTGTGGCAGGAGGCGGTGTTCATGAAGGCGGGATCGTAGGTCATGAGCCCGAAGTCGTCAGGTCCAGTTTTGATTTTGCGCAAATCCATGGCCCGGATTGTGCCGTTCTCAATCGGCAGGTCGTAGCTTGCGCCGGTGCGATGATCGGTAATGGTGACACGGTTTGATGCCATAGGGCATTCTCCTTATGCGGCTGTCCTGCGGCTCTTTGCGGAGAGCTCAGCTGAGGGATAACTCAAGCCATTCCGGCTGCCCGGAACAAACACCGCGCACTTTCGGGGTACCACATTCTCACGGTTTGAGCACGAGCGGCTGTGTTCTATCTCACTGCGAGCCGTGACCGCAATCACCCCGAACCTTGCCTGGCGAGAAGCACCGGTTTGGCCTCGGTTGCCCTCCTCACCTCGACAATCCTCGGGTCGCGACCCCACGATGACGGGCCGGCTGCCTTTAGAGGGTTCGGCCCTTGTCAGGCGAAACCGGTCCGAGCCGTCACCACCGCAGGATTCGACCGCGGCACGGGAAGAGGACGCCGGCCTAACTGACCCGGCCGCAGCCGCCCACGAAAAAACAGCAACCCATTTCGAATGAGCCGTATCCAATAACAGAGCGCAAAGCCCATAGCATGGCCGCCCAATAGCTCCCTCCCTGCCCAATGGACAACCTGAACGAACTGGCGAGCGATCCGCGCGTTACGGTGCGGCGTGGAGGGCCGCCCGATCCAGCCGGCACTTGTGTTGTCTACTGGATGCAGCGCGCGCAACGGGGTTTCGACAACCACGCGCTGGACATTGCGGTTGAAGCAGCCAATGCGCTGGGAAAGCCGGTTGTTGTGTTCTTTGCTCCCGTGCCTTTCTATCCGCATGCCAACCTCCGCCACTACCGATTTCTTGCCCAGGGCATCGCCGATATCGCAGAGGCGGCGAGAAAGCGCAAGGTCGGCTTCGTGCTGCGGTGTTTTCCTGAACACAGTCTGCTCCGGTTCTGCACAGAAGTGAAAGCTGCGCTGGTCGTGGGCGATGAGAACCCGATGCACGAACCGGAATCCTGGCGGCGTTCGGCGAAACAGAAACTCGGACTGCCACTTTGGACCGTGGATGCGGACGTGATCGTGCCCTCGAAACTTCTGGAGAAGGCGCAATACGCAGCGCACATCATTCGGCCCAGACTGCAAGCACAGCTGGCGCGCTTCATGGTCGCGCCCAACAATACGACGGTGCGAGTCCCGTGGAAGCAGCGGGAAGGGTTATTCTCGCTCGAGCCAGCGTCTGACATCACTGCCCATTGGCCGCTTGACAGGTCGGTCGGTCCGGTGTCGGGCTTGGTTGGGGGCACAAGCGAGGGGATGCGATTGCTCAGCCATTTCATCGCGCACGGACTGGCGAGTTATCGTTCGCAACGCAATCGCCCCGAAATCAGCGGGACCAGCCGGCTTTCGCCCTATCTGCACTTCGGGCACATCGGTCCGCTCAGCGTAGCCCTGGCCGCGACCAAGGCCGATGTGCCCCAGCCCGACAAGGAAGCTTTTCTCGACCAGATCATCACCTGGCGCGAGTTGGCCGTGAATCTGGTGCGCTATAACCCAAACTATGACAATTTCGAGTGCGGCGAGCCTTGGGCGCACCGCACCCTTGCCAGGCACGCGAAAGATAACCGCCCGGTTTTGTATAGCGAATCGCAATTGGAACACGCCGAGACCCATGACGCGCTCTGGAATGCAGCACAGATGCAAATGGTCGCAAGCGGATGGATGCACAATTATGTCCGCATGTACTGGGCCAAGAAAATTCTGGAGTGGAGTCCTTCGGCCGCCCAAGGCTTTCAAATTGCAGTGCGATTGAACGACCGGTACGAACTGGACGGACGCGACCCGAACGGGTACGCGGGAATCGCGTGGTCGATTGTGGGTAAATTCGATCGCCCCTGGTTCGAGCGCCCGATCTTTGGGCAGATTCGCTACATGTCGGGCGGCAGTACGGGCAAGAAATTCGACAGCCGGAAGTACATCCAGCAGAATCTGTTCCCCTAGGTCGAGCAGTCCGGTCAGGACTGGGCCGCGCTCTTGGTCAAGGGAACCAGGAAACCGGGACTGGCATCGAGTAGGGACTCAACAGCCGCGGCCTCGATCGGCCGGGAGAAGAAGTATCCTTGGACGCAGTCACATTTCATGCTTCAGCAAATCGACCTGGGCGCTGGTCTCGGCTCCCTCGGCGATCACCTCCATGCCCAGGTTGTGCGCCATGCGTTACTCGTTTTAGAACGGGCGCCCCGACCGGCCGGGGGAATACGGGCAGCTCATCCCCTGCCTGAAGGGCTGCCCGGAAAAGGATGGTTCAGTTAATCGCCGCCGCATCGGTTCGCGCCTCGACTCCACCCGGCGGGTTCGGCAAGAACGTGGTCGCCCGACCAACCAGAATGCCGCATCCGCCCCCCTAGCAGCCCTGCAAGATCAGGTCCGCGGGTCGAGCAAAAGCCGCTCCTAGCCGGAAGGACCGATCCCCGGGGCGGAGATGCCAGGCCGTGACGGTGTTCGGCACCCGGCGGCAGGGGTGCGTGGAGGATCGGGTCCCCATGGCCTCAGTCGGCCGAAGCAGCCTGCGCTTCGGGCTCGAATTGCAGCGGCTGACTCGACACCTCGGCCGAGTCCATTTGCCCGCGCAGCTCGGCTTCGATGGCCGCCAGTTGCGCCTCGATGGCTTCGTTCGCCTTGCGCTTGCGAATCACCTCGTCGCGATATCGCCGCAAGAAATAATCAATGGTCTCGACCCGAATCTTGATCGAGCCGGAAGGCTTGTTCTCATCCAGGTCCTTAAAGCAAAAATAAGGAGTCCCGGATTGTTCGATAATGCCCTCAATCACTCCATAGATCGGGGCATCGTGGCCGCATTTGAAACTCGATACTTCGAGCGCCACCAGATTCGGGTGTCGCGCCGTGAATTTCGCCGCCCAGACCTTGTGGTTGGTGCTGCAGGAATAGGAGTTCTTCCAGGCGTCGCCAATATCGAGCGGATGGCTGATCACTCCGGCACGCACTTCGTCGCCAAACAACCGCTCCAGCAAGTCTTCATCGAGCGGCAAAGTGTTCTGCGAAAAGATGGGATAGCCGAGCTTCTGGAACTCCTCCATGATCTCGTGATTCAAGCCCGGATCGTGGTGATAGGGGCGGCCGAGCATCACAATCCCGATCCGGTCTTCACGTTCCAGCTGGTCAAGAACCTGCCGCGCCCGCCGGCGTATGCTCGCCTCATAGTCCGCCAGCGCCTGGTATCCTACCTCGACCGCACGATCGTTTTCCTGCTGCGACAAACCGAGGATGGGCTGCCAGGCCTGCAGCATCTGGTGGGCAAACAGCCGGCGGTCCGCAAAGTTCAGAACCGGATCCAGGTACTTGACGTTGTGCTCGGCAAACACATCGTTTTCTTTGGTAAATGCCGCCTTCACCGTTTCCGGCGTTGCCGTAACCGTCGGGCAAGCATTCGCCGCCACAATTTTCATCAGAGGCGAAGTAAGCACGTCGTACATGGGGAAGAAGATGACATCGAGCGGCTTCTTGCGATGCTTTTCCTGGATCAGGTTGTAAACGTGCGAAATGCCGATCTTGGCCGGGAAGCAGGGATCGATCGCTCCGCGAGAAGCGCCCGCGCGATAGAGATCGGAACTGGTGTAGTCGGAATAGACGATGTTCTCGGGCTGCACTCCCAGACTCTCCAGATAGCCGTTGAATAGCGGCGCGTAGGTGTAGATGTTCAGCACACGCGGGATCCCGACGCGAAGCTTCTTCCGCTTCTCCATCAGCGGAACACGTTCCTTCACCGCCTTGTTCCAGAATTTCGATACCGGAACCGGATCGGCCACACTCTTCGCGTTCACCGGCCGGAAAACTTCACGCGCGGCGAAATCCACAAAGTTGGGATATCGGTCTTTGATCTGATCGATTCCCGCTTTGATGTCCTTCATGTCGTTGACATCTTCCACCAGACCCTTTTCGCAAGTGGCGATGATGAGGCGTTGCTCGCCGTGCATCAGCGGGACTTTGGTCACCTTCTCGATCGGCACCAGACTCAGATCGTCCTTCTCGGCGGTGCGAATGTCGATAAAGGTGCGCAGGCAATTGTTCTTGCAGAAATTGCAACGTGTGCTTTCGTTGCGCGTGGTGCGGTACTGAATCTTGCGCACCGCGTCCAGTCCAACGAACGTCGTCTGCTGGCCATGGCGCCAGAGGCGCAGCGACTCCACCGCCGCCCCGATCGCACCCGATTCGCCGCAGAATTCATGCACGATGATTTCCGGTTTCTTGCCCGCCGCGCGAAAGCTGTTCTGAATGAAATCCACTTCCGCCTTGACCACCGCCATATTGTTTTGCGTCCCACCCTGCAGGACAAAACGCGTTCCGAGCGCGGCCAGATTGGGAATGCTGGCCACGTACAGAAACACATTTTTCGGAAGGACGGCCGCCAGCCCTGCGAGGATCTCCTCCGCGCGCCAGCCCTGGCGCTGGAAATTGACAATGTCGGATTGCATGAAGACGGCACAGCCGTAGCCGAAAATCGGCATCGATTGCGCGGCAAAGGCCAGATCAGCGTACTGTTCCACGCTCAATCCGAAGCCTTCCGCCGTGGATTGCAAAAAGTACCCGTTGCCCGCCGAACACTGCGTGTTCAGTTTGAAATCCTTGACCCGGCCGTTATGGAGAATGATGATCTTGATATCCTGTCCGCCCACGTCGACGATAACGTGCGGATCGTCGTAAAACTTCAGCGCCGACTCGGTGTGAGCCACCGTCTCCACCAGCGCCACATCCGCATGCAGAACATCTTTCAGAATATCCTTGGCGTAGCCGGTGGTGGCCACGCCCAGCACTTCCAGCTTCGCTTTCTGCGCTTCCACCTGTCCGCGCAGGTTCTCGAACATTTCAATTGTGTCCTGAATCGGGTTTCCGTTCGAGAGCTGATACGCCTTGCAAAGAAGGTCGCCTTTTTCGTCGATCAGCACGGCCTTGGTCGACGTCGATCCGCCGTCAATGCCGATGAAACCAGCGACCGTCCGGTTGGCCAGGAACGTCGCCGGCACGAACTTCTTGCGCCGGTAGGATTGCTTGAACGCGCCCAGTTCGTCCTCGCTCACGGTCAAACCCTTGGCACCGGATTTGGCCTTTTCTTCCTGACGCCCGTATTCGATGTAGTGCAGCAGCTGTTCATAGCCCTGGTAACAACCGACACAATCTTCTTCGCTCTTGCCAAATTCAATCGCGCCCAGGGCGGCAAAATACTGAGCATTCTGCGGCACTTTGATCAGGTCTTCCGGTCTGGCGCCGTCGGGAATCTCCACCTTGCGTTCCTGCCACATGCGGGGGATATTCGCCTGCCAAGCCTCGCGCATACCGCGAATAAAACTGTTCGGCCCGCCGAGCAGCAGCACGTGCGGCCGCAGGGTGTGACCGCGCGTCAGGACACTCAGATTCTGCAAAACGATGGCCTCAAACAACGACGCCATCAGTTCGTCCGACGGTGTGCCCACCTTCTGCAGACCGTTGATATCGGTCTCGGCAAACACGCCGCATTTGCCGGCAACTTTATGCAGCTTGATTCCGTGATAGCGCTGTTCGCAAAGTTCAAGCGGCGGAATTTTCAACTTGGCGTTGATCTTGTCGATGACCGCGCCCGTCCCTCCGGCGCACTTGTCATTCATCGAAGGAATTTTTTTCTTGCGGCCGGTCTCGTCGTCATCCTTGAAGACGATGATCTTGGCATCCTGCCCGCCGAGCTCGATGACGGAATAAACCTCGGGATGCATCTTTTCGACGGCCAGCGACACCGCCGTTACTTCCTGCACGAACTTGGCACCGATCTGATCGGCAATGGCACCGCCGCCCGAGCCGGTCATGAACATGCGCGTGTTGCGGCGGTTGATGCCGACCTCGGCTTCCATGCGGCGCAGAAATTCCAGCGTCTTCTCCGGCTGCTTGGTCTCGTGGCGCTGGTAGTCCTGCCATAGCACCTTGTCGGTTGCGGCATCAAGCACCGTGGCTTTGACCGTGGTCGATCCGACGTCCAGTCCCACCATGAACGCGGTGTGATGATCATGCGGCTTGAGTGCGGGCGCGGGACCGATCTGCAACAGCTGGGGTTTCTTTTGCTCTGCGCTATGGTCGTGCATCACTTCTCCCGGAATGAATCGAAAGATTCGCTATGGCGCTCCGCGGGCTGCGGCCGCCGGCTTGCGGCCGAACAATTCACGGCGAGCCGGCGGCACAGCACGGATATGGTTATGATCTTACGCGGCTTTCTCACGCCGCGTCCGGCACACAGATCCCGGCAACGCGCGACCGCTTCCCCCAGGACTTGGTCTTATCGATGCGTTCGCTCACGTGCAGAATGAACTGGGCTGCGGTCCCGGCCACGCCCTCGCGGTGCGGCACCTGATAGAAGGGCCGACGCAGTTCGGGATGTTCGGCAATGTAGTCGCGGATTTCCTCCATGCTCTTTCCCGTCGCCTTCAGGCACTGTTCAAACTCGGTCTTGGCCTTCACTTTGGCCTCACCCAGTGCCATTTGCACCCGGCTATGGGCGTTGACCTCGCCTTCTCCGGAAGTTTCGATCGGCAGAAAGATCATGTCCTTGAACTTGTTGATCACCGCCGACTGCACACCGTCTGACTGCGAGGAAGGCATGCAGCCAAAAGGCTTCAGCGCCAGCACCATGTGACAGAGTTTGTGCACGGTGTAATAAACGTTCTTGCCGACTTCCAGGTGCCCTTCCCCGCCACGCGCGAACTGGTTGTAGAAGGGGTTCGCCAGTTCAGCCAGGTCCGCCTGCGGCACCAGATGGTGCGTAATGCCGCCCATGTTCCTGATGGTGCGATGGTAGAAAAACTGCCACGCCTTCTCGCCGAAGCCAATGCCCCAAAGCTTCTTGTGCAAGCCGAAATAGTTGGCGAGATGCTTCTTGACTTCATACCACTCTGGATTGCGGTGCGCGCGATTCACCGGCCATTTCGCGATCGCGTGCGCCTTGGCCTGATACAACAGGTAGGCCACCCAGGTTGCGATCGGTTCGACCACAACCTGCGCACCTTCGCGCTCGAGAAACTCGAACATGTGGAAGTTGCCGTCGCCTTCGGTGATCTGTGCCCAGAACTCGCCCGTGATCTTCACCACCGGCTTCACCTTGGTGCGGTCCACCTCGATGCGGTTCATCCGGTCACGGGCGGCGTGCAGGGCTTCCAGATAGTCCTTGCCCCACATGTGTTCGTGCATCTTGCCGAGAACGTTCGCGGTATTTCGCAGGATCTTATTGCTCTTGAATTTCGGCTTCGCCCAATCGGGCGCTCGCCGCTCGATTTCAAAAGAGTCGCGATGCCGCAGGTCGTCGCAAAGGCCGTCCACCATTTCCCGGAACACGCGATCGGTTTCACCCTTGTTCGCCTCGAAGGGCCGGATCTGGTAGATCAAATCATTGATCACGTCGCCCAGGTGCATGGCATTCAGCATTCCCAGCCCGAAGTCGATGGTAAATTTCAGGCCGGGCTCACCCGAGGCTGCTTTGATGCCGTCGCTATCTTTGAACAGCAGGACGCGAAACCCATCGAAGCCTGCGTTCTTCAACGCAAAGCGGTATTCCGCCTCGTACATGCCAAAACGGCAGGGACCACAAGAACCGGCGGTGAAGAAGACGAAATTGTTCAGAATCTTCTCCCGCGACATGCCTTCCTTTTCCAGGAACTGGAGGTATTGCACAAGATTGCCAACCGTGAAATAGGTGGGATTACACTGGCCGTTATTGCCAAACTCCTTGCCCGTCTGAAAGGCCGCCACGTTCGGCACGGGCAGCTTCTCGCAGCGGTAGCCACAGCCCTGAAAGACGGCGCGAATCAGATCCTCGTGCTTCCAGGTAAACCCCCCGAACAAAATTGTGACACGATTGCGCTCTTCCGCCTTAAACGCCCGCTCCACCGGACGATGAAAATGGATGGGCTGGTCCAAACCCGCGATCTTGCGCAACCGGGTGCGCTCGGCCTCCAGGCGCTGTTTGATTTCCTGATCGTTGTCAATCTGTACGAGATTCGTTGCCATGCTTTCCTCCGGCGTAGGCGGCGTTCTGATTCTTTCGCGTGAGAATGCGGACCCCAGGCACAGCGGACCGCGCGGATGCGGAAAACCCGGAATAGCAGAATATGGAAGCAACTGAAGTGGGGAGCATCACCAAAAGGGCGAGGTCCGGTCCCGTTCCTCGCTGAGTACACTGGAACCTGCGATCTAAGGCCACCGGAAACTCCTAAAGCATCGTACTGGAGGTTCAAGGTTACGCCGATCACGGTCGTTCCCAACGAATCCGCTCTCGGCAAGCGAGCCCAAAATTCCACTTCCCGTCTTTGGACTAACGGGAAACCCTTCGATTTGCAAGAGTCCGACTTAGATCAACCAAGCCACCTTTTGGGAAAGCCATGGCAGCTTGAGCACTTCACGACCCACCCCTTTTTTTTAGCAGAAAGTCCGACCGCATTTCAACTCAGGAGAATCCTGTAGGCAGCGATTCTTTCTATACAAAGGATGCCTTTCTTCTATGCAGGGGACATCCTTATTTTCCGGGAATCTTGCGCAGCCTTCCTTGAGTCCTGATCAGGAGTCCGGTGAAGCGCAGCTTGCGAGGCTCCTCATTGGCTTCCGGCAGACTCCATCTAGACGTTCAGGGGAACGAGGCAACCACATCACCACGAAGGCTTTGGACGGCATTCAAATCGTCGTCTGGCGAGTCTCAACCGCCGGTGTAGGACAGTTCGACTACGGTGCAATCGTCGTTGAGGGGGGTGCCGCCGCAAAAATCCGCCACCGCCCGGAAAATGTCCTCCATCGACACGCTTTTCCCCGCTACATTTTCCAGACGTTCACTGTCAAACATGTCTCCGCGAGCATTCTCGGCTTCGGTAACGCCGTCGGTCACCAGAATCAGGCGATCCCCGGGCCTCATCTGACAGCGGTCGCTGGCGTAGGTGGCGTCGGCGATCAAACCGACCGGCAGATTGCCGTGCGCCGGCCTGAGAACTTCTTCGCCACAAATCCACACCGGCGGGACGTGGCCGCAATTGACGTATTCGAGATCGCCGTCGCTGCGCAGTCGAGTGATGATCATGGTCGCGTATTTCTCGCCGATGTGCTTGTAGGTGAAAAAGCGATTGACCGCGGCCACGATTTCCACCAGCGGCATCCCTGAAATCAGCTGCGAGTAGACCATGCCCTGGAGAATCGACGCCAGCAACGCGGCCGAGACTCCCTTGCCACTGACATCGGCCAACACCACCGCCAGGCCATCGGGAGTATTCACGGCCTCGAAAAAATCGCCGCCGATTTCCTTGCACGACAAGTTGCGCCCATTCACCTTGGCAAAGGGAACTTCGGGGATGGTCACCGCCAACAAACGCTGCTGAATGGAGGCTGCGATGCCCAGTTCCTGCTGGTAACGGCGGCCCGCTTCCTCGGCTTGCACCAGGCGAGCGTTCTCGATCAGCTGCGCTGCTTCGGTCGCGATCGCGCGCAGAATGTCGTGGCTCACGCTGGTGATATCACGCGAGGCAAAGCGCGAGTCCACATAGAGCGCACCCATCACGTCTCCGCCGGCCGGCTGTTGCTCACGGGTGGTCTGCACGAGCGGCTTGCGCAGGGGCATGCATATGACGGTGCGCAGATCGAAAGCAACGATGCTTTGTCGCTCCTTCACATCGAGCATCTGACTGGTGTCGGTAACCAGATACTCGGAATTGGAGGTCAACGCCCCGTCCAGCACCGACCGCGAGATCGTCTTGTCATCGAGCAACGGCTCGCCCATCGAATTGCGCCCCGCGGCCAGGGTCAGTGTGCCCTCAAGATCGCGCAGAAAAATGTATCCCCGCTCGGCGCGTGTCAATTTGAGCGTAGCGTCAATCAAGGTCATCAGGATCTCATCCAGCACCCCAATGGTGTTGAGCTTGCGCGCCGCTTCCATGAAGAGCGTGAGTTTTTCGAGGTCGCTCGCTTCGGGGGCAATCTGAATGCCCGAGATCTGACTGAGAAACTCCCGCGCCGTGTTCGAGGTGGTGTGCAGCGGATGAAAGATCAGGTAGGCAACGTCGCGCGCCCCGAATTCCAGACGGTCGTTGCGCTTCAGTTTATGGCGGTCGACTTTCTCGCCGTTGACGAAGGTGCCGTGCTTGCTGCCCAGATCAACAACAAAGAACTCGCCATTCTCGGAAACAATCGAAGCATGCTCGCGCGAGACTCGCGGATCGGCAATCACCAGGTCGCGATCGACCTTTCGACCCACCGTATAGGGAGTGTGATTCAGCGACAGCGTCTGCTGATCGCTCCCCTGGACAAAGATCGCGATGGGAAAGATGCTGGAGATACCCGAATGCGACGAAGCCGACATGGACCCTGAATTCTCCCGCGTCAATGATTGACGTAGACCCAAGACATTTTACGACGTACCCGGCACAACCGACGTGGTAAAACTCTCCTGCGGTCGGCACCCAGGATCCACGCCCCCCGCCCAGCGGACGGAAATGCTGGCCCAGGGCCAACCCGGACGCCCCCGATCCCATTCACGCCACAGGCACGGCTGCATCCCGGCGTCCATATTTCGTCCAAATCCAAACCACAACCGGAATCCACCACCAGGGATTCAGCCAGGGCCAGAACCACGAGGCCATGAAGAGGCTCGCGTAAACCACGACCAGCAGGGCCACATCCATGCGCATCTCCCGTCGCGTCCCGGCCGCGCGTGCCGAGAATAGCATGAGCACGACTGGCAGCATCAGTGTCAGGTCATGGATCACCGCGTGAAAGCCGACCAGAATGCACGTTACGCTGGCCGCAGCGTAGACGAAGCGAGTCCCTCTTGCTCGCCTCCCAACCTCCCACAACACCATCCCGAGCGCGGCCGTCGAACACACAATCGCCGCCATGGTGACGGAGAGTCCGCCGCGCTGGCCCGCAAATTCTGCAATCAACCCGCGGAGGTTCGGCATGGCTGCAACCGGCATACCGGCGGCACCATGATCTTCCACCCGAACCACGAAGTGCCCATAGTCAGCGATCCCATGCCATCCTGTCATCATCGCCCAGATGGCCACGAGCAACGCCGCCACCGGACCAAGCCCCCACAGCAAGCGCGGCCGTCGCACCGCCAGCACCAGCGCCAGCGGAAGCACCAGATGGAACTTGAACAACCCGCATCCGAGCACCGCACCCGCCAAAACAACGCGGCGGTTCCCCAGCAAAAACAGGCTCAACGTCACCAGCAGAAGAAGCAGAATCGAATCCTGTCCTTGAATTAATGCCCTGACAGCCGGCGCAAAGGCCGCCGTGCTCAAGATCAAGAACAGCGGTGTGAGTTGTTCGGTCTCCGCGAATGTCTTTCTGATCATTGCCAAACTGAGCACCATCATGACCACGTTCGAGAAGGTCCAAACCAAGTAGGCGGGAAAATAACTCAGGTATGTCAAAGGCACAAACAGCAGTTCTTCAAAAGGAGGATGTAAATCGTGCAGTTGCGCCACCTGGCCAGCGCGAACCAACTCAGCTCCGTGGTAAAACACGGTGAAATCCTGATATCGATTGCGCAAGAACCAAACAAGGTGCGGTGCGCCGACGGAGCTAAACAACGTCAGCACGAGAAGAAAAATGCCCGCCAGTCGTTCTTTACTTCGATTGAGTTCGGCTGGCGTCATGCGGAGTTTTCCGGAAGTCCCCGATTCTATCGTTGCAGGATCCAACATTCATGATCCTCCCAACCGGGCTCGGTTCAGAGGCTTCGCGCTCGCCCAAATGTAGAGCAGGAACCAAGCTGGAGCAGTCCACGCATACCAGAACCCAGTGCGATGCTCAAGGATGAGCGCCAGTACGGCGGCGTTGATGGCCAGGAAAAACGCGGCCATGCCGATCAACTTTCCCCGGCGACCCATCATCGCCCAGGCGGCCGCCCGGAACATGCATGGCAGAAGGATGATCTGATCGAAGAACCAACTGTACGAAACCGTCAATATGGAGATGAGCAGCAACATTGGCATCTCATCCTGCCACTGCCATCGACTGGGGGAGCTTCGCCAACGGAAAAAGAGCCAGACCAATGCCAAAAGAGCCGGCAACAACTGGAGCGGAGAGTACCGGCCCAGCGACAATCGCACCCAGCCACTTAAGGTCGGCGTTACTTCCTCGATCACCCCGCTATTCATAAGATTGAAATACTGAGGGAAGATTGCGTGATCCAGCAATACGGCGACGAAGCTGGCCAGCGCTGTGATCGAGCCCACTGCCGCTATCGTTCGTATCGTGCGCGTACGGATTGACCAACATAGAAGGGCCACCCACATCAGGAAAACGAGATGTGGCTTCAGTGCTACCAGAAATAAAAAGGTTCCGGCCAATGCGAGTTGCTTTCGCTTTTCGAAATGCAGAAAGCCGGCGATACCCAGCAGAACGAGCGGGCTGATCTGACCGAGAGCAAGCGCAGTGGAGACCGGCAAGAACAACCCCGTGATTAAACCTGGGATCCACACCGATTCCGCCTTGGAGCCGTAGAGTTGCCAGAACCATCGCCCAGATAGGAATGTCGCGATCACGCCAAACCCGAACCACAGTTGTTGCGCCCGGTTGAAAGAGAGCAATCCGAGCGGGGCGATCAGCGGCACAATCCACGGTGGGTTCCGCATAATGAGCGCCCGCGATTGCCCAAAACCGACCTGCCGCTCAAGGGCGAGGACCGGTCCGGCCGCGTAGGGATTGCGGCCGGCCAGCACCTGAAGGGCGGCGGTCCAGTATTCCACGAAATCATTAACATTGCCGCTTGCCTCCTGCTCAGGACGGGCCGCCACGGTGCCGAGAAATACAAGAAGCAGTGCCAGCAAGCGGGTGGAGGGTAGCGCGAAAAGAAAAAAAACTTGCGTCGACCATTTTTCCGTTCGGCCGTATTGGCGCCCTGTCATGTAGAGTCTTTCGAGACGCCCTCATTCTATAATTGCCCGGTCCGCTTCCAATGAACATTCTCGCCAGCAGGAGCTCGCGCTTTGCCGGAATCCTTTTGTTTGGCCTGCTGGCGATGACGGCGCGCAATGCCCTCGACCCCGATCTTTGGTGGCATCTGCGCACCGGACAATGGATCGCCGAGACGGGCCAGGTTCCGCACTCCGATCCCTTTTCTTTCACCCGCCTCGGCCGGGCATGGGTGTCGCATGAGTGGTTGTCAGAGCTTCTGTTCTACGAACTGTGGAAACGTGGGGGCGCGGTTGCGCTGATCGTGTTCTCGGCTGTGATCACGACCGCCGGCTTCATGCTTCTCTATCTCCGCTGCCCCGGAAAACCGCACTGGGCAGCGGCGGCAACCGTTTTGGGTGCGCTAGTCGCGGCTCCATCCTGGGGTGTGCGGCCCCAGATGTTCACCTTCACCCTCGCCAGCCTTCTTCTGTGGCTAATCGAAGCGGGTGAGAATCGGCCCAAGCTACTGCTCTCAATACCGCCTCTGTTCTTGCTCTGGCTCAATCTGCACGCCGGATTCGCGCTCGGACCCGCTCTGTTGCTGGCCTATGGTGGCGGTTTGATTCTGGAATTGGCCACGGGCCGCACCACTTGGCCAGCAGCACGGCCCGTTCTTACGCGTGTTTCTTTGCTCCTGCTCGTCTGCCTGGCCCTGGTACCGCTGAACCCAAGCGGCACCCAGCTCTATCGTTATCCGTTTGACACTTTGCGGTCGCCGGGGATGCGGTCGCTTATTGGCGAGTGGTTCTCACCGAACTTTCATGAGTGGCTGTATCGGCCTCTGTTGCTGGTATGGCTCCTGCTCCTGACTGCACTCGCCAGCTCCCGCTCGCGTCCCCGGGGGAGAATTCTCGTGCCCTTGATCTTCACGTCGTTCGCCGCCCTTGACGCGGTGCGTCACATCCCCATCTTTGTTCTGCTCGCTATGCCGGTGCTCGCCGCCGCCCTGCCTGCAACTTCGACTGCCCTCGGAGTTGGACCATGGCGGTCGAGCACGGCCCGGACGTTTTTCTTCGCCGCTGTGATGGCCCTGATGGCTGCCTTTGCCGTGGTGAAGTGGACCACCCTGGCCCGCAATCAGCAGGCCCGGGAGAAAGAGCAGTTTCCCCAACAAGCGGCCGCTTTCTTGCGCAACAGCGATCAGTCACGGCGGCTTTTCGTTTATTATGACTGGGGAGGCTATGCGATCTGGAAGCTCTACCCTCATTCCCGGGTCTTTGTCGACGGCCGCGCTGACCTCTATGGAGACGACCTCTTACGTCAGTTCCAGACCGCCTTGCAGCTGCGGACGGGCTGGGAAGCGATTCTCGATCAGTGGAGGGTCGATGCCGTACTGCTTCCCCCGTCCAGTGGGCTAGCTCAAGCCCTCCTTTTCGACCGGAATTGGAGCGTGGCATTTCACGACCCGCACTCGGTGGTGATAACGCGGACGCCTTCCATGGCGGCAAAGGCCGGATTTTCCGATATTTCTGGGTCAAAAGGGTACTAAAGTGAAAAAAGATGTTCCCAGATCCGTACCGAATCTGCGAAACTAGAGCGCATACTGGGACTTGCAGGAACCTGGTCCCAGGGTCAGTGTTTCTAGCTTTACGTTTCAAGGAGACCTCAATGGTAAAGCTCGCTAAACTCTTGTGGTGTAATGAACAAGGGCAGGACATCGCAGAATACGCCGTGATGCTCGCAGTGATTCTGGTAATCGTCATCGGAACCGTGCGCCTGATTGGCGGCAATGCGAACAACGTGTTCTCGCAGGTAGCCAGCCAGGTCGCCCAGTAGTCCGGCCAAGTTGGATTCCTTAGGTCGCAGAATTCTAGACCGACGCATCGATGGCATGAGCGACGTGGTGCCCCGGCAGGAGTGGAATGAATCGAAGTCGTCTGTTGATGATTGGGGGGCTGGCATTGGCGCTGGGCCTGCTGGTCAGCTTTGAGGTTTATAACCGACTGCGAACCGTGGCGAGCTCGAATCGCAACGAGCGTGATGTGCTCGTCGTCGTCGCTGCCCGCGACATTGCGATTGGATCCAAACTCGAAGGTCCCGATATCGCCACCATCGCGATCCCGCAGTCGGCGGTGCCTCCGGGAGCATTCACCGAACTGGCAAAGGCCCTGGGCCGCGGCGCCGTTCTCCCGGTCAGCAAAGGCGACTTTATTCTCGCCGGCAAGCTGGCGCCCCTCAATGCGGGAACCGGTCTGCCGTCACTGATCCCGACCGGAATGCGCGCGGTTTCGGTACGCGTCAACGATGTGGTTTCCGTGGCGGGCTTCGTACAACCGGGCTCTCGCGTCGACGTCATGACAACCGGGAGTGGCCAGACGACGACGGTTCTCGAAAACGTAGCGGTCATCGCTGTGGGCAAGAATCTGGATCGAGGCGCGACCGATGCGCCATTCTCCCCGGTGATCACCCTGCTCGTCTCTCCCGACGATGCACAAAAACTGGCTTTGGTCTCGCAAGAAGGACGGATTCAGCTGTCTTTGCGCAATCCCCTCGACACCAAGCAGGGCGGTATCGGCGCAACCCGGAGCAGTGCGTTGTACCTCGGCGAAACACCGGTGCCGACCGAGCCCAAGCCCAGGGTTCACCGAGCTGCCGTGAAGGCCCCTGTCCCGGCCCCGACGGCGCCGTACCAGGTGGAAATGATCCGCGGTAACAAGCTCGAAGAAAAAAAGTTTGATCCGGCTGTACCGCAGTAGCTCGCAGATGTTCATTTCCTCGATGGATTTGTTCGTGCAACCTCGCAGAGGTCCGAATTCATGAAGGTTCTTACGCTGGTCGCAGCCGCCCTACTCCTCGGTGCGACAACGATGCTCGCGCACTCCGCGGCCGCTGCCGGCGCCAAGGCGCAGGACACGCCGCTGGTGCTTCCGCCGAACCCGACCGCGGCACAGCCGTCGACTGCCACCTCTGGCCAGAGCGTTACGCCCGGCGCGGCTCCCTTGCGCGTTATGGTCGGTAAGTCCCTGCTCATCAATACCACCGAAAGACTGAAGCGGGTTTCGGTAACCGACCCCTCGGTGGCCGATGCCCTGGTCGTGACCCCCACCCAAGTCCTGGTCAACGGGCTTGCTCCCGGTGAGGTTTCCCTGCTGATCTGGGATGAACTTGAGCGCTCGCGCAGCTTCGATCTCCGGGTCGACGTCGATATCACGGCAGCTTCGGAAGAAATGCACCGCCTTTTCCCGGAGGAGCAGATCAGCGTGACACCTTCCCGCAGCGCGATTGTTCTCTCCGGACACGTCACCACCGAGGATGTCTCCAAACACGCGGGCGCTCTCGCCTCGGCTTACTCCAAGAACGTCGTGAACGTGCTGACTTTCGGTCCGGTGGGCGCCGAGGAAATCCTGCTTGAGGTCAAGTTTGCCGAGGTGGATCGTACGGCCATGACGCAGCTCGGAATCAATCTGTTCTCCACCGGCTCGGGCAATACTCTCGGCAACATAACCACCGGTCAGTACGGCGGCGTTACCGGCCTCGGATCTATCAGCGATACCGGGTCTCTCAACCCGTTCCCCAGCACGGCGACGGTGTCAAACTTGCTCAACATGTTCTTCTTCAACCCTCAGGTGCACCTGGGGGCGGTGATCGAGGCTCTTAAATCGCAGAATCTCTTGCAGATTCTGGCCGAGCCCAACCTGGTAGCGGTCAACGGCAAGGAGGCCAGTTTCCTGGCGGGGGGCGAGTTTCCTTTTCCCGTTGCGCAGCAGAATGCCAGCGGAATCGCAACCGTGACGATTCAGTTCCGCGAGTTTGGCGTGCGCCTGAAGTTCACGCCTGTGATTCAGCCGAACGGCAACATCCATCTTCACGTCGCTCCCGAGGTCAGTACGCTCGACTTCGCCGATTCGGTCTCGGTCGCCGGAACGACCATACCGGCCATCAGCACGCGCAAAGCGGAAACCGAGTTTGAATTGCAGGATGGCCAGAGTTTTGTCATCGCCGGCCTGCTGGATAACCGGGTGACCAACGTTGCCAACAAGGTTCCTTTCCTGGGCGATATCCCGATCCTGGGTAATTTTTTCAAAAGCAAGAGCGACCAGAAGAGCAACTCGGAATTGATGGTTTTATGCACCGTGCACCGGGTCTCGGCCAGTGCGCAGGCGCCCAAGGTGCCGGCCATGCCGGAACCACTGTTGGATCCGGGCAAATTCGACAGCAAGAAGTCCGCGCCGAGCAGCAAGCAGTAGACGCTGGACCGCGCGGAAGACGCAGTGAAAGCACAAAAGGGGTGGAGGACGATCGATGCCGGAATTGTCAGTCGCTATCTTCGCCACGGACAATGACCAGCGTGCTGTGCTCCAGGCTTTGGTGGATGGCACCAGCGTGGCGCGCAGCGCATACGCCAATCCCGCCATGCCTCTGGCGGCCAGCGACCCGATCATCCGCAAAACTCAGGCTTTGGCGCCCGACGTAATACTGGTGGATATCACTGCCGACGCCGTTACCTCGGCCCTGCGGGCTATCGAATTGCTCCACCAGGAACTTCCCGACGCGGCCATATTCGCCGTCGGACCCATGACCCAGCCGCAGTTGATTGTCGGCGCCATGCGGGCCGGCGTACGCGAGTTTATCGAGCGCCCCACCACCACCAATGACCTGCTCGACGCCTTCGTGCGCCTGACCGCAACCCGGCGCAAGCCGGGGCGCGAAACTTCCCGCGGGAAAGTGTTCACCGTGGTCAATGCCAAGGGCGGAAGCGGTGCCACAACTGTCGCCGTGAATCTGGCTCTGGCCTTGCAGTCGATTCATCACAGCACGGCCCTGGTGGATTTGGCGCCGCTCGGTCATTGCGCTTTGCATCTGAATCTCAAGCCGATGTTTACCGTCTCCGACGCGCTTACCAATCTGCACCGCTTGGATGCCTCTCTGCTCGACAGTTTCATGGCCCGTCACGATCGGGGCCTGCAGGTCCTGGCCGGCCCCGCAATTCCCACCGCCATCGAGCCCTCGGCTTCCGATTTTGCTCGTCTGTTCGACACCCTGGTCGGCCTTTTCCACTACATCGTGGTTGACGCCTCCTCGCGGCTCGATAGCGCGACGCGCCTGGTCAGCAATCTGTCGGAGAAAATCATGCTCATCGCGCACGCCGATGTCGCTTCCCTGTGGAGCGCGGGAAGAGTGGCACAATATCTTGGCGAAAGTGGCTCGCGCGACCGTTTTGGCCTGGTGCTGAATCGCTATCGCAAGGTCGCTGGCTTCAATGAAGCCGACACCGAGGCGGCCATCGGCGCGCCCGTGCTATGGCGGATTCCCAATCAGTACTTTGCGGTGTCGACCGCCATCGATCGCGGTGTTCCCGTGATCGAGCAGGGCAGCACCGACATCGCCCGCTCGATTGCCGGGCTGGCGGAACACTTGACGCAAGACGATGTGGAAGTCAAACGCACAGCCTGGTCGCTGTTCAAGACGGTTTAGGTTCTTTATGGCCAATCTGCAAGCCTTCGAGCGGAGCGAGTACCAGCAGGTAAAGGCGGACTTGCATCGCAAGATCCTCGATCGGCTCGACCTGGAAAAACTCGGACGCTCTTCGGGAGACTCGGCGCGCGACGAAGTACTGATCCTGATCCGCAGCTCGGTAAACAGCGAAGCCGTTCCTTTGAGCTTCGCTGAGCGCGAGCAGTTGTCGCGCGAGATCCTCGACGAAATCTTCGGCCTGGGGCCGCTCGAGCCACTGTTAAAAGATCCCACCATTTCCGACATTCTCGTCAATCGCTTCGACCGCGTCTACGTGGAACGTGCCGGCCGGCTGGAAATCACCGGCCTCTCCTTCAAGGATAATCAGCACCTGATGCAGATCATCGACCGCATCGTGTCCCGCATCGGACGACGGGTCGATGAATCTTCGCCCATGGTGGATGCCCGCCTGCAAGACGGATCTCGCGTTAACGCCATCATTCCGCCTCTGGCGCTCGACGGCGCCTGCCTTTCGATCCGCCGTTTTGGTCGCGATCCGATCACCGCGCGCAACATGCTGGACAACAAGACCCTGACCGAGCCGATGCTGGAATTGCTCTCGGCGATGGTCAAGGGCCGATTGAACCTTCTCATTTCCGGCGGAACCGGCGCCGGCAAGACCACGGTGCTCAATGTCCTTTCCGGCTACATTCCGAACGTGGAACGGATTGTAACCATCGAAGACGCGGCCGAGTTGCAACTCAAGCAGGAACACGTGGTACGCCTCGAGACCCGCCCTCCCAACATCGAAGGCAAAGGCTCGGTGCGCATGCGCCAGCTGGTCATCAACAGCCTCCGTATGCGTCCGGACCGCATCGTGGTGGGCGAGGTGCGTGGCGAAGAAGCCTTCGACATGCTCCAGGCCATGAACACCGGCCACGAAGGTTCGCTGACCACGGTGCACGCCAACTCGCCGCGTGACGCCTTGTCCCGTGTGGAGAATATGGTTTCCATGGCGAATCTGAATATTCCCGAGCGGGCCATCCGCCAGCAGATCGCCAACGCGGTTCACGCCGTCGTCCAGGTGGCACGTCTCTCCGATGGTTCGCGCAAGATCATCACGGTTTCCGAGGTCGTCGGCATGGACGGAGACATGATCGTCATGCAGGACGTTTTCGTTTTCGAACGCGTCGGTATCGACGAGAGCGGCAAGGTGCGGGGCGCTTTTCGCTCCACCGGCCATCCCCCTCATTTTGCCGAGCGCCTGGCCACCGCCGGGTGCCGCCTCAGTCCGGCTCTGTTCGAGTCACGGATGGAGGTCTAGCCATGCAGTTTCTGATCGCATTCCTGGTTTTTGTGGTCGTGACCCTGGTGGTCTTTGCGGCCATGTCGCTCGTCGACCAGCGCAAGGCCCAGGCTCGCCTCCTGCGCGACCGCCTTTCCACGGTTCAAACGCCAAGCGAACAGCCCGCGCCGGACGTGGCCCTGCTTCGCGACGAAGTGCTCAGCCGCATCCCGGCCTTCGACACCTTCCTGCGCCGCTCCGAGCGCGTATCGCTACTGCAAAAAATGCTGGCGCAGGGGGACGTGGATGTTCGCGCCGGAAACTTCCTGATGCTTTGCGCCGTGTCGGCGCTGGTGTTCGCCGTCGTCGCTTTCATCGCCGGCAACAATCTCCTGTTCGGCTGGGCGGGCGCTTTGCTCGGCTTTTTTATCCCCTACGCCTATGCTTCGTATCGTCGTACCAAACGCTTTCAGCGATTTGAGGAGAAGTTTCCCGAGGCCATCGACACGCTCGCTCGCGCCGTGCGCGCCGGACACGCCTTTACCACCGCCCTGGAGATGATTGCCAACGAAGTCGCCGAACCGGTTGCCAGCGAATTCCGCCAGCTCTACGAAGAACAGAAGTTCGGCCTCCCGGTGCGCGACGCCCTGATGAACCTCGCAGAGCGCATTCCTCTGGTCGACGTCAAGTTCTTTGTGACCGCCGTGATGCTGCAGCGCGAGACCGGCGGCAATCTGGCCGAAATTCTCGACAACCTCTCCTACGTCATCCGCGAGCGCTTTAAGATCCTGCGCCAGGTCCGCGTCCACACCGCCCAGGGGCGCCTCACGATGGTCCTGCTGATGGCGCTGCCGCCCACCATTGTCGTCATCATGCAGGTCATCAACCCGGGATTCATTCACCCCCTATTTGCCGACCCTATCGGACACGCGCTGATCGTCGGAGGCATCACGCTGCAGACTCTCGGCTACTTTTTCATTCGCAGAATCATCAGGATTCAGGTCTGATTCATGACGCTGGCATTGGCACTTTCGGTCTTCGTTTTCGTCACCATCGCGGTGATTGTTTTTGCTTTTGGCGCGGCCGCGGTGGCGCCTACCTCGGTGCTCGGGTCCCGCTTGCGGGAAATCGGCTGGCAGCAGCCGAAAACCCAGGTCAAGCCCGCCATTCGTGAGCGCATGCAGCAGGCCCTGGATCCGCTGAGCCGGGCCCTCCCTATCTCTCCCTCGGAAGTGTCGCAAACACGCCTTTGGCTCATTCAGGCGGGATATCGCAGTCCCCAGCACCTCACCATCTATCGCGGCTTGCGCGTTCTGTTTGCCGCCCTTGGTTTTCTCTCGGTCTTTGCCTTCACCAGCTTCAATTCCCCCTTCCTGCTTCTCGGCGTCACCGGGTTTGGCTTTTTTCTTCCCCGATTTCTGCTCAAGAAAAAGCTGGAGGAACGGCAGCGCCGCATTCGCCTGGGCCTGCCCGATGGACTGGACCTGACGGTAATCTGCGTCGAAGCTGGCCTATCGCTCGACCAGGCCATGATGCGAGTGGGCAATGATCTGGCCCATGCGCACCCGGAACTGAGTGGCGAATTTCATCTCTTCGACCTCGAGACCCGTGCGGGAAAGCCTCGCGTCGAGGCCCTGCGCAACCTGGCCGAGCGTACCGGAGTGGACGACATCCGTTCCCTGGTCGGCACCCTGATCCAAACCGACCGATTTGGAACCAGCGTTGCCCAGGCTCTGCGCGTGCATTCTGACTCCCTGCGCACTGAGCGCCGCCAGCGCGCCGAAGAACAGGCGGCCAAGACCACGGTCAAGATGATCATTCCCCTTGTCCTTTTCGTCATGCCTTCCCTGATTTTCGTTACCGTGGGGCCGGCCGTAATTCAGCTCTTGCATATATTCGTGCCGGCGGGCACCGGGAAACACTGAACCTGAGCTCAAGTCTGTCATTCGAAACCATCGTCAGGAGTTGTTATGCCCCCGCGCGGGCCCCAGGGATACGCCTTTAACCGAACCCGCACCACTTACCTGGCAACCGATCTTGTGATCGCTCGCAGTCACTGGTCCCGTTTCCGCGGTCTCATGGCTACCGATTCGTCCCGCTTCACCCGTGGCCAAGGACTATGGATCAATCCCTCCCACGGCATCCACACCTTCGCCATGCGCTTCCCGATCGACGCCGTGTACCTTGACCGTGAGCGAATCATCATTCATCTTGAAGAAGGCTTAAAACCTTGGCGCCTTGCCGCCGTGCGAGCCCAGGCGGCGTCCGTGCTCGAGGTTCCCACGGGCACAATCGAGGAGTCGCTGACCGCGCTCGGTGACCAGGTGGATATTTTTCTTGAAGACCCGCTTCACACTGCGGCGGCGTGAAGGGACACCACGGATGCAGCTGCCGCGAGCGGACTCGCCCTTCTGCTGGACAAGTGGCCGAGTTGGTGACGGGTGCAGTTTAACGTTGCGCAGATTCTGCCGTCGCCGATAGCCAATGGTACGGATCGTGATTTTCGGCTGCGGGAAACGGGAAGGCCACTTCGACGCCGTAACTGGACGAAGGTCCGGGCGGGCCCCTCTCTCTCGATGCGATCTGGTATTCCCGTTGGAATGAGAACGACGTTCCCGCCTTTCGAACCCTTGCTCGAGATGGCGCACGCGAGCGATGAGCGGATTGGCGACGGTAACTTCGCCGAGGTATTGCCGTTTCCATGCCAATGCGAACCGGTCAGGAGCCGGTCCATGGAGGGGAGTTGACTGTCCGTTGGGGGCGGCGTGTGCAATCGGCAGATTAACCGGCGGACGCACCCGAGCGGCCCCGCTGTCCTTATGCGACTGAGACGAAGCGCCGGAGATCGAAAGGAGCTTCATTTTTGTCTTTCGTCATTTGCTTTTCGACGGAATATAGTGATATCACTATAGCGCCAGTGTTCGCTGAGCCGTAGTTCATACGGAAGGGAGCCATGACCAGGAAAAGAGAGGAAAGCGGCCATCGGAACGAATGCAAAGACCTCGGCATGCGGAATGCAGACGAGCACTTCGTCAAGGCCCAGCTGGTCTGCAAAATCGACGCGCTCATGAGAGAGCGTGGCCTGAAACAGGTCCAGGCAGCCAATCTGTTCGGCATCCGGCAGCCCGACGTGTCCAAGATGCTGTGCGGCGAGTTGCGGCAGTTTTCCGTAGAGCGCCTCTTGCGTTTTCTCGTGGCTCTCGATCAGGACGTTGAAATCCTGGTCACGCCGCATCGGGATTCGAAGAATGCGCCGGCCCTGCATGTGGCCTGAACATTTTTTTGACCGACCAATGAACTGACGCGGTTGAAACGGGAGAAAAACAACAGCGGTTATGAACAACATTGACACCATTCCCGAACGCACTACCCGGTGGCCCGAACCACCGCGCCTGCTCGTCGAATGGTCCTCCCGCTGGGAAGAGTTCAATTCCGCCATCCGCCCGGCGCTCGCCCGCTCTCCCAAAGCCTTGGCCGGAGAAGCACCGGTGGGCATGTTCCCCTATCGTGGCATACTCGCCGGCTGGCTGCTCGAAATCCTGCTGCTGATCGCTGTTATCGTGCTGCCCGGACGCTTTGCCAGTCTCGAGATTCCCGGCCCGCCAATCCGTCCGCAGTGGGATGTAATCTACTACTCCGGTGACGAATTGCCCCAGACGCAAGACCGGGGCGGCGCTCAATCGGGCAAGACCGGCCGCGCCGGCGGTCGGCACGCCCACCACCGCACGCAAACCATTCGCGTAGCGCGCGGCGACAAACCCGCCGAGAAAGTAGTGGACGCTCCCAAAATCAACCTCCCTCGCTCCGATTCCGCGGTCGCGAATCTGTTGGCCTTCAAGTCGAATCCTGGACCGCCGCCCGCCGAGGGACTGCGTTCGTCTCTAACCGCGCCCACTCTGCCGGCCATGAGCGTGGTGTCGCCTTCGCCGGAATTGACGACTCCCGCCCGCCGCTCGCCGAGCAGCCTCACGACCAACCTCGTCGCACCCGCCCCGGATGTTGCCCACGCCAGCACGCGCACCTCGGCAAACCTGAACACGACTATCATCCCCCCGGCCCCCAACCTCTCGCGCGACAAAATACGCATCGCCAACCCCCTTGCCCAGACCGTCGTCGCCCCCGCTCCGAACGAGACACTGCGCGACCTGGCCAGTTCCCAGGTGCCGCTCGCCCAAACCGTCGACGTGGTCGCGCCCCCGGTTTCCGCGCCCGCGCGCGATGCCTCATCCACACCCAAGCTGTCTCTGCCCGCTCCGGCCGTAGTGGCGCCCCCACCCTCGCAGGTAAGCCACGATCTCAACAGCTGGGGAAGCACCGCCTCCGGCGACATGCGCTTGAAACCCGTACCTCCGCCCCCTACCGCATCCGGTGGTGGGTCGCTCACCAAGACCGGCAACGGCGCTTTCAGCACGCAAGTCGTGCCGCCTCCGGCAACCATCGCTGGCGCCGGCTCGCCGCTCGGAAGCGGTAACCGCTCCGGCCCGTCCGCGGGTCAAACGGCAGGTTTCCTGGGCCCCGCCGACGTCGTACCGCCCCCGCCGGGCTTGGGCGGCGGCAAAGCCCGCTCCGGCAGCGGCCAAGGCAACAAAGGCAACGGTGCCGGCGGTCCGTTAGACCTGGGTTCTGCAATCGCGCCACCGAACAACGCCGGAGGCAATGCGGCCGGCAACGCCATTGTTGTCTCCAACCAACCCGGAACAAAACTTGGCCTCCCCAATTCGACCGGAGGCGGAGCCCTCGCCATGTCGCCCAGCGGCACAGCCAACAGTGGCCTGGGCGGCAGCGGGGGCGGCGCGGGCATCGGCAAAGGCAATGGCCCGGGCAGCGGACTGCAGGGAGAAGGATCAGGCGCCGGAAGAGAAGGCGCAGGCCGCGGTTCCGATCCCCATGCTCACGGAGGGATTTCGCCCTATCCCGGCCCCGGTGGCTCGGGAAACGGCACCAGCGGGTCCCCTGCCGTTCCCGGCGTGTCGGTGGAAGGTGGCACCACGCAAAGCATCACGCTGCCGAGCTTCGGATCGCCCGCCGGCGACGCCCCATCGAGCGGTCCGGGACATTCTTCGGTCGCAACCCGCGGAGGACCGAGCTACACCGTAAAGGCCACCTCGAATTCCGGCGGCGTATTCAATCGCTACGGCCAATTGAAAGGCGACAACTATTCCACTTACATCGATACTTCGCTCGGAACCGCAGTGATGCAATACGCCGACGCCATCTCCGGCGCCCGCTCTTTCTCCGGCGACCTCACCAAGCCGGAGCCCATACGGGTGGACCTACCCCCGGGACTGCGCCCCACCTATGTGGTTTTCGCCTGCATTCTTGACCGCTCCGGAGTTCTCAAAGATGTGAAGGTCCTCGAGCCCGGTGCCGCCGAAACCACCTCGAAGCTGCTGGTCGCGCTGCACAGCTGGAAATTTCGTCCGGCCTATCGGGGGACTGAGCCGGTTGAAGTCAACGCTTTTTTAGGATTTGGAATCGATACCCGGTAAAACGGGAGCTGCGGCTTAATCTGCGACCGAAGGCCATCGCCGCCCGTGCAACCCCGATCCACCGCAGCCAAAATGGGGAAGAATCCGGTGAGGCTAAAACCACGGCGGCCATCGATCGGCGACCCAGTCTGGCAAGGTCTTGCCCGTACGGCTGGGCATTACGGCCGGCTTCCGAAACCGGCACAACCAGCGCCCCGCGTGAACCTACTTGCGCGAAGATTTTGCATGTCGTGCCAGCACCCCCATCATGCAGTGCGGCAGACTTTACTGTAACCCTGCAAGGTGACCTTCGATACCTCCCCGCAACGCCCAAATCGGGGAGAACCAGGCTCCGTCCTTTAATCTAAACCTAACTGGGACGATGACAGCACCGAACCGATACGCCATGGTGTTTTTGGTAAGCCTCGCCATTCTCGTGGCCGGGATATCGTCTGCACCCATGACATACGACGAACCGGCGTATGTGGGCGCGGCCCGCAATTTTATCGCCGGGACGGCCTCGGTTAACCCCGAGCATCCCCCCTTGGCCAAGTACTTCATCGCACTCTCCATCCAGGTCTTCGGCGATTATTCGTTCGGATGGCGTTTCCCATCGGCTTTGGCGGGCGCGCTGCTTGCGCTATCAGTATTCGGGCTTACACTCACCTTGACCGGCAGCCTGCACACCTCCTACGTGGCTTGGTTGCTGATCCTGGCCAATGGGTTTTGGTATGTCTTAGGCCGCGTGGCCATGCTGGCAGTGTTCGAACTGGCCTTCGAAGCGGCAGGGGTGTGGGTCTTCATGGTGGCCCTCGAAGCGCTGGCGCCAGTTCAAGCCTGGCGCTGGTTTGCCTTCAGCGGTGCCCTGTTTGGCCTGTCGGTCGCTTCCCGGTGGTGCGGAGCGGTCGGCTTGCTGGTGTGCCTCGCCTACGCGCTCTTCTATTATCGACCCTTCCTGAAATCCGTCGTCGCCCTGTCCGCGACTGCTGCCGCCGTATACGCCGCCAGTTGGATTCCGCTGCTCGCGCGAGAACACAGAACAACCCGCTACCTGCTCGAGGCGAACAGGTTCATCTTCGATTTCCACCGATATGCCAAAGGCGACCCCAGGGTTGGTCAGATGTGGTGGTCCTGGATCATCCGGTTCCAACCGCAGCCCAGCCTGTCGTATCTGATCGGCAATCCCGTTGTCGGGATCTTGGGCCTCATCGGGGTCGGAGTCCTGCTGTGGCAGAAAAAGGCGTTATTGCCCGCCCTCTACTTCGCTCACATCCTGCAATGGGCAATCGCCATCAAGCCACTGACCTTCTACTACTACTACTTCGAGGCCTTCACCTGGCTCACGGTCGCATCCGCCGTGGCGATGCAGGGTGTAACGATTCGGCGAGTGCGCTTGGACGTTGTCGCTACTGCCTGCGCCGGCGCGGTATTTGTGAATTGGTACATCCGTATCCTGCAGGCCTGAGCTCGCCGACGAAAATCCTGAATCCGGCCGCGCCGTCAGGGCAAAGATGGGCCGTTCCGGAACCGGCCCCTGGCTGGCGCTCGAGGTTCACTCCCGACTGCGAAGGCTAGTAGCCTTTCCGCTTATCCACCACCGCCAGCAGCGTCTCGCCATTCAGATAGCGCCGCAGGTTCTCCGAAAAAAGCGCATAATGCCGATCCCATAGCTTGTCTGTAAGGGCTGCCGTATGTGGAGTGATCAGCAGATTCCGCAAATCCCACAACGGCGAATCAGGCGCAAGCGGTTCCTTCGGAAATACGTCGAGTGCCGCTCCCCCCAGCCTGTTCTCGCGCAATGCAGCCGCCAGCGCCGCCTCATCCACCAGCACTCCCCGACCGACATTGACCAGGCAAGCAGCCGGTTTCACCAGCGCCAGCCGTTCGGCGCTGGCGACCGCAGTGGTAGCACTGGTCACCGGCGCGGCCAGCACAATATAGTCCGCTTGCCGAAAGATTTCATCGATCTGCGCCGGAGCAAACACCGCGTCGGCGCCCTCGGTTCCCTTCTCCGGATGCTCGCGCACGGCAATCACGCGCATCCCCAGAGCCTTTGCGCTCTTCACCAGCGGCCGTCCGATACTTCCCAGTCCGACCACCCCGAGCGTCGAGCCGGCAACTTCCCGGATCCGCGGGCTTTCATCCCAGAGAATCTGTTGCCCCCAGACGTGCTTGGCCTGCAGGAGGATCGATCCCGCAATTTTCTTGGCGAGAGCAAAAATAAGGGCAACGACGTGCTCGGCTACAACCGGTCCGTGCACCTGGCGCGCGTTGGTAAGCACCACCTCACTGTCGACGATCTCTGGAAACATCAACTGATTGACCGCCGCCGCCGGAGAATGTATCCAGCGCAACCTTCTGGCACCCGCAACCTGATTGGGGCGGAGAGACCAGGCAATGACAACCTCAGCATCCACGATCTCGCGATCGATGCCGTTGTAATCGGCCAGATGGACGACATCGACCGGCGGAAACTCCTGCCGCAAACGCTCTGGAAACCACGACGGAGCGTTCCATTGATCAAACGGATGATGAACGCAAATCAGAAGCTTACGGATGGGGGCCATGGGGATCGGGTCATTCGGCAAGCGAAAGATCTTCTTTTCGACGTCCGCGACGTCTGGTCGCTTCAAGATTTCCGTGGTGTCCGTAAATCTGTGCCTGTCATCTCCTTCGGCTCCGTGATGCCGAGAATACCGAGCATGGTCGGCGAAATATCGCGCAACGATCCATTCGGATTCAAGTGGTACCGCGAAGCATCTTCGCCGATCAAAATAAATGGCACCGGATTCGTCGTGTGCGCCGTATGCGGGCCGCCGGTTGCCGGATCAATCATCAACTCGGCGTTGCCGTGATCGGCGGTGATCAGCATGGCCCCGCCTTTAGAGCGCACCGCTTTTTCAATTTCTGCGAGACAAGCGTCGACGGTTTCGACAGCCCTGATCGTCGGCTCAATCTTGCCCGAATGCCCAACCATATCGGCATTCGCAAAGTTCACAATGATCACGTCAAACGTGTCGTCATGGGTCGCTTTCACCACCGCCTCGGCAACGCCGGCGGCACTCATCTCCGGCTTCAGATCGTAGGTCGCAACTTTCGGCGACTGCACCATCACCCGGTCTTCGCCCGGGAAAGGCTGCTCCACGCCGCCATTAAAGAAGTACGTCACGTGCGCATACTTTTCGGTCTCGGCCACGCGCAGGTTGCGCAGGTTCAGCGCGCCCATGACGTTGGCCAGGATATTCGTCATCGATTCGGGAGGAATCACCACCGGCAGCGTGAACTTCTTGTCGTATTGCGTCATGCAAACATACTTCAGATTCCCGGGTGCCCGATCGCGCGCGATGGTCGCGTCGAGATCCGTCGCTCCCGGCAAATCGCTTCCGCCCTGGTCGTTCAGTCCGCTGTTGCGGCACAACGCGCGCGTAATCTCGCGCACACGGTCGGCGCGGAAATTGAAACAGATGCAGGAATCCTGATCCCCAATTCTAGCCAGCGCCTCGCCCCGTTCGTCGGTGCAAACAAAGGGCAAGACGAACTCGTCGGTCAGGCCCTTGTTGTAGGACTCTTTCATTCCCTGCACGGGGTCCGCATAAGTCCCGCCTTCGGCCTTGCCCTCGACCATGGAGCCGAACGCCTTCGAGACCCGCTCCCAGCGCCGGTCGCGGTCCATGGCATAATAGCGTCCGTTGACCGTCGCGATCTTGCCCGATCCGTACTCGCGCATCTTCTGCTGCAATTGTTCGACATAACCGGCGCCGTTGGTCGGCAAGGTATCACGCCCATCCATGAAAGCGTGCACAAACACGCGGTCCACCGTTTGCTGCTTGGCCATTTTCAGCAGCGCATACAGGTGCTCCTGACGGGAATGCACTCCGCCATCGGAGAGCAGCCCGAACAGGTGCAGTTTGCGGCCGCTCGTGCGTGCGTTCTTCATCGCCGCGGCCAGCACGGGATGCGAAAAGAACTCTCCCGTTTGGATCATCTGATCGATGCGGGTAATGTCCATGTGAATGATGCGCCCGGCACCGATATTGAGATGGCCGACTTCGCTGTTTCCCATCTGCCCCTCCGGCAGCCCGACAAACGGCCCGCTGGTGTGCAGCAGAGTGTTCGGATACTCGCGCAGCAGACGGTCATAGGTTGGCTTGCGCGCGAGTGCGATGGCGTTGGCTTTGGTTTCGGCCCGGTATCCCCAGCCGTCGAGAATAATGAGAACGAGAGGTTTCGGACGAGGCATAAATTCGGTGTTCGCTCCTGGTTTTTGGCGATGGGCTTTTCGTTTCCGAGAAATATCCACCCCGCCGTCACCTTTCGGCTGCGCTCGGGGCAGGGCTTTGAAGCGAGAAAAGAGACGACACAAGAATCTATCACGCTCGCAGCAATCGAGGAGCACGCACTTCCGGCAGTCCAACCGTCGTCCTATACTATCGACGGAGGATCAACATGCCCTTCAGCGAACTTCTCCTGACCGAATTCGATGCGGAAATCAAAAAGACACGTGAGACGCTCGAACGCGTTCCCGAAGACAAAAAAGACTTCAAACCGCACTCCAAGTCCGCGCCCCTCAGCAAGCTGGCGCCTCACGTGGCGCAGTTGGCTGGATTTGGCCTGGCGATACTCACCACTCCCGAACTTGATTTCGGAAAGACCACCTACCAACCCCTGCCCTTTACGTCGGTGGCGCAATTGGTCAGCGCTCTCGATGAAGGCGCTGCCAAAGCTCGCGCCGCTTTACAGAACACGCCCGACAATGCCTGGACCGAGAACTGGAAACTTAGCTTTCACGGCAAACCCATCTTCGACGGAACGCGCTTTCTGGCCTACCGGCAGATGTTCCTCAACCACCTGGTCCACCATCGCGCCCAACTCGGCGTCTACCTGCGCCTGAACGAAAAGCCCGTGCCGGCGACCTACGGGCCTTCGGCGGACGACACCATGGGGTTCTAGTTCCGCTCGAGACTCATTGCTGATCGGGGACTTATCTTCGGCTTTTTGGTGAACCGCGCCGAACAGTGGGTCCGAGGATGGCGACCCGGCCCCATTCCATCGCCTCCCGCCCCACGGCTGAAAACCGCCGCTTGCAGCCCTTCCGCCCAAGCGGGGCAGGAAGCTTCCCCAGTCACGACGCTGCGCAGAGGATCGCGGACCCAACCGCCAGCGGCACGAGAAACCCGATCCACGGCGCCAGGCCCTCAGCTTCTCAATCGGTGTTCAGGGGCACGCGCCATGGCTCTAGCCTTTATAGTTCAGCGCCTTCAGCCCCAGGAACCGAGCCGCCCCACCCAATTGTTCTTCAATGCGCAGCAACTGGTTGTACTTCGCGATTCTGTCCGTACGCGAAGCCGATCCCGTTTTGATCTGCCCAACACCGGTCGCCACCGCCAAATCGGCAATGAACGTGTCTTCGGTCTCGCCCGAGCGATGCGATATCACCGAGGTATAGCCGTTGCGCCGAGCCAGGTCGATGGCATCGAGCGTCTCGCTGACGGTGCCAATCTGGTTGAGTTTGATCAAGATGGAGTTGGCGATCTTCTTCTCGATGCCTTCGGCGAAAATCTGAATGTTGGTAACAAAAATGTCATCGCCCACCAGCTGAATCTCGTCGCCAAGTTCCTTGGTCAGCAACGCCCAGCCTTGCCAATCGTTCTCCGAAAAACCGTCCTCGAGCGACACAATCGGATAATCCTTCACCCACTTCGCCCAATACTGCACCATTTCCTCTGAACTCTTTGCCGACTTGTCCGATTTTTTGAAGACGTATTTTCCGTTCTCATAGAACTCGCTGGCGGCCGGATCGAGTGCGATCGCGACCTCTGTACCCGGCTTGTATCCCGCCTGCTGAATCGCCTCCAGCACGACTTCAATGGCTTCGACATTCGATTTCACCGAAGGAGCAAAGCCGCCCTCGTCGCCCACCGCCGTGTTATATCCGCGCTTCTTCAGCACCCCCTTCAGCGTGTGGAAGACTTCCACCCCCCAGCGCAAAGCCTCTGAAAACGATGGGGCGCCCACCGGCATGACCATAAACTCCTGGAAATCGACGTTGTTATCGGCGTGCGCGCCACCGTTCAGGATGTTCATCATCGGTACCGGCAGGATGTTTGCTGCCGCCCCGCCCAGGTAGCGATACAGTGGCAGTTCGCAAGCGTTGGCGGAAGCCCGCGCCGCCGCCATCGAAACCGCCAGGATCGCATTCGCTCCCAATCGCCCTTTGTTGGGCGTGCCATCCAGTTCGATCATCCGCGCGTCCAGCGTGCGCTGGTCGGCCGCATCCGACCCGGCCAGAGAATCCGCGATCTCGCCGTTGATATTGGCCACCGCCTGCAGAACACCCTTGCCCAGGAAATGCCCCTTGTCTCCGTCTCGCAACTCGACGGCTTCATGCTCGCCGGTGGAGGCCCCACTCGGCACAATGGCTTGCGCGCTGGCGCCGCCATCCAGGAAAATTTCCGCTTCCACAGTGGGATTGCCGCGGGAGTCCAGAACCTGGCGTCCGCGGATTTCAGCAATGCTCGTAAGAGGCATAAGTACGTCCTTTATTGGTCAGATTGATTTAAGAACCCGGGCCCTCGGCGTGGAGGCGCAACTTGTCGCGGCTCCTACGTTCGAAACCGAATTATAGCGGAGGAGCAAGACCCAGTCTGTGAGCTGTGAACATCGCTCCGCTTGGCCCACCGGAGGTCCCCCGTACCCCATCCGTTATTGTTCGTGATTTCCAACTCGCTTAAAGTCAACCCAACATGAAGTGCCGCACCGAAACCTTGGAAATCAGCTCGCCAGCTCCGTATTTTTCGCTGGCCGCGGCCAACCGCGAAGGCACCTTCACGCTTCCCGGGTTGCTGCGCGAGGGTGCACTGATCCTGGAATTTCTGCGCGGCACATGGTGACCGAACTGCGTACAGCGCTTGACTCAGTTCGAGTCCAAGCTGCCCGAGATTAACGCCAGGGGGAGCAATTGGCCTTTATTGCGGCGGAAAAGAGAGAAGGCGTGTGGAAGCCGGCGAAATTTCTGGAGAAACACCCCATCGCCAGCGTGTTTCTCCTCGACGAGGATCGAGCCGTGACCAGAGAGTGCGGGCTTTATCACGCTTTCGCCCGTGACGCCCTTAACATCGCGCACCCGGCGACGCTGCTGATCGATGGCAACCGGGTGGTGCGATACATCTATCGTGGCGATAACCAGCATGATCGAGCGCCGCTCGACGAGGTGCTGAAAGTTTTCCGAGAGATCCATTGAATCCTGGAGGCTAGAGGACCCATGAAAAAATCAATTTCGCTGACTTGGCTTGTCGTGATGGCGGGTTTCGCGTGCGCGCAGACTGCCCTGCCCACCGGAACCGCCGTCAAGATGAAACTGGAAACGACGCTCGCAACTTTCAGTTCGAAAGCCGGAGATCCCTTCTCGGCCAGAGTAACCGAACCCGTGGTCATCGACGGCAAAACCGTGATTCCCATCGGCGCCACGGTCGAGGGCCGGGTCACGAAGGCAACCGAACCGCGCCGCGTCGCCGGCAGGCCCACCATCGCGATCTTCCCGGAAAATCTGGTCCTGCCTAATGGAGACAAGTTCATGCTCAACGCGTCGCTGGTCGACACCAACGCGCGTCACGGCAGCGACGTCAACCCCGAAGGCCAGTTCAAAGGCGACAGCCATGACGCCCGCGACCTCACTGAAATCGGCTTGGGCACCGGTGGCGGAATGCTCATCGGCGGCCTGGCGGGCGGCGGCAAAGGCTTCCTCGTCGGCGGGGCCGTCGGCGCTACCGTAACCGTAGCCCACTGGCTCGGCAAGCACCGCTCCGCCATGCTTCCCGCCGGTACAGAACTGGTAATGGAAATAAACCGTCCAATGACGATGGCGGCCGCCAATAGCGGCCAGTAAAAAAACCAGTGGACCGGGCGGAGGACGCCGCCGGGCTCGGTCCCCGCCGGGCCAAGCCCCGCTTCCACTAACTGCTCACCGCCAGCAAGTCTTCCTCCGCCAGTAGTGCCAGTTCAATCCATCCCTCCACCGGCAAGGCGTCAACCGGCAGATGATTCTGCCACACACTGAACCGCAAGCGTAGGCGCACGGTCAGCACATCGGAACTCTTCGGTCCGCGCACTCTCTCAATCTCCAACGGAGCCGCCAGCAGCCAAGTCAGGGGCACTCGAAACTCGAAATTCCGGGCCAGCGCCACCCGCGCCACATCTTTCGCATCCGTCGAATCGGCCACTGCCTTGTCTTTCCCAAGGGTCATTTTCCAGGATTGCATGCGGCCGGCGTCGACCGAGGCGTCCAAACGCAGTTCGCGACGCGGTTTCGTCGCATGGTTGGCCCATGACTCCAGATTCACCACCGCTTCAAAGGCGTCCTGCGGAACTTTCCCGGCAAAATCCAGTCGCCCGTAGACGTACTCCTCGTCAATCCCGGCAAACACCTCATCCATCAGAAACTGCTTGCCGTGCATCGAACCAGATCGGTGATCGGCCGTATAGCACGCCGCCCCCATCCACTCGAAATAGCGCACCATGTCGCCCGTCACCCGCGGATGAATGTACGCGCTCTGGGCCGTGAACAAGGGCCGCGCCACTCCCCCGGCGATCGGCTGCGCCAGACAATCCGGAGGCGTTCCCCCGAGCGCCTGATAAACGTTCGACAGATGCTTGCGGTACAGCTCGTCAAAATCGCGGTCGTTCGCCGAATGATGCTCTGGCCCGTACCACCAGTTCCAGTCGCTGCCCTCGGCGATCAGGATCTCTTCGAGGGCCAGCTTGCGCTGTTTGTCGGTTCCACCCGGCGCCGCCTGGGCATAGAAATCACGCGCCTGATGCAGGTAATCCCAGGCCTTGTTGTCCTCCGGCGCTCCGATCCAGACATTGAAATTCGCGTTGATCCACGACCCCGGCACCAGCGACTTCAGAGGACCCACATTTTTGTGGCGCGCAATCGCTTCGCTGACGGTCACCGCCTCCATGCCTGGCTCTCTCTGCAAGGCGTCATAGAACCTCCGCAGAAATTCGCGCCCCGACTGCGGGTAGTATTCCCAGGCATTCTCGCCATCCAAAATGATCGGAACCATCGCGTCCTGCCCACTATCCAGCACGGGCTTGGCAGCATCCTTGATTTTGTGTATGAGATTATTGGCCGCATCTTGCGGCGGCATTCCCGAATAAACAAATCCGATCAAATCCGAAAGGGTGTGGTCGCGGAAGATCATATTCATCCGCGTTTCGCCATTCTCGTAACGATAAATCGTATATAGCCGGTGCGCGAGATCCGAATTCAAGTGCCCGTAACCATCGCGCGAGAAGTTCGTCCCCAGACTGCGACCGAGCACGCCTTCATCGGTGGCCATCCACCTCACGCCCAGCTGGTGCGCGATAGAGATCACTTCCTCAGAAACACTGCCCTCGGAGGGCCACACCCCTTTCGGCTTCACGCCAAACACTTTTTTATGCAGATCCAACCCGCGCTGCAATTGCTCGCGCGCATCCTCCGGATGGCAATAGCGGTTCTGCGGCAAAGGCAGCCCCGGAGAGGAGACCGCTCCCATCTGCGTGTCGCATACGAGCGGCAGAATGGGATGATAGAAAGGCGAGGTCGAAATCTCGATCAGCCCCTTCTTGGACGCCTCCGCATGTACGGGCAGAACCCGCCCCAGCAGCTCGCGCTCCCGCCCCATCACAAAACGCTGATCCTCGAGCGAATAGTTGCGTCCTTTTCGGATCAGCTCCGCAACATCGCTCTCGGCCAGAAAAAACTCATCAAACCAGCCAATCTGCGAGAGCACTTGCAGGTCGGTGAACTCCTGCGCCTGAAAATACTTCTCCGCCCGCTCGGGCGACTCTCCGGCGCCGCGAAATTTCTCCCACAACTCGCGGTACCGGGGATAGCGTCCAATGACATTCACCGGATGCGCCTGAAACAGATATTGCAGCGCGAAGCGCCGCTCCGATTCGGTCAGGTCCTTCGCCGGTTTGCTGGCTACCTGCAGAAACGGATCCTGAGCTTCGCCCGATGCATAATCCTGAATCTGATTGACGAGCGATGGCACCAGATTGAACGTCTGGTGCACCTGCGGGAACTCGTCCAGCAGCTTCACCATCCCGTAGTAATCTTTCAACGCGTGGAGACGCGTCCACGGCAGCCGATACTGCCCCGTCACCAGATCCTTGTAGAACGGCTGGTGCTGATGCCACAGTACGACAACTCGCAGTTGGGCCATGTCTTCTTTCCACCTGGAACGGGCTTCATAAATGATTGCTTGAAATGGCGCGGCTTCCTTGCAGTCGCACCCTCTCCGTCCGGTCGAGTCGGAGCCTTAGCCCATGCGGGCCGCAGCACCCACTCCAGACCCATCTATGAAACTCACTCTAATCCATCGGCAATTTTGCCAGTTTAATTCATTCCGCCAGCTTTCCCGTGCGGATTCGACCGCGGCCGGCCGGAGAATGGATTAGGGGGAGCAGCCCCAATCAGGAACCAGGAACCAAGTCACTCCTGAAACGGTCGCAATCTTGCCGTCGCCCCCGCACGGCTCGGGCGGGGCAGCCACCGGTCTCTGGATACAGCGTTCCTTACCCCTGCCAACAGGGATCGCGCTTGCGCACACGTAATCGCGGCTGAGCAGACCAAAGAACAGACAAAAAAGCCCTCCTTACCCGCGTGCCTGCCCCGCGGAAGCAGTGTGGAGAGGGAGTGATCGCAGCCGAACCGCCCCGCAAGCGTGGCTGCCAAACCCTTATCCAATTCGGGCCAGTGATGGGGGCATCGCTCGGGTTAGCAGGGTGAGGCATCCGGCCGGCCGCATTTGAAGCCCGCTCTAAGTGTAGAGTGAAAAACTTCCGGGAGAGGTGAACTCCCGGAGGGATTTGGCACAGGGCGGTGCCGGCCGGCGGCCTTGAATAGGGTGACAATCCATTCGGTCGATAGGACGCCGCCGCACGAGATTGGGTCCTCGCCGTAGATATTCCGACCAGCCGCCGCAGGTCAAGCCCACTCTAAACTTAGAATGGGAATACAGATTGTGCCAAATTTCGCAGTTCTTCACGGGAAACGAACCAAGTAACGGACCTTGGATGCGCGCTCTGACAGCAGTGCTTTAAGCAGAAATGTCCCTGCCTTCAGCTCCGTATTGCTGGCGATTACTTTGCGCACGATTGGCTCGAGTACGTTTTCGCAGCTACGCTGCTGGCGGGCCGTGCTGTACTAACGTTCGCTCGGTGAGTGCCCCGAGGCGATCGAGGCCGATATTATCCCTGAGCACCGGCAGGTTGAGTTCAACGACTCCAGGTGAGAGCTATGTGGCTGGGGTACGCCGTACACGGGCACACCGAAGTGTGGCCGGTTTGCCTTTCCGGACTTAGCCAAAAGGATTCGAAGATGTGAAAGGCGCGCGCCGGTAGTGGGCATGCGCAACGAAGGTTACGGCGGCGGTATCCGGGACGGAGCCGGAGGTACTGGTAAAGGTGACGAGGTTGGTGCCGGGTGCGGTATTGTTCGGGAAAAGATGCCCGAGCAGAGACGAAAACTTCCGCGCGGAACTCGCTAGTAGCTAAGGTTGGGGCCGAAGTCTGGAATCTCGCCGCGACGGACCGCTGAGGTCCATTCATCCAGTCGATGCCGCCCATCCTCCCAGAAATTCCTGCACAGCGTGAAGTACTGCAATACGACGTCTGACTCACCTTTCTCAAGGAGTTCCTTGGCGAGCGTCATGTTGGGTCCGAACAGCGTCACCGCCCGCGAGATTCTCGATAAAGCCTCGAACGACATGGGAAGCGGTCTGGCCAAGGATCCCGAGGTTCAAGCCCAGATGATGCAAGTTATGGCGAATACCTACACAAATCTTGGGCTATACGCTCGTGCCCACGGGCTCACCAAAAGCGCCTTCGACACCCGCATGGCCCGGCTCGGGCCAAATGACCCAAAAACACTGGAGTCGATGTCTCTTCTTGGGTGGATTCTGGATCGTCAAGGACATTATGACGAAGCCGAGAAACTCGAGCGCCAGGCGCTCGCTGACAAGCGACGCGTGTTTGGAGCAACGCCCCATCTACGATTGACACAAGGGATCAATTGTCTGCCACCGTGGCAGCACGGAAAGATTGGGACGACGCGGAGAGACTGGCACGAGACGCGCCCGCGGCCAGCACTCGTAGTCTAGGAGCCGAGAGTCCTGAGACCCTGGAGTCAATGAAAACCTAGGGCGTTGCCCTCTGGTCCCAGCGTCGCTATGACGAGGCCGAACAGGAATACCGTCAGTTGCTCGATATCGACCAGCGTGTCAGGGGTCCGGATCACCCCGAAACTCTGAAAGCGATGTTTAATTTGGCATTAGTCCTCAATTCGGAGGGCCGGCGCACCGAGTCCGAGCGATTGACCCGTGATGCATTGGTGAGCTACCAACGCGTGTTCGGTCCCGCGCACCAGCTTACGGCCCGCGTAATGGAAAAGGTTGAGGAGATGAGACGATTCGCTCCGCTTTCCGCCTCTCTCTAGAAGGTAGCGTAAGCTTCCGCTCCTGTCAGGCTAGAGCGAACCGGAGGCCGTACCGGATGTGCCTCGGACTCTACCACGAGATCGAACCGCGGGTTCAGGGGGAGTGGCGGGGAGTGGCGCGGGGACGCCAATCTCCCCAAAATCAAAGGCGGTGATGACATGATGATTGAGGCTGATCGTGGGGGGCAGTACTTCTTCCGTCGATGCTCTCATACGCGAACGCCTCCGCGCGCTGGAATCGAGCCGTCAACGTTGCAGCATTTCTAAAGTGAATGCCCCACAACTGCAAAAGTCAGAGCAAGCACACGTCTGACAGGCCGAGCCCGGGCGTAAGCCGGTCGTAACCGGACACGCCAACGGGGATCGGAGACAGAAGTGAAGCCAAGCGTAACTGCGTTTTCGGGTTCTTCATAATTCTCGAGAAGTGTGTCTCTTTTGGTTTGTCTCTCTTTCTCGGTTTCCTGCGCAACCCGCCGCCAAGGGTTTGGTAATCTCCGCCTTAACGTCGAAAATCGCGCCGCCCACATGGCAAAAAAAACGCAGGGATCGGACGCTGGCTGAGGCCTTGATCCCTGCGGAATTGTATGCAACTTGGCCGGCAGTTTCGCTCGACAGTGAGTAGCCGGTTCGATTACGGAGCCCAGTTGATCGCCGCGATGCCGTTCGGTTCACCGTTCGCTATCGCTGGTAGCCAGCAGTTGACCTGAATGGTGCCTCCGGGATTTACGTTGACGCTGTAGGTTGCCGTAGTGCCAGGACCGGCAAGAGTCTGGTAAAACGGTCCATCGGCTCCGACGTTTCCGTCGCCCGTGAGCCCCGTCACCGAACAATTGACTTTAGCGTTGGAGCCATAGGACAGGTTCAGGATCTGAACCCAATGGCTTCCGTCATTGTCGATTGGTAAGGCGAATACCAATTCGACTTCGTAGCTGCACTGATTGACGACCTCGCCCCAATATTCGGTGAGGCAGTTATGAGGATTCTTGGCGCCGTATCCGTTCGGGTTCGATTGCTGAACCTGAAAGGTCGGATATGCCGGCACCGACCGCGCGTACGCGGTGCTGGCCGTGATGGCTAAAACGGCCACGCAGAGTCCGAGAAAGAGCGGAGTTACTTTTAGTTTCATAGCAGTTCTCCTTAAGTTTCGGCAGCTTTGTGCCGAGGGTTGAGTGGTTGTGGTGATCGATCGCCGATCCGGTGAAATCTCTCATCGGCGGCTCGCAATATTCCGTCGAACCAGAGGCCAACGGTTGGTTATGGTCTTTTCGTCATTGCGAAAGGTGTTGCAGTATCGCAATCACATGGACCCAGGGGAAGGGGGTGCCCGCGATAACAGCGGAGAGTTTGCGATTTGCATCAGCCGACTGAGCTTGCCGTCGGCTCGCGATCGCGCTCTGTACAAGTAGGCGTAAAGGACGGGCGAAACGCCTCACGAGCGGAAAAAGATTTTTGGGCGGCGACATGTGTCGCTCTCGCAGCGTCTATCAGAACGGCTGTGCCGTCTGGTGGGTCGAGTCTTACGTGCGCGGCATCGCACGGAGAGAAAGCAGCCTTTCGACTGACCGCAAGGTTGCAGAAAAGTTGCTGCGGCGAATTCTCGCCGAAGTCGAAACGAAAACCTACCTCCCACGAACCAATGTGAAAGTCGATGAGTTGATCGCTGACCTGTTCGCCGAATACCGGCAGCAATGACGCAAGAGCATCAAGACGGCAGAGTGGCGCTGGAAAAAGCATCTGGAGCCGTTCTTACGCAAACTGCCCGTCGACGATCTCAACACGGACCTAGTGCAACGCTACTGCACGCAGCAGGAAGCGGAGGGAGCGAGCGGAGCGTCAATCAACCGAGAGTTGGCGAGTCTTAACCGGACTTTTCATCCCGCGATGAAACGCACACCGCCAAAAATCAGACGTGTCCCATGACGCCAACATACCAGGAAAGCGCACCACGCAAAGATTTCTCGAGGACGCGCAATACAAGCCGCTAGCACGGGAATGCAGCAAGGTCGGGCTCCGGCTCAGCGCTATGCTGACCACGGCCTACAGCTTCGCTTTCCGCAAAGGCGAATTGCTCTCGCTGCCCGTCAAGCAGGTTGGCTTGGCGAGTGGCCCGATTCGGCTGGAAACGGGGACGACGAAGAACGGCGATGGCCGCGTGATCAAAATGACGCGAGAAGGCGCAACCTTGCTGACCGCCTGCGTCATTGCCAAAACGCCGGATGACTTCGTGTTCACGCGGGAGAACGGCAAACCAGTCGCAGGCTTTAAAAAACTCCGGGAGACGGTCTGCTGCTCGTCCGGAGTTGGGAAGCGTGTATGCCGTCTGTGCTACAAGACAACGAAGCAGGAAGCGAAGGAATCAAGTGAGCAGATCGCGATGCCACCGCCCATCGAGCCAACGGGTCGGCGTCCTGAGCGCGGCCGAACATGAAAAGAGGGAAGCCAACTTAAGCACATCGGACTGATCGTTCACGATCTGCGCCAGTCTGCGGTTCGCAACCCACCAAGGCTCGGCGTGCAGGAAACGGTCGCCATGGAGGTCAGCGGCCGCAAGACGCGCTCCTTCTTCTAGCGCTACAACCTCATCGACGAAGCCGATCTCGCCGACGCTGCCAGCCGACGCGACACCCAGCAAAATGCAGCAGCGATGGAACTTACTCAAGGCTTCGGGCACGATGGCGGCAAATTGCACCAAAACGGCAACAGACGCGCAGACACAGCGCCAAGCTGCCGTTGTGCCTAACTAGTTTTCCAGTGAATGGGTTCGGTTATAATGCTCTCATCTGCGGTGGGAGTAGCTCAACTGGTAGAGCATCGGACTGTGGCTCCGACGGTTGCGGGTTCAATTCCCGTCTCCCACCCCAATTCCAAAGAGCTTAGCTTACACTTTTGGTCAGTAACTGACTGATAGCCCGCTCCGCAACTTTCGAGCTTGCGTCTCTGAGAGCATCGTTCACCGGGTCCCCGTACACATTCATGGTGACCCTGATGTCCCCGTGGCGCATTGCCCGCTGCTGCACGCTGATAGGGGTTCCAAGCTCATCGAGCCATGCGCGATAGCTATGGCGAAAACTATGCGCCGAAACGTGCTTGATTCCCGCATCCTGACACGCTCTGCCCAGCTTCTCGTAAAAGCAAGTGTACGAGCGTGGCATCTTTCCGTTTAGATCGGGCGAAGCAAACACCCAATCTCGCGGCTCTGCGTAGTCAGTTCGCTGTTTATGCGCTTTCAGCACCTCCAGCAGCCGTGCGTCAAGCGAGAGCGGTTTCGCAGAGTGGACTGTCTTTACTTCGCCCGTGATCTGCTTGACCACAGCACGACGCAAAGTCAGTTCCCCACCCAGCCAGTCAATGTCCTGCCATTGCAATCCAACCAACTCCGACCAGCGCAGACCCAAACAGACGCTCACAATCGCCATCGTTCGGTATGGCTCAGTGAGCATTTCACACAGACGATGAAACTCTTCCAGCGTCATCGTGCGTGCCTTCCGTCCGGGCTTGGACACATTCTTGACCCGTACAAGCTCCATGGGGTTGCGGTCCACCGGGATCAACTCGGCCCACATCGCATACTCGAAAATCACGGACAGCATCATGCGAATGTTGCTCCTGCTTTTTGGAGCGAGGTTGAGACCCGACAGCCAGAGTTCCACAGCGCGTGCCTTAATCTCGGGCAAAGGGATCTGTCCCCATCTGTGCAAAATGTAGTTGTTGACCCAGATGAGATAGCCGCGTTTGGTAGATGCTCTCTCCGGCATCTTCTCCTTTGCGTACCCTTGCCAGACTGACGCAAGCGACAAAGGTGCAGGCTTGGACTCGCCCTGAACCAAGAATCGACCTCGCATCGGTTCTGCTGCTTGCCTCGCCTGAGCCTTCGTCGGAAACTCTTTCTTGGTGCCGATGCGCTCGGCTTTGCGTTTTCCGTCAACGTAATAACGGAAGAACCACGTTTTGGTCTTAATATCCAGAAAGACGCACCCTGTCTGAAATTTTTTTCTGCGTGGCTGCATCTGCTTTACTCGCTTTCCGCAGAGCAGTCGGGACGCTCCGAAAGTATAGGATGTGGCAACTGGGAAGCCAAGGAGACTTCGACTTCGCTGAGTTTGAATCGCCACGTGCGACGTGCGGTTCCCGAAACAGGGTGAGCGGCGATGCGACCCTCGCGTGCCATCTTTGCGACGGTGCGTCGGCACAACCCTAAGAATTTTGCGACCTCGGTGGTGGTGACGAACGGTTCCATACTTCTTGGCCTAGACGCGACCGTCGCGTCCATCTTTTGCGCGGTATCGCCTGTGATTTGGTCGCTTTCGCCTTCGGCTTGAGCGTCGGATTCACGCATTTCGCGCAATCTCATACAACCTCAGGGCAACCGCTGCTGGTGCAAGATTCCCAGTTTCCGAGCTGCAGACTACACGGACCTCAACCGTTGTACTGACTCAGCACATCATTCGAGCAATTTGACAATTCTGGCAAACTCGCGCTTCGTAGCCACTGCCGATGCTGTTTCACCAGCACGATTTGTCAGGGCCTTATTTGCACCTCGCTTCAGCAGCAATTCGACGCAATTGGCTCTGTCGTTGAATGCGGCATACATTAGCGCAGAGTTACCCTGCGCATCCTGTGTATCTAGGTCCACTCCACGGTCCAAGAGAAAGTCGATTATTTCCACATGTCCACCAGAAGCCGCCTCCATTAATGCCGTTGTGCCAGCACTGTTTCTTGATCTTGCATAGGCACCTTTGGAGATCAGAAAACGTAGAGTGCCGAGATGTCCGCCCGCAGCCGCATTCAGCAATGCGGACGACGAGTGAGTCTCTTTGTCCGTGATGATCGCCCCGTTTGCGAACAACAACTCCGCCATCGAAGTTTCTTCGTTGGTCAAAGCAGCAAGCATCATCGGTGTTGTGCCATGTGCATTCCTTGTATTCACGTCGGCGCCGTTGGCGATGAGGATCTTGGCGATGTCGACGTTACCGCCAGCTGCTGCCTTGTGGAGGGCCGTCTCGCCATCTCCGTCTCTGGTTTGTACGACTGCTCCGCCGTTAATGAGTAAATGGACAATGTCGAGATCAGACTTGTCAGTTTTCTTGGCTGTTGAGTAGCAAGCGTGGATGATGCCATCGACGCAGCCACCCGTGCCAATTCGGTGGAGGCCAGCGGCTATCATCAAAGCTGTACTGCCACCCATTTCATTGGAGTTGGGATCCACACCAGCTACAAGAAACAGGTTCACCAATGCGGGATTTTCTTGGTCGACGCTCCTCAAGAATGATGGCTCATTGAATTCCACGCCCAGTGCTCGTAGCTTGGCCAGTGCCTCATCCCGATTAAGCCCACTGGAGGCCTTTTGTGCCGCGATCGAGTTCTGTTGTGCGCAGGAAAGCGTAGCTATGATGGTCACGCCGACCAAGGTCAGCGTGTGCCTGAGTATCGAACTAGCCGCAAGAGCGGAATCTCTCATAACGCTGCAACCGCCAATGCCGCCTATGATATGCGAAACAGCGGTTTGGCGTAGCCAGACACGACCAGAACGGACCAAAACAGAGCCGGAGCCGCAATTCTGGATATGTGATGGTTGGAAGATCACTTCCCATACATGACGGGCGATCCGGAAGTTAACTGTTGTTATCAGCGATCTCGCAACTTTGCGCCGTCTGTTCGCCTCCTCAGCCGCGACACTGGTGATAGGGCGAGAGCGTCAGGCATGAGAGGGGCGTACAATGGTGCCGTTTTCGAGTTCAAAAAAGGTTCTGCACAAAGAAATCCTCACGAGCGAACGCAATGGTAGAGGACGAACCCTATCGCGCACTACAGCGGCATCTGGATCGCATGCCGGTGCCGTACCCGGCTACTGAATCCGGCGTAGAGCTCCGTATTCTCAAGCGGCTTTTCACCCCTGAGGAGGCCCAGCTGGCCCTGTGCCTGAGCACGATTCCAGAGTCGCCAACGACAATCCATCGCCGAGTACGCAGCGTAATGACCCGCGAGCAATTGTGCGAGGCGCTCGATCGGATGGCAGAAAAAGGATCAATCCGAAAGCTGGCGGGCAAGAAGGGTCCTCGATACGCGAAGTCCCCGCTGGTGCTGGGCATGTACGAAGCACAGGTGAACCGCCTGACACCGGAATTAGAGCGTGACGTGCGGGCCTACTTCGACGAGGCCTTTGGAGCAGCGATACACGGGCCGCGAACTCCGCAGATGCGGATCGTTCCAATCAATAAGTCCATCCCGGTGGAGCACGCGGTCGCCAGCCATGACGACATCCGTAGATTTGTCGAAGCCAGCCCGGGCCCCTTCGCAGCAATTCCCTGCATCTGCCGACAGGGCCGCGAACTCACCGGCCAACCTTGCCGACTGACCAAGGAACCGCGAAACTGCCTGATGTTCGGGAAGGTTGCAACCATGATGACCGAGAAAGGAATTGCCCGTCCGGTCAGTAAAGAAGAGATGCTGGTGCTGCTGGAACAGGCCGACCGTCAGGGACTGGTGCTGGAACCGCAGAATACACAGGATCCGCTGTTCGTCTGGAACCGGCGAAGGTCGCCGAGGACCGTTGCATCGGATGCGGGCTCTGTGTAACCACGTGTCCATCAGAGGCGATGGGCCTCCGCAAGAAAGAACGTAGGCCGCCGCCGCCCAAGGACATGGCTGCACTCTACTCGACAATCTTCCAGCAGAGGTTCGGACGCCTGGGTGCTGCCGCTGCGGTCGCAGGGCACTTTCTCGGACGCAAGTTCTGACCGCCGCCCTTGAACTGGCAGCAGGAGAGCAAGGCGCAACCCTGCTAGCGCGAGCCTCTGGTCAACGACCTTGATTTCCTTCCGGTAATAATTCTCATCGATTTGAGCGCCATCAGCCAACCACGCCGATAGAGCATACCCGTGCGACTCGTTCGCCCAGTCCGCCGGATTCCCGCTGGCGATCAGATGCTCGTCGGAGATTAGCTTCTCCAGATGCGAGACGTATTCATCTCGTCCCCTGCCCGTGCGCTGAATGAGCCCACTGTCCCAAGCGCCGTGCAAATTGCATGGATGCCGCTCGTACTGAGTTCTGCCGAACTCCGCAACGGCGATCCCGTTTCCGCCAGCCGCCTCCCCGATTGCATGGAACGGCTGATGCACCTCGCCGACGAAGTGGACGAGGAACTTTAAGGCTTCGATGCGGTCATCCCGTGAGGCATTGCTGTCGGAGAGAACCTGCTTGAATATTTCTATCCGATCCACCACGCAGTTGTGATGGTCGGATGCCGAGTGCTTGTGCCTGCTGTTGGGCAGAAAACAGTCCCGCTCGTCGGAGAAGCCCGAAGCACTCTCGGGAATATCGACAAAATGCCAGTTGTAGGTTTCGTCGCGCTCGGGTCGAACCTCGTCCGCTCAGCCCAGTTTGCGATGGATGCAAGGCTCGCATCACCGATCAGTGAGCGAATCCCCCATTTCGCGTTCGCGGTCAGGCGGGCCTGAGCCAACGACGCCACGATCTCGTGCCCTTCAGACCCCCAGCCGACAAGCGTCGAAGGTATGAGCAATGACAGGACAATGGCTGCCCCGATGACCATGACACGTTTCATAGGGTTGACCCCCAACTCTAGAGCATTCCCGAGTTGATGCTCAAACCCGAAGCCCAGTTCGGCGCCGGGTGAAAAACGAAAGCGCCCCAGACTCAAGGGAGCTAAACATCCGCGCCACCGGGACGAGCTTCGGTAGTAGAGCGGCAGGCAGTGACGGGCAGCGAAGCCCTCGAAGTGATGTAAGCAGTCAGTACCGAATAACAGTCAGTATTCGATGTGGATTTCTCTCCCTTCACGCCCCTACGGTACTGACTGTTTACTGACCGTTAGCGATTCCTACAGTGCTTTGCAGCGTTTTTAGAGCGTCCCGACGCTCTGCAAGTTGTTGTATTCAAGTTTTGGGGCGTTTTCAATTCCCGTCTCCCGCCCCAAGGATTCAGTGAGTTGTAGACCGTTCCGTGCCGTTTCCGTGCTGTGAAGCCCGTTGCACTACTTTTTCATGTGCTAGCCGAAGATCCGAGGCAACTGTATCACCGTAGTTTGCTGTGGTGGTGATGCTGGAATGCCGCATCATGCGCTGTTGTACGCCGATGGGTGAGCCGAGCGCATCTAGCCAACTGCGGTATGTGGGCGTGAAGCAATGACTGCTTACGTGGGCAATCCCAGGCGTGTGCTTGTTGTGGTTAACACGTTCCACACTGACATGTAGCCAAGCGGCATACGGCCTAGCTTGACCGTGCTGGCAAAGATCCAGTCTTCGGTGTCGGCAAACTGTGTGGATTGCTTCCACGCTCTCAGACTATCCAGCAGCTCATCCGCGCAAGCCATCTTGCGGGCCGAGTGCCGGGACTTCACGTCATCCACAATCGCTTTGACTACTCCCCGATTGATACATACGGTTTTGCCGAGCCAGTCCACGTCTTTCCATTTGAGCCCGAGCACCTCAGAAATTCGGAGCCCGAAATAAATAGCCAACAGAAAGAACGTGCGCCACCGCAGATTGTCATCGAAGACCGCCAACAGTTTTTGAAATTCTTCTGTTGTCAGACTCCGAGGGACTTTCTGCCGTTGACTAGCCCCCGGAATGCTCACAAGTTCCATAGGGTTTCGCTGTACGGGAACGTGTCCCGCCCACATGCTGTATTCCCAGAGAATGCGCAGTATCCCCCGGATGTGTGCCCGGCTCTAGGGTGCTACCTCCAGGGATTGCGGCCACAGCTCTGCAGGAAAGCGAATATCGAAGTCGAGATATTCAGGTTTTCTAGAGCTCGTGATCGCCCTGCTAGTTTTCGCTACCGCCGCCGTGTTTCTGTTTGCAGAGCTTGCATTCGGTCGGCACCTCCGAGTTGTCGACTCGATGCGTCACAGGTTTTGTTGTGCGAAGAAAGGCGAAGATCGCCTTGAGGTCGTCATCGGTTAGATTCTTATAAACCATCACGGGCATGATCGGGCTAAGCTCGCGGGCTCCGACCTGTCCGGTGCGCATCACGTTCAGGAAAAGAGCCTCGTCGTAATAGGGGATTCCGGATGCATCGGGCGTGATATTCGCGCTCGCGACAGTGCCCCAGGGGCCCGTGAAGGGAAAGCCTCCGGCAAAGTCCATACCCGAAACATTTTGTCCCCGTACTTGAGGTGTATGGCAGTCGCTACAACCGGCCTGGTCGGCAAGATGAGTTCCGTATTTGAGTTGGTCGGAGGAGACAACGTCGGCGACCGGCGCGGCAACCGGCTCGGGAGCGCTGCGGATCAGGTACTTTACGGGAAAAATGATTTCGGTGGCCGGAAGCTGGTTGTGGACAGCAGGTAGGGACCGCAGGTAGACCACAACGGATGCCAAGTCTTCATTTGACATATTGCGGTAGTGTCGGTAGGGCATGATGGGAAAAAGAGCGCGGCCATCGTGGCCGACGCCTTCGCGTATGGCGCGGGCCAGTTGATCATCGGTCCAACTGCCCGCTCCGGTTTCCGGATCGGGCGTTAGGTTCGGGGCCACGACGCGTCCGGGCAGACCAGCGTAGGGCAGCACCTCGCCGGAAGCTTCTTTGCCGGCCACCATGGGTGTGCCCGGGCTGGTCCACTCGTGCGGGCTGTGACAATAGATGCAGCTGCTCAAGCCCGTCGCGATATAGCGACCTCTCTCGAGCCGTTGCGGAGTACGCTCGAAAGTGCGGTTCGTGAGAGCACGCGCCTTGGGGCCGAAAAGCGGACTCCACCCGATGGTCAACGTGATGATGATAGCCAACAGGACGACCAACGAACCTAATGCAATGAGAAACCATTTCCCGAATCGTCTCATTTGACGGCATCCCAGCCGTTCAAACGGAATGGCCTTTCGCCTTGACGGCCTGCTGAGCAGCCGCGAATACATCGCGTGCGGACGTCGTACCCGCTACGTGCTCCGCACCTGTGATTCCGAGCTCCATCCATCCCGCGTTCACGCTCTCAAACATTTCTTCGGCAGGTCCAGTGTGGCCCTTCGGGACGCCGAACTGCTCGAACGCTTCTGCCCACCCTGCACGCGGGACGGCAAAGGCTTTAACGTCGCGTTTTAGGACTTCACCCAATTGTTCCGCCACTTCATCCGCGCTTACCATCGAACCGAGCTCGATAACGCGATGCCCTGACCACGCCGGCCCGGTCAGAAGCTTTGCCACCTCTGCGCCGATGTCGTTTGTCGCGACCATGGTTGATTTCCGGTTTGTAGGATTGTAGAAGACCGGTAGTGTTCCGCCTTGGGCGGCCTGTAAGCCGAAAAGAAAGTTTTCGAAAAAGCCGCCTGCGCGCACGAATGCAACCGGAGATGGCAGGCTGCGAAAACCTTGCTCCAAAAGTGATAAGGCCGTGATCATCCCCAGCCCGCTGGTTCTATTCGCCCCCATCGACGAGAGCGCTACCACCCGCGGGGGCACTACCTTGGTCAGCGCCTCGACATAGTTCGCAATCACGCCCTTTGCTTCTCTGTAATCAGGCGAGGGTGCCCATACAGCCGGCAACATAACAAACGCGCCCTCAACACCTTTGAGCGCCACCGCTATGGCTGTCGCATCGTTCCAGTCTCCATCCACCAACTCCACGCCTTGTTCTGCCCACTTCGTCGCTTTCTCGCGATTGCGCACAAGTGCTCGCACCCGTTTGCCTTGCTTCAGCAGATGCCGCGCGGTGGCGCCTCCAACTTTTCCAGTAATGCCCATGACTAAATACATGCTCGTTTCTCCTTATCGTGCGCAACGAAACCTTATTTACCTGGAGCGCAGCGACATGTTTTTCAAGCTTTGGCATAGGCTGCGATCGTAGCGGCAACGTCGAAAACTTGACTATTATCGGTCTATTTAGGGAGGACAGTCTGGCCAGCAGGACTTCTCAATCCCTTAACCGCGCCTCTGAACCATCCGCCACAGATCTTGGTTGGTAGCCGCAATGCCCCTTAAAGCGGTCAGGCCAGGATTAGGAAGATGGGACTTAGTTTTCAAAATTGTAATTCGAGTAATTTGCCAATTTCTATCCGGTAACTACTGTAGAGTGCAATTTCGCCTCAACACGCCAGCTCAGTCGCGAATCCGCGTTCCAGTGGCGTCCTCGTCTAATGCTCTCGGCCGACGCTTAGGCGAACATCGGCGCTGGTCACATAATGGTCGCAATAAATCGGCCATCTTGACGAATTAAGTTATTGATTGAAAAAGGGTTAGGCCCAAAGAATCCAGCCCCGAAAAAGCTGAGCTCTCCGGATCCGATCGTTGCCGTACGCGATTGCATCACGGTCCCACTCTCCCCGCCCTTGTACACCCAATGAGACGACCCGTAAATCACTCAAACACCAGCGCGTCGTTGACTGCATTCTTTAGATCCTGTTCGGAGCCTAAGTAGCGCTCAGTCGTCAGGATCGATTCGTGCCCCAGCACAAACTGAATTTGCTCCAGCTCGCCGCCCTTCGCCCGGCATAGCTTCGCTGCCGTGCGACGCAGATCGTGCGGCGCAGCTCCCCGCTCCCCACCTGTGCCGCGTATTCATGCACGAACTTCCACACCGCGCGCTCCGTCAACGCGTCCTCGCCCACGCGGCCGTTGGCCGCCACTCGCCGGAAGGTCGGCCCTTTCTCAATTCCTGCCGTTGACACCATGACGCGGCCCTCGGGCATCAACGCGGCGGGAGATATCGCGGGAAACTACTCGGATGCGAGCCAAGTGTCTCACGGGCTTCGTGCGGAACCTGGCCTTCGGCATTTGGGAGGGTGACCTACAATATCGAGCGAGAGGAGAATGTCGTGCTTCGTGGACGTCCTGTGCGCGTGCTGGTCGCATTGAGTGGCGTTGTTCTCGTCACGTTTGTCGCCTATCGTGTGATTCCCGTGAACGCCACCACCGTCGGGTTCGCCTATTTGCTCCTGATCCTGATTGTCGCTAGCACGTGGGGATTCCTTGAAGCCGCCTTGGCCTCAGTCCTGGCTACCCTCGTGTTCAACTTCTTTTTCCTCCCCCCGGTTGGAACGTTCACGATCGCCGATCCCCAGAATTGGGTCGCTCTGTCTAGCTTTCTGGCAACCTCCCTGATTGCCAGCCGATTGTCCGCGAAGGCTAAGACTAGAGCGTCCGAGGCAGTGGAACGCCAAAGAGATCTCGAGCGCCTTTACACGTTCAGCCGCGCCATGTTGCTGATCGACAGAAGCGCCCCCTTCGGCAAACAACTGGTCGAGAAATTGGCGGAGATCTTCGATCTCCAAGCGGCCATATTGTACGAGCGCCATGCCGGGGAATTTTATTGCGTCGGGATCTCGGGACCCGAAGGATTTGAGAACGACCTTCGGCTTGAAGCATTGCGCGATGGACTCTCTACAAAACAGCGGCCCCCGTTTGTGATCGTCGGCGTGCGTCGCGGCTCGGAGGCAGTCGCGAGCATGGCCTTGCGTGGCGCTACCATGCCGGACTCCGTTTTGCGGGGTGTCGCAAACCTGGTGGCGATTGCCCTCGAACGGGCACGAGCGCAAGATCTAGCCCAGCAGGTCGAAGCTGCGCGGCAGAGTGAACAGCTCAGAACCACGCTGATTGATGCCATGGCCCACGAATTCAAAACGCCACTGACTTTGATCAAAGCTGCAACTACGTCACTGCTGGCGAATCCGGGCGTGCCTGCGGAGAGCAGGCAGGAACAACTGACGATCGCGGACGAGGAGGCAGAACATCTGCGGGAGTTGATTGATGACGCGATTGAAATGGCGCGTCTCGACACTGCGCACATAGAACTTCATCCGGAGGTGGCAAGCCTGCACGATACTCTTCAGGACGTGCTTGCTTCCATGCGGACCGAAATCGATGAGCATCCTGTCCGGGTACTCTCCCACGGCCCCCTGCCGGCGATGGCTTTCGACAAGCGCCTTATGAAACTAGCCATCCGGCAACTTTTGGATAATGCACTGAAATACACGTCCGCGGATACCCCAGTTGAAGTGGGGGCGCAAGTGACGGACGGTGTGTTGAGCGTGGAGGTCACTGATTACGGTAAGGGCATACCAGCCGAAGAACAATTGCGGATTTTTGACAGGTTCTACCGAAGCCCCTCTGTTAAGCGCCAAATACCTGGTTCCGGTCTCGGCCTCAGCATTGCTCATGGCATTGTGCGAGCCCACAACGGCGAATTGACGGTTTCGAGCCGACCAGGACTGACGACTTTCCGAATCACACTGCCGGTGCTCCGAGAGGAGGTCGCTTGAGCGCGGGCCGTATCATCATCGTCGATGATCAGCCGAAAATTCGCCGGTTCATGCGTACTACTCTCGTGGCGGAGGGCTACGAAGTGGACGAAGCTAAAACCGGTGAAGAGGCGCTCGAGAGCATTCGAGAGCTACGGCCGGATCTCGTGGTGCTCGATATGAATATGCCCGGAATGGGAGGCCTGGCGGCATGTAAGGCCATTCGAAAGGACAGCGATGTAGCCATCGTCATGCTCACCGTCCGAAATTCCGAAGAAGATAAAGTGGCTGCACTCGATGCCGGAGCCGACGATTTTGTGACCAAGCCGTTCAGCACGCCGGAGCTTATGGCGCGCATACGCGCGGCCCTCAGGAGAGTGCCCGGCGCGCAGTCTTCGCCCAAGAAGGTTCGCGTGGGCGAGATTATGATCGACTTTGACGAGCGCACCATATCCAGAGAGAGCGTGAGCACGCACCTGACCCCGAAAGAACTGGACCTGCTGCGCTTTCTGACGCAGCACCCGAACCAAGTTGTGTCTCATCGCGAATTACTGCAAGCCGTCTGGGGCCCGGATTATGGAGACCAAGTCGACTATCTGCGTGTCTTCGTAAAGAACCTGCGAAAGAAGATGGAACCGAATCCCGAACATCCGCAATACATCACCACCGAACCGTGGGTTGGCTATCGTCTCCGGGGCATGGTGGAATCTTCATAGAATTTTCATGGCTTCTCCAGTACTTCTTTAGGGCTTTTCGCTCATGATTGAACGTGAAGGCCTCCAGGAGACTGGTCCATGACTGCATACGTGTTTGCCCTGATTCTGGCTATGGCAATTCCATTTCTCCTGTGTTGCTTGTGGAACTTCACCCGTGAGCTCAGGCCCCGCAGATCCATCCCCTTGGCGTCTTCCAGTTCGCCGCGCGCAGTTGCTCCTCGCTCCATGCCAATGTCCCGGTTCAGAAGCCAACCGCACATCGTTCAGTTGTGAGACGAAGGTCGCGCTGCCTCTTAATCTGGATCCCCTTTCCGGGGTCCGCTTGTCTTGAAAACGGCACGAACTTGTGTCCGAAAGAGATAAAACAACAGTGTCCCAGCTACTGTTACACCGATCGCGCCTTCAATCCTACGGCCCAGAAGAACATTGACTAGGTCCCCGACGACCTGAGTGACAATGATCGCCACGGCCAGTCGCCATGCCCAGAGACGGCGTTTGAGCCATCCGATGCCAGAGACGGCAAGGGCAATCCCGACGAGGATGAGCAGGATTCCCGCTTTGCTTCCCAATCGTGCGAGTTGGCCGTAAGCGCGGGGATTGAGGGCCCACATGTGGTCAAGCGCCGTGCCAGGCCATGTCAAAGTCGTTCCTGCGAGAGACGCCATCGTGGCTCCCCACAGCAGGAAGATGCCGAAGGCTGCGATGCCACGCGGATGCTCTGGGGTCCAGTCCCCACAATTCATCCCCTGACTATAGACTGGAATTCGTTTGACGAAGGAACGCGTTTTCTCCGCTTCCATCTGGGATAGGAGATGGCGATCTCCGATCTCCCGGTTTTCTTTGTACGCGCAGGTCTGACCCACTACACTTGAGCGGATAGAGACATGCGGAAGAGCCTGAGATTGATGCTGCGCCACGCTATGTATAACCTGCGTGGCGGCTTTTTGATTCGCCCGCTCACAATCGCGCTGGCGCTGGGTTGCGCGGGCGCATTCCTGTCGTGGTTGGAAGAGGAGTTTCCGGTCGCCAGCGCCTGGGTACCCACTGTCCTATTCCCCTCGCATGCCGACCCGCAAGTCGCCCAGGTCATTCTGGCGGGCATCGCCGCTTCCATCATGACGGTGGTGTCGATCGTGTTCGCCATCCTCCTGATGACGCTCACCCTGGCCTCGATGCAGTTCTCCCCGCGCATCATCGTCAGCTTTTCCCGGGACCGCGTGACGCAATGGACGCTCGGGATCTTCCTCGGCACTTTCCTGTACTGCATGGCGGCGCTTCCGGCGGCGCGCTCGCTCCCTCAGCCCTTCGCGCCAGTGGCCACCGTCCTCGGCGCGATGGCCCTGGCCCTGATCTGCGTCGGTTTGCTACTCTTTTTCATTCACCACATCTCGCAGGCCATCAGCGTCAATCATATCGTCGACCGAATCGCGGTAGAAACCGAAGCTATGATCGATGAGATTATGCCCTGGCCGCACTTGCTGAACCACAACGTGGAGGATGCTGAACCGCTCCGGCCCAACCCGAGCGAGGTGGCCGTCATAAGCGAGATCTCCGGCTACATCCGCTTCGTCGACACACGACGCCTGGTCGCCCTCGCGAAACACTATCACGTCACTATCCGCGTTCTGCGCCGGGTGGGCCACTTCGTACCGGCGGGAATCCCCCTGATGATGGTCTCCAAGGGAAATCGCCTGCCCCCAGAAGGAACCGCCGAACTGCTGGCCGCGTTCGACCTGGGGCCGACCCGAACTTTGCAACAGGACGTGGAGTTTGGTGTCCTGCAGATTGTGGATGTTGCTTTGAAGGCGATCTCGCCCGCCGTCAACGACCCCAGCACTGCCATCAGCTGCGTCGATCAGTTGAGCCGTATTCTCGTTCGCTTCGCGTCCCGAGAGCCGCCGGAGGATCTGCTCTACGATCCGCCCGGCATCGTTCGCGCCAGCATTGCATCGATCCGTTTCGAGCGCCTGCTAGAGGCAGCCTTGGAGCAGATTCGCATGTATTCGAAAACGGACGTTGCCGTCAGCTTGCGGCTGCTGCGGGCCCTCGGTGACATCGCCGCCTCGACACTCGATCCGGAGTTCCGTCGGATACTCGTCGAGCAAGGAATGCGGACGGTGGCAGGTTGCGCCGAAAAGCTCGGCGAAGAGGAACTGAGAGAGTTGCGCGCTCGCCAGGCCGCCCTGGAGAGCTTCAGCGCGATCTCGCAGCCATAGATTAGAAGGGAGGGGCACACCACAACTGAGTCCAAGTAGAACGCAGGCGTCTGAGCAACGCACCTGTTCGATGGCGCCACGGCTCGATTGTCGGTTCAGGGAGAACTCGCGATCTTCGGAGCCGGCAGCTCCCAGGCTTCACTCCCGTCTCGTCGGTGCCCCAGCACGATGGACTCAAACGACAGAGATCGGTTTGTAACACGAGGGAAGTCGCGGACTCGACCCCACAACGAAGCGCATGGCCGTTGCTGCTGTGGCGCGCTCGTCAGCGGGGGAGTCGAGAAAACGGTCGCAAAAAGCAGGAGCGTTCTCGGTCTCTCCCCACGGCCCCTTCTGCTGTTCACTGCTCAATGGTCGACGCCGACCATGACATTCGAAGCCTTGACGATGGCCGAGACCGAATCGCCCGGTTTCAATGCCAGAGACTTGACGCTCTCCTTGGTGATGATTGAGACCAGGTCGGCACCGCTGGTAAGCTTCACATTCACTTCGCAATTCACCGCACCATCATGAATGGCGGCAATCTTTCCGTCCAGAACATTGCGAGCGCTCAACTGACCAGCTCGAATGCCCTTGGCGATCATCACCGAACTGGCCTTGGCAATCGCATACGCGGCCTTACCCTCTTTCAGACCGAGCGTATCCACGCTGTGCATGGTCACGACGGCTACGACTCGCTCGCCACCTTTGAGGGTCAGGTCGACCTCGGAATTAACGGCTCCCTTGGTGACTTTTGTGATGGTCCCAGCAAGGGCGTTACGTGCGCTGATTTTCATAGAGAAATCTCCCTAGGACTTGACGATCTATCCCCTGGTACATTACCGCAGAAACTGTCATATGGGAAAGCAGTGCCGAAATGGGAAGGAAAAGGGAGCGGCAGCCTTTGGGCCGCCGTTCGACCTAAGGTTCGCTGGATCGTCGAAGGCGAAGGCCCTTGCTGTTGCCAGCAAGGGCCTTCGCGAATCGCCAAGTCGTCAGAACCCGTAGGAAACCTGGAAGCCGGCCTGGTGGCGAGCCTGCAGATTAATGATCCCGGTTGCGGGGGTGTTGTAGATGTTGCCCGCCACCTGCGCAATACCGAAATCGAAATTCAGCTTGTGCTTCGGGCTGGGAAGAAACCGGACGCAATAGGTCAGCGTGGTCGGAATGTTTAACTGCAAGGAGGTCACATTCTGGTCGAAGCCGTAAGGATGGTGCGGTTGCTGCGAAGCTTCCGACCCGAAGATGATCGTGCTCTTGGCCGGCCCTTTAAAGACGAAGGCCACGGCGCCAAACGCGCGCGCCTGCCAATTAGGTGCGTTTCCACCCATCCCCCAGAGTTCGGCATTGGTGCCACGGACGCCGAAATTCAGGACAATCGGAATGGGCTTGGTCGGAACCACCTTGGTGGCGACCACATAAATATCGCCGTCGGATTTGCCGCTCATCCCGCTTGCGTTCTTACTCTCTTCCACGTAGTTGCCGACGTTCCGTACGTCGGTGCGTGCGATAAAGCCCGCGGAGATCGCTGGCACCCACTTCGTCTTCGCATAGTTCTCGGGCACGAGCTGAAACTTGCCGTTGAAGATTTCGAAGCCATTCTGCCAAAGCGGGCTCAGTTGGTTGGTGGGAGCGCTCATGTCGTTTCCGAAAGCGTGGAATTCGTGAGTGTACCCAAACTCTAAGCGCTTGCCGATCCCGAGTTCGATCGAAGCCTCGTCAAAATCTCCAATGACCGGGCCAGCGCCGAAAAAGTGATAGGCCGTGACGGCATGGATCTTCTGATTTTCCGCCGACGCGGTGTAGGCCAGGGGTGTCACGAAGACGCCAGTTTCGCCTTCCCATCCGAGTGCCTGGGCGTGTGAAGGTGTCGCCGAGCTGAGGGCGAACGCCAGACCAACGAGAACCGCAGCAACACAAAGCCAGCTTCGCTCGTTCTCGAACTTCCTTGTATACGATAAGTTCATGCTAATTCACCTCGCGAATTGAAGTCACAAATAAACCTGAGATACCGAAAAACGAGCGAACAGAACCTTGAGCGTCATGGCGGTGTTCCATTTACGGAATCCGCTGCGGCGGACGGGTTGCGCTCGGTCTCTCTGTTGCACGGCCCGTGCCAAAGCGCGCCGACGCGCACGTCCCAAATGGACAGTCGGGGAAGGAGATAACGGTGTTGAGGATTTGACCGACCACAGGTTCCGGGGAACCTCGTCGCTTGGGTAAGGGCATGCCCGAAAGCAGGGTTTCGGGCATCGCCCCCTTTGTCGTCCGTTCTTACTTGCGATAATAGGCCGCGTTCAGTTCGGCGAAGTGCTTTTTGTCTTCCGGCAATTCGTCGATCGGAAAGATGGCATGGCTCTCGCAGACCGAAATGCACGAGCCGCAATCCAGACACCTCTTGGGATTAACGAAGAGTTGTTTCACGACCGCGTAACTCACCTCGTCTTTGCGAGGGTGGATATTCTTGCGCTGGCATACGGCTACACATTTGTCGTCTTTGATACAGGCATCGGTAATTACACTCGGCATAAGCGTCCTTTTCGCAGGTATTGACTACCGATGAACAATGCAATTTCCCGTCCAGTTGGCGGGCGGGCTGAGCCCAAGGTGCCCGCCCGGGCAAGAGCTGCTTTGGCGAGCGACGGCGCGCCTTCGGGGAACTCCAAAGGCCGGTTTGGGGCTCCCGGACGTACGGAGGCGAGAACTCGCGGCCGAAGCGCTTGCGTCCCGCTGCGCGAAAATGGAACTGTGCTCCAGAATGGAGCATTCGGCCTGTCTCCGCTTGGAACATTATTGGGGAGGATGCCCGCCGAGGCGCGGAAGCCCTAGTGTCTTAGCTGCTCGAATTCCGCCTCGTCGAGAATCACCTCTTGCTTCTTGAAGACTTCATAGGCATGGAGAATCAGAAGATTCAGATTGGACGGAGAAGGGTCTCTCTTATAGCGAAGCCGGCTATTGAACAGCAACAAGTTGACCGCGATGTTCGACGATTTCATTTCTCGCTCGCCTTTAACCAGCTTTTCCCAGATCGAATTCGTGAGTGGCGGTAACATTGTCGTTGTCCGATCTCCTAGGTTTGGCCAGCCTGTCTCACCGTGGAATCTCGAATCAACAGGCGTACGACCGTCTGATTCAGGAGTTGGTGTGCGATTTCTCCAAAGGTGACGGGGCAGATGAGACCGCTTGGTTTGCCTTCCAATTCCGCGTAAAGATAGTTGAGGATGCAACCACAGGTGAAGGCCGCCGCACCTCGGTGCTCTCTGAGGGCGGACTCGAAGGCGGCGACGTAGTCCGGCACGGGTCGGGCAAGCCGGTACTCCACGCCAGAAAAGACCGGGGCGTAGAATTTGACCGTCTTCGAGCTCGCGTCAATACTCTGCAGGCTGACATTGACCACGCTGCCGTTGTAATCAGCGGTCAACGGGAGACGACAATCGTGCTTGATGTCGGCGAGGTAACGGGCGAAGCTCGCCGGCTTTCCGTTGATCAGACATTGTTGCGCGCTGAAACCGGAGGCGGGAAAGCTGATGGAGTCGCCGGAGCCAGGCTCGAAGACATTTACGATGTCCAGTTCCGCGATTTTGTCCTGGGGCAAGCCTACGTGCATCGCCACCGCATGTTCCGTAGAATTCCGAAAAGAAATCCCGCTGAACACCATGGGCGCCTGTTTGCCGATGCGTGAGGTGTGCACGCCCGCGATCCACCCGACTACGGGTTTCACGAACATCCCCTCGTAGCTCGGCGCATTTTCGGCATAGGCGATGTGCGACCGACTCCCGGCGGGAATGATGAGGAAGGAAAAACCGTTCTGGGGAGCGTGGGTGCACAACTCAGACAGATTCTGGACGGTATACTCAGCAATCTGTGGCTCGAGAGCGCAACCAGGCACCTCGGTGACGAAAATCTGTGATTCCGAGCACACACCCCCTCGCTCGGCCATGAAGTACGGAGTGGTGCCTCCGATCCAGTTGCCCCGCGGGAGCTGACGCAGGGCCTGCTCACTGCCGGCCAGCAGAAGATGCGCGCCAGATGCTATTTTCTCGCAAACATCGTTAATGGCATGCAACATAGTTGTTTTCCGGTTCCTTGTCTATGCTTGCATCGGCAAAAAGTTGGGAACCAGTGAACTGCACTCTGCCTCTCCCGCGACTTCCGCCCGGTAAGGCCCAGCGCCGCGCCGGGTTTAATTGAGATTCTCTTATCGATCCGTGCAGGAATAGCACGGATCGATCGAAGCCTGGATCAGCGGCGCATCGGCGAGCCGGGCGCCGCGCAACATCAGACGAACCGCGGGCATGTTGGCGTAGGTCGGGGTGCGGACCTTGACTCGCTGGGGAGTATCGTTTTCGCCGTCGGCGGTCACCGAATAGATCACCTCGCCTCGCGGGCCCTCGATCCGGCTGATGGCCGTTCCGGCGGGGACTTCGACTTCCTCGGTGGGACCCCACCAGTCTCCGGCCGGCAGGTGCTCGAGCGCCTGGCGCAGAATGCGGCAGCTCTCGAGAATCTCCAGAGCCCGTACCACCACCCGGGCCCGAACGTCACCGGCGGTCTCAACGGGTATGGAGAATTCCATCTCTGGATAGGCGGCGTACGGGGCGGCGCGCCGGAGATCCTGGGGCAGTCCGGAGGCGCGGGCAGTCGGCCCCACCACGCCGTAAGCCTTGGCCTCTTGTTGGGTGAGAACGCCCACGCCCGCGCAACGCTCGAGCACCGTCCGGTTGGTGGTGAAGATTGGAATGATGACGCGCTGAATCTCGCGTTCGAGAAAGTCGATCACGTCGAGTACGGCACCCGGGTCCGCGATGTCGCGATTGACACCTCCAACGCGGTTCATGGCGTAGTTCACGCGGTTACCGGAAATGATCTCGAGCGCGTCCATGACTTTCTCACGCAGCAGAAAGCAGGTCATGAACATGGTCTTGAAGCCCATGAGTTTTCCCGCGATCCCAGCCCATAGAACATGCGAGTGCAAGCGCTCGAGTTCGGCCATGATCACGCGGATGTAAAGAGCACGTGGGGGAGGAGTAAGGTCGGCCAGGCGCTCCACGGCCTGACAGATCGAGAGCGTATGCACGTGCGAGCAGATGCCGCAGACGCGCTCCATGAGCGCGATCACCTGCACGTAGTTCCTGCGCTCGGCGAGGTGCTCGATTCCGCGGAAATTGAAGCCGATCCGCAACTCGGCGTCCAGCACGGTTTCTCCTTCGCACACCAGATCGAGCTTGTAGGGTTCCTCGAGTGCGGGATGATACGGGCCGATGGGGATGCGGTAGCTCATTCGTCCTCCTTGTGCAGATTGACGCCGGGCGTTTCGCCCGCCCGCAGCAGCAGGGGCGCGTATTCGCGGCCGGCGAAATCGACGGCAAAATATTCATGGACTTCTCGTTCGATCCAATCGGCAGCGGGGCAGAGGTCGTGGATGCTGACGGCGGCTTTTTCGCTGGCCTTGGTGGTGATCGTCAGCAGTTCGCCATCGAGGTCCCAGTGATAGTCCATCCGGATGCCGCCATCGTCGGGCAGTTCCATGGCGGTGATGGTGACAAAGCGGGCGTCGTGCGACAGCATGAGCTCGACCATGCGGCGCACGTCAATCATGCCAGGAGAAAGCCAGCGGGAACCGTTTTTCTGCTCCCAAGTCTCGGAGAGTCCGAGTTCGGCGGGGATTTTCTCAAAGTCGCTGACTGGGTTTGCGATGCTTGGCGCCACGGTCGTGGTCATTGCGGCTCTCCGGTGGGTACAGCGTTGGTGGTGGCCGATGCCGCTGGCGCCGGCTTCGGTGGTGCGGGAGGCTTACGGATCACCGTGTACGCCTTCTTCAACTCTCCGTTTACCGAGTACACGGGGGGGCGCGAGGATTGCATTCTCAGGTTATGCGGCGCACATACGTCGACACAGCGTCCGCAGAAAGTGCAGGCTCCGGGATCGTAGCTCCATTCATATTTGTCTTTTCGGTTCTTGCCCTTGATGGCGGCCGAGGTACAAACAAAAGAACACATGCCACAACCATCGCAAAGCGCCGGATCAAACTCCACTAGGCCCCGGTACCGCGGACCGGTCGCGGGACATTCGGGGAAGCGAAATGTGCTGGTGCCGTGAAGCAAGTTTTCGAGCAGCATGGCCAATACGTTCATAACTTGATCCTCATCAGCAGCGGTAACGAGATGGCGAGAACCGCGACCACCAAGGCGCAGCGCCAGTAAAAGCGCACCGAAGAGTCAATCGTCAGTCGTGCGGTAGCGGCCGCCACGCCCGAAAGCAACAGCACAATTCCCAACGAGATGACGACGAACAGGGCGGCATCGGCCGGCCACATCCCGGTGCGTGGCAGCGCCAGGCTCGCAACCAAGCCGGTCATCGTGACCCATTCCAGTCCGTGAGCCAACTCCCACAGGCCGAGTTCCGGGCCGGCATATTCGGTCATCGGGCCGGCATAGATCTCCTGCTCGGCGTTGGGGAGCGAGAACGGATTGATATGCAGCTTGGCCGGAATGCACACCAGAATCGCCAGAATGCCAAGCAGACGAAGCGGCGACAACGGGCTCTCGGCCAGATCTTCGAGACGGAAGCTGTGCTGGGAAACGGCGATCGAGACAATGGCGATGAGGAATACCAGATTGTAAGAGATGCTGAGCAGGGCTTCGCGTACCGATCCGATCTCACCGTAGAGAGAACGGGACGTATACCCGGCGCAGATGATGAAAAACGAGGGGAGCTCCAACAGGGCCAAAAGCAGTATGAGGTCACCGGCAAATCCGCTGGAGGATCCACCGGACCATCCGGTGGATCGCGGGAACACGGGAAGCAAGCCGAGAGCGCCTACCGACGCGGCTACCGAGAGGATCGGCCAAGCCCGCATGAGCGCACCGTTGATGCCTTGTCGGAGCGGAGTCGATTTGCCCATCAGCTTCATGAAATCGAAACAAGGCTGCAAGAATGGCGGGCCGATTCTTTGCTGCATGAGGGCCACCGCCTTGCGTTCCACCCAGAGAAACAACCAAGACGCTGGAACGGCGAATAGCAGCCCGGGAAAAATCAGGAGCCGGAACAGTGCGGAGGTAAGGTTCATTGCATCTGCTCCTGGGGAACGAGGGCTTTCTGGCCGGCCTCCGCTTCGGCGCCGACCGGTTCCCGGCCTCGCTCGGCCAAAATCTGCGCCGCCCGCGCAATGCCCTCGATGATTGCATCCGGTCGCGGCGGGCATCCCGGCACATAAACATCGACCGGAATATGACGGTCGAGCGGTCCTTCCACGGTGGGGCTGCCCACAAATGCGTTGGTGGATGCCGGGCATGATCCGATGGCGACCACCGCTTTCGGATGGCACACCTGTCCGTACACGGTGTGAATCGCCGGCACGGTGTTATGGGTCACCGGGCCAGAGATGCAGAGGATGTCGGCGTGGCGCGGACTGCCTTGCACCAGAATGCCCAATTGCTCGACGTCATAGCGCGGCGTAAGACAAGCCACGAGCTCGATATCGCAGCCGTTGCAGCTGCCCGCGTTCATGTGGAACAGCCACGGACTGCGGCGCCGGCATATACAGACCAATCGTTTCCAGAGATTCACCGTATCCCCCAAGTTATCGCGTGCAACATGTTCGGCCAGAGGCCAGCCGAGAGAAGCAGTACGATCAAGACGATCACCGTTCCGCGCAGCAGAATCGGTTCTCTGCGCGTCGTCGGTTCGGCCTCTCCCGGACCCCACCACATGCGAGTCAGGGCCAGCACGTAGGCAATGAGCGCGAATGCGGAAGCGAGCACGAAGGCGAACAGCACCCGGGCGTCAATCTGGTTTGCCGTTTCGTATAACCGCCAGCGGGCGATGAATCCGAGTGTCGGTGGGACTCCCAGCATGGCCAGCATGCCAAAGACGAATCCGGTGCCGCTCAGCGGGTAGCGGGTTGCCAGCGCGATGCTCGCTGGCTTCAGATCGCCATTCGCTTCCGGCGCACTGAGACAGATGAAAAGCAGCGCCTTGGCCAGCCCATGCACGACGGCGCCGAGCATCGCTCCCTGCATTCCGAGCTGGCTGGTCGAGGCCACGCCCAGCAGCAGAAAGCCAAGGTCCTCGATGGTGGAAAGCACGAGCAGGCGCTTCAAATCGCGCTGCGCGAGCATCAGGATGGAACCCCCGAGCGCCGATGCCAGGGCGATTCCGAGCCACAGGTTGCGCGGAGTCGCGATCCACGGCGCTGCCTGCGCTACCAGGTACAGTTCGCCGAATGCCGCGATGTCCAGCACCGAGATAATCAAGCCAAGCACCAGCGCAGGAAGATCGTCGGCCAGTTTGAGCAGCCAGAAAAACAGTGGAACAAGGGCGAGCTTGAGGAAGAAGCCGGTGATGAGCAAGGCGCGTGCCCAATCGGCATTGCCACGCGCGAGCAAGAGATCGCCGGCTACCAACGCCCCACCGGAGAAAACCGAAATCACCAGGTAGGTCCACTTGGCGGCGGACGTGGTTGCCGACTGCCATACCAACAGCAGGGCGACGACCACCGAGGCCTCGAGCAGCTCGAGTCGCAACCCAGCCTGCGAAACCGCCAGGCCGGCGAGCGCCAGGACGCCGGAAAGGACCATCAGAGGGGCGAAGCGCCGCCACGCGGTTTGCGCCAGTGCGCTCAAGCACAACCCGGTGCACGCCACCCCACAGCCGACGAGCAGGAGGAGAGGAATGCGCGCCATCGCGCTTTCTCCGGTGCCGGTCACCGGAGCTGCCGAGGCGTGCACGAACCACAACAACCCAGCCGACAGAGCAATACTCCAGGCAACAGCGTGGCTCTCCATCCAGGCCGCGACCGTGGCGAGCCCGGTTGCGGCCGCCCGCAATGCCTGCCAGGCTCCGAGATAATACCGGTCCACGTCAATCCCGTGGAAAAACGGAGCCCACTGTTTTTTCAGAATTTCCGAGAAGTTGCTGGCTGGTAATCTGCCTTCGCCGCGGAGCGGTTCTCCACCCGTGAAGACACCCCCGCCGGCACCCGCGAGCGCGGCGCCGCCTACGACCACAGTTCGCGGTGGAGTGGTGAGGGCATAAATCAAGGCCCCGACCCCGACCGAGACCAACGCCAGAACGAGCCCTCCGGTCGTCCACCAACTACCTGCGGCTCCGGTAATTCCAAACCACGACACTTGCACTCCGGAACCGAGGCCTAACGCCGAGAGCACGGGATTCAGAATGTAGTTGACCGGAAGCTGCGGGGCGAGGCTCAAAACCACACTGCCGGCGGCGATCAATCCCAAGCCCCACTGCATCGACGGCGGGGCTTCGTGGGCGTGCTCGGTTTTTTCTGTCGGCGGACCGAGGAAAACGGCGCTCGTTGCCTTCGCGCAGTAGAACACGGTGCCAACACTGGCCAGCCATGCGGCCAGAGCCGGGACAATGAACCCGGCTTGGAGGGCGGCGGTATAGAGCAGCCACTTGCTGGCGAATCCGCTCATCAACGGAATTCCCATCATGCTACCGGCGCTAATCAGCCAGACGGCGGTGGTGCGGGGCATGCGCTGCGCCAGGCCACCCAACTCATTCATGTCGCGCGTTCCCGAGGCGTGCTGCACCGAGCCAGCCGTCAGAAATAATCCGCCCTTGAAGAAGCCGTGGTTCAGGCAGTGCAGAAGTCCGGCCGTAATGCCGAGCGGGGTGCCGATCCCGATGCCGGTGATCATGTAGCCGATCTGGCTCACGGTGCTGAAGGCCAGCATGCGCTTCAAATCGCTCTGCACCATGGCGTACATGACGCCCACGATCATGGTGACGGTGCCGGTCCAAACCATGATCGTTCCCCAGGACGCGGGCCAGGGAGCGAAGCTGTGCATGCGGGCGGCAAGATACACGCCTGCCTTCACATAGCAGGCAGCATGCAGCAACGCGCTCACTGGAGTGGGCGCGGCCATCGCTTCAGGAATCCAGGTATGGAGCGGGAACTGCACCGACTTGGCGATCAGGGCAAGCAGCATGAGCAGGAAGACGCCACTACTAAAGGCCTGGGCGACCGCAGGATCGGTCCAAAGCGCGCTTCCGGTGCGGGCGTACAGAATCAGAATGGCGGCCAGCAAGCCGTAGCCCGCCAAGTGGGTCATCAGTAGGACTTTGCGGGCTCCGTTCACGGCTTCCTGATTTCGGTACCAGAAACCGACCAAGCCGAAGGAGCAGAGACCGACAATCTCCCAGCAGACGTACATCAGGAACAGGTTGGCGCTGAACACTAGACCCACCAGCCCGCAGATGAAGGTCAACATGATGGCGTAGAAGCGGGTCGCTCCCTTGTCTTCCGCCATATAGCTGACCGAATAAAGCAGCACGATGGCACCGATGCCTGTGCCCATGAAGGCGAACAGAATACTGAGTGCGTCCACGTGCAGGACAAGAGAGAGCGGACCGTCCCAGGGGAGCAGGCGGAGGTCGAGCGCGCTGCCGGAACGGATCGCCGGAAACAGGGCGAGCACCGCCGAAAGAGCGGGCGCGCAGCATAGGACCGCCAGGACTCCCTTGGCCCGTGGCGAAAGCATGCGAGCCAGCAGCAGTTCGAGAAAGATTCCTGCCAGCAACGAGCATGGGGCCAGCAGCACAAGCGTTGCGGGTGTCATTGTCATCACCTCGCCTTATATGCACGCCACGGTCCAAAAAAGCTGCGTGAAGCGGTGCGTCCGACGTGGCCTTCGTCACTGAGACATGTGAGAAACATCACAGCCTTGCCTCTGGAGGTAGCGCAGAATCAGTTTGTGAGCCTCGCATCCAACCAGATTGCGACCGGCAAAAAAGCCTGGGACCTCTACCTCGAAAAAAACGTTGTTGATCGCCGTCTGGTGCGCACAGAGGTGGCCAGTTCGTGGCAGCGTTGCCGCTCGCTTCGCGTTGATCCCATTGTGTCTGCGGACGGTGACTTCGGCGGATCGTTTCTCGAAGAGCGGCTGTACCAGAAGGAGCAGCTGTGTCGTGTCGCTCGTCCCTTCATGCGCGACCTCTACTACTTCGTGAGCGGATCGCAATTCCAGGTGGTGCTCACCGATGAGAATGGTTTCCTGCTCGAAGTCTTAGGCGACCCCGCCATCCTTTCGCGTACCAAACAGGTCCAGCTGTGTCCCGGAGCCAATTGGAGCGAGGCGCAAAAGGGGACCAATGCCATTGGCACGGCACTGGTAGAAAAGAAGCCCGTGCAGATCTACGCTTGGGAGCATTTCTGCCAGAACAACCAATTTCTAACCTGTTCCGCGTCGCCAATTCTCGATGCTGGCGGCAATGTCGTTGGAGTTCTCGACGTCAGCGGCGACTGCCGCGCGGCGAATCCGCATACCATGGGGATGGTGGTCGCCGCGGTGCGTGCCATCGAAAACCAGATTCGCCTGGAACAAGCAAATCACAAGCTCTATGCCGCTTCCCGCTATTCGAACGCACTGCTTCACAGCATCTCCGACGGTCTGATTGCCATCGACGGCAACGGCATCGTAACCGAGGTGAATCCGAGAGGCGGCGAGATCTTCGGCATCAATCCGGTGCTAGCGAAGGGGCGCCCTCTGAAGCAAATTTGCGGTAGTCAGGCGCCGATTCTGAAAATTCTCTCCGATGGGAAAGAGTACGAGGACGAAGAGATCATCATCGAAAGCGTGGGAAAGAAGATTAGCAGTTCCGGCTCCCCGCTGCGTGATGAAAATGGGAGGATTGTCGGGGCGGTTGCCGTCTTTCATGAGGTGAATGACCGTCGGCCGATCCGGCCGCCCGCCGTGATCCGCTCACATCGCCATGGCTTTGCCGACATCGTTGGCCAAAGCCCAGCCATGACCGCGGCAAAACAATGGGCGCGGTTGGCCGCCCAAGGCTCGTCCACTGTTCTCATTTTGGGGGAAAGCGGCACGGGAAAGGAACTGTTCGCCAACGCCATTCACAGCGCGAGTTCCAGAAGCGATCGTCCGTTTGTGGCCATCAACTGTGCTGCCATGCCGGAAACCCTCATCGAGAGCGAATTGTTCGGTTACACAGACGGATCCTTTACCGGAGCGAGAAAAGGCGGACAAGCGGGCAAGTTCGAGGTCGCCAACGGGGGAACAGTTTTTCTCGATGAGATTGGCGATATGTCTCTCAATGTGCAGGCCAAGCTGCTGCGTGTGCTGCAGGAAAAGAAGGTTGCGCGGATTGGGGCGGCTTCGGAAATCCCGGTCGATACCCGCATCATTGCCGCCACCCACAATGATCTGAAAGCTCAAGTGGGGCGTGGCGCGTTCCGCGAAGATCTGTACTACCGTTTGGCCGTGCTCGAGGTCCGCGTGCCCCCCTTGCGAGAACGGATCGAGGACCTTCCCGATTTGGCCAGGTGCCTGGTGGCCAAGGTGGCAGCGCGGTTGGGAAGGGACCACTTTCGGATCGAGGACAGTTTTCTCAACAAACTTGGTTCGTACAACTGGCCGGGGAATGTCAGAGAGTTAGAGAACGTGATTGAACGAGCTGTCGTCCGAACCGAGAACGAAAGCGTTCTGACCGAAGCTCAGCCCTGTCTGCCGAACGAAGAGCTCTCGACCGCCCATTCCAGCTGGCACGAATTACCCGCGCCGGAGACGCCGGCGTCGGCGATCCGGCCGCTGCGCGAGGTTGAAAAACAAGCGATCGCCGAGGCCCTGAGCCTGTGCAAGGGAAACATCCAAAAAACCGCCGCCCGGCTCGGCATTAGCCGAAATACCCTTTACCGCAAGCTGGAAGAGTACCAACTCCTTCCACGGGACGCGGCACGCCGCGACCGGCATCTGGTTTCGACCACCTAACCGCACCGCAGCAGCGCCTCCGCCAGAAACCCGCCCCGGCAGAATGGAACCCTTCGTGCGATACAGAAGTTGTCATGTTGCCAATCGGGCTGGAAACAGCGCGCTCCTACTCGAGCCGAGTTTCGCCTCGCCCGTTACGGCTGTCGGTTACGGATCGCTGTAACTTCCGCTGTCGCTATTGCATGCCTCCTGGAGGAGTGCCGAAGCTGGCGCACGGAGACGTATTGTCGCTCGAGGAAATGGCGGTTCTGGCTGCTTGGCTAGCCGAGCACGTCGGCGTGCAGCGGATCAAGCTCACCGGCGGCGAGCCGCTCGTCCGGGCTGGTCTCGACGAACTCGTGGCGCACCTGGCGGCGATCCCCGGGATTGCGGAGATTTCTCTGACGACGAACGGCTCGCGCCTATCCCAACAGGCCGAGCTGCTGAAGGCGGCGGGTCTCGCGCGGGTGAACGTTTCGCTCGATTCGCTCGACGCCGCGCGCTTTCACGAATTGACGCTCGGCGGACGATTGGAACAAACCCTTGCCGGAATTTCGGCAGCGGTGGCGGCGGGCCTGGTGCCGGTCAAGCTGAACTCGGTGCTGCAGCGTTCTTCCTGGAAGCGGGACGTTCCGCTCCTGCTCGATTATGCCGCGGAAAACGGATTTGAACTACGTTTCATCGAGCTAATGCGGACCGGCACCGAGCGCGCATGGTGCGATGCGGAATTCGTCGCCGCCTCGGAAGTGCAGCGTTGGTTGTGCCAGCGCGAGACCTGCCTACCCATGGCAGCGACCGGGGGTGGGCCGGCCCGTTTGTCTACGGTGTTCTGGCGTGGTTCGATAGTATCGGTGGGCTGGATTACGCCTCGCTCCCATCCGTTTTGCCAGAGTTGTCAACGATTGCGTCTCGACGCGCGCGGCCGGCTCTATCGTTGCTTGATGGATCCCCAGTTTTTTGATCTCCGCCCTTTTCTTCGCGAGCCGAGCAACCGAGCAGTCGAACAGACGCTGCAGTTGTATCTCAAAGAAAAGTCGGCCCCGCTTGTGATGGATCACCCGTACGCCATGAGCCTGATTGGGGGATGACGATTTGCGAGGGAAGAAAAAGAGCGGGCGGAGAGTGCTCAGAAATGGAGCACCCCGTGTGGTCTGTTTCAGAACAGTATGCGCTTTCGGAACATTCGCTCGTCTGCCTCCCGCCTCGGCTGGGAGTCGCGCCCAGAAGTTTCTTGGCAGAGGGAGGAGTGCGAACCAGTGACAAAGTCTTCGGTAACTCTGTGGCACGCCGATTGCACGCGGAAGCAAGAGTCTGTGTCAAAGCGGCCGTCGGCGTACGGCATGGCGACCGAGCCTAGAAAAGAACCTCATAACTTAGGAAGGAGATGAACCCTATGGAAAGGGTACAGCTGAATGTGAATGGCGTGGTTCGGTCGCTTATCGTCGATTCGAACAAAAGCCTTGCGGACGTCTTGCGGGAGCAACTCTTGCTGACGGGCTGCAAGGTGTGTTGCAGCGAGGGGCAGTGCGGGGCGTGCACCGTCGAAATTGACGGCGAAGCGATTCGCGCCTGCATGATTCCCATTAACGAAGTGGAGAAGGGTGCGAAGATCACTACGATCGAAGCGCTCGGCACTCCCGACAACCTGCATCCACTGCAGGTAGCATGGATGGCCTACGGCGGCGCGCAGTGCGGCGTCTGCACACCTGGATTCCTGATGTCCGCGAAAGTGCTCCTGGACAAGAATCCAAATGCCACCCGGGAAGAAATACGAACCTGGTTTGACATCAACAAGAACGCCTGCCGTTGCACGGGCTACAAACCGCTGGTGGATGCGGTCGTCGATGCGGCGAAGGTCCTGCGCGGCGAAAAGAAGAAGGAAGATCTGCTGTTCGAGCCGGCGGAAAACGGCAGCATTTTGGGCTCCAAATACCATCGCCCGTCGGCGTTAGCGAAAGTCACAGGCAACTGGGACTTCGGCGCCGATGTCGCGCTGCACATGCCGCCCGACACTTTACGGCTGGCGCTGGTTCAAGCGAAGGTGTCGCATGCCAATATCAAAGGCATTGACGCCTCTGAAGCGGAGAAGATGCCCGGCGTCGCGAAGGTTGTTACCTGGAAAGACGTCAAAGGCAAAAACGCCATCACCGGTCTAATCACGTTCCCCACGAACAAGGGTGACGGATGGGATCGTCCCATTCTTTCGAAAGAGAAGGTATTTCAGTTTGGCGATGCCATCGCAATCGTATGCGCCGAGACCGAAGAGCAAGCTCGTGCCGCTGCCGAAAAGGTCAAAGTCGATCTGGAAGTTCTCCCTGCCTATATGAGCGCACCCGCGGCCATGGCCCCGGACGCTCTCGAAATCCATCCCGGCGTGCCCAATATTTACTACGAGCAGGGTGTCGTCAAGGGCGAAGACACCAAGCCCCTCATGGCCAAGGCAGCCTATACCGTCGAGGCCGAAACCTATTGCAGCCGGCAGCCGCACCTCCACATCGAGCCCGATTGTGGATGCGCATATCTCGAAGACAATGGCCGCTTGACCATTCTGTCGAAGAGCATCGGCCTACATCTGCATCATGCCATGATTTGCCCCGGGATCGGAGTCGAGCCCGAAAAGCTGCGCATCATCCAGAACCCCACCGGCGGAACGTTCGGTTACAAGTTCAGTCCGACGATGGAAGCGCTGCTGGGCGTAGCCTGCTTGGCGACCGGTCGTCCCGTGTCGCTGAAGTACACCCAGTACCAGAACATCACTTACACGGGAAAACGCTCGCCGGGCAATGTGAAGATCAAATTGGGCGCCGACAAGGACGGCAAACTCATCGCCATGGAGAGCGACTGGTGGATCGATCACGGGCCGTATTCCGAATTCGGCGATCTGTTGACCGTGCGACAGGCGCAATTCATCGGTGCCGGCTACGACATCGCAAACATCCGCGGCAAGGGCAAGACGGTGTGCACCAACCATGCCTGGGGATCGGCTTTCCGGGCGTATGGCTCGCCGCAAGCATTCCTGGCCTCGGAAATCGCTATCGACATGCTGGCGGAGAAAATGGGCATTGACCCGTTTGAACTCCGCTATCGCAATATCTATCGTCCGCCCGCCACGACTCCGACCGGGCAGACGCCGGATGTGTACTGCCTGCAGGGCCTGTTCGACAAACTGAAACCGAAATACGAAGAAGCGAAGAAACGGGCGAAGCAGCTGTCGACTCCCGAAAAAAAGCGCGGCGTCGGCCTGTCTTTGGGCATTTACGGCTGCGGTCTGGATGGGCCGGACAGTTCAGAAACGGCCGTCGAACTGACCAAGGACGGAGTCACCCTGTACAACAGCTGGCAGGATCACGGTCAGGGATCGGATCTCGGTGCACTGACGTTTGCTCACGAAACACTGCGTCCACTCGGCTTGAAGCCGGAACAAATCAAGCTCGAGATGAACGATACGTTGCTACCGAACAGCGGTCCGTCGGGCGGCAGCCGCTCCAACGTGTTCACGGGGAATTCGACCAAGGTCGGATGCGAAATGCTGTTGAACGCCCTGCGTAAGCCGAACGGAAAGTACCGCACCTACGAGGAAGCCGTGGCGGAGAACATCCCACTGCGTTATAGCGGCAAGTGGGTGGCGCAGGACTGCACCGCCTGCAGCAGCGAAACTGGTCAAGGCAAGCCATTCCCGGTGTATATGTATGAGTTGTTCATGCCGGAAGTGGAAGTGGACATGAATACCGGCAAAGTCCAAGTCGTGAAATTCACGACCGTGGTCGATGTCGGCACGATCATCAACCGGAACACGGTAGATGGGCAGATCTACGGTGGTCTGGCGCAGGGCATCGGTCTTGCCCTGACCGAAGACTTTGAGGACTTGAAGAAACACACCACGCTCAAAGATTGCGGTCTTCCTTATAGCAAGGACATTCCAGACGACATGGAAATCATCTACCAGGAAACGCCGCGGCCGCTCGGTCCGTTCGGGGCAGCGGGCGTAGGCGAAGCACCACTAACCGCTCCACATCCGGCAATTCTCAATGCGATTCACAATGCCACCGGAATCCGGATCTTCAAGGTGCCGGCTCTGGCAAAGATCGTCAAGGTAGCTCTCGATAAACAGCGAGAGCGTGAGCTGACACATGTGTGATGGGTGCCAAAGGCGGCGAAACTGGGGCGAGTCCAAACTGACTCGTCCCCGTTCCGCTGGTTGCGAGTGTTCGAGAAAGTGAAGGGCAAGAAAAATCAACAAACACAGGGGAAGGTAGGAATGAAACCACTCATTGCTCTCAGTCTTTCTGTAGGTATTCTCGCTGGCGTTGCCACCTGGCTTAGTCTGACGACCGGTTTGCTGGTCTGGGCGGTCTTTCTGGCTTGGGCCAGTTTCTATCATTGCGGCGGAGATTGGAATGCACTCAAGAACTCCATCGTGAACAACATTTTCGGCTGCGTTCTCGGTTGGGTTGCAGCTTTACTGATCGCGACCATTCCCGTGCCGAGCTTGATTCCGCGGGCGGCAATCGTGGTCGCCCTTACCGTCATTGTTCTGGTTTTGGCAGCGAATGTGAAAGCGTTGAGTGCAATTCCGTCGGGTTTTTACGGTTATGCCGCAACTTTCGCCTTTCTGTTGATGACCAAGGACGCGTTAACCGTCTCCGCCATGACAAAAGCAAACATGCAAAACGGGCTCGTTGCCGTCGCGGTAGCCATGTTGGTGGGTAACCTGTTTGGAATCGTTTCGGCCAAGCTGTCGGCGGCGCTTCAACCCTCGCCGAAGGCCACGCCGAAACACGCGTAATCGAATGGGCGACCGTGCACAGGTCGGCCTGACCCTAACGCGGCAAACCTGGGACGAGCCGGCACGGTCTCGTTCCAGGGTCCGCTTCTTGCGCTGTCGCTCCGCGCCCGAACCTTGGCTCGGGCGACGTGAGGATTGAGGATGGATCGCCAGCAAGTACGGGACTGGGAAGCTCGTTGTATCCAGGAACAGCCACCCGCTTGTACGGCGACTTGCCCGGTCCACGTTGATGTCCGAAAAATGATGGAATGCGTCCGCCAAGGAGACCTGGCGAGCGGATTCGAAACTCTCGCTCGCTCCATTCCCTTTCCCGGCATCATCAGCCGGATCTGCGATCATCCCTGCGAGGCTGCGTGCAAGCGTGGCGAGCGGGGAGATGTCGTCGGCATCCGCCGCCTGGAGCAAGCCTGCACTGACTTCGCCTACAAACCCGCGGTGCCGTCCGTGCTCTCGAGAAAGCAAACGCGTGTCGCGGTGGTGGGAGCCGGACTGAGCGGACTGACAGCAGCCGTTGACTTGGCGGTCAAGGGATACGAAGTGGTTGTATTCGAAGCGAAAGCCCGCCTGCTCGAACGACTTCTCAATTTTGACCCGAAGGCGCTGCCGCCAAGCGTGATCTTCGCCGACTTGACCGTGCTCGGGACGCTCGGTGTAGAGATCCGCAGCAACCATTGGATCAGCAGCGGCCGGTGCCATTCCTTGACCGAGGAATTCGATGCCGTCTACATGGGGCCCGGTCCGGAATCGTTTGATCCTGGCGGAGAAGTCGCCCTAGGGCTGAACGGTCACCTAGCCATCGACCCTCTTACGTTTGCCACCAGCCATCCGAAGGTCTTCGCCGGCGGAGCGCACCGCTACGGTCCTCGTCCCTACTCCCCAATTACATCGCTCCAGGACGGCAAGTACGCTGCGCTCTCGATTGATCGGTTCCTGCAAGGCGCCTCGTTATCGGCCAACCGCGAAACCCAAGGCTCGTTCCCGAGTCGGCTCTATGTGAATCTGAGTCAAGCCGAATGCCTGCCGGCGACTCCGCCCGCCGACCCGGCACAGGGATACACCAGGAATGAAGCTAGCCGCGAGGCCAGCCGCTGTTTTCCGTGTCAGTGTCTGGAGTGTGTGAAGGTGTGCGAATACCTGGCGCACTACAAGTCTTACCCAAAGCGCTATGTGCGGGAAATCTACAACAACGATTGCATCGTGATGGGAGCGCATCCTGCCAATCGCATGGTCAACAGCTGTAGCCTGTGCGGCCTCTGCGCAGCGGTTTGCCCGGAGAAGTTGAGCATGGGCGAAGTCTGCCTGGACGCCCGCCAGAGCATGGTGAAGAAAGGCAAGATGCCGCCCTCCGCGTATGACTTTGCGCTGCGCGACATGACCTTCAGCACCAGCGAGGCCTTCGCTCTCGCGCGCCATCAGCCGGGACACACCGCGAGCCAGGCAGTGTTTTTTCCCGGTTGCCAGCTTAGTGCGTCTTCGCCCGATCACGTGGCCCAAACCTATGCCTATCTGCAGCAGCGAATTCCGGGTGGCGTGGGTCTCATTCTCGGCTGCTGCGGCGCTCCGGCAAAGTGGTCCGGCGAACAGGTGCAGTTTCAGAGCGTGTTGCAATCGGTAAGAGATCGATGGGAACAGCTGGGGCGTGCCCGCATGATCACGGCCTGCTCTACCTGTTATCGCATATTCAAGGACAACCTGCCCGACATGGAGATCGAATCGCTCTGGACAGTATTCGATCGCATCGGTCTGCCGACGCTTGCGCGGAGCATGCCGGCGCACACCCTGGCCATTCACGATCCCTGCACCACCCGACACGAAGAAGATGTACAGGACAGTGTGCGCCGCATCACGGCAAAGCTTGGCGTGAATCTTGTTGAATTGAACGAACGGGGTCTGGCCACCTGCTGTGGGTACGGAGGCTTGATGCAGTTCGCGGACAGGGACGTGGCCGACAAGGTCGTCAACCGCAGAATTCACGACCATGACGCGGATTTTGTCACCTATTGTGCCATGTGCCGCGACAACTTTGCCCGTCGGGGCAAGCGCGCGGTGCACATTCTCGATCTCGTGTTCGCACGCGATGGGTCCGATTCGGCAGCGCGTCCGGATCCCGGTTTTTCCGAGCGTCAAGACAATCGCGCCCGTCTGAAAACAAGACTGCTGCGTGAGGTGTGGAAGGAGGCCGTGGTGGAGGAAGGACAACACTTGCATCTCGTGATATCTCCGGAAGTCAAGGCCCGCCTGGAGAAGAGGATGATTCTCGTAGATGATGTCCGCAAGGTCGTCGCTCACGCCGAAGCTACCGGCGAGAAGATCCTGCATCCACAGACCGCGCGGTTTATCGCCTGTTATCGTCCGGCGGCCGTGACCTATTGGGTGGAGTACTCCGTGCAGCAGACCGAGATCGTAGTGCACAACGCCTATAGCCATCGCATGCAAGTAGGTTGAGATGAGCGACCGAACTCCACCCTCGGCGGTGCCGCACCTGGTCTGCGGGAAATGTCAGCAGGAGTTCGTGCTGGGCAAGGTGATGGTTTCCTACCTGGGTAACACCTTTCCCGTGGAACTGATGAAGTGCCCTGGGTGCGGGATGGCCTACGTCCCGGAGGAACTGGCGGAGGGAAAGATGCAACAAGTGGAACAGGCGCTGGAAAACAAATGAGCACAGCGGGCACACAAACGGAATGGCATCCGGCATACGAGACCGGGCAATCGGCCGAGGGCGAACTGTTGCGGCCAGGAGGACTCGAACTGACCGCACGGGCAATCGGGTGTTGCCATTTGAGTCCGGGCGCGCGCGTTCTCGATATCGGATGCGGGGCGGGAGCCAGCGCGCTCTATATGCGTCGTGCCCATGGCTTCGAGGTCGTAGGCCTTGACCTTGCGGCCGCCTCCCTCCATTCGAAGTCGGAGCGCATCAGGGGCGTCGGTCTGGTCGCGGCGAGTGCGCGTCGTTTGCCCATTGCTACCTCGTCCATGGATGCGGTGTTCGCCGAGTGCAGCCTGTCGCTGATGGACGCACGGGACGAGGTGCTGGCCGAGTGTTTCCGGGTTTTGGCGGCACAGGGCCGGCTGGCCATCACCGACATGTTTGCCCGGAATCCGCACGCGCTCGGAAACTTGCGCACGGTCGGGGACATCCGTGTCTCCGGGATGATCTCGTGCGCCGAATTGGAGGCGCAATTGGCCCAAGCGGGCTTCCTGGTCGAGTTCTGGGAAGATCACACCCCGGCGCTGAAGCAGCTGTTGTTTCGCTGCTTAATGAAAGGTAGCGATCTCGAGCAGCTCTGGACTCAGAAATGCACTACGAAGGAAGAGTCGGGAAGAGTCAAGGAAGCGATGAAGCACGTCCGGCCCGGGTACTTCTTGCTGGTCGCCAGCAAGCGAGGGCACCGGAACAGGTTCGACGAAAGGTGAGCAATATGGACGACAAGTCATTTCGCATGTTCGAGTTGGCAACCCAGGGATTCGGTTGCAGCCAGATCCTGGCGCAGATGGCACTGGAGGAGCAAGGCCGAAGCGATCCCGACTTGGTGCGAGCCCTGACGGGTCTCCTCGGCGGCATGGGCTGCGGCAAAGTGTGCGGAGCGCTCACCGGGGCATGCTGCGTCCTGGGTCTCTATGCCGGGAAAGGCACGCAGAGCGAACACTCCGATCCCCGCTTGGAGTCGATGCTCAGCCAATTGGTGGAATGGTTCGAGGCGGAATATGCGGCCCGCTACGGCAGCGTCGATTGCGATGCCATTGTCGGAGACGATCCGAAATTGCGCTTGGCTCGTTGCCCGCAAATCGTTGCCGAAACCTTCGAGAAGTTGAAACAGATCCTCGCCGACAATGGCTACACGCTCGCACAACGACCGGCGAGCGAGGGACATTGATCAATGCCACTACCTCGCCCCAATTTGGCCGCGGTGGTATTAGCCGCCGGATACTCCACGCGCATGGGCCAATTCAAGCCACGGCTCCCGCTTGCCGGCCGTAGTGCGATTGAGCATGCGATTGAGGGTTTTCAGGCGGCGGGCATTGGTGAAGTCATCGTCGTGACCGGCCACCGCGCGCACGAGTTAACCGCTGTTCTTAGAGACTTTCCCGTACGCTGCGTGTTCAATCCGAACTATCACCGTGGCATGTACTCCTCGATCGTCGCCGGGTTGCGGGCGCTTTCCTCCGAGATCGAAGGTTGCTTTGTGCTGCCCACCGATATTCCCCTGGTCCGTCCCTCCACCATTGCCCTGCTGGCAGCAGCACATCGGAAGACGGGGGCCGCGATCGTCTACCCGGTATTTCGGGGGCGGCGCGGGCATCCTCCATTGGTCAACCGGAGCATCTTTGACTCGGTCTCCGCCGGCGACGGACAGGGGGGGCTGCGCCATGTCCTCTCGCGGTACGAGCAAGCGGCCGAGGACGTGAGCGTGCTCGACGAAGCCATTCACCTGGACATGGATACGCCCACCGATTATGCACGTTTGAACGCACTGGCGGAGCGCCGCCATGTCCTCAGCCGGGTCGAATGCGCCGCCCTCCTGGCAGAACTCGAGGTACCGGAGAGAGTCGTGCGCCACAGTCGCGTGGTTGCGGAGGTTGCAGAGACCATGGCGGAGTCTCTGATTCAGCACGGAGCCCATCTGAATCTGGCCCTTATCGAGGCCGGCAGCCTCCTGCACGACATTGCAAAAGGAAGGCCCGATCACGCCCAAGCGGGAGCAAGCATCCTCGAGGAGCTTGGATATCCGTTGGTGGCCGACATCGTTGCTTCGCACGTGGACCTCAAGTTGGCCGGCGACGGCTCTACGGGAGAAATCCTGGACGAGAACGCCATCGTGTATCTCGCCGACAAGCTGGTGCGGGGAGAGACTGTAGTTTCGCTCGACGAGCGCTTTCGGCGGTCGTTTACAAGATTCCGCGAAGACGCGGTCATCTTGGCAGCGGTAACGCGCCGCTGGGAAACGGCCCAGAATATCCTGCGGGCCGTCGAACAACGCTGCGGGATCGCGCTCGGCGAGATTGTGGAGAATGCCGGAAATGGTCGCGCCGCTGCCCGAATCGGCGGGAGCCGGATTCCGACCGAGGTCGTGCTGGCTGCGACCGAAAGTGTGTGTCCCGAATGTTTCGAGCGAGTGGCTGCCGAGCGAGTACGCGAAGGCGGGGACGTATACCTGGCCAAGACCTGCCCGGAGCATGGTCGCTTCAAGACCATCGTTTGGCGCGGCCAGCCTTCGTATGAGTCATGGGCGGTGTCGGGCAAGCTGCCGTCGCAGCCTCCCGTGTGCCCGAGCGAAATCAAACGGGGCTGTCCGTTTGACTGCGGGCTGTGCGCGGATCACCGCCAGAAGACTTGTTGCGTGCTGCTGGAAGTGACCGCGCGTTGCAACCTGGCTTGTCCTTTTTGTTTTGCCGCGGTCCCCAACATTGCGCCCGACCCAAGCCTCGAGGTGATCGAGGGCTGGTATCGCACCTTGCTGGCCGCAGGCGGTCCTTTCAATATCCAGCTTTCGGGAGGCGAGCCCACGCTGCGTGACGACCTGCCCGAGATCATTGCCATGGCGCGCTCGCTCGGATTCAGTTTTGTCCAGCTCAATACCAACGGTCTACGGCTGGCCGAGGATGTCAACTATTTCCGCCGTCTGAAACGGGCTGGACTCGACTGCGTGTTTTTGCAGTTCGACGGTGTGACCGACGCCGTGTATGAACGGATCCGCGGTCGAGCTCTCCTCGAAGCGAAACGGAAGACGATCGAGCGTTGCCGCCAAGAGCAGTTAGGAGTCGTCCTGGTGCCCACGCTCGTGCCCGGCGTGAACATCGACCAGATCGGCGCGATCATTGGTATCGCGATCGAAGCCATGCCCGTCGTGCGCGCGGTTCACTTCCAGCCGGTCAGCTACTTTGGCCGGTATCCCGATCCACCCTCGCACCAACCATCGGACCACGACCGCATTACGCTTCCCGAAGTCATGCAGCAGATCGAACGGCAGACTGCGGGAAGGATTCAAGCATCGGATTTCTATCCGCCGGCGGCCGAGAATGCCTATTGCTCGTTTCAAGGCAAGTTCGTAGTGCAAGCGAACGGAGAGCTGAAGTCCTCGCCAAGACCGCAGACCGGGTGCTGCCGTCCGGTCGGCCAGCCCGCGGGAAATCCGGTGCAGCCTGGAAATCAACTGCTGGTGGTGGCCGATGGATCGGAACGAGCACAGAAGTTCGTCGCCCGCCAGTGGGTCTTTCCCGCAACCGAGCCGGTGGTCCGAGACCCCTCGATTCCGATAAACGTGGAGAGCCTAGACACGTTCCTGAGGGATGAGAAACAGAACACCTTGTCGATCTCCGGCATGGCTTTTCAGGATGCTTGGAACCTGGATCTGGAGCGGCTCCGCGAATGCTTCATTCACGTCGTCGGTTCCGATCGCCGGTTGGTGCCGCTCTGCGCGTTCAACCTGACCGACGCCCATGGACGCGCTTTGCACCGGACCCGTGGCAGAAAACATCGCGCATTTGAGGTGACCCATGCTTAAGACTCCGCTGGAATCCTGGATCACACGCAAAATGGAGTTAGGCTCAGGACAACCCAGCCGGCAAAAGATTGCCGATTACCAGCTTGACAAGCTTCGCGGCGCCATCCACTGGGCTCGCACCCAGAGCCCATTCTATGCCCGGCATCTGGACGGATTTTCAGAATCGCAACTGACCTCGCTCCATGACTTACGGCGGCTGCCGTTTACCGATGCCAACCATCTGAGAGACAACGGGCAACAGTTCCTCTGCGTGCCGCAGGGGGAGATCCACCGCGTCGTCACCCTGGAGAGCTCGGGCACTTCCGGTCAACCGAAGCGGGTGTATTTCACCGCCGAAGATCAAGAGCTTACGCTCGACTTCTTTCAAGTGGGTATGTCGACGATGGTGCGTCCCCAGGAGACCGTATTGATTGCTCTTCCCGGCGAGCGTCCAGGCAGTGTCGGCGATTTGTTGGTCACCGCGCTCCGCCGTTTGCGGGCGCGACCGGTTCTGTGCGGTCTCGTCCAAGATCCCGCAGCCATAATCGATGTGATTACTCGGGAGCAGGTGGACTGCATCGTGGGGATTCCGGTGCAGATTCTCTCGCTGATTCGCCATCGCGGCGAGTTCGCGGACATTCCGAGCCGATACCTCAGGCGCGTGTTGCTGTGCAGCGATCACGTACCGGACAGCATTGTGCGCGTCATCGAGCGAGCGTGGGACTGCGAAGTGTTCGAGCACTACGGCATGACAGAAATGGGTTTGGGGGGAGGCGTCGATTGCGAAGCGCACTCCGGGTATCATCTGCGCGAAGCCGATCTGTATTTTGAAATCGTCGATGTCGAGTCGGGAGAGTCTGTCCCGGAGGGCCAATTCGGCGAAATCGTATTCACCACTCTCACTCGGCGCGGCATGCCTTTCCTACGCTACCGTACCGGGGATATTTCCCGTTTTCTTCCGGAAGCTTGCGAGTGCGGCACCTCGCTCTGCCGCTTGGACCGCATCCGAGCGAGAAAAACAGGCCGCGTGAGCGTGGGCGCGCACGCCGAGATCACGATGGCGACGCTGGACGAAGCGCTATTCGGAATTCCTCGTCTTAAGGAGTTCACGGCCACCTTCGTTCCTGGGAAGCAGGCCACGCTCAGAGTCACGGCGTTCACCTCGATGAGGACGGACGGTTTGCTAGGAGTGGTTCGGGAAGTTCTCGATGCCGTGCCTCTGATCCATTCGGCGGAGCAGGCGGGTGAACTGAAAGTCGAAGTGAAACTCGGCGATGGCGAAATTACTCCTGGGAGTCGAAAACGGACGATCGTGGAGCAGGTGCGGTGATGAAAAACCGCACCTTATATCTGGTTCGGCACGGAGCCCTGGTCACCGATGAGCACCGCCGTTTTCTCGGCCAAATGAATGTACCGCTGAGCGAGGCGGGAATGGCGCAGGCGCACGCGTTGCACGATCGATTGCAGTACTCCGACGTCGGTCGAATCTACTGCAGCGACCTCTCCCGCTCTCAGGAAACCGCGACCATTATTGCCGGCGACCGCGGGATTCCTGTCGTGCCCCTGTGGGACCTCCGCGAGATATCGCTCGGGCTGTGGGAGGGCTGTGCCATGGCCGAGATTGCGGCCCGCGAACCGAGAGCCTTCCGGGCTCGTGGTGAGGATCTGGAACACTATCGACCCCCGGGCGGTGAAAGTTTCAAGGACTGTCGTACGCGGGTGCTGACTGCGGTGGAAGAGATTCTGGCTCACGCCGACGGGGGCGTACTGATCGTCGGCCACGCGGGCGTGAATCGCCTGATTTTGTGCGAGGCGCTCGGCATTCCCATATCCAACCTCTTCCGAGTAGGACAAGAGTACGGCTGTTTGAATGTGTTGGAGTGTGGCGACTCTGGTTATCGCGTGGTCCTGGTGAACTTCACGCCCAAGAACAGCTGGTTCGATATGCCTCCGGTATTGCCCGCGCTCGAACCGGTGGCGGTGGGTTGAGCCTGGCCGGCGGAAGCGGAAGAAGTGGCGGGAAGGCTTGCCGCTGAAAGTTGGTCCTTATGGGCGCAGATTCTCTCTATAACGTTTATCTCGATAACAACGCGACTACACCACTGCTGCCCGATGTGCTCGAGGCCATGCAGCCCTATTTCATGGAAAAGTTTGGTAATGCGTCGGCGATCTACCGCCGCGGCCGGGAAGCGCACCTCGCTCTGAAGCGGGCCCGTGAGTCGGTCGCCCGGTTACTCGGCTGTCGCAGCGCCGAGGTCGTGTTCACCGGCGGCGGTACCGAAGGGGATAACCTCGCCATCCTCGGGATGGTCCAGCCCGGAGACCACATCATCACGTCGGCAACCGAACACAGCGCCGTTCTGAATACTTGCGCTGCGCTCGAGAAGCTGGGTTGCGAGGTCACCCGAGTCGCGGTGGATGGAGAGGGCCGCATCGGCCCAGACGACGTAAGAAGAGCCGTAAGAACAAACAGCAAACTGATCTCGATCATGATGGCGAACAATGAAACCGGAGTACTGCAACCGGTGGAGGAGATTGGCAAGATCGCGGCCGAACTGGACATTTGGTTTCACACCGACGCCGTGCAAGCGGCGGGCAAGGTGCCGATCTCGGTCGATCGAGTCGGTTGCGACCTCCTTACGATTTCCGGGCACAAGATTCACGCCCCGCAAGGCACGGGTGCAATGTTCCTCCGGCGCGGCACGCCCCTCAAGCCGCTGGTCCACGGCGGCCATCAGGAGCGAGGGCACCGCGCCGGAACGGAAAACGTCCCCGGCATCGTCGGGCTCGGGAAGGCTTGCGAAATCGCGTACACAGGGTTGCGAGATGGTTCGACCAACCGCCTTCGTGAGTGGCGCAACCGATTTGAATCCGAAGTCCTGAAGTCAATCGAAGCCGTGGGCATCAATGGCGGGAGAGCGCCCAGGGTGCCGAACACGTCGAACATCTACCTCGACTATATCGGAGGGGAGGCGCTGGTGGTTGCCCTGGATGAGAAAGGGGTGGCCGCCTCGGCGGGAGCGGCTTGTTCTTCTGGTGCGCGCGAACCTTCGCACGTCCTGGTTGCCATGGGGCTCGGCAGCGAGCGTGCCCGCGCCAGTTTGCGCTTCAGCCTGGGCAAGCAAAACTCAGCCGGAGACATCGAGTATTTGATTGCGGTTCTGCCGGACGTTGTACAGCGATTGCGAAATATCTCTCCCGTCTATCAAAGATCGAGGTCTTCCGCGTCGTCATAGCAAGGAAAGGAAAGGTGGTATCAGATGGATGTGTATGATGAAATTGCTCGCTTGCGGCGCGAAGGGCGACGTTGCGCTTTGGCCACGATCATTAACGTGCGGGGATCCATTCCGTCGGTCGCCGCTGCCAAAATGCTGGTGCGAGATGACGGATCGATCGTCGGAACCATCGGAGGAGGCTGCGTGGAAGCCGAAGTCTGGCAAGGGGCACGCGAAGTCATGAAAGAGGAAAAACCAAGAACTTTGACCTTCAATCTTGATCAAACCCCTGACAAGGACACGGGTCTGGTCTGCGGCGGGACGTTACAAATCTTCGTCGAGCCGGTGCTGCCGCCTGCGGTTGTCTACATTTTTGGAGCGGGGCACGTGGGCTTGAACGTCTACAAGATCGCCCGGCTGGCAGGTTTCGAAGTCATCGTGGTCGACGATCGTGATACCTATGCCAATCAAGAGCGCTTTCCAGAGGCGCGCGAAGTCCACGCCGACGACATGGACCGTGTCATGGCGCAGCTGACCCCGACCGAGTCCGCGTTCATCGTTATCGTCACACGCGGACATCGCCATGACATGCGCGTGCTCGGCTGGGCGATCAAAACGCCGGCGCACTATATCGGGATGATCGGCTCGAGACGCAAAGTGCTGACCGTCTGCGAGGAACTGCAGAAACAAGGCGCTTCCCTCGAGAAACTCAAGTGTGCCCATGCGCCCATTGGACTGGACATCGGCGCGACAACACCGGAGGAAATTGCCGTTTCGATCGTCGCCGAGATGATTGCCGATCGACGGCATTCGACGGCGGCCCTGCCACACTTGCGCTGCATGGATACATTGTTCACCGAAGAGGTCGACCCGCAGCTTGCCAAGCAATGAGAACTGGATGAACCGTTTCGTAGGAAGCGCGCATTCCGCCACGATCATGGTGGAGGGTTTGAGAAATGGAGCGCTCGCCACTTTCCAGTAATCACCAGAAATTCATCACCGGAAGGAGCGTTGAGCGGGTTCGGTCGGGCAAGGAAAAGGCCGAGCAAGCACCGTGGCTTGCTGCGCATTCCGGCATGTCATGAGAGCATGCAAAGTGTGGGGTGATCAGGCTGCGGCTGCGGCCACGACCTGAAGCGGTTCCGCGATTGGCCGAAACCCCTTGTGCCAATGTCGAAATGCATTTTCCAAGGTGCCATTTCAGCACATGAACGCGAACATCGAGGACACTCTGGACGGTGTGCCGGTTCCATCTCATCCGTTGCTTCTTCACCATTCGTTTGGCCACAATCTCGTTGACGGCTGACTCGACGAAGCTGGTTGAAATCCGCTCGCCCGCACGGTACCGCTTTCCATAATTGGGCATAGAATATGCGTTCAACTCCAGGTAGCGAACCATTTCCGAAAGTGCGTTCTCCAACTTCTTTAAGCAGGGAATGTGGTCGAAACAGTGGGCACCTGCCCATTGCCGCAGGTGCACCAGTCCCACCAGTCCCCGTTCGGTTTGCCCATTCCAGAAACGCCACTTCGCGTGGTCGAGCTCATCCAGGGCATGGCTGCGAACCCCGCCGTCCGTGAGAGCGTTGACACCTTTCGCGAGCTGCTGAAGATTCGTAAATCTCATCGCAATGTGGAAGCAATCCAGCACGTGCTCCGCCTCCGGCGCTACCTGCTGGTGAATGCCTCGCAAACCGGCATCGCCATCGGTAAGAACTGTGGCGACGTGGTGTCGGTCACGCCGCACTGCCGCATGGCAAGATCGACCGCGCTCACTGCCTCGGAACCTCCATTGCGCACGAAAGCAAAACGGGTAGTATTCCCCTCGCCATGGAGCGCTTTGCCCGCCACGACCTCGAAGTTTCGTTCCGGCCGCTGGTGTCGATTTCTGACACACCCGCCATCCAAGCCGACGACCAACTCTTTCGCGGGCTCGTTCGACGACGAGGAAGCGAGCACTTCCGCCGACTTCTGCCGCCGTCTGCCCACCTTCATCGTGCGGTTACGCACTGAGCTGGCGTTCGTTTGGCAAGACAAGGGCAAAAGCTCGCCGAGGAAATCAGCCACCTTTCCAAACGGCTACAACGCAGCCATCTTGGCTGTGAGATACCGCAATTCCCGCGTGGTGGGGTTCTTGTTGGTGAAAAGCGTGGAGAAGCTGCGCGCCTGCGATATGGGTTTACCGGCAACCACCTCAACTACCACCTTATATTGTCCATTTCATCCATCGAGCTTACGCTACCCACAACTTTGCATGGCCTCGCATGAGACATGGTTGGTAACGGTTCGACAAGAATCTCTCTGGAGGAATTGCGAATCCATAGCAAAGCCGACAAGCGATGCCACCGCCGAGCTCTTTACTCCAATGAAAAAGTCACGAAATTGTTTGCCATAGCGGCAATCGGCACCAATCGGCGTCCGCGACGGAACCCTTTCACTCGTCACGTAGCGCCGTAGTGCACCGTGCCTCCCAATTGCCACTTCATTTGTTTTCGAAGGTGAGATACACCAACGTCTGATTCAACAGCATGTAAGCAATTTCGCCGAACGTCATCGGTCCCACAATATGCCCTGTCTTCTTGCCCTCCAGGTTCGCGTACAGGTAGTTCAAGATGCAGTTGCACGTGAACAGGGGTGTGACATCGTGTTTTTCCAGCTCGTGGCGAAATTCCGTTTCGTAGTTCCCCACCGGGTCCGCAACCTTGTACTCCACGCCCGGAAACACCGGAGCGTACAAAGCAACCTTCCCGGACTTCGCATCCACCGCCTGGAAACTCACATTAATCATCGCGCCCATGTAACTCGCTACCAGAGGCAGTTGAATGTTGATTTTCTTGGCCCCGACATACGTCGCAAAACACTGCTTCTTTCCGTTGACGAAACAGTCGGTCACTTCAAAGCCGGCCGAAGGAAACGTGATCGTATCGCCGCCCCCTTGGCGAAACAGGTTGATGATGTTGGCCCTTGCATAGCGGTCCGCCGGCAGATCCAGGTGCATCACCGCCGCTTTCGTAGCCGAGACTTCGCCGGTTTTTCCGTTGACCACCTTGGGTGTCACTTTGCCCAGGTCCTTTAGGTCGATGCCAGCGATCCAGCCCACCAGCGGACGGTCAAAAACGCCCGGCCAAGTGGAACAATCCTGGGCAAAGACCTGATGCGCTTGTGAGAACGCCGGAACCACGATGTAGCTAAACCCATTCTCTTTGTAGTCGGCCGGAATGCGGGACATTGCGCTCGTCTCGTACAGCTTCACCGCCGGCGCCGTCACAAAATCCGGGAGCACCACCACTTGCACTTTGTCGTGCGTGCACAGTCCCCCACCTTCAGTCATGAAATACGGAATCGTTCCCCCGATCCACTCCCCGCGGGGAAGACTGGTGAGCAGACTTTCGTCGCCGGCCACAAACAGTTTGGCTCCGTTCTTGATGAGTGCCGATGCCTCGCCGACCGTCATCATCGATTTCTCAGCAGACATTGATTTCACAGTAGCTGTTGATTTCATAGCAGGCTTTTTCTCCTCAGCCGAAGATCAGTTTGATATCGTCTTTCACCGCGTTTTCGTTTTTGACGAAGAAGTCATAGGCCGCAGTGATCGCCTCTTGTTTCCTCGACGCATTTGTTTTCAAGTTCATCAGCGACAACCGGGTCATCAACATCTTCGTAACCAGACCGTTGACCTTCACACTCGCCGGATCGGTGACCAGCTTTTCCCATTTCGGGTCCGTTTTTGGTGGGACCATTTCGGTTCTCTCCTTATTTTCTTGCTTATTTCCTGCTGTGAGCTCCAAATACACTTCGTGCAACGAGGCGCGTTCTTCCGAGAGTCTCCTCTTTCTTCACGTCACGGCCTAGTGAAGTTCACTGCCCGGGGACGGAGTACCGCCGGCAACTCATCATCGGCGCCATGAGGTATTGGCTTGAACGCGCATCGACGACTACTAAAGTTCCGCTCGCTGTCCGATAGAGTAGGCGTAAGATCGCTGCGCTGGACTGGCCCGGACTCTTTGCCGATGAGGTGTAAAGAGAAATCGAGAACGACATGCTGCACTCCATTACCGAGGTCCGCGACAAGATAGCCTCCGGCGCGCATCTCCTATTGGCCGGAAGTGAGCAGGCACTACGACAACTTCCCAAAGGTAATTGGATCGGAGGCACGACCACGTATTTCATGGCCCAGCGAGGCGGTGTCTGCTCGGACTCAGAGATTTTCGTCACTGAGGTACCAGCAGACGCCATCGAAGTTCGGGTGACAGAATATGCGGCTCAGGACTTGCCTTCGCTCTGCAAAGACGCACTTTCGAATGCATTAACCTTTATAATCATTCCCGGGGGCAGTCCCGCTCATCTTACATACGCGCAGGATGCGCCAACTTATGAGGGGATCTTCGAAAGACCGGTGGTAGGTTGGGTCGCTGGTGTGCACCTCTCTCGCATCGGGAAGGAATTTCCCAAGGTTTTCAGCGGAATGTCGGGTACTATTTCCGCTGAGCGTGCAGTCGTGATGCACGTGGCCTTGCCCCAAGGCAAATTCGCGGAACTGGAGATCGTGAATGTGTTCAAGCCCGGGTCCGGTGACTGCTTCTCTTTTCCCTCCTCGGGCTTCAGCGCTCAGGAATGTCTGATCAAAGGAAAACTCATAAGCTTCGCGCGTTATCTCACCGAGATCAAACACGACTGCCGGCTTCCGTTGACCGCCGACTACAACGGCAGTTTGATCAATGTGAGTTTGCAGAGTGTCGACGCGGACACGGATGCCGTCAAATTCTATGCTCCGGTCTTTCCCGGCGTGGAGTACCGAGTGGCCCAGCCTGTGCTGGACTACGTGACCGCGTTCAAGTCCGCAATCTATCGGCATCGCGGTACAGAGGTCTTCTCTTGCGGGTGCATCCTCAATTATCTCTATGGGGACTTGGAGGGTAAACAAACCGGACTCATCGGCCCCGTCACATTTGGAGAGATCGCACACCAACTCCTGAATCAGACTGCCGTGCGCTTAGTGATTCGAGATGTAATGGCAAAACGATCTGCTCGAGTGTACGGCAATGGATGATACCATGCTACCGGCAATCACAAGTTCGGTCTGGGCAGACCTTGTCACCGGCGCCAAGGAACTGAAGTCCACGAACATAGCGATTAACTTGCTCTTGTTTAATAGCAAGCTGCGCTATAAGAAAGACCCGTCACCGTCGAACCTGAACACCTTAATACTTCACGCCTACGAAGTGTTCAAGAAACAAGAGCCAATTTTGGATGAAGAACTCAAACAGATTTCTTCGTTGCAATGTGAGTTTGTCGGCAAACGTGCGTGAAGATTGCTACAGATATCGTACTCGCCGCTGTCTCACGGTTCATGTAGCTCTCCGGTTGCAGTTGCACCCGCCAGCCATCGTCCTTCTCTTCGGGCGTACAACTGCATTACTTCTATCCCGATGGTGCGAGTACTTTTATAGTCCTACTTTGGCGGCAGTGTTTTCCCGAAACGAGGAACCTTGTTCAAAGGCACAATTGACGTGTACACGGGGATTGTTTAGCAGCCGAACAGAAGACAACGAATTGCTTTCCGTCTTTGCGTCTTTGCATCGTCTGCTTCAGGCCTGACCGGTGTAATAAGGAACCGATTTTTGATGTAGTGCCCAGCATTCAGACAACCTCTTTCCTTGGCGTCGCGTCTCGCCTGTGGGAAAGATCAAGGCTACACAAGGACATGTTTGAGGACGATGAATGCTAGCTCTGAAGTCACATGAATAAAGGCGGCCAGGAGCGGATTGAGAAAACCGGAGGCCGCCATTCCTACTCCCACCCTGTCCACAACCAACGTGCCCACAAAGTTCTGCATGATGATCCCGCGGCAACGTCGCGCCACTCGTAATGTTTCAACAAACTTTGAGAGGTCGCTTCCGATCAAGATGACATCCGCGCTTTCCCTGGCCACGTCAGTTCCGGAACCCATGGCGATGCCAACATTGGCCGCCACCAGGGCAGGAGCGTCGTTGATACCGTCTTCCACCATGGCACCCGTGCATCCCATGCGCCGCAACTCGCCGACCCACGTTGCCTTCTGGTTCGGCAGAAGTTCTCCAACCGCCTCGCCCACGCCGAGGTCGCGGCCCACTGATAAAGTCGCAGCTTGTGTATCCCTGCTCGACAGAACAGTTTTCAAACCCATTTGCCTCATCGCGTTAACTGCATTCTTCGCTTCCGGCCGCAACACATCCGCAATTCGGATGCTGCCAAGAACTTGCCCACCCCTCGCAACGTAGACTTCCGAAGAAGTGCCATCGGCACTCTCGCCGTCGACAGGAAGAATTCTCTGAATGCCATGCTCCATCAGGAGTGCCCGACTGCCAACAACGATCTCCTCGCCTCCACAACTCACCCTGACGCCTCTTCCGGGCGTGTACGTGAACCTGTCGGGCTCAATGAGCGGGAGGCCGAGATCGGACGCTCGCGCAACGATTGCCTTCGCCAGGGGATGTTCAGACCTCGCTCAGCAATGCTGGCGGCGGCAATAATCTCACGCACAAGAAAACCGTCACTGGAAACAACGTCATGAATTTGCGGAGTTCCGAAAGTCAGCGTGCCCGTCTTGTCCAATACCACCGCGTCGATTGCGGCCAGAGCTTCCACGTTAGAGGCCGCCTTTGATGATCGTTCCGTGATGTGCGGCGCGACCGATTGCGCCCAGTATGGCCAGGGGTGTTCCCGCCGCGATGCCACAGGCCCCAGCGACGATTACTACCGAAATCGTCGATCTGACATTGTGAGTAACTAGAAAGGTCAGAACGGCCGCCAAGCGCAAAATACACAAGATACCCAGCTAAGCGATCAGCCGTCTTCTGAATCGGAGCGCGTGACTTCTCGGCCCGCTCCACCGCCTCGACGATCCTTCCGAAGCTGGTATCGCGGCCCAATTTCTGCGCGCCAAATCTCTTCCCGCATACACCGCGTCACTGGCAAGCTTCTCCACCGGCATCGCCTCTCCAGTAATGGCAGCCTGGTCAACAAAGAGCGCCCATCGAGCACAATTCCATCGACGGGGATGTGCCCCCCTGGCTTACGGTAAAGGCAGGAGAAGAGTCATAGAAGAATTTACCAACTGGCAGGGCTTTTGGATACTCGCAGTACTCAGTGCACTCAGTGCGTCAGCGATGGGAACCCTGCTCCTATATGTGCTCGGTTACTTGCATCTCGACGGCGACTGATCGGATGAAGTCATGTCAGGCGTTTCTTGACAATGCTCAGAACTCCAGCCGCGCCTGAAAGGCGACCATGCGCGGACTACTATCTCCGCCCAAACCGACGCCCAGCAAACCAGTCGGCGGAGAAGTGGCGTACGTGATCGCTCCAAAGCCAGCCTGCGTGGGAGGATTTCCTGGAATGCCCGCCTGCACCATAGTGGGGAGGCCAAAATTCGGATGGTTGAAGACATTAAAGAACTGCCCCTCAAATCGCAGTTTTACATGCTCGGTCAAGGAAAACCACTTTGTCAGGTAGAAGTCACTCCAGAGGAAATCGGGACCGCGCAGGGCATTGCGACCGAGGGTTCCGAATTGGCAATTCTGGGGGCTGTCGCCGCCAGAGCACTGCCCTGTGCTCGGGTCAACCGTCGATACAAATGCGTCCGGATTGAGCCACTGGATCGTTCCCGCTTGCGTTATACCAGGGACGGCATGATGTTCATAGAGCGGAACGCCGGGAACGACACTTGCAAACTGCGGCCCACTACCCTGCACGATGCCGTTTCCGTTTGCCGAATAGGGCGTGCTCAGCACGGAGAACGGAACGCCGCTGTGCCAAAACACTGTTCCAGAAATCTGCCATCCGTTGAGCGCATAGCCAAGAGAATGACTCCGCACCTTCACCGGCAACTGATACACGTACTGTGCGTTCAGATTGTGCCGGATGTCGTAATCGCAAGGACCGTAGTCGCGGGCAAGCTCCCCAGGCAGAGGCGAAAGAATTCCTCCCGCGGAAAACTGCAAGAATCCTCCGTTCGAGACGGTATCCATGCAACGGCTCCAGGTGTAGTTGACCTGTCCTTGTAAGCCATGGCCGAGCCGCTTCATCGCAGTCAGTTGAAGACCGTTGTAATGGCTGTTTGCGCCGGCGGAGAACTGCGTCACGGCTCCGAATCGTGCATCGGTCGGCAGCATGTAGGGGAACGGAGCAAAACACCCTTGGCATACAGTCTGGTAACCGTTCACTTGAGTTGAGTACGGCTGGTTTACGGCGCGCGTGCCGACGTACTGCGCTTGCAAACTGGCCGTCGTTCCGAATTGATGTTCCATTCCCAGGCTCCATTCCATGAAGTACGGTGCACGGAGTTTGCCGTCTGGTATGGCTGTGATCGCTGGTGGCGGAAGAGAAGACAGACCTTGGGGAAATCCCAAAGTAAAAGTCTGATTCGCGGCAACGAGTGCGCCGACGGCGCTGTTAGGCGGTCCCAGCGCGATGGCCGTGCCGCCCACACTGCCAAGAACTCCTCCCTGGAACGTCTTGTCGTAGGGAGGATTCGTGCCGATCAAGTCGGCCACCGTACCCGGCAGAATGTCGCTGAAAATTCCGAAGCCGGAGCGGAGCACCGATCTCGGTTCAAACTGCCACGCAATAGCGGTTCTCGGTTGCAAAATGGCCGCCGGCATGGACGAGAACAGATTGCCGAGATGGGTCTGAATGACTTGGTTCAGCGGTTGACCGACTTCATGAGAGATGGAATTGAAAGAGCCGCGAAGGCGGGCGACTTGATCATGCGGATTCAGCGGATTCGAGTTGAAGGTGTCGCGTAGACCGAACGTCCAGGTCAGTTTGCGAGTAACTTTCCAAGTGTCTTGCGCGTAGACATCGAGATTGAGAAAATTGAAAGGCTCATTTGCGTTCGAAGGGAACGTCTCCGACGCGGTATTAGCCACTCCATCGATAAATTGCTGCAAGTTCGCGTAGGTCACGGTGGGAACTGTTCCTTCTCCGAAGTCGTAATCGTTCAAGCGGAAGATACGGGTATTGGTTCCAAATCGCAGTTCGTGAGCGCCATGGCTCCATGCGAGATTGTCGTTGAGGAAAAACCGCGATGCGCGCCGGCCCTGAATCCAGGTGTTGTCCAGCCCTCCGATTGGCGTGAAGGCATTCGCGCCAGTGCCCTGTAACACAATGGGAAACGCCGAAAGTGTCTGCTGCAGATTTCTTGGCCCGAACAGGCTCTCGTACCAGGAGAACGCAGGATTGAAGTAGTTCACCAGGCTCTGCGAGAAGACGTGGGTGAATCCCGCGGCAAGCGAGTAGAGAGGTTGCGGCGAAAGCGCGTCGAACACCGGGTTGATGGGGTCCGTCCACGCGGCTTGCAGGCCGGTGTCCGCCTGAAAGCGAAACCAAGCCGTATCTCTTTGATTGATATTGTAGTCGACGCGGACCGTCTGCACCTGTTCGTGGTCGTCGCTGGAATGTGAGACGCTCCGCCGGTTCGCACAACCCTCTCCGGCGGCGCCGAGCGGGCATCCAAGTATCGGGGTTGGTGTGCCGCTGGTGTTTTCATACAGGGAAAACATCTGTTGATAGAACGGGACTGAGGCAGAAGGAAGTTGCTGCAGCACGTATAGTTGGAATGCTGCACTGGGAACAATCGTGGGTGTGACGATGGGCAGTGCGATCCGCACCCATTCGCTGTCGAAAAAGAAAAACAGCTTATTGCTCGCAATCGGTCCACCCACGCTACCCCCAAAGTGATTTACGGTCGCCCTCGGCTTGTGGTTGCCTGGCGTCGCATTGGTGAAGTAGTCTGCCGCATTCAGTAGCGAACCATTCCACAGTTCGTAAAGATTCCCGTGAAACTGGTTCGTGCCAGACTTAGTGACGTAGTCGACTTGGGAAGCTCCATACCGCCCCTGATCCACGGAATAGGAAAGCGTGTTGACGGTTACTTCCGAGATCGAATTCAGCCCCAAAACAAGGTTGGTGGAAAGGCCGCTATTGAGATTGGTGAGCGGGTCGTTCGTCTCCAGCCCGTCCACGATGTAGCCATTGGACAGGGCGGGGAGTCCATTAAATTCCACGTTGCCATAGCCGTTGCTGCCGCCGACAAAATCGTTACTGCTGCCGGCCGTATTGATCAGGGCTCCAGGCGCAAACTGCAGAGGGTAGGTCAGGTCGCCGCCCGGATTCGGCAGATCCTCCAGTGCCGGTGTACTGAGGGTCGTGGATGTGTTTGCGTTTTCCAGGTCGATGAGTGGAGCCTCGCTGCTGACCTCAACCACCTCATCGGATCGGGCCACCTTAAGCGTGAAATCCACGGCCTGCTTCTGACCCAGGCTCGAAATCACGTTGTCATTTTGCCGCGGGTCGAAGCCTCGCGCTTCCACTCTGACGGAATAGGTACCCGGTTTTAACTGGGGAAAGTTGAACCGGCCTGCGTCATCGGTCCTGGCTTTACGTTTCAGACCGATTTCGTGATTGGTGATCGTTACGGTGGCGCCCGGCACAACGGCGTTACTTGCGTCCTTTACTTCGCCAACGATCGCACTGGTGGTTTCGCCTTGTGCCAGCGCTTCCGCCGGAAGAAGGCACGCCACGCTCAGCATAAGAAGAGCGAAGTGAGCTGCCCGCATCATGATTTCCCCACCCATTCAGTCAAAAGCGGCAAGGTGCCCTAATTGGAACTATTAACCTACGATTATTCTGTGTAGTTAACCACAGTTAACACCAACAAGCAAGAACGGAAGGGTGACTGGGTGACCGGGCGACCTCGACGATTGTGTTCGAGTGACGAGCACAACGGAAGTTGATTGGAGCAAAGCCGAATTCCGGGTACTAATCCACGGCTTTTAGATGTCCGGGGTGTTTCAGGCGGCTCTCGTGTTGCTGATTCTAAAACACTTACAGGCATGAGAATTTTCGGAATTTTGCTTTATGCGGGGAGTGGAATGTATGTGGGGGCGGCATACGACATCCTGCCCACTTGGACGACCGCGGACTTCACTGATGTTCGACGTGGCAGCGATCGACCAACCGTTCAGTCAACAGCTTTGGCGGCGTCTTGCGCGGGAAGTGCTTGGGCTGCAGTTATCTGGCTGCTTTCTGCCCAGCCGGCAGTTCATCGAATAGTTCATGACCGACTCAACACCGGCGGCTCCATTTGCGCCCGGCGCCCCCACATACGTTCCACTCCCGTGAGGAAGAGCCCAATTGCGGAGAAACAACAATGATCGAAGAACTCCTCTCACAGCCCTGATGCAACAGTGGCGGCACGGCGCGTGACTCCCGCCAATGCGGGAGTGATCCTGCATCGTTCACTCCGTTTCAAACGACAGGGGGATCTACCACCGAAAGGCGCTTGCGCTCAGGAGCAATCGTTCCCGCAGTCTCGGGTCACGGGATTGGGAGCGCGAAGGCGCATGTGGTGGAAGTATTTCCTCGTGACGGTTGCATTCGGGTCTTTGGTCGTTCGAAAACCGAGGATGTTTACTTAACTCCGAGATTGTCAGCCATTCTGATCAGATCTGCCAACGATTGCGCCTGCATCTTTCGCACGATCTGCCCGCGATGAACACGGATGGTAATTTCGCTGGTGCCGAGTTCAGCGGCAGTCTGTTTGCTCAGCTTGCCAGCAACGACAAATGGCAGGACCTGACGCTCGCGAGGGGTTAACCGAGTATAGCGTTTTTGCAATTCAGCCAATCCAAATTGCTTCGCCCGCTCCGCCTCGGCAGCAACTTGGGCCGCATGGGCGAGTCGAGCCTCCGCAAGGCTTAGTGCCTTCTCCGCGACTCTGCGCTGCGCGTTTTCATTCTTGAGCTCCTCGTTTACGCTTACGAGAGCTTTCGACTGTTGAGCAACTGTGAGGTCCAGGTCTTTGGCTATTCGCCGTTGTTCCGCCCGGAGTCTGGCTTCTTCCAGTCCGATCGCTGCCTGGTTCGCCGCGACATTAAGGACAAGCCGCTCTGTCTTGCTCGGAAAGCCCGGGCGGCGGTTGCCTGCGACGAACTCGCCAATTTGGTTACTGGTCCCCAGGCGAAATGCCGCGACCGAGAATCCAGTGTCTTCGCCGGGCCACGGAAGTACTGAAGTTCGCGCATATGGATCATTGGTCAACCACTGGCCGAGCGCCCGACGGAGAGCATCTTCGTTCGCGCCAGAACGAACCGAATCAGCGAACCGAATCGCCTCTACCGGCGCGCCGGCCGTAAGCTTCAAGCATGCATACACAAAGTCAAGGCGAAGAGTACGGAGGACTAGGTCAAGCAGCATTATGACGATCCGGTGCGGTTCACTTCCACTCCACATCGCCGGCAGTGAGAGGATTCCAACCAGGTCGTTAACACACGCCTTCAGGTTGCGGACCTCGTCAACTGTCCCATCCGTGTTTACGTCAGCGGAATGCAAATACTTACCCCACTCTCTTCAACCGAGAAGGCGACTTTTGGCGCAGCTCTCCCAATAACTCCTCGGGATCAACGAAGAATGGGTTCTCCTGAAGGATTCCTCGGATGATCACCATGGGGTGAGTTCGCATTACGTCTGCCACGAGGTCTCCTGAAAACCGGCTCAGGTCGTACGTGCAGATGACAGGGTTAACCGGGCCGCTGGGCGAATCCAAATATCGTTTGCCCTTGCTTCGTACGCCAACAAATCATTCACATCCATTTCGACTTCAAGGGCCCATTCCATATGAGTGATAAAGCGGATCAGAGGAAAGCCATTTTGCTTTGCTCGCTTGACGACCTGTTGGAACAGACCCAGCGTATTGGACTGATCGAATCGGCCATCGCGCAGATGGGTGTTGTCCCAGTCCCGCAACTCGAACTGGCCATTTCGGTGCGCGGCCTCAATATCGATGCCCGCCGCGGCCAGTCACTCGATGTGCTCGTTGCGGCGTTTAGGATCGACCGTGTGGACAGCCTTCTCTCCCAAATCTAAGCATCTAAGCCATCTTTGACGAAGGGAATCAAGACTTCGTATTGCTCATCTGGCCTATTGAAAAAAGCGCAAATGTGAGCGCGGCGGCCCAGCGTGTAGCCCGCCAGTCGAACAGGGCGGGGCATCTCTGTCGGGGACTCGCCGCGAGACTTCGGTCGGTCGTCAATGGGCGCCATTACAGACCTTTTCGCCAAACAACAATATCTAAACTCACGGTTCGATGGCCTGTTCTCGTTCGGCCGGTGGCGATACAGGACCGACCCACAGTGGCCAGTAATCAGTCTAAACGAACATATAATAGACGTCCTCCCACTCTTTGACGGACTATGGGGTAGCTCACGGAGTCATTCAACGGTTGGCTGAAATCGTAATCGTGATCTGCCGGTGATCGTTATGACGGGCTTTCTTCCCCTGTGAAGGGAAAAGTCGCCCTCGCGGTTCGCAACAAGAATTACACGCTTGGACCCGAAGTGCTTCTCTAATGAAGTTCGGTTCGGTCATCCCGGCGCTCCGCCAATAGAAAGCGGACGGCGCAACATCGAACAGACCTACCGGCAGCTGCCAGGCGTAGAGCGTCCGACTGGTGCAGTTCGCCATCCCTAACGCCCTGGATCGCAAGAGAGCTAGTAAGAGACAAATTGACTTCAAGGAGAACTGAGATGAGTACCCCGGTTGTTCTGATTACTGGTGCGCTGACCGGCATCGGCCGCGCCGCCGCGATAATCTTTGCGCAAGAAGAGGCACGCGTTGTGGTGTCTGGGCGTCGAGAAAAACAAGGACAAGAGTTAGTTGCCGTGCTACAAGGGCTTGGAGCAGAGGCTATTTTTGTTCGTTCTGATGTCCGCCAGGATGAGGATGTGCGCAACCTCGTGGATCAAACAATCAAGCGTTTCGGACGCTTGGATATCGCAGTCAATAATGCTGGGACGGAAGGATCGCCCGGTCTCGTAACAGACCAGACGGCAGAGAGCTATGCGGCCACTTTCGATACAAACGTCCTGGGTACGCTGCTCAGCATCTTGGCCACTAAGACGACCGTGGACATGACAAATGTTCGACGTGATAGTCAACAGCTTTGCACCTGTCTGGCGAAGGAAATGCGTGGTCTGGAGCGCATCTGCTGTTTTCTGCCCAGCCTGCCGTTGATGGAAATAGTGGGAGTGGAACATATGGGGGGGCACCTGGCGCAAATGGGGCCGCCAGTGTTGCGTCGGTCATAAACGAAATAATTACTAGACTGTGGCTCAAGCACTAGGGAGAGCATGCAAATGTATCTCAATCCTCTAATCCTCTCAATCTGCCAGCAGCTGCTGAACCGTCGTTGCGTCGATCATTTCCTTTCCTGAACGCATGAACGGATGGACATGGTTTCAGCGAGACGCAATAGTATCGAGCGCGAAAAGCACGGCCGCCAGGCAAAGTGTTATGCCGAACGCTCGGTACCACCGAAGAAACAAGACCCTGTGCGGGGGAGCCAATTTCTCAAGTCGCTCTGATCCCCAGATTGCAGCCGCTCGGTGGGGTGCGATCATAATAAAGACTCCCAGTGCCGTGCCGACGGCGCTCACTAACAGGTTCATGACCATTGCCTCGATTACTGAATCGTTAGGGCGAGCGTCGCCTTACGAACGCAAGCCACAACACAAGTAGAACCGCCTCAAAGATTCGCTCGCCTTGATAGAAGAAGCGCTCCCACGAAAATGGAAGTGCTGCCGTCCAAGGCAGCGAAGTTGTTTGCAGACACTCCCTATTGTGTAAATCGGCATGTGGACATCGGGAACCCTATCTTCCAGATTGGGCGGCCATCTTTCGAGTGTCCAAGGCTATCTTTCGGTCACTTTCCCGGAGGTGCGGTTGCTATGATCGCGTGCGCGATCAGGCTCTGGCTATCACAGCACTCTCGGCAAAAGAAAAGCTAGGTTAATAGAATCAGCGTTCGTCTGTTCCTCTGCGTAAAGGCGTAGAAGAGACAATTAGGGCGAAGGCCCAAAGCCGCATGCCGCATTGGTGGACCAGGCAACGTCTGAATTCACCTCTGTGCGTAGGACCTGGGGCTTGGTCCTTCCGTCCGCTGCGTTCCCTCCACCACCGGCGCTAATCCACGTGCTCGCCCGCGTCGAACCCTTCTTCGTTCGAGGGCAGCACGTCAGTTTCGCCCGCCACCCACACGTACAGCGTCGGGAGAAGAAAGATGCTCATTACTAAGTCTGCGATCAATCCGCCCACAATGACGATTGCAAATGGGCGCTGCGAGTCGGAACCGATCGCGTGCGACAGGGCAGCTGGCAGTAGTCCCAGCGTCGCAACCAGCATCGTCATCATGATCGGCCGCAGCCTCAACACGGCGCCTTCAACGGCGGCGTCCTCTATGGAATACCGCCGTGCACGGAGCTGATTGATGTATTCCAGCATGATGACGCCAGTTTGCACGGACACACCGAACAAGGCCAGGAAACCCACGCCGGAGGAAACGCTAAAATTGGTGCCGGTAATCAGAAGGGCCAGCAGACCACCGACGCGTGCCATGGCAACGTTCGCCAGGATCAGCAGGGCCCATTTGAAGGACTTGAACATCGTGTAAAGAATGATGAAGATCAAGAGGATCGTAATAGGAAGCACAATGAGCAGCCGCTCATCCGCCCTCTTCTGGCTCTCGTATTCCCCCTCCCAGTCGATGTGATATCCGGGGGGCAGTTTAACCTGGTCGTTGACCTTCTTCATCGACTCTTCTACTGCGCCACCGAGATCGCGGCCGCGAACGCTGTACTTGATGGCAACATACCGCTGATTGCCTTCACGATAAATTTCGGAACCGCCGTCTCTTTCTTCGATCTTGCAGAGCTGTGCGAGCGACACTCGTTCCCCGGAAGGCGACAACAGGCGAACGTTCTTGATGGCTTCCTTGGTGTCGCGGTAACGCTGTAGATAGCGCAGCGTGAGGTCGTATCGAGCCTCGCCTTGGAGGACCTGGGTGAGCGCGTTCCCTCCGACGGCAGTTTGGATCGCGTCCTGCACATCGGCGGTGTTGATCTGGTAACGAGCGGCTGCGTCGCGATCTACGGTTACGTTGAGGTTGGGTTGTCCGAGCACGTGAAAAACGCCAAGGTCCTCGATTCCCTTGACACTCCGCATGATGTTGACGATCTGATCGCTTTTATCTTCCAATACCTTCAAGTCATCGCCGTAGACTTTGGTGGCGAGCTCGCCCTTTACGCCACTGACCGCCTCTTCCATATTGTCTTCGATGGGTTGAGAGAAACCCCACACCACACCGGGAATGTTGTTGAGTTCGCGATTCATGGCGGCGATCAACTCGTCTTTCTTTTCGTGGAAGACGGACCGCCACTGCTCTTTCGGCTTGAGATCGACGAAGTACTCGGTATTGAAAAAGCTCGTTGTATCCGTGCCGTCATCCGGACGTCCCGTTTGACTGGTGCATTGTGGAACCTCGGGAAAGGAGCAGAGTATGATCCGCGCTTGATTGGAGACCCGGATCCCCTCGTCCGGCCCCGTGCTGGGCGCCAACGTACCACGAACCCAGAGCGCACCTTCATCCAGGTGGGGTAGAAATTCGGAACCGATGACGCCGCTGAGGGCAAGGTAAAGCGCGATGAATAGCCCAAGCACGCCCACACTGACAGTGAGCACGCGCCGGCGAATAGCCCACCGAACCGCGGTACGGTAGTGCTTGATCGAGAACTCCATGGCCGGATTGCGCCATTCCTTCGCTCCCTTTCGGAAGGCGAAACTGGCCAGCACTGGTGCAATCACAATCGAGAACAACAAAGCTCCGAGCAGCGCAAAGGCTACGGTCCAGGCCATGGGATGAAAAAGCCGCCCCTCGACGCGTTGCAGCGTAAAGATGGGCAAGTAAGCGGTAATGATGATGGCGATGGCATAAAACACGGGACGCTGCACTTCGTGCGAGGCCTCACTGATTCGTTCGCGTGCTGTCTGGACCCCGTTCTGGTGGCCTAAATGGCGTACGATGTTTTCGACCATCACCACTGCACCGTCAACCACCATCCCGAAGTCAAGCGCTCCGAGCGACAGAAGGTTGGCGGGGATATGTCGTAAGTCCAGACAGATGGAGGCAAACAATAATGAAAATGGGATGGTTAAGGCGACAATGATCGCGCCCCGCACATTGCCGAGGAATATAAGAAGGATGATCGAGACCAGGATCATGCCTTCTAGGAGGTTGTGAAGCACGGTGTGAGTGGTGAAACGAACCAGATCGCTGCGATCGATGAAGGGCACAACCTTCACGCCTGGAGGCAAAATATGATCGTTCAGTTCCTTCACTTTGTTGTTGATACCCCGCAGCGCCGCATCCGCCGCCGCGCCTTTCCGTAATAGCACGATGCCTGACACGACATCGTCGTTATCGATGATCCTTCCGTCCTCGCGGTGAATTGCTCTGGCAAACTGACCGAGCCGAATCTTGGCACCTTGTGAAACGACCGCAATATCTTTCACTCGCAAAGGCGTGCCATTCTTGGTCATGATGACCGTCTGCTCAATATCCTGGGCACGGTCGACCAATCCGATGGAGCGCACGTTGATCTGCTGCAAACCTTCTTGTATGAAGCTTCCCCCGGCATTGACGTTGTTGTTCGTGAGTTGCTGCTCCACCTGGGCCAAGCTCAGGCCATAGGCGACGAGTTTGTCGGGGTCCAGGCGAACCTGGTACTCGCGGGTGGGACCGCCGAAACTGGCCACGTCGACAATGTTTTCCACAGACTTGAAATTCTTCTCGACGACCCAGTCTTCAATGGATTTCAGCTCCATCGGGTCATACGCCGGATTGGTGCTGTGCAGGGTGAAGAAATAGATCTGGCCGACCGGGCTCCAGTCCGTTTGCATCTGGGGCGATACGTTCGGAGGCATAGTGACTTGGCTCAGCCGCTCCAGAACCCGTTCTCGGTTCCAGTCGTTGTCCGATTCGTCGTCGAAGACCAGCTTCAGGTCAGAGAGTCCGAAAAGGGAAAACGAACGCAGGTGCACGACATGCGGAATGCCGTTCATGACGATTTCGAGTGGAATCGTGACTTGCTGTTCGATTTGTTCTGCCGAAATTCCCGGCCATTGCGTAACGATCTCAACGTAGTTGTCGGCTACGTCGGGATAGGCCTCAATCGGCAGGTCACGGAAAGCGACGATGCCGCCGGCAAACAGCAGCAGGGCAAAAGCCAAGACGAGCAGGCGGTTATCCAGCGCAAAGTCAACGACTCGGCGAATCACTTATTGCTCCCATTCATTGTTCCAATGTGTTTTGCAGTAGCAGAGCGTTCGAAGCCACTCGATCTCCGGGTTTGATACCGCAAACAACATCTTGCAGTTGGTCGGGACGCATGTTTTCCGGTGAACACCTCCAGGCCAGTACTCACGGCGTGTAAACCCATCGTGGGACCCATCGCCACCGTGGCCGGCTCGCAATCAGGAATATCCCTGGCACCACCGAGCATGTTGGATCGTGAAAGATCATGTAGTTTTTTCAGCAGCCTTACGAGTAGATCGGAAGCGACGGGGAAAGCCACACTCTCATACTTCCATTCCAGACCGCTTCGCGTGATTCCGCACAAGACCAGAGCGTGGGTGCGACGCCCCGGCGGCCCGAACTTCTTCGGGGTAGGGGCCCTGTTCCCTGCGAAGTCGATTGTGCGACTCGAGCCGTCTCGGGGCGCAAACATGCTGTAGCTGTAATGAATGCGGCTGTCAGCATTGTGCAAGCAGCTGTGCCGGGGGCGGAATCCTATCTTTGAGGCTTCGCTCCTATCTTTCGGTGGCCCAACTAGCCTATCTTTTGGCTAGTTCCCGACCAGGAAATTCATTGGGCTTTCGTGCAGAGTGTCGGATGTCGAATGCGACCGAGATTCTCGACCTGCTCCGTGCCACTATCTTTCGGTGGGCCTCGGGCCTATCTTTTGGCCGGTTCTCGACAAGGCAGTTTCCTGGCACGCGAAGATAGCGCACCATTGGAGTAGCCATGAAAAAGCCACCGCCCATCTGCGCGCCGCCGGCGAAAAACCTCCTGTCCATCTACGCACCGGCCAAACGTACTAGACTGATCGTTGCGGCTGGTTTCTTGATCGCTGCGGTCGCCGCGGTTGACTGGGCGACGAAGCCCTACATCTCTTTGGGATTCCTTTACTTGTTTCCCATCATGATTCTCGGTGGGTTCCTATCCAGGAGTCAGATCTTAGTGGTGGCACTCGTTTGTGCCGTTCTTCAGGAGGCATTCAGCAATTTGCCAGAAAATGAAGCTGTGGTCCGCCTGCTGTTTAGCTCAGCAGGATTTGTCGGTACGGGACTTTTTATTTCGGAGCTGATCCGCAATCGCCGAATTACAATGATGCACGTCGAAGAACTCGAAGGCCAGATCAAGCTACGCGAGGATGCCGAGGAGCAGTTGCGTTCCCTCGTTGAGAGCAGTCCCGCTGCGATTGTCACCATTGACTCCGGCGGCAACGTTTTATTGGCAAATGAAGCAGCTCAACACTTGCTTGCTTCTGGAGGGAAGCCCTTGCGAGGCCAGGAAATCGATTCTTATCTCCCAGCTTTGCAAACGGTTCTCAAGACCCAACAGTCGCAAGTATTTCGGACGACCTTGCAGTGCACAGGGAAAAGGAGCGATGGAGAAGTCTTTCTGGCCGGTGTCTGGTTTTCGACCTACGGCACGCTATCGGGCCCGCGGTTGGCGGCCATCATCGTCGATCTTTCTGAGGATCTGCGAAATCGCGAGGATCTCAGCCTAGACTATCTATTGAAAAATACTCGGATTCTGATGAGCGCTGTGGCCCACGAAATTCGCAACCTTTGCGGCGCGGTGCTTGTCGTGCATAAGAACCTCTCCCGAGTTAAGGAGCTTGAGTCGAACGAGGACTTTAACGCCTTGGGGAACTTGATCCAGAGCCTGGAACGAGTGTCGGCATTGGAATTGGGTTCCACTACAGCTCAGAATGGTGAAGTCGTTGAGCTTACGTCCGTGCTGGACGAATTCCGGATACTGATCGAAACCGCCTATCACGAATCAAAGATCGAGATGCACTGGGATGTTCAGGAGTCATTGCCCTTGGTTTGGGCTGACCGGTACGGGCTCATTCAGGTTTTCTTAAATTTGGCAAAGAATAGTCGCCGCGCGATGGCGTCTACCGGGGTGAAGCAACTGCGAATTGCGGCCCGAAAGGAGGAAGGTACGGTCACAATTCGATTCGAGGACACGGGAACGGGCATCGCCTCACCAGAACACCTCTTTCGGCCGTTTCAGCGTGGCGCCGAGTCAAGCGGTCTTGGGCTGTACGTTTCCCGCGCGATCATGCGCAGCTTTGGTGGAGAACTTAGCTACGAGCCGACATCGGAAGGCTGCTGCTTCGCTGTTGTGTTGCCTTTGCGCACCCTAGAAGAGGAGGCAGTAGATGCCTGAAACAACGGCGAGCGCGGTACACATTCTGTTGTTAGACGATCACACTTTGTTTCGAGAGAGTGCAAGTCGGCTCCTCGCCGCGGAGCCCGGGTTTGAGGTTGTCGCGCACTGTGGCACCGTTGCGGAGGCTCTGCAGATTCTGCCCCGTAAGGCAGTCGACGTCGTGCTTCTTGATTTCGATCTGGGCGAGAGCGATGGCCGGCAGTTTCTCCGGTTGGCAAAGGAACAGGGATTCCACGGAAAGGTTCTCGTTGTGACGGCAGGGGTGGAGGCAGGCGTGGCTGCGGAGCTGATCCGCTCGGAGATTTCCGGAGTGTTTCGAAAGCACGATTCCGCCGCATTGCTGGCACAAGCCATCCGAGACGTGATGGCTGGCAAGGTGTGGCTGGACCAGGAACAATTGCAAACCGCTCTCAGAACTGACGCCGTAACCCCACACGACAATCGAACCCGGCCATTCACTGAACGAGAACAGGAGGTGCTCTCCTCCGTGTTTGAGGGGCTTACGAATAAAGAGATTGCGGCCCGAATCGGAGTGTCGGAGAGCTCGGTCAAGGCTACACTTCAGCAACTCTTCTCCAAGACGGGCGTCCGTACGCGCAGCCAACTAGTGCGTATCGTCTTAGAGCACCATCGGGATCAGCTTTAGTTACAGCGAGACCCGAGAGAATGGCAGCGGCGTTTCTATAGTATCCAGACAATTTGGCGGCGTTTATCAGCAAATACAAATCGTCGGTCTAACCAGACTGCTGTAATCAATTACACGTTTTGGCTACGGTGAGTGCTATGGCACTGCTACGACAACAATCGAGCGAGGCCAGCACGAGCCCCGCTGTCAATCCAGCGGCTTCCCCAATCAGCGTAAGATGACGGCTAGCCTAGGCAGCCTTTGCTCCTTACACGACATTGAGCGCACACGAAACTTTTTCCCAAGTTTAACGTTGCAGCCTTCAAGGAGATCTCCGCTTGCATCGAGCCTTGTATGTCCCAGCTCTCTCTCTGTTGCTGTTCGTCACTTCGGTAGCCGCGCAGCAACCCGCAAGACTCGCCCTGACGGGAGCAACCTTACGCCAGCGCAGATCGATTCGACAGTGAACGGCCTGATCCAGGCCGCGCATGTCACCGGCGCTGGCGTCGTGCTCTTTCATCGCACCAAGGTCGTCTACCTCAAGGCCTATGGCCTGCGCGAAGTCGAGAGTAATCTGCCGCTCACGCCTGACTCCGTAACGACCGCCCCCTCGCTCACCAAGTCCGCTTTCGCGACCGTCGTCATGCGCCTCGTCCAGCGTGGCACGCTCGATCTCGGCAAGCCGCTCGGCGACTTCACCGCTTACGCCGACCTCAAAGGTGTTGTTTTCAGATTATTTGGCGTAAATGTTTCAGCGCTATTTGGCTTATCCGAGGGTCTGAGAGACACGTGCTTGAACAGCACCCCGTGTCCCCGGAAGTCTAGGCTCAAGTAACTCTGCTTGTGTGGAGTCGAGAACAGGCGCAGTGGCTTTAGCCTCCCGGTCCCTCAATCCGATTTGGCATGGCTCTGTTTCCTGTTCCACCGGGTGGCCGGGGCGATCTCCCGCACCCGGCTCCCACAGAACGTGGCGTGCAGGTTTCCCGCACTACGCTCGTCAGTAGTTGATTCACAGCACGGCGAGAGCTTGCAGCTTCCCATACGGGAGATACAGCTTTGGTCGCAGTAGCGGAAACCTGTCGAGGATGCACCGGAAGTGCGTCCAAGAAACGCGCCCTCTCCAAC